>Ga0302324_100000039_pt1 | contig 292088 bp, 263 predicted proteins | sample Palsa_T0_1_FD_201949 | JGI IMG/M metagenome (GOLD analysis project Ga0302324, IMG submission 201949) | Peat permafrost microbial communities from Stordalen Mire near Abisko, Sweden - Palsa_T0_1 | ecosystem: Environmental > Terrestrial > Soil > Palsa > Peat permafrost | place: Sweden: Abisko... | reverse complement strand
TCCGCCGCTTGCGAACCCGATTTGACCGGCGCGATGATGTCCACGAGGCCTTCATGAGCCTTGGATGCTCGATGATTTGCTGGCGAAGGCTTCATAGTTTCAGCGGCTATTTTTAGAAGCTCTTAGGGTTTAGCGTAAGAAAAGTAGCCCTGGTTACCGTCGCTTGCCTAGCGGCGATTGCCATGATCGTGTTATTCGTCTCCATCGCTGGCCACTCATCTGGCGGTAGCCCCAGCGTTTCCGCATACAAGAAGGTAGTCGTTGGAATGGGAGCCGATGAGGTGACCGCGTTGCTCGGAAAGGAAACAAGCACGGTGCCGACAACCCAAGCATCGGACGACACAGTAAAGGTCTGGGGCGACCCAGAAAGCGATACCGTCGTGGCCCGGGTTTCTTTCCACGGCGGCAAGGTGACGGGAAAGGCCATTGCCAGCCGGGATCTTGCAACCGCAGAAAAAGATATCAAAGCGCTCGGCGACAAATACGGACCGGGAGATCAGGCGATCTTCAACGCGGCAAGGGCGAACTTGGGCGCCGGATGGTTGGTAGCTGACGAAATAGTGCGCGAGGCAAGCCCGGAAATGCAGGCCGCGTATCGAAAATGGCGGGATGCGGCCACTGCGCTACAGGAGCAGCTAAGCCAATAGGTACTTTCGAGCAGCGGAACGTTGTGGGGCGGGTGTGTCGCATGCTGAGGTCGATTGTATCGGCTCCCACGGGTCCATCCTGATCTGGCCAATACTTTGGGGGACAAATTATGGATTGGGAAGACGTTCTAAATTGCCTTGAACGTATACCGCCGGGGCGCGTTGCGACGTATGGGGACGTCGCCAGGCGCTACTGCTCCTCCGCACGAGCCGTTGGCACCTGCCTTAACAAGATCAGAGAAAAATTCCGTGGCCGTCGGGTGCCAGAGGATCTTACACACCGAGTTGTTGAAGATGACGGTTCGCTGCCGGACAGGCCGGGTGGATTGGATCAGCGGTCCAAGTTGGATAGAGAAGGAGTCTGTTTCCGTGATGACGGAACGGTTGATCTCACCAAATGTCGCGCAAACTTGTAACTGCGTCTCGGCACTACCGACGTTGGATCATTCGACGGTCACACTCTTCGCCAGATTCCTAGGCTTATCGACATTGCATCCGCGCGCCACGGCGGCGTGATACGCCATCAACTGCAGCGGCACGACCGTCAACAGCGGTTGCAGGCATTCCATCGTGTGCGGCACGTGAATGACGTGATCGGAGTAGCGCTGAATCTGCCGATCGCCTTCCGTAGCGACGGCGATAATTTTTCCGCCGCGGGCGCGGACTTCTTCGATATTGCTGATCACTTTTTCATATTGGCTGCCCTGCGTGGCGATGAACACCACCGGCATGCCTTCGTTAATCAGCGCGATCGGCCCATGCTTCATCTCGGCGGCGGGCATTCCCTCGGCGTGGATGTAACTGATTTCCTTGAGTTTGAGCGCTCCTTCCAAGGCGACTGGGAAATGATATCCGCGGCCCAGGAACAGCCAGTTTTCCCGCTCGCAGAATTTGTTGACATACTCTCGAACCTGCGCGCTTTGCTCCAGCACCTTGGTCATCTGATCGGGAATCGCACAGAGAGCTTCGATTGTTTCCTGCGTCTGCTGCTGGCTGGTGTAACGCCGGCGGCCGAGGAATAGACTGATCATGGCCATGACCGTCAATTGGCAGGTGAATGCTTTGGTGCTGGCGACGCCGATTTCCGGGCCGGCGTGCAGATAAATGCCGGCGTCGGTTTCCCGGGCAATGGTGCTCCCGACGACGTTCACCACACCGAGGGCCAAAGCGCCTTTTTCCTTCGCTTCCCGCAACGCCGCTAATGTGTCGGCGGTTTCACCCGATTGGCTGATGGCGACCAGCACGCTGTGTTCTTCAACGATTGGATTGCGATAACGGAACTCGCTGGCATACGTGCATTCGGAGGGAATTTTGGCGATGTCTTCCAGCATGTAATCGCCGACCAGGCCGGCGTGCCACGCTGTTCCCTGGCCGGTGAGAATGATCCGCTTGGCCTGCACGAGTTCACGGTTGAACTCCGACACGCCTCCCAGCACGATCCGCCCTTCCCTGGCATCAACGCGGCCACGCAGACAATTGCGAATCGCATTGGGCTGCTCGAAAATCTCCTTGAGCATGTAATGCTCGTAATCGCCGAGCTCATACTCCTCGAGCTTATTTTCCAATTGGCTCACGACCGGCGAAATGTCCACGTCATCAATCGTCGTGGTCAGGAAACTGTCCTGCTTGAGCACGGCCATTTCGTTGTCATTCAGATAAACCACTTGCGTGGTGTGCTCGACAATTGCGCTGGCATCGGAAGCCACGATATATTCCTCACGGCCGATGCCGATGATCAGCGGACTTCCCTTGCGAGCGACGACCAGCTTGTCCGGCTCGTCCTTGCAGCAGACCGCGATGCCGTACGTGCCTTCCACTTCGTGCAGGGCCATCTGCACTGCCCGCTGCAACAGTGACACACCCGGCGGCGTGTGGTTCTTGGTTTTCAAATCGTTGTAAATATCGCCGATGAGCATCGCCAGCACTTCGGTGTCGGTCTGGCTGGTAAAGGTGTGTCCCTTTTCGGTGAGGAACTTTTTCAAAACGTTGTAATTTTCGATGATGCCGTTATGCACCAGGGCGATGTTGCCGCCGTCATCGGTGTGGGGATGGGCATTGGCTTCGGTGGGAGCACCATGCGTCGCCCAGCGGGTGTGGGCCATGCCCAGGTGAGCCGGCGGCAGTGGATTGGCATTGTTAATCGAATCTTCCAAAACACTGATCCGCCCCACCGCCCGGCGAATGTGCATCTGGCCTTTGTCATCGATTACCGCCACGCCCGCGGAATCGTAACCTCGGTATTCCAGCCGCTTGAGCCCTTCAATCAACAACGGTTGGGCAATTTTTCGGCCGACATACGCGATGATTCCACACATGAACTGCTCCGATCCGTAAATTCTTCGAGCGCCAGCCGATGCTAGCACCAGCGCATAAGCTCTTCATCGGGTGAACACTTGCCGCACTCAACACGGGCGGGGGTGCCACAGGTCGCGGTACTCCGAGACCTGTGCTGCATGACGGTGCCCGAAAGACACAGGTCTGCGAGTACGCCGACCTGTGGCACCCGAAATCCAGATCGACGCACCATGGTTATTATCGGGCATCCAGTGGCACTGGCTTAGCCAATCCAGTTCCCGACGACTATCATTCACCAGTGGACCTTTTTGGCGATGTTCGGCGTAAAAACCTGCGGCAAGCGGCTCCGCTGGCCGTGCGGATGCGGCCTCGTGATCTCGATGAGTTCGCTGGACAGCAACATTTTTTAGCCCCCGGTAAGTTGCTACGCCGCATGCTTGAAGCAGATCGCTTGAGCAGCGTCATTTTTTATGGCCCGCCGGGAACCGGGAAAACTTCGCTCGCCCAGCTCATCGCCCAATACACTAAATCACATTTCGAACAGGTGAACGCCGCCGGCGTGGGGGTGAAGGAAGTGCGGGCCATTCTCGATGCGGCCAAGGATCGGCTCGGTTCCAGCGGGCAGCGAACCGTTTTGTTCCTCGATGAAATTCACCGCTTCAACCGAGCGCAGCAGGATATTTTATTGTCCGATGTCGAGAACGGATTGATATTGCTGATCGGAGCGACCACCGAGAATCCATTTTTCGCCGTCAATTCGCCGCTGGTCAGCCGCAGCCAGATTTTCCAATTTGCGCCGTTGAGTGAGGATGACATTCGCCTGTTGGTGCGGCGAGCAATCAGCGATCGGGAAAATGGTTTTGGGCAACTGCAAATCGACATTGAACCGCGCGCGCTGGATTTGTGGGCAAAGTGGTCGGACGGCGACGGTCGCCGCGCCTTGTCGGCTTTGGAAGTGGCGGTGTTGTCGCAGGATTCCTCCAAGCCGATTCACATCACGCTTGATATCGCCGAGCAATCCATTCAGCGGAAAGCAATTGTTTACGACGGAACCGGCGACGAGCATTACGATGCGGCAAGCGCTCTGATCAAAAGCATGCGCGGCAGCGATCCGGATGCGGCGGTTTATTGGGTCGCCCGAATGCTCGAAGCGGGTGAAGACCCGCGCTTCATCGCCCGCCGGATTGCGATCCTGGCCAGCGAGGATATTGGCAACGCCGATCCGCAAGCGATTGTCGTAGCCGCGGCAGCTTTTGATATTGTCGAGAAAATCGGCATGCCCGAAGCACAGTTGACCCTGGGCCAAGCGGCCATCTACATGGCGACTGCGCCGAAGTCCAACGCATCGGCAATGGCGATCTGGACTGCTATGAAAGATGTTCGAGAAGGCCGCACGCTGCCGGTTCCCAAGCACCTGAAAGACACCCATTACAAGGGATCAAAGCGACTCGGCCACGGTGAAGGATACCAATACGCCCACGACCATGAAGGCGGTTACGTCGACCAGGATTATCTTGGTGTCGACAAAACGTATTACACGCCGACTGACCGCGGTTTTGAAAAGGAGATCGCTCGCCGGCTGGCACAGCAGACCCCATCCCCGGACGAAAAGGCCGACTGAAATCAGCGGCCGTGCTGAGCGCGTGTTCTCGCCGCTTTCTTGCCGGCGGCCGATCGCTTGGCAAATGATTGACTTGACCCGCCGATGTGTCCGCCTTTGGTTGAGGCGGATCGGTTTCCCATTTTGCCGCGCCCTGAGCCGCTCTTTTTGCCGCCACCGCTTTCTTTGTTGACCGTCGCCCAGGCGATGCGCTCGGCAGTCTTTTTGGATCGGCCGCGTTTTTCGTAACCCTCTTCGATGTGCTCGGCACGCCGTTTTTGTTTATCCGTGTACTTGCTCTTATCACCGACTGGCATAAACATTTCCTTTCCGAAGCCGACCATCGGCTCCATTTGGGATTTCCCCATAGCAACAATCGCGCCAATCGGCGATAAAATGTGCGGCAACCCATTGAAAGGATGAAACGATGGCAAAGCGGATGAATCGTCGAACTTTATTGCAATATACCGGAATCGCCGCGGCGGGGGTGGCGCTCTCGCCGTTCTTGCAACGAATGGCGCAGGCCGATGTTCCTTCCGGACCGCCGAAGAAGGTTTTGTTTTTCACGAAATCGCAAACCTTTCAGCACCCCGTGATCGCCCGGCCCAAGGATGACCCGACCAAGCTTTCTTTCGCCGAGCAATTGCTCACCGACTGGGGCAAGGAAAATGGATTCGATGTCACCTGCACCAAAGACGGCACGATGTTCGACCCTGATAAAATTAAGGACATCGACATCTTCGCCTTTTGTACGACTGGCGATTTGACCAAGGACTCGCCGGAGAAAACGGGGATTGAGCCGCCGATGACACCGGAAGGCAAACAAGCATTCCTCGATGCCATCGCTGGCGGCAAGGGATACATCGGATTCCACTGCGCCAGCGACACCTTCCACAGCCCCGGCCACGTTCAAGGCCAAGCCGATCTGCTGCGAAGCGTCGACGAAAGCGGCAAAGACAAATTTGACCCGTATATCCAGATGCTGGGCGGAGAGTTCATCATCCATGGGGACCAACAGACCGCCATACTCAAATGCATTGATCCCAATTTCCCTGGCGCCAAGGCATATACGGATGCCAAGTTTGTTGAGGAGTGGTACTCATTGAAGAATTTCGCAAGCGATCTGCACGTCATTCTGGCTCAAGACTGCACGGGCATGAAATCCTCAAAGGGCGAGTATGCCCGCGGCCCATATCCCGAAACATGGATTCGCGTGCACGAAAAAGGCCGTGTGTTCTATACCTCGATGGGCCATCGTGGAGATGTGTGGAAGCGGCCGGAGTTTAAGACTTTGGTGGTCGGCGCACTGAACTGGGCGAGTGGCCGCATTGAGGCGGATACGACACCGAACATTGCGACGGCGACGCCGGATGCAAATGTAAAGGCCGGGTGATGAAGCGTTCGGGACTCGCTGCGCTTTGGCTTTCTTCACTCATCGGCTGCTCGATTGCCGCTGCGGAAGATTGGCCGCAATTTCGCGGTCCTGGCGGGCAAGGGATTTCCGCTTCGACGCATGTTCCGACGCAGTGGAGCACCGGCAGCAACATCGCTTGGAAGATCGACATTCCCGGCCAGGGGTGGTCGTCGCCGGTTCTGGCGGACGGCCGGGTTTATTTGACCACCGCGATCGGCTCAGCCAATGGATCGACCACGCTGGCGGTGCTGTGCATTGACGCATCGGATGGCAAGCTGATTTGGAATACCGAAGTTCTAAAACCTGATCCCGCCGCCGTTCGACAGATGCACAGCAAAAATTCCCCTGCCAGTCCGACGCCGATCATCGCCGGCGACCGCATCTTCGCCCACTTCGGCCATCTTGGAACCGTCGCTCTCGACTTGGCCGGCCACATTGTCTGGAAGCAAACCACCCTGCATTATGCTCCCCAGCACGGAAACGGCGGTTCGCCGGTGCTGCTGGACGGCTCGCTCATTTTTGGCTGCGATGGATCGAAAGATCCCTTCATGGTCGCACTGGATGCCAAGACGGGAGCCATTAAATGGAAACAGCCGCGTACCAATGTGGATGTACGCAATAGCTTTTCTTTTGCCACGCCGCTGGTGATTACCATCGACGGCCAAAAGCAATTGATCGACCCCGCCAGCGGCTATGTTGGGGCGTACGATCCGGTTAATGGCCAAGAAATCTGGCGGGTGCGTTATGGCCAGGGATATTCGGTAGTGCCGCGGCCGGTGTTCGCCGAAGGGCTGATTTTCCTCAGTTCCGGCTTCGATACGCCGGTGTTGTACGCCATCAATCCCGACGGAGCCGCCGGTGATGTCACCGACACGCATGTAGCCTGGAAATCTCGCCGCGGTGCCCCATGCACTCCGTCGCCGCTGGTCGTAGGGCATGAATTGTATTTCATCTCCGACAACGGCATTCTCATCTGCGCCGACGCTCGCACTGGCAAGACTTATTATTCGCATCGCCTCGACGGCACATTTTCCGCCTCGCCGCTGCTGGCCGAGGGCAGAATTTATTTCCAAAGCGAGGACGGTGTCGGTTACGTGGTCAAAGCGGGAACGACTTTTGAGCAGATCGGCGAAAATGATTTGGGTGAACGGTCACTGGCATCGGACGCCGTGACCGATGGGGCGCTTTTCATCCGCACGGCGAATCATTTGTGGAGAATTGGATCGCCGGTAAAATAGTGCCGGCGGGGCTTTCTAGCGGGAGAATCTTTCATGATGCATTCATGCGCCTGGTGTGGTCAACTCGTTGTCGCGGGGGGCGTCGAGCAAAACGGGAAACGGTACTGCAGTGCGAATTGTGCCAGGCTCAGCACCGCTCCCTCTCAATTCTGTCCAGACTGCATCGCGACGACCACGGACAAGTCGACCGGTAACTTAGGCCGGCTTAATGGCATCGGCGTGGCGCTGATTCGCAAGGGTTCCGTGCCACCTTGTCCAAAGTGTCAATCGGTGGTGTCTCGCACGTGGTTCACGTTTTTGTACATCCCGCTCATTCCGATGGGCACGTACCGCGTGTTGTATCGGGTGCAGCAGCGATTGGCCGGGCGGTCAACATTCTTTGCAAGAAAGCTGAAGCGCGCGGAAGCAAAACCGGCACAAAGCGCGGCGGCCGGGTGATTCGCGTTTCCTTCTTCAATCATTGCAATCGCAGAAGAATCTGGAAGTAAGTGAGAACGATTGATACGCTGAAGGCGTGGAGAAACCCAACCACGAACGTTCGCTTTATCACCGGCTCTTGAAAAAGTATCGCCTTTTCTTCACGATTGGATTGGCGAGCATTATCGTGCCGCTGAGCGTGCTTTTATACGTGCTGATCACCGCAGACGATGCACATCAATCGCGAATACAGAAGCTTGGCGTGATTGCCTTTCTTGCGAGTGTTGCGATACCGCCAATCATCATCTGGATGGCCGAACGCACTCGCCAGGCACTGATTGTCGAAGAAAAGCGGCGACGTGTGTGTCCATGCTGCGGCTACGACCTGCGCGCCTCACCGTGGCGCTGCCCTGAATGTGGCCAACGTAATCCATAAGAATTAGCGCCCGCTTTTCACCGGCCAGGTGTCCGGGTCCATGGCGTTGTAGACATACCCCACCCCCGGCGTGTCGGTCGGCCCCATGACTTGCAGCCGATCGTGCCGTAGCTGCCGAATCACGTGTTTGAGGGCATCGGCGAATTGCGGGAGTGAAACCGGCCAGCGTTGGTTCGGTAAACGCTCGAGCATCCGCCGGCCGAAGGTGAGCAATGGCACGGGACCGCGGGCTTCGTCGATGATGTTCAGGCCAAGCTGCGAGAGCAATTCAAAGAGTTGCCGTTCTTGCTCCACCGTAAATTTGTACGGCGGTGGCGGCGATGGATGCGGGTTGTCCCAGAGCCACAAATTTCGCTGCATAAATCGGTCCGTTGCGCCCAGATGAGCCACGCACGGTTAACGCATTGTAGGCATAATTTCGGGACGGAAAAGTCCCTTGCCCTTTGGCTGAAAACCGATCGGCCATACAATATCATCAATCATGAGCCAAGCTACCCCAACTTCCGCCGCCCAACCGCTGCCGGCGTCCCAGGCCCCCGCCGTTCAGCGGCAATTTGTCAGCTTCGGATTTTACCGACTCGATCCCGCTTTTCGCCGCTTGCCCCAGACGGAGCGGGAACAGGCACGGGAAGAATTCAACGCGCTGTTCGCCAAGCCGCATCCGGGAATGATTTGTTTGACCTACAGCACGGTCGCCCTGAAAGCGGAGACCGATTTCCTGCTCTGGCGAATCAGTTTGAGCGCCGATGATTTCCAAACCCACGCCCAGGCCATGAACCGCACCCGCTTCGGGGCGTATCTGACGCAGCCCTATTCTTTTTTGTCGATGACCAAGCGCAGCATGTACATCGACAAGCTCGATCCCTATCACACCGCCGAGAGCCGCACGCATTTGATGCCGGGCAAGCGGAAATACTTGTTCGTCTATCCGTTTGTGAAAACACGCGATTGGTATTTGATGCCGCTGGAAAAGCGTCAGGAAATCATGGACGTTCACATCCGTGTCGGCAATGAATTCCCCAGCGTCAAGCTGAACACGACTTACAGCTTCGGCCTGGACGATCAGGAATTTGTGGTGGCTTTTGAGACCGAGGAACCCAAGGATTTTCTGGACCTCGTAATGAAGCTTCGGGAAACCAACAGCAGTAAGTACACCCTCCGGGACACGCCGATTTTCACGTGCATTCAGATGCCGATGGATAAGATTTTACAACAGCTTTTTTGACGACGGCCGCCGCGTTGTGCATTTCCTGCAACAAAACCCATTGCATGCCGGCCGGTGGACGCAGTGTAGAATTTGTCGAAGGCCGTCATCACCTGGGCGAGCAATGAACGATAATCCACCTATGGGTCCGCCGCGGCACATTTTGGATCGGGTGGAACGTGTGTACGCCTACCACCAAGCGAGCAAACTGGCGTTCGCCGAAGGTGCCGCACCGACATGGCCAGCACCGCCTAATGACATCGACAAACCGCTCTTCGCCGACCGGGGCAAAATTCCTTTGCCCACCATTCTGCTGGATGCCCCGCTGGGGGCGCTGGCGGCTCTGGAATCTTCCCTGGAGGCGCTGCCGGATAGTTTTGTCGCTCCGCCGCAGACGCTGAAAACGCTGGCCAGTTGGCTATACATGGCCGACGGCATGCTCGGCGATCGACGTCAGCTCGACGGCCGCCATGAGGTTCGCACTCTTGTCAGCGAAGGTGACCGCTTTCCGTTCGAGATTTATGTCGCCGCTTTTTCCATCGATGAATTGGAGCCGGGGCTCTATCACTATGACCCGCGCGATTTTGTGCTGCGCCGGCTGCGCGACGGCCCGGATACGCTGGCCCAGATCAAGCGCGGCCGTCCCGATTTGGAATTCATTAAGCGCGCTCCGGCGGCGCTGCTGATCTCAACCACGTACCGCCGCCTGGCGCGCGGTCTGCATGGCCGTGGATATCGAGCCGGTTTGCTGGACGCCGGCCGACTTGCACAAAATCTGGTTGTCGCCGCCTGCGGGATCGGCATCCAGACCATTGTTCGTCTGCGTATGACCGACAGCACCATGCGCGAGCTGATCGGCGTCGAGCCGCGCGCGGACATGTCGCAGCAGGAATCGGTGCAGTCCATGGTGGTCTGGGCGGATCGATCGCAGCGTGAAGCGATCTGGATGCATGTCCCCAAAGCGCCGCACAAGGAAGAGGCCGCCTCGTTTCCATCCGCCGATCGTGCCGAGGTGGCTCCGCAGATCAATGTCGGTGGGGCAGCGGTGGCGAGCCTCGAACTCACCGACCTGTCGCTTCCATCCATGCGAAAGGAAACGCTGGCACCGATTCCCCGCACCGCAGGGCTGATTCACAACGCCGGGCTTGATGAGGTGCTGGCTATCCAGCAATGCTGCGTGGCGACCGGGGTGGGGGTTCGTGAAATTCGCGCGCCGCTGACCGAGATGACGCCCATGCCCGCCGGCTATCCGACGATGGAGCTTGGCCAACTGTCGAGAAACGGACATGGTGCGCCGCTAGGGAATATTTTACTTCGACCGCAGCCGGCGACGGGGATCATGCAGCGCCACTCCATTGGCCGGGACATGCTGCGAACCCTCAGCCGCATGGCTTTCCGCGGGGGCAGCTATTTCCCGCTGTTTCCCAGCGGCGTGCATTCCGCATTGATCCGCCCCTTTTGGGTGCTGCATCACGTCTCAGGCATGGACGACGGCCTTTGGTTTTATCAGGCCACCGACGACAGTTGGTGCCTGCTACGCAGCGGCGATATGCGCTTTGAATTGCAATATCTGACCATGTATCACCCCTGCTTCAGCGAGGCCGCCGCCGTTTGCGTGATGGTGGCGGCGGTGCAAACGCTGATGTTGCAGGGTGGTCCCGACACGTATCGGCTGGCTCATCTGGAAGCGGGCACTGCCGAAAATCGCCTCGGGCTGGCGGCACGCGGCCTGGAATTGGCCAGCTCTTCCACGTTGCTGTTCTACGATGAAGACGTGCGCAAATTTCTCGGCCTCAGCCACACCGCATGGGAACCGCTGGTCATGACCGCCATCGGCGTTCCACCGGCAGGCCTGGACAAGAGCGCTGTTACACCCGTTCTTGCCGAAGGTGATTGGCGAGGATAGCTTGGCCGCGCAATGAACGCCCAAGCCGCCATTGAGCAGCGTCTTCCCCAAGTTGTCGATTTTCGGCACAGCCTGCATCGCATTCCGGAACTGGCGTTCGAGGAATTAAAAACCGCCGCCGCCATCCGCGCGGAATTGAAACGGCTCAATATCACCTGTGTCGAAGGCGTCCCCAACGCCCCCACCGCCACGGTCGCCTGGCTCGGCGATACCAGCAAACCATGCATCGCCCTGCGCGCCGACATCGATGCCCTGCCGATCGAGGAGCGCACCGCCCTGCCATACACCAGCACCCACCCCGGCGTTATGCACGCCTGCGGCCATGATGGCCACACCGCCACGTTGATGGGCGTCGCATCGGTTTTGAAATCGATGGAATCCTCGCTGCCGGTTTGCGTGAAACTGTTATGGCAACCCGCCGAAGAAGCCGGCGGCGGCGGTAATCGCCTCGTGCAAGCCGGCGTGCTCGACGGTCGTATCGGCCCTAAAGTGCAAGCCATCTTCGGCCTGCACGGTTGGCCCGGTCTCAAAGTTGGGATGGTCGCCACCAAGCCCGGCCCCTTGCTGGCGGCGACGGATAATTTCATCGCCACCTTCGTGGGCCGCGGATGCCACGGCGCTTTTCCGCATCTGGGCCGCGATCCGATCATCACCGCTTGCCAGGCCGTCTTGAATTTGCAGCAAACCGTCAGCCGCGATTTTGATCCGGTGGAGCCGTTGGTGGTCACGGTCGGCCTGTTCAACGCCGGCACCGCCGTGAACGTGATTCCCGACACCGCCACGATTCAGGCGACGGTACGAACGCTCACTCCCGCCGCCCGCACCAAAGCCGCCGAGTGCATCAACCGCCGCTTGAAAGGCGTCGCCGCCGCCCACGATTGCCAGGTCGATGTTAAATGGATCGAAGGATATCCCGCCACAATCAACGATCCCGCCGCCGCCGATTACGTTGCCCGCATTGCCCGCCAGACTTTCGGCCCGCAGCGATTCTATCCCGTCGCCATGCCGGCCATGGGCGGCGAAGATTTTGCGTATTACCTCGAAAAAACCAAAGGCTGCTTTTTCCTCGTCGGCGTCGAGCCGATGGATGCCAACGGTTACCCCTCCCTGCACAGCGATCTATTCAATTTCACCGACGCCGCCCTGCCCGTGGGAATGCGGATGTTTACGGAATTGGTTTTGAATTGGGCGCCGCAATAGGTAGAACAAACGGCTGTGACGACGATGCGGCGCATTGTCGCTTGTTATCCCTAGGTGTCACAACCCGGCTCACGGTCGCGCGAAAAGTCCCGGAAAAATTGACGCATGTTGCCCGAAACGGTATAATATGCGTCGTTCAACACAGATCTTTTACACCATGGCACAGCACGACTTATCGTAGCGGCTGATGAGTTTTTGGACTGTTGGAATGCATTGGGGCGTCTTGCAAGCGTGAGGTGCAGGTGGCTTTCGCTTCGACCGGATTTGATGACAAGAGCCAGGTGTTGGCGTCGATCGACATTGTCGAATTGATCGGCCAAACCGTGGGGCTCAAACGCAGCGGCAGCAAATATGTCGGGCTTTGCCCGTTCCACCAGGAAAAAACGCCGTCGTTTAACGTCAATCCCACCAGGCAGTTTTTCCATTGTTTTGGTTGCAAGGCCAGCGGCAACGCCATCGATTTTGTGATGAAGCGGGACCGCATCGAATTTATGGACGCCCTGCGGATGCTGGCCGAGCGCGCGGGCATCACGCTGCGGGGAGCGGCGGTTTCCAAAGAAAAGATCGGCCAGCGGCAATCGCTCATCGATGCTCATGTGGCGGCGGTCGAATTCTTCCAGGCAAATCTGCGGGATGAATCAATCGGCAAACCAGCCCGTGACTATTTGAAGCATCGCGGCTTCACGGATGAAACGATAGCGCAGTGGAAAGTTGGTTTGGCCGTTGAGTCGTGGGACGCCCTGCTCAAAAGCAATCTGTCACGGAAATTTCCGCCGGCGTTGCTGCACACTGCTGGACTCATCAAATCGCGCGACGGTTCGAGTTTTTACGATACGTTCCGTAATCGGCTGATGTTTCCGATTCGTGATGACATGGGCCGCACGATTGCGTTCGGCGGACGGGTGATGCCGGGCTCGGATGATCCGGCGAAATATCTCAACAGTCCGGAAACACCGCTATTCAGCAAGAGCCGCTGCGTCTTCGGATTCGACATGGCCAAGCAGCGGATCAACGACACTCGCACGGTCGCTGTCGTAGAGGGATACACCGATGTGATGATGGCCCACCAGTTCGGCGTTAGCAATGTCGTGTCGATCTTGGGCGTCGGTCTCACACCGCAGCACATGGATATCCTGCGGCGATTGGCCGATCGGGTCGTGCTACTGTTTGATGCGGATAATGCCGGCGACCAGGCGGCCGATCGTGTCGTGCAGCTATTTCTTTCGCAGCCGATCGAAATGGCCATCGCCTCCATGCCCGAGGGAATGGATCCGGATGAATATCTGCTGGCCCATGGAGCCGAGGCATTTGAAAAAGTGCTGGCGACGGCGGAGGATGTGCTGACTTTCAAATGGCGGCAGCTTTCCAGCCGATTCACGGAAAACCGCGGCGATCTCACCGGCCAGCAAAAGGCGGTGACGGAGTATCTGGAGTTACTGGGCAAAGCCAAGGGGAGAGGGCCGGTCGATCCGGTGCGCTGGGGCGGGGCACTGGCACGGGTGAGCCGGCTGACGGAGGTCCCCATTGATGAGCTGAACCGGCGTTTCCGCAGCAAGCAATTGTCCCGGCGAACGTCCGGTAATCCGCCCATTCAAGCGGCAGACACCGAACAGCCGACAATGATGGACTCGGCGCAGGAATCGGCGGAATCTGTGACACAACCGGCGGTGCCCATTGCGACCAATCGTCGTGTCGCCGAGCGGTGGATTTTAGGCATATTATTATCAGAACCGCGCCGCTGGCACGACGTACAGGTACACATTCACGTGTCAGATTTCGCGGACCTGCAGCACCGACGAATTGCTGAGGTATACTGGAACTGTCAACGTGACGAGGGAGAGCTGGTATTTAACACGCTCCTGTCGTTATTGGATGACCCGTCGCTCAAGGAATTGGCGATCGGGCTGGTAGATGAAATCGAGGGGCTAAAAAGCGGCCCAAGTCAGGCCAATAAGCAGGCCCATGCCACGGACGGGGAAAATGAACTGGCCGGAGGCATGTGGCCGCCCGTATCATTGGATCAGTCGTTGCAGCAGGCCATGGACTTTCTCGCCGAGTGCAAGCAGGACCGCGAACAGGAAAAACGCCTGATCGCCCTGCAAAGCGCCGGTGAATCAAATGAGAACAACCTCGGACAGGACGCGCGTTCCTTGTTTGAGGATTTAGTGAAAAACAGCCGTTCGACCAATCTCCGTCGATTGCCCATCAAATGGGCTCGCTAGCGGATGACGTGTGCCTTTCAGGAAAGTGGAAGGCTGAATCGTCGTCGCTGGAGAAAAGTTAAGCGACTCATATAGCGGCAGGTAACCAACCCATCCGCTTTTAGTCACGAGCCGTTCGATCCTCCCGTTGCAGGGATCGGGAACATCCCCGAGTTCCTTGGCCCAATGCGATCGCCGGCCGGCGCCCCCTCGCTGGAATGGGCGCGTCTGGGAATGCAGGTGCGAAGCTATGAGCAGTATTGAATCTCCATTTATTGGCAGCGGTTCACCCGAAGAGGTCGAGCGGCGCGTCAATGTTCTGATCGACATGGGCAAGACCCGTGGTTATCTCACGTATGAGGAGCTGAATCTCAAGTTGCCGGACGAGGTGGTGTCGCCGGACAAGCTGGACTCGCTTTTGATGATGATCGACGAGATGGGCATTCGGCTCATCGATGAAACCGACGTGGCGGACTTCAACGCCGCCCTGACGGTCAAGTCGATCAAAGCCGTCAAGGTAAAGGTCCTTAAAAAGGGAACCAAGGAAAAGCTGGTCAAACCGCAGCCCGATAGCGTGCTGCCGCCGGAACTGGCGCCTCAAGGAGAAGAGGTTGAAGAAATCGACCTGAATCTCGATGCGGAGTTGGCCGAGGCGTCGACCAAGCGCATCGACGATCCGGTGCGGATGTATCTCACGCAGATGGGTGAAATCCCCCTGCTCACCCGCGAACAGGAAATCGAGCTGGCCAAGAAGATCGAAATCACCCGCAAGATTTTCCGCAGCAAGGTACTGGAGAGCGATTACTGCCTGCAGTCGGCCGTGGAAATCCTGCAGCAGGTGAACGACGGCGATCTGCCCTTCGATCGCACGATGAAAATCTCCACCGCGGAAGACCAGGCTGACAAGGGAACCATCGGCCAGCGGATTCCGCTGAATTTGAATTCCGCCCGGGCCATGCTGCAGCGCAATCGTGATGATTGGGATGCGCTGCGTCAAACCGACAAGAAAGAAGAGCTTGATGACCTGAACATGGCCATCCGCCGCCGGCGTCGCCGGGCGGTGAAATTGCTGGAAGAATTGTCGCTGCGCACCAGCAAGGTGACGCCGCTGATGAAGAAGCTCAGCTCCATCTCCACCAAGATGGTCGAGCTCGAGCAGCGCATCGAAGAACTCAAGCGCGTCAAAGACCCCGGCGAAGATCTCGAAGTCTGCAAGGAAGAGCTCAGCGGGCTGGAAGATCTGGTCCTGGAGGGCGCCGACAGCCTGCACAAGCGTGTCGTGCAGGTTCGCAAGATTTACAACCGCTACGACGACGCCAAGCGGAAACTTTCCGGCGGCAACCTGCGTCTGGTGGTTTCCATCGCCAAGAAATACCGCAATCGCGGCTTGTCATTCCTGGACATCATTCAGGAGGGCAACACCGGCCTGATGCGGGCCGTCGATAAATACGAATATCGCCGGGGATACAAGTTCAGCACGTACGCCACCTGGTGGATTCGCCAGGCGATCACCCGGGCCATCGCCGATCATGCCCGCACCATCCGCATTCCGGTGCACATGATCGAGACGATGAGCAAGCTGCGAAATATTTCCAAGCAGCTCATGCAGGAAGTGGGCCGCGAGCCGACGATCGAAGAGATCGCCAAGCGGGCCAAGATGACGGTCAGCGAAACCCGGCGTGTGTTGAAAATCAGCCGGCATCCGATTTCGCTGGATCGGCCGGTCGGTGAATCGGAAGATTCGTACTTCGGCGATTTCATCGAAGATGAAAAGGCCGAGAATCCGGTCGAATCCGCGACGCAGGAAATGCTCAAGGACAAAATTGAGCAGGTGCTCAAGACGCTTACCTATCGTGAGCGCGAGATCATCAAGCTGCGTTACGGCATCGGCGACGGTTACACCTACACCTTGGAAGAAGTCGGCCGCATTTTCAAAGTGACCCGTGAACGTGTGCGGCAGGTGGAAGCCAAGGCGATCCGCAAGCTGCAGCATCCGGTGCGGGCAAGAAAGCTTGAGGGCTTTTTGCCCGGCAATGTGCCGCAGTAGTCCTGGCTTGTCCATGATTTTGAATACTTGAACCCCCACCGCTCCCTGAGCGGTGGGGTTTTTTGTGGGGCTGGGGCGTGCTCACATTAGGTGAGCACACCGAGGATGGAACCAAGGTGTCATCTTCCAGGAGCGGAATGGGTTTTACGCTCGTAGCGCGCGTAGGGAACTCCTTCCAAAAATGCTTTCAGTTCCACGGCTCGTTGAATTGCGCGCTCGCAGTCCACGTTCGGGCGGGTATGCGCATAGTCTTGCCACTGCCGCACGATTCCAGCGCGAACGGCTTGTCGCAAGGTGTATCCATACGCGCGACGGGCCTGCGTGGCGCTTCGGATGTAACCGTCGAAATAGTCGCGGGCACCATGGCCGCGCCAGAACGGTACGTGGCGGACCTGGGTTTCCTTCATCACAAGCCAGGCGACCGAGCCGTGGAGCTTGCGCATCATTTCGCCAAGCTCATTTCCGATGCGGAGATAGCCGAGCGTGTGGTAATGGTTGTCGAGGACCGTGGTGACCCAGGGGACGTAGCCGTGCAGGGTTGTGTAATAGGTGAACCGATCCCAGAAGATGGCCTTGGCGTTTTCAGTTTGAAAAGCAGGAAAGCCATCACGTACTTTGGCGGTGATGAATGTAGACGGCGTTGTCGCAGTACCAATGCTCGAAGCGGTGGCGACCCTTGAAATATTCGGCGCGGGTGTGGGAGCTTTTGCGCACGGGCATGGATGTGCTCCATTTGAACTACCAGATCTGTCGGCGTGCTCACCTGAGGTGAGCACGCCAAAGCACTAAGCCGCCATGGCAACTCGGCAGCGGCGGCTGGCGCGACGCCAAAGCTCCGCCGTGGATCGATCCAGTGACTCGACGTTTTGCTCAAACCAAGCGGTCGCCTCATGCAACCGCACGGCCGCTTGAAATGCCGGCTGATCACCCAAGTGATAAAGGAGCATCGCCGAGGCCAGCGGATCAACCGGCAGCCGATGATGCGGGAAACCGGGCCAGATACCGTCTGGCCGCTGCAGGCGAGCCAGAAAATCCAGACCACGTTGCACGGCTACACCATCGCCACCATCGCACAGGAGGGCACGCAGGGCCAATGCGGTGCTTGCCACATCACCCCAGCCGCCATCGGGCTGCTGAGCGGCAATCAGGCTGCGAATCAGCTTGCTGTAGAGCGGAACATAGGTTTGGCTCAATTCCTCCAGCCAAATGATCGACATCGCGGCTGCCGGAACTGCCCACCCCTTTTCGGATTGCGATTCCAACACGGCTTCCGGCCGGCACATGGCCAAATCACGGAAAAGACGCTGGTAAGTTCCTGCATTCCAGGCCCGCTCGATTCGTTTGACAGTCATCATGGCTCCGCCAATCTGATAAGGTTATTGTTATGGTGAACTATAACCTAACAGATGTACGGCTGTCAACAGGAAAGTTAGGGAAATGTCATGTTATGGGATGGGCCATGATTGGGGTAGCCTGCTGTTGATCGGATGGATCGGGGATTAGAAGATTTAGGGCGATAAAAAACAGCTGGAGGGCGACGAACGCAATGAGGAGATATAGACGCTTCATATCGGTAAAACCGTAAGCATGCAGGCCGATGCCGAGCATGTTGGTGCCGAACCAGCTCCAGGCGACGACGATGCCGCCAAATAGGGCGATGCTGACAATTCCACGAGCCTTGGCTAAGCCACCCCATCTTGCGTGCAAGAGCAAGGCATTGCACAAAACCACGAGCACAGCACCGTTTTCCTTAGGGTCCCAGCCCCAGAAACGGCCCCAAGACTGGTCGGCCCAGATTCCGCCAAGAATGGTTCCAACGAAGCTGAAAAGCATTCCAAAGCAGATGACGCCATAAATCATGCGAATCATGGAGCGGGAATCATCCTTGCCAAGCCTGCGAGCGGCGGCGAGGACGACATAGATGACGGCCAGCACGCAAGCCAGGGCTGTGGCGGCGTATCCGAGGGTCACGCCGATGACGTGCGTCCAAAGCCAGAATTGTGTGGCAAGCACCGGCTCGAGGACCTTGAAAGTGTCCCCATCAGCCGCCAAGCCATCGGCGATCAGCAACGATGCGACGCCGGCCACCGTAGCGGCAACGAGAAAGACGCCATTGCGGTGATACACGTCGAATATAAACGCCATCACGACGATGCCCCAGGCAATGAAGATGGCGGAGGATGTCAGATTGGTCACCGGTCCCCAGCCGGAGATGTAAATGCGGCAAATAAGACCGACCGTATGCACCAGTAGCGCAAGCGCGACAACAGCAGTTGCAGATGAGTAGAAACCGAGGGTCCAGTTCCGGGAGATGCCAAGCCATGACAAAGCGAGCAATATGAAAGCAATCACGTAAAGCCAGACGCAGGTGAAGAAGACGTCGGCCTGGTTGAAGGCGGCTTCAAATTCGGCGGTGAACGCCTTGGAGGGCAAGGCGGCGGAGACACGCGCCTGATAAGCGGCAACGGCCTGGTTGAATTTGGCGGCGTCACCGGCGGCGAACTGCTCGTGAATGTCCTGGAGCATCGCCAACGATTCGATGGGTTGGCCCGCTTTTTCTTCTTCAGCGCGGGCCTGGGGAGCAGACATCCATTGGTCTTCGGCTTTGAGCGGCACGACAACCAAAGGCGTGGAGACTTCAAGAAATCCGAGCAGAGTCCGTGAAGCAAGATCAAGTTTGACAAGGGCCTTCTGGTCATTAGTAAGGCTGGCCGGACTGTCTTTGCGCGTTTTTTCGGCGTCCTGCATAGCGGTGATGACCTGCGAATGACCAAAGACATCGGCGAGCGTGGCACGGGTCGTTCCACGGGGGAGTTCGAGCGCTGCGGCGACGGCTGGCGATTCAACGGGCAGGGCTGGGTAGGATGCGATGTAATGGATCGAGCGCTCGCTGTTGAGCTGGAAATAGACGAACAGATGCTCGCGAAGGTCGGCAAGCTTGCGCTCATACATTGAGGCGTTGCGGCTGAGCTCCTGCGGCAACGAAGCCAGCGGCTGAAACAGTTGCGGCCAGTGATCAAGAATTTCCTGCAGCGAGAAGTATTTCTGCTGCTGATCAGAAGTGATCAGGCCGCTGATTTCCTTGAAGTCGATGGTGACGACTTTCTGCTTGATGGCTTCTTCGGGTTTGTCCTGGAAATCGAGTAGCCACTGCGTTGCCGGGATAAGTTTTCCATCCTGTTCGAAGACCTGGTGGCCGTGAATGATGCGCAGGGAATTGCGGGCAAGGCTGTCATAGGGCTGCAAACGGCCGGCCTGGAAAATCGGCAGTCCTCCGAAGGCCGCGATGTCGGGTTGGTCGCTGTGATGCACGGGCGGCATCGAGAGCGCGACGGTCAGCGCAATGCACAGCAAGAGGACAATGGCGGGAAGCAAAATGGCGACGTTGATGATTCCCGTGCGATCCCAGGAAAGAGCCGGTTTGCCAATGCCAACCGGCCGTGGGGAGGGTTTACCGCGGCGTGGACCACCGCCTGTGCCCGTGGGCGGCGCAGGCTCGGCAGCGGTGGAAAGCTTCGCCTGTTTGCGGAGAAATTCGAGCAGCTTCAGCAGAAAATGTGTGGCCAGACCGACGGCACCAATGGCACAAGCGACGTATGGAATCTGCCAGCCAGGATTGGTGACAACCTGTAAAATGGTTGCCTTTTCGGTGCTTTCATCAAAGCCGGCCTGGAAAAAAGCTTTGCCATAGTAGCGCAGCGGATGGTTCATCCAAATGCGGATTTCGCGATCAACCTGCCGGGTCGGATCAACCAGGCGGACCATGGAAGAATAGCCCTGGGGGGAGTTGGTGCCGGGGTAGCGATCGACGGTGAATTTCTCGAGAAAGATGCTGTAGGCGTTGTAATAGCGATGGAATCGCAGCGCAATCTGGTAAGCCTTGCCATCGACTTGCACGCTTTGATTGGGATATTGGGCATCCAAGGCGAAACGGCCGATGCGGCTCCCGTGCGCCAAAAGCGTGACGTATGCCGCGGGGATATCGGCTTTACTTTCGCCGGCGCCGGCGAAAGTTGGTGAATCGGCCAGGACGCGATCTTTGAGTTCCCCGGCATCGGCGCGAAGCACATCGCTGCGGCCCTCTGCCTGAAATGGACCGAGTATCTCGGAGTTGGGGTAGTAGGCATCAACCTGTACATCGAACGGGAGTTGGCCGTCGTTAATGGTGGAGTGGTGCTTTTCGGAATCGGTCAGCTTGGCCAGAGGCACGATGGTGACTTTGTCGAAATCCGGATGGCTGGCGTCGATGATGGCTAGCTCAGGTTTATGCAGGTCAAAGCTGTAGATGGCGGAATGGCCCTCATCAATGTTCATGTTGCTCTCGGTTTTCATCACGCTGCTGACGGCCTCGCCGCAGAGCAGGAGAATCAGCGAGAGGTGGATCAAAATGACGCCGGTGCGTTTATCGTGCAAATACCAGACCCAGGCGAACAGCGGTATGCAAGCACCGAGGATGACAAAAACCGTGCGGTAGACCTCGACATTCTTAAAAAGAAAGGCGACGGCAAATGCGAATCCGACAGCGGGGATGATCCCGAGGTCTTTGAGAGAAAATTTGAATCGCATCAGGTGGGCGGCCAGCAGATTGATCAGCAGCAACAGCCCGACGAGATAACCGCCGGGCATGGGAATCATGATTTGCTTGCCGTGGATGGCGAAGGCGCGGAAAATAAAATTATGCAGCGGCACCCAGCAGAACAGGCTGTGGAAATAATTATCCTGAACCTGCCATACGCCCTGATCGCGCTGCGCCAAGGTTCCGGCGAAGACCAGCAGCATCGAGAGAATCAAGAGCGTCACCGTCAACCGAAGTGACGCCAAGGGGGAAAGGATGCGCTTCCATTGAGTCATATTAAATCACCAACCAAGGCAAATCACGGAACGGTCTTAAACTTCACGCTGGAAAGAAGCTGGTCAAACGCCGGCTTCTGTTGGGCTACGACATCCGATGGCCCGATGATTTTGAAAAAGTAGAGGGATTGATTTCCGGTAAAGGCGACAATCAGCCGCCGCGCGGGGTGATCCGGGAAACCGGGGCCGGTCAGGTCAATCTCAACCGCAGGTTGGTCGCCGATCTGCGTGGTCGTTAGTTGAACGTCCTTGCCATCGGCACTGTCCGGCAACCCAACTTGCTGGCGCCATTGGTGCATGTTGGCCGCCAGGTCAAAGGCAGCGGCGGTAAACGGCTTGCTGATGGTGATCTCCGTGTATTTGCCACCATCCGGGAGGGATGGCGGGCCGCCGACCGTCCAGCCGGCGGTGCGGAATTCAATTTGATCCGGATCGGCTTTCCAGGCTGGCGGTGCAGTCCAGGTGAATGGCGGCCCGGCGGCGTCGCTGGTTTGCGGAGCCACCGAAGGGGAACCCGATGCGCCAAACTGCACGGAGTTCAAGAACGCATCGTAATCCGATTGCGCCCCTTTCACTTCGTCGATCGCCCCTATGATTTTGAAGATAAAAAATTGTCCATTCATCGGGACGACCGTGGCGACCAGTCGTTTCTCGCCGCCTTGGAGTTCAATTTTTTGTCCGCTGATTCCTCCAACCTTGGTCGGCATTATCTTGGGTAGTTCGTCTGCCGTCGTGTTGGCCATCTGAACCTGATTTTCCCACCGCACCACATTGGGTGGCCAATCGAACGTTTGCACGGTCGCCAAGGTGCAAACAGTGTCCGACGCATCCGAGATACTAAAGCGCATCAACTCAAACTCGTGCGGCTGACGAACGACCCAGCTTTCGGGCTTGGTATAAGTCCCGCCGGGCATCTGCGGGAGAGCCAACGTCTCCGCTGTATTGTCCATCGCCATCGGCGGCGGATCTTTTGGCTCCCGCAATGAGACAATTTTGTCATTGCGCTCACAACCGGCCAAAAGGATCAGCAAGGCGAACGCGCACCAAGCCATGAGCCGGCGATGACTCGACTGAAAGCGGGCAAAATGCGGGGGTTGTGAACAGGCCATAATCGCCAAAGTCTTGGAAATAATAGTACCACGGCGGCGGGTAGTTTGTTTTGATCCATCCCTTTTTCGCTGCGGATCAGATTTTGCGGACGGCGTGCATCGGATCGGGCTTGGCGGCCTGTTGAAAGGCGCTTTCACGCACCCGGCAGCCCCGGCACGCCCAGCAGGGTTCGCTCATTTCCTCCAGGCAGCTCCATGTCTTGTCAAACGGAGCATTGGCGTGAAACCCCAAATCCACCACCTGCCACGGCTCGAGCTCCAACAGCGGCGTGACGATTTCCATTTCGCTTTGCCCGCAGGGAAGCTGCAGCAATTCATTGGTGATCTGCAGAAATTCGCTCGCCTGGGCCAGTTCATCCGCCTGCGGCCCGATGCGGAGTCCCAGGTAAATTCCCGCCGCCTGATAATGCACCGCAAAGCGCGCGGCGATGGCAATCATCGGCAGCAATTCCAGCAGCCGCGCGCCGATCGCACTGTGCTGGCGGGGATCGGAGACAATTTGTGACTGATTCTGCGAAGACGGAGACACGGTCGCCAAAAACGGCATCGACAGCAGATGCTCACGATACGGCTTGAAATGGCCGACTTGCTGATCGTACGCAGCCCGGGAACGCGCCCCGGTGGCAGTGCTGGTTTCGGCATAGAGCATGATCGGCCGATGCTTCTGGGCCGCCAGCGCGGTCACTACCGCGCTGTTCACGCTCCCGCTATTCAGGACGATCGCCAACTCCTTGGCCATGGCCAACCGCCCATCGCTCTTTACTCTTCGAGCTTACGCAAACCGATACCGAAGGTGGTTAATTGTTGCTTGATTTCGTTCAAGCTAGTCTGGCCGAAATTCTTGCAGCCCAGCAGCTCCGCTTCGGTGCGCGAAGCCAATTCGCCGATGGTGTTGATGTTCAACCGCTGCAGCGCCTTGCGGCTGCGCACCGACAATTCCAAATCCGCCACGGACTTGGCAAGCAACTCCGGCGACCCGCCCGCACCCGCACCCGCGGTTGCAGCAGCCGCCGGCCGACGAATCACGCCCTTGGAATCTTCCAGCGATTGGCCAAGCCGCAATCCCTTGGCCGCCAGCAACGCCTTGATTTCACTGAGGCTGGTTTCCCCAAAATTCTTGTAGCTGAGCAACTCCGCCTCGGTGGTCCGCAGCAAATCACCCAGATTCCTCATGTTCATCTTTTTGAGACAGTTTCGGCTCCTTACCGAAAGCTCAAAATCGCTGATGGGAATTTCCAGCACCGCATTGCGCCGATCGCCGCGCCGATCCATGTCCTCGTCGTAATACATTGACCGGGCGGATTCGACATCCTTCATGAACAGCCGGGCCCGCTCGTGATTGGGATTGGTCTTGAGAATCGCTTCCAGACAGCGGTAGGCTTCATCGTAGTGGTTGTTGTCCTCGTAGAGCACCGAAAGATTCATCAGGGCATTGATATGCACCGGCTGACTGGTGCAGATTCGCTCGTACAACTCGATCGCCCTGGCATCATCGGCCCGGCGATCATACAGCACCGCCAGCCGAAAACAGGCGGCCTCATGGTCCGGATTCTCATTGAGAGCCCGTTCATAAAACTCGACGGCTTTTTCGTGATTTCCCTGAAGCTCAGAATCCTGCCCCCGGCGGTGATATTCCTCGGCGGCACGGTCATTGATCGACGCAACACTCGATTCACTCATAATTTTAATGCTCGTGTTCCACCCGTAAAACCAAACCAGCGCAGACGGGCAGCCGCGCTGCAAACAGGATATAAATATCCCATGGCGGCCGTATGTCAACCATTGAGGTAATCTCCTAGCAATGTCCAGCGTGCTCATTTTTGCCAATCTAACTGCCGGGCGTGGTAGGGCGCGGCGTATCGCGGAGGAGCTCGCCGGCCAGTTTAAGCAGCGGGGATACACAGCCACATTGCTCACGGATCGGGCCGACGGCATTCAGCGGGGAACGATTGATCGACGGGCCGCAGCGGCAATCGTCATCGGTGGGGATGGAACACTCCGCCAGGTCGCCCAGCGATTGCATGAACGCACACCCATCCCACCGTTATTGGTCGTGCCGATGGGTACGGCCAATTTAATGGGAAAACATTTAGGCATTCGCTGGAAGACGGCCCATCTCGCAGATCAATTGCAGCGGGCCATCGAACACGGCAAGCGTGTGCAGTTGGATTGTGCCAAGGCGAATGGCGAACTGTTCCTGCTCATGGCCGGCGTGGGGTTGGATGCCAAGGTGGTGCATGAGCTCAGCCGAATCCGATCCGGGCCGATCAGCTACCTCAGTTATTTACGGCCATTAATGACCGCCCTGGCCGGTTATGATTTCCCGGCCCTTACGGTCACCGTTGATGGAAAACTTGTGTTCGGTCCCGCTCCCGCCGTCGCCTTTGTCGGAAACATTAAAGAATACGGAACCGGTTTTCCCGTGTTATCTCGCGCCAATCCAACGGATGGACGATTGGATGTTTGCGTACTCCCCTGCCGCAGTACTTTTGATCTTTTGGACCATGCCATACGCGCCGCCGTCGGTGTGCATTTGAACGCTGAAGGCGTCGTTTACACCCTGGGCAAACACATCGAAATCTCCTCCCCGCAGCAGGTTCCCGTGCAGATCGACGGGGAAGCGGCCGGGCACACACCGCTGTCGATAGACTTGCTCCCAATGCGGCTGCCATTTATCGTGCCGGCCTGAGTCATGTTCAAAATCAAGCGAGATTCGCTGCTGATCATCGCCGGCCCGTGCGTCATTGAATCGGCCGAGCAATGCCTGGCCATCGCCCGGCATGTCAAAGGCATCTGCGACCGGCTTGGTTTCACGTACATTTTCAAAGCCAGCTTCGATAAAGCCAATCGTTCCAGCGGCTCCAGTTTCCGCGGACCGGGTGTGGAAGATGGTTTGGTCGTTCTCAAGCGTGTCAAAGATGAATTGGCTATTCCCGTGCTGACCGATGTTCACGAACCCGGCCATGTCGCGGAAGTGGCGAGCGTCGTGGATATGTTGCAGGTTCCCGCCTTTCTGGCGCGGCAAACCGACCTGCTGGTGGCTTGCGCTCGCACCGGGCGCACGGTGAACGTGAAAAAAGGTCAGTTCATGTCCCCCGCGGAAATGGGAAACGCCGTGGAAAAAATCCGCAGCGTCGGCGGCAAGGAGGTATTGCTCACCGAGCGCGGCACATTCTTCGGCTACAACCGCCTGGTCAACGATTTTCTCGGCTTGCCGCAAATGCAGTCGCTCGGCTGCCCGGTTGTTTTCGACATTACCCACAGCACACAGCAACCCGCCGGCCTCGGTTCCGCCAGCGGAGGTCAGCCGCAATATTCCCCGATGCTTGCCCACGCCGCCGTCGCCGCCGGTGTGGATGGATTGTTCTTGGAATGTCATCCTGATCCGAAACACGCCAAAAGTGATGCGGCTTCGGTGCTGGATTTGGCGGTCGTCGATAAGCTATTGACGCAATGCAAGCAATTAGCCGACCTGCGAGCGGGTTGGTAATTCATCATGGCCAAAGCGAAACTCACCCATCTCGATAAAAAGGGCCGCGCGAAAATGGTCGATGTCGGGGCCAAGCCGATCACCCGCCGAGAAGCACTTGCCGAGGGATTTATTACATTGCAGGCTTCCACATTGGCCGCCATTGCCGCGGAAAAAGTGCCCAAGGGCGAAGTGCTGAACACCGCCCGCATCGCCGGCATTTTAGCGGCCAAACGATGCGGCGATTTGATTCCGCTGTGCCACGGCTTACCCGTAGAAAGCGTCGAAGTCGATTTCGATATTCCACAAATGGAAGTGGACCCCGGCCAACCGCTGCGGCTTCACATCAAGGCGGCCGCCAGAATTTCCGCCAAAACCGGCATTGAAATGGAAGCGCTATTGGCCGTCTCCGTGGCCGCCCTGACAATTTACGACATGTGCAAAGCCATCGACAAAACCATGACCATTGGCGACATCCGCCTCCTCCGCAAAACCGGCGGCACGAGCCACCTTGCGTAGCGGTAGGCCCGAAGGGCCGCGCGTTTCCTCGTCGAGTATACTTCCAACCGTGAAATCGCCCCGTCCCATCCAACCCGACGGCAAAGTTCACGGCGTTGTCGCCGCCATCCGTCGCCCGACCGATGACCGCTGGCTGCTGATTCGCCGCAGCTACACCGTCACCGCCCCAGGCAAAATCTGCTTCCCCGGCGGCACGGTTGAACTAGGCGAAACACTGGAAAATGCCCTGTCCCGTGAAATGCGCGAGGAACTCGGCGCCGAGATCCGTGCCGTACGCCAATGCTGGAAATGGGAATCGCCGGACAAGCCATTGATTCTTTTTGGCTGGATCGCGGAATTACTGTCGGAAAATCTACAGCCCGATCCCGCCGAAGTGGCTGAAACATTGTGGCTCACCGCCGAGGAAGCGGTCGAGCATCCCGACGCCATGCCGAGCAACCGGTCATTTGTCGCCTGCCTGGTGCAGGAAATCACCCGCGAACGCGTTTCACATGTCAGGTCCATCCGTTAGCCCCGGCCTTTGGCCGGGGTTGCATTTTGATTCACCGCCTCCGCGCCAATGATGATCCATTCCGTTCGGATTCACCCCGCGCAAAGCGGGGGGCTAACGGCTCAGGAACCCACGGGATACTGTTCTGTCAACACGGTACGCTTCGTCGGCTTAAACAGATCGTCCGGCATATCGGCCTTGAAGTCGAGGAAAAAGTGATACCACTCGCCGCCTCGAGAGCCCACATTGACCCGTGTGGGATACCATATGCCACTGGGGGTTTGTTCCCATTGGTCCATCAGATCCTGGATATCATGATCCGTGGGTGGTTTCGCCGGATCGGCAGTGAGCAAATCGTGCCGCACGACGACGTAACCGCGAGCAGAATCAAGCCAAAAGCGCTGCCACGGAATTTCATCATCACGCGGATGCACAACGCGCGAAGTAACCAGGACCGTATTGGGCGGTCCGCCGGCGGGTTTGAGGTTCAGGATTTCTTCGGTTCGGTCATTTGGCGCATTGAAATCTCTGGGATAGCACCATGTGGCGGGCATGGCTCCCATCACTTCCGGGCACTCGGAATCGGCTTGATCCGCCGTGCCCAGTAACTTGAAGGTTCCGCGCTTCTGGCCTTCCATCTCGCCTTCGTAGACCACCTTGCCATCACAGACAGCAAGAGGCTCGAACAATGCCTTTTTGAAGAGGTCGCGCAGCCACTGCTTATGGTCCTTGTCCACGGGAAAGTGGTTGCCGAAGTATTCCTGCGGCGGAAGCGCTGTTTCGATGCGCCAGCGATTGCCCTTTTTCCAAACAAGAAACGCCATGGGAATGGGCTTGCCGGCCGTGGGGAATAAATCGGGCCATTCGTTGCGGATGACAAGGGCTTGAAAATCGTCGAAGCGATCTCTGCCAGCCTGAATCGCAGCAAGGATACGCGACATGTCGCCCGTTGGCATGCGATCAATCAGCTTAGCGTCCTTCGGTACGCCCAGCGCGTAAATGTCAGCGGGTCCGTTTTCGGGGTAATCGAAGGTCCACTCGACCGACTTGCCGCCATCACCTTGCATGGTCATCGAGTGGGGCAGGTGCGTTTGCGCATCCACCGTAAATGTCATGCCCATATCGCTGTTGGACTGCGATAGGATTTGAAAATGAAGCTCATATTCATCCCACTTTTGCCCGTCTTTTTCGACTCGTCTGCGCTTCTGATCTTTCAGGGCCATCCCGGAAAATCCTGTTTTGAGTTTCGCCTCCCCGCGAAACAACTGCCCAAAGACGTCCAGCAATTCTTGGCTCTGGGCCAAATCTTGCGTCGACGAGATGGGAAGGCGATATAAGACTTTCTCCGCCGGCTTGTACCGATCAACGATTTGCAGCCGCTCGTCGAAAAAGGAAATCTCCTCTTGCGAGCGCAAACCGCCGACAGATCGTGAAGTGGATATCCAAAATTCAGGTGATTGGTCCGCCGCGGCTCCGTGGATGGTTCCGTGAATCCACGGCTTGGCACCAACCGCCTTAACCACGTCGGCCCAAGAATCCGAAGGCCGCAGCAACCAGAAGCCGATCGCCAGACACGCCGCAACCGCACCCGCCAATCCAACAAGCGCCTTGCGTCTGGACCAATGAGCGGTCCACCGACCGGGCGAACCGCAATGCAGCGCGCGATCAAGGGCTTCGTCCATCGTAGCCTGCGGGATCGGCCGGCGCTTCACATACTCGACCGCCACTCGAAGGTCGCCGCGAAGTTCATCGAATGAATCCGGGTATGTTTCATCGTTCATTTTTTTCTCCTATCAGCGGTGGGTACAAAAGAGCTTCCAACTTGGCGCGGGCCTTGTGCAATGCCGCGGCAACCGCCCCCGGGTGCATGTCCAGGGCATCGGCGATTTGCTGGTTGGAAAGGTCCTCGAAGTACCGAAGGCAAAACACTTCGCCTTCGCGCTCCGGAAGTCCGCTGATTGCCTCGGAAAGTCTTTCGGCCAATTCAGCCGACATGGCGTCGGACTCCGGACTGGCGCGAGACGCTCGCAGTGATAGATCATTGATCGAGACGGTCGGTCTTCGTCGGCGAACCCGATCCAGAGCTCGACAGACCGCCAGCCTCCGGAGCAGAGCTTCCCAATTGCGGACCGGCTGCCTGCGTTGCAGTCGGTACGCTTCCATAAAGACTTCCTGGGTCACATCTTGGACGTCCGCAGTGTGGCCAAGGATGCGCCAGGCGATCCCAAAAACGGTCGGGCCGTGGTCGCGCACGATTGCATTCCAATCCATTTCCAATCAGGTCTCCAGAAACTTGGCCGAGGCCTTGGCTACTGTATAAGTCGCAGGAAGGAAGGTTCCATTACCTCGAATAATCGTCAGGGGCGCAGATGGCCATCGAGCGGAAGGTTTTCAAGGAGGCTGGCGATATCCAGGGCTCGCTAATCCTGCGGATGGAGTTTTGAAAGTCCACGCAAACTCGCTTCCGATTCCAATTTATATCGCCAATGTTTCGGCCAACCACGGTGCAGCACGTGTTCGAGCCCCGCTTGCAACCCGCCGGAAACTACGACGTGCGGCTTCATGGGCACCCCGATTTTTCTCAGCAGTGCGAGTCGGGCCTTGCTCGCCTCGGCGAGACTTTCAATCACGGCGCTGAGCATCTGTTCGCGGGTGGTGGCCAGCGTCAATCCGCTGAAAGATGCCTGTTTCTGCTCAATGCTGGTTCGCTCGCCGGCCAGATATGGTTCAAAACGCACCGTCGATAGGATCGGTTTCCTGCCGAGTTTGTCCAGCAAATGGTGAAATGTCGCAGGCGTTAGATCGGCGAAAAACTGATCCTGCATCCAATTGATCGCCGACCCCGCAGCGGCGAGGGTGGCGACGCTGGTCCAGCGATCGGCGATTCCGAGTGGCCGAGTCAGCAGATGTTCGTTGGGATAAGCACGAGCAGTGCAGAGAATCAGCACATCGGTCGAGCCGCTGACATTCAGCACCTGGCCCGGTGATGGACCCGCGAGCATCATTGCCGCTCCGGTGTCCACCATGCCAACCATCATCGGCGTTCCCTCGGTCAATCCAAAATGTCTCGCCGCCACCGTAGTGATCCGGCCCCCGATTTGATTGGCAAACCTCACCTCCGGCAGCAATCTTTTCGAGACGCCGATCAATTCGCACAATTCGTTGCTCCAACCCCCGAGATCACAAGTGCGGTAAAGCCCCATGAAAGCGGCGTTCGATGGATCGGTCACCCGCGCCCCGGTCATGCGGCGATGCAGCAGCGTGTTCAGATGCCCCACCAAATCCGCTTTCTTCAAAATCCCCGGCTCATAGCGGCGATACCACGCATAGGTTGTCGAGCTGATTCCCCCGGGATAGGGACGATTGCCGGTAATGCGCAAAAGTTTTTGCTTGCCGATGCGCTTTTCCATCTGCAGGGCAATCTGCACGCTGCGGCGATCCTGATGTGTCACCACCGGCGTGAGCGGCCGGCCATTTTTGTCCATCGCCAGCCACGACGGCGACATCACCGAAAGTCCGATAACATCGACTTTTTTGGGGGCGTGACCCAGATCACTGATCGCCTTGGCAATCGCCGCGAGAATTCTCTCGGCGTCCACTTCGACTTTTGGACCATCGTAATGGGTGGGATACGCCGCGCGGCTGATTTTGCCGATCAACTTGCCGGCTCGAACGACGCCGCATTTGACCGACGATGATCCGACGTCGATGCCGAGCAATTTCATTTGTTTGGTATTACGGCTAGGAGGGCGAGAAATCCAGCCGCTACTTCGCGGCCTTGACGGGCACGGATTTCTTATCGTCAGGCACCCGCAGCAGCGTCTGGCAGTGCTGGCATTTGACCGACTTGCCGCGGAATTCATCCGGCACGGCCAGAATCTTTCGGCACTTGAGGTTGGGACAAATAATCGTGGCCGGCATTGCTGTCTCTCTGCGCATTATCGGCCATTGATATCGGAAACTTGAACTCGGTATTTCACTTGGCCACGGCATTTCCCAGACATTCAAAGGTCCCGCCGGGCAACAGCGATACATTGACCAAATCCCCCACCGTCAGCATGCCATGGGACATATCGTACGCCGCCGGATCGCTCGGCAGAGCGACGATAATCGGCGTGCCGGCCTGCACAACCATCTGCTGGTCGTCGAGATAGCGAATGCGTCCCTGAATCTTGCGGGGCGGTCCAAAAATCGGCTCGATGAAATTTCCGCCGCTTTTAACGGTCCAGATTTTCCGGCCTGAAACACGCAGTAACGCCTCGATCATACCGGCCGGTATCCCGTCCAAGCCGCTTTTATCCGTCAGATGCAGCTCGTAATTGGTGTTCGTCGGGGCGAAGACCACGATGTGGTCCTGCGTTTTGATTATCTTACCGCGGGCCGGAAAATCGTTCACACTTGCCATGCAACTCCTCAAAATGTACCGCGGGAAATGTACCCGCCGTGGAGCAAAAGCAAAAGCGGCCGCTTGCGCCCAGGCCGATACTTCATTAGAATCGCCGCCATGCAACGCATCCTCTGCTCGCTCATTTTGATCTGCACCGCCCTGCTCGGCTGCCATCCGGAAAAAAATGATTCGCACACGGAGGTTTTCAAAACCCCCGATCAGTTGGCCACCGATCGCAACAAACAATTGCTGCAATCGCATCAGGAGCTGGCGATTTCCGTGCTCAAGTTCGCCCGGCCGGATTTGCAGACGCAGATAACGGAAACGGGAATCGTCGCCCGCGCCGATGGCGTCGAAAAACAAATCGATCTGCTGCAGATTGAAAATGAATTGATTCATAATGCCAATCATGAGCGGCCGATTATCCGCCGGTATCTGGATACGCAGCTTCGGCCGTTTGACCAACAGCGGCTGCAAACACTTGGTTTCGACAAAGTGCGGCCGATGGTGCGCTATGAGCTCGTGAACCGTGGACAGTTGGAGCAGATGCAAAAGGATTATCCGCGTGCGCCGATCTGCAGCGCGGAGATTGTGCCGAATCTTTTTCGAGCCACGGTGATCCAAAGCGGCGGGACGGAAATACCGGTCGACCGGACGATGCTACAAACCTGGCACATCGGCGATGCGGAACTGGATGCGGCGGCGGGCGCGGCATTGAAACAAATCATCGCCCAAGCCGGCCCCAATCTGTTCGAGACGATTAATTATCCCACGTTCGGCGACTGCGGCGCATTGAAAGTCGATGGGTCCGTCATGCTCGCTCCGGAATTTTTGGCAGCCGTGCAGCAGCAGTGGAAGACGACCGACAACCTGGTGGTGTTCATGCCGTCACCGCACAGCGTCCAGTTTGTAGCGAGCCATAACCAGAAACTGCTCGGGTTGCTGAATCCGCAGTGGCAGAAGGTTGTCGGTTCGCTGGCTGATCCCTTGTACAAATTGCTGTTGCTGCGGAGCGCCGATTCGATCAGTGCCTATGTTTTCACGCCGGTGAGCAAACCGGCAGTAACGCAGCCCGCCACCAAACCGGAGATTTTTATTGTTAACTGAAATGCCAGCAGCGCTGGCCAAATCGCCCGCGGGTCCGCAACACCGCTCCCGACCCACTTGATCTTCCTAAGCCACTTTCAATATTTCGGCGGAAACCCTTCGGATCGGAGCCACGGGGTCCAGTGCAGCCTCGAGGGGCGCGGTCAGGTTTACGGTGAAGGTTGCGCCCTGCCCGGTCCCACCACTGAGGGCTTCGACCGTTCCCCCATGTAGCTCAACAATGTGTTTGACGATTGCCAACCCGAGCCCGATCCCCTCGAACTGGCGGCTGACGCTCCCGTCGGCCTGTCGGAACCGCTCGAAGACATGAGGGAGAAACTCGGGCGCGATCCCGATGCCGGTATCCACGACCCGCAGCCGCGTGGCCTGGCCGTCTCGGCATAGGCTGACCGACACGCGCCCGCCGTCCGGCGTGAACTTCACGGCGTTGGAGAGCAGATTCCACACCACTTGCCGCATGCGGTCACCGTCGCAAACGACAGCGCCTGCGTCCTGCTCTAGCTCGGCGGTCAGGATAATGCGCTTGGCCTCGACGGCCGCGCGCATCGATTCGATGGCTTCGGTGATTAATCCAATGAGGTCACACTCGCCGATCGCCAGTTTCAGCTTGCCGCCGACGATGCTCGAGACGTCCAGAATGTCGTCAATGAGCTTGATTTGTGCGGCGACGTTGCGCGCGATGACTTCAGCGCCCTCCTGCAGCATCTCCTTGCCACACGTCTGCTTCCCAAGTATTTGTGCCCATCCGGCGATGGCGGTCAGTGGGGTCCGCATCTCGTGGCTGAGGGTCATGAGGAAAATCTGCTTAGCGTGATCGCCGGCTTCGGCTCCAAGACGTGCGATCTGCGCGTCGGCCAGCAGCTTGCGGTTTTGCTCGGCGTATCGCACATGGCTCTCACTTGCCTTGCTAAGCGATTGATCGATCGCCTCGTTGAAGCGGGTCACGTCGTCAAGATCCTGCATGTGAAAAGCGGGGTCATCTTTCTGCCAGAGCCGAAGCACGCTGGCGCGAAGGGCCCGGTACTCCGCGACGACCTCGGCCATATCGAACCCCGATTCGGCCCGCAGCGCCCCATGAATGTCAGATGCCAGGTCCACCCGGATGCTCGCGGCGTCTTTGTCACCGTCGCCCTTGGACTTCTCTTCCTGCTGCACCGACGTCTGGGCGGACGTCATGTCGGCAACAGTGGCGCGGAGAATGCTTTCGGCGTGGTCACGGACCGCGACCCGTCCCGGGGAGGGGGGGAGGGCCAAATGCTGCGGGCGAAAGACTCCCATTCCGCCAAGATGGGTTCGACGTTGTTCAAAATGGAATCGGCTAGCCGCATGGGATTCCTTGGTTAAGTATATTTCTGCCGGCGTTCCGGTCGTCTTTCGACGCCGAGGAATGTATTCTTAACCTAATTCCCTGAGGCACCATTGCATTAAATGCCAGCCCATCGATATGCCCGAACTGGTTTGCTCTTCGGACAAGAAAAAGCAAATGGCACGGGCTGAATTGATTTGAATCGCGGCGAGCGGAACATGATTCGATCATCGCGTATGTTTTCACGCCAGCGAGCAAACCGGCGGCGACGTAGCGTGAAATCTATATCGTGAACTAATCTTCGAGTTGCAGCGGTGGAACTACCGCTTCATCGGAATCCTTGTCGATTGTTCCCTCGGCAAAGCGAATAAATTTGCCGAACCAACCGGTGCTGTCGTGCAGTTCCCGCGGCGTGCCCTGTTCGGTGATTCGGCCATCTTCAATCACGAAAACTTGATCGGCCTGATTGATCAAACTCGGGCGATGGCTCGTTAGCACGGTGGTGCGGCCGGCCATCAGCCGATCCAATGCTGCGATGATGGCGGCTTCACTATCCGGCTCCACGCTGCTGGTCGGTTCGTCGAGCAATAAAATTTGCGGATTGGCCAGAAACGCCCGGGCGATGCTGATGCGTTGTTTCTGCCCGCCGCTGAGTCGCACGCCGCGCTCGCCGACGATCGTCTCGTATCCATCGCGCATCTGAGTGATAAAACCATGCGCATTGGCGGCCTTGGCGGCGGCGATCACCTGCTCCATTGTTGCATCGGCGTGGCCGTAGCGGATGTTGTCGATGATGCGATCGTTGAACAGGAAGGTTTCCTGCTGAACGAGGGCAAAATGACTGCGAAGCGACCCTCGTCGGATCGACCGCAAGTCAATTCCGTCCAATGTGACGACACCGCTCGTCGGATCGTAAAACCGCAGCAAAAGATTAAGGATCGTACTCTTGCCTGAGCCGCTGGGGCCGCACAAAGCCACGGTCTTGCCGACGGGGATATCAATGGTTAGATCGTGCAGCACCGTGGTTCGCCTTTCCCCGCGGTCATAGGAAAAGCTGACATTGTCCAAACGCATCGCACCGACGACGTTGGGCAAATCGACGGCATCGGCGTTGTCGGGCAGTTCCTCCGGCGCATCCAGCACCGCGAAAATTCGCCTCGCCGCCGCCACGGCACGCTGCACCATGTCGTTTACCCGTGCCAAGGTGCTGATCGGCCCATAAAGACGCCACCAATAAGCGCGGAACATGATCAATTCACCAACCGAGAACGATCCCTGGATCATGTAATATCCGCCGACGCCGATCATGCAGACATTGCTGATAAATCCAATGATGCGCGTGAACGGGAAATAAAGATTCCGAGCGTTGATGCCACGGACTTCAGCGTCGTAATATTTGCGGGTTGCCTCCTCAAATCGGGCGGCTTCCTCTTTTTCCCGGTTGAAACTTTTGATGATGACGATGCCGGACAGATTTTCCTGCAGCCGATTCGAGACATCGCCGAGCCGTTCCCGGGCGGCGGTGTAAATCGGCCGGATCTTCGAATTAAAATAGCGCAGCAGAAAATAGACGCCGATCATCGGCCACAGGGAAGCGGCCGAGACCCGCCAATCGCTCCAGAAGACAATGACGATTGTGGCCAGCCAGAGAATGCCGTCGGAAACGATCGAATCGATGCCGTTGACAATAAAGGATTTCAGCTCATCGACATCCCCCATTGTTCGGCTCATCAAGTCGCCGATACGCTGCCGCTGCAGATATGACAGGCTCTGGCTTTGCAGTTTCTGATACACGACGTTTCGGAAATCGAAGATAAAAGCCTGGGCGACGCGATTGAGCATCCAGGTTTCCAGCGTGCCGAGCAATTCGCCGCTGAGGTAAACAGCAAACATCCAGGCAATCGAAACCAGCAGCAGGGCAAAGCGGTCGTGGATTCGTCCGCCAAAGCTGAACCATGCATGCATCCACGGAACGCCGTGCTTTTGGATGATGATGTCATCGGTGACGAAGCGCCATACCACAGCTGGAAAAAGCTCGCCGGGGGTGGAAGCGATCAGCAGCGTCAGGGCAATGGCGATCCTGCCGTAATAGGGGCGCAGCGACCGCCAGAGGCGTTTAAGAATCTGTCCATTCGTGGGCGAAGCGGAAGGATTTTCTTGCATCTGGGGCATTCGCCGCATTGTAGGACCGGAAGGCGTGCGGGGAAATTCCATGCCAAATGGGGGATGCGGTCGATAACTGCATCATGGAGTCTCAGACCCATCGCCGTTCATGGTTTGGCCTGATCTGCCTACTGGGCATGCTGCTGCTCTTCGCGGCCACCAAAGCGACGGTATGGGACACGCTTGATCCGGATTGTTTTTGGCATCTGCGTGTCGGCGAGCAATTGTGGCGGGAAGGCGTGCATCCGCTCGTCGATCATTTGTCGTTCGCCTCGCAGAAAACTCCTTGGACGCCCTATTCATGGCTCGCGGAAATGGGGATGGTTCGGCTTTGGAATATCGGCGGATGGCAATCGGCGGTGGCGGTCACCGCCTTGCTGAGCGCGGGCATTCTCGCTTGCATTGCCTATTGCTGTCGGCAGTTGATCGATGCTCAAGCGGATGAACGGAGTGAACGACTTTTGCCGACGCTGCTGGCGACGACATTCGCGGCGATGTTGTCGCTGCCATATCTGAGCTTTCGGCCCGTGACTGCGGTAATTTTTCTGCTTGCTGTGTGTACCGCTCTGCTGCTGCGGGATCGGCGATTAAATGAGCGGAGCCGAGCCGTATGGGCCATCGTGCCGATCACGGTGTTGGCCACGAACATGCATTTGTTCGCCGTGTTCGTCCCCATGTCTTGTGCGGCGCTCTTTCTCGGATCGCTTTGTGAACGGCATGAGAGGCGGAGGATGGCCCGTAACCTTTTGCTTACGGCAACCACGGGTTTGGCATGCCTGTGCACGCCGATGCTTTCCGGTGCGATCGCCGCGGCGATGCATTATCAATGGCACGATCCAATGGTCGCTTCCCCGATCATCAGCGAAATGCAGCCGTTTTACGCCGGTGTCGCCGGGAAGATGTCCGCCTTGTTGGTGATTGCGCTCGTGGCTTGCGTGATCCGCAAACCTTCCGTGCGCGCCGGGGAAATCATTTGGCTCGCCATGGCCACGCTTCTACTGCTGCGATTCGGCCGATTCGCACCGCTGTTTGTCTTGATCGCCGCTCCGATTCTGGCCGTGACGATGCCCACGGGAAGCGATGCGGTGCTCGGCCGGCGATCGGTGCAATGGGCAAGCATTGTGGTGTTGTGCATGGGGATTTGCCGTTTCGTCATTTTGTTTCCCAGCGGCCGGATGAGCGTGGAAACCTGGGCGAATCGCCGTGGTGAAGATGTCGCCGGCTATCCGGTCGCGGCGGCGGAATTCGTGCAGGGGTACGTGCCACCGGCCAGTGGTCGTATCATCAATGAATTTAATTGGGGCGGATATCTGGAATGGAAATTCGCCGGCCGATATCAGACGCTTCTCGATGGTCGCACGCAAGTTTTTCCGATCGAGTTTTGGCGTCAAACATATCTGGCCGATGAGAAAACCCGCCGCCAATTCCTCGGCTCCGTCGATGCCGATGCGGCGATTTTGCCGATCAGCAAAAGTTTATTCCGATCGGCTCTCCTGCAACTGGGTTGGAAAGTGGTGCATCGGGATGATCGGGCGGAAGTGCTGACGCCACCGAGCAGCAACCTAGCGGCGATTGACGATCATTAATCCTGGGTGCCACAGGTCGGCGTTATCGCAGACCTGTGTCTTCCGCGACTGCAAACAAGCACAGGTCTCGGAGTACCGCGACCTGTGGCACCCGTTTATCGATCCGCAATAGTTAGGAGGCGACCACGCGGCTGATCGTAAAGATCGGCAGCAACAGCGCCATCGCCACCCCGCCGATGATGAACCCCATGACGACGATCATCGCCGGCTCGATGTAGCGGGTGAGGGAGGCGATCTGCTCTTTCAATTCCGCTTCGGCAAAACCGGCGATTTGTTCCAGCACATGCGCCAGCTTTCCGCTGCGTTCACCGCTACTCAGCATCTGGGCGACGGACCGGGGCACTAGCGGGCTCTCGAACATTGGCTCGGAAAATTGCTTACCGTCCTGAATTTGCTCCAGCACGCTGTCCCACAGTTCTCCGAACCAGATGTTGTCGCACAAATCCTTGGCCGTGGCGACGCAATCGATCAAGCTGACGCCGGCCGAGGCGAGCGTACCGATCATCCGCATACCGCGCGACAGATGCACCTTGCGAAGCAGCGGCCCGATCAGAGGAATGCGAAGTTGTGCGCTGTGCCAATGGCGTTTGCCCAGCGGCGTGCGAATCGCATACAGCCAGCCGGCCACCACCAGCACGACCGAAACCAAAATCAGCAGCCAATGGGTGACCAGCACTGAGCTGGCGGTAATCAAGATTTGTGTCGGCAATGGCATGGCCGCTTTTTTAGATGCGTAAATCACGGTGAACTTCGGCAGCACGAACGCCAGGAGAAAAATCGTCGTCGTAATGGCAAAGGCAAGCATGATCGCAGGATAGGTGAGTGCGCCTTTGACGCGCCGGCGCGTATCCTGTTCGTCACGCATGTAAACGACGGCCCGCTGCAACATGCGGCTGAGCATGCCGCTTTTTTCGCTGGCTCGGATCAACGCCGTGAAAACTCGGGGAAAACTACGCGGATGCTTGGCCAGGGCGAGACTGAAATCGCGGCCCTCCTGCACGTTTTGGTACAAATCGCCTATGACGGCTTTGACATTCGATTTGTCGCTCTGGGCGGCGGCACATTCGAGCGCTTCGCTGAGCGTGACGCCCGTTTCCACCATCACGGAGAGCTGCATCGCCAGGTTCATGACATCGGTGCGGGAGAGACGGGCGCGCACAGTTGAAGATTCGACCCCCTCGGTCGCTCCGCCTGCGGGGCGAATGGAAACCGGATATTTGCCTTCGGCGCGCAGCTTCTGTTGCACCTGATCGACGGAATCAGCCTCCATCGTTCCGGAATGAGCGGTGCCCAAATTGTCGCGGACGGTGAATGCGTAATTCATGGTGGATCGCGCCCAGTTCTTAAGCGGTTACGCGGTAAACTTCTTCCATAGTGGTGACGCCGGCCTTCACTTTGTCGATGCCGTCGGCACGCAGCGTTTTCATGCCCAGCGCGCGGGCCAGCTCGCGGATGTCGTTAAGTGATGCGCCCTGGCTGATTTTTTCGCTGATGGTGTCTTCGGTAATGAGTAGCTCGTAGATGCCAATCCGGCCGTAATAGCCGAGATTGCGGCAACGCGGGCAGCCTTTAGGGCGATAGAGCGTTTCCGCCGCGCCGCCGAATTTTTCGAGCAAGCGTTTCTCATTGATGGTCGGAACGTACGGCTCCTTGCACGCCTGGCAGAGTTTGCGGACCAGGCGCTGCGCGAGCACGCCGGCAAGCGATGCGCCGACCAGATACGGTTCGACGCCGAGGTTGAACAAACGGGTAATTGAACTCGGCGCATCGTTGGTGTGCAGCGTGGTCAGCACCAGGTGGCCGGTCAGGGCCGCCTGTGTGGCAATCTTCGCAGTTTCCGGATCGCGGATTTCGCCGACCATCACGATGTCCGGGTCTTGCCGCAGCAGGGCGCGGAGCGCCCCGGCGAAAGTGAACCCGGCTTTGTCACTGACTTGGAATTGATTGATCCCCGCCAAGGCGTATTCCACCGGATCTTCGATGGTGCAGATGTTAATCTCCGGCGAATTCAGTTCCTGGAGCGATGCGTAAAGCGTCGATGTCTTGCCGCTGCCCGTCGGGCCGGTTACCAGCAAAACGCCGTTGGGAAGGCCAATGACTTTTCGCCATTGCTTAAGCGTGTCATAACCGAAGCCGAGTTTTTCCAGACTCACCGACGCTTTTTCATTGTCGATGATGCGAATGACGACCTTTTCGCCCCATTTACCAGGCATGGTGCTGACGCGCAGATCGATGGGCCGCTTTTCCATTAAGACATGGATGCCGCCGTCCTGCGGCAAGCGGCGCTCGGAAATATCCAGACCGGCCATGATTTTAATGCGTGAAGCGATGGCGGCCTGCATCGCAAAAGGTGGACGCAATTTTTCCGTCAAGCGCCCATCAATGCGATATCGAATCCGCAGCACATTGTCGCCTGGCTCCAGGTGAATATCGCTGGCCCCATCTTTCACCGCGTTGTAAATGCAATAATTCACCAGCTTGATCACCGGCGAATCGCCCGCTGCTTGCTCGAGGTTGGAAATATCCTCGATTTGCCGCTCGATCAGCGTGAATTCTTCCGGCTTCACATCGTCCATGATCTCATCGATCACGAACACATTTTCGCTGGGCAAATAGGCCTGAATTGTAGCCCGGATATCATGCTGCGTGGCAGCGACCACTTGCACCGGATAACCCGCCAGCCGCTCGATTTCCTCGATGAGAAAAACATTGGCCGGCTCGGGAACAGCAACCGTCAGCACGCCCTGCACTAAATAAAGCGGCAGCACGGAATGCTTATCAAGAAATTCCTTGGGCAGCAGTTCAATCACCTTGGGATCAGCGATTTTCGGGCTGATGCGGGCATACGGAACCCCATACGCTTCGGCCAGCGCTTCGGTGATCTGGTCTTCACTGCAGAAGCGCAGCTCGATGAGCACTTCACCAAGGAGTTTTTGATGATTGGAACGCTTCTGCTCTTCCAGGGCGCGTTCCAGATGCTCCTGCTTCACGATGCCCCGTGAAAGCAGGAGTTGGCCGAGAGGTTTACGTTCCAGTGTGGCGATCATGGACTATCTCATTGTCTTCAAAGCCGACGGCAAATCGGGATGGCATTCAAAACGGTGCGCCAGCCGGGTGATTTCGAGAATCTTCCGGCAATTTTCTTCGACCGTGGCGAGTTTCACCCGGCCGAACAAATCATCGCAGCGGCGTTTGAGCCATAGGAGCGTTTCCAATCCTTCGCTGTCAACGAAGCCGGTCTTTTCCATATCGACGACAAAATCAACGATGTGCCGCTGCTCGACGGCTTCCTCGGCAAGATGGCGAATCTGCGCGCCGGCCTCGGTGGTGAGATCACCTTCGACCGATAGGACGCACACGCCATTGTATTCGTCGGATTTGACTGCCATGGTAATCCTCGTCAGGGACAGGAAGTTCCGTTTGCCGGAGCAGCCACCAGTTGCGCCGCTCGCGACTGATATTCGCTGAGCAGTTTGCGGAACTCTTCGGTCGGCACTTGCAAAAACGTCTCCGCGAGCGTCGGATCAAACTGGGTTCCGGCACACCGTCGCACTTCGATCAGCGCCACCTCCAACGGTAACGCCCGGCGATAGGTACGGTTGCTGGTCATCGCATCGAAACAGTCGGCGATGCAAATAATCCGGCCCATCAGCGGAATCGCCAAACCACTGAGTCCGTGCGGATATCCTTTGCCGTCAAATCGCTCGTGGTGATACATCACGCCGGGAATGATGTCCTCAAGCTGCTTGATATCCGCAAGGATGCGTGCCCCGATCTGTGGATGCTTTTTCATCTGGTCGAATTCTTCAGTGGTCAGCTTGCCCGCCTTGTGCAGCACCGCTTCGGGTACGCCGATCTTGCCGACGTCATGGAGAATACCCGCCATGTAAATGCGCTCGACCTGCGCCTCGGGGAGATTCAACTGCTGAGCCAACCGCTTGCTGAGGATCGCCACGCGCTCGGAATGACCGCAGGTATAGGTATCCTTGGCGTCGACCGCACTGGTGAGGCTGTGCAGCACGCCCATCATCAGGGCATGCACGTCCTCGAACAGCATGGCGTTTTCGAGATAGATCGCCGATTCGTTGGCAATGGAATTCAGCAGCTTGGAATCGACGGAATCAAATTCACCTTCGATTTTGTCTAAGCCGAAGATGCAGCCGAGCACTTGCTCTTTGCGTTGCAGGGGCACAGCGATGATTTGCCGCACCTTGCCGCTCAGCCAACGGAATTGCGGATTGCGATCCACATCGTTAATCAGCATGGGATCTTTGCGATCGCGCAGCTGCACCATCAATTCGTTGGCCAGGCGGGTGACATCATCCTGCGAAAGCAGCGGCTCTTCGGAGCGGCTGTAGAGAACCGGATCCTGCCGGCAGGAACCGACACCGCAGAGAACCGCCCCCATCGCGCTGACGCTCATCACTTCACGCACATCCAGGCAAGCCTGGCGGAAGAAATCGCTGGCGCTGCGGTTCACCTTCATGCCGCCGCTGATGTGGTAGATCAGGCTCAGTTCTTCGTAGCTGTTGGAAAGCTGCGTGGAAAGACTGTCGATCTCCTGCTCCGAGGCGTTGAGGCGCGTCTGATCGCGCATCGTGCTGATCAGCAGCTTGCTTTGAGCGAGTAATGCGTCGGCCTTCCATCCCGGCAGCTCGTCGGCTTGGCTCTGGAGCCAGGTGGCATCGAGACCCAGCCGATTGGCTTCGCGCAGCACATCTTCATCAAGGGTAAAGCCATCGCGCTTACCGATCAGCAGCATCATGCCGGTGAGCTGGCGTTTATCGACCAGCGGCACGGCGGATATCACCAATCCCGGCACAAACGACCATTCGCTGCTATTTGAAGTTGGGGTGGCAGCGGCAATCGCCTTGGATATTTCCCCCACAGCCGCGCCCGGCGATCGAAGCAAACCGTATGCGTAACGGTTAAAAAACTGGCTTGTGGTTGCATCGTGATAAGCCAAGCCACCCTGCCGATCGATTACGGCAATGGCCAACCCCGTTATCCGGAAGCGCGCCGCCACCGTTTCGAGCACCGAGGCGGAGATCGCCGCCGGTGCGCGGGTCTGCTTGCCAGCAGCCGCTTCGTTCGCCTGGATTATGGGGCCGACCGACATTCACTTCTCCGGTCAGGGTGCATAAACCGTATGCCTTATGCCGCCAATTTCTCCAGCACCTCGTTCACCGTCGTCAACAATTGCCGCGGGCTGAACGGTTTGCTTAGCATTCGCAGAATCCCACTGTTCTGAGTATCTTCCGGCTGCAGGTTGTAACCTCGGGCCGTGAGCATGATTGCGGGCAGATTCGACGTGCTCGGCTCCTGCCTTAGCCGCTGGCACAATTCCAGGCCCGATAAATTCGGCATGTGGTAATCCGTGATCAGCAGGTCCGGCAGCTCGGCCAGGGCTATCTCCAATGCTTCCTGCCCGTCAGACGCCGTCAGCACATTGAAGCCGGCGTTTTTCAGCTTCATCGATACCACGTGCAGAATGTGCGTCTCATCATCCGCAACCAAAATCGTCTTCGCGCTCATACCATCACTCCTTAGTCCATGAGCTTCAGTTCAAAACCGAAGCAGCTTCCCTTGCCCACCTGGCTTTCGACGAAAACTTTTCCGCCATGAATCGTTTCGATGACCTGCTTGACCAGCGACAAACCGAGGCCCGTTCCCTTGGCCATGCGGTTGTTCGCCTCGGCTCGATAAAACTTGTCGAATATGTACGGCACATCCTTGGCCGGAATGCCCACGCCGGTGTCGACCACGCGGACCACCACCGTTTTTTTTGTTTCGTCCACTTCGGTCTGCACATCGATGCGGCCACCCTCAGGCGTGTACTTCACCGCATTGCTGAGTAGATTCAGCAGCGCCTGATACAGCATGTCCCTGTCGGCCGGCGTTTGATAGAAAATCGGCGTGTTTCCCTCATTCACCGCGATGTTCTTCTGCTTGGCCTGTGGAAGAATTACTTCCACGGCTTCCCGGATAATCACACCAAGGCTCTGCGGCTGCCGGTTCACTTTCACGAGGCCCGATTCAATGCGGGAAATATTCAAGATGTCATCGATCAGCCGGCCCAGGCGATTGGCCTCATTCTGAATCACATCGTAAAACTCGCGCTTGGTGCGGTCGTCCTCCGCTTCGCCGTCGATGAGCATTTCGACATACGCTTTGATGCTGGCCAGCGGCGTTCGCAGCTCGTGGCTGACGTTGGAAACGAAATCATTTTTCATCTCCGCGACTTCTTTTTCCTTGGTCACATCATGCAGCACCGCCACAACCCCGGCGGGCCGCGAATCGGTTAGGTCATTGCGGTCGGCGACGCAGGCGAGGGTCACCTTGTAGGTCCGGCCGCCGGAGGATGTGCTCACCGAGTGCTCCACAATCCGCCGTTCGCTGCGGCTGTTGCTCTGCCGCATTTCACGAATCAAATTTATCAGCTTCTCATCGTGCAAAACGCTCTGCACCGGCGTGCGCATGGCATGAGCCAAGTCAAAATCCAAGGTGCGGGCCGCCGATTCATTGGCGAGAACCAATTCGTCAAACGAATCGGTTACCAGCACTGCATCGGAGATACTGTAAAGAATCGCTTCGGCATGCTGCCGCTCGGCATGGGCGACTTTGAGGCGAATCTCCAGCTCCTTGACGCTGATGTTGGCCCGCGAAACCACTTGCTGCGCCGCGGTGGTGATTTCGTTGATGCCGTCGATGAGCGGGAGCAAATCTGGATCGTCGCTGCGAAGCGCGGCCAGTTTCCCTGTGCGAGCCATTTCACGCAAATCACGGTGTACCGTGGATGCCTGCCCCCGCAACCGTGCCATGCCCACCAAGCCCACGACGCCAGAGCAAATGGTCGCCCCGACGGATGCCGCCACACTCAGGTAAATCCCACCATTGCCATGCAGCAACACAATCAGCCCCTGCGTGAGCAGAAGACCGATAACTATGAAGAAGATGGCTATCCCTCGGCGCAGCATGCAATGGCTATTCCGTACAACGATTTCATCGACCGACCACCGTAGGGGGATAACTTCGGTTAGAAGGTTGGTAACGTGTTTGCGGGCGTTGGAACTGGGCAACGGAAAGCACTGGCGCGTCGGGAGCCCCGCATGCATATGTGGGGTTTCTTTGCTCCGGTAACATCAACCCCTCAATCACTGCCCCGGATCAATCCCCGCCATCAATTGCGTAGCCAATTCATCATGCGGATCACGCTGCAGGGCCTTGGTGTAGTAATCCATCGCCTCACGCGTGCGGCCCAGCTTCTGCAGCACGTAACCGCTCATGCACAGGCTCAGTGAATCGGCGTTGTCACGAGAACTGACTTTGTTGAAAGAGGCCAATGCTTCAGGCAACCGGTCCTGTCGCAGCCGCAGACATCCCATTAGCAAATTGGCCTGTGAATTGCCAGCATCGAGAGCCATCGCTCTGTGCAACGACGTTTCCACGCGCTGATAATCGCTGCATTGCAGCGCGGCTTTAGCCAGCCCGATCCACCACCCCGCCGACGCCGGATCCAACTGCGTGGCGACTTCGAATGCTTCACGGGCATCACGATATTCCCCCAGCTCGCAATCGCATTCACCAACCGCAGCCCGCAAATCGGCACGGTGGGCGAATTTGTCGATGGCCACCAGCCGATTGAGCGATTCCAGGGCGTCGCCATATTGATGGGCGTAAAAATACGCCATCGCCAGATGTTCCTTGATCGTCAAATCGTCCGGCGTGAGAATGCTGGCTTCGCGCAGCATATCCACCGCCTCGGGATATCGCTTTTGGCCGATGAGCAATTCACCCACCGCATCACGGATTACCGCGCTGTGCTCAAAAAACACGACGCGATCCTGCAGCAGCTTGAGGGCTTCGGTCGACCGCTCCATGGAAACGAGCATTTCCGCCTTGGCCATGAGATAGGCAAGCTCCGACGGCGCTTTATCGCAGGCATGTGAATAAAAATCGAACGCCAAATCGGGTTTCTGCCATCGTTGATAGACAACGCCGCTGAGGTAATCCGCCTCTGCCGCCCTGGGATCGGACTGCCGGGCGAGGCGCAATTCTTTTTCCGCCAATTCGAGCTGTGATTGCTCGATGGCAATGCGCGCGGACAAGATTCGCGCATTGGCGCTTTCGGGTGAAAGTTTGATCGCACCGTCGATCGTCTGCCGCGCCTTGTCGAGTTGGCCGGCGTCGTATTGGTCCTTAGCCAGGCCGATCATGACGGAAGACCGAGCATCGTTCCACGAAGCCACACCCGCCTGGTGCGGCGTCGGTTGCTTGGCCTGGTTGGCACAGCCGCCGGCGAGCATCATGGCCACCGTCATCAGCATGATCCAATGCATCTTCATTGCAGTACCTTTCACAAAAGCAATAAAAAAGGACTGAGGCATTTCCCTCAGTCCTTCTCACTTCCTCTGCTATTTATTTGTCGGACTTTTGAGGCTCGTCCTTCACATCATCCTCGGGCAATTCAGTGATTGTCACCGAGACATTGGAGGACGGTTGAATTTTCACCGGCTGCGTGGCGGCAGCCACCGCAGGGGCTGGTTGCGTGGTTGGCGACGCTGCCGGGCTTGGGCCATCATCAGCGAACGCCTCATCCTCCTGTTCATCGACAGCAGCCTTTGCAGCGACAGCAGCTTTTGCAGCGATCGGCTGTGTGGCGGCTGCCGCCTTTGCCAATGCCGGCTGCGTCGTGGCAATGCTCGCCTGAGAAATCGCCTGCGTCGTCGGAGCAATCGCAACCGGCGCGCGATCCTTGAGAATCAGGTCCCGCACGAAATAGCGAATGCTGCTATTGTCGGCGGCGGTCACTTCTCGGCCGCTGACTTTGGCTTTCAGGTCGATGGCTTCGGTGAACGTGGGGTTCAGATTGATCGCACAATCCAAATTCCACAGCACTTTCTGCCGATCGGGATTCGGCTTGTTCCATTCCTTAACCGCTTGCTCGTAATGCGAATCAGCCAGCCGTTCCCGGCCCCAGGGCATCATGCCCTTGCGCGTGCCGACGCGCAGGCGCTCGGCTTCTTTCATCTCTTCCTTGGAGAGCTGGTCATACAGACCCTCATCCTTGATCACATGCGGCGTCAATAGAATGATCACCTCTTGACGGGTGATCGAATCCTGCTGATTGCCGAACAACCGGCCCAGAAGCGGAATGTTGCCGATACCCGGGACCTGCTGCTTGGAAACCTGCGACACTTCACGGAACATCCCACCGATCACGATCGTGTGCCCGTCCCGCACCATGACGTTGGTGGTCGTTTCAGTGGTCAGCTTTGTGGGCGGCAAATCGGATGCGGTGCTCGGCAGCGGCGTGCTGTCTTCGGGATGCACTTCAAGACGAATGTAACCATCATCCGCAATATACGGACGGAAAATCAGCAGCGTCCCGGTTTCCAGGAAATCGACTTCCTGCTGCGACAAGCCGTTCTCGTTGACGGTGGTTTTGCCGCGGTACGGGTCCTGCCGGGCGACTTTCACTTCGCCTTTTTGCTTGTTCAGCACCAGCACCTTTGGATTGGCCAGCACGGTGGTGTTGGTCGTTTCTTCCAATGCCTGAATGAACGCGGCGACATTGTTGTAAACAAATCCCACACGCAAACCGCCAGTGGGCAGCGATTGTGTGAAGCCGGTGTTGGCCGACGAATATCCAGTAATGCCGTTGCCGGTGGTCGTCGTTCCGGTGGTGCCGGAGGTCGATTGGTTGGCAAGTCCGCCATTGGCGGCCAGCGGACCGGTCACATTCGGAGCGCCTTGCAGATTATTGAAATCGACACCGCCGAGCAGGCTAAAGTCGACGCCCATCGAATTGTCTTCGTGCAATTGGGCGCTGAGAATCGTGGCTTCCACGAGAATCTGCTGCGGCCGGCGATCGATGTCCTTGAGCACCTTGCGAACACGCTCGATGTTCTCTGGATAATCGGTGATGACCAGCATGTCGTCTTCAGCATGGTTGTTGCCGCCGGCGTTGGTGGGATCGCTGGCGATGCCGGCCACGGCGGGAGTGGTGATCGCAACCTGGCCGTCGGCGCTCAGCACCGGCTTGATCATCGTTTGTGCATTCACCGCCGGGGTGTAGAAAAGATGGAACACTTCGGTTTGCTTCTTGTGTTCGCTTTTCTCCATGTCCGCGATTTCTTTGACAGAATACACGTAAATGACGTTGCCCTTCTCACGATAGCCAAAGCCATTGGCGGTAAGAATGGCGTCGAGCGCTTCCTTGATGGTGACGTCGTACAGATTAGCCGTGATGGTGCCGCGGACATCCTTGCTGGGCAGAATGTTGGTGTTGGCCTGCATCGAGAGCATCCGCAACACCTCGACGAGATTGGCGTCATTGACGTGAATCTCGACGGTGCCGGAATCTTTGCTCACGGCCACTTCGGAAGCGGAGACGCTTTTCCCGACGCTGGCGGGTTGAGTTGCGGGAAGTACGGGGATAGTCGTTGGACCTTTGGATACTTTCGTGGGATCCGGTGCATTGGTCAGTGATTCGGGCAACGTGACAACTTCGGTGCCTGTGTCATTCGCCCGATCGACCGCATTTGCCTGACCGTTACAAACGGCCATTGCGGCTAAAAAAAGAAGAACCGAGGTTCTCTTGAAGGTACGCATGGTTGTTGCTCTCCAGTCGGGCCACGCAGGCGCGAACGCATGATCAGCCGCCTGCTGTTTTCAATTGGCCCTCGCGTTCATGTCGGGCATCGTCGCCGATCTAAAACGCCTGATGAGCATCGCCAAGGAACCTTGCCTCAACGCTCACTTGAACTGCACCTCGAGCTTGATGCCCTCGCGCTCCAGGACAATTCCCCGCGCACTGATCTTCAGCACGCGGAAATTGGCGACCATATCCCCTTCTTTGAGCAACTGCCCATCCACCAGGGCCTTGGGCTGTTGCGCATCCAGCAAAATACTCTGCAAATGCAACTGCGCGGCTTGCCACTTAAAGGCATCGACGCGCTGTTGACGCTTACTCTCTTCTTCGGACCGCCAGGCCAGTGACTTTGCGAGCTCATCCCAAAATCCATGCTCCACGACCACGCTGCTGGCGGATTTTGTGCCGTCTGGGGGGAATAGAGCGGGATTGATATAAAACAAATTGCGGCTGAGCGCCCCCACCGGACCTTTGGCCCATTCACGCAGCAATTTACCGCTGGAAACTTTGGTGGTGGGCTTCGGGCTATCGGACGTGACGGCAACCGGGGGACGCACCGTCGCCGCCGACGCCCGCGCCGGACCTTCGCTGGTAACCCACCTAGTCCAGGCCAGCCCCATCAGCAGCAATAACGCCGCCAGCACCGCCGCCTTTTTCGGATCGGCTCGAGCCGCGATGGCGAACTTTTGAAACAGACCGTGTGGTTCCACTGCGGGCATCCAATCTCCGTCAATCCGCGTAATAAAGATTCATCGCCATTTGCACTTCGACTTGCCCAAGCTTGGAGTCCTTGGTGCGGATCGTCAGGTTCCGTACCCGCGTAATGCGCTGCATTTCCTCGGCCTGCTTGAGAAAGTCGAATACGCTGTAAAAATCGCCTTCAAAATTCATGGTGATTGGATATTCGCTAAGACCATCGAGCTTGCGGATCGTGCCGGGCTGCCAGGTGAATTTGCGAATCGCCGTCTGCTGGCACAGGTTGCCGATTTCCTTCATGAACGGGCTGATCTCAACCTTCTGCGGCAAGCGGTGGCTAAATGGTTCCCAGGTCGCTTGCAGCCGATAGACTTCCGCTTGGAGCTCCGGCAGATTCGCCAGTTGAGATTTGGTCTGCTGGAGATCCGCTTGAGCGTGATCGATCGCCGTGCGCAGGCCTTCCTGGATCCGCCGAGCGGGCCGCCACCAGGTGAGGTAAAACATCCCCGCCGAGAAGAGCATGAGCCCGACCATGGCCCATCGCGCCCGTACGCTCCAACCGATTTGGTTCCGTTGATTCTTCATCTTTTTGGCATTATTTCTTATGGTTCAATCGTCGGGTTCAGCGGCACGCTGAAGGTAATCTCAAACGACCGCATGATCCGCCCATTGTCGTAGAGTTCCTTCACGTAATTGATGGTCACCTGCTCGAAGAACGGCACCGTGCTCAGCTGCGACATAAAATTCGCCAAATCGAGATCCGTCGGAGCCACGCCTTGCAGCGTCACGCGAAGTTGGCGCACGACGCTCTGATTCGCCGGTGCCGCCACCAGCCGGCCGGCGGGGACGGCCTCGGGTATTTTCTCTTCGGTGTCCACCTGCAACTGCGACAGCGATATCTCGCGCGGCATTGCGGTGTCCAGGGCGCGGATCAACCTGGACGCTTCGACGTGTAAGCCGAGCCGCGAAATCACCTGTGCCTGGGCAAGCCATTGACGACGGCGTTCTTCCAGCAACGCCATCTCGTCGAGCTGCGACTTGCTTTGATTCAATTGTCCTTCCAATGAAAACCACGCTCCCCGGGCGCTGTGAATGCTCTGCTGCACCAGCACGACCCACGTCGAAAGCGCCAGGCCCAGGCCCACGGTGATCCACCCTTGCGCCACCACCAATTTGCGATGCGAAAGCGTCTGCCGATACCACTTGGGGAGCAAGTCAAGTTCACGCATGGCTTGCCTCCGGGATCGGCGTCGTGGACTCAGGAATTGGAGCCGGCGGCGGTTCGACGGGAGTCATTGCGGGCGGTTCGGCGGGCGTCACCGCGGGCACTTCGGCCGCCACCACCACTGGGGGTTCGACGGGCATCGCCACGGGCAGTTCGACGGTCGTGGCCACGGACGTTTCGGCGGGCGGGGCAATGGGCAGTTCGGCAACCGCGTTGGCCGCTTGCAGTCCGCTTTGGATATCCACCATCTGGGCGGCAATGGTCGCCTCTTCACGAGTGCTGGTGCGCGGCCGGCCATCGCGCGGACCAAACGAACCTTCAACGCACTTGAGCGCGAGCCCCAGCGCCACGCCCCATTCGCTCATCGCGCCGCGCCGGCCCTCCATGCTCATGCGGCTGGTATCCACGTTCACCAGCACGCGCGCTATTTCCACCGGAATCGGCAGCACGCGATTGAGCACGATCAAAAGCTGCGGATCGTATGCTTCCCCACCAACCAAACGGATTTTCATCGGCCGCTGCCCGCGGAATGTCACCGAGTAATATCGCAGGCACAGGGCTATCTCACGGCCCAGTTCCTCCATCAGCGCACGGGTCGCATCGTTGGCAGCCTGCCGTACGGGATCACGTTCTTCCGCGCCCCTTACCGGCGGCTCCGCGCTGATCGGTTCGGCTAACCGGCGCCGCAACGATTGTGTTTCTTCCAAGGAAGTGCCGAGCTTGCGGCTGACGGCGGATTGAAAATGACGGCCGCCGATATCGATTAGCTTGATGAAACTGATGTCGCGGCCTTTGCCGATCACCACCTGGCTGCGCTGCGCCCCCACATCGACCAGCACGCACACTTCATGTTCATCCTCGCGCCGCCGCACAAAACGGTCAATGGTGCGGTACAACGCACATGGTTGAATATCCAGCGCTGCCAGCACCACTCCGCTATGGCTGATCATCTCGATGTATTGGTCAAGGTCCTGATTGCGGGCCCCCAGCACGATCACTTCTTGGCGAAGCTCCGCCCCTTGCCGCACTTCGCCGGCCGGCAAAAACTCGATCGCGGCGTCACTGGCGTCAAACGGCAACACATTCTTCGCCTCGAATTGCACAATCGCCGGCAGTTCGCTGGCAGGCATCGGTGGCAGTCGCAGATTGCGCACGTGCAGCACTTCTCGTGGCAGAGCGGCCACCGCTTTTCGGCCATGAAATCCGCCACGCCGCAGCGTTTGCCGGACCGCTTCGATGCCCGCTTCCAGGCGATCCTGAGGCGTCGAATCCTCGGGCACGGACACCGTGGTTTGCGCGGACGCCACCACCGACAGCGAGTTGCCGGCGCGGCCGAGCTGGATCACCTTCACGCTGTCGTGACCGATGTCCAAGCCGATGGGATAAACCGTTGATCTGGTGAGCCGAAGCATGTCCTTCTTCCACTTTCGTTCTATTGGGCGCTGAGTGCTCCGGAATAGGGTTCTACGTTCACCGTGATCGTGTTGGAGCCGCAGACCAGCGGGACCGTTCCATTGGCGGACAACAAGGTGGCCGCTCCGGAGGATACGTTCACCGAATACGGCTGCCCCAGCTCATCAAAAGCCAGGCACGCGGTGCCGCCGAAGCTGGGCGCATTGAACGAATCAAGCTGTAATTGCGGCACCGTACTGCTGCTGAAGACCGTCGTGTAATTCGAATTGGTCATTGGATTGGTCACATACACCACCGGCGTCACGTTGGGCGCGGTCGTAGTCAGCGAATACTGCTGCGCCCCGGTGTTGAAATTCACGTACACTAAATTCTGCGTGACGATTGCCTGGCTCTGGGCGTACATCAAATCAGCCATCACCACGCGCGAGGCGGCGGCGACATACTGATCGTTGCGGGTGCCCAGGTTGGGAATCACGAGCACCGAAGCAATGCCCAGAATCACCACCACGGCGAGAATCTCGATCAGCGTAAAACCACGCCGAGGCGAGACTGCCATGGATGGGACGAATGCTGCGTACATAACCGCTCACTTCTTGTCATCGTTCGGAGTCGTAACCACCTGCAACTTGCCGCTCTGCAGGAAATTGAGAATGCCGTCGAGTTTGTCGTTGGTGGCGGAAACTTTGTCGTTGAGATCCTTCAGTTGCGACAATATCTCCCTGCGATCGAGACCCGGTTCAGGCAGCGTGGTCTCGCCGTATGCCCGGCTCGCCTCGGGGCTGCCGTGCCAGAGGGAGGCTAGCGTGAGGCCCTGAAGAATGACCATCACCGTGAGAAGTCGAGTTGTTGTCATGGCTGCTCCTAAATGTTGGCGGTCATTGCTGCCAATAAACACCGCTGATGGAATCGTCGGGGCCAAGGTGCGTCACATTGGAGGACCCTGCGTTGTAGGTCATCGTCACATTCCCCATGCCACTCGCGATGGATGGCGTCGAACCGCCGAATATCACCGCACCTGTGAACTTGAGCGTCCATCCGTTCACCGTGCCGCTGCTTTTCATCACGCCCGATAACCACGTGACGCCATTGACGTTCAGCGAACCGGCGAGATTTTCGTTGACAAGATTGCCGTTGATAATCAGCGCTGGGAAGCCGCTCTGGGCGTTGATGTTGATGTTGCTCCCGGCGAAAGTCAGGTCCTGGCCGATGGTCATCACCGTGCCGTTGATCGTGACGTTGCTGAGAATGTTGATGGGCTGGGTGGTGTAATAAATGCCGGCCGGATTGGTGGTCGTGGGTCCCAAAGTGAATGGCAAGATGCCCAGACCTAGATTGCCAAAGAGCGTGTAGGAGGACAAATTCGTGGCGGTACCCCTTACCCAGGATGTTCCGTTGTAATAATAGTAAGTGCGGTAATCCGTGGCGGTGGTCGGAATCGAAAAATAAGCGCTGGTGACGAGGTTCGTGCTACCGGAAATCGAGCCGTTGTTAGTGCCGGAAACGACTGTGAAAACATTTCCTGTGATGGTGGCATTCTTGGAAAGCGACAGCGTATTCAGTACGCCGACGTTTCCGGTGATGGCAACGTTGGCGGGAATATTGATCGAACCGACGGATTCCAAGGCATATTTCTGCGCGGCGTTGCAGGTTTGCACTTGCTTGGTGATGGTGCGGGACAATGAAGCTCCCGAAGCGTGCGATCTGGCCGTGATCAGGTAGTGATCGGTCGGAATCTGCTGCGCTACGGTGATGTCAACGGTTCCGGAAATGAGTGAGCCGAATGAGATGCCGGTTTCACCGGGGTAATAACCGCTGCTAAGCAACGGCGCCTTGGACGGGTTCAGCAAATAGTATTCAGCGAGGTTGATACCCGATTCTGCGACGCAATCGGTGCCGTAACTGTAGATCTGATTCTGCGCTACCACCCCCTGCAGAGAACTATTGGCCAAAATCGCCAGCCCCAGCACGGATGTCAGCGCGACGACGCACAGCACCAGCATCGTCGCCATGCCGTGACGGCGAGCCATCTTGAGAATATGGGGCGCAATTTGCATATTCCGTCAACTCGGCTGATTCGGCGCACGCAGCGTCACCGAGCCATACTGGCAAGCGGTTTTGTTCGGCGTCTGCTGCGTGCCGTTGTTGTCTTTCTTTCCGGCGACGAACACCGTCATTGCAAAATCCACCGTCGGCTTTTGCGGCCAAGTGGCGACGTTCTGCGCATCGACACGAAACCCCGTCACGTTATCGGCGATGGGCTGGGCGGTGACGTACGGCAACGCTTTGAAATCCTCCGGCGCAGTGCTGACGCATATCGAACTGTAAGCGTACGTTAGATTGACCAGGGCTATTTGCAGTGCCGTCATGTTCGAGGGGAATACGGCACGGTAGAGATACACGTGCGAGGTCGTCGGATCATGCTGAATTAAACCGATTTCCGAAAGCTGCATCGATCCGGTCGGCATAGTGTTGTCGTTCATCCACAGCATGATCGCCGCGGGCTGGGAAGCTGAGCCGTCGAGCGATCCTGCGCGAACCAGTCCAATTTCTTTGCATTGTCGCAGGATCGATTCCAGCCGCGCCGTCATGAGCGTCGCTTGTAAATCTACGGATTGCGTCACATCAGCCTGATCAAAATCCTGGGCCACCGTGATGCAGATGGCGGAAGCCGCCAGCGCTACCAGCGCTGTGATCATCATACTGAAGAGCATTTCCATGAGGGTGAATCCGCGCCGGCGCATCAGAAAACCTCCTTGGCCTTGGTGGTGATGCGCGAAAGCTGCACGGTGGGTGAGCTGGTCAGCGAAACAGACGTGGCGCCCAGGGGAGAATTGCCGCTATTGGCCACCGTGCTTGTCGACGAAACGGTGACGGTAATCAGCGCATAATCGCCGCTGCTGACCACCGGGCCGGTGCGCGAGCTGAGATATTGCACGGTTACCGTGCGGGTATAGACCGCCGGTAAACCCAATGAGATCGAAGTGCCGTCGAGCATGGTTAGGGTGGAAGTCGAATCGGTGTAGCCGTTGTAATTCCCTTGCGAGGTGAAAGTGGCGCGCGTGGTTTGGCCTGTATCAGGGCCGCTGTGCGTCAGGCCATCGGGGCCGAGGAACGGACGAGCGGATATTTCTTCCAAAAGCTGCTGAGCCAGCGTAAGGGCCGCGTTCGTTTGCTGGCGGGAATCAATCTGTTGGTGCGACGCACACAGCGGCGAGACGATTCCAATAACCGCCGCCCCCAGTATGGTTGCGGCAATCAGGCTCTCCGCCAAAGTAAATCCTCGGCGGCGGCGAAGGACAGTCGGCTCAATATTGGATGAACGGCGTGCCATTGCTGTCGCTCTGCGTGCTGTTGACCACGAATTCCATCGTCGTGGGGTTGTAGAGCCAGGCGGTCGAGTTGTCCGGCGTCATGGGTCCGGCGCCGGTCATCACTTCGATCGTCGAAACCGATGTCACCGGATTGGCCGGCATCTGGCTCAGATACGGGCCAAATTGATAGACGCTGCTCGACGTTGAACTCAAATTGCCGAATATGTCGGTGTACTGCGTCATTTGCTGAACGAACAATGAAGAGACGTTGCCGGCAAGCGAGCCATTTTGAAATCCCGGCGGCTGATCCTGATGCTGCGCGGAATACACGCCAATTTGCGTCCGCATGTAGCGCAGCTCATCCTTGAGCACGTTCTCTCGGCTTACTTGCGATGCATTGGAAAACTGCGGCAGCACGATCGCGGCGAGAATCCCCAGGATCACCACCACTATCAAGATTTCGATCAGGGTGAACCCTTGCCGTCTCGGCGGCAGCGGAGTTGTCGAATTCTTTTCCACGTTCGCAGCCAGTGGGTTGGACTGGCACCGGTTGATTCACCCTGCTCACGTCTGGCTCACTTAAAGGCCGGTACCCGCGGTCCAGGGATGTCCAAGCTTTTGACTTGTCGATCCCTGTGACCGCGGCGCTTCAGTAGTTGACGAATCCACCGCCGGCCGATGCACACAGCGTCATGCCGCATGCACGTTGAACGAGGTATTACTGAACCACGTCGGTGCTTTCATTGAAGGTCAGCGTCGCCGTCTGGTTGGTGGCCAGGATGTTGCCGCTGGTGTCATAGGTCCAGCCGGTGCTCGTGGTCTGCGAACCGGGGGCGGTGACGCTGGCATTGCTGTTCAACGGATTGACTGGAATGCTTTGCAGATACGGCCCATACAGCCCTGCCGTTGTGTCAATAGTGGTGTTGACATCGGTTTTCTCCATCAGCATATTCCAGCAAGCTGGGCTGGTGCCGACCAGGGTCGGGATCGTGTCGTCGTGCTGCAGCTTGAACAGCTGAATTTGGCTGCGAAGCGTCTGCAACTGGCTGACGACGCTGCTGGTGCGGGCGCTGGTGCTCGCATTGGTGAACTGCGGAATTACGATCGCGGCCAGGATGCCGAGGATGATCACGACGATCAGAATTTCGACAAGCGTGAAGCCGCTTTGCCGTTTACGATTGGCTCGAACAGTTTTCATATCACTCTCCTGTGAATCGCCCGTGCGAATTGCACGGCGCACATTACGTGTCGTTTGGCGTCACCCAAATCCATTCACGACCATCGCGAATGGAGGCGGCGTCTCAAATTATCTGCCGGGCGTGCGAAGCTGAATCGGGAGTGCTCGCTTTCGCTGCCCTCGAAAACGGTGCGGCCAGAAGCATAAGGATTTCGCCATGTTGCAATCGGACCGCTTCGGCACGGTGAAAATAGGACAAGGCTTTGGTCCCACCGGCCACTTCCGCGGGATTCCCACGGAATGCTGCAAGGCCCTCCTTTCAAGATCGCACCGTCAAGAGGCAGCGTTCAATAGGCTCGCAGCGCGCACGCATCTGCATCGCCCGGACCGCTTGCGCCTAGCCTCTCCCGTGTTCACATCGGCCTATTACAGGGCGTACTTGACGCCGGCTATGCCGATGTTGACGGCTTGCGCGACCGACCAGACAAACGAAGCAAAAAAAACCCAGGAGGATATGAAGCGTCCAAGCGGAACAATCAGAACCGCGCTTCTTATCGGAATCGCGGCTATTAGTTCCTTTCGGCAACGCTGACCGTCTCAAATTGGAGACTTCAAATTTGAAATCTCTCACCCAAGACACAGCGCTTTGCGCATTACCGCAGCCAAATCGAGCAGCCGTGGTAAGCTGAGTAATCGGACCAATGCCCGCCCTCAGCGCCATCTCACGATGGCTTAGCCCTTTTCAGGGATCCTCTTCGTCTAACCGCCGCGTGGCATCTTCAATGCCCCGCGCCAATCGACAATGGTTACTTACAATTCAATAAGGGAATTGCCAAACTGGTGATGTGAAAATGATTATCAGACAAAAATGGCAAAAAATGTGTCGACAAAAAAAGGCGCCGCAAACACGTCCCCATGTTCACGGGCGCCCTAAAGCTACCGCCGACGCTCCATCACGCGATGGCACGGCGGAAGCTGGCCTGGTTTAGGAATTGAGCATGGACTTTGGCGTACAAGGATCGGGCCAGATCCTGCAGCGTTCGACGCCAATCCTGCTTGCGCAGGCGGTACTCGAAATCGCCGACCGAATCATGCACCATGGCCTTGACCTCCAAAACCTTACCCGCACGATGCAGCGACAAGGTGAGAACAAAATCACCAAGCCGCTGGCCTAACTTCTGTATCCGCTTCAAACACGTCATCAGCTGTTTCCGATGCGACGGTTTCAGCTGCACGTTACCTTCGATGAGCCTGAGCATAAGCCAAACTCCTCTCTAGATGCGGTGTGAGATGTAAAGCAAGAAATGTGCCGAACGTTCGAGGGCTGCGGCGAATCGCCATTCCAGCGATGAGGGGGTTTGATGGGCAAGCGATTGCTCGAATACGCCAAGCACAACACGATGGAAGCACGGTATCACCCAAAACGTACGTAACCGCAATTAAACCTATGCTTCACGACGACTTAGACCGATAAGAGACCCAAAACCACGGTGACCTTCAAAAATTCCTTAATCCTCATCGACGACCAGCAGCCGTAGTGACGGGTAATGCCGCGGAAGCGGGCTTTGCCACGGGCGATGCCGCGGAATTGGGCGTTTGGCTGGCCACCGATGCGTTAGCCACGCTACCGCTGGAAGATGCCGCACTGCGGTGGCGCACTGCGGGAGTCGAAGCGTTATACGGACCAACTGGCACCCCATCTTCAAGCAGCGACACAGGCGGAATGAAGAACAGCGGCCCACCCTGTAATCCCGCTGACGTGATCGTCTCCTCCAGCGTGGTATTTTTCACAAAATTGCCGCCGGAATCGATGAAAAATATGCTCTGCAGTTTACCATTCAGAAAAGCGTTAATCTCGACATCCACGGGTGGGCCGGAAATGAGCACGGCTCCGATGCCGTAGACGCCTTGCGGGGCTTTGTTCCAAAAGGCGAGTTCCGTGCCGCCGTTAGGACCGCCGCGATCGTCGTACGGAATCTCGCCGCCGCTCTTGCTTACATTCAAACCATAACCGGGATACAAGAATTCGTTGGCTTGAAAACCGTTCGGATTGTTCAGGGCGGCGTTCGGATTCTGCAAGTCGACAAAAACTTCCAGATTCACGTTCGCATTGCCGAACCAGCGGGCGACGATATCAAGCTGCCCCGGCAAAACAGTGGAAAGCTGCGAGGTGCTTTGAATCGGTGTGCTATCGCGGACCACCAGGATGTTGGCCAGCGGATCGAAGCTTGTCACGCCGCCGGGCGAAACTTCATTGGCGATATAAACCGCCTCGGCCTCGGTGCGCGCGCCGGCATATTTCGGATCCGTCACCGTATTGGCCAGTGCTGTTTCCGCCGCACTATTTTTGTCGACGACCAGCGTCTGCTTTCCCGCTCCCTTGCCCCCGACGGCGATTCGCCGATGTGCATCACGAAACGCCGCCTGGCCGGTATAGCTCACCGCTTCGGGAACATAAGGCGGTTGATCGTAAAGGCTCACCACGGTGCCGCGCACCGCCAGCGTTCCGGTGGGACTGGAAATGCTTCCCTCATGCTCGAGCCCCGCCGCTTCCACGGAATATTTCGTGCGGCCATATTTCATGACCATTTCGGTTTTCAACTTCGACCCCTGCTGCAGAGCCGTCAGCACTTTCACCGTGCCGAGGCGATCGAGCGTGAAACTCTGATCCGGCGGAATCGTGCAGCGCACGCTGGACCGCGGCCCGGTGCGGAACTCAGCCCCTTCATCCACGACCATCCCTACCTTCGCCGCTTGCCACGCCGCTTGTTCATTGGCCCGTACCTGCACCAATCCGGAAACGTCCGCGACAGTAACTTGCAGCTTCTGGTTGGTTTCCTGTGTGGCCGTTGCGGTTGGAGCCGAGGCTGGGGCATCCGCCGCCTTGCTCGACAGCCCCGCCAATCCGCAAGCCAACGCGACGACCACACCCCAAACGATTCCACTTCGGCATTGAATTAACATGACAACCTCCCGGCAACAGGATTTTTACCCCCCCGCAAACGGTAATCATAACCCTTCACTCCCTGATGCTCAATTAAATTGCAGGCACTGATCTAGCCCTGATCAGGGCTGTCGCATGGAGCCGCTTGCATGCTTCGCTATGGTGCCGAAACGCAGCCTCCCAAGGCCGGCCTTCTCGGAAATGTGATTATTCGCTAAGCCGATTGGTGACCGGCTTGGCGACGCCGTGCTGATAATCATCGAGCTTACCGATCACGCCGACGAATTCGGTCCCGGAGAAAAGCTGGTTGGGGCTGCTCACCGGATATACCCCTTGATATTGCAATTCACGGGTGGCATACCGCTCATCATCCGGCAGGACCAGGCGCATGAGCCCACCCTTGATTTTGAGCGTCTTGATGATCGGAACACTGAGGGTGCCGCGCGTGACCGCCACATCGGCCGGTTCGTTGAACTTCGCCGCCAGTAGATGCCGCGATTTGAGGATCTGCACGCGCTGCTGGTAATTCTCCGCCGGGTCCTTGCCGTCCAGATACAGCAGCAAGCCGTGAAACGCTTCGTTGTTGCTGGCCAGTTTTCGGGTTGCCAGTGTATGCCAAAAATCCATTTGCGCATCGGCGTCATCGGCGTAAAGCGCGAGGGCGAGCGGCTTGGTGACGGTCGCCGTGTGACATCCCATTTGGCATAACACGGCGGCTATCATCAGCGACGCCAGGACCAGCGAACGCATGGTGAAATTAAAACGCAAAGGTCACCCCCGCATAAACGAATTGTCGATACGATTGATGCTCGATGATCGTCGAACTCGGGAAGAATATGCCGTATCGCAAAGCCAGCGTCACATCGCTGGCCACCTGCCAATTCAAATAGGCGTCGGGTTCCCAGCCCAGGTAATAATTGTCCGTGGTTCCTTCGTCGAAGGCTGAATTCTTTTGCAGCTTATCGAACAGGAAAAAATCCGCGCCAATCTGCATGCGCCGAAATGCCGACATGTTCGACAATGGATACGTTGACGCGCCGGCTCGAAACGCCAGCAAGTTCGACACTTCCGGCGCAAACGCCAGCCCGGTGTTGAGCAAGCCAAAACCGTTGAAGCTGATATCTTTGGTTCCCGGGCGATTGCCTCCAAAAGTATTCGTGGAGTTGATGCGATCCGGATCGCCTGAGGCCAGGATCGTTTCGAAACTAAAGCGGCTGTTGTGCGGATCGTTCAGCAGGTAATCGATGCGATAGTCCGCCCCGAAAGCCGCTATGTCATTGCGTGTTTGCGGCACCGGCACCACAGCCAGACCCTGCACCTCGTAACTGTTGGAAAGCGTATTGCCGCCTTCAAAGGCCATCTCCGCTCCATAAACGATGTTGTTGCCGACGCTGCCGGTCGATCCGAAACCGAGGTACGAAGCGTTGTAGTCATACTTCGTGGCAATCATCCCTTGCTGAAGAAAATTGTGCGAGTTGTAATCGCGCTCCACCAGAGCATACACGAACGGCTTATGCTGGCCCCATCCGCCGGCGCTGATGTTGTAACTCAGCATCGCCCCGTAAAAACCACGCTCGGTGTTGTACGCAAAAGCCGGTCGGGAAGTATCGATATCAACCGTCTGCGGCGCGGTGACGCCGGCGATGATCTGCAAATCGGCGCCTTTCCAGCTCAAATCGAAAATGCCCCCGTCGAGCACGTCGCCCAGCACTAAACCGTTGGCCCAATAAACCAGATCGCGACCACCCTCGAACGTCACATTGTACGGCAACTGCGTGCCTTTATACGCTGCCTCATATTTCGATAAGTCAAAGCGGTAATATGCCCGCTCCACTTCGATGGAGTTCCATCCCTGCCGCAACCCTTCAAATACATCACCCCGATTGAAATCGTCAAAGCTGAGGCGAGCACGGGCAAATACTTCGTTGGCGGCATCCAGATTCACCCGGCCGTAGAGCACCAGATCCGCCTCGCGCAATCCGTGGTTATTGTCCTGGCGATCGTCCACCGATAAATATTGCAGCGTCTCATACCCGCCGAAATCTATCAGCGCCCGTTGTTCCGGTGGAACATCAGTATCCGCCCGCAGTCGGTTGTCGATTTCGAGCTGTTGTAATTCATCGAACCGCTGTTGGCGTGAAATCTGCTCCGGGATATTGCTCCCAGCAGGAGGCGCCTGGGCATGAGCCGAGGCGGCGACAAATAAAGAACCGGCGACGGCCGCGGCACCGAACAGCGCACCGAAAAACCTTAGCCTCAAAAATGTCGTCATAGCCTCCATCCCGGATCGCCACGAGTGGTGCAATCCCCGAAATCGTTCCATCAAAACGGCCATAAGCCCCGAGGCCGAACCGGAATAATGACAATCCAGCCGGAATCCGTCAAATTGCACCCTCGTCCGCGATGGGCCGAGCGGAAAATCATCTGTTGCCCGCCAAGCCGCACGGACGATAACCCCAGCGTGTCAAAGCCATTGAAATCGCCAGAAGGTCCAATAATCCATTCGCTGACGCCCCACCGCGCCGGTAAATCGCGCGGGGGGATTTTCGGCTGGATTCGCCGCCGCCTCGCAGAGATATGGGGGACCAAGCAACCGCTGCATTTATCTGTAGCCGCCGAGCGCCAGGACAGCGAACCGCCGGAAACGATTGATCCACCCACCGTCCGCCAGCGGCCGCCGGTCAGTGCAAAATCTCCGGTCTCCCAGCTCATGGGCGTCATCAAAAAGGGGCTGACGGAAATTCCCCCGCTCCCGCATGTCATTCGGGAGTTGCTGCGCGAATTATCCGATCCCACTTCGACCGCCCGAAGCGTCGCCCGCATCGCCACAAGCGACCCCACCTTGGCCGCCGCCCTGCTTCGCACCGTCAACTCCGCCGCGATGGGTTTGCGGCGTCGCATCAACAGCGTTCCCGAGGCAATCAGCTTTCTCGGTTACACCGCCGTGCGATCGCTGGTCATTCGCATGCGCCTCGAACAGGTGCTGCCCGCCCGCAAGGGACAAGCCGCCTACGATCAAGACGATTTGTGGATTCACTCGCTGGCCGTCGCCCACGCCGCCGATTGCCTCGCCGAACAAGTCGCTGGAAAAATTCCCCATGTGGACCGCGGCTTCGTCGCCACGCTCGGCTTGCTGCATGATATCGGCAAGCTGGCAATCAACAGCTATTTCCCCGATTCCGCCGCGATGGTGCATACGCCGGATCCCGCCCGCATGGATGAAAGTTTTCTGGATCGGGAACGACGTGTGCTCGGAGCCGACCATGCGGAAATCGGCGCGATTCTCGCGCAGCACTGGAAATTGCCCGCCGATCTGATCGAGGCGATCCGCTGGCATCACGCCCCGCAAGATGCGCCGCAATCGCTCTCGACTTCCGTCCGCACCGCCACCACGCTGGTTCATCTGGCCAACCAGGTCAGCAAATATTGCTACGTTTACAGCGAGGACATGGAGATCGACATCATCCCCGATTCGCTTTTCCAGCAAGTGGGCTTAGTTGGCCCGCTGAAACGGCTCCTGACCGGCCGCATGTGCCGCGCGATCAGCCGGGCGATCTTTTTTGCCGATGCCAGCCGCGCCCAGCCGCTCAGCGCCGTGCGCCGGTTTGTACGGTTGTTCGATGCGAATCAAGCATCCATCATTTTGAATTCGCCCCGCCGCACCGAGCCGAGAATTAAATTCGTCGATGACGGCGGTAACGCCTTGTTCTCAATGGACTGCACGGTGATTTCGCCGGCCCATCGCCGTAAGGGCAAATCGCCCGGCACGACATGGAAAAAGGATCGCCAGGTCCGATTCATGGGCCGCACCACCGATGGCCTGGTCGAGGAATTGCTCGAAGCGGTCATCGGCCATCAGGACACATTGCCGCTGCAGGAAGATGTACGCCTGCCGTGTAAATTCCTGGCCCGCAGGCTGCTCCCAAATCTTCTGGAACTGGCAAAGGGAGAACGGGTCGACGTCGCCCAATCTCTGGCCGGCGATCGGTTCGTCCTGGCCATCCGCTCCCCCGCCCTGGCATTCGCTCGCCGTTTTGAACCCGGCGCCGGGGGTGATGGGGCTCGCAGAGTGCTCGAACGGGAATTCGCCAACGTCATCAATCTCCGCTGGCTCAGCCAAATCCGCTGCAGCCCCTGCGGCGACACGCTGATTTTCGTGAGCCATGCCAACACGCCGCAATCGCTGCAGCGCGCAGCCTGACACTTCCTCGCAACCGTCAGCCGCTATATAGTTCCGCCTCTTTTTATGACGGAGCGTCGATGAAACATTTGCATTTGCTGTCGCCGCTGGGATTCCGAGCCGGAGCTGTCTACGCCGGCATCAAGCGCAAAAAACAGGCGGATGTCGGCCTGTTAGTCTGCGATCACTTGGCCACCGCCGCAGCCGTTTTCACCACCAACCGCGTTTTCGCCGCCCCGATCAAAGTCGGGCGAGAGTACATCGCCGCCGGCAAGCTGTGTGCCGTGGTCGTCAACTCCGGCAACGCCAACGCCTGCACCGGCCGCCAAGGTGATAAAGATGCCCGCCGCATGAGCGCCGTAGCCGCGGAATTAATTGGCTGCAAACCGAAACAAGTGCTCCCCTCATCGACCGGCATCATCGGACGTCCCTTGCCGATGGATCATGTCGAAATCGGCATCCGCGGCGCAGCCGCCAATCTCGGCAGTGACCGCATTCATGCCGAGCATTTTAATGAAGCGATTCTCACCACCGATCTGGTGCAAAAACACGCCGCCGCGACCGTGAGGATTGGCCAAAATGAGGTAATCATCGCCGGGGTTTGCAAAGGTAGCGGCATGATCGGTCCCCGCATGGCCCTTCCCGGCCGGGCACTGCACGCAACAATGTTGGCATATCTCACGACCGATGCCGCCATTCCCGCCCCGCTGCTGCGGCGACTCCTGGCCGAGGCGTGCGATCTGAGTTTCAACGCCGTCACCGTGGATGATCACACCAGCACCAACGACACGGCTTGCATCATGGCGTCGGGGCAAAGCAAAGCCGCCATCACCAGCGCCGCCGACATTAAAAATTTCGGCGCAGCTTTGAACGAGGTGTGCGGATCATTGGCGTACAAAATAGCCGCCGACGGTGAAGGCGCAACCAAAGTAGTGATCGTGAATGTCCGGCAGGCAAAAACCAAGGCCGCAGCTCAGGCAATTGCCCGGGCCATCGCCAATTCACCGCTGGTAAAATGCGCTATGCACGGCAACGATCCGAATTGGGGCCGCATTATTTCCGCCGCCGGATTTGCGGGGGTGCCGTTTGATCCGGGTTGCTGCGTCTTGAAGGTGCAGGGCATCCCGATGTTTCGCGCCGGTCAGCCGTCGAAGTTCGACCCTGCTCAAGTCAGCCGAGCCCTGCACGCCAAAGAGGTCGTGGTAGATTTGGATTGTCGCCAAGGCATCAGCGATGCAAAGCTCTGGACGTGTGATCTATCCAAGGGCTACATCACGATCAATGCCGATTACCACACGTGAGCTTAGCCGTGCGCTCAATTACGATAATTCATCCAGCAGCTTGTCCGCTGTCGCATCAAGCTTGGCATCATCTTCGTAAGTTCCAGCGTTGATCTGCGCCTTGATGTCGGCAACCTTGTCAGCCCGAATATCGTTTTGCTTTAGCGTGGCCATCAGTTGCGGCATGCTGGAAAGTTCCACCTTGTCCGTCGCCCTCGACTGCGGCGGCGCATCAGCAGGAACAGATTTCCGCACCGGTTGAGATGTTACTGGGTTGATGGGATTCGACGAGCCGATACCGTTTACGGGATTCATGTGCTACTCCTATGACTCTCTTTGGTCACAGCCCTCAGACAGCGGTCGTGCGACTCCTTCGCACTCGCTGCCGTTGACCGACAAACATGGTATCGACGCTATAATCGGCATTTCTTGAAGTCACGTGCAAAGTGCAAAAATCACATAACTATCACTCACAAATAGCTTTACATGATTCGACGAAAAACACCGCGCAAAAATTTTCCGTCCCATAAGCGAATTATACCGCATCGATGTCTTCCCATATTATCCAAATTACTCATTTTATCTGTTCGATACGACCGGTACATTCGTCACGACCGATATTATTGGAACCGACTGTTATCGGACCATCGCTTTGCCAAGCAGGATCGACTCGGCCAGGCGGTTGGTCATGACCTGGTTCCGATAGACCAGCGGCAGCAAAAAGCGGAGATTTTGCTGCGGGCCGCGAAGATAATTTCCCAGCGTGATTCGCCAGCGCTGACGATAGGCCTGCAGCGCATCCTGCAGATGCTTTTCCCGCAGCGCCTGATTGATCACCTCAGCGGCGTAAATCGCTGACCAACAATTGGGGTACATATCCTCACCCGTTGCGGAATAAAAACCTCCCGCCGGGCCGATGAGCAGCGTCCGGTTGGCTACGCCTTCATGTGCGAGCGCCGCCGCTAACGGCAAATCGATCGTCTCCACCGCGTGCATCGGCAGCGCACCGTCGGTCTTGAGCGCGCCATGACTCCGTAGCGTTTGGGCCCAATGCTGCAGCAGATGCGGGCCGTCCATTTGCTGGGCGACATCCAACGGCTGATTGACAGCCAACTGCACGCCGCTGTGAAAAGGCATCATCCACGCCCACAGCAACTGATGATCCAAATCCAGCGACATCGACATCAGCGGCCTGTTCGTGGGTTGTAACCATTTAGCCCCTTTGAGCCATAGAAAGTAATAGCGGTTGATCACTTCCACACCGCGGGTTTCGGGGATGCCCAGAAGTTTCTGTTGCTCCTGCGGTAAGTCCCCCCCTACCACCAGCATCCTGGACCGAAGATGTGTCTTGCCGACGAGCACATCCACGCCATTTTCATCGAGACGCAGAATCTGAAGTTGCTTCGGCGTGATCAGCTCGACCTGCTCGTGGGCCGCGATCTTGCCCAGGGCAGTTCGGATATTCTTGTAACACACGCTGTAGACTGCGGTGGACTTGGAGCGGAAGGTGCTGCTGGTCTGCGGCTCATCGGCGACGAAGTGAATGCCATAAATCGGCGTCAATTCCAATTTGCGCTTCAACGGTTCAAGCAACTTATGCAGCGAAAAAAATGCGGGATTGAGCAGACAAACGCGGTCCGCCGCCTTCTCTTGCGGCAATGTACTGTGCACGATCCGCAGCTTGCTGTTTTGCCGCAGCAAAGCCGCACAGAGATAAGTTGCCGGATGGTCACCGAGCACCAACACATCCACATTTGACTTGTTCCTGCCGTGCTGAGTGTGCTGCTTGGCCATTTCTTATGAGGCATCATAGCTCTCGCGCTAACAAAGAGGAACGATATTGCCAGGGGCGGTATCACCGTTTGGGGAACTTCAGAAAATGCACCTAGGCACTTGTTGTGACTGCTGACTATATTGCAAAGATTACATACGCCCGCTTCGGGCAGGAGAATGTTTATGGCTCGACTCATTGCCGCGTTCTTAACCCTCGGATTGTTCGCCGCCTGCTTGGCCGGTTGCCATGCGGCTGTGGATGTCGATCCCAATCACGCCTCGCAGGCGCCGGTGCCTCACTAGCGCCGCTTGATTGCTGGCGATGGATTTGGTGGATACGCCGCGGCAACCTTGCTCGGCGACGCCGCGCTGGTTACCGTGCCGGGCATGTCTTGGCCGGCGGCAATTCTTTTCGACTTCGACGGCGTGATCGTCAACAGCGAGCCGCTGCATCTGCGCGCTTTTCAAGAAGTCCTGCGGCAAAACGGTATTTCACTCAGCGCCGATGAATATTACCGTGAACTGATCGGATTCGACGACCAGGGGGCATTTCGTCATCTCTTTGCCCAGCATGGCAAGCCGCTGAGTCCCGAGGCATTTCAAAAGTTGCTGGCCGCCAAGGCCGCGACGATGAACCGCTTCATGGCTGTCGGCAGCTTCAGCGCGCTGCCGGGTGTGAAGGAATTAGTCATCGACCTGGCGGCGAATTATCCCCTGGCGATTTGTTCCGGTGCTTTGCGCCATGAAATCGAAACGATGCTGCAAGGCATTGGCCTGCGGGATTATTTCCGAATCATCGTCGCCGCCGAGGATGTGACGATAGGAAAGCCGAATCCTCAGGGCTATCTTCTAACCACTCGCTTGCTGTCGGAGAAGGCCAGGATCAAACTTCGGCCGGCGGATTGTTTGGTCATCGAAGATGCGCCGACCGTGATTCGCTCCGTGAAAGCGGCGGGTTTTCGCACCTTGGCCGTCGCCACCAGCTATCCGGCCGAGGCGTTGTCCGACGCAGATTATGTGGTTCAAACGCTGGAGCCGTTGGCAATGCAGGCGATGATTCCGGAAATTCGGCTCGCCGCCGGCAAAGCGCCGAGTAAAGCATAGAGGTTCTTCATGTTTTGGGCAGAGGCATATCCGCATCCGAGTGCTCCGCAGGACGGAAGCTGGGCGGGCGTGTTATGGCTGGTAATCGGCGGATTGTTCTTGGCCGCAATGGTCATCGGCCCGATCGTGCTGGCTAACTTGCCCGAAGAAGTGCCTCCGACACATTCGCACGATGAGCCGCCGGGGTCATCACATCATCACGGCTCGGACGGCACGCTAGACGATTAGTCCCGAGGCGCTTGGATAGTAGAAGCCGGCTGCTCCGCGGACGGCGGTGGCGCGGCGGACGGCGGCGGAGCGGTGGTTTTGCTGCCACCACCAAATCCCAGGCTGTTGGTGATTTTATGAAAATCGACCGGCGGAATCGGACCCTTGGGAATCTGTGGCTGCGCCAATTCGCTCTGCTCCTTCAAGCTCGGTCCCGGCACAATTCCTAGTTGCGTGAGTGCCGAGTTCACCTGCTCATCCTTGTCATTGACTCGATACGCCTGCGACAACGCCATCACCGCCCGTTTCTCCTGGCCGACTTGCTGCAAATACAGACCGTATTCCTTGAGAATCGCAAACTCTTTGTTATCCAGCAGCGCGGCGTGGTTGTAATTGTCCAAGGCCATGTCGCCGTCGCCCCGATACCGGTAAATCTTGGCGACCAGATAATAATCCTCCGCCTTGTCGCTGCGATGCGCCTGCTTCTCGAACATATCCAATTCCTGATCGTGGGCATCGGACTTGGCCACGGTGATCGCCAGGCCGTCCAGAATTTTCAGGCGGAAATCATGATCTTCCTGCCCTGCGTAAGTCACTTTCATGACATCGAGCGCTTCCCGATACGCGGCGATGGCCTCTTCGTAACGGTGCTCAGCATCGCAGCAGACGGCTAGGTAATAGTGCGATTGATAATCCCGCGGATCGGTGCGGATGGCGTTGCGGAATGAGCCGGCCGCATCGGTGTAATCCTGCTGCCGATAGAGCCTCATCCCGGCGACTTTCGGGTCTTCATGCGGCGTGAACATACCGGCGCAACCGGACAGCGAAGCCAACAACACGACGGGAACCATTGAGCGGCGAAGTAGGGCTGACACAGCCACCTCCATGTAGCTAAAAGCCATTGCGGCCTTGTGACTCCCGAATGCAGCAACGCATTCCGGGGAACTCCATTCAAAGCTAAGTTAGCAACGAAGATTCCATTTGCAAGCGGTTTGTGCGCAAAATTTGCGCCGGTATCTGTGCGTAGCGGCAGGCCCGCAGGGCCGCTCTTTCCGGTTTGTTCCGTGAATTGCGGTGGCCAAGGTTTCCGTTACTCTCCCAAATATGCCCCGGCCCCGTCTGCTGCATTTAATCGATCTTCATCTAGGCTTCCAAGCCGAACGACAATTGGAATCCCTCCAACGCGGCCTGAAAAATGAATTTGACATCGAAATGCACCAATTGGGAAGCGACACATCAACCCTCCGTTTGCCGCAAACCGTCGCTTTACTGCGCCGGCGCCTGAATCCCGGTTCCGTTCTGATTCACGCTTTCGGAAATCGAGCCATGACCATCGCCGCCATGGCATTTGCCGGACCGATTCTTTACACGCCGGCTGATGAATCGCCGCGCTCGTCGGCCAAGTGGGGGCGGGCCGTCAATCAATACCGCAATGTCCATATTGTTTGCTCCAGCGGAGCCGAACAGAATTTTTATATTCACGGCGGTGTGCATCCCGACCGTTGTCATCTGATCCATCCGAGCGTCGATTTTTCGCGCATTCGCAAACAGCGCGATCAAGCCCTGCGATCGCAATTCGGATTTACCGATGACGATCGCATTCTGCTGCTGGCCGGCGAGAGTGGAACATTCAGCGGCCATGCCGAAGCGTTGTGGGCGGCGGCGATTTTGCATGTGCTGGACCCGCATAACAAAGTATTGGCTTGGGGCAGAGGAAGCCAAACCAGGCGGCTGCTGCATTTCGCCGAATCGCAAAAACATGTCGGATTTTTCACGGTCGCTGAATCGAAGTTGCAAAGAAGTTTGGCTTTCGAGGATTTGTTGCCGGTGAGTGATCTGATATTAGTAACACCGACCGGCGCTGCACCGTCGCTGCCGATATGTATCGCCATGGCCAGCGGCTTGCCGATTGTCGGAACCGCTTCGGCAATCGTTGGCGAATTTGTGGAGGATCGTCACACCGCCCTACTGACCAAATCCGGCTCGCCCAAGTTGCTGGCCCAACGGATTCTCGATCTGCAGGCAGATGCGGCACTGCAATGGAAAATCGGCGATCAGGCGCGGGGCGAAGCGTACGAATATTTTTCGATGAGCCAGCAGATGGAGAAATTCTCGGAATTGTATCGACAGCTTGCCCACGTCGATCAGCCGGTGATGGCGGGGATATAAGCCAGCCAATCGGCGATCTTTACGAAGCCGCTTTTTCCGGCGAGTTCCAATAGTCCGACATTCTCCTGCGGCACCGGCATCATCACATGCCGCCACTGGGCACGCGCCGCTAAGTCGATGGCACAGGCCATCATGGTGCGGCCAATTCCCCGGCGACGGAAATCCGCCGCGACGTACAGATTTTCGATCACGCCGACTTCACCCATGGTCAGCGTCGCCAGATATGCCGCCGCCTTGCCGTCGCGCAGGGCGATGAACGCATCGGTATGCGAATCATCCAAATGCAAGAGTTCCGCATCGGCGTCCCCCTGCTCCTCGGCGATGGCACGGGCATGCTTGAAACTCGATCGCGCCGGGAGAATGGTCAACGGTTCGCCACGCTGCGGCGATTGGGAATGATTCGTCAGATAGAGCAGATCCCGGCGGTCGATGGTGTAACCATTGGATTGCAAAACCTCGACCAGTGCCGCACCGTCGCTGCTCGGATTTAACACCCATCGATGGCAGCGCGTTCCCCGCTCCCTGAAGAACTTTTCGGATTGCTCGATGGCTTGCGACGGTGAAACTCCGGCAGGCAACGCTGCGTCCAACAGGCAATTCGCCGCTGCCACATTGGACAGATCTTTGTTGGCGAACGCTAAGCCGAAATCAAGCTGCGTTTCTTCGGCCAGGTGCTGGGACCATTGCACCTCCGACCTGCCGAACAATCGCAGCAATGATTCGGCGGATTGGGAGATGATCGGTAGAGGCATGGGTGAGATGCCGGGCGGCCAAAAAAGACCCCTCACCCTGACCCTCTCCCCGAGTACAGGGAGAGGGGAATGAGGCGGACCGCTACGATTTCTTCGAGGCAAAATCCTTCATGAACTGCGCCAATGCCTTGCACCCCTCAACCGGCATCGCATTGTACATGCTGGCCCGGATGCCGCCGACGGTGCGGTAGCCTTTCAGGGCGACCATGCCGTTCTTCGACGCAGTTTTGATGAATTCCTCGGTCAGCTCCTCGCTGGGCAGGCGGTAGGTGAGATTCATGTGCGACCGCTGCTCCTTGACGGAAACTGTGCCCTTGTAAAAGCCGTTGCTCTGATCGATGGCGTCATACACCATCCCAGCCTTGGTGGCATTGCGTTTTTCCATGCCGACCAGCCCGCCTTGGGCCTCGATCCACCGGAAGATTTCCAACAGCACGTATACACCGAAAGTGGCCGGCGTGTTAATCATCGATTTGTTTTCCGCCTGATCCTTGAAGCTCCAGAGTTTGCTCGGGACTTTTTTCTGCTTCGGATAAAGATCTTTGCGAACGATCACCAGCACCACGCCGGCCGGGCCGAGATTTTTCTGTGCGCCGCCGTAGACCAGTGCGCAATCCTTGGCCGGATGCGGGCGGGACATGAACTCGCTGCTGGCATCGACAATCAGATTCGGATGCGTCGGCCAGGTCGGCAGACGATGGCCATGCACAGTTTCGTTGGAGCAGACGTGAAAATAATCGGCGCCGTCGGTCATTTTCCATTCACTGGCAGCCGGTGAATGATCGAAATTGCTCGCCTCGCTGGTGGCGACGATGTTCACCTTGCCCGCTTCCTTGCCGAACGAGGCCGCCTTTTTGCTCCACTCGCCGCCGACGAGATAATCCGCCGATGTGGTATCGAAATTCATAGGAATTAGCGTGAAGAGCTGCGTTGCCCCGCCTTGCAGCAGCAGGACGTCATGCGTGTCGCCGAGGCCGAGCAATTGCTTGCAGCGTTGGATCGTCTCATCCATGACGCCTTCAAATTCCTTGCCGCGATGGCTGCACTCGGCGATGCCGAAACCTTTTCCCTGATAATCCAGCAAAGCGGCGGCGGATTTCTCCAGGACTTCCGTCGGAAGCATCGCGGGACCGGCACTGAAATTAAAAACTCGGTGAGACATTGGTGTACCTTCTTTTCCAAATGTTACAAAATGTTACGTTTTGTTACGTTTTTGGCCATATTTTTAGTAAAAATTCAACAATCTTTTCTGGCCCGGACAACACGCACGGATCAGTCGGCGATTCCACGGCGATCGGCCCGTCATAACCGGCTGTTTGTAACATGTTAAAAAAACCACGGTAGTCATGCGGACTTTTTTCGCTCGGCACATTCCGGTCCAGCACATCCGACACATGCACGTGCTTGATCCAAGGCATCGCCTCGGCGATCGGCTCCAGCGGCTGATGATCGTGCCAAACATGATAGCTGTCCACCAGACACTGAAAACCCGGACGGTTCACCGCATGCACATATTCCATGCACTCGGGCACGCTGTTCATGATATTGCACTCGCCGGAATTCAGCGGCTCGGCAACCAGCAGAATCCCACGGGGCGTCAATAACTCGACGCTCATGCGAATGAATTCCAGCAACTGCGACTTCGCCGACGCCCGGTCAAAATTCGCCGGCACCATGCGAGCCGCCCCGCTGCCGAACACCAGGATTTTCATTCCCACGGCGGCTGCCCGATCGGCAATTCGCTGCATGTATTTTTGCAGCCGCGGCAAATCAAATTCCGGACCGACGGGCTTTAGGTGCGGCGGCAATAGCCGATTCGCGGCGAGGACGGGCAGCGGCGATTTCGCTGATCGCTGCAAGCCGGTCCATTGCTCACCCGGCAATTCGCCTTGCAGCAGTTCGAGGATATTCTCCTCGATGAAATCCCAACTCGCGGCCGCCATGCGGCTGCCATTTTCCACCGCGGTGTAAATTCCTAGCTGCATCCGCCCGAATCCTTTGGCCGGGTCGGGCATGATAGGGATTTTGTTGGGGTGATTCCAGCACTGGGGGACGGGATATCACTTCTGGTGGTGTCTTAATTTGAAAGTGCACCCGTCTAACAAATCCGGCTTTTGCTTAATGGGCGTAATAGAGCAAACTCCATTCTACCGGAACAGGAACCCAGCAGAACCACAGCAGTAGCACAATCCAGAACCTTCGTCCTATTGCACTGCGCCCACGGATCGAGAGTTCTATGAGCACCCTGGCACTAAGGTATCCGACAGTAAACGACAGGGTATAGGCAAAAACTAGCCACAACTGACCGCCGCCGCCGATGAAAAAGTCGAGCACGACGCCCCCTGGGAGCCACGCGAGATTAGTACAGACATAGGCATCACTGCGTACTCGTTGAAATCCATGTTCCAGGCAGTCGACGTAATGAGATGGATGAAGGCGAAGACGATCGTGCCAACGATTAGGCCAATGATCGCCAGCGGTCGGCGCAATAATGCGGAATCAATCGTTGCCTGATGCTGACGATCTTCCGGAGTTTCCGCCTGCATGGCATGGATTGTAACATGCTGTTCACCCCATCGCCGCATCATATAGATTCTCGATCGTCCAAAGCTCGCCAATCACGCCAGCGGCCATTGCCGGCGTCAACTTGAGTGAGCCGTGAATGCGGCAAAAATTATAATGAGCGACATGCAAGGCCATGGCGGCCGCAAGGTTTTCCAGCTTCTTAGAGAATCCGAGAGATAGCCGGGTAAACCGTCGCATGAACGTGCGGATCGAAAGATTATTCCGATCGACGTGAGATGTGCAGATTGATTTCAAATCGATGTCCAACAGGCCGGTGATCTGCCGTCTTTCGGACGCTACCTCGGGGCGCGGCTAAACGGGGGGTTTGGTGGTTGCCGGGGCTTGGCCCTTGGTGTCGATCTCCTGCTCGCAGCGGTTGATGAATTCGGCGAGGAGCATCGAACCCTGCTCAGCGGATTTGGTGCGGACGGCGACGGTGCCGGCGGCGGCGTCGCGCTCGCCGACGATTAATTGGTAGGGGATTTTTTCCAGCAAGGCCGTGCGGATTTTGGCGCCGATTTTTTCGGAGCCCAGGTTTTGGGTTACCCGCAGATCGGCGGCTTTCATGGCGTCGACTACCTGCTGGGCGTATTCGTTGGATTTTTCGCTGACGGAGAGAACCGTTGCCTGGATCGGGGCGAGCCAGAGGGGGAATTCGCCGGCGAAATGTTCGATGAGGACGCCGATGAACCGTTCCATGGAGCCGAAGGGGGCGCGGTGGATCATCACTGGGCGGTGCGGCTGGTTGTCGGCGCCGGTGTAGGTCAGCTCGAAACGCTGGGGCAACTGGTAATCGACCTGCACGGTGCCGAGTTGCCATTCGCGGCCGATGACATCCTTCACCACGAAATCAATTTTGGGGCCGTAAAATGCCGCCTCGCCGGGTTCTTCGGTGAAGGGAACGCCGAGGGTGCGGGCGGCGTCTTTGCAGGCGGCTTCGGCGCGGTCCCAATGATCTTTTTCGCCGACGTATTTGCTGCTGTCGGGATCGCGCAGGCCGACACGGACTCGGTAATCGCTCATGCCGAGGGTGCCGAGGATTATTTTGACCAGTTCCAGGCAGCCACGGATTTCGGCCGGGACTTGTTCTTCGGTGCAGAAAAGATGGGCGTCATCCTGCGTGAAGCCTCGGACTCGGGTCATGCCGCCTAGCTCACCGCTTTTTTCCCAACGATAGACCGTGCCGAATTCGGCGAGGCGGACCGGTAGATCACGATAGCTGTGCGGATCACTGGCATAAATGCGAATGTGATGCGGGCAATTCATCGGCTTGAGCAGGTAGCCGTCGATGTCGCCTTTTTGGATTCGGGCGGATAGATCGGCGCAGCTGCAATTTTCCTTGGCCATCAGATCGTAAAATTCGCGGTCGATCAGCGGCGAGAATTGGCTTTCACTGTAATAAGGAAAATGGCCGCTGGTTTTGTAAAGATTCAGGCGGCCGATATGCGGCGTGAACACATGCTGATATCCCTGGCGGGTCAGGTGTTCGCTGATGAAATTCTGCAGGGCGATGCGGATTTGTGCGCCTTTGGGTTTCCAGAGGACCAAACCCTGGCCGACTTTGTCATCGATGGTGAATAATCCAAGCTGCGGGCCGAGGATGCGGTGATCGCGGCGCTTGGCTTCTTCCTGTTGCTTCAAATATTCATCGAGCTGTTTCTTGTCGAAAAAAGCGGTGCCATAGATACGGGTGAGCTGCTGGCGATCGCTGTCGCCCCGCCAATAAGCGCCGGCCACGCTGAGGAGTTTGAAGGATTTGATTTTGCCGGTGGCCGGAATGTGCGGGCCGCGGCACAGATCGGTAAAATCGCCTTGCCGATAAATGCTGACGGATTTTTCGCCGGCTTTTTGCAATTCGTCGATAATTTCGTCTTTGAAGCGTTGGTGCTGGTCGTGAAGGATTTGCCTGGCGGAGCCGGGTTCGACATCTTCCCGGCTGAAGGACAGATTTTCGCCGATGATTTTGTTCATCTCGGCTTCGACTTTGGGCAAATCCTCGGCGGAAAAATTGGCGCCTTTGGGAAATTCAAAATCGTAAAAGAAGCCGCTTTCGATGACGGGGCCGATGGTGTATTGCAGCTCGGCTCCAAAGAGATGCCGCAGCGCCTGGGCCAGCACGTGGGCGGTGCTGTGGCGCATGACGTACAGGCCATCGGGGTCTTTTTCGGTGACGATGGAGACCTGGTGCTCGCCGGTTAATTTGTGTGATAGATCAACCAGCTTGCCATCGACTTTGCCGACGATTGCGGCTTTGGCCAAGCCCTTGCCGATGGACTCGGCGAGTTGCTGAACGGTGGTGCCGTCGGGAAGTTCCTTGCGGCTGTTGTCGGGAAGAATAATCGTTGCCATGATCGGTGGTCCGCCTTGAGCTTTTGCACCGACTGTTTTAGGCAAGCGCGGCGGCAATGCAACAGTGGGCGGGGGCGCGCTTTTCCCGATGTTCGCGGGTTTTGCCAACGCGGCGAGCAAGCTCGCCCGCTAAACGGGCGGACGAGAGGTCACCGTTCAGGCGGATTGCTTGAGGGGGGCGTCAGGTAATAGGCATTTGCTGACCCGTGCCAGGAGGTCCGGGGCGGAGAATTGGGACTTCAGCAAATACTGGTTGGCCTTATGATCCTTGGCCTGCAGGATGAAGTTGCGATCCGCCTTGCCGGTGAGCAGCATCACGGGCAGGGTGGCGAAATTTGGATCTCGCCGCATTAATTTGAGACATTGCAGGCCGTTCATCTTCGGCATCTCCACGTCGAGCACGACCATATCGACCTTCGTGCCGCTGCGGATCGTGTCGAGCACCTCGCGGCCGTTGGCGGCTTCGATGACGTTGTAGCCGGCGTTGATCAATGTTTGGCAGACAAAAGCTCGGCAGACTTCCACATCGTCGGCAATGAGAATCGTTGGTGTTGTATTGGTTGAATCACTCATCATGTCGCTCCTTTTCAACCATCTGCGAACTCTAAAGCTTCAAGCTCCGCCTCCGGTTGGGCCGGGGTTAAAAATTCGTGAATAAAATCCAGACATCGCTGCACTTGCGGACGGAGCTGCGAAAGCAATTCCTCGGCTCCGGCAAGCGATCCGTTTTTTGACAGTGTTTCAATCTCCGCGGCGAAGTAGCGGATCGGCTCGGCGGAGAAGTAGGAGGCCGAGCCCTTCAATTTGTGTGCTGATTTGGAGGTGGCATCGGCGTCTGCGGAACTGATCGCCTGCTCGATGGCCGCCAGCGAATCACCGAGCGTGGCCTGAAATTTGTCGAGCATGGTGCGGACAAATTTTTCATCCCCCATGCAAAGTTCGAGCAGGGAATCCATTTTAATCGGCTTGGCATCCGGGGCGGGCGGCGTTGGTTCGGCGATCGGTTCGACCGTCGGTTCGCTTGCAGCGGCCTCCTCGGTAATCGGCTCCGCATCGTCGATCAACGCTTCGATCGGCGACTCGGCGGGACGCATCCAGCGCCGAATCAGCGACAGAAGCCGGACTTGATCGATCGGTTTGGTGGCATAATCATCCATGCCCGCTTCGATGCAGCGATCGCCATCACCTCTGAGCGCGCTGGCGGTCAATGCGATGATGGGAATACGCCGGCCGTTTTGTTGCTCGGATTCCTTTTCCCGAACCGATCGCGCAAACTCATACCCGTCCATCACCGGCATATGGCAATCGCTGACGATCAAGTCAAAGGACTCTTGCTGATATAGCTCCAGCGCCTCTTTGCCATTACCGGCGATTTTAACATCGTGCCCGGCCTGCTTGAGCATTTCCGCCAGAATCATCTGATTCACGTCATTGTCGTCGACCACCAGGATATGGCCGCGCTGGTTTGCCGTTGATGCATTGTCCGGTTGCGGAAGCTCCGCTGTCGGCAGGGCACTGGCCGGCGCTTCCTGCAATCTGGCGGTGAACCAGAATGTCGAACCGACGCCTGTCTTGCTTTCCAGACCCACGGTGCCACCCATAAGCTCCGCCAATTGCCGGGAGATGGCTAGTCCAAGCCCGGTGCCGCCGTATTGGCGAGTCGTCGAAGCATCCACCTGCGAAAAACTTTTGAACAGCCGATCGAGCCGATCCGCAGGAATGCCAATACCGCTGTCGCGCACGCTGAATTTGAGCGTGGCAAAATCATCGAGCTGTTCCAATTGCTCGATGCGCAGCTCGATGCCGCCGGTGCTGGTGAATTTGATGGCGTTGCCGATCAGGTTGACCAAAATCTGCCGAATGCGCGAGGGATCGCCCCACCAGCCGCACGCCGTGTCGCCGGGAAGCTGGCACGTCAGGAACAAATCTTTCTCGGCAGCCCGCTGGGAAAAAATCGCCAGGGTTTCATCAACGACTTGCCGCAGATCGAACGCCTCCCGCACCAGTTCCAGTTTGCCCGCTTCGATTTTTGAAAAATCCAGCACATCATTGATGAGGGAAAGCAGCGCATGGGCACACGCCTTTGCCGTGCTGGCAAACCGCTTTTGCTTGTCGTCCAGTGACGATGATTCCAGCAACTGCATAGCGCCGATCGCGCCGTTCAACGGAGTTCGAATTTCATGGCTCATGTTGGCCAAAAAATCGCTCTTGGCCCGATTGGCGGCTTCCACGCGCTGGGTTTGCTTGGCCAATTCCGCGGTGCGATCGGCAACACGCTGCTCCAAATTCGCATTGCTGTCACTCAAATCATGCACGGTTTGCCGCACGACGCCTAGCAGATGATTGAAGGCCGTCGCACATACGCCCAGTTCATCTTTCCGATTCGCTTCTTCCAGCGGATGGGTGTAAGTGCGATGCTCGGCGATCTCCTGCATCTGCAGACCAACACGGGTGAGAGGCTTGGTGACAATCCAGCGCACGGAAACATAGACGCCGATCAGCGCCGCCAAACCGAGTTGGCAAACCCACACCAGCAATCGGCTGCTTACCTGCGCTTGGGCGGCTCGCAACTCGGCGAGATTCAACCGCACCGTTTGCACGCCGACGACTTGGCCGTCCTTCCAACCGAAGCCGTGCGTGGAGCCATATGTAGCAATCATTTCTTGCGACGCATGTTCCGCAGACCCGTGACATTCCAGGCAACTGCTCTGGGCAACGATCGGGCGGCCGGCGATGTACCATTCCTGGCCGTGATCATCACGGATGAAAAGCGTGATCGGATCGGGATGGGCACTGGCCCGCAGCCGCTGGAGCAATGTGGATTCCACGCTGTCGGGACGGTCGGCCGGATTCAGCGGATTGTCACTGGCTTCGTGGATTTGATAACCGCTTTGGATTTTGGTGAACGCCTTGGCGATTGCCTGGATCCCGGCCCCTCTTGCTAAATCGCCGGGATAATCACGGCTTGCCTGGAGCAGCGACATCACGGCCTGTGCCTGGCGATTGGCATCCGCCTCGAGTTGGCCTTCCTGCACGTGCTGCCAGCTCCAGCCAGCGGCCAGCAGCGACGCCGTCAGCACCCCCGCAACTGATAAAATGAATCGGGTTTGAATCCGCATCGATGCCGCCTCGCCGGCATGTAGGCGCACAAGATCGCCTGGTTTTCATGCCACCACATGCGGCTCATCGGCCAAATTGGTAATCTGATTAACATCCGGCCAGAGGTCCCAATACAGATAAACGCCAAGGTGGAACTTTATCGGCAGCCTTGACGGGGCGGTTGGCCGCATTACATTTTGCTTTGGACCCTGCGGGTATTGTGGTCATTTTTTGAGTCGTTTGGCGATTCGGAGTTGCCGATGAGCACCGCTTTCACCGTGCAGCCGATCGAAAAATTCACCGTCATCGAGTTCCAGAACGCTTCACTGATGGACCCGGTGGAACTGGAAGAGATTCAGCAGGAACTGATCCGGCTTGTGGAACAGGAGGATCGCCGGCGAATTATTCTCGATTTTGAAAAAGTGCAATATCTTTCCAGCCAGGCGCTGGGGATCATCATGGCCATGCGCAAAAAGCTGGCCGCATTGCCGCATAGTAAACTGGTGCTGTGCAGCGTTTGCCCGCCGCTGCAGAAACTGTTGAAAATCACCGCTTTGGACAAGATGCTGACGATCAAGGCGACGCAGAAGGAAGCGCTCAAGGTCTGGGACTGATTCAAATATCGGGGTGGATTTCTAATGCGGGGCGTCTGTTGTCGAGCTACAATCAAAGAGTATGTGGCGGCTTATTGCATTAAAGCTGTTGTTGCCTTGCTTGGGGCTGGCGTACTCCGTGCGCGCCCAGCCGACCACCGCGCCCAAAACCCCGGCGGCGGTTGTCTCCATCAGCGGTGAGATTAACGACTTCAGCCGCGATTCGTTTATCCGCCGATTCAACCAAGCCAAGGCCGATGGCGCCAAGGTGGTGATCGTTCGCATCGACACCTATGGCGGCCTCGCAATCGCAGGGTGGGACATCAGTCGCTTCATCAAGGCCCAGAACGGTGTCCATACCATCGCATTCGCGGATGACAAAGCGATTTCCGCCGGGGCGATGATCGCCATGGCTTGCGATGAAATTGTCATGTCCGACAGTGCGACGCTGGGTGATTGTGCGCCCATTTCGTTTAGGACGGATGGCACGATTGAAGTGAAGGAAGCCGCCGAACGGGCCAAAGCGAACAGTCCAATTCTGGCCGATTTTTATGACAGCGCCGTTCGCAATCATCATGATCCGCTGTTGGCGGCGGCGATGGTGGATGTGAATGTTGTCGTCTATTGGATGCAAAGTCCCGACGGCGAGAAAAAGTTTGTGGGACAGGCGGAACATGACCAATTGCTAGAGGACGGGTGGAAACCCGTGGCGGGCGCGCCGGACCCAATAGATTCTGCCAATACGCTTCTGACGGTAGGCACCGGCGAGGCCGTGCAAATCGGCCTAGCTTCCGGACAGGCATCGACGACTGTGGCTTTGGCCAATGCTCGCGGGCTGACGATTTCTGAGACGCTCGACAGCGGTTTTGGTGAAAGCGTTTTTGCATTGTTGAACGCCGATTGGGTACGAATGATCCTCATCAGCATTTTTGGCGTGGCGGTATACGCTGCATTACATGCACCCGGACACGGTGCGGCCGAAGCCATCGCCATCACAACCCTTGGATTGCTCCTGGGAATACCGCTGCTGTCCGGTTATGGAACATGGTGGGAAATAGCTTTGATTCTCGGCGGCTTGGCGATGGTGGCATTTGAGATTTTTGTTTTCCCTCACGCCGGCATCATGATCGTTACCGGCATCGTGATGATACTGGTCGGCCTGGTGTTCACGTTCGTTGGACAAGAACCCGGGACGTCGCCGCTGTCGCCCCACTTGCCGGGCACGTGGGCGTCGCTTCGCAATGGTGTGCTGTTTGTCAGCGGTGGATTGGTCTGCTCGATACTGCTTTGCTGGTGGCTGAGCCAGTATCTGCCGAATCTGCCCTACTTTGGGCGATTGGTGTTGACGGCAACCAGTGGACAAAGTGGCGGCACAATCCCGACTGTTTCCCATGACATTCGCTGGCCGCCGATCGGTGCGGTCGGCCGAGCGGTGACGCCGTTGAAACCGGGTGGCTCCGCGGAATTTACTGATGCTGACGGCCCGCAAACCCAGGTGCTGTCTGTCGTCAGTGAAAGCGGTTATCTGCCGGCGGGATCACCCGTAGTGGTGCGCGAAGTCGGGGGCGGCCGACTGATTGTCCGATCGACCATCTAGTCATTAAGCGTCTTGATTTGCTGTTAATTTTCAGTCCCCTATTAGAGGCTTTGACATGCTCATTCCCCTGGCCGTCGATTCATCACAAATGTGGATCATCATCGGCATCGTCGTTCTGCTGGCGCTGTTAGTCTTGTTCGTCTCGGTGTTTCAATTCCTCGGGTTGTACATCCGGGCCATGACCAGCGGCGCAAAGGTGAGCATGCGCGAACTGATCGGCATGCGGCTGCGAAAGGTCAATGCCATGGCCATCGTCAATGCCCGCATCCAGGCGCTGCGCGCCGGGTTGCAAGTCACGCAGGCGGAGATGGAATCGCACTTGCTCGCCGGCGGCGATGTGCAGCGGGTGGTCAACGCCATGATCGCGGCCAACAAGGCCAACATCGAATTGCCCTGGAAAATCGCCACCGCCATCGACCTGGCGGGCCGTGATATTCTCGACGCCGTGCAGACCAGCGTGAATCCGAAGGTGATCGATGTGCCCAATCCCAAGCTCGGTCGAGCCACGATCGATGCGGTCGCCCAGGACGGGATTCAATTGAAAGTCCGGGCGCGAGTGACGGTGCGCACAAATATCAAGGGCCTGGTCGGCGGAGCCACCGAGGAAACCATCATCGCCCGTGTCGGCGAAGGCATCGTCACCGCCATCGGCTCCGCCAAGGATTACAAGGATGTGCTGGAGAATCCCGATCACATTTCCAAAGCGGTGTTGGCGAAGGGGTTAGATTCCAATACAGCGTTTGAAATTTTGTCGATCGATATTGCGGATATTGATGTGGGCGAAAACATCGGCGCCAAATTGGCCGCCGCCCGTGCTGAATCGGATACACGGCGATTCCAGGCTGAAGCAGAGCAACGCCGTGCCATGGCCGTCGCCCATGAGCGGGAAAATGTGGCAAAACAGGCGGATAATCGTGCGGCTGTCATCCTCGCCGAGGCAGACATTCCCAAGGCGATCGCCGAGGCCCTCCGCAGCGGAAACTTTGGCGTGCTGGATTATTACCGGCTGAAAAATATTCAGGCCGACACGACCATGCGTGAGTCGATCGCCAAGCCGGGGGATGGGAAAGAGAAACCGAGCGCTTAACGGCCCATGCACCATTACACTTTTATCCTCGGTGAAGGCGAAGAAGCGATCGGCAAGGTTGTCATTGCCTTGATCGTGTTCGTCGTTTGGGGAATCGGGGCAATCTCCAACGTGGCCAAGAAAGCCAATCAGAATAGAGCAAAATCGCCGCCGCCGAAGCCGGTCTCATCGTCCAACGTGGCCATTCGAAAAACCCTGTCAACCGCTATGCGGCCAAGAACGATGGCGCCTGCCCCCGTTCGACAACCCGTCGCAGCACCCCGTCCGCCTGTCGCCGCTCCGACCCCACCGCCGACACCGCCGCTGGTTTTCGATGCGCCCCCGGTAATCTTGCACGGTGCCGACGCACCGCTGGAAGCTGTGCTCGTGCCCGACGAGCAAGATCTTCGTGACCGATTGATTTGGCTGGAAGTTTTAGGAAAGCCGCTGGCGCTGCGCGAGGATTTTTAAGATTCCGCAGCAACTGGTGCTGGCCGACTTACATGGACGGCTAAAATCGCCACATCCGCCGGGGTGATTCCGCTGATTCGCAGTGCTTGGCCCAAGCTCCGAGGCGTGAAGGTCGAAAGTTTTTGCCGGGCTTCGTTGCGCAAACCCTTGACCACCCGATAATCCACCCACGCCGGAATCAGCTTCGATTCCATCTGCTTAAACCGCGCGATCTGCTGCTGCTGACGAACGATGTAACCGGCGTATTTGGCGTGAATCTCGGCGTGGCGGGCGACATCGGTTGCCACCATCGCCGCGGCGGGAAGGCGATTAGTCAGCGACGCCCAATTCTCCCCCGGCCGGCGGAGCCAATCAAAAGCCGTCACGCCATCCACGTGGTGCTTCTGCAAAATGTCGATCGCCGCTGCCAAGGCATCACGACTTGCCTGAAAATATTTCCATCGGATGTCGTCCACCAATCCGATCGAGCGGCCAATCTCGGTGAGCCGCTGATCCGCGTTGTCATTTCGCAAATGCAGCCGATGTTCCGCACGGCTGGTGAACATGCGATAAGGCTCCGTCGGCGACTTGGTCACCAGATCATCCACCAGCACGCCGATGTACGCCTGCTCGCGTGACAGCACGAAATCCACCGGCTGGTCAGCGGCAAACCGAGCCGCATTTATACCGGCGACGATTCCCTGGGCGGCTGCCTCTTCGTAACCGCTGGTGCCGTTGATCTGCCCGGCGAGAAAAAGGCCAGCCACTTTTTTGGTCTGCAGCGTGGACTGAATCTGCGTCGGCCAGACCATGTCGTATTCCACGGCATAACCCCAGCGCAGCACCTTCGCCTTTTCCAATCCCGGCAACATGGCGATCATTTTTTCCTGCACATCGGCCGGAAGGCTGGTGCTGATTCCATTGCAGTAAATTTCATCCGTGTCGAGCCCCTCGGGTTCCAGAAAAATCTGATGGCTCTGTTTATCCGCAAACCGCACCACCTTGTCCTCGATGCTCGGACAATAGCGTGGGCCGGTTGATTGAATCTGGCCGCTGAACATGGGAGCACGATCCAGATTGGCGCGGATCAGGTCGTGAATCTGGGAATTCGTCGCTCCGATCCAGCAATTCACCTGTGGCAGCGGCGGCGTCCAATGGCCGGTGTATTCATTCAAATACGAAAACGGCATCGGCTGCGCATCGCCGGTCTGCGGATCGAAGCGGGAAAAGTCGATCGAATCCCGATGCAGCCGTGGCGGCGTGCCGGTTTTCAGTCGGCCGAGGTCCAAGCCAAGACGCTGCAGACATCCAGACAGGCCGCGCGCGGAGGCTTCGCCGACTCGGCCACCTTCGGTTTTTTGTTCGCCGGTGTGCATCAGGGCACGCAGAAATGTGCCGGTGGTGACGATCACTGCGCGGCATGGTAACCGCCGTCCATCGCCGAGTGCGACGGCTTCGACGCGCACCGCCGAACCGTCGGATTTCACTTCGATATCCGCCACCTCGCCTTGAAGGATGTCCAGATCCGGACACGTCGAAAGCAATCGCTGCACCTCGGCGGCGTATTTATATTTGTCGGCTTGAGCGCGCGGTCCCCACACCGCCGGTCCTTTGGACAAATTGAGCATCCGGAACTGAATCCCTGTGGCATCGGTGGCTAAACCCATCAACCCGCCCAAGGCATCCACTTCACGAACCATCTGCCCCTTGGCCAGGCCGCCGATCGCGGGGTTACAGGACATTTGGCCAATGCGCGTTGGATCGAGACTGATCAGCGCCGTCGCCGCTCCGAGCCGTGACGCCGCCCACGCCGCTTCTGCCCCGGCATGGCCGCCGCCGATCACGATGATGTCGTATCGCTTAGTCATGTCGGGGACGATGCCGTTCGAGAATACCGGCCACACCGAGTCCAAAGCTGGCCAGTGCACCGCACCAAAAAAGGACAATTCGACCGCCAGAGATATGGCCCATTTTCCCCTGCAATGCCTGGAGGCTTTGCCACATGAGCAAACCCGCAAGGATCAGAAATGAATACGAGAGCCTGGCCAGCCAAGGCCCCATCCAACGGTTCATCGCGGCATTATAGACATAATCATGGCGGCAGCACCTCAGCCGTGGCACTGCGGTTGCTCTGCAGGTAGTAACCACTAACCGGGAGTCGATCCGTGAAACTTCGGCACAGCTTATTCATCGCAGCGATCAGCGCGGCTGCCAGTTTGTCGTTAACCTCAGTGACGAACGTCGCCAATGCGGTCGATCAGGCACCCCAAGCAGCCCCAGCCGCGAGGGGCGGCGTGCAATCCAAAGGCGTGAGCGGCCAACCCGCCGCGCTTCCGGGACAAGATACCAACGCCAATCATCCGGAGCAGTCCACCTCAGCCAATAACGGCACGGCCAATGCGCCAAACAACACCGCCGCGGCCAACAATCACAACAATGAACATCATCGTCGCATGTCCGCCCGAGGCCAAACGTTCGTTCAGCTCTACGGCTATGTTCCCTATAACGGCCTTTACAACGAAGGCTTCGGTTACAACAACGGTTGGTACGATTATCCCGGCTTCGGTCCATACATTGACGAAAACGCGGGAGTGGACGACAGCGGTTTCACCAGTTCCAACACCAATGGCTACGGCGAGCAAATCCCGCCGGCTCCGCCAGCACAGCCGACAACGAGTGCCTCCGCTGGCGTCGTGGGTATCAGTCCCGTGGCCCTAGGCGCCCGAACGGAAATGATCGAGGCACAGGCTAGGCTGCTTAAGGAATATCAAGCCAAGCCGGAGTACCAATCCGCTCTGGCCGATTTGAAAAAAGCCACGGATGATTTCAACGCCGCCGTCGCAAGCGCCCGTGCCTCGCTGCAGCAGACACCGGCATACCAGCAAGCCACCGCCCAGAAAGACCATGCCGACCAACAGGTCGAAGCCCAGCAAGCGGCTCACGAAGTTCAGCCGACGACATCCACCGCCTCGGCCAACCCCGCCGGCGCCTTTTCTGAAGATGTCACCAAAGCCGCCCAGCAAAAGCTGAACGCCAAAGCGCAGTTGACGGTCTTGCAGAAAAAATCCATCAACGACAACCCCGCCGTCCAGCAAGCCCGTGCCAAATTGGATTCATCGTTAGCCCAATTCAAAGCTGTGCAGGCGAAGTTCGCCGAAGTGGTGATGGCGGATAAAGATTGGCAAGCGGCGAAGCAGAAATATGATGCGGCGAATCCCAAGAGTTAGCATGGCCCTTCAGCCATAGCGCGCCATAAACCAGTGGCCAATTTTTTGAAGCAGGATGATGTTTGCCACTGACAATGTCACCATGGTTCTGCCACGGCGCGGCTGCCCCTTTGATAATGCTACGAGGCCCCCAATTGCACCGTAAAGTGGAATTAGGAGCGAGAGCAATACGTCGCCGTTGCTGGCGGAAGCGGGAGCCGGCGGCTGTGGTTCCTGCATGGTCATTGGCGCTTCGTCCTCATTCTTTTGTGACGGTCAGCAGGGAGTTTATCAACCCGGGAATGTCGAATATCTCGGCTTGAACCGTCGGCGGCAAATTCAGCTCATTTAATGTTTGTGTGGTAATCGGGCCGATGCTGGCGATTTTCACGCCTTCGATCCTGCGCACACCGCCGAGCAGAGAGACGAAGTTCTTGGAGGTGCTGCTGCTGGTGAAGGTGATCCAATTCACTTCTTTAGCGTCAAGGGCTTGAATCAATTCTTCGCTGAGCGCCGCGGCCGGTTTGGTTTCGTAAATCGGGACATCATCAACTTGCACGGCGCCGCCTTGTTGCAACCGCTCGGCAAGCAGCGGCCGGGCGATGTCGGCACGGAGCAACAGAAAACGCAGGCCTTTGATTTGATCCTTTGCCTGCAAGGCATCGGCCAGCGCTTCGGCGACAAAAATATCGGGGGCTAGATCGACTTTTACAAATAATTCCTGACGGATCGCCGCGGAAGTGGCAGCTCCGATGGCGGCGATAGACGCTTTGCCGAATGATCTGGCATCCAGGCCGAGTTCGGTCATCCGTTGTTTGGCGAAACGGACGCCGTTGGCGCTGGTGAAAATGATCCAATCGTATTGGGATAAACTGTGCAGAGCGGAATCGACTTTTGACCAATTCGCCGGGGGATGCAGCTCGATGGTTGGGGCTTCGATGATGCGGGCGCCGAGTTCCGTCAATCGCTCCGACAATTCACTGGCTTGCTGGCGGGTGCGGGTGACGACAATGGTCTGGCCAAAAAGCGGTCTTGTCTCAAACCAGTTCATTGTTTGGCGCAGCGACACAACCTGGCCGACGATGATCATCGCCGGCGGAGTTAATTTTTCTTCGGCGACTCGCGCGGCAATATTCTCCAGCGTTCCGACGACAGTTCGCTGCGACGGCATGGTTCCCCATTGAATGACGGCGACGGGCATAGTGGCGGACATGCCATGCGCGATCAATTTGCCGCAAATACGCGGCAGGGATTTGACACCCATGTAAAACGCCAGACATGGCAGCTTGGCCAGGGCGTTCCAATCCAAATCGGAAGCCGCCGCGCCGGGATCACGCAGTTTTGTTTGCGGGTCTTGGTATTGCTCTTCTTTTTTATGGCCGGTGATGAAGGTGAAGCTGGAATTCAAATCCCGATGCGTCACGGGAATTCCGGCGTAAGCGGGAGCGGCGATGGCGGCAGTCACGCCCGGCGTTACTTCAAAGCGAACACCGGCGGCGTGCAGGGCTTCGCATTCTTCGCCGCCTCGGCCGAAGACAAATGGATCGCCGCCTTTGAGCCGCACGACGCGCTTTCCCTGCCTGGCCCGATCGATCAGCAGATTATTTATTTCCTCCTGCGTCATGGAATGCGACGCAGCTTTTTTTCCGACGTAAATTAATTCCGCCTGGGGGGCGTGCGATAAAAGCTGCGGATTGGAGAGATAGTCGTAGACCACCACATCGGCGGCGGCCAATAATTTCGCCCCTCGGAGAGTGATCAGACCGGGATCGCCCGGGCCGGCGCCCACCAGATAGACGACCCCCGATGATTTGTCGCGCGCTTTTTCCGTCATGATCGATCCAAAGCGGCCATGCTAATCGGACCAGAAAAAAGTGGAAGCGGCGAAGTTTGTGAACACAGGTAAATCCCCTGCCCCACCGCGCCGATGAAGATAGGCAAACGATGACGCATAACCTTGCCAGAGGATTGCGTCAGGTAAGCAAGGAGCAAGTCGCATGGTTGCACTGTTAAAAATGCCGACCACGTTTGAAAAGACGTACAAACTGGATCCGCGCGAACGGCGGATGTTTCTGCGCAAAGACACGCAAAGCCGGGTCGAGGGAAAACGGCTCGACCACAGCGTGATAGCCCGCCAGCAGCCGCAGGTGAGCCTGTCGCTGCGGGATTTGTCCTTCGGTGGTTTGAGTGCGATGAGCGATCAGCCGCTGCAATGCGGTGAGCGTGTGGCGGTGTTCTTTCCGCCGCAGGGCGCTAATCGTGGGTGGGATGCGTACGGCAGAATTCTGCGTTGCGATCCGAGCCAACTCGGTTACCGCGTGGCTGTGGAATTTGATCCGCTGCCGGCAGCGTGAGTTCTGGTTCGTGTTTTTTAATAATACATTCAAAGACGGCACGCTCTGGGGAGGGCGTGCTGTCTTGTTTTGTGGGGGGCGGTCTTGTCGAAAACCGCGAGCAAGCTCGCGGCTAAACGTGGGAACGAATGGGTGGGCCGGTGGTATAACCCTATAGCTTAATCGTCCGCAACCTTACAATGCCGTACCAATGACCGCGACCACGGATTCCACGACGCAGCCGTCCGACAAAGACCCGGCACAAGCCAGCGCCAAACGGCATTTTGATCCCGACGATTTTCGCATGTCCATCGGCGAGCATCTGGAGGAGCTGCGCAAACGGCTATTTTTCGGATTGATCGGTTTTGCCGTGTCGTTTGTCATCTGGTTCCTGCTGGGGGATCGCGCACTGGCGGTGTTCCTGCGGCCGCTGCAGATTGCTTTTGACCGTGCCCATCTGCAGCAGCAGGTGTATTTCACCGAGGCCGCGGAACCGTTCATGACCTACGTCCGCGTCAGCATGGTGCTGGGATTTGCGATGGCGTCGCCCTGGCTGGTGTATCAATTGTGGCTGTTTGTCGCTTCGGGGTTGTATCCGCGGGAACGAAAATATATCACCAAATATCTGCCCCTGAGCATCACGCTGCTGATCAGCGGCATGCTGTTTTTGTATTTTTATGTGCTGCCGCTGATGCTCGAATTCTTTTTGCTGTTTCACATCGCCAATCCGATTCCGGTGAAGCACCCGTATTCGATCAACAGCGCGACTCAGCCGTCGCTGATCCAGATGATCCACGGGAATCCGAAAAGTTTCGTGCCGGGCACGGTATGGTTCGATTCGGATTATGGTCTTTTGAAAATCGGGCTGTCGCCGGATGACATCCGCATCATTGCTTTCGGGTCCGGGACGCTGGTCTCGCCGATGATCACGCTCTCGACTTACATCGACATGGTGGTCGAGATGCTGCTGAGCTTTGGTCTGGCGTTTCAGATGCCGCTGGTGGTGCTGGCGCTGAACAAAATCGGCATCATGGATTTGCCGACGCTGCGAAAATTTCGGCGGGTGGTTTATTTCACGATGTCGATTATTGCCGCGGTGATCGTACCGGATGTGGCCACGGGCATGATCGCCCTGCTGGTCCCCTTGATCCTGCTGTATGAACTGGGCATCCTGTTGGCGGCGTGGTCGGAGCGCAAGGCGGAGAAAGAGTCGGGAGTTACGTAGGCGGTGGCTAAACGCGAGCAAGCTCGCCGCTAAACGTGGAATTGAGGAGATCGTTTTATGAAATATGGCATTAATCTTCTGCTTTGGGGCGCGAATATCGATGAATCGCATTACCCGCTTTTGGAAAAGATCAAAAGCTGGGGATTCGACGGCGTGGAAATTCCCACGTTTTACGCCGACGAACCGCGCTACCAAAAGCTGGGGAAAAAACTCAAAGACATCGGCCTGCAATGCAGCACCTGCGTCATTGTCAGCGAGCAAACCAATCCCATCGCTGAGAGCAAGGAAGTCCGCAAAGCCGCGGTGGATTTTCTCAAGCAGACGCTCGATCTCAATCACACGGTCGGCTCGACGGTGATGATGGGGCCTTACAGTTCCCCCGTGGGCAAGCTGGTCGGTCGCGGCCGCACGGATGAGGAATGGAAACGGGCCGTCGAGGTGTTTCAGCAAGTCGCTCCGCATGCCGAGCAGGCGGGGGTGCCGATGGCTTTGGAATATCTCAACCGTTTTGAGCACTATTTCATCAACGACACGGTCAGCGCCGCCAAGTTCATTGATGAAGTGAACCATCCGAGTTTTAAGCTGCATTACGACACGTTTCACTCGAACATCGAGGAAAAGAATATCGCTGACTCGGTGCGTGCGGGCGGCAAGCGGATCGTTCACGTTCATATTTCGGAGAATGACCGCTCTACCCCCGGCGAAGGCCACGTGCATTGGGATGAATCATTCGCCGCCTTGGCGGAAATCGGCTACGACGGCTGGCTGATGATCGAAGCGTTCGGCACCGCCCTGCCCGAAATCGCGGGGGCCACCTGCATCTGGCGGAAAATGTTCCCCAATGAAGAATATCTCGCCAAGCAGGGATTGGCGTTCATGAAAAAGAACGTGGCAAAGTATTGGAAGAAGTAAGACAAAAGCCCCGCGGCGTGGGGGACCGCGGGGGTGGGGAGATACATCAGAGATTCGTTGTGCGCTGCGGCACCCGGACTATTTTCCGGGATACGGGCCGCTGGGCGCCCCAGATGAATCTTTGTTAATTCGCACGGCCGCCTGCTTGGCGCTAGACTTGCTGACTCCCTCAGCCATCACCGGTGCGTTATGCACCGCATTGGGCAGAATGAGCACTTCGACACGCCGATTCTGCTGTTGGCCGGCGGGAGAACTGTTGGAGGCGATCGGCCGCTGGTCAGCGTAACCAATCACGCCAACTCGGGCGGGGTTCACGCCGTTTTTCATCAGCTCATCACCAACCGAAATCGCCCGGTGCGACGAGAGGTACCAGTTGTCCTTGTTACCCGCATTGATCGTTGCCTTGTTATGCACCGGCTGATTGTCGGTATGGCCGGCGACGAGCAATTCATATTGGCTGGCGTTTGCGGAATTGAGAATCTTGGCGAAGCGGTCGATCACTTCCTTGGCTTTGCCGGTCAGGGTCGCGTCACCGACGGCGAACACCACATCGCTCTTGAACTTGACGGTGCCGCGGGCGGAATCGAAATCGACGAGATCGGGATTCTCCTGGGCAAAGGCGGTGAGCTCGTTGTTCAACTTCTCCGGCAATGCCATGGCGGTGGCCGGGCGGCTGAGGGCTTCCTGATATCGCTTGTTCAGGTCATCCAATTGCGCGTTCAGCGTGGCGTTTTGCTGCTGAAGATTGGTCAGCAAGGCGGCTTGATTGCCGCCGGCCTGGCTGATTTGATCGAGCTGCGCTTTGTAGGCAGCGGCCTCGGTCTTACTGCTGCTGGCATCGCTCTGCGCGGCGACCAATTGCTCGGCCATGCGATCTTTTTCGAGCTTCAGGGCGCTGTATTGATCTTGGGAAACGCAACCAACAAGTGTGAAAGCGAGGGCCGCACAACCGATCCATCGCACCGTGCGGGAGAACTGAACCAACATAAGGCCTCCATGCCCAAAAAGAATTTGATATGTCCACAACCCGGGTCGCGGAAGAAACCGCTCCGCTACCATCCCCGGTGTCCGAGCAAATCTATACGCCCATTAGCAGTAGGCACCGATTTTCCTCGGACCAACACAGAGCCATTCTGACGGCCCCAACTTCAAAAGCAAGCGATAAGTTTAATAAATCTTTAATTTTTTTTTAGAAAAATTATATGTCTACCGCGTTGCCCCTTTTCCGACAACCCAGCCGATCAGGAACAGCACGACGGAGACCACGGCGGCACCGGCGAGATATATGACACCGTTCTTGCCGCCAGCTTGAGCAACCATATCGGGTCGAACGCCGAATACTGCGTTGATCACCACGAATGCGCCGAACAAAACAATGATCGCCCCAGCCAGGGCAACCAGGCCAAAAGCCATTTCTGCCGGGTCGGCCTTCTCAACGTACATCGGAGCAGCCAGGCGAGAACGATTCACTCCTCCGGCGGCGGCGAGCTGGTCCATTGCCACACCGCTGTCACCGGCGACGGCGCGGCGAACGGCGGTTCCGCCGAGTTGCGTGCCGCCGGGGGTAATTTCATCCAGCAGTTCAGCGCCGAGGCTCGTGTCATCACTTTCGCGGGTCAGATCGAGCAAGCCGGAACCGGAGCCGGTGCCTTCGAGATTGACCTGTTCCTGCACGCCCGAGCCCATGGAAGTCTGGGCCGCGGGATCGGGGCGGTGCGCATCATCGACATCGAACACGGTGATGCCACCTGCGCGGCTGCCGGTGGCGGTTCCGCCTGGTCCACCAGCCGAGCGACCCGGCGATGGTACGCCACCCATCGAGCCGGAGAGGCCCAAATCCTGGGCGAGGGCCGTGTCTTCCTTGGCTATACTGCCGGCCATGGAGGCCTTGCCAAAATCGGTGTCGGCCAACGAAATGACGCCGCTGCCGCTTGCTCCTGGATCGGCGCCGAGCGCCATGCCGGTGCCGCTGTCGGATGGGCCGAGATCGGGTCGAGCGGGGGCACCGCCACCCATGTCCGCCTTGACCTGATCCACCTGATCGGCTTTGAACATCAGCCGAGGCCCGTCACGGAATTCACGCAGCCGGCCTTCACGGGCGAACTGCTTGATTTCCTCCTCGGATTTGCCGAGGGCGGCCTTGGTCTCTTCCAGCGTGTAAAACATTTTGGCCATCATGGTGCGAACTCCTTGGCGTAAAAATCAGCCGCCGGGTTTGGTGCTATCGTCGTTGGCTCCGCGATGCAAGCCATTTTTTTCCTTGTCAACCAATTCGTGAATCTCCTCCGGCGACGGGGTCGTACCGAAGTTGGTCATATCACGGTCATACTTGAAACTACGGCCGGCAACGAAACGAAGTTTATGCTCGCCGGGCTGATATTCGTAAACGACCAGCGTTTGGCGGTCGATGTCCATCAGGTAACACCCCCACTGGTTTGGTGCGAGCTGACCCGGCATGACGAACACGCCACCCCCGCCGGCGATCGGGGCCTGATCAGCCATGGCGGCCGGAACATTCATGCCGCTGCTCCGTGATAGCATCGAAATCAAAATCCCGCCGAGAAGGATTGCATTGGCCCAGAGGGCTATGGAGATCGAACGGTTTCGGAGAGGCCATCGAAGCATGATTTCCAGTCCAACAAGGCGGGGCAAATCGGCAAAATCGCAGCCAACGGCAATTATACGCCGCTGCCCAAAGCTCGCAAGTTAAACCTGAATCGATGACAAGCGCTTTGGGAGGCAAGGGATTAGCCGATAAATTGGTGGAGGAATGCGTTTTAGACCATGTTGCGGCCCCAATCGATCAAAATCGACTTTCCTGAACTGCAGCAAGCGGTGGCGATGGATCAAACCTTCCGACCCAGCCCGAACCGCGATTGGCTGGAACTTGGCAGGCCGGGCCGGATAACCCACCGCCAGGCGGAATTACCGATCCGGGGTTTGCATTCGTCATTAGATGGGCTGCGGATATTGCATTTGTCCGATTTGCATATGCGACGCCGCTGGCATCGGGCTTACGATCGGTTGCTGGCTGACATTCAAAGCAATGTGCCGGATCTGATTCTTTTCACCGGCGATTTTGTCGAGTGTAAATTCGACCACCGCCCTGCCCTGCCGTATCTGCAGCGGTTCGTGAAAGGGCTGGCAGCCAAACACGGCATTTTTGCGATTTTAGGAAATCATGATCCGGATATTGTCCGGCCGTACGTGGCCGAGCATGGCGTGGTCATGGTTACGCACCGGATTGTCACCGTGAAAATCGGCGACGGCGAAGTGGAGATTATCGGCTTGCCGGGATTGTCACGGGCTGATTTGGATATGGATTTCATTCGTTCCGTTCCGCCGCCGAGGCAAGGTGTTCCACGGATAGTGTTGTCGCACTATCCGGATTATTTCCCAGCGGCGCGCAATCTTCAGATGGATTTATTTCTCGGCGGCCACACGCATGGCGGACAGGTTTGCTTTCCCAATGGAAAACCGGTGATCACTCACGATTCGATGCCGCATACTTTTTGCAAAGGAGTGCATCGCATCGGCCGGACGTGGTTTGCCGTCAACAATGGCCTGGGATTCAGCGGTGTGATGGTGCGGATGTTCTGCCCGTCGGAAATCGGCGAATTTACTTTGCGATGCGGGACAGAAGACCCGGTGCGTCGCCTTCGGCTTCCGCAGCCGGCTTCGCCGGAAAAGTAAAAGTAGTTGTGGCGATGGGTGCGCAGCGCTTTTGTGTTATGCCGCGGCGGATTCGGCTTCCAATGCCTTTTCGATGCCTCTGAGCCGTCCGCCGGCTTCGACTTGATCGAACTTCACCGCCACCCGTTTGCTGACGCCCTGCTCCTGCATGGTGACGCCGTACAGCACATCGGCGATCTGCATCGTGCGCTTGTGGTGCGTGATGATGATGAACTGGCTGGTCGACAAAAATTCCTGCACGATTTGCCCGAAGCGGACATTGTTCGCTTCATCGAGCGGCGCATCCACTTCGTCGAGAATGCAGAACGGGCTGGGCTTGCTTTTGAAAATGCTCATCAAGAGCGCGATGCAGGTCATCGCTTTTTCGCCGCCGGAAAGTTGGCTGATGCTGACGGGTTTTTTGCCGGGGGGCCGGGCAATAATCTCGATGCCGGCGTCGAGCACATCGAGTTTTTTCATGATTGGCAGCATGGTTTGGCCATCGGGGCCGAGCTCTTTCATCGCTTTGCGGTCTTCGATCTCGGTTTGCAGCATGATGTCGGCATTGCCGCCGCCGAAAAGTTTGCGGAACATTCCCTGGAAATGCTCGCGGACCGTTTCAAAGGTCTGTTGGAAACGCACGCTGCTTTCAAGGTTAATCTCGTTGATAAGCTGCTCGAGCTGCTGGCGGCTGGTGGTTAAATCGGTGATTTGATTGGTCAGGAATTGCTCGCGCTGTTCGAGAGATTCCAGTTCACCGATGGCGTCGAGATTGACGTTGCCGAGGCGTTGGATTTTTTCCCGCAATTGCTTGATCTCGGCGGCGACGGCGTCCCAGTCCATGTCAGCCGGTTGATAACCAGGACCCGCAGAACCATCGGCCTGCACGGCGGAAAATTCGGCGTAACGCGCCGGCAGATCGAGTTGGAATTCTTCCAGAGTGCGCGAGACTAGTGTTTCCAGCCGCACACGCCCTTCGCCGAGCTGCAATTGCAGTTGATGCAATTCCTGTTCGATGCCGCTGTGCGCTTCCTGAAGCGATTCCACTTGCTCACTTAGCGTTTGTACCTGCTGGTTCAAAACGGCCAAGCGTTGTTCCAACGTTTGTGCTTGATCGGCGAGCGATTTTTGCTGCTGTTCCAAACCGCGCTCGCTGGCTTGTGCTTCGGTCAATTCGCGCTGCACCGTGATTTGGCGAGCTAGCAATGATTCGGTGGATGACGTTACTCGTTCGATCTGCTGCACCAGCTCCGCTTGCTGGCTTGTCAATCGTTGGGTGTGCTGCTGGCAAGCCAACTGTTTTTCCTGCACCTGGCCGAGCGCGACACGGGCGGCGGTTAATTCTTCGCCCCAGCGTTTCAAATCCTCAGCGGTGCTCTGCTGCAAAGCCGTCTTTTCGCCGACTTGCTGCTGCAGAGCGGCTTGCTCCTGCTCCATCGCCTGCCGCTGCTGGGTCAATTGCTGCTCCCGGTCGGTCAACTTCTGGACCTGGATGACAAATCCCTGCAATTCACGTTCGAGCACCGGCTGCTCACGGCGAAGGGCGGCGGAGCGATCCTGGTTCTGATCTATGCTGCTGGATAGCTGCACCTTTTGGGTGTTCGATTGATAGATGGTGTTTCGCAGTGAATTGATGTTTTCTTCCATCGCCTTGGCTTGCTCATTGCCGTGGCTCAGTTGCTCGCTCAGGCGGCTGATGCGCTGGTCGATATCGGTCAGTTGCAGCACCAGTGCTTCCAATTCGGATCGGCGAGAAAGTAACCCCATCGCCGCCGTGAGCGGGCCGGCACGCAGCGTTCCGTCGGCTTCGATGACTTCGCCGTTATTGGTCACAAACCGCCAGCCGCGCGGAGCCGATTGGTACAGTTCACGGGCATCGGCCAGCGAATCGACGAGGACCGTGCGGGCCAGCAGATGTTCGGCGATTGCTTGATGCTCCGGGGCGAAGCGGACGAGGTCGATGGCCAGCCGGACTGGTTGGGTGCGCTGATTCCAGTCATAGGGATCGGCCGACTGCGCTGCCAATTCATCGGCGCACAGTACATTCACTCGGCCTTCCAAATCGGCCAGTGAATCACGGGCTGCCAAAGCGGAGGCGGTGTCAGCGGTGATGAGCCATTGATCGCGGCCGTCCAGGGCGGCTTCGATCACGTGAGCATGTTCGACATCGACACGCAGCGCATCGGCGACGAGGCCGTGAATGAACGGGAATTTTTCCGCCCGCTGCCGCAGAATGCTTTTGACGCCTTCGCTGACGCCTTCCCGTTTGGCTTCTAAATCTTCAAGCAGCTTTTGGCGGGAAAGCAGGCCGCTGCGATGCTCCTTGGCCGCACCAAGTTGTTCGGCAAGCTGTGCGATTTGCTTGCCAAGATGCACGGCGTCTTGCCGCTGGCCTTCCATTTGGCTTTGCAGATCGGCGATGTGCGCAACCACGGCATCCAGCTTGGCCTGCAAATCGGACCGCTGGGCGTCGAGCTGCTCGATTTCGCCGATGACAACTTGGCGGCGCTCGGTTAGCCGCGCTTGCTGAGCGGCGATATTTTTCCGCTCGATCTCGATGGAACTGATGGCGTTGTTCGTTTGCGCAAGCCGGCGCATCAGATCGAGAATCGCCGATTTGTGCTGCTCGACTTCACGATTCAGATTATTCAGAGCTAGCTGACCGTCGCGGAAAGCCTGTTGCTGCTCATCGATGTGCTTGCGCTGCGATTCGAGTTCACCGGTCAGCCGGGTAAGCAGGCCGGTTTCTTCTTCCAATGCCGTGGCCACTTCCCGCGACTTTTGCTCCAGGGCATCGGAATCCTCGGCAAATTGCGCCAATTGATCGGCAATCTGCTGCAACTGCTCGGCGGCATAATGCTGCCGTTGCTGAGCCGCTTGCACCGCGGCACGGGCTTGCACCAGCTGAAATTCGATGCGCTGGCGATGCTCGGTGACGGCCTGCAAATCTTCCCGCCGAGCGGCCAATTCGCTGCTGCCGTGGGTCAGGTTTCCATTGGCATCGTCGAGACGGAATTGGGCATCAGCGCGCTGGGTGTCCAATTCTGTCAATTGCGTTTGATGCTGGTGATATTCCTGCAGGGCGTAAGTGAGCCGCAGCTCGCTGAGCCGACTGGAATGTTCCTGGTAATTGCGTGCCTTGCCGGCTTGCACTTTCACGCTGCGGAGCTGCTTTTGCACTTCCTCAAAAATGTCGTGCACACGCAGCAGATTCTGCTCGACACGCTCCAGCTTCCGCTGTGATTCCTTTTTCCGCTGCTTGAACTTGGAGATGCCGGCAGCTTCTTCAAAAATGACCCGGCGTTCATCGGGATTGGCTTCCAACAATGCGGCGACGCGGCCCTGTTCGATCACGCTGTACGCATCGACGCCGATGCCGGTGTCCAGAAAAAGCTCGCGGATATCTTTTAAGCGGGAGGTTTGCTGATTGACCTGATATTCGCTGCAACCGTCGCGGAACAAACGCCGGCCGACGAAGACTTCATCGACATCGAGACTCAGATCGCGCTGGCCGTCTACTTTACGGGGATTTTCAAAAACGAGAACCACTTCCGCCATGCCGGCCGGCTTGCGGTTACCGGAGCCGTTGAAAATGACATCAAGCATGGCGTCGCCGCGCAGGCTCTTGGCAGATTGCTCGCCCAGCACCCATTTGAACGCATCCACCACATTGCTTTTGCCGCATCCATTGGGACCGACGATGCCGGTGATCGGCGAGTCGAAGACAAACTCGGTGCGATCGGCAAAGCTCTTAAAACCATGGACGATGAGTTTCTTCAGACGCATGGGTGGTGGTCCTCCGTGACCAAAACGTAAATCCAACAGCGCTATCTATCTAACCATATCAAAACACGCCTCGAAAGTCTCATTGACTTCCTTGGGTACGTGACAGATTCGCGAGCGCTAGGCCAACCGTGGCCCTACCCGCTTACTGCGTGAGTACACTCCGTGCGCGGCTCTTGAACGTCGCCGAAATTGTCACGCACCCGGGCGAGGACGCCCCGGCTCTCCAATTGCCGAACGTGCCGCGCCACAACACCGTCATTGGCGCACCTCTACTGCGGCCGGCTCGCTCCATTTTTTGATGGCGCGATCACCGGATTCGTGGCCGGACGCAAATCGGGAAGACTGGCGCCGATTTCGGAAGTCCTTTCCGTCAGCGGCGCTTGCGGCCGTCCTGAATCCGGCTGGAGCGGCGTCTGCTCCACCTGTTTAGCCAACTGCGGCAACTGTTGCAGCACGAAAGAAGCCGCCACGTCTTTTTTGTCCACCATGGCCTGCAGGATGGTCACCACGTCGCCGTAGGTGAAATGGAATCCATCGTCGCTGGCGCCGCCCAGGCGCGCGACGATTTCACCCACACCACGGCCGGATAATGCCTGCATCGGCCGGCGCTGGGCTTCATCGGTGTAAAAAATCTTCACCATGTTGTTGCTGTTGGTGTCGCTGGAAATGGTCAATCGTGAATTGAACGTACTGAAGACGAGCGGGGTCTGCACGGCAGCGTTGCGTCCGAAGATCGCCACGCGCGGCAGGCCCAAGCGGCTGCAATAAATCAACGGCGGCCCGCTGGAATTCACCATATCCAGCATGAATCCGTTTTCCGGATTCAGCGGCGAATGTATCGGTTTGGAAAAAATGTACTTGCTATCGTGGGTGACCAGCACTTTATACGCTTCGATGCGAACCAGTGATTCATCGCTGTTGAGCAGATTGGATAGCGCCGAATCGACCTGAATGTAGTCGCCAATAGCGCCCAGCGCCTGCACGGCATTGAGCTGGAAGGGATGCCCCGAAGTGGTAGCGATTTGCACCAGCCGATCCTCGCCGTAGGGATCATCCAAAAACGCGGCGGCGCGGGCAGCGGCGAACTGCACCTGCGGACGCGGATCAGTCATCAGCGGTGTGATGTACGGAATCGACAGTTTTCCCAAAGCTTCCCAGGCATAGCTGATGTCCATCAACGGAGCATCGGGCTTCGCCGCTTCTTCGGCCAATTGCTTAGCCTTGAGCGCTCCGAAAGCCGGGTTGCTGTTCATGTACAAATGGGTCACCAGACCCACGAAATGCTCCCAATCGCCGTGGTAGCTGCGGGGCACGAAAATGTGGACAATCCCCTCATCCTGTGCGGCGGCCGCCGGATCGTTAAAAGGCTCAGGCGTCTGAAACCGTTGATTGATGCGCTGCTCAATGGCCCGGGAGGTAGCCCAGGACGGCGTGCGCAGCATGAGGTGTATCGGTCGGTCGGTCAAGACCCGGGCGCCGTGGGGAATCAGGCCGCTGCGCAATCCATCGCGCATGGAAGCGTTGAGATCAGTGCTGTCGGTGGCGGCGTAAGCGGGATTGACGAAAACATTTCCCTGGGCTTTGGCATACACATTGACCGCTCCGACCGGATCGGCGTAGCCATTGATGCGCAACTCAGTGCGATAGAGCATGCCGTTGGACAGGCTGGTGGTGTTGTTGCCCGGCATGCACTGAACGACGGCATCGATGTAATCGTCTTTGCGTGCTCCCGGTGGAATGTATGCCGCCACCGCCACCACCGCGCAGCGCGGATCGGAAAGCATTTGATCCGGGGTGATCTTATCATCGCCCATCAGGTGCGAGCCGACATAATGCACCTGCATCTGCTTGATCATCCATTGGCGTATCAGGCTGGGGCAGGTGCAGTCACCCGTGTTGCGCAATCCCACGACCAGGCCCCAACTGCTGACGGGAAAATCGCCGGTGTTGCCGGCGACGGTCAAATCCTTGATCGTCCCCCGCAAGAAAACGGGCAGCTTCGGGTCATTGGGAATGGAGCGGTACTTGGGGGCTGGCGTGGGTGCCTTGGTTTGATACTTCTCGCAGCCGGCCAGGGCGCCAAAAAGCAAAGCGACGACGGCCAATCCCGCCAGGCAATCCCGCCGGGGCCTCGATGAGACATTCGCTGGGCAACGGGTGAATGAATCCATGGTGTTTATCTCCGCATGTTATCGGACGATCGACCAATCCGGCATGAGCACATCGGGGATACGGCCAATCATAAACGATTTACTGCGCGCCCGGGTGGCCGGCGGCCTTGGAGGGAACGGATTTCGACGACCGCCGACGGCGAGGGTGCTCTTGGGGGTGCTCCGCCGCATCGCCATTTTTGCCTGCCGGCTGCGCGCTAGACGGCTCGGTCTTTTTTCCGTCGCCGGCCGCATCCAAAAACAATCGCCCCTGCCCCGGCACATCATAATGCTGGGCATCCAGCACCGCCCGCGCTTCCCGCACCAATTCGTCCAATGTCTTGAACTGGCGGTAAACGCTGGCAAAACGGACATACGCCACCTGATCCAGCCGCCGCAGCCTTTCGGTAACCGCCGCTCCGATGGCGCTGCTGATCGCTTCCTTGTCGTGGCTGCGGAAAATCTCTTCCTCCACTTCATCCACCACGCGCTGCAAATCCTCGGTCTGCACAGGCCGCTTGTAGCAAGCCCGCTCCAAGCCGCTGAGAATTTTATTGCGATCCCACGGCACTCGGCTGCCATCCTTCTTCACCACGGTAAGACGCACCTGCTCTTCAATGCGTTCGTAGGTGGTGAATCTTTTTTTGCACGCCAGACATTCCCGCCGCCGGCGAATCGATCGCCCACCATCGCAGGTGCGCGAATCAATCACCTTCAGGCTGTCTTTGTCCGCATCGCAAAATGGGCAGTGCATGGATGCTTGGATTTTACCGTTTTTTGGCGGAAACGCAAAATATAGAGGTTGGAGATCAGAGGTTGGAGGTCAGGAAATGCCAGAGGACGCCGACTGCGCCGCCTCGTGGAACCTCCCCAACTCCTAACCTCTGACCTCTAACCTCCAACCTCTCCTCGGCTGGACAGCATGGCCGATGGCAATTACCCTGCGCGGCATGGCGAAAATGCCATCGCTGGAGCCCCCGCAAGCCCTCGCCAAGTCTTATCTGGTTCAAAAGTTCGCGCGCCTTGCCGCCGGGTCGATCCACGTCATCGGCTACAGCGTAGCGGGCGAGGAAACCGTCGTGCAGGTGCCGGAACTGGATGTCTGCTTCGACATCGGCCGGGCCCCGTTTTTTGCGCTAACCAGCAATATTGTCTGCATCAGCCACGGTCACATGGACCACGTGGCGGGGATCGCCTATTACTTGTCACAACGGCATTTCCAGGGGATGAAGCCGGGGACGGTGCTGGTTCCGGCGGAGATCGCCAAATTCGTCGATGAAATGCTCAAATGCTGGCGAAATATCGAGCGGCAAAAGACGCCGTACACGATTGTGCCGATGGAACCGGGATCGGTGCATGAAGTGCGGCGGGATTTTGTCATCCGGGCTATGGAAACGCACCATGCTGGCGCGAGTCTGGGGTATTCGCTGATCAGCGTGCGGGAAAAGTTAAAGCCGGAATATCTGGGCACCCCGGGTCGGGAATTGGCGGCGATGCGGCAACGGGGCATCGAAATCCAATATCGCTTGGAAGTGCCGCTGGTGACTTATCTGGGCGATACCGCGGTCGGGCCGGTTTTTAAGCATCCGGATGTCGTGAATGCTGAACTGCTGTTGACCGAATGCACCTTTTTCGACAAGGATCACAAGCAGCGGGCCAAAGCCGGGCGGCATTTGCACGTGGATCAATTCGCGGAGATTCTGCCGACCCTGCAGAACAAGCACATTATTCTCCTGCACGTCTCCCGGCGGAGTAGTATCCGCAGGGCCAAGACGATTCTAAAGAAAAAAGTTGGTGAGGAATTGGCAGCGAAGGTACAGTTTCTGATGGATTTCGACGACAGCGTGGATGCCGGGGATATCGAGCAGGTCAGTCCGCCGACGGAAGATTCTGCTGAATAGCCGATAAGGGATTTCCCGTGCCGATGTGTGGGGATTCGCCCCTTTTCGCCATCGGCAATGCGGGTTATGCTTTTTTGCGGCGCATGGATTAAATGGCGGTCTGAACAATCTGGAACACACCTTGCACAGTCTGGCGTGTCTAGGTGACAGGAAACATCACAAGCCTTATTACGGAGTCAAAGCTCATGGTTAAGCCTTATCGTCGCGCAGTCATCGTTGCAGGCAGTGTCATATTGTCCACCTTGGCAATGGCCTTGGGTGGATGCACTGTGGAAGTTGCGCCGGCCCACGAACGTGTTTATGCTCCGCCTCCGCCGGCGTACCAACCGCCGCCACCGGTGGCAGTGGCTCCGCCGCCTCCTCCGGCTTACGAGCCGCCGCCGCCTGATGTGGTCACGACCTATCAAGCCGATTTGAGTCCGTACGGTGGTTGGGTAACCGTCGGCACGTATGGCCAGTGCTGGAGACCTAACGGGATCGCGGCCGATTGGCAGCCCTACACAGTTGGCCATTGGGTCGACACCGATCAAGGTTGGGCATGGGTTTCCGATCCAGCCGAAGCGAACTGGGGTTTTGTCACGTATCACTACGGCCGCTGGTATCAGGATCCCTCTAACGGGTGGGTTTGGGTTCCCGGCACGACCTGGGCCCCGGCATGGGTGGCCTGGCGATCAGGCGGTGGTTACTGCGGATGGGCCGCCCTGCCGCCACAGTGCGGGTTTGGGGTGAGCATTTCCATCGGCGTGGTCGACCGGTATGTGCCCCGGGATCACTACATGTTCGTCGACGAGCACTACATGGGTCAGACTGTCATCTTCGATCACGTCGTTCGCAACAACGTGACCATTATCAATCGCACCACCAACATCACGAATATCACCGTGGTGAACAACCGCGTGGTCAATCGAGGCGTCTCGGTTGCCGAGGTGGAGCGCGTTAGCGGCCGCAAGGTTGAACGGGTGCAGATGACGACGGTGACGTCCGCCGATGAAGCAAGGCGTTTGCGCGCCGAGGGCAAACCAGTGGCGTATCAGCCGGAAAACATCCAAAAGGCCGATATGGCGTATCGCCAGCGCGTGGAAACTCGAACCACCGCTGCCCAGGATGCCGAGCGCACCCGCGCCCAGCGTCGTACCCAGCAATCGCAGCAGGCGACCGAAGCCGAGAAGCAACGGGATGCGGAACGGGCCAAGGAATCGGCTCAATCCACGGAAGCGGAAAAGCAACGTGCTGCGGATCGGTCTAAGGCTACCGCACAATCCACCGAGGCGGAAAAGCAGCGGGCTGCCGATCGTGAAAAGGCCGCCGCTCAGACGGATCAAGCCGCCAAGGGCCGGGCGAACACCAAAGAGCAACAGGCCGCAGCGGATAAGCAAGCCGCGCATGACCGGGCCGTGGCTCGGGAAAAGGCTGCTGCCGGGGATAAGGCCGCTCCCGACGACAAGGCTAAACCCGACGATAAAGAGAAAAAAGAGCCGGACAATTCGCAAAAATGACAGTGAATTGATCGTATTGAGCTGTGAGAGAAGGAGCCGCGCAATCGGCTCCTTCTTTTTTTCGGCTAATACCCGCCAAATCCCGACAGCAACGCTGCCGCCAAGTATTGTGATTTGTTTTTGTACCCGCGGAAAACTATAATTTTGCCATGTCCATCACCGCGACACCGAGCCCGGATTTGCGGACACGTGTTCAAGGCGTGCTCGATTTGATGCGGCCCGCTGTCCAAGCCGACGGGGGCGATGTCGAGTTGGTTGATGTCTCACCCGATGGCATAGTTCACATTCGCTTTCACGGCGCCTGCCACGGCTGCCCCAGCAGCAGCATGACCCTGCAAATGGGCATCGAACGCCACCTGCGGGAAAAGATTCCGGAAATTACGCAGGTGTCTGCAGTGAATTGAGTCATTTTGCGATTTTGCATTTTCTCTGGCGGCGTTTGATATGGCCCATAAGCACAACCTGGAATACGAAGGAGCGAAGCCCCGCGATCACGAGCATCCTCGCCATCATTTCTGGAAGCAGCCGCACAAAAGCCCACTGGTTTGGATCACCGTGCTGATCATGTTGGCGCTGATTTTTGTGTACGTGTTTACAGATAGCCTGTCGCTTCGACCCGGAAGGCGTACGGCCGTTCAACCAACCCCAGCGGCACCGTAGCCTCCGTCGAATTAAGCTTTCAAGCCACGCTCGCCGCCTGTGCAACTTCGCCTGGCAGACGATAAAGATGCTTGTATTGCTCGAACCACTCAGCGAAGCGTCGCAATCCCTCGGCTAAAGTTGTTTTCGGCCAATACCCCAGTTCCGCTTTGGAGCGCGTGAGATCGGCATAGGTGCGTTCGACATCGCCCGGTTGCGGCGGCTTGCGTTGGATGATCGCTTTTTTCCCAAGCGCTTTTTCCAATCCCTCGATCAGGGCGTTCAGGGTGACCGGATCATTGCCACCGAGGTTAAAGATGCGGTAGCGATCGCACTTTGCCAGGGCCGCCATGACACCGCCGATGATGTCGTCGATGAAGGTGTAATCGCGGCTGGTGGTGCCGTCGCCGAACATGGGCAGTGGCTTGCCGGCGTCGATCAGCCAGGCGAATTTGTGAATCGCTAAATCGGGCCGTTGCCGCGGACCATAGACCGTGAAAAATCGCAGGCAGAAAATCGGCAGTTTATACAAATGCCAGAATGTGTGCGCGAGCAACTCCCCGCCTCGCTTGGTGGCGGCGTACGGGCTGATCGGCTCGTTCACCGGATCATCTTCCCGAAACGGCACCCGGCTGGCGTTGCCGTAGACACTGGAGCTGGAGGCGAAAAGAAATTTGCGAACCGATTTGCTGTCGACGGCCGCCTGCAGCACATTGGCGGTCCCCTCGAAATTGACCCGGCAATAATGGGCCGGCCGATCGATCGACGGTCGCACACCGGCCATCCCGGCGAGGTGGAGAATCGCCGTCGGTTTTACCTTGGTGATCAATGAACTGATCCGCGGGCCATCGGCGATGTCGATTTCCTCGACTTTCACCTGCCGGCTGATGGATTTCAGATTCATTTCCTTCCACGAGCGGTCGTAAAAATCGCAGAAGTTATCGACGCCGATGACATCGAAGCCGTTTTGTGAAAACGCATCGGCGGCGTGGGAACCAATGAAGCCGGCGGCTCCGGTGACGAGAATGACTGGTTTGGAATCAGGCATCCGTATGCAAATTAGTTTATCGGACTTTTCGGACAAATCCATTGAGATGATCCGCTTACTGCGTGCGCGACTCTTTTTGGTATTGTGGCGCGAACAGGAGCATGGCTGAATCGAAAACATCTCGAGGATTGTCGCTGGTCACCGGTGTCGCGGGATTCATTGGGCATCACCTTGCTGCCGCCCTACTGGCCGATGGATGGAAGGTTCGCGGCGTCGATGATCTGTCGCGCGGCCGGCAACAGTGGATCGACCAATTCGGCCAGGCGATCGATTTTCGGCAGGCAAGTGTCTGCGATGCCGAGGCGATACGGCAAGCCGTCGACGGCGTGGATGTGATTTTTCACCAGGCGGCGTGGGCGGGCGTGCCGCAGTCGCTGGAATATCCGCTGGAATATCACCAGAACAATGCGACGGGTACGTTGGTGCTGCTCGAAGTAGCCCGGCAGGCGAGAACGCCACGGTTTATTTATGCCGCCAGCAGTTCGGCTTATGGAAATCCGCCATCGCTGCCGGTGCAGGAAAGCATGTCGCCGGCCCCGATCAGTCCGTATGCGGCGGCCAAGTACGCCGGCGAATTGTATGTTGCCATGTACGCCAAGCTGCACGCAATGCAGACGATCCGTTTACGATATTTCAACGTATTCGGCCCCGGCCAGGACCCGCGCAGCCAATACGCCGCGGCGATTCCGACAATCGTTACCCGTTTGCTGCGCGGCCAGCGGCCAATTATTTATGGTGATGGACAGCAAACACGGGATTTCTGTTACATCGAAAATGTGGTGCGTGCCAATCTGCTTGCCGCTGCCGCCCCGCAGTTGCACGGCGAAGTCGTCAACATCGCTTGCGGACAATCGGTCAGTCTGAATCGAATTGTCGAGTTGGCCAATCAGATGCTGGGGACGAATTTGACGCCGAAATATCGGCCGGCACGATTGAGTGATGTTCGCCGTTCGTGGGCGGATATTTCGTTGGCTAAAAAGTTGATCGGTTATGAACCGACAGTGCATTTCGAGCAGGGGTTGCGGCAATCCATTGAGTGGTACCGCGCGAATCCAGCTTAGCTGCGCAGCCAACTCCAATGCTGCAGGCTCAATTCCCCTTGCGGAGAAAGTTGATATTCCGCTCCGAGCGGCAGCGGCGCGAAATTGGGACCGTGGCCGACGGGTAAACCCACTGCTATGGGAATGCCAAGCCGCTCGCCGATGTCGCCGAAGGTGTGGCGCAGGGCATCGTCGAGTTCGATCAACGGCCGAATGGGCTTTTTCTTGGGTGGTTCGCTACCGACTCGCGGCTCGGCCAGCACCATCGATGGCGAATCTTTGCAATCCGTGAAATCACCAAGGATGATGGCGGATAAATTCTCCAAAGCGCCGGCGCTGAAAAGATGCGTCATCATGCGATCGATCCGATAAGGGGCTTCCTCGACATCCTCCAAAAACAAAATCCGGCCGGGCACGTTGATCGGCGAAAAAGGCGTGCCCATGAGCACGACCCACAGCGACAGATTGCCGCCGACCAGAACGCCATGAATCGATTCCTTCGGCGGATTCACCATGAACTGCATCGGCTTGCCGGCCCAGGGATCCGGCGGCTTACGATGATTCACATACGAAATGGCCGCGGCCAGATACCGCTCGTCCAAATTGCAAAAACTTCCCGCTGACGGCATCGGGCAATGCAGCGATGCCCAATTCCATCGGCTGCGCACCAATTCGTGCAAAGCGGTGATGTCGGAATATCCCACGAGCAACTTCGGCGGCGGTCGGCCGCGCTCTTCGGCCAAATCTTCGAGCATCGACAAAATGCGCGTGGCTCCGTACCCGCCGCCGGCAGACCAGATCACATCGATGCTCGGATCGGTGGCGTATTCATAAAACGCCTCGGCCCGTTCCAGATCCGTGGCGGCGAAAATGAAATGCTGTTTGGCGGTTTGCGGATGGACTTTGACGTCCAATCCGAGCTTGCGCAAATGCTCGACACCGGCGCTTAGCTCGATTTGTCCGACGGGGGATGCAGGGGCAACGACTCCGATTCTCATGCTTGGGCTCCGTTTTGCGGGGTTCTGCTTTTCTTCTTTTCTTCGGCCTTAACCCCGCATATTCATGCGGGGCTTCTGGGGATCATTATCAACTTTTCATATTATGCATACGACCCGCCGCCGGTTGATGGGCGGGAGGCCCTGGCCGCGTCGCGCTCCTTGGCGACCTTTGCTTCATAGCCGCTGGCACGATACGCCGCCAGTGGATCGGGGTCGATGTTTTTGCGTTTACGCCATTCGGACAGCAGCGGCCGCACATCGGTGAAAAAGGCGGTTCGCAAAACTTCCTCGGCGGCCACGATATCCTGGGCGGTCTGGGCGTCGCGCAATTTCTTCCGATCGACCAGACACGCCTTGGCAAACATTTCCTGGGCGCTGAGCACGGTCTGAATCATCGCCTGAATCTTCGGTTTCAGATTGTGCGATTGATCGATCATGTAGGCGATTTGCGACACATCCCTTTCATGCAGCTCGGCGGCGCTCCGAATTTCATGGAAGATGCGGAATACCGCATACGGATCGATGCTGCCGAGCGTCAGATCATCGTCGGCGTATTTGCGATCGTTGAAATGAAAACCGCCGAGCATGTCTTCATCCAGAAGAAATGAAACGATGTGCTCGATATTCGCGCCGGGCAGGTGATGGCCGGTATCGACGAGCACCTTGGCGTTGGGGCCGGCATCCTTGGCGAAAACATACGCCATGCCCCAGTCGGCGATGTCGGTATGATAAAAGGCCGGCTCGAACGGCTTATATTCCACGAGCATTTTTATGTTCGGGGACATCGCATTGTGCCAGGAACGCAGGGCCGCGTGCATGCGCTGTTTGCGGCTCGTCAAATCGTCCTGTCCAGGATAATTCGTGCCGTCAGCAAACCACAGGCTGATCGTGTCGGAGCCGACCGCTTTGGCGATGGCGATCGATTCACTGACATGGCGGCTGGCGTGGCGGCGGGCAGTTTCATCGCCGTTGCAGACCGAGCCGAATTTGTACATTTGATCCTGGAAAAGATTCGGATTGATCGCCCCGATCTTCACCCCATGTTTTTTGGCCACCTGCGCCGTCGCCGTGGCATCGATACCAACCGAAAAATCCCACAGCACATGCACAGCCACCGTGGGACAGCAGCCGGTGTAACGATGAACGGTTCCCGCATCGGCGAGTTTTTCATCGATGGTCGACGCCGCCGCCGACTGGAGAAATTTGCCGAAGCGCGTGCCCGTGTCGGCGAAACCCCAGCTTGGCGTTTCGATCTTGAATTCATCCAGCAGTTGCAGCACTCGTTCCTGATCCATGGCCGTCCTTTGTCTGAGCCAGCATTATGGTTATACCTCCGCCGCGCCATCTTCCCAAAAACAGAGCCGCGCACGAAGTAAGCGGTGTTTTGCGGCCCCACTCACCCTCAACATTTTACTCCCCCCACCCGATGCATTACGCTCTACGACCATGCCCAGCGATTCATCATTCGATATTGTCAGCGAAATCAATCTTCAGGAGATGGACAACGCCGTCAATCAGGCGATCAAGGAAATCGGCACGCGATATGATTTCAAGGGAACCGCCGCGTCGGTGGAGTTTGATCGCAAGATCAAGGAGCTGACGCTCACGGCCGACGCCGAGCAGCAGTTGGAGGCGGTTCGCAAGGTGATTATCGAGAAGATGATCAAACGCGGCGTCGATCCGAAATGTCTCGATCCGCAGAAAATCGAGCAGGCGACGCATAAAACCGTGCGACAAAAAGTGAAGATGAAGGATGGCATCGATAAAGACACGGCCAAGACCATTCAAAAGGCGATCAAAGATTTGAAATTGAAAGTGAATGCGTCGATTCAGGGGGAAGCGCTGCGGGTGAGCAGTTCCAAGAAAGATGATCTGCAGGCGGTGATCGCGCATTTGAAGGCGAATCCGCCGGGGATTCCTTTGCAGTTTAATAATTATCGGTGAGTGCAGTCCGCCGCCGGCCTGTCAAACCCTGATTCCGTTTATAACAATGGGACGTCATGACTGGTATCGCAATGAAAATTGGACCGCCGAAACTCAAGCCGAGTTTCGCGCACGTTTCAATCGTAGCCGTGGTCGTTTTCATAAAGCACAGTACTTGCGCATCCAAGCCTTGTACTTGGCGCAAGCCAAATTACCTGAACCTGCTATTAGCCTGCTCAACGAGTTGCTGGAGAGTTATCCAGAGCCATCACAGGTCGTAGCTGCTCGCATGCAGCTCGCTGAGTGTCTACAGGCGATGGGACGTACTCCCGCCGCGATCGATGAATACCGCCACGCAATGCAAGCCGAGCGAGAATCGGTTCCACCGAAGTCGGGAGCATGGCTGCCATTTGCATGGCTCGTATTTACCGAGCGGTTGGACGAGTTGTACCCGGAAGCCTTCAATGTGATCCCGGAAACTCTCCCGCAGATCGCCCTTTTATTTCCCATCCAGCGTTTCAAGTACAACGCCCTCTGCGCGATGGTTGCCGAATGGAAATCTGATCGACAATCTGCGCAGAAGTACGCGCTCGCCGCACTTAAAGAAGCTGCACTCGACCATTCTGGCTTCCGCTACCACGCCACGTTAGGCTTGGTTGAAGAGTTAGAGGAAACATTGGCCACGCGACTTAGGGCGCTCGCTGCCGGCTGTCGCCAACTCTAGCAGTCCGCGATTGCAAAGTGCTGTTTTACTCCACCACCAACTTATCCAACCCCTTGGCCGGCGGCGGATATTTCATGTCCAGCTTTTCCAACGCGCGCACCAGAGCATCGGAAATGACCCAGTTGCGGAACCATTTATGGTCCGAGGGCACGATGATCCAAGGTGCATAATCCGTCGAACATTTTTCCAGAGCATCTTCATACGCTTCGTAATACGCATCCCAATGCCGGCGTTCGTCCAGATCCTTGGCGTCGAATTTCCAATTCTTGGACGGGTCTTTCAGCCGATCTTCGAGCCGTTCCTTTTGCTCTTTCTTGGAAATGTGCAGGAAGAATTTGATGATAACCGTGCCTTCGTCGGCGAGCAGTTTTTCAAAATGGTTGATCTGGTTAAACCGCTTGGACCAGACTTTTTCCGGAACAAGATTATGAACTCGCTCGACCAAAACGCTTTCGTAATGAGAGCGGTTGAAGATGCCGATCATGCCGCGTTTGGGGGTGACATGGTGAATTCGCCACAGATAATCGTGAGCCAATTCTTCCGACGACGGCTGCTTGAAACTGGTGACCTGGCAACCCTGCGGATTAATGCCGCTGAAAACGTGATCGACGGCTCCGTCTTTTCCGCCGGCGTCCATCGCTTGCAGCACCACCAGCAGTGAATGTTTCGCCTCGGCATATAACACGCCTTGCAACTCGCGCAGCTTCTTGAGATTTTTGTCGCTGGCGTGCTGGCCCTCGCTTTTACTTTTGAACTCGCCGGTGGCATCCGTGGGAATTTTGGAAAGTTTGACGCGCTCGCCGGGCTTGGCCTGATAAGGGGAAGTAACGACCATGATAGTGTGCGCCTTTCTGCAAAATCACTTGAGAAACGGCAAATCGACGACGGTCGCTTTCCGCAGGCTGCCCTCGGCGGGAACATTCACAACGGTGCCAGGGGCGAAAAATGGACGCTTGAGAAAACCCATGGCAATGGCGGTGTTGGAGAGCATTGGGGAAAGCGTGCTGCTGGTGATGCCACCGATTTCGTTGCCGGCGTCGTCGAAAATTTTGCTTCCCGCCAGCGGCAATGCGTCACTGTCCATGCGAATGCCAGCCAGTTGTCGAGCAACGATCTGCCGGGCGTGCATGCGGGCGACGATTTCCTGGCCGAGATAACATCCCTTGGTGATGCTGACGGCACGGTTGAATTGGCCAGTCTCGGCGGGCAGGACCGAATCGTCAAAGTCGATGCCGAAGATGGGCCGGCCCGCTTCGATGCGAACGGCGTTAAACGCCGCCCACCCCACTGGACGCAGGGGGCGTTTGCCGGTTTCGGCGGCGGCGCCGAACCGGGTTAGCAAATTCATCCAAATATTTTTGGCCGCCTCGGTGGGCACGATCAAAATATGGCTGGCAGTTCCGGTTGAGTCATCACGGTAAACAACCACGGAAGTTTCAAACAAAGTGATTTGCTTCGATGACAAGGGTTGCAGTTCAGCGATAGGTAGGCCGAGGATTTCGTGGCTGCCTGGTCCCCACAGCGCGATCTGATGCAGCGAGGAAGTCTGATCCTGTATTTGCACCTGCTCGGCGAAGAGATATTTATCGAATGTCGTGCGGATTTGGCCAACCAGACGGGCATCCATATCGAGCAATGTCCGGTCGCCGCATTCCAGCACGTTCATGTCGGCCACGATGCGGCCCTTACCGTTTAGAAAAAATGCGTACACGCCTTCGCCCTGCTTCAGGCCGGTTTTGGTTTCCTTGTCCCAGGTTTTGTTGGTCAGGAGATTATTCAGAAAAGTCAGGCGGTCTTTGCCCGTTAGCTGCAGAATACCGCGCTGGGGCAGATCCATCATGCCGCAAGCTTTGTGCAGGGCGGCGTATTCGGCTTGAGGTTCGCCGAACGTGCTGACGATTTGCAGTTGGGCGTATGCCTGGAATTCCGCTTCGGCTTGCTCGTGCAGGGGATGGAGGGGATTGGGGGGGTCCGTGGTCTGCGAAGGCATGTTCCGATTATAGGGGAAGGGGGCGTTGCGGGGGACCGGGGGGACCGCTTACTTCGTGCGCGGCTCTTTGGTTCACAACAATGGACGGACGCGGCCGTCGCCGTGGCCGCTGGATTTGCCCCAGATGCCGGGGAGTGGTTGTTGGCAATCGGGGCAGAGGCCATCGGGTTGCACGCGATTTTCGGTCACTCTGAAACCGGTTCGCTGGATCACCGTTGCCTGGCAATGATGGCAGCGGGTGTTTTCCCATTGGCCGACTTGGCCGGGGAGATTGCCGGGATAGATATACTGCAAGCCGGCTTGCTGAGCGTATTCGACGATTTTCATCAAATCTTCGACGGTGGTGCGGCGATAGCCATCGGTCATTTTGTAATCCGGATGAAACGCGGTCACGTGCCATGGCATCAGGGGATCGATCCCGGCGAGGAAGTCGGCCATTTGTTTTAATTCTTCAGTGTCGTCGCTGAAGCCGGGCACCACGAGCGTGACGATCTCCACCCAGAAGCCGCGCTGTTTGAGATCGCGGATGGTGTTTTTCACATTTTCCAGCACGCCGCCGAGTTGGCGGTAACTGTGGTCGCTGAAACTTTTGAGATCAACTTTGTACGCCTGCACATGCGGCCGAATGAAATCGAGCACCTGCGGCGTGGCGTTGCCGTTGGAGATGTAGGCACATTTCAAACCGCGACCGGCGGCTTCTTTGAATACGTCCACCGCCCATTCGCTGGTGATCAGAGGCTCATTGTAACTGGAGGCGACGACCGGGGCACCCTGCTGAATTGCCAAATCCACAAGTTGCGTCGGCGTACACAATCGGGCCGCCGCCACCGCTTTGGGATCGCGGAGCATTTGGCTGGTGACCCAGTTCTGGCAGTAGCCGCAATGATAATCGCAACCGAGCATGCCGAAGGTCAGGGCATCGCTGCCGGGAAGCACGTGGAAGAACGGCTTTTTCTCGATCGGATCGCAGGCCAGAGCGCCGACATAGCCGTACGGAACCCGGAGCACGCCACCGTCGTTGAAACGCACCCGGCAAACTCCGTCGCGACCTGGCTTGACCAGACAGCGATGGCCACAGGCGAAACATCGCACATCTCCATCGGCATGCGATTCGATCAATGCATCGGCGGCGGGAGCCGTGAATTGGTGCAGCGAATCCTTGAGCGATTTGAGCCGCTCTTTGTTCTGCAGAATTTCCAGCGATGCGGGCATCGTTTCATTTTAGTCCGCCGGGCTGCAACAATGCCACAAAATTGCAGTGGATTGCTCCCTTTCCCTGGCGGCCTTATCATCGGAAGCATCAGGATTGTGCATGAGCCAAGGCAGTGCTCCCCGAAAAAATATTGCGCAGACTTTCGCCGACCTTCGCCAGCGGCGGCAGATTGTGCTCATGCCATTCATTTCGGCGGGATATCCTGATTTGCAAGCGACGGGCCTGAGTCTGCTTGCCTTGGAAAAAGCCGGGGCAAATCTGATTGAGATCGGCTTTCCCTTTTCCGATCCGATTGCCGACGGGCCAACCATTCAAGCGAGTTACACCGCCGCGTTGCAGAAGAAAATCACGATCAAACAAATTCTGGCCACGGTCCGTAGCGTTCGGGATCGCTTGGCAGTTCCACTGGTGGCGATGCTGAGCCATAGTTTGGTGTATCGCTACGGCATTGAGCGGTTTGTGACCGATGCGAAGGAGGCGGGGTTTGATGCGGTGCTGATTCCCGATTTGCCGCCGCCGGAGGCGCAGCACGTTTGTGCGATGATTCAAAAAGGTGGACTGGATACTGTGTTGCTGGTCGCCCCAACGACCACGCCGAGCCGTCGCAAGGAAATTGCCTCGTTGTGCAGCGGGTTTGTCTATTACCTTTCGGTCGCCGGCATTACCGGGCAACGTGCTGCGCTGGCGGCTGATTTGCCGGCTCAGGTGCGCGAATTGAAAAGTTTGACCGATCGGCCGATCTGCGTCGGATTTGGCATTTCAAAGCCGGAGCATATTCGTGATCTGGCCGGTTTGGCCGATGGGGCAATTGTCGGAAGCGCGGTGGTGGCGGAAATGACCCGGCATGCTTCCCAGGGAAGCCAGGCGATGGCGGACGCCGTCGGGGCCTATTGCCGGCAATTATTGAGCCTTGTTCGTTAGATTATTTGCGATAAAGAGTTATGACCGATCGTTTGAAATCACCTCATTTTTCCTAACTCCCGCCGCTTGGCAGGTGTCTTGAATCATGGAGCCAAAGGCAGATGAATCTGGAGCTGAGCCGGCGACTCCGCTGCCGATGGATTCGTCGTCCATGACGAACGCCGCCGGTGGCAACGCGGACGAAGAGTTGGTTCGGCTGGCCCAAAGTGGCCAGCAGTCTGCGTTTAATGATTTGATCAAGCGGTACCAGCGGCAGGCAGTGGCTGTTTCGTACCGGCTGCTTGGCAATACGCATGATGCGCTGGAGGTGACGCAGGATGCGTTTTTGAAAGCGTACACCAACCTGGCAACGCTGCAGAAACCGGGGGCATTTGCGGGTTGGTTAATGCGGATCGTGTCCAACTTGTCGCTGAATTATCGGCGCGGACGCAAGTCACGATCATCGATGCCGCTGAGCAGCTTGATGGGGTCGGATTCCGATGGTGAGAGCGGCGGCGGAGATTGGGTGGCGCCGGGTGCCGATCCGGTGCACACGCTGGAGAGCCGGGAACTGGGGGTAAAATTACAGGAGGCGCTCAAGCAGTTGCCCGAGAAACAGCGGCTGGCGATTATCATGTTCACGATTCAAGAAATGCCGCAGAAAGATGTCGCCGAAGCGCTCGATTGCAGCGTGGAAGCCGTCAAGTGGCACGTGTTTCAAGGACGCAAGCGGCTCAAGGAAATGCTGAAAGATCAATTGTCATGACTCCCGACGAACTGGAATTCAACATCTGCCAATACCTGGACGGCACGCTGCCGGATGCGCAGCGGACCGCGCTGGAGACACTGTTGGAACATGACGCCGCTGCCCGCCAGTTGCTGGCCGAGCATCGGAAACTCGATGCGGCGATGAAGTCCGTGTCGCCGCTGCCGGAATTGCAATGGGACAGGTTGGCCAACCATCTTGCCAACGCGGTGGAGTTTGGCTCTGAAGGTTTGGAACAGACGGTTGTGCAGTATGTGGACGGCGATTTGGCAGCGGATGAGCGAACTGCGCTGGAACATCGGCTGGCCGACGATCCGCATGTTTCGACTTTGCTACAGCAGCATCAGCGGCTGCAAGCAGGTTTGCGTGCTATGCCGCAGCCGCGGGTGCATTGGAAGAATCTGGCCGAGCATCTGAGCCAAGCGGTGGCGGATGCGGCTGATCCGAAGCCGATTAAATTGTTTGCGTATTCATGGATCCGAGCTGCCGCCGGCCTGGCCGTGGCGGCGTGCGTGGTGCTTGCGACCAGCATCGCGTTACATCAGCATTGGCATGGTTCGGGAGGCATTGCGGTTAATCGTGGACCCGAAGGGCCTGCGGTGGCGATTATTAACGTGGGTCCCGATGCAATTACACCCAGTGCGGCGATCACAGATATCAGCATCAGTGCCGGCAACAATGTCGCCAGCGCAGCCCCGGCGGAGTACGCTGATGGGATTGTCGTCGTGCAGCCGTCGCGCGGATTGATTGCGACCAGCGCCGGTTCGGGGCAAGATATCCAGACGCCTTATTAGGCGATGTTCGAGTTCACCGCGGAAGAAACCCCGCATATACATGCGGGGCTTCGGATAGCGGGGTGCGAAATTGGAGTCGTGATCGCAACGCTTCTGACGCCGGAGCCGCCATGTCTATTCGATTTTTATTTGCCGTACTGCTCGGAATCGCTTTTTTGGGGTTTGTCGTTCCGACACATGGCGACGATGAGACATCCGCGCTGATCAATCAGCAACTCGACAAACAGATCAAACTGACCCTCGACGATCTACTGCCGCAGGCGGTGGACAAGATCACGGAGCAGACCGGCGTGCCCGTGAAAGCGGATCCGTCGGTGTGGGAGCTGCTGCCCTGGGGCCGTGACACCAACATCAAAGCGAAGATCGAAAATCAAACACTGCGGGAAGCTTTGGACGCCATGACCCGCAAGCTCGGCCTGAAATGGGAAGTGCGCGACAACGCCGTCATGATCGAACCAATGCGTGCCCTGCGGCGGCTGGCTCGGCGAGCGACTATCCAAGAGCTCGGCTGTCTGGACGCACTCATGGGCTTGCAATTCGATCAGGCGGGCACATTCACGATTAAGCAATTGCTGGACGCGGTCGATGCCAAATTGGCCGCGGGGAAATTTCCGTATGTCGTGGAACGACCATCCGCCGACACGGTCCCAATGGATGCGAAGGTGGAAATCCCGCGCAATTGCACGTTGATGCATGGACTGGAAAAAATGGCCACTGACACGCCGGTGACTTGGTATCCGTGGAGCAAGAGCGTGGTGGTGTTGTCAAAGCAGGATGAGATTCGCCGGCAATTGAGCCACACCATTTCCGCCCGGTATAACGGAACCGATGTGGGCCACGTGCTGTCTGATTTGTCTCAGAAGGCCGGTGTTCCTTTCAACATTGAAGCCGGGGCGATTGCGGCGATTCCACCGGAATCGCGCGACATTCGGCTCGTTCTCGATGATTATTCGATTCAAAGCGCCCTGGAAAATATTGGAAGCATCACCGGCCTGGAATTCACCATTAAGGACGAAGGCGTTTACTTGTGGAATCAGTCCACCAGCCCCACGCACCGTGATCGGGCGCTGTTAATGATGCCGCTGGCGGGAACGAATACGTCAGTGCTGATCACCGAATCCGAAGTGCCGGCGGATATCCGCCAGTACATTCAACAGAAAAAGCTGCAGTACTTCGACGACATCCGGGAAAAAATGAAGGCGGAGGGGTTCAAGCCGACGACAAGCGTGTCGGGCTCACCTCCGGCGACACAGCCCGTGCCCGCTACCAATCCGTCCAACCATGATTTGTGATGCCGGCTGTCCTGCTAGGACAACCGCATTCTCGCATCAGGATGCCACAGGTCGCGGTACTCCGAGACCTGTGCGATGTGGCGACGCGGAAGGCACAGGTCTGTGAGTACGCCGACCTGTGGCACCCACCCCGCCAGTCCCGCTAGCAATATCGAAAAATGAGAATGCGGTAGCCCTGGCTTTCCTGCTCCAGCCCATTGGTTCTTTTTGACATCGCCTGTTCAGCCGTTACACTTTGCCCCACATTGGGCAAGGGAACACTTTAACCGTCGGCGGATCGCACGTGGAAGTTCGGCTCTGGGCATGGAAGTCGTTGCGTTTGCGTATCGGTGAACGATTCACCTTGCTCATGCTGCTGGGATTTTTTTTGGCTATGCAGCCGATTAAAAGCTTCGCCCAATTTACGCTGCCGCCTTCCACGGCTCCTTCGCCGGCAGTTTCCGTCGCTCCCGAATTCAAGGGCCGCACTGTCGAGGATGTGCAAATATTGGGGAACACGACGGTTTCCACTTCGGTGATTCGCAATCTCATCCGCACCCGTCCCGGCGAGCCGTTTGATCCGACCACGGTCGAAGAGGATTACCAGCGGGTCTACGGCCTCAAGAAATTTTCCAATGTGGAAGCCAAGGTTGAGCCCACGGCCACCGGCGTCGTGGTCATCTATCAGGTTTTCGAGCAAAAGCAGATTCGCCAGGTTTTATTCAAGAGCAACAGCCATATCAGTAACGAAACCCTCAAGGGCCTCGTGGAAGTCAAGCCGGGCGAAGCGATCGATCCGTTTCGCGTTTCCGTCGCCCAGCAGGCAATCAAGCGGCTATACCTGGAGCACAATTATCCGCAGACGCATGTCGAGGCGGACCGGGATGAATTGGCTCGACATGGCGTGTTGGTCTTCAACATCGTGGAAGGGCCGCATGTGCGCATTCGGCGGGTACGCATCGTCGGGAACAATTCCTTTACGCAAGACAAGCTCAAGGATCAGATCAAAACCAGCTCCTGGTTCCTGTTCTTCAAGCCGGGCCGATTCGATCCGGATCAGGTGGAAGATGACGTGGCGGCCCTGCGGCGGTTCTATACCGAGCACGGTTTTTGGGATGTGCGCGTGGGCCGGGAAATTACCGTTTCGCCGGACCAGACGGAAATGATGGTGACGTTCGTCGTGGATGAAGGGGTCCACTATCGGATCGGAACCATTACCTTCCGCAACAATCAGAAGCTGCCGGAGAAGACGCTCCGCGACGGCCTGAAGATGACTGAAGGCAAATTCTACGATAACGATGTGCTGCGCCGGGACGTCCGCTCCATGGTGCGCGATTACAGCAAAGCCGGTGGTTTCGTTTACGTGCAGAATTCTACCAACCCGGATTATTTGAACATTGATTCCCGCACAGTGTTCCACAAGGAAGCAGGCGTCGTGGACATGATCTACGACATCCACGAAGGCAAGCAATTTCATATCAACCGCATCATCGTGCGCGGCAACAGCAAAACGCAGGACCGGGTCTTTTTGCGTGAATTGCGTGTATACCCGGGCCAATTGTACAACTCCGCGGAATTTCAGGACGCGGTCGATCGGATCAAAGCCACGCAGCTGGTCACCGACGTGACGATTACGCCGATCGGCGATCAACCTTCGGTGCGCGACGTGCTGGTGGAAGTGAAGGAGAATCGGACGGCTTATCTCCGCTTCGGCGCCGGCTTCACCACCAACGCCGGTATTCTCGGCGATATCAGTTACGAGCAACGGAATTTCGACATCTCCAATTGGCCCACAAGCTGGAGCGAGCTTTGGAGTTCCCGGGCCTTCACTGGGGCGGGCCAGTATTTCAAGGTTGAATTGGAACCGGGCACGGAACTGAGCCGGGCGTCGATTTCGTTTCAAGAGCCGTACCTCTTTGATCAGCCATACACCCTAGGCTTTAACGCTTATTATGCCACGCGCATTTACGAGCATTACGACGAGGTGCGCACCGGCGCTCAGCCGTCGATCGGCCGGCGCTTCGCCAAGGACTGGACTGCCCGAATATCGCTGCGCGGAGAAGACGTGGACATTCGTTCGATCGACGATAAACCGGAACGAGCGCCGGAAATTCTCGCCGGCGCCGGGCATCACACAATCACCAGCTCCACGGTGGATGTCCGCCGGGATACCACAGACAGCCCTCTCTTGCCGACCAAGGGCACGGTGATAGATTTTTCCTGGGAGCACGCCGGCACGCTCGGCGGCGAATACTTCTACGATAAGTTCCAGGGTTCTGCATCCGCTTTTTACACGATTAAGGAAGATTTGCTGGACCGCAAAACAATTTTGAACACCCGTGCCCGCATCGGTTACATTACACCGGATGCGCCGTTCTTCGAGCGGTTCTATGCCGGCGGCGGTGGCAGCATCCGCGGTTTCCGTTTCCGCGGCATCAGCCCCCGCTCCGGGCCGGATGACGATCCGGTCGGTGGTGATTTCTCAGTCGTCGGCACCGTTGAAGTCGGCTTCCCGTTGGCCGGCGAGATGTTGCGCGGCGTGGTGTTCACCGATGTCGGCGACGTCGAGTCAACCGCCACCATTTCCACGATTCGCAGCAGCGTCGGATTTGGTTTTCGCCTGAAGCTGCCGATTTTCAGCGAGGTGCCCCTGGCCCTGGATTTTGGTTTCCCGATCACCAGGTCCAAGCAGGATGATACGCAAGTGGTTAGCTTCTCACTTGGGTTCACCCAATAATTGTTGACGCCAGGCGAACTCGCCGCGTCGGATAACGTTTCACAGTCTGTAACTTTGCAAATGGAAAGGACTATTATGCTTCAATCATTTCGTCGCCTGCAGTACGCCGGCTCGGTTTTATTAGTTGCCTCTCTCGCTTTCACATTGCCCTCTCTGGCTGAGGATGCGCCTCCGACCCGCATAGCGGTCGCCAGTCCCAGCCGCGTTCTCCACAGCATGCAGGAGGTCATCGACCTTCGCACGACTGAAAAGGCGGAGCTCGGCAAGCTCGGTGAGCAGGAACAAACAAAGAAAAAGGAATTGGAGGACCTGGTCGAACGCCGCAATAAGTTCACCAAGCCCGGCACCGATGATTACCAGAAGCAATCCACCGAAATTCTGCAAAAGACGCTCGAAGACCGCAACTGGGCCGAGTTTCAGCAGGCACAGCTGGGCCGGGACAATAAGCAGCACATGCAGGATTTGTTTGACAAGATCAAACTCACGATTGCAAAAATCGCCGAGGAACGCAAGATCGATCTGGTACTCTCCGATCAGGGAACTGATCTGACGCCCGACGAGCTCGACAAATTGTCGGCCGACCAGGTGAATCAGATTCTGCACGGACATAACGTGCTGTATAACTCCAAGACGCTGGACATCACCGATGACGTGATTGCCCGCCTCAATGCCGCTTATAAGGGTTCCTCTCCCCCTGCTGCTCCGGCGACACCAGCGCCAGCCCCCAGCGGGAAATGAGCGCTGCCGATGGCCGCAAGCATGACGTTGGACCAAATTGCCGAGTTGATCGGCTCCGCCGCGCCGCCGCAGGATGGCCGGCGGATCATTACCGGCATTGCCGCCTTGGATTGCGCCGGCTCATTCGATCTGTCCTATCTCGGCTCCGATCAGTATCTGAAGGATTTCCAATCTACCCAGGCCGGCGCGGTGATTGTTCAGAAGCGCGTGAAGCTGCCGCCGGAGGAGCGCAACACTGCGGTGCTGGTTGTTGATGACGCAGAGTTGGCGCTGGCGAAAGTGCTCAGCGCCTTCGCACCGCCGATTCCTAGGCCGCCGATCGGAATCGATCCAACGGCAAAGATTGCGTCCACCGTTATGATGGGTGAAGACGTCGCCGTTGGTCCCCACGTGGTCCTCGGCGAGCGCGTACAGATCGGTTCCGCAGCAGTTTTGCACGCCGGTGTTTTCATCGGCGACGACACCAAGCTCGGCGACCACTGCGAATTATTCCCCGGCGCGGTGGTGCGGGAGCGGATTACGCTTGGCCATCGGGTCGTCATCCACAGCGGCAGCGTCCTTGGCAGCGATGGATTCGGCTATCGCTGGGACGGCTCCCGCCACGTGAAAATTCCCCAAATCGGCACGGTCATCATCGGCGACGATGTGGAGATCGGCTCGTGCGTCTGCATCGATCGCGCCAAATTCGGAGCCACGAAAATTGGCAGTGGCACCAAGATCGACAACCTGGTGCAGATCGCCCACAACGTCGAAATCGGCGAGCATTGCATCATTGTGGGTCAGGCAGGCATCGCCGGCTCCGCAAAACTCGGCCGAGGCGTCGTGCTGGGCGGACAGGTGGCGGTGCGCGATCACATCATCATCGGCGACGGCGCCATGGTCGCGGCAACCAGTGGTATTGCCGAAGATGTTCCGCCCAAATCAATTGTCAGTGGCACCCCCGCCCTGCCGCATCGCCAATCATTGCGTGAACAAGCCGCTTTGCGCGATCTGCCGGATTTGCGCAATCGAGTCAAGCAATTGAAAGATCAGCTCGATGAAATGCAGAAGAAGCTCGACGAACGCTAACCCCGCTGCAATTTTTCGGTGATCGCTTCGACATCGTAAACACACCCGCCCCACGTGCCGCCGCTGGCGGACTGAAGCGCCGCCCAGAGGCGCGTGTCATCCGGCAAATTCGCATCGGCCGCCAAATCATCTCGCAGCTTCCGACCGGCGAGAAGGCGCGTGCCTTCCGCAACCCCTAAAACCTTGCCCACTTCCCCCACAAGATTTATCGAGCCGTGAAGCTTTTGGCGATCGATGATGATTTCAATCGAATCTCCATCGCGCACTTTTCCAATCGGTCCGCCAGCCAGTGCTTCGGGTCCCACATGGCCGACGCATGCACCGGTTGAGACGCCTGAGAACCGAGCGTCGGTAATCACCGCAACATGCTTGCCGAATGGCAAATGTTTCAGAGCGCTGGTGATTTGATACGTCTCCTCCATGCCCGCGCCGGCGGGGCCGCGGCAAATGAGCACGATCACGTCGCCGGGCCGAATGGCATTTTCCTTGATCGCCGCCACCGCCGCCCGCTCAGTGATGAAAACCCGGGCCGGGCCGGTCATGCGATACACGCCGTCGGCATCGACCACCGATGGATCGATCGCGGTGCTTTTGATGACGCAACCGTCGGGAGCGAGATTCCCGCGAGGAAAAACGACGGTGCTGGTGAGGCCGGCGTCACGGGCTTGGGTTGGGGTCATAATCACCTTGTGTGGATCGACGCCGTCACGTTCAAACAGCAGATCACGGCATCGCCGCCGCCGCTCGCTGGTTGACCACCAATCGAGCATGCGGCCGAGCGGCTGCCCACTGGCGGTCAGGCAACTTTCGTCCAGCAGATTCAGCCCGCGCAGATGCAGCATCACTTCCGGCGTTCCCCCGGCGAGGAAAACCTGCACGGTTGGATGGCCGACTGGGCCGTTGGGCAGCGCATCCACAAGCCGCGGAACTTTTTGGCTAATGTCGATCCAATCCTGCACCGTCGGCCTCGGCAAACCGGCGGCATGGGCGACGGCGGGAATGTGCAGCAGCAAGTTGGTCGATCCGCCAAACGCGCAAAACACCGCCATGGCGTTGCGGATCGCTTGCGGCGTTAGAATTTTGCGGAGTGTGATGCCCTGCTGTTGCAGATGCATCAGAGCACGCGCGGAGCGGACGGCCATGTCGAGCCAGATCGGTTGGCCGGACGGAGCCAGCGCGGAATGGGTGAGCGACATGCCGAGCGCTTCGCCGACAATTTGCGATGTCGCCGCGGTGCCGAGGAATTGGCAACCACCACCCGGCGAACCGCACGCCCGGCAACCCAAATCGGCGGCTTCTTCCAGCGTCACCAAACCGTGGGCATATCGCACCCCCAGCGTCTGCACCTTGCCGGCATCTTCACCGTCGGTCGGCGGCAGCGTCACGCCACCGGGCACCAGAATGCACGGCAAATCGAGCGAACCGGCCAAGGCCATCATCATCGCCGGCAATCCCTTGTCGCAGGTGGCCACGCCCATCACGCCGCTGCGCCGCGGCAGGGAGCGGATCAACCGCCGCAGCACGATGGCGGCGTCGTTGCGGTAAGCCAGACTATCCATCATCCCCGGCGTCCCCTGCGTGCGGCCGTCGCACGGATCGGTGCAGAAACCGGCAAACGGCAGAACCTGGTGCGCGGCAAATTCCCGCGCCGCCGCTTGCATGAGCAGACCAACTTCCCAGTGGCCGGTGTGATATCCCAATGCGATCGGCTTGCCATCATCCGCGCGGATGCCGCCGCTGGTGCTGAGAATTAGAAACTGCTTGGCCGCCGCTTGCGACGGTGTCCACCCCATGCCGGCGTTCTGCGTCAATCCAAATAAATCGCCACTCGCCCAGTTGCGCAGAATCTCATCGTCAATGGGAAGTGAACCGGCGGGACCGCTGGCATTGGTCGTAATGTCGAACACATCGGAATCGGAGCCGACAATATCCTCAAAAGTGATGGCGGTTTTTGATGGCATGTTCATTTAGCCGGCTGCGTCGCGGGATGTTCGATATGACCCCACATTTGCCCGCCGTGCTTGCCGTTGGTGACGCCCCAGATGCCGACGTATTGGTCGCCGAAAACCATTACCCGTGCAGTGAATGTGCCGAGCGTTGGAATGGAGACGTGATCGACGGTGATGATCGGCGTATCACCGGCCCACTTCACCGGCAGCTCAATCGGCAGCGGCAAATGATGCCCACCATATTCCAATGTAGCAGTGAAAATCCAATTGTCGCCTTGCGTTTTTTCCACGGGTCCAAGCGTGTAATGATCCTCCGCCGGCGGTTTGGTCGAACCATTGACGCTGTATGAACCGCTGAGCACTGCATTGTTCATCATCTGCTGGAACGCGGCTTCTTTTTCCGTCATCGCAGGCTGAGTTGTGGCCGCCGGCTGTGCCCAGAGGCCGCAGGCCAGACAAGCCACGAACATTAATGTGCATGCGTATCTCATAAACGGCTCCTCGTAAAACGGCGCTGCCAAACGAAGGTCTCACGCCGTGAGCGATCGATCAATTGTTCGGTCCAATCAGTGAAACGGGTCTGCCATGACTGTGCCTGCTCCATGCGATGCGGCAGATGCGCAACGACCGGCGGCTGCGTATTACCATGCAGCGCATGAATCTGATTCTCCAAAGCCAGATCCGCCTTGGTCGTGCGAAGATGATTCCGCATCCGATCCGACCACGAACGGAAAATCATGGCTTCACGGAATATCTGCTTTCCCTCGACTGCATCGCCGTTGTCCAGTTGCCAATGAGCGGCTCCATTTTGCAGGCGACGGCGACGAAGATCACGCATGAGCCGGTGGAAAGTATCATGATTTTCCGATCCGACATGATATTCGATCACCACGCGCACCGGACCTTGCTGCAATTCCGCCAGATTTACGGGGGAAATAGCAGGTCGCTGAGCGGGCGCGAAATCCATCCCACGTGCCAGCGTCAAAGGCAGTTGCCGAGCCAGCAGCAAACTCACGAGCAAACCGACACTCGCCCAAAGCAGCGGAATCGATGTGCTCTGCGTGGCGTGGGCGATCCAACCCCAGAATACGCTGCCGATCGCCCAGGTGCCAAAGAGCACGGTGAGATACATCGATAGCGCCCGGCCTTTCACCCAATTCGGCCCAGATCGCTGCGTGGCGATGTTGAAATTCGTCGGAATGACCACCCAGTTAAATCCGATGAACATCATCACCGGACAGGCAGCCAAGGCGGTGAGCAGCGCTTCGCCGGGAACGCCGTGGATTTGTGACAGAAGCATCATGCCGAGTGCGAAGCCGGCAGTGCAGGTCAGCACCATGCGATCGATGTCCAGCGCCTTTTGCAGTTGCGGCATGAATATCACGCCGATCACCGCACCTGTGCCAAGCGACACCATTAGCATTGCATAACCGAGCGATCCAAGGCCCATTTGATCCTTGGCGATCGTTGCCAATTGCGACCACATCACCACCGCACAGATGATGAAGATGAATACCCGCAGCAAAATAAACTGCATGGCTCGGGAATGGCGGGTGTAAACAAATCCGGTCCGCAGCGCCGGCCAAAATTCCTCGGCTTGCACCGCATGGGAAGTCTTTGGCCGATTCCATCGAAAGATCACCCATGCCACGCCGATGAACGAGATGGCGTTGAAAATGAACGCCGCCCCAAGACCGCGGATTTCTCCATCCACTCCCCTGCCCGCGGCTAATGCGGCGATGAGCATTCCAACCGCCGGACCCACCGCCCGTGCCACATTCAATGCCACGCTGTTCAGCGACACCGCCAGCGGCATATCACCCGGCGGAACCAATTCCGGCACGATCGCCTGAAACGGCGGGCCGCTCAGGGCATTGCCGATAGCCAGCAACGCGGTGAAGCCGAGCAGGATGCCGATCGACATTCCCTGCATCTCCGGCCGCAGCACGCCCATCAGCGTCAGCACACCCAGTGCGCCGGATGCAATCAACATCCAAATCTGCGTGAAAATCAAAAATCGCCGGCGATCCAGCATATCGGCCAGCACACCCGCCGGCGCGGACAGGAAACAAAGCGGCAAATTCGAAGCGAAACTGACCAGCCCCACCCACAGTTTATCCGGCGTCAGCAGCCGCATTAGCCACGGGCCGCCGAACTCCTGCGCCCATGTGCCGATGTTCGACACGATCGTAGCAATCCACACATCGCGGAACACCTTCACCCGCAGCGGCGACCAGGCGCTGTTTGTTAGGGCCGTCGGAGCCGCGGTTTGTTGAGACATCTGCGTCATGGCAATATTACCGATGAAACGAGGCGTTTACGGCGTGCCTCATGTATCGGTATAACGCACAAGGTCCGCGGATGTAATACAGACACTGCCGCAGGCCGTTCGACCCGGCTCACGACGGACCGTTCGATCTCCGGCAAATAAGCATGACCTCAGCGTCAAATCTTTCCGACGAGCAGAAATTGGATCGCCAAGCCATCCACCAATTGCAGCGGCAAAAGCTGGTGACGCTGTGGCAGAGCGTGCTGCCGCACAATCCGTTTTATGCACGCAAATTCAGCGGGATCAAATTCGATCCGTATGTCGATCCGATGACCATGCTGCCTCTTACCACTCGCGCGGAGCTGGAAGCGGATCAAATCGCCCACCCGCCTTACGGAACCAATTTAAGTTATTCGCTCGACAAATATGTGCGGCTGCACCAAACCTCCGGCAGCAGCGGACAGCCATTGCGATGGCTCGACACCGCCGAGAATTGGGCGTGGTGGAAAAAATTATGGCAAGTGATTTTTGAATCGGCGGGAATCACCGTTGCGGATCGGCTGGCGTTTCCATTTTCTTTCGGCCCGTTCGTCGGATTCTGGGGAGCCTTTGAATCGGCGGCATCACTGGGGCATTTTGTGGTCGCCTGCGGAGGAATGAGCACCGTCGCTCGACTCCGTTTAATCCTGGAAAACAAAATCACCGTGATCGCCTGCACGCCGACGTATGCCCTGCGGATGGCACAGGTGGCCGAGGAAGAGGGAATCGACATTACCAAATCGGCGGTCCGGGCGTTTGTGGTCGCCGGTGAGCCGGGTGGGCACATTGCTCCGACTCGGCAGCGAATCGAATCCGCCTGGAATGCCCGGGTTTTTGATCACACCGGCATGACCGAAATCGGGCCGCTTGGTTTTGAATGTCTGGAGAATCCGCACGATGTACATCTGCTGGAAACCGACTGCATTGCCGAGGTGATCGATCCGGCGACGCTGCAACCCGTGCCGGCGGGTGAGGCCGGCGAATTGGTGATTACCAATCTGGGAAGGCCCGGCAGCCCGGCGATCCGTTACCGCACGGGCGACCAAGTAAAATTACGGAGCGATCGCTGTGCCTGTGGCCGCTGGTTTGCGCGAATGCAAGGCGGTATTCTCGGAAGGATCGATGACATGTTCGTGGTTCGCGGCAATAATGTTTTTCCCGCCGCTATCGAAGCGGTGGTCCGCCGCTTTGCCCGGGTGGCGGAGTTCGGCATCGAAGTGCGGCAGGATGGTGCCCTGGCGACAGTGAAAGTGAAAATCGAGCCGCTGGCGGATTGTGCGGATGCTAATGGTCTGGCAAAAGCCGTCAGCCAGGCAATTCACGATTCGCTGCTATTTCGAGCAGATGTGGAATTGGCGCCATGTGGCAGTTTGCCGCGATTTGAAATGAAAGCCCGGCGATTCGTCAAAGTTTCGCAATAGGTAATCCCGCAACAGGTAATCACATGACAGACAACCGACAGATGAAAAAAAGATTGGCAATGTGGACGGCGGCCAGCCTCATGATGCTCACCACGGCGTTCGTCCATGCCAATGACTGGTACCAATGGCGCGGCCCGGAGCAGGATGGCGTAAGCCGTGAGACAAATCTGCCCTCCACCTGGTCCCCCGACGGTGAAAATTTGGCGTGGATGGCTCCGATCGGCGGCATGTCCAGTCCGATCGTCATGAAGGGCAAGCTTTACACCATCACCCGCGTCGGCGAAGTGCCGGCCAGTGAAGGGGTTTCCGCCACACTTGATCCGGGGCCGCAAACTCAGGAGGAGGTCGTTTGCCTCAGTGCCAAAACCGGCAAGCCGATTTGGCAATGGACCGCCAAGATGTACATGACCGACGATCCGTTTCATCGGCTCGGCTGGTCCAATGTGGTTGGCGATCCGGCAACGGGCCGTGTTTACGCCTTGGGCGCACAAAATGAATTCGTCTGCCTCGACGGCGATTCCGGCAAAGAAATCTGGAAGCACCAGATGACCGAGGAATACGGTCTGATCTCGACCTTCGGCGGCCGCACTCCTTCGCCGGCGCTGAATGATGATCTGGTTTACATCGCCGGCGTGGCGTTCGGTTGGGGCGACAATGCGGGGGCAGCATACCGAGTTTTCGCTTTTGACAAAAACAACGGCCAACCGGTGTGGACCACCTCGACCGGCGCGATTCCACCGGATGCCCCGTATCAAACGCCGGTCATCACGGTTATCGGCGGGCAAAAGGAATTGGTTTGCGGCAGCGGCGACGGCGGCACCTATGGTTTCCAGGCTCGCACCGGCAAAAAAATCTGGGCCTTCAAAGGTTCCAAACGCGGCTTTAATGATTCCCCCATCGTGATCGGTGACAAAGTTTTCGTCTCGTGGGATTTGGATAATTTTGATTCCACCCGCCTGGGCCGAGTGGTTTGCCTGGATGCGTCACAGATCAAGGATGGCGCGCCCAAAGAACTCTGGCGTCTCGATGGCATCGAAGCAGGATTTCCCTCGGCGACCTATGCCGACGGTGTGCTATATGTCCTGGCCGATTCACCGGCGACTTTGTACGCCATCGACGCCAACACCGGCAAACTGAAATACAAAAAAGGCTTCGGCACGATCGGTAAAGCATCACTCGTTTGGGCGGATGGCAAAATCTATCTCCCCGAAGCCAACGGCCGCATGTGGATTCTCAAACCGGGCGAGAAGAAATTTGAAGTCCTAAGCCATGTCGATCTGGAAGAGAAATTGGGCCGGGAATATGTGATCTTCGGGTCCGTCGCTGTCAGCGAGGGGCATGTGTTTTTGCAGGCGGCGAATAAAACGTATTGCATCGGGCCGAAGGATTTTGCGGAAGTGAAGGCGGAGATTCCGCCGCCGCCGCAGGAGTCAACCGCCGACGACGGACGAGAAATTCAGGTGTCCGTCGTTCAGGTGGTGCCATGCGATGTCTCGCTGCATCCCGGGCAGACCGTTCAGTTCACCGCGCGCGCCTTCGACTATATTGGCCGACCATTGGGAGAGATCAAACCAAAATGGTCAGTTGGCAAGGTCACCCTGCCGGCTCCCCGGGCCAAGCCGGTTGAATTGAACCGAGCCAACAGCGCAGCCGCCGCTGCCGGCGCAACGACGACGCCAACGACGATGCTTGCCACCACGATCCCGGTCGCCCCCGCCGCTCCGATCAAAGCGGGAAATCTCGAGGGAACTGTCGATGATTCAGGCTTGTTCACCGCCGCCGGTGGCCCGATCCAAGGCGGAGCGGTAATGGCCGATGACGGAAAGCTCGGCGGTTTCGCCCGAGTCCGTGTCTTTCCGCCGCCGCCGTGGAAATTTGATTTTGAAAAGGACCCGGTCGGCAAACCGCCGCTGACATGGATCGGTGCGGGAATGAAATTCGCCGTGCGGGATTTGACGCCGGAAAATAAGGTGCTGGTGAAGCTGACCGATATCCCGCTGTTTGCCCGCGCCCGGACATATTTCGGCACGCCGGACATGAGCAATTACACGCTGCAGGGCGATGTGATGGTGAAAGAAACCGTGTATGAAGATCAAGGCCACGCCGTGCACAAGATTCCAGATGCGGGGATCATTGACAGCCGCTATGTACTGGAACTCAAAGGTGCGGATCAATGGCTAAGCCTGCACGCCTGGCCGGCCGCTTTGCCCCGTGTGGAAACCGAAGAAGGATTGGCTTTGCATACCGCGATTCCGTTCAGTTGGGGCGCCGACTCGTGGTATCACCTGAAATTGATGGTGCAGCAGGAAAAGGGCAAGGCGATCTGCCGCGGCAAGGCGTGGCGTGAAGGTTTGCCCGAGCCGGCTGATTGGATGGTGACATTGGAGGATGCCACGCCGAGCGTATCGGGCTCTCCCGGTCTTTGGGGTTTCTCCAACGATCATGAGATTTATTATGACAATGTGATGGTGACGCCCAATACCGCCGCCGCTGCTCAGGCGAGTCAATAATCAAAATTCAAACGAGAATCCTCATGTTAATCACTCGATTTTTTTTGTGCATCGCTTTGACGGCCGGCGTCGCAGTTTTCTGGGCCACTGGAAATCTACGTGCCGCCGATGCCCAGGTCGCCGCCGAGGTGAAAGCGTCCATCGATTCGCCGGAGATTCCCAAAGGGGAATGGCCCATGTTCGGGCTGACGCCGCACCGGGACATGATCAGCCCGGAAAAAAATCCACCGACCGAGTGGGACATCGCAACCGGCAAAAATATTCTCTGGTCAGAGGCGACGGGGTCCAAAACCTATGGCAATCCCGTGGTAACGCAGGGCATGGTGTTCGTGGGCACCAACAACGAGGGGCACCGCGATCCCAAAATGACCATGGACGCCGGTGTGCTGATGTGCTTTGACTCTGCGACGGGAAAATTCTTGTGGCAAAAAGTGTATCCGAAATTGCCCACGGGCCGCGTGAATGATTGGCCCGGCGAGGGACTTTGCTCGACGGTTTACACCGAGCCGGGGCGGGTATGGTATTGCTCCAATCGCTGCGAGGTGCATTGCCTGGATTTGAGTCCGGGGGCCACCAAGCTGCCCGATGGTTCCCCGCCCGAGGAGTGGAGCGTGGATATGATCGGGAAGTTCGGCGTTTTCCCGCACAACATGACGAGCAGTTCGATCGCCTCGTGGGATCAGTACATTTACGTCATCACCGGCAACGGCGTCGATGATACGCACAAACATGTCGTCGCCCCGGATGCGCCCGGCATCATCTGTTTCGACAAGAACAACGGCAAAGCGATTTGGAGCAGCAATATCGCCGGACCCAATGTGCTGCACGGCCAATGGGCGAGTGTTGCCATCGCGACGGTGAATGGCAGGCCGCTGGTGATTGCTCCGCTGGGTGATGCGTGGGTGTACGCCTTTGATGCCAAGACCGGCGAGATCGTTTGGAAATTCGACACCAATCCGAAAGATGCGGTTTATCCCCAAACCCGCAATGAAATCATCGCCTCGCCCTGCATCGTCGGCCAGCACATGTTCATCGGCAACGGCCAGGACCCCGAGCACGGCGAGGGTTATGGCAATCTCTGGTGCGTCGATATCACCGGCAGCGGCGATGTCAGCGCCGAAATCGACGCCGAACCCAACGCCGCCAAACCGACGCCGGGCGAGAATTTGATCACGACGCCCGACAAAGTCCCCAGCCGCAAGGGCAAGCCGAATCCGAATTCGAAAGTGGTCTGGCATTTTTACGCTTTCGACTTGAACCACGACGGCAAGATCGATCGCTCCGAGCACATGAACCGCACGATTTCCACCTGCTGCGTGACGCCGGAGGGTTTGTGCATGGTGCCGGATTTCAGCGGATTTCTACATTGCCTCGATGCGACGACCGGGCAGGTTTATTGGAATTACGACATGGAATCGGCCATGTGGGGTTCGCCGCTCTGGGCCGACGGCAAAGTTTATGTCACCGATGAAGATGGGGACGTGCGGATTTTCCCATCATCCAAGGAGCCGCCCAGCAAGGAAGCCGTCATCGAGCACAACATGGGCGCCGCCAGCTATTGCTCGCCGGTGCTGGTCAATGGCGTGCTGTACATCACCACGCGCGATCACCTTTTTGCGATCAAGAATGGCGCCCAATCCAAGCCGGTTAAAGAGGAATAAATGCCCCCACCTAAGCCGGCGATATCCCAGCGCGTCCAGCAGGCGGCCGAGCAACTCGATTCCCAGGTGCGGGAAATCATCGAGTGGCACTTCAATCCCGACACGGGGTGCGAGTTTTGGTTGAACAAGGCCAAGGAGTTTGGATTTAATCCTCGCAAGGAAATCCAAAAGTTCGCCGACCTGCGAAAACTGCCGCATTTTGAAGATGATTGGCTGCGCGGCGGCCCGGTAAGGCGCTGGCTTCCGCGCGGTCTGGCCGGTAAACCGATGTATGTCTTTGAAACCGGCGGATCCACCGGCGTGCCCAAAAGCCGCCTGCAAATCGACGATTTCCGCACCGATTATGAGATATTCAGCAAGACGCTGAGCGACGCCACTTTCCCCCGCGGAGCCGATTGGCTGATGCTCGGCCCTTCCGGTCCTCGGCGGTTGCGACTGGCCGTCGAGCATCTCGCCCAGCACCGCGGCGGCATCGCTTTTTGCGTCGATCTCGATCCCCGCTGGGTCATCAAATGCCTCAAGCGCGGGGAAATTCAGGAAGCGAATTTGTACAAGCAACACTGCATCGATCAGGCACTCACGATTTTGCGCAGTCACCCGAATATTCAATGCATGTTTGCCACGCCCAAATTGCTGGAAGCGCTGTGCGAAAAAATAGACCTGGTTCGCTACGGCATCAAAGGCATCTTCTGCGGCGGCACGGAACTCACCCCGCAATTCCATCGCTTTGTTCGTGAAGAGCTATGCCCCGGCATCGATTTCGTCCCCACCTACGGCAACACACTCATGGGTCTGGCGACGCACAAGCCGTTCGATCCCGCCGATCATTACGAAATTATTTATCACGCCCCGCAACCCCGAGCCGTCGTGGAGATTGTCGATTTCAATGATTTCAACAAAAAAGTCGATTACGGCCAGCAAGGACGGGTGGTCTTGACCACGTTGACCAAGGAAACATTTATCCCCCGCTTTCCCGAGCGAGATCAAGCGATTCGCCGGCCGCCCTGCCAGCCCTATCCTTGGGACGGCGCCGGCAACGTGCAGCCCTACAGCGGTTTCGCCGGCACGGTAGTTGAAGGCGTATACTAAAGTACGTTCAACAATATGAGAAGCTTTACCCCGGAAGCGAGGAAGAAAGAAAAGCAACCTCACGCAGAGGCGCAAAGGCGCAGAGAATTAATTTATTCAACTGTCTTTCTCTGCGCCTCTGCGTGAGATTCTGTTTTTTTGTATTCTAAAACCATGAGCACGTTGCACATTCCCATTCTTCGTCACGGCCAGCCGTACGAATCGGTCGACAAAATCACCCTCCTGCATCACGCCACCGGCGAGCCGATCGCACAGGTGAGTCAGGCGAATGCCGGTTTGATCAGCCGCGATGTGCATCGCTGGGATCACGCGGTGCTGGATCAGTTTGCGATCAAAGATTTATTTGCGATTTACCGCAGAGCCGCCGATTTGTTCATGAACGCCGCCCTGCCCATCGGCGATTCCCAGCAGACCTTCGACGATTACGTGCAGCATCTGTCGGCCACCACCGGCATGCCTTACACCTATTGCCGGCTGAACGCACAGAAAATTCATCGGGTGATGAGCGAGATCGAGCAAGTCGTCGCTGGGCTGACACGCGGATTTGATTGGTCGATTCTGGATCGTGGTTATGGTTCGGATGACGGCCGGATGCTGAGCTGGTTTCGTGAAGCAAGAACTTTTGGTGGAGTGTTGCCGAGCAATTCACCGGGCGTGCATTCGCTGTGGGTTCCGGCATTGGCGCTCAAAACGCCGGTGGTTCTGAAGCCGGGGCGCGAAGAACCGTGGACGCCGCTGCGGATATTGGAATCTCTCGCCGCTGCTGGTTTGCCGCGAACGGCATTTGGTTTTTATCCAACGGACCACGGCGGCGCATCAACACTGCTGCAATCCGTCGATCGGGCCATGCTGTTCGGCGACGCCTCCACCACCAAAGCCTGGGCGAAGGATCCGCGGGTCGAACTCCACGGGCCGGGATATAGCAAAGTGATTTTGGGGCCCGATGCCGCCGAGCAGTGGGAAAAATATGGGGATGTCATGGTAAGTTCCATTGCCGCCAACGGAGGACGTAGCTGCATCAACGCCTCGGCGGTGTGGACGCCGAGCCATGGCCGCGAAATTGCCGAAGCGATCGCTCGAAAATTGAGTACGATCAAAGCGTTGCCCGCCGATCATACGGAGGCGCAGATCGCGGCGTTCGCCAATCCGCAAATGCCGCAGCGGATGAACGCCATGATCGATCAATTGCTGCCGGGAGCGGAGGAATTAACCGCCCAAATCCGCGGCACGCCACGGCTGCAAACCATCGGCCGATGTGCATACATGCTGCCGACCATTATCTCCTGCGATCGAGATCATCCGCTGGCCAACCGAGAGTTTTTGTTCCCTTATGCAAGCGTGATCGAATGCCCGCTGGATGAAATCATCGGATCGATCGGCCCGACGCTCGTGGCCACGGGCATCACCGCCGACAAAGCGTTTCAGCGAAAACTCATGGCCTGCGAGGAGATTGACCGGCTCAACATCGGCGCGATTCCGACATATCAGCTAAGCTGGGATCAGCCGCACGAAGGGAATTTGTTTGAACACCTGTACCGCCAGCGGGCGTTTCAGATGCAGACCGCCTGAGAGCAAAAGTTGTTGTGCATGAACATTCCACAAAGTGATACGCCAACCTCACTGCCCGGCTCGCGCGTCAAACTTGTATTTGCTTGCGGCATTTTGCATCGGCTGGGGGAATTCGCGCGCGGCCTTGGGGCCAAGCGTGTGCTGCTGGTGACCGATCCAGGGATCCGGGATGCGGGGCATGTCGAACTGGCAGTCCGCTCGATGTATCAAACGGGCTTGGTTGTGCGCGTGTTTGATGAGGTGAGAGAAAATCCCACAACGCATGTCGTTCACAAGGGCCTTCGGATCGCTCAGGAATGCAAGCCCGATCTGCTGGTGGGACTCGGCGGCGGCAGTTCGATGGACTGCGCCAAGGGAATTAATTTCCTGCACACCAACGGCGGCAAGATGCAGGATTATTGGGGCACCGACAAAGCGACTCAGCCGATGCTGCCGCTGATTGCGATCCCCACCACTTCCGGCACCGGCTCCGAAGCGCAGAGCTACGCCCTGATCACCGATCCAGAGACGCATCAAAAAATGGCGTGCGGCGATAGCAAAGCACTGCCAAAGCTAGCCATTCTCGATCCGGATTTAACCGCGACCCAACCGCAGAGTGTGGCCGCTGCCACGGGGATCGATGCCGTGGCTCATGCATTGGAAACATTGGTCTGCCGCAAACGCAATCCGATTTCACTACGATTTTCGATCGAGGCATGGCAACGGCTTAACCGCAGCTTGGAAAAGGTGCTCAGCGATCCAACGGATGTCGATGCCCGGGCCGATATGCTGCTCGGTGCGCATCTGGCCGGCTGCGCCATTGAAAACAGCATGCTCGGAGCCGCTCATGCCATGGCCAACCCACTGACCGCTCATGCCGGTGTCGTGCATGGATTTGCCGTCGGCATGATGTTGCCGCATGTGATACGGTTCAATGGCCAGCAGCAGGATGATTATCAAAAGGAATTGGGAATTTCGTTCGATGCCTTGGCCAAGCGAATCGAAACCATGCTGGACACCGCAGCCATTCCCCGGTCACTCTCGGCACATGGTATCAAAGCCGATGCCTTACCCGACTTGGCCGCCGATGCCGCCAAGCAATGGACCGCCACTTTCAATCCACGGCCGGTGACGAAAGATGATTTTCTCGAACTCTACCGAAGGGCGCTGTGACCGCGACGCAGTGAAATTCATTTGCACAAATCTTTGGCGATCTTCACAGCGGCCTGATCGCGTAGCTTCTCGATCAGCTTGACGCGCTCGCTGTCCACCTGCACCGCGGTTGCCAGCGTTTGGCCGTCCATTTCCGCCGTCTGAATCGACATCGGCGTTCCGTCGTGCACGTCAATCACCATGGCAACCGCCTTGATTTCGCCGCGCATCGTGTGCGTCGGCAGAACGAACATGCCGACGATGGAAAGGTCCATCGCCGTCAGTGCGCCTGTATCTTCCAGCGTATCGGCGGTCCCGCCCACGAGCAGCAGATAGTCCGCGCCCAACCGTGAAGCGAGGTTGCGGTACGTGTCCAACTCCGCCTAGTATACACGATTGGCAACGCCGTTTCGCATTGCCGAGCCGTCGCTGTTCGAGCTGGTCAACGCCGGCATGGATAGCACAGCCGAGAAGTGATCGCGATCTTTTTGCAGCACCTCAATCATCTCCCGCGGCGGATTGATTTCCCCGATCTGTGCCACCGCCAGCACGGCCGGATAATGCATCGCGCGGTTTCCATTCAGCGGCTGCGTGGTCGGCTGCATGCAAAACGCCTGAACCAGTCCGGTGGTCGATTGGCCATCCGGATCACGGGCGGAAATGCCGGATGATTCGCAGCCGGCCATGAAACAGAGCAGCGATACGCCGACGACGCCTAATGTAAAGTTCTTCATTCCCGACGCTTAGCGAGCACGATGCCAAGTCAAAACCCTATTTTTGGGCCCAGAAATGAGGGTTATTGAGGTGCGATGGTGCAAATAATGTATCGGCGTGGTACATTTCTTGTTCGTATGCCCGCACCCGACGCCGCATGGTTGGCACGTTTGGAAGACTTCTCGCGGCTGACCTATTGCAATCCATTTGTCAGCGAGCGCCGGAAGATTGAAGCACGGCTCCTGGGCACGCCTCGTAAGGGAGTCTGGGTCGTGGGGCAGGATAGCAGTTCGACAGAATTGCTGGGAAAATTGGCCCAGCAAACTCTCGCCCAACTCACCGCCGACCGTTCACGCATTCCAGCTTCGCAGATCGAAGATTTGGCTCTTTACGTGCTTTATGAGCGCCACCGCGATTCGCTTGAAGCGCTGATTCTCGGCCGACCGGTGAAACTGCGTGCGATGCACGAGACTCTGGCCGCGGAGCTTGGGGCTTACGACGTCCGCCTCGATGCAGCCGAAGTGCTCGGCCGCTTCTTCCAGATTTGCCGGGCATTTCAGGGCATTTACAATTCGATCGTAGGCGGCACCCCCGCGGCCGCAGGATTACGGGCGAATATTTGGGAATCGATTTTTACGCACGACCCACGCCGCTTTTGGAAAACATTGCAACATCAGACGGCCGATTTCCCCACACTCATCGCCGGCCCCAGCGGCAGCGGCAAGGAACTGGTCGCCCGCGCCATCGCCGCCGGACGATTCATTCCGTTTAACGCCCGCCGCGGCGAATTTGAGGACCGCCTTGAGGAAATCATGCTTTCCCTCAATGTGGCGGCGCTGTCGCCCACGCTGATTGAATCAGAATTGTTCGGCCATCGCCGCGGCGCTTTCACCGGCGCGCTGGAGGATCGCAGCGGTTGGCTGGAAGCTTGCGGCGAGCGCGGCGTCGTTTTCCTCGACGAAATCGGCGAGCTGGATACCTTGATACAAGTCAAGCTGCTGCGCGTGCTGCAGGAAAAGACGTTTCAGCGGATCGGCGAAACCAAAACACGCCTGTTTCGTGGCAAAATCATCGCCGCCACCAACCGCGATCTTGCCCAGGAGATGCAGGCGGGGCATTTTCGCCGCGATTTGTATTACCGCCTTTGCGCCGACATCATCCACACGCCGTCACTGACAGAATTATTATGCGGCGATCGGGAAGAGCTTGGCCGTTTGATTCAATTCATCGCCGCCAAACTGCTGCCCGCTGAGCAGCAGCAAACACAGCTCGTCGAGCAAACCCTCAAGGAAATTGGACGCAATGTCGGGTGGAGCTATGAGTGGCCGGGAAATTTTCGTGAGCTGGAACAATGCACCCGCAACGTGCTGATCCGCGGCAACTATCAGCCGTTAAAATTCGCCAATTCCGCCTCGTCGCTGGCCGAGGAAATCGCCGGGCTGCAGCTCACCGCCGATGAGCTGCTCGATCGCTACTGCCAACAAGCGTATGAGCAACTCGGCAGCTATCGCCGCGCCGCTGATCGGCTTAAAATCGATCGACGTACCCTCCGAGCACGGATACACACTAATTCGCAATCTGACGATTGAATTGTGCACTGGCTTCAACTTCCCTGGTCGCCTAAGGTAATGCTAGCAGCCGCCACGGATATTTGGACAAAACATGCAGTTAACCACCCTCAATGAAGAGAAACAGAAAACGACGGAGCTCGGCAGCTACTTCGTTTCCAATTATCCGCCGTTTTCGGTTTGGTCCGCGGAGCATGTGCCCGATGCCCTCGCTGCCTTGAATTCGCCGCCCGATCCGAAATCCCGGCTGGGGCTTTATCTGCACGTGCCTTTTTGCCGCAAGCGGTGCAAGTTTTGTTATTTCCGAGTTTACACCGATAAGAACGCCGACGAAGTGGAGACGTATTTGTCCGCTTTGTCGCGGGAGATTGAGCTGTATGCCCACGGCCACGAAGGGTTGGCGGGTCGGCAATTTGAGTTTGTCTATTTCGGCGGCGGTACCCCATCGTTTCTCAGCAATGCCCAACTCGAACGACTGATCGAACGCATCAATCAACACTGGACCTGGTCAAGCGCCAAGGAAGTGACGTTCGAATGTGAACCCGGCACTCTCAAAGAATCGAAGCTGCAAACGATTAAAAAAATCGGCGTGACGCGCTTGAGTCTCGGCGTCGAGCATTTCGATGATGAAATTCTTTCGATCAACGGCCGGGCACATAAATCGCCGGAGATTTTTCGGGCGTATCAATGGGCGCGCGCGGCTGGTTTTCCGCAGATCAATATCGATCTGATCGCCGGCATGCTCGGCGAGACGGATGACAAGTGGAAAATGGCCGTTGAAAAAGCTGTCGCCCTGCAAGCCGATAGCGTGACGATTTATCAGATGGAAGTGCCATTCAACACGACCATTGCCCGTGAAGCCAAAGCGCACGGCGACACCGAGACACCGGTCGCCTCCTGGGCACAAAAGCGAGCCTGGGTGGATTATGCGTTTAGCCAATTTGAGGCGGCGGGATATGTCGCTTCCAGCGCTTACACCCTCGTGCGGCCGCAGACCCATGCAGGATTTGTTTACCGTGATTCGCTGTGGCACGGGGCCGATCTGATCGGAACCGGCGTCGCTTCGTTTTCGCATTTCCAGGGTGTGCATTATCAAAACGTGGATACCTGGGAAGATTACCTGCAGATGCTCGATCGGGGCGAGCTGCCGATCCACCGCGCTTTGCCGATCACCGATCACCAGCGGCTGATCCGTGAAATGATCCTGCAGATGAAGACCGGCAAGATCGAAGTCAAATACTTCCAGAACAAATTCGGCGTCGATGTCCGCCAGGAATTCGCCGAAGCGTACGGCAGTCTGGTTCATGAAGGATTTGCCGAAATCAAAGGGGAAGAAATAACTCTGACTCGCCCGGGGCTGCTGCGGGCCGATTCGCTGCTGAGCCGATTTTTCGAGCCGCAGTTCTGCGGGATTCGTTACACATGATTGGGCCGAGCCGACGCCGATGACGACGAGCACCATTCGCCACAAACTTGCGGACCTGCCCACGGCGTCGGATGCGCTGGCGGAATTGTGCCAGCCGTTTGTGCGTGATGCCGAGTTTTCGCCCTATTGCGTGGAAGTGCAGCCGGTGCGGATTCCGACCGCCGCTCGGCGTTGTCTGGCGCATCGAGAGCACATGACCGAGGTGCTGCAATACCACCATGTCGAGCAGTTAACCGTCAATGTTCAGGAATTCCAGCAGGACGGCGATTGGTACAGCCGGCGCATCACGCTCGTCACTGACCACACCAAAAAGCTAGTCGAGTGCGGCCTGGTGCGGATGGATTTTCGGTACATGAGCCCGCAAGTGCGGGACGAAATCCTGGCTCGCCGCACGCCACTGGGAGCCATTTTGATCCAGCATGACGTGCTGCGGTGGATCGAGCCGCTCTGGTTCGTGCAGCTTCCGCCGGGCAGCGATGTCATGAAATTGTTTGGCCAGCACAACACCGAGCCGGTCTGGGGGCGAATTGCGGTCATTTATTGCAACGGCGAGCCGGCCATTGACTTGCTCGAAATCGTCGTCAACACTTAAGATTGTTTGAACAAGTATCGCCGACCGCGGTATTGAGTTCCGAGGTGTTTCATGAATTTGTCTTATGACGTGGTGGTCATCGGGGGCGGGCCGGCCGGCTCGACGGTCGGAACATTGGTCGCTCAAAAAGGCCGCAAAACGCTGGTTATCGAGCGCAGCAAATTCCCCCGCTTTCACATCGGTGAATCGCTCATGCCGGAAACGTATTGGGTATTTCGCCGGCTCGGAATGCTGTCCAAGCTGAAAGAGTCGCCGTTCACAAAAAAATATAGCGTGCAGTTTGTGAATAGCGTCGGCAAGGAGAGTCAGCCGTTTTATTTTGACGAGATGAATCCGCATGATTGCTCGCAGACCTGGCAAGTTCTGCGCAGCGAATTCGACGAGCTGATGCTCCACAACGCAGCCGAGCATGGCGCCGACGTGTGGCAGGAGGCGAATGTTACCGATGTGCATTTCGAGCCGAGTGAGAATGATGATTTGCCGCGGGCCACGGGTGTAACGGCCAGCCGAGGCGGCCAGACTTTTAAGATCGATGCGAAGGTGATCGTTGATGCGACCGGCAATAACGCGCTGATTTCCCGCAAACTGAAAATCCGCAACGGCGATCCAAAACTCCGTAAGGCGGCGATTTTCGCTCATTATCAGGGTGCGATTCGAGATGCAGGGAAAAACGCCGGGGCAACGCTGGTGGTTGCGCTGCCGAATCAGGAGGGTTGGTTCTGGTACATCCCGTTGGCGGATGACATCATGAGCGTCGGTGTGGTAGCTGATCCTGCATATCTCATTCAGGGCCGGGAGAATCCGCAGCAGACGCTGGATGAAGAAATCGCCAAGACATCCTGGATGGCGAATCGACTCAAGCCGGCCAAGCAGGTTTCGGAAATTCACGTGGCCAGCGATTACACTTACCAATCGCGGCGGGTGGCGGGCGATGGATGGGTCCTGGTCGGCGATGCGTTTGCCTTTCTCGATCCGATTTATTCCTCGGGCGTGTTCCTGGCTTTGAAGACGGGCGAACTCGCCGCCGACGCAATCATTGCCGCTTTCAAAAACAATGATTTCTCGGCCCTGTCGCTGAGCAACTGGGGCGATGAATTGATCGATGGGTACAACTCCATCCGCAAGATCGTTTACGCCTATTACACCAAGGGCTTTTCTTTCGGGAAGTTCATCCGCCGCTGTCCGCAGTATCAGAAGAATGTGACCGATCTGCTGATCGGCGATGTTTTCCGCCCCGAGGTGAAAGATGTTTTCGGCCCGATGAGTGAGGACGTGCCCTTCCCGGAATTGGCGACGATCGATCATCCACCAGCGATGGCGTCGATCGGCAAATCCGGTTAATTAAAGCTGCTGCATGAAAGAATTCTCGATCACCCACCGTGTGCAGTTCTATGAGACCGACATGGCCGGCGTGGTGCATTTCGCCAATTATTTCCGCTGGATGGAATTGGTCGAGCACGATTTCTTGCGTTCGCTGGGATTGAGCGTGATGATGACACACGAGGCGGTGGACATCGGCTGGCCGCGCGTGGCGTGCAGTTGTGAATTCTTCAAGCCGGCACGATTTGAAGATGAAATCACCTTAAAACTGCGGATCACCAAAGTCGGCGGGAAATCGCTCAGTTACGATGTGGATTTCTACAAAGGCGACGAATTGCTGGCTCAAGGGAAGTTGACCAGTGTTTGTGTCGCACATGGCGATGGATCGTTCAAAGCGATTTCCATCCCCGAAGCGCTGCGGAAAAAACTAGGCAATTAGGTACCCGGGTCAGCTCGAGATGTATCGGGTGCCACAGGTCGGCGTACTCGCAGACCTGTGTCTTTCTGCACCATCGCAGCACAGGTCTCGGCGTACCGCGACCTGTGGCACCCAAGCCTGGCCTGCGACAAGAAACTAACGGACTCCCATCAACACTTCCATCGTTAACTGATCGAGCTGCTCATACGGAAGCCTTGCCTTGGCCAATTCGATGCGATTCAGCGGCGCTTCAGCCAATTTCCGAGCATTGGCGGCGCTGTACCTTCTGACCAGCTTGGAAAGATTTGGGTCCTCGACGTTGATCGTCCGCAGAAGTCCCTGAATCTCTTTATCTGTATTCCATCGCTCGGCCTTTTCCTTCAGCAGCATGTAGGTTCGCATGCACCCCTTGGCGAATTCGCGCACATCCTGGTAATCGCTTTGCCGATAGGCATGAGCATCAAAATGCCGCGAGCCGTTGTAGCCGGTGTCTTCCAGCAACTTCACGAGAAAAAAAGCATGCTTGAGATTCGCGGAGCCGAAACGGAAATCCTGATCGTAGCGGCCCATTTCCTGGTCGTTCAGATCGATGTGGAAAAGCTTTTTCGCTTCGATGGCCTGTGCGACATGGTGGACAAAATCCAGGCCGGCCATGGTTTCGTGGGCGAATTCAGGATTGACGCCGCACATGTCGGGATATTCCAGCGTGGGAATCAGGGCCAGGTATGAACCAGTCACGGCAAAATACATGTGCCCGCGCGGCTCGTTGGGCTTCGCTTCAAACGCAAACTTGTAACCGTATTTCTGATCGATGCTGTACTCGCAAAGAAAATTGATGCACTCCCGGAATCGCTTGATGGCGTCGATCGGATTTTTGGTCGCATCGCTCTCCACGCCCTCGCGGCCGCCCCAAAACACATAAATTTTGGCCCCAACCTCAGCTCCGTAATCCATCGCACGCATGACTTTTTGCACGGCATAAGCGCGGACCTGGGCGTTGTTGCTGGTGAAAGCGCCGTCCTTGAAAACTGGATCGCCGAACAGGTTGGTGGTAGCCATCGGGCAGACCAATCCATTGTCCTTCATTCCCTTTTTGAATTCTTTAAGAATACCGGCGATCTCCGTTTCGCTAGCATCAATCGGAAAAGCGTCATTGTCATGGAAATTCACGCCGTACGCGCCGATTTCTCCAAGCAGATCGAGAATCTGCCGCAACCCCAGCTTTTCGCGCGTCGGTTCGCCAAACGGGTCCCGGCCCACATTGCCCACTGTCCAAAGACCGAACGTAAATTTCATTTTCGCCAGCGCCGCATTGTTGGCCATTCGTGTTCCTCGCTACCCTTTTTTAAGGGGCTGGCAGTGTCTACAAAATGCATCGCATTGGCAAGCCAACCTGTAGAATGACATCATAACGGCTATAACTCCATTCCGTGGCCAAATATCAGCCCTGCACGAGGCTAAATATGATGAGTCGATTTTCACTATTGATCGGCAGTCTGCTGTTCGCAACTTACTGTTTTGCCGATCCCGATTTGAATACCCGGCAAGGCCAAGTGACAACGGCTGATGGCAAACCGATCGCCGGGGCGGTGATTCGGACGATCGATGCGCAAGCCTCGGTTCGTGAGGACCAAATCTGTCCGAGCATTTATCCGGGGCTCGGCAAGGTTTATACGACGGATGCGGAAGGAAAATACGAATTGGCGGAGCTGCACCCGCGCCTCAGATACCAAGTGGCCATCACGGCACCAGGGTACAAGCCACATGTCATTGAAGAGATGACGGGCTGGGTGACTAAGCCGTTGTCAAACAAGCTGCAACCGGCTGCGGAGAAACTCGACCCTGCCGGGGAAGTGACCGGCCACGTTTTGGACGAAAACGGCAAGCCGATTGCCGGGGCGGTGGTTGAGTTCTTCGGCGAGAAAATGGCGCAATCGGAGCAATTCGGCAGCATCACCGATGTGGATCGTTACGCTGTCAGCGGCCAAGATGGCGTTTTTGTTTGCGAAGCTAAAGGAGACCATCGGCATTTTTTCACAAAGGTATCTGCGTATGGATTCGCGCCACAGGTTGTGCTGATGCAGGCGGGGCCAGATGGGGCCAACGACAACGATGTTCGCATGAGCCGAGGATGCAGCGTCACGGGACGATTGTTGAAAGATGGCAAGCCGCTGGCGGGCGTGAAGATGAGGCTTTCACAAGTGAATTTAAATTCGGAGACATGCTTCGGCTTTTTTTCGATTGGGACCGACGCCGACGGTCGATTCACCTTCGAGCACTTGCAGGAGGTGGAGAATTACCAAGTTCTGGCAGCGATCAAAAGCCTGGGTAGCCGGGGAGCAACGCCGCTGGTGAAAGTAACAACCGGCGCGCTAGCCGGACAAGTGGCGGATGTCGGAGATATCACTGTCGGCCCGGCCGTAACGATCCGCGGCAAATGCATCTTTCCCGCGGGGGCGCAGGTCAAAGGGACCGCGGTTTATATTTCGTCATCCGATCTTGACGTGGGGACCGCAACTGTGAACGAGGACGGCACGTTCAAAATTCCAGGCATCGCGCCCGGCAGTGTTTCCCTGAATGTCAGCGGCCCGTCCGTTGGTTTGTCCGCAGACAACTTGAGCTATTATCCGCCCGTGAGGCAAATGATTGGCACGGTCGACAAGGATACTACATTGGTCCTGAAGCTTGAGCCGACAACGCACGAGAGGCACGATATGAGCGGATACTCAAGCGAAGTTTACGAGGCAAAAAAGACCCAGCCGTTGCAGGGAATAACTGAAGAGGAAAAGAAATAAGTACAAGTAGTCGGGGCTTAAGGAAGAAAGCTAAAAGACAGGTTAACAGGCACGCGGTTGGAGCCGTTTTGAGTGGTTCGTGGTACAAATGTCCATATGTCCGAGCCAATGCCAGCCGAGAATTTGACCGGCCACGTGATCATCGCCGGCTACGGTATCGTCGGCCGGTGCGTGGCCGATGCGCTGACATTCCGCAACCTGCCTTTTTGCATCGTAGAGCTGAATTCCGCGACCTGCCTGCGATTGGCCCATAGGGAGGTGCCGATTATTGAGGGAGATATCCGCGATCCGGCAGTGCTCCAGCAGGCGGGAATTCAAAGGGCATCGGCATTAGCCCTGGCGATGCCGGATGAACAGCAAATGCTGCAAGCCCTCCGCGTTGCCCGAGAGATGCGACCCAACTTGAAAATTATCGCCCGGTGCCAGTTTTCGTCAGCGGGATTACAGGCCACCCAATTGGGGGCTGCGGCGGTGGTGGCGGAACAGGTGGTGGCAAGGGAGTTTACGCAAACCCTGGAAAAGAGCCTCCCCTTTACCCCGCCGGTCTAAGTGCCCGGCCGGTGAGAATTTTCGGAAGTTTTCGTTAAGGGACCGGAACGGTTAAAGAGTAATGGTTGTTCAGGTTGCGTTTCAGGCGATGTCCGCCCGTCCGGTGATTCGCCTTCCCCGTGGACGAGGCCCGGAATTGGAGCCGAGCGATTTGGAATTACTGCGGTCCGCGACGCAGGGTGATGAAAAGGCGTTTCACGTCCTGGTTGATCGTCATGCGCCGGGGTTATTTCGCCTGGCCCTGTCGCTGTCCAGCAGCCGCGCCGATGCCGAGGATATTTGCCAGGAGACTTTCGCCGGCGCGTATCAGTCGATGGTTCGGTTCGATGCCCGCTCATCGGTGAAAACATGGCTGACCAAAATTCTTATTCGCCGAGCCGCCAAGATATGGCACAAATCGCGCCACAGTCGACGATCCATTTCAATCGACGACCCGGGGCGTGGCGGCGACGCGCCGAGCAACCCGCCGGCCCAAGCCGTGGCGAAGTTGAGCGTGCCGTCGAGCGTGTCGCAGGTGGATCACCAAATGGACTTGATGCAGGTGATCCGCACGCTCAGCCCGGAGCATCGGGACGTGATCGTGCTGCGGGAGCTGGAAGGTTTCAGCTACGACGAGATCGCCAGCGCTTTGAAAGTTCCGCGCGGCACGGTTGAATCCCGTTTGCATCGGGCGCGAGCGGAGATGCGCAAGAAGCTGGTCGATTATGAGGTGTGAGGGGTTTCGGGGAGTGAAGAACAGGGCTAACGCAGAAGGTCGCGCAGGTGGCCGTTATGAGTGAATGCAAATTTCAACAGTTTTTGAACGCTTATCACGACGGTGAGCTGGATGCCCAGACGCAAACGGATGTGCATCAGCATCTCCAGACGTGCGATGCGTGCCGTGATCAGTTGGGCCAGATTCGCCGGCTTTCCGGTTTGATTCGGACTGCCAGCGGCAATCGCCCGGATGATGCCATTCGGCCGGATGAATTGCGGCGCATCCATAGCTCCGTGCGGCAAGTGGAGCACGATCAGCCGCTGCTGCGGATCGCCGGATTCATGAGCGCGGTGGCGGCGTCGCTGCTGATCATCAGCGCGGCTTGGCTGGCTGAATTACCGCACAGAAATCCCGTCACGCCGTCGCCGGTATCGGTGCTTCCGATCGATTCGCCGGAATGGCAAGAGGTAGCGGTCGGGGTGTACGTATCGCCCAAGGCATTTCAGACCGACAATTCGCTCGACAATCTGCCTGCCTTCGCTCAGGCTGATACACAAATTGTGGATTTGATGCTCGGCGGATTGTCGAAATAGGAATTGGACGCTGATGCGACGCGCGAAGCTGATTTTGGCGATAGTTTTTTTGCTGACACTCTGTTCCGGTGTGGTGGCAGGAATGCTGTATTCGCGGTTACCTGTCAACAGTTCGACTGGCGTGCAACCCTCGCCCACACAGCTGCAACTTGCATTGCATTTGACCCAGGATCAAGAAGACAAAATGGAGAAAATCTGGGAGGGCGTGCGGAAGAACGTGGACGATTGCGTGAACAAAGCGCATGACATTCAGCATCGCCAGGATGAAGCGTTGTCCGCCCTGCTGACGGAAGATCAGAAAGCGAAATTCAAGAAAATTCAAGGCGAGTTTCGCCAGCAATCGGAAGATTTGAAGGCCGCCGAGGAACAGGCCATTCATCAGGCAGTGCAGCAGACGGATTTGATTCTCGATGACCAGCAACGCAAGCATTATCACGAGATCGTCGATAAACGGATTGGTCATGCCGGAGAATCTCCGTGGTTTTCGCCTGACGTGCCGACGACTCGCGGGTCTTGAAACAAGAGGAGAATTTGAAAGCGTTTTGCAGGCGGCCAAAGGGAGCTGATTCGCGCAACTGTATTGAGAACAGGAGAAGTTTTAATGATCTCAAAAGCGAAACCATCAGCCAAGCGAGCACGCAAGCAAAGTCAGCGGCACATTGAACCGCTGGAGGTGCGGCAGTTACTCTCATCCGTTATCGAAACCGTTACGCCAAATATTATCGCCCTGCCGGACCGTGGCGGCAGTGCTGCAATATTCGATGGATACACGCCCGCCGAAATCCGTGAAGCTTATGGCTTCACTTCCGTCAGCGCCACAGGAGCCGGCGAAACCATTGCCATCGTCGATGCCTACCGCGATCCGAACATTGTTTCCGATTTGAACGTCTTTGATGAGAAATACGGCCTCTCCAATCCAACGCTGAACCAATACAGCCAAACCGGCGGCAGCATTACGACCGTCCGGGATAACGCGAGCTGGGCCTCGGAAATCGCCCTCGACGTGGAATGGGCCCATGCGATCGCCCCCGGCGCGACGATCGATCTGGTCGAAGCATCCAGCGACAGCACCGCTAATCTGCTCGCGGCTGTGAATGAAGCGCGCAACCTGGCAAATGTCTCGGTAGTGTCGATGAGTTGGGGCGCTTCGGAGTTCGCTTCGGAAACCGCCGACGACAAATATTTCACGACACCGGCCGGCCACATCGGCGTGACTTTCGTGGCCGCCAGCGGTGATGACGGAGCGGCAGCGGGCGCGGAATGGCCCGCCAGCTCACCCAATGTCCTGGCCGTCGGCGGCACCACCCTGACCCTCACTTCCAGCGGCGCCTACAGCAGCGAAACCGCATGGAGTGATAGCGAGGGCGGTGCGAGCATCTACGAAAAAACGCCCAGCTATCAAACCGATGCTGACATCGGCACGACCCGCACCACGCCTGATGTCTCTTACGATGCCGATCCCAACACCGGCCTCGCCGTCTACGATACCTACGGCGACAACGGTTGGACCGTCTACGGCGGCACCAGCGCCGGCACTCCGCAATGGGCAGCATTGGTCGCCTTGGCGGATCAGGAACGCGTCGCCAAGGGCGAAGGAACCCTCGATGGCGCCACTGGCACATTGCCCGCCATTTATTCGCTTTACAGCAGCGGTGATACATCCTCGACTTACACGGCCGCATTCCATGACATCACCACGGGTAGTTCGGGTGGATTCGGTGGTGGTGGATTCGGCGGCGGTGGTTTTGGTGGCGGTGGATTCCCCCATGGTCCCGGAATGTTCGCCCGCGGTCGGGGTGGCGGATTCGGCGGCAATTCTGTCAGTGCAACCACCGGTTATGACGAGTTGACGGGCCTGGGAACGCCCAAAGCGGCAGATGTCGTCGCCGCTTTGGTGAGTTACGATGCCACCGTAACCACCGCCACGACCAAAACGACCACACTCACCCGAACCGAACGCCGTCGCCTGGAAGAGGAAGCAGCCGCCGCGGTTTCGCCCGCAATCGTCCAAAGTTCGCAACCGGTCGAGAATCAATCTACGATCATCATCGCTCATCCAGTCATTGCGGCGCTTGCCACAGCCGATCCCCAAACGTCGACATCGCCTCAAAGCATGCTGGAAAACGGCGCGGCCTCGAATCTTGATGTTCAAGCAAACACAGATGCTGCCACTCCGACCGTCGCTGTTCCCGCCGTCACCGGATACGGAAGCAGCGCGGGCCTCGGCGTCTTCACGACCGCGGCGGATACTTCCCCGCTGCTGACCATGCTCGACACCAGCCTGACAAGCAAAGCGATTTCCACCAGCGTCGAGCTGCTTCGGATGGATGCCATCGCTGCTTTGGGCAATACCGTGGCCGCCTTGTCTCACGAAGTGACCGAGGCAATGATGACCCCATCCTGGGGCTGCAGCAGCGCGACCAAGGCCTGGGCCATTACTTTGGGAGTGTTGGCCGCTGACGCCGTTCTCGTCGGCCAATGGCGCCGACGACGCAAAGAATCGGGCTCCGCTCAGGCCGCTAAATCCGTGTTCAGCTTGGTTCCGATTACCAGCGAGGCCCTCGAATAAACCAATAAACTTTTCCCGAGCCTCAGCTCCCTCCCAGTGCCCCGCCCTGCGTCCCCAGGGCGGGGCACATTGTTTTCCTATCCGCTTTTAGCAATGCCGCCTCTGCGCGAATTCTCGGACGTGCGGCAACTCCGAGCAGCCCTCTTTGTTAAGTGCAGGCCAACCGCGTTCGATAACCACACCACAAGGCCGCGATTTTCACGGCCGAAGTGGGTCATCGCTCAATTTTTTTCGGCAAGGCGCGGATCATGTCCTTCACCGATCAGTCTCAAGAAGATTCGAGCATGGTGCATTGCGTGGCGCGCGTCCGCAGGGCCGCGGATCACCCGCAGATTCGCCATGCCAAGTCGAAACTGCTCGTGCTCGACAGCGACCAGGAAACCTTGCAAGCCATCGTCGAAGTCGCCAAGCCCTATTTTCAGGTCATTCAAACCAGTGATCCGCAATGGGCGATGGCGTGGCTCGGGCAATACCGCGATGTAACGGTGTTTCTCGTTGACGAAGATTTGCAGCAAAACAACGGCAGCCAATTGCTTTTGCGTTCGCAAGCAATGCGACCGGAAGTGCTGCGGGTGCTCATGAGCCGGTCGGTCGACGATCCGCGAGTCGTCCAATCCTTGCAGCGCGGCATCGCCCAGACGCTGCTGGAAAAACCGATGTCCCGCGAAGCCCTGCTGGCGGCTATCGTTCCGCAAGCAGTCGAACAAAACGACACGCCGCATTTGATCGTCGCCTGATTCCTTCACCTGCTGGAAAATGCTTTGCCAAGAGCCGCCGGCGCTCCGCTTTTCCCTGCAACGCCCGCCAATGCCGCCAGGCTGATCAGATAGGGAAGCGCCGCGAACAATCGAAGCACCGCCGGCGGCAATCCACTGCGGGTTTCGACATGATTCGCCACCGCATGCACCAACCCGAAGAACAACCCCGCCAATAAGATTCCCGTTGCCCTCCAGCGGCCGAAGATCACCATGGCCAGCGCCAGAAAGCCGATGCCATCGGTCATGTTTTCCGTGAACGATTGGTTGAACATGATCGACAGATAGGATCCGGCCAACCCGGCACACGCGGCTCCAAACATGATTGCCAGGAATCGGTGCCGCTGCACGGCGATCCCCGCCGCCCGCGCCGCCTGCGGCGATTCACCGATCGCCGTCAATGACAATCCCAGTCGTGTAAATCGCAGCATCCACCCCGCCGCCACAACGATCAGCAGCGTGACGACCATGAGCCGGCGAGGGTCGATGGCAAGCGGTGTGCGCGCCTGCCAGTCCGCCGGCGTGAGTTTGTACGCCATTCCAGTGACGCCCAGTGCTAACAGGTTGATACCCGTCCCCGTGACGATTTGATCCGCGGCGAAAATCAGCGCGGCGATTGCGAAAGGAACCGCCAGCAGCATGGCCAGCAACATCGCCGCGGCGACTCCCGCCATCGGCCCCTTCCACAGGTCCACAAACCACGCCGCTAATGCGCCGCTGAGCATCATGCCTTCGATACCGATGTTCACAATGCCCGCCCGCTCCACCACCAACTCGCCGGCGGCCGCAAGAATGAGCGGCGTCGCCGAAGTCAACACCGGGGAAACCAAAGATAGCCCATTCCAGCCCATTGCCGGCGCATCAAAACATCCGCTCACCGCTTTCGCAAGGCCTTGGGCATTATACAATCCGGTGATGCACGATCATGGCCATAGCCATTCCCACGCCGTGACGGGTAATAAAATGGCGTGGTCGGTGGCGTTAACGATTGGTTTCGTTGTCGCCGAAGCGGTGGCCGCTTATTTCGCCCACAGTTTGGCGTTGCTATCCGATGCCGGGCACAATCTGGCCGACGCCGCTGCGCTTGGAGTTTCGTGGTATGCGGTTTGGATTGCCCGTAAGCCATCGCATTCTCAAATGACCTACGGATACCACCGTGTCGGTATCCTGGCGGCATTGGTCAACGCTACATCGCTGGTAGTCATCGCCATTTTTATTTTGATCGAAGGAATCCAACACCTGATTCATCCGAATATCGCCAACGGTTGGCTCATGATGATCGTAGCGGGTATCGCCGTCGCCATGAATCTCACCATCGGTTCGCTGCTGCACGCGTACGCCGGCCACGATCTGAACGTCCGCAGCGCGTATATCCACATGATCGGCGACGCATTGTCCGCCGGCGGCGTGGTGGTCGCGGGAATCGTGGTGGCCGTTACGCACAGCCGCATTGCCGATCCGATTGTGTCGCTGCTCATCGCCGCTTTGATCCTCTATAGCTCCTGGGGAATTTTGACCGAAAGCGTCACCGTCCTTTTGGAAGGCACGCCTTCGGGTCTGGATATGAAGGAAGTCGAGCGGTCGATCAGCAACGTCGAAGGCGTGCTCGGCGTTCATGATCTTCATGTCTGGACAGTCGGGCCGGGGATCATCGCCGCCAGCGTCCATGTCATGGTCGCCGAGCAATCCATCCGCCAGGGCCAGCAGATTTTGCGAATGGTCGTGGCTGAGCTGCGGACGCGCCATCGCATCAATCACGCAACCGTGCAAGTCGAAGTCGAAGGCCACGAAGTCGACGAAATGTATTGCACGCTTCACTAGGGCAAATCGGACGCATCATCACTTGGCGTCACCGCCCGATGTCCGGTACAAGTCTTGGACGTGGACCTGCTTTGGAAAATCTTGGCGACGCTGGCGCTGGTGGCGCTCAACGCGTTTTTCGTCGTGGCGGAATTCGCGGCGGTCGGCGCACGAGAGAGCCATTTACAGGAGCTTTCCCAGCAGCGTGCCCTGGCCCGGGTCGCCTTGCGCATCAAGCGGCGTCTGGATCTGTATCTCTCCAGTTGCCAACTCGGCGTCACGCTGGCCAGCCTTGGTTTGGGAGCGGTGACCGAGCCGGTGGTATCCGCCATTCTTGCCACCCCGCTGCATTGGCTGCACCTGCCGGTCACCTATTTGCACGTCACCGGTTTCGTCGTTGCCTTGGCGATCACCACACTGCTGCACATCGTGCTGGGCGAGCAAGCCCCCAAGAATTGGGCCATTCGTTATTCCGACCGTTTGCTGCAGGCGATTGCTCCGCCGCTGGTGCTGTTTACCTATCTGTTTTATCCGGCTATCTGGATTCTCAACGCGCTGACCAACGCCCTGCTCCATCTCACGGGCGTGCCGACGGGTTCGATGACGCAGGGATTGCCCCACTCGGAAGATGAGCTGCGGGCCTTGGTCGCTCAAGCGGCGCAACTGGGAATGATTCCCAAGGGCCGCCAGCAACTGCTGCAATCCGCTTTCGAGTTCGGCGACTTGAAAGTTCGACAGATCATGACGCCGCGAAGCGAAGTGGATTATTTGCTGCTCGATCAGCCTATTAGCCAGCTTCTACAGACGGTTCAGAAATCGGAATACACACGCTTTCCGCTATGCGACGGCGATTTCGATCACGTTGTCGGCCTGGTTCACATGAAGGATCTATTTGGCATTCTGAAACTCATCCCCGGCCGCCTGCGTTTCACGGACGACACAATCGACAATCAACCGGTCGCTGTTGCCGACGGCCTGCCCGGATCAGCGGTTCATGTCATCGGATCGGGCGATATCGATCTACGCAAAATCAAACGCGACGTGCTGTTCGTACCGGAACTGCTGTCCGCCCCGCGGCTGCTGCGGCAATTTCAAACGCAGCACATCCACATGGCCGTCGTCGTCGATGAATACGGCGCAACCCTCGGCGTCGTCACTCTGGAAGATGTGTTGGAAGAAATCGTCGGCGAAATTGAAGATGAATTCGACCGGGCCGCCCCATCGCCATTTGTCGTCGAGGGAACCAACCGCTTTCGTGTGAACGGCCTGATGCCCATGCACGAGCTGCGCGAGAAAATGCCGAGCGAGACATGGGACGACGCCGACGGGGTGGACACGCTCAGCGGCTATGTCATCAAACGCCTGGGCCGCTGGCCGAAAGTCGGCGACGTGGTAGCGATCGGCAGCTACTCGGCCAAGGTCATGACGGTGCTGCAAAAACGCCGCGTCGGACAGGTGCTGCTAACCAAGGAATCAGCGCCGAAATCCGACGCTCAGACGTAAGCCGAGCGGTACAACCATTTCCAAAAGCCCCGCATGAATATGTGGGGTTTCTTCTATTTGTTCGATAGACTTCAAGCCATCAGGCAGCAGCACTGGCTTCCGTGGAATGGTCCGAGGGCATAGAATGTTCGACAGGCCGGGAATCCTCGGCGGGCGGTAACGCCAAGTGGGCTGCTTCGCCGACGTCCTTCAAACCGATTCCCCCCAGCGGCTCCGGCAGCGGGGTTGCCGCGATCGACGGCATCCGCGCGGCGATAGGTGGCATCGGCAACGGCATCTGCCCAGCCGTGGAACCGGTAAAGATGATCAGCAAGCTGAAAGCAATAGCGATAGCGGCGATAGCCAGCGCGGTGTACGTGAGCCGCGGATCGGCAAGCTGCATGGACGAGAAGTTGCTCGGCTTGGACGGATAAGCACTGATTCCCGCCATTTGCTCCGCCTGCTCCAGCGACGCCTTGAGCTGCGGCAATTCCTTGTCGCGCAGATCGAAATATTGGCGGGTCACCTTTTCATATTGATCTCGGGCCTTGGCTCCGTCAGCGGCATTGGCCTGAGCATCGAGCAACGCCTGCCGCTTTTTCAGAAGACCATTTTCCGCATCCGCTTCGGCCTTGACGGCGGCGGCGTATGCGGCACGCTTCTGCTCCGTGTTTGCCTGCTGCTTTTGCCGTTCCTCCGCGGGCAATTGCTGGCTGTTGAGCACCGCCAAGGCCTTGCGGCGATCCTCGATTTTGCCGGCCAAAATCTGTGTCTGATCTTCCAACATCTTCAAGGCGGCATTGGCGTCGACGTTCTTGGCTTCCACCGCATCGGCCAAGGTGCGGCGGGCGTTGTTCACCGCGTCCATGCGGCTGGTCATCTGCTGGGCCAAATTGCGCTGTGATTGCGGCAGCTTCTGAACATCCGGCTCCAGGTGGGCAAAATTCTTCTGCAACTCTTCCGTCAACGCATCGGCCTGCTTGCGATCCTGCTCCAACTGCTTCTGGGCAGACGCAATCTCTTCCTGCGAGCGGGCAAGCAAATCCGTCAGCGTCATCAGCATCGGATCGCTTTCCAATTCCATTTTCCGCTTTTCGACCTGGGCCAATCCCGCGTCCAATTCCTTCTTGATCTCGGCGGCTTCCTTGTCGTAACCCTGCCCGACCGCGGCGTTGTAACCACGTTCACGCATCGCCAGATCATCCTTGACCCGCTTCATGTCCTTGTCGCTGTCCCACAATTCCTTGCGACGCTGTGTAAGCCGATTTTCGATAAACCGCTTTTCTTCCACCTGCTTTTCGTAACTCTTTTGCTGACGATCCAGCAGATCGCCGGTGAGTTTCTGCACCGTCTCCTGCAGCTTCTGGGCCTGTGCGACAAAGGCGCTGAGTTCAGGATTGTCTTTCATCAATCCCTCGGCCAGCGACGTGCTTTTTTGGAATTCCTCGATGGCATTATCCAAACCCTTGCGAGCCATGTCGGCGTGCTCTTCAACGGTATTCTGGGCCGTCGCCAGCTTGTTCTTCATGTCGTCCAGGGATTTTTGCAGCTCCTGCAGCTCTGGATCGGCCGGCGCATTGGACACAGCGGATATTTGGCTGGGCGGCTGCTCCAATGATTTGAGCGCAGCCTCGGCGGCCCGGGCGGCATCGAACGCCGTGCGGAAACTCTTCTCCGCGGTTTCATTGTCCGCTTTCAGAGCCCGAAGTTGCTCATCGTCAGGCAAGCGCGACATTTTCTCGTTGATATCTTTCCGCTGGGCTTCGAGAATCGCCAGTTCCCGCTGCTTTGCATCCAGCGTTTCGCGGTTCTGTTGCAGGCTAGCGCGGGCCTTGTCGGCGTCGCCGACCATTTCCTGATCGAGCTGATACAACGCATCGAGCACCGCGGCGACGCGCTTTTCGTCATTCTTGTCCGAACCTTCGTAGCGGTACACCAGCGTGTCATATCCACCGCCGGGATGCGATTCGGCCCACTTCACACGTCCCTCGTTGCGGGCGAAATCCTCCGCATCTGCCAAGAAACCGGGGGAAAGATCCAAGTGATGGCTGCGGAAATCGTTTAGGGCGACATCCCGGGCACGCTCGCTGACCAGAAGTGACTTCTGCGACTCCTGCAAGCGGACTTGTTCCGCTTGTTGCAGATTACCGAAATTTTCGTAACTGATCGAACCCGTGAAGGCAACGCGCTGCTGGCAGAATCGATAGATGATCCCGGCGGCGGCGGCCATCAGAATCACCATCACCGCCAACAGAACGGCCACGCGCTTGCCGCCCCGACGCACCATCTGCGGAGCGGCGACTTGCGTCGAGAGTGTATACTCAGTGCGGGGTGCGGCAACCGGCTGTTCCTCCTCGACCAATTCCGCCGGCTGCGGCAATTCTTCAGCGACAACTGTTTCCTCTACCGGCACTTCAGCAACTACTGCCGACGGCCCAGATTGGATCGGTGGCACCTCGGCCAAGGGCGGCGCGCCGAGTTCCTCGGCTAACTTCGCGGCCATCTCCTCTTGGGCCGGCGTTACCTCCGCGGCGCGGCGACCGGGACGCGCCGGTGTCGTCGCAGCCTTGCGGCGGGTCGGCTGGACCGGCGGCGGCTCGACCGGTTTCACCGCACTGCCGAATATTGGATCGTTGGACAGATCGGCGGAGAACCCTTGCGAAAACACATCAGCCGAACTGGCCACAGCGCCGACCAAACCGTTGAACGGCTGAGATGCCTGGCCAAATCCACCGCCACCAAAAGCCGTTCCCGACTCCGGCGATTCAAATCCCGCCGGCGGCTCGACCTGGGGCTGCTCGTCCTTCGGCTCCAGCCTCATGCGACGGGGCGGAGGCGGAATGCGAACCTTGCCTTGAAACAGCGGCTTATTCTTGGGAGGCTCGACGACAGGCGGCGGCTGCGGCGCGATCTCGGCTTCGGGTGTGACTTCCGGCGTAATTTCCGGCGCCACCTCACCCGTCGCTTGCTCAACAGGGACCGGAGCTTCCGGGATAACTTCAGGTTCCGGCTCAACGGCGATTTCCTCAACAGGCGCAGGTGTTTCCGCAACCGGCGCTTCAACCATCGGTTCCGGCACTACTTCAAGTTTATCAAACTGCGGCTGCGGCTCAGCCGGCAACTCGATCAATTGCTCCGGCTCGACGACTTCCTCCAGCTCGTCCAGCGGCACGTCATCCACCGGCAGCTGTGCGGGAGGCGGCGCAAGCGGGACCGGATTATCAATGTCGATCTGCAGGTTATCGAAGGGGCCTGCTTCGCCGGTTTTGTCGCGGAGGGTATCGATGCGTGCCCGCGGCATCTCTTTGCCGCCGAATCCGACCTGCACTCGGCCAAACGACGGCGGCGGTCCGGGCAATTCATCGAGCACCAGCGGCAGCCCGGTCACGAAATCCGGCATCATCGGCGCCGAGAAATCCAGCGGCATCCCCGGCACCAGCGTCGAAGTCGATGCAAAGGTTGATTCCGTTTGTGGTTCGCTGATCGCTTGCGGCGGCGCGACCGCTTCCATTGTCGCCGCCGATTCTGGCTCGATCGATGTGGTTGAATCCCGGAAAAGCGATTTCTTAGGATCGGCCGGCTCGGCCTGTTCATCAACTGGCAATACCGGCTCCGCAGCCGAAGCCGGTTCCTCGCTCGGTGACACAGGCTCGGCAATCAACGGCGCTTCATCCCAATTGAGCGGAGCTTCTTCGCTCGGTGCGGATTCGGTAGCCAACGGCTCGATATGCTCGATCGTCTCAAACGGGTCAGATGGCGACTGCGGCGACTCAATTGATTCGACATCGCTGATCGTCGGTTCATTGGCCTCGGCGACCGGCAGGTCCCAAGGCAATTCCTCAGATGAAATCTCGACGGGCGATTCTTCCTCGGCGACGGCCGGCTCGACAATCGGGTCTGGCGATTCGGCGGCGAATTCTTCCACCTGCCGTCCAAACGATGTATCGCTCAGATTCACATCGGTAGCCGCCGGCGATGGTTCTTCGACCGCCGGAGAAACCGAGGGTTCGGCAATATCCAATGACAGCGCGGAAGCCACCGACGGCTCGGTCGCCTCGATCACCCGTTCCGACGGATCGGGCAGAGGCGTAACTTCCGGAGTACGGATGGCCTCTTGCGGGACGATGCCCAATTCCAATTCATCCGGGGCGGTTGTAGGTTCGTGGGTGATTTCGTCGAGCGTTTCATCACCGAAGAACAATTCCGCTTCCACCGGGGCCGGCTCTGGCAGCTCCGAAACAACCGGCTGCGCGACGGCTGGTGCGGGCGGCTCAATCGGCACGGCCGCGATCGGCTCCGAAACTTCCGGCGGCTCGGGGATGGCATCCTGCTTCAAAGCGGCTGGCGGAAAGATTTCGGTTTCCGCAACTGTGGGCTGCTCAATTGCCGGCACTTCCAGCGGCTCCGGAATCAATTCGTGTTCCACCGCTTCGACGTGCTTGCCGGCAAAGATCGACGGGAGCTTCGCGATCGGCTCGGAAATTTCCAGCGGCTCAGGCATCGCGTCCTGCTCCACCGCCTCGACATGCTCATACGCAGGGGTCGGCGGCGGAACTTCGGCGACATAGGTAAAGGCTTCCGGTTCCACGGTGGGCAAATTGAATGCGGTCGCCGTTTCCTCGATGGGTTCTGCCGTTACGGGCAGATCGTCAATGATTTCCGCGGATTCGGACTGAACAGGCGGCTCGGGCTCGCTATGGGTGATTTCCACCGCCTCATCAATCGGGGCCGGCAATGGCTCTTCGGCCGGCGAGTGGGCAACGGTCGAAAATACTTCCGCTTCCGCCGCGGATGGATCGAACGTGGCCGCCGTCTCGGCCGGGGTGGTTAATTCCTCGCTGGTTTCCGCAGGCTCATCGGCAACGGATGCCTCGGCTTCGGCGTGCGTGATTTCGATCGGTTCTTCAGCAACAGCTGAAGGCTCTTCGGCGGCATTGAGCGGAAATACTTCCGCTTCGGCGGTGAACGGTGCCACCACCGAGACAGGCTCGGCGGGTGGCAATTCCTCGGCAGTTTCGGCGACGGGAATTGCGTCCTGTTCAGCGGTCTCGCTGGTTTCGGGAGAACCAAATTCCAGCGGTAACTCATTCACTACTACCGGCTCGGAAGAAGATGGCTCGACGGCCGGGGGTTCCGCGACCGGTTCTGGTTGGATTTCGAGGGTATCGGCAGGAACGGCGATCTCGGCTGCCTGAGCCGGGGGGACACGAACCTCCGGTTCCGCGGCTAACGGGATCGCATCATCGGTGATATCCAGGGGAATCGGAGCGGCGGCCTCCTCGTCGTGCTTTTTCGCCATTTCCAGAGCTTCACGGGCAGCGGCCTGCATACCGGCGCCGGTGGCGCTGGAACTGAGTTTCTCGGACAGCAGATTGTCGCCGATGAGCATGTGCAACGCCGGCTCGTTGGCGGCGGGGGCCGGCTCGGCAACCGGAGCGGCAGGAACGCTCGCCGGGAACACATCCTGCGCCGGCGTCTCGATCGGCTGCGGCTCGAAATCCAACTCCAGCGGCGGCTCGGATGAAGTCACCAGTTCCGGTTCCTGGTGTGAATGCAAATCTTCGATGGCCAAGGGGGCCGTGCCGACCAGATCTTCCAATTCGTCGATGCCGGATGGAGAGCCCCCGACAACCGGCTCCGCGGCGGCGTTGTAATGGATGTCCGTATCGCCGATGTGAATCACGTCGCCGAAATTGATTTCCTGCTGGCGAACCGGTTTGCCGTTGACGATTGTTCCGGTGCGCGAGCCGAGGTCTCGGACATATCGCTTGCCGCCCATGGAGAAGACGACAGCGTGGCCGGTCGAACAGCTATCCTCAACCAGCGAGATATCACTGGAGGGACGCCGACCGATGAGCAGGACGCGCTGGTCGATCGTAATCGGGAATTCGCCGCCATCCACATCGAGTTGGCCGGCGGGTGTTGAGTCGACCGCCGGGCGCTGCTTAGCGCCGGCGGCGGCCTGAAATTTGAACGTGAAGCTGCCGACCTTCAGCAAATCGCCGTCGACCAAATCCGCCTCGCGGACTTCCTGGCCGTTCACATACACGTGAGTGCGACTGGCCAGATCACGGACGTACACCTTGCCGTCGGAGCTGATGAGCAATGCGTGGGCTTTGCTGATTTGCCGCGAGAGCAGATGCAGATGCGCGTTATGCCGGGAACCGATCAGCAGGACCGGCCGCATAATCGGGATCGCAGGTTTGCCTTCATGATGGCCAAGTGGAATCAGCGCGGGCCAAGGCATGGGCGTCGATGGCGAATCCGAAGCCACCGGCTTCGGTGTCGGACCCGACCTGACGCCGGAGGACGAATATTGCTTTGTAACTGCTTTTGAAGGCATCACTCAACCCGATTGCTTAGTCCGAAAGGATTTCCCGGCACTGCTTCGCTGCGGCAATCCCTGCCCTGGAGGTCTCGGCGGTCCATCATAAAACGCCGGGCAACCATGTAGGTTCGCCGCAGTGGGCCGCAAAATCAATCCCGTCTACGGCGGCCAATCTGGCCGGCTCATCCACTGCTTTCCGAGCCGGACCGTCATTCTAACAGAGCATCGACCCATTTGACCCAAAAAAACATGGTTTTGACCAGCCTGGCCGTTATTGGTCGTCTATGCCGACCGGGTGAAATCGGATCATTGGCGGGTTGGCTTAACGTTGACGTCGGTGGGATTTGCGGTGTGAGCCCGGACACCAAGACCAGGGAGACGATCAGCGGGACCGGCACAGTTAATCAGCGGTCATTTATCAGACGAACTTGATCGGGGACTGCTGCTGGCTGCCGCGCGGCGGCGGTAGAGAAGTAGCCATTGATTCGCTGCAAAATCTCTCGCGGCGTCAATTCCGCTTTGACAATGTAGTCCGCCACTTTCAGGGCCTCTGCCTGCCGCTGAGCGGTCTTGTCGCGGTTGCCGGTGAGCATCATGACCGGCAGGTCACGCCATTTTGGAAAGCGGCGGATCCCCGACAGGAATGTCAGGCCGTCCACCTCCGGCATCATGTTGTCCAGTAGGATCAAATCCGGGGTCTGCTCTTTGAGCTTGAGCAAGGCCTCGGTCCCATTCCGGGCGACGGTGGTTCGATAACCCTCCTGTCGCAGCAGCCGGGCGATGGCATCCCGTCCAAGCGGAACATCATCCACGATTAAAATGCGGCGCATAAATCTCCAAAAATGTGCGGATAGCAATTGAAGGCCTGCAAAGCCTGTTCCACAGCCGAGAAAGGGGCGATTTTAGGAATTGGGCGAGAAGTTGGAGGAATTGGCCTGCCCGGAGCCGGGTGGATGGATGATAGCCAGCCGCTGGCCGGGCTTAAGCCGATATCGCAGCAGAACCTTGCGGCCATCCATTTCGGCCAGAACTCCGACACTTCGACCCGCCTGCTCCGAGCCGCAGATCACCATGGTGTTGGCGACCAAGCCCAGGAACATGTGGTAGATGAAAAACATCTCCGCGAACAGGGCGACAAGTTGCATAGCCAGCAGCGACGCAATCAGCACAGCCAGCATGGTCCAGATGAGCCATTCATCGGCAACGCTGGCAGCCCGCTTCTTGGCCTTCCACATGCAGCCGGCACAGGCGAGAACGAAAAGGTAAAACCCGATCACGCCCAGGATGCCGTGCTGCACCACCAAACAAATCCACATGATGCACAGGTCGTGATAGTCATCATACTGCGGCGGGATTAACCCGTAACCCGCAAGCCAGTGCCCGCCCATCGGATTGAAATACGGCAGCTTGTAACTTTTGACTTTCCCCAGCGTGTATTCGAGCAGATTCACACGGTAATAGCTGCTGGATGGATCCAGGCCAAAGCTGGCGACGATTTCCATCACGCTGCGTTTGGCGAACATCGTGACGCCGAGGTAGGCCGCGGCCGCGCCGCCGAAGATCGCTTTCCAAAATTTCCGCAGCGGAAAAAGCGCCGCGATGAAAAAGCTCATCGCCGCCATCATCATCGGACCGGCGGAGACCGTGGCCACCGTTCCGACCGGCAGCAATAGCCATGGAATAATCCACCATTTCAGCGAACGCTTTTCCCAAAATAGATTGGTCCCCCACGTCACCTGAATCGCAAAGAACCATCCGAACATGATGCACTGCTGAAACGGAGCGCTGGCCCGGAACATATCGACATGCATGAACGGCCGAATCTCCGTCCACTGGCTGGAAATCTGCGCCCATAGAGCTCCCTGCGACATGATGGTCCGATACGGACTGTCGCCGGTGCGCGATTGATAGATTGCCATGAACGCCAGCGGCATCGCGGTCCAGAGAAACCCCTTGATAAAAATGTAAAGACTGGGCCGATCCACCACGAGCATCCGCACGCAGAAAAACGGCACCAGGGCACTGAGGAAAAATCCAGCCCGATTGTTGATCGCGGCGACCGGATCGGTGGTCATCATCTGAGCCACCAGTTGCAGCGAGAAATAGAGCATGGCCGCGGTGTCGACTAAGGACCACTTGAATCGGCTGCGGATTTCTGGAGTGCTGAGGCAGCGAACGATCAGCGCCAGCCCCACCACGCGCGCCACGGTGAGCTGCAATTGCGGCGGCGGGACCAGCACATTCGTCGGATAAGCGCAAATCGCCACGCACAACGGCACGATGGCGGCGCGCGGCGGAAGCGTCCAGCATAAAATGCTGGCGAACACAGCTAAGACCAGCGAAATCGGTTGGTCGTACGACACAGCTGAAAATCCGTTTTCTCGATCAGCGGCTAGGCCTTGCGCGTCAAGCCATCCAATTCCTCGGCAAGCCGCGCCGTGAGTTGCCTACGTTCAAATCGGGCAATGCTGGCCCGGTCTTGCTCAAACTGTGCGGTTCCGCGCTGTTTATTTTGATAAAATTTCACCAATGCCTCGGTCGCCCGGGCGGTATCGTTTCCCTCGATGGCCAACCCGCTGCGCGTTTCCTGCACAAATTTGCGCATATCCCCCGGCGGACCCATTGCCAAAATCGGCCGGCCGCTGCCGAGGTATTCGTAGGTTTTGCCCGGAACCACCAATGCCGGCCCGCCATCCATCGGCGTGTGCAGCGGCAGAAAAAGCACGTCGGCGGATTCGACCCAATTGACGCTTTCGCTGTGCGAGCGGTAGCCGAGCAATTTGACGTTGCCGGCCATCGGCGATTGCTGGATCAGCCGGTTATCCTCCGCCGACACCTCCCCCACCAGCACCAGTTCCAACTTGTCAGCGGGAATCGCGCCGCTGGTGACCGCCTGCTCCATCGCCGCCAGCAGATAGCGCGGCGTGCGTGTCCACAGATTGATCGGCCGGCGCGGATATTTCAGCTTCTGGAGCATCCCCTTGCCCGCGAAAACTTTATCCCACACTTCGGCCAGCTCGGAATGAAATGTGCCGGTATGCACGATCCGCAACACATCGGCGTCGGCATGCTTGTTGGTTTCCTTGCCAAAATCCTCGGCGTCGTATCCGTTGGTGATGGAAATGACCCGGCCGGTCACCGCGGGGCCGGAACCGGCATCGGCCCGGGCGAATTCCTCCTGCACGGCGGCCGCCGCTTCGGGAGTATTCATGATGATCAAATCCGCCGCCGCCAGTGCTTCCCGCATCTTTCGCCAATCCCGGCGCGCGTGCCAACGAGTCGAGTAAATGCGGGTTTCGTCCAGCGCCCAGGGATCACGCAAATCCAGCACGAGCGGAAGGCGCGTTTTTTGTTTTAGTTCGATGCCCGCTTCCGCCGCCGTGAAAGGGGACATGGTGACGAAAATGGCCGATGGATGATGGACCTGAGCCAGTTCCATTCCCAGCCGCGCCGCCGGGGCTGCCCACCAGGCCATCGGGTCCGTGGCGAAAAGCGGTTGCCGCCATTTCTTTTGCGCCCGGAAATACTTGTCCTTTTCCCCCTGCATCAGCGCCGTGTAGCGCACGGTGTTGGTGGACGGCAAATCCTTCAACAACGACGGGTCCATCACTCCGCTGGCGTTATCCGCCATGCCGCCGTGGGCGATGACCAGCGGATTCCAACCGAATTGCGGCAGATACTTGGCGAATTTGACGGAACGCTGCACGCCCGCGCCCCCACGAGGCGGGAAAAAGTAGGCCAGAAATAGCAGCGTGCGATCCAAGTTGCTTGCTTCCCGTTGCAATCACCTGTGCTGTTAAGCCCCGGAATGCGTGTTATGCCGGGCACGCATACTGCCGCTTGCCGAAAGAGGCTGTGAACCATTATCGGCTAAAACCCCTGGCGAATCGGTCGGCCGCCGTTTTCCTTCACCAGCCACGATGTGGTGCGGCGTGAGCACCTCACCCCGCGCTAAAACTTGGGCGTACACGCTGGCCATTGTCGCAGCATTGGCCTTCCATTGGTAGCGGTCTAAAACGAATTGGCGTCCGGCCCTGCCCAACGCCCGGCGCCGATCGGGATTTCGGATCAAATCGATACAAGCCTGGGCCAGGCCCTTCACGTCAAAAGCGGAAACTAGCACCCCAGTTTGGCCATCCAAAACCGCCTCCGGCACTCCACCAACGTTCGTGGCGACCACCGGCACCTCGCAAGCGGACGCCTCGATTGCCGCGACGCCGAAACTCTCCTGGCAAGTGCTGGGCATGACAAAAATATCGGTTGCCTGCATCGCCGCCACCATTTGCGAATGCGGCAGCCGGCCGGGGAAGGTAATCTTGTCAGTGATGTGCAAATCGTATGCAAGTTGCTTCATCCATGACGCCTGATCACCTTTTCCGGCCATCGTCAACCGGGCTTCGGGGCATTCCTTGACGATAACGGCAAATGCCTCGACCAACACTTCCGGGCCATATTTCGCCTCAAGATTCTTGAAAAAACCGAGTTGCACAAGGCCGGTATTTAGCTTGGTGGTCGATGGTTTGAATAAATCGCAATCGACGCCGAAGGGAATAATCTGAATCCGCTGACCCGGCCGGCAATACTCCGCCGTCACTTCGGCCAGAAAATCTGTCGTGGCGGTAACGGCCGTCGACTTTGCCAGAATTTCCCGCACCCCGGTACGGTGTTTTTCACTGAGCGGAAATCCGGCATTGAAAGTCACTTCACTACCCCAAGTCGAGGTGATGAGCCGATCCGCCACACTATCGAAATAAAAGCGATTCCGCCCGCCGCCATCAGGATAATGCACATGCACCAGGTCCGGCTGAAACCGGGAGAGGATACGCTTCCAGTGTAAAAAATAATCCAGGTAGAGATGCACTCCCTTAAGCGGGTGATACCACCGCCGCCGAGGGAAGTGGATCACGTCAACGCCATCCACCTTGTCCGGCATTGGCGACACAACTAACACCTTCATCCGCTGATCGATCTGAAAATATCGCGCCCAGCGCCCGGTGTGGGCGGAATTGCTATGGGCCACCATCAGGAGCCGTCGGCCAGCCAGCGAAGTAGATTCACAACCAGCCATGCTTCGGGGCCTTGCTCGATCAAGCGTCCTTGCCCAAGGTGCTGCGCTGCAGATATCCCAGGCTCCGAACGATTCTGGCATATACCGCGCCTATCCATTTTGGTTGCCGGCGCATCATTGAGCCGACTCGGTAGCGAAGCGACGCCGGGGCATATTGGTGCTCCAACAATTTCGCATAGCCATTGGTGTGATGGCGTTCCCGCATGATCTGTTCCTGCAGCAGCACTAGATCCCTTTGAATCCGCCCGATCTGCCCAGCGCGCACCGATTCGCTTTGCACCTGCGGCAGATGCTTGAGCATCAGACAAATGCGGTCACCAATGGCCCGTGCATCCCTCTTTGACATATTGCCGGGATGATCGCGAGATTTAGCCAGCGATGCATCCAACGTGTAAGCAGCGTCGTACTTTTGCGTGATGCGATACCACAGATCCCAATCCTCGCCGATGTGCAAACTGGTATCAAAAACCCCAACATCCGCCAGCACCGAGCGGCGAATCATGATGCAACTGGTGTTCGTCGGCATATACGTCAGGAATTGCTCGAACGGCTTGGGCAACAATCCCTCACGCGGCTCCGGTGGCAAGCGTGTCGGACGATATCCGATGAAGCGATCATCGATATCAATGCAGGTCAAAGCGCAAAACGCCATGCCGGCCGAGGGATGTGCGGTCAGCAGGCGATGCAATGTCGAAACGGTGGCCGGCATCCATAGATCGTCGCTATCGAGAAAGGCGATAAAGTTTCCATTGGACAGCGAAAAACCCCGATTGCGCGCACTAGCCGGACCGCTATTTTGCTGCGAGGCGAAAACCAGATCGACGCCCTGCTCGGCCAGTTTGGCTTTTTGCCCGGGAATGACTTCCTTGGTGTCGTCGGTGCTTCCGTCATCCACCACGACCACCTGCAACGGACGATAATCCTGTGCCGCCACGCACGCCAGCGCCTTGGATAACAGCGCTGAGCGGTTGTAAGTCGGAATAATGACGGAAACCAGTTCGGACATAGATTCCGCTCTCATTGAACGATAGCCGCCGGCGACGGTCTCGGCCGCGGCCAGCGCAATTGCAATTCCCGATTCATCCACCGCTCAAGCATCTGCACCTCATACCGCAGCGAGAATTCCGTCTCCGCCTTGTGCCGGGCGGCTTTCGCCATGGCTTCGTGTTGTTGGGGAGTTTGCGCGATCAATTGCTCCATCGCCTCGGCCAGCGCCGCTGGATTGTCAGGCTCGACCAGCAATCCCGTTCCCGGAGCAACGGTTTCGTGCAGGCCGATCAACTGGGTTGACAGCGCCGGCAGCCCGCACGCCATCCCTTCACGCAACGCCAGCGGCATGCCATCACGGTTGCCGTCCTTGGCAATTACGCATGGAAGCGCAAAACAATCCTGCTGCGGGAGCCACTCCTTAAGAAAAGTCGCATCGCGCCGGCCGAGCAGTTGAAATAGATCGCCGATTTGCAGCTCAGCGATGCGCTGTTCCAGCGATTCACGCAGTGGCCCTTCGCCGACAATCTGCACCACAAAATCCCGCCGCTTTTTAGCGAGCAATCCTGCCGCTTCGACCAGAACGTGAAATCCCTTGATCTCCACCAGCCGCCCGGTTCCCGCAAATCGGAACGGCTTGTGCGGCGGATGATATTGCGGCGCGAATCCGTCAATGTCGATCCCGTTAGCCAGCACATGAACCCGGCTCGGATCGAGATTCGGAGCCAGCTTGAGAATCTCATCTCGGTTGTAATGACTCACCGTCACCACAAACGCACATTGTCCCAATGTATGCGGAAACCATTTCGTCAAGGGATTCACGAAAATGTCATGCGCTTGCAGCGTAATCCCCAGTGGAATCCGCAGCAGGCGCGAGGCGTGATAGCCCAGCAGCAGTTGCCGCATCGCAAAGTGGACGTAGAGAAAATCGAACTCCTCGTGGTCGATCTGCTCCAGTGCCGCATCCCACGTCAGCCGATCTGTCCAGAGTTCATCCGGCACCAGCTCCGGTTTGTCATCATATAGATGCTCGAAAATCGCCCCGTGTTTCCTGCGCAGTTTCTGGCGGGCGGTCAGCTTCTGCACTTTCCGCAACACCGGCATGCCCAGGCCTTTGACGCGGATGATTTTGTCTCGAATCGTGTAATTCGGATTGCCGGACGTGGCCGGATCAGCGCCGGCCAGGGCGATGGCAATCACCTCATGGCCCAGCGACGCCAGCCCACGGATGTCATTGACGACAAACGTTTCGCTCAGGCACGGGAAAGAATTGATGATGTACCCGATTTTCATAGAGTCCAGCGAAATGCCGCCTCATCCCCATTGCTTTTTTCGGCTGCCGTGCCACTGCATGAAACACATGGCCACTGGAAAAAGCAATTCCTTCCAACTGCGAAGCCGGCGACGCATCATCGCATCGACCGCTATGAGATATCGATTGGGTTGAATCAAATCCCGCAATAATCGGCGGGAAGTGTAAGGCCAGCCAAGCTGCGCCCAGCCATAGGCGAAGCTGCCGTTGCGCTCGTAAAGCTGCTTCCATGTGTAATCATGGCCGTGGAAACTCAAGGCCCCCTTCACCTGCATCATCCGCAAGCCCTGGGCGTGCAGCTTCACCTGCATGGCGCGATCTTCCACCGCATCGCAATCGCCGAATCGCAGCTTCTCCCAAACGCTTCGCCGCAAACCAAGATTCGCGCAGCTCACGGCGACTTGGCCATACGCCTGGTCAAAACGGATGGCCACCGACCGCAGCCACGACCCGTGATAATCCCAGTAAAACGTGTATTGGCCCGGCGGCTCGGCTTGTTCACCGATCGTCGCATCGGCTCGGCCGTCGAGAATCGGCTGCGCCAGGCGCACCAGCCAATCCGAACTCGCCGGCCGCACATCCTGGCTGATCGTCACCACCACCTGTCCTCGGCAATTCTCAAACAATGTGTCCCGTGCCACACCGAATTTGAATTTCTTCGGCTTGTACGGAACCACCCGCGCCCCATTTGCGGCGGCATATTGATCCGTCCCATCCCGGCTCGCCGAATCCAGCAGCACAATTTCAAACGGCCAGGGCGTTTGCTGCTCGCGCAGCGATTCCATAACACGGTGAAACAGTTTTCCACCGTTGCGCGTCAGAATGCCAACGGAAACAATCGGGGATGATTCTTGCGGCTGAAATGGCATAACCAGACCGCCTAAGCCGCTTGCTCACGGGCATCGGGATTGGCCGTCGGTGCGGCTGCGGGCTGCCGCCATTCATGCACCAAACCGAACACGCCCGGCACCGGAACCTGTTCATTCAGCACGAACCGCGTCTTGGGCATCGTATCGACAAGCTGTCCCGTGGCGCCGTCAATTAACTTGATGTTCCACGCATACACGTTCGGCTCCATCAGCAATGATGCAATCTTCAAATCGATATAACCAACACCCGTCAGCGGTTGCAGCTTCACTTTTTCCAATGGCGTGCTGCACGAGGCTGCCAGATAATCATCCGAGGCCCACACCAGATCAGCCGCGAGCTGCGGTTGCTCCAAACGCTGATTCGCTTTGTAGTGCATCCGCACCGTCATCCCATCGCCGCTGCCGAACACTTCGCATAATTCACCGGCCGCATCGAAAAGTTCACAATGCGTCATCGCCACCGCCGTCGCCGGCTTGTTCTTCAAATCCGCGGCGGCGATTTTTTCCTGATCCGCTTTGATCCGCTCGCCAACAATGTGGTGATATTTCTCGATCACCTTCTGCGACGGACCCTGCATCAGCGTCTGGCCCTTGTAGAGCATCAGCGTGTTCTGGCAGAGGTTGCGAACCTCGTTGAGGTTGTGGCTAACGAGAATCATCGTCACACCGTTACGCAGCATACGATTCATGTGGTTCATGCAGCGATTGCGAAACTCCGTGTCGCCGACCGCCAGCACTTCATCCACGAGCATGACATCCGGCTCGACAAACGCCGACACCGCAAAACCGAGCCGCACCGCCATGCCGCTGGAATATCGCTTCACCGGCGTATCGATGAATTCCTCGACGCCGGCGAATTCCACAATGTCATTAAATTTCGCCGCCACTTCCTTGCGACTCATCCCCATGATCGAGCCGTTGAGATACACGTTTTCCCGGCCCGTCAGATCAGGATGAAATCCCGCTCCGACTTCGATCAAGGCGCTAAGCCGGCCACGCACGTGATATTTGCCCCGCTCCGGACGCAGAATACCACTGAGAAGTTTGAGCGTGGTGCTTTTCCCCGAGCCATTGGGGCCGATGATGCCCATCGACTCGCCCTTGCCGAGCTTGAAGGAAACATCGGAAACCGCCCAGAATTCCTGGTCTTTCAAGGCGACGGGGTCTTTGCGCTTGCCAAACGGCAACAGCTTGCGGGCCATGGCCGGAATGAAATCGCGCAGACTGTTGTGCCGCTCGCCACGAGCGAACTTCTTGTAAATATGATCGAATTCAACAACCGCTTCGCTCATAGGGACAAACGCCGTTCTTAGATGTACTCCGCGAATTTGAATTCGGCTTTATGAAAGGCCGCCCAGCCGCCGAGCAGCACCACCGCTGAAACAATCGCCGCCGCCAGGAATCCGACCGGATTGTGCAGGCCGCTGCCCATCAAGCAATCACGGTACGTATCAAGGATGGCGATCATCGGATTGGCAAACGCCACGCCCCGCAGCGCTGGGTGTTTCACGAACCGAATCGGATACATGACGTTGGTGGCGAAAAACCAAAGCTGCAGCACGAACGTCATGAGGTATTTCACATCGCGGAAAAACAAATTCGCCATGGAGACGATCAGCGACAACCCCGCCACGAGCATCAACTGCACCAGCAGCACCACCGGCAGCGCCAGCAGCATCAGCGACGGATGCACATGCACATCCCGGATGACGTAAAAAATATAGACCGGCACGATGATGAACATGGATATGCCAAAATCGACCAGCGCCCCGCCAACCGTGCCGAGCGGAAAAACTTCGCGGGGAAAATAAATCTTGGTAACCAGCCGGCTGTTGCGGGTCAGGCTTTCGACACTGGCCGCCAGCGTGCCGTTAAAGAGCGTCCAGGGAATTACGCCGGACAGCACAAACATGAAATACGGCATGTCATAGACTTGAGTCTTGTCGATCGCCATGACGCCGAATTGGATGATCGCCCACAAAACCAGCGTCTGAATCAGCGGCATGAGGATCGCCCACGCCACGCCGAGCAGCGATTGTTTGTAGCGCACCCGGATGTCCCGCCAGGCAAGCATCGCCAGCAGGCCGCGGTAGCGGACCAATTCCGTAAACATCTCCGGCATATATTGCTCAGCCAAGGGAAAAATTCGTTGCGCACGACCGCAGTGCCATATCTATCGACCGCCGCATCGCTTGGATTCAAACCGCGGGCGACAGCAAGCGGTCGTCAAACATTATCGGACCTGCCATGCAGCGTATTTATATCCGTCAGGGCGATGGGGAACAACGAGTGATTGGCTTCAAGGGGATGAGGTCATTGGATAATAGGTGAATTCATTTGAAATCTAAAATCTGAAATTTCAAATACTTACCGAAGATCAGCCAATTACAGCCAAACTCCGCAGACTCTTAGGCGGGGCGAACGAAACATCCTCGTCAGTAAGCGTTCGAGTTTCGATGACCCCGCCAAACTGCGATTGCAGCCGATCGAGCAGACCCTGCACCAAATGCTCGGGAGCCGATGCCCCCGCCGTGACCAGCACGGATCGCTTGCCAGCCAGCCACTGCGGATCAATCTCCGATGCCTGATCGATCAGATACCCGCTGACGCCCATCGATTCCGCCGTTTCCACCAGCCGCTTGGAGTTGGAGCTGTTCTTGCTTCCGATCACCAGCACCAGATCAACTTCCGGAGCCAACGCCGTCACCACATTCTGCCGATTGGTCGTGGCGTAACAAATATCCTCTTTGGGCGGCTGGCGAATACCAGGATATTTTCGCTTCAGCGCATCGACAATTTTGTTGGCATCATAAATGCTCAGCGTCGTCTGCGTGACATACGCCAGCTTTTCATCCGGCGTGAAAGTGAGCGCTTCCACTTCTTCAACGCTTTCGACAATAACCATCGAATCCGGCGCTTCGCCCATGGTGCCGATCGCTTCATCGTGATTGCGATGGCCAATGAAAATGATCTTGTACCCCTCCTTAGCAAACCGCAGCACTTCCAAGTGTACCTTGGTCACCAGCGGACAAGTCGCGTCGATTTCCACGAGGTTGCGATCCTTCGATTCATCCCGGATGGCCGGCGAAATGCCATGCGCACTGTAAATCACCACTGCTCCGCTCGGCACCTGGCCAATGTGGTCCACAAACACCACGCCGCGCTCCTGAAAATCCTCGACCACATGCTTGTTGTGTACGATCTCATGAAACACATAAATCGGCGGCCCTTTTAGCTCCAACACCTGATTCACGCAGTCGATCGCCATATTCACCCCCGCGCAAAACCCACGGGGATTGGCCAAGAGAATCTTCAATTTCGTATTCGAACTGGGTCGCATATTGATTATTGTATCGAATTTTCCGGGCAACGCTCTTTCAGCAAAAGTTTTTCCCGGTAGGGTGGGCACCGCCCACCATCTTCCATCACGGTGGGCAATGCCCTACTCCCCCATTTCCAATATGTTACGATTTCCGCTGCCAAAACACGAGGAGTAACCCATGCCAGTAAACCGTCGTGATTTTCTGCAAGCGGTTGGAGCCACAGCGGTAGCGTTAACGGCCCCAACTTCCTTTGGGGACCAAACGCCGCCGAAACAACCGAATATTATCATGCTCGTCGCCGACGATCACCGCGGCGACGCCATGGGCTTCCTCGGCCACCCCGACGTGAAAACCCCCCACATGGATGACATGGCTGCCAAAGGCACGTCATTCCCCAAAAGCTTCAACATGGGCGGCAACCAGGGCGGCGTCTGCGTCCCCGCTCGGGCCATGATCCATCAGGGCCGCCCCTATTTTCGCGCGCCGGATCAAATGAAAGGCAACGCCGTCATCGGCGAAACGCTGCACCAAGCCGGCTACGACACCTTCGCCGCCGGCAAATGGCACAACGGCGCCAATTCTTTCCAGCGATCCTTCGCTAGCGGCGCCACCATCTTCTTCGGCGGCATGTCGCAGGATCACAATCACACGCCGATCCGGGATTACGATCCGAGCGGCAAATATCCCGACAGCGCCATCCGCAAAACCGAAAAATTCGACACCGAAGTCTTCGCCGACAGCGCGATCGATTTTTTGAAGCATCGAGCCGACAAGGGAAATGACAAGCCGTTCTTTTTATACGTCGCCTTCACCACGCCGCACGATCCACGCGATCCACCCAAGGAATATCGGGACCACTACGACCCCGCCAAGCTGCAACTGCCCGGCAATTTTCTACCCGACCATCCCTTCGACAACGGCGAGATGAAAATCCGCGACGAACTGCTCCTGCCCCGTCCCCTGCAGATCGACGCCATCAAAAAAGAATTACAGGGCTACTACGGATTGATCACATTAATCGATGATCAAATCGGCCGGATCAGACAAACGCTCGACGAAATCAAACTCTCGCAGAACACGATCCTGATTTACACCGGCGACCACGGCCTGTCCCTCGGCTCACACGGTCTGCTCGGCAAACAGAATCTCTATCAGGAAGCCCTCTCCACCCCATTTCTCATAGTCGGCCCCGGCATTCCCGCCGGCAAGCGCAGCGATGCAATGGTCTTGAAACAGGATTATTTCCCCACCCTGTGTGATCTGACCGGCACCGCCAAACCCGCCACCGTGCAGGGCCAAAGCTTCGCCGGCGAATTCACCGGCCAATCCTTCCAAAAGCGCGACAGCATCTTCGCCGGTTACCGCCATCTACAGCGCGGCTACTTCGACGGCCAATGGAAATTTATCCAATACCAAGTCAACGGCGTCAAAACCGTGCAACTTTTTGATCTAAAAAACGATCCGCTGGAAACGAAAAACCTCGCCGCCGCCGCGGAAAATAAACAGGACATCGAGCGGCTCGCGGAGTTGATGCACGAATCCCAAAAACGCGACGGCGACAACCTGAAACTTCTATGATATGAACATGGAAAGCCGCGACCGTGGGTCGCGTACCGTCTAAAACTTCTCGTCGTCGTGATGCCCCATGCCCCATGCCCCATGAGGGAGCCGCGCACGAAGTAAGCGGTTGCTCCTAACACTTCCGCCGTACCGAAGTACAATTATCCGGGATGCCCTGATTGGTATAAATTTCAAGGTGACCGATGCGAACAACATCCCGCCCGATTAGCCGAGCAAATATGCGACTCGAACCTCTGGAGCAGCGCCGCTTCCTCTCGGTAGGCGACATCCTTCCCAGTGGCTATGCAACCGGAACGCCACCCCCAGCCATCACCGAAACCACCGTCACACAAGGCAGCGACACCCTGCTCATCTCCGGCAATTCCGTCGAACGCAAAAACTCCGAAGGCTCCCTGGATTCCACTTTTGGAAATGACGGTGCCGCCACGTTCCCCTTCACCCCCAGCGCCATCGGCCTCGACTCCGCCGGCGACATTATCATCGTAGTAGGTATGAGCGGCACCAACCTGGAAGCCGCCCGACTCACCAGCAACGGCCAGCTCGATACTACCTACGGCTCCGCCGGCATCGCCACCGTCCCGCTCACCAGCGGCGACACGTACTATGGCGCCGACTTCCTCGTCAATTCCAGCGGCGACGTGACTCTCTTCACTCAAGGATACAATCCTACACTCACTAGCGAATACGAATCCTCCGGCGGCTTTGTCACCATCGCCCGCCTCACCAGCACCGGCCAACTCGACACCACCTACGGCAGCAACGGCTTTTCCGGCATCGGCAACAGCGGCGGATACAATCTGAATTTCCTCCCCGAGGGATCAGCTGTCCTCACCGACTCCGCACTCTCCTTCGGCCAGGAACATCCCTCAACCGCCTACTACGTCGATAGCTCCGGCAACGTCACCACGCTCGAGGAGGACGACGGCATCTCCACCAACTGGCAAGTCGACCCCGTCAGCGGCGATGAATATTATCTGCTCGAACGCTACGAAAGTGATTGCTCCCTCGCCCTATTTACCGGCTCGACGCAAGACGCGACTTTCGGCACGCAGGGCGGAGAATCATTCGACGAAATCATTGATTAGGCGCTATCCAGCCGCGGTATTTCAGTTGCGTCTGTTGATGGCATCGCCTCTGAACCGGGCGGCAACATTCTCGTCGCATTCACATACTACACCGCTGACAGCACCACCCAGCACGTTGCCTTCACCGAACTCAATAGTGGTGGAACACTCGACACCTCTTTCGGCGACGATGGCGTCGCCCTTTCTGCGCTGGATGGAACAACTTTCAATCCTATCGGACCACTGACAACGCTTAGCAATGGCGACTTTTCACTTCTCGGCACGAATGCCCAATCGCAGGTTGTCACGGACGTGTTTCAGGGAACCGACCGCCAGATCAATCCAACCATCAGCAGCATGACATTCTCCCCGCCGCCCGCCGGCCGCAAATATGCTTACTTCACCCTGACCTACCAGCCCGCCCAAGGCACCCTCACGTCCGCCGACGTCCCAAGCGGCGCCATCACCGTGAATTCTGCCCATGCAAACGTGAACGCTGGACTCGTTTCCTCGACCGGCGGAAATGGTGCGCCGCTCACGGCCAGATACGTCTTCCTGCTGGACCGCCACGGTTTCACCCGCTTGGACAATGGTCTTTACAGTTTCGTCGTCAACGGCGACGCCGTGATCGATAGCCTTGGCTACGGCAGCAGCGGATTTGTCCAAAGCTACACCCTTTATCTTCCGCGCCACAACCGCGGCGCGCCCATCGCCACTCCGATCCTGCCGATGGTTGTGGAAGCGGTGGTTTTCGATTCTCAAAGCTTGTTTGCCGAATCAGGCGAAGAGGATATTTCAATTCTCAAATGAGAAGTAATCGGCTGGCAAGAGGAGGAGAACCATGCGTCGCAGTCCGACAAAATTCGCACTTGAACCGTTGGAACCCCGCCGTTTCCTCTCTATTGGTGACATCCTCCCCACCGGCGCGACGGAGACCGGCATTCCGGTCAAGCTGGCCACGGCAATCAGTTTCCCCCAGGGAAGTGACACGGTTCAATTTGGCAACGGCGGCCTCGAAAGGCTTACGTCAACCGGCAGCGTCGACACTACCTTCGGGAATGACGGCGTCACGACCTTTTCCTTCGAGCCGCAGGCCGTTACCGCCACGGCGGATGGCCAAATCCTTGTGATGGGCCCGAACGGCACCAATATCGATATCGTCCGTCTTTCCAGCAGTGGCGTTGTCGACACTACGTTCGGGAGCGACGGCTTGCTCACCGTGCCCCTTACCGCCAATACAACCTACAGCCTCGGCGCAATCACCACCGATTCAGCCGGGCACATTCTTTTGGCCACTTTAGGCCAAGGGTCGCTCGGTGCGGGCAATGCGATTTACACGCAATTGGTTCGACTCCAAAGCGATGGCGCCATCGACACTTCCTACGGCTCAAACGGCTACGCCACCATTAACAACACCGTATTCGCATCCTTCACCCCTCTATCCGACGGTTCTATAGTAGAAAATGCGGAGCTCGCTTACTCGGGCGAAAATGAAATCAATTTCATCACCGCCAGTGGAACGGTGACGCCCAATCTCCTCGGGTCGGCAGGAGAAGACGAAAGCTACAGCGCAGTGCCCGACCTAAGCGGGGGATTTTATCTCACTGAGCCAGTTGGCTACGGCTATGTTCGCGTCCTTCACTATCACGGGGCGGTCGCGGAAAACAGTACTCCCTTTCTCGAATTGCTGCCATTTTGCTCCCACTCGGAGCCGGTTATCTACGACATCGCCGCCGAGCCGGATGGCAAACTGCTCTACGCTTACGAAGTCCGTTTCGACCCGGATATTCGCGCTCTGGCATTTGCTCAACTGAACGCCGACGGAAGCCTTGATAGCACTTTCGCGCCCCTCGGGTTTGTCATCCCCGCCCTGAACTACATCGACTTTGAGCAGCCGAGCAACCTCACCATTCTCAGCAACGGCGACTGGCGGCTCGACGGCCTGTCCGGCAACGGCGTTTTCGAGCGCGCCTTTTTCCAAGGCGTCGATCACCCCGCGATCAATCCCAGCGTCGCCGCCGTCACCATGGCCGCCCCACGTATCGGCAGCAAATATGCCTACGTGACTGTCACATACAAACCCGGCTCCGCCCCGCTCGATCGACACTCCGTCACCGGCACCTCGCTCATCGTCAGCTCGGCTTACATCAGCGGCGCCGCTGAGCTCGTGTCCACCACGCCCGATGGCCCCGACCTCAAAGCCACCTACGTGTTTCGCATCGACAAGCACGGCCTAAGCAGCGTGGATGACGGCGTCTTCAGCTTTATCGCCTTGAACGATGCCGTGAGCGACGCCCTGGCCAGCGGAAGCGGTGGTGGCCTGATCGGCCAGGACTATGTGTATGTCCCCAAGGGTCGAACAGGCACCGCGACAATTACTCCGGAACCAGTTACATAGTTCATCTCCGTCCAATGGATATTGCAAACCGCGCACGACACCTCCCAAACCGCTTGCGCTGACGAACCTAACCAGGTGGCGAAGTCACACGCGCCGCCACCGTCACACACGAGATCCAGCGGCTCGGTGACTCACGCACCAAAGCCCAAAAGCACGATGGCGATAACTCTTGATAGCACGGACCCAGGGAGTAAGGTCTCGGAGATGCCATCCTGGAATGCTGAGCAGTATCTGACATTTGCAGATGAACGCACCCAGCCGTGCCGTGATCTGGTGTCGCGGATTGCGCTGGAGCCCAAAAGGATCGTCGATCTGGGCTGCGGGCCGGGCAACAGCACCGCGGTGTTGCGGCGGCGCTGGCCGCAGGCGGAGATTGTCGGAATCGACAGCTCGCCGGAAATGATTGCCGCCGCCCGAAGCGACGCGCCGCAGGGGAAGTGGGAACAGGCGGACATCTCGAACTGGTCGAGCGCACAGCCGTTTGATCTGATCTTCAGCAATGCCGCCCTGCAGTGGGTAACGGAGCATTCCAGGCTCTATCCGCATTTGCTCCAGCAAGTATCTCCCGGCGGCGCACTGGCCGTGCAGGTGCCCGCCAACAGGCACGCCCCTGCCCACCAGCGCATGCGTGAACTGGCTGACTCGGCGGCGTGGCGTGAGCACTTTCCGGAAAAGGTGCGCGAGTGGCACGTGCATCAACCGGGGGATTATTTCGATTGGCTATCCCCCCTGAGCCGGCGCGTGGAGCTGTGGAAGACGGACTATCTGCACGTGATGCCAGGCGTATCGAGCATCGTTGATTGGTACCAAGGCACTGGCCTGCGCCCGTTCCTTGACGCCCTGCAAAACGAGGCCGACTGCCAGCGGTTTATGAAAGCGTACGAGGCCATGATCGCCAAGGATTATCCCCTGCGCGCCAGCGGCCAGGTGCTGTTCCCCTTCCGCCGATTGTTTGTGATCGCGTATCGGTAAAGGACGGCGGACACGCCACAGGAGATCATCTTGGCAATATTACGATAGATGTTACATTCGATGTAACATCTCGTAACATCGCGCCCGATGAATCAGGATTTGCAATACGCCATCGAACTAGCCCGGGCCGCTGGCAAGATCACGCTGGAACATTTTGGGCACATCAATCGGCTGACCAAGACGCACGCCACCACCACCGATGAAGCGGTCACCGAAGCCGACCGGGCCACACAACGTCTGATCGTGGCCGGATTGCGGAAGCGCTTTCCCGACGATGGCATCATCGGCGAGGAAAGCGACACCGGCGATTCCATCACCAATGTGGCCCCTCGCCAAGGCCAGCGGGTTTGGGTCATCGATCCAATCGACGGCACCAACAATTTCATCGCGGGCTTGCCGAATTACTGCGTTTGCATCGCCCTGCTCGAGGCTGGCATGCCCGTGTTGGGCGTGGTGTATGACGTCACCCGGGACCACATGTACTGCGCCGCAAAGGGGCAGGGAACGTGGCTCGGCAATCGGCGTCTGCAGGCCGTCTCCACGCCGATGAATGACAGTGCGCTGATTATGCTGACCGCCAATTGCGTGGACAAAAACAACCGCGCTCCAGGTTGGGCGATTCGCTGGCTCAGTCAAACCAACTGGAAACTGCGCGTTCTCGGTTCCGCCGCGCTTGAAGCCACGCAAGTCGCCGCCGGGGTTGCCCATGCGGCCATCACCGTCAACGGCAAACTCTGGGACATCGCCGCCCCCGCCGCGTTGATTCTCGAAGCCGGCGGGCAGTTACTCGATCTGAGCGGCAAACCGCTGTTTCCGTATCGACTTGCCGATTACGCCGGAGCAAAAGTGCCCTTCCTGGCGTGTGCTCCGGCCGCCTGCGCAACGCTGCTGCAGGAAATCAAGCTGTATCCCTAATCCCGAAACAGCTTCACGCTGATATCCGCCAGATATCGCCGCCAGATCGGCCAGGTGTGAACGCCCGGCGTGACGTGGAATTCATGGTGGATGCCGAGACTCGTAAGCCATTGATCGGTTTCTTGATTGCCGCTCAGCAATCGATCGGAATCGCCACAGGCCATCCAGAATAATTTGATGTGCTCATTGGCGAATTGCGGATCACTTTTCAACTGCGGGGCGGCATCCAGAATTTCCTCGGTCGGGGCATGGCCGGCGCTCATCGGGCAGAGCCAGGCGAAGCGATCGAGATGGCTCAGGCCCGTGCGGAGGGTTTGCGATCCACCCATCGACAGCCCGGCCAGCGCGGTGTGCGGCTGATCGGTGCAAATCCGGTAGTGCGATTTGATCAGCGGCATCACATCCTCAAGCAAATCCCGCTCGAACGGCTCGCCGACTTTTCCGGGAGCCGCGTGGCCTGGAGCGGCATTGGGGGTGTGGCCAAAGGGCATTACGCAGATGAATGGTTTGGCTTTACCGTCGTGGATCAAATTGTCGAAAATGACATTGGCCCGGCCAACATCGGTCCAGCCAGCATCGTCATCGCCGGAGCCGTGCAGCAGATAGAGCACCGGATATCTGTCGTCGCCATTGGCCTGGTAGCCCGGCGGCGTGTACACGTGTAACCGCCTAGTAATACCGCCGAGGCTGCGCGATTCGTAGTAATGAATGTGGATCACGCCGTGCGGGACAGGCCGATCGTCCCACACATTGGACGGATCGCCGCGAACGAGAATCAAGCTGTTGGAGCGATCCTTTATCCACGGATTCACCGGGTCCAGGCAATTCACGCCATCGATGGTGAAATGGTACTCGTACAAATCGGGCTGCATTGGTTCGGTCGCGGCGGACCAGACGCCGTCGGAACCACGATGCAGATCGAAGGCCTTCGGTCCGGTGAGTTGATACACGGTGACCTGAACGGCTTTCGCCTCGGCGGGGGCGGATACTCGCCAGACGATTCGATTGCCTTCGATCACCTGCGACGGCCGTGGCGGCGAAGATTTTGCAGCCGGCGCTGTCTGGGCCATCGCCATTGACGTTCCGCAAACAGCAAGCAGCATCAAAATAGTGCGAAGGAAATATCGCTGTGGATATGCCGGGTAATCGCCCGAAAATGTCATGCGGATGTTATAGCAATCCAGTAGAAAAGTTGCACATACGTCGGCTTCAACCGTCAAATTTGTCGCCAACGTCCTGCTTCAATCGGCGCTATACTTTCCTGAATGCGACATAGCGGTTAGGACATCGCCTGGAATTTGCATGGCGGCGGGAAATATTCGGCCGGATAGCCAGTTAGAGAGTTCAGGATCAATGCGAGTTGTCATTTGTTGGACAGGCGTTTCGGGATATCTGGCGGCTTGCTGGCGTACATTAGCCAATCGCCCGGACGTTGCATTGAAGATCATCACGTTCGACGAGTTCGGATGCGCCAACGCCCCATTTCGCAAGAACGTCAACGAGGGACTGAATTGCCAGCCTATCGGTCAGGATCGGTTTGCCGATGTTGATTATGTCGCCCAGCTCGTAGCTGAGTTTCAACCGGACATCGTGGTGATCGCGGGCTGGATATCCCCGGCTTACGGCCGGCTGCCATTCCATCCGCTGCTCAAATCCACGAAGTTTATCATGGGATCCGATACCCCCCGGCGCGACACGTTTCGCCAGCGCCTGGCCCGGCTGAAAATCGGGCGGCTGTTGGATCGCATGGATGCGATTGTCGTTGCCGGTGAGAGAGCCTGGCAGCTCATGCGATACATGGGCGTCCCGGAATCCAAGCTGCGTCGCGGCGTGTATGGAATTGATCAGACCCTGTTCGACGGTCTGCACGCGCGACGTGTTTCCCAATCGGATGGATGGCCCAGGCGATTTTTATTTGCCGGACGGTACGAACAGGCCAAGGCCGTCGACCTGCTGGCCGCGGGATATCGGCGGTATCGGGAGGCCGTCCCGGATCCCTGGCCGCTGATCTGTTGCGGCCGCGGGCCCATGGAAAAATATTTCTGGGGCGTTCCAGGCCTGGAGGACCGAGGCTTCGTGCAACCAGTCGATCAGCCCGCTGTTTGGGAATCCGCCGGCGTCTTTGTGCTGGCAAGCCGATTCGACCCCTGGCCCCTGGTCATCGTCGAAGCCGCGGTCGCCGGGTTGCCGATCCTATGTTCCGAAGCATGCGGTTCGGCGGTCGAATTGGTGCGGTCTCATCATAATGGATTGACCGTTCCTACCGGAAGCGCCACCGCCATCGCCCGTGCCATGCTCTGGTTCCACACCCACTGGGAAAACCTTCCGACGATGGGAGCACGATCAAGGGAGATGGGCTCCGCATATACCACTGAGCGGTGGGCCGATCGTTGGACCGAAATGTTCCGTGATGTTTTAGGGATAAATGACCTTCCCAAGCACGAAAAACCGCCCCAACCCATGGCCACCAAGTAAGAATCAGCTTGAGCAAATCGCCGCCTGCCCGCATAATGGCCGCGGTGGAATTCTTCACAACGAATTTTTCAGGAGCAACAATGAAACGAACGGCCTGGCCTTTCATGTTGATATTGGTTGTTTTGATGTCATTCAGCGGCGCGATTGCTGACGAGCCGACGACCACAGCCGCCGAGCCACAGCCGGATGCTCAGGGATTTTACGAATTGTTCAATGGCGTGGACCTCACGGGCTGGAAAGTCGGCGACAAAGCCGAAGGCTGGACAGTCGAAAACGGCGATCTGATCACGCACACCGGTCCATCCCATTTGTTCTACGATGGACCCGTTCACAACCATGACTGGAAAAATTTCGACTTGATCGCCATCTGTCTGACCCATCCGCATGCCAATAGCGGCATTTATTTCCACACTACCTATCAGGAAAAAGGTTGGCCGGCTCAGGGTTTTGAAGCGCAGATCAATGAAACGCACGGCGATCGCAAAAAGACCGGCGGCCTTTACAACATCAAGGATGTGATGAACCAGGCCCCGGTTCTCGATAACCAGTGGTTCACGTATGAGATCATCGTGCAGGGCAAGCATGTCGTGCTGAAAATTGATGGCCAGGTCACTTGCGATTGGACCGAACCCGATCCGGCGCAACCCCCCAAGGGAATGCCCGGCCGATTCCTGCAGCATGGAACTATCGCCTTGCAGGGCCATGATCCGAAAAGCGAGACTCATTTCAAAAGCGTGAAGATCAAAGAGCTGCCGGACTGATATGCAAATCTCGCTGATTTCAGCGAAGGGCAAAAGCCAAAGCTTACTGCGCGCGACGGCGGCATTGCTCGTGTTCACCGCTTTTGGAGTTTCCGCGCAGGAGCGAGAGCTGCTGGTTGGCATCGCTGATCATGCGTTTGACCACATGGGCGACATCGGCAACCAGGCTCCGGTCGCAGCGGCATGCGGAGCAAACATTATCTATGGCTCAGGATTCGGCGGATTGTATGAGGGCATCAAAACCCCGAAGGAGATGTCGCGCCTCGGCCAGGAAACCGCCGATTATCTCCGCCAGGCACACCAAAACGGAATCAAACTCGCTATCGGCTATGTCTGCGCTACGTCCCTGGTAAAACTCGACAGCTTTGATCGCAATTGGCCGCCGGAATTTCGCAAACAATTCTCCGCACCACCGTCCAGTTGGTTGCAATGTGATGCCCACGGCCAATCCCTCCCTTCCTGGTACGGCGGCGATTACCGCCCCGCCTGCATGAATAATCCGAACTGGCGGCTGTATGAAAAATTCGTCGTTCGCCGTCAACTTAAAGCCGGATTCGATGGCATCTTCTTCGACAACCCAACGGTGCATCCCCAAGGCTGCTACTGCGAATACTGCATGCGACGTTTTGCCACATTCGCCGCCGGCCACGGACTTGCCATCGATTCGGGCAAGCCGGTGGCCGAACTCCGCAAAGCAGCCCAGGATCATCCGCAGGATTTTTTACAATTTCGAGCAACCATCGCCTCTGATTTTTTAGCCGACATGCGGACATTCGCCCGAACTATCAACCCGCATGCGTTGATCACCTGCAACAACAGCCTGAACTCCCCCGACGCTTTGTTTTCACAGTGCCGCACCTTTGCATATGACATTTTTGAAATGAGCAAGGTTGAAGATTTCGTGGTCGTGGAAGATATGGCCACGCAGCCCCGCGTCCGCTCCGATGGCACCATCGCCGAATATGCACCCGCTTACGAAACCCTGGCGGCGATCGCACATGGCAAGCCCGTTGTGGCCTGCACCATCGCCGACGGCGATTATCACACCGCTCCCAACCTGATGCGCCTGGGCATGGCAGAAGCGGCGGCGCACGGGGCTTCGTATCTTTCCTGGCCCACTTGGCCGCAGGAAATGCGGGCAAAAATGATCGCCGCGGTACGGCCCGAGGCGGATTTCCTGCGGCAACACGCACTGCTCCTTAATGGCGGCCGCCGGCGCGCGGATGTGATTATTTTCCTGCCGTTTCGCCAATGGACGCAAACCACCGTCTGCCGGCCGATGCAGTGGGCCAACATCCTGGCGGCGGCGATTATTCCCTTCCGTGTCGTCTGCGAAGAAGATTTGGCGCGGATGCTGGCGGAAGAACCAAACGCCGTTCTCTTGGCCGAGTCGCCATCGGTGTTGCTTGAAAACGAACGGGCGGCAGTCACCGGCAAAGTTGTGTGGGTCGATGAAACCGGGAAAGACGATTGGCTCGCCCGCCTCAAGAAAACCATCGGCCAGCCCTCGGTGACGCTCAACGGTCCATCCACTGTCCGTGTCACCGTCAGCGATTTACCGGGCAAGACAATCGTGCATGTGCTCAACCTCAATGTGCGACGGGTGTCATCCTACGATGACACGGTGCAACCAGCGGATAACGTGGACTTCACCCTGCAAGTGCCGTTATCCGCGGTGCATAGCGTGACTGCCGATACCGCCGACACCGATGCAACCCACGGGCAAATTCATTTTATTTCCACGATGAGCTCACACGGCTGCGAATTAAGATTCACGGTGCCGCGAACGGTGCTATCCACCATTCTCATCGTCGAATAATTTCTAATGCTTCTCCGCCGGCGCGGTCAATAAAAACTCCAGCAGATTCGCAAAGTCCTGCGGTTTCAAACCTGCTTCCAATCCTTCGGGCATCAGCGTCATTTTCTGGCTCTCCATCCGTTTCACGTCGGAACGCATCACCACGGTGTCTTTGCCATACGCCTGCCGCACCGTCAGGCTGGCGGCGGTTTCGTTGACGATGATGCCGGTGAGCGATTCGCCGTCGCGCGTCTCCACCAGATACGCCAAAAAATTCGGGGCGACTTCCCGATTGGGATCGAGAATGTTCACCAGCATTTTTTCCTTGCCCGCCGAGCGCACCGTCATCAAATCCGGGCCAACCGACGACCCTTCGCCGGCCACATGATGACATGAAATGCACCGCGCTTCATAAACCAGTTTGCCCGCCTTGGCGTCGCCTTGCAGCGATAAAGCCGAGCGATATTGCGCGATCACATCATCCCGAGTGCCCGTTGGCGGAATGAGCAGCTTGCGGGCCAACGCCTGCACTTGTGGATCACGGTGATTGCGTAAAAACATCGCCTGCGTGGAAGGCAAATCCTGAGCACGCAGCTGCCCGCTCGAAATGCCATTCAGCAGTGCCATCGCACGATCCGGCCGCAGCAGCAAAACGCCCAGGGTTTCGCTCCGCAGCCGAGGGGAAAGCCGCTTGAAATGCTGCACGAGAGCCGGGCCGACTTCCAGATCATCCATTTCTCCCAGCGCCGTGATCGCCGCCGACTGCACAGCCTGCGGAGCGTCCGGCGTCAGACAAGCCAACAATGCCTTGCCCGCCGCAGCAAAATCGCTCGTGGCCAGCAAACTGATCGCCGTTACCCGGGTCGCTTCGCCCTGGTGGCCATCCACGGCAACACCCTGTGCCGCCGCCAACAATGGATCGCTATCCGATTCTTGAACATGCCCTACCGCTCGGCGCTGCCCCTCACGCAATGCCGCCAATAACCCAAACGCATCGGCGGCAGCTCCGGATTGATATAAACCGGCGGCGGTGTTCACGATCTCCGCGACTTCGCTCGGCTGATTACGCTGACCAATCACTTGCGCAATTCCCCGAACCAAACCATTCGCCTTGGAATCGCCCGCCAGCGCGCGGCAAAGGGATGCTTCCTGACCCGCGGCGGCATTCACGATCGCCGCTCGCACCAGCGGATTCACCCCATCCCGCCGAACGATCTGGGCCAGCGTCGCAACTTTTTCCGGGCCGGACATCGCTCCCATCGACAATGCCACCTGCAACCGCACCAATTGATCCGGATCATCCGCCAATTTCTGCACGGCGCCGAGCAATTCGGCTGTGGGATGCTCCGCTAGCAACGGCTCGGATAATTTCACGGCGGTGGCACGGGTCGCCGGCAATGAATTGGCCATTGCAGAGGAAAGTTCATCGGCCGTGCTTCCCGTCAAACCATCGACCAGCCACACGACCGCCAGACCCGCTGGACCGGGATCGCCAAGCAAGGGTTTCAAAAGCGCAGCCGCCGCCGGATCACGCCGCTCATACAAAAGCCGCGAAGCGGTGGTTCGCATCCAACCATTGGGGCTGCTGAGAAGCTTGACCAATTGCTCGGTAGTTGCATCGCTTAGATGCGGAAGCGCCGGCCGCTGAAAATGATCGGGGACAATCCGCCAAATCCGGCCGCGGTTTTCGCCGCTGTGTAAATCGAGCCGATCCCGCAGCGAATCAGGCAGCGACCAGGGATGCTCAATAATTTCCCGGTACATGTCCACCACGTATAGTCCGCCATCCGGACCGTTTTTCACCTGCACCGGACGGAAAAACAGATCGGGCGAGGCAAGAAATTCGCAGTGCTCTTCTTCCGGAGCGCGTTTGGCGACCACATTCACACCGACACGCCGCAGCAGTTTGCGATGAACCAGATTGCCGGCCGGCTCGGCGACAAACGCATTGCCATAAAAAGCCGCCGGCAGCGCATCGCCTCGATAAATGCACACGCCGCTGGCGCTGGTGAAATATCCCGACGCCCGGCCGCCGCCTTCGACGGGACCGCCGACCAATCCCGCCACACGCCAGTTGGTGCGGATCACACGCCACGCTTCTTCCGGACTGATGCGAAACACCTCGGCGGCCGGTCCATCCACGCCGATGTCCACCAGCGCCGGCGGCATCACCACCAGCGGATTGCGGGCGGCGTATCGGCTATCAAACGAAAACGTCTGCAAGTGATGCGAATTGCTGCAAACAAATTCACGATCTTCATCATCGAAACTCAGGCCGTATTGTCCGTCGCCATTCTCGGCGCGCAAATCAACTTTGTTGGGATCAAAGGAAAATCCCTTTCCCCGCAAATCAATTGGGCCGTCATGCGTTACCGTGGTAACCACGCCGCCGTTTTCACTGGAAGTACCGTAGATGCGACCGTCCGGCCCAAAGGTCAAGCCATTCACCAGACCCTGCACGTTCAGCTTATCCTGCGTGTTACCGAACCCACTCATGATGAGCTGCTTTACGTCGGCGACGCCCGTGCCCTTGGTGTCCTTGAAGTAAAAAATATCCGGCGACGCCACGACGAACACCCCGCCATCCCAGCAGCAAACACTGGTCGGCCAGGGCAGATGATCCACCAAAACGGTCGAGCGATCGTACACGCCATCACGCCGACTGCTCTCCAACCGCACGATGCGGCCGAGCCTTTCCTCCCGGCGATCGGGATAGTCGCGCATTTCCACGACATACATCCGGCCATCTTCATCAAAATCAATATCGATCGGACTGACCACCAACGGCTCGCTGGCGGCGGCCTCGATCCGCAGCCCGGAATGCAGCTTAAACGTCTCGATCGCCTGCGACACCTCCAGCGGCTTGGGGCGCGGCAGCTCCGCCACCTGCGTGGTGGACGGCGCTCCATAAACACGGCCGGCGATGCTGAGAAAAATGGCTAGCCCAAGAATTGGACATCTTCGCATGGTCAATTTCCTTACCGATAAGTTGATCGCCGTTGCATTATCACTGCCTTGGCAGCAGAATCCATTCACCCGCAAGAAAGACCCGACCATGGCCGATTTTTCCAGGCGAACGCTTCTCGGTGCAACGGCAATGTTATTGTTACCACGGGCAATCCTCGCCGTGGAAACGACCGAGCCGGCAACTGCTCCGGCCGAGCCGATCATCGATATCCATCAGCACACTCATTACAGCGGCCGATCCGATGCGGAATTAATCGAACATCAAAAGCGGATGGGTGTTTCCCTTACCGTTCTGCTGCCGGCGGGGTCCAATGTGCAGACCGATTCCACGCATCAGGGAAAATCCAATGGCTTGGCCGCGGAAACCGGCGGCAACGAAAGCTGCTACACCCTCGCAAAGCAATACCCGCAGATGTTTCGCTTCGGAGCCAACGAGGTCAGCGATCTGCCCCAGGCGCATGACGAAATCACTAAATATCTCAAACTCGGAGCCGTCATCGTCGGCGAGCAGAAATTCAATGTCGATGTCGATGATCCGAAAATCGAGCCGGTGTTTGCAGCGGCCGGCGAATTCAATGTGCCGGTGCTGATGCACTTTCAATATGAAATGTACAACAAGGGATACGAACGCTTCTGGAAGGTGCTGGAAAAATTTCCCAAGGTGAATTTCATCGGCCACGCCCAGACGTTCTGGGCCAATATCGACAAGAGTTATTCCGATCCAAAGAATCTATATCCCAAAGGCCTGGTCACACCCGGCGGCATCACCGATCAATATCTGACGCACTACCCCAATTTCTACGGCGACATGTCAGCCGGATCAGGCCTGAATGCGATGGTGCGCGATGAGCCGCATGCTCGCGAATTCATCGACCGGCATCAGGACAAATTAATGTTCGGCAGCGACTGCAACGACCGCGTCGGCCGCGGACCGGTGTGCCAAGGCTGGCTGACGATCAAAGAAATCCGCAAGCTGGCATCCAGCAAAACCGTGGAACGTAAACTTCTCTGCGATAATGCGAAGAAACTGCTGCGATTGACGCTGGACTAGCGTCGGACCACCTCAGTTGCCAGGTACCACGGCTCAGTATCTTTCTTGGTGATATGCCGGATCCAACATTTCCTTTGCGATCGCCGCGGGCTCGGGATTACAATGTCTTTCCTTAAATCTGACCGCTCGCGGCTCGGGAATTCCCGATTCTTTTGAGGAGAATGCCATGCTATCGACTTTGCGCAAGATGCGGACCTTTGCCTTGACCATGCTTGTCGTCGCTGTGGTAGCCTGCGTGCTGCGGCTGCCGTCGAGAACGGAGGCGGAGCCGGCCGGCGCAACCGCCTCGCCGGAGTTGGCAAAACTCCAGCAGGAACAAATCGCAACGCTACATGAAGCCGCAGACATGGCCAACCAGATGTTCGCCGCCGGCACGGGTTCGCTTGAGGAAGCGGATCGGTTTAATCACATGCTTATCGAGGCGCAGTTGAGGGCGGCGACATCATCGAAGGAGCGAATGGGAATTTTGCGGGACGGCCTCGCTGCCGCAAAGACGCAGGAGAATCTAGCGTCTCAGAAAGCCAAGGCCGGCCTTGCGACGGCACTGGCTCCGGTCGAGGCTAAAGCCTACAGGTTGGGTTTTGAGGTAAAGCTGGCTGAGGAAACCGTGAAGTAGTGGCAGCATCAAGGCTGAGCCGGCGCCAAAATTTCATCCAGAGGCTTGCCATCGACATCCGGCATGGAAATTCCCAGCAACTTGGCGATGGTCGGGGCGACAGTGGTGTTCTGAATTTCTCCGAGCTTCACGCCGGCTTTGATTCCATCACCCCAGGCGACAAATGTGGCGTACAGATCGGGCAGGTCCGGATCGTGGCCGTGCGTGCCCTCCTTTTCCGGCTTTTCGTGGTAAGTCAGCGCACCGGCGGCGGTGTCGCCGAAGGCGTAACCCTCGCTGGCAAAGAGCATCAGGTCTGGAGCGTGCGGATCATCCTTCGGATTGGCAATGCCATATTTGGGAAATTCATCGACGCCGACGACTTTTTCCACGCCTTCCACGCCGGCGAAGGCCTTGCGAATGGTGGCGATGATCTCGTCATGTTTCGCTTCGTCGAGGATGTAAATCATTGCCGCCCCGCCTTGCGGAACGAGTTCCACCTCCCCTTTGACAACCCGAATACCTTTCACATCCAACAAACCCGCCCGGCGAAGAATCACGTTGGGCAGGACCATGCGGTGCGTCAACGAAAAACCATGATCGGACACGATGATCAGCGTCGCCTTGCCCGGAAAATCGCGTTTGAGTTCCTCCCAAACCTGCCGCACTTCCTCATCGGCGGCTTTCACGGCGATAAACGCCTCCGGTGATTTGGGACCATATTGATGTTCATCGTGATCGACACGGGACAGATGCAGCAACGCCAGATTCGGGCGGTGCTCGTGCAGGATCATGTTGAAAATCTTGGTCGTGTTTTCATCCGGCAGCGGTTTTTTGTCGGCCTCCTGCGGATCATCGACCGATCCCTCGATCCATAGGCCTGCCTTGATGCACTCCGCTTTCAGCGCCGGCGTCGTGTACATATCCCGCAACGCCCCGGCCTTCATGTCAGGCCAGGTCCACATGAGCGTCTTGGCATTGCGCGACGCCGGCCATTGCAATGCGGCGGTTTTCAAACCGTTTTGGAACGCCAAATCGTAGATTGTCGGCACCTTGACGATCTGGTCTTTGTCGTAAGTTGGATCGCTGATGAGCACGACCCGTTTACCGGCGGCGCGATCATAGTAATTGTTCCCCACGACGCCATGACGTGCCGGCCAATCGCCGGTCACCAGCGTTGTGTGATTCGGCCACGTCACCGATGGGGCCACGACTCGCATCCCCGAAGAACGGGCGCCCGCAGCGGCCAATGCGTTCAAAGTCGTCATCTCCGCTCTGGGATCATCGATGTAATAACCTGCCAAGCCGTCGAGACTGATCATCACCACGATCCGACCATTATTCCCAGCCGGGACAGCCTGGGCGCTTCCGGCAACCAGCCCGCAAATCATGGAAACGACAACAAGAGCGACTGTTTTGATTTTCATTTGGCGCCCATGGTAATTCTGGAAAGTTTGGCATCGACTATGCGACGGCGAAGGCCATAATAAGGGGACTATTTTCCACGAGGCTGAATGAAATATCTACTCGTTTGCTGCTTGGCCGTTTTGTGCGGATGCGGGCATATGTTTTTCCCCGCGGTGCAGCGATTGTCGCCAGAAGATCAGGCCAAGGTCGATCAGATATGGAACAACGTGCTCACACCGCCGGAGCGCGTCGACCGGGAGCTTCTGCTGGATGTGGTGGAGGCGTTTGAACTTCACACCGCCGGCATTGACCGTTTGAAGCTCGAATGCGAAAAAGATTTCACCGGCGGCACGGTTCATATGATTGTGGATTTTAATCGCCGTCGTCCTCCGGAAGACGACCGATTCATCGTGATGATCCGCGACCATCAGGGCCATCTGCTTCGCAAGGAAACCTATAGCAGCGAAGAAGTGTTGTCGCATGGAAGGCAGATTTTTGGGGTCGTCCCCACTGGAACTTTCCAAAAAGAACCCAAGGAAGCGGCGACGCAACCGAGCAGCCAACCCGCCACGCAGCAATCGCCAACCACCGCGCCCACATCACGCCCGCTGACGGAAGCTGAAAAAGCGGACGAAGCCTGGCGCGAAGCGCGCTGGCGACAAATCCGTGCCGCAACTCGGCCTGTGGCGGCTCCATTGCCGCCCGAAGAATGAGATTTCAACGCACAATCTGCACCAACCACCATGCACCTTCTGCACGGCAAGCAAGAGATAATGGCGTTTACCGCCTTGAAATAACGTTATTTCGCGCGGCCCGGTTTTTGTTTAGAATCGAATGTGATGAAGCCGCAGCGTTTGAGTCTTTTGATTGTGGAGGATGAAAGGCCGCTGGCCCGGTTGTGGGTCATGGAGCTGGGCGATTTGGTCGAGGCTACGCTGGCTCATTCGGTCACCGAAGGCCGGGAAAAACTTAAGGGCCGGGGTTACGACGCCGTGCTGCTGGACCTGCATTTGCCCGATGGCAATGGCCTGGAACTCCTCCGCGAATTGAACCAGCGCAGCGACGATTCAGCCGTCATCATTCTCACCGGCAATGCCGATCTCGATTCGGCGATTCAGGCCCTGCGACTTGGGGCGTACGATTATCTCGTCAAACCCTGCAAAATTGAGGAGCTCGAGCAGCGACTTCGCCGCATCAGCCGGGAAAGAACGCTCGCCAACGAAAACATCGCGCTGCGTCAGCAACTGCGCACGCAGCGCATCGATTCGCTGGAATTGATCGGCAGCAGCGCCCCGATGGCCGAGGTAAAAAAGTTAATCGCCCGGGTTGCTCCATCGGATGCATCAGTGCTAATTCACGGCGAAACCGGCACCGGCAAGGAAGTCGCCGCCCGCTTGATTCACGCCAATAGTGGGCGGCGGGAACAAGCGTTTGTGCCGCTGAATTGTGCGGCGCTGCCCAGGGAACTGGCGGAAAGCGAATTGTTCGGCCACCGCAAGGGCGCCTTCACCGGGGCGGACCGCGATCACCGTGGCCTGGTGCAGGCGGCGGCGGGCGGAACGCTGTTTCTCGACGAGGTCGGCGATCTGCCGCTCGACGTGCAGGCCAAATTTTTGCGGCTTTTGGAAAGCAAGGAAGGCCGGCGTGTCGGTGATAGCGAGCCGTATCGCACGGATGTGCGGGTGATTGCCGCCACCCATCGGGATTTGCGCCAAGATGTCACCTCCGGAAAGTTTCGGCAGGATTTGTTTTATCGCCTGGCTACTTTTGAGTTGAAACTTCCGCCACTGCGGCAGATTTCCGATGATCTGCCCGTAATCGCCCAGCATCTGCTCCAAAATTCCACGGTGCGAAATTCCCAGGCGGTGCGGTTCGGCAGTAAAGCCCTGGCCGCAATGAGTGATTACTCGTGGCCGGGCAATGTGCGGGAGCTTCGCAATGTTATCGAGCGGGCCACCATTTTGTGCGATGGTCCGGAAATCGGGCCGGAGCATTTGAATTTGCCCGGCGGCGGCGGCGTGGAACGACCCAGTGCGCCGATTGTCACGGGCAATCTTGCGGAAATGGAATGGCAGATGATCGAAAACTCGCTGCGGATTCACGGCGGCAACAAAACCGCCGCCGCCCGCAGCCTCGGCATCAGTTTGCGAACGCTTTACAACAAGCTGGAAGCCAAAGCCTCGGAATTACATTCACCCTCGGCTGCATCATCGCATTGAGGGACCACGGGTCGCGGGTCGGAGCCGCATTCACGCTGCCGCAGTGCTGCGTCCAATGCGGCCCGCCCCGACCAACAGGCTTTTTCATGCCACCCGCTCCTGCGGCACAATGGGCAGCGACAATTTCTCCTGTTGCCGCAACACTTCCAATGGATAACTCACGTTCGACCGCTCCTGTGTCAGCAGGCGTTGCAGATCATCAATAATCTGGATCGGCTTGCCGTCGAAGCTGATGAGAATATCTCCATCGCGCACGCCGGCTTTTTCCGCCGGACCGTCTTTCTCGACCGCTTGCACCAACACGCCGCTGTTTTGTTCCAGACGATGGAACCGCACGATGCGGCGATGCAGATTCACGTTCTGCCCGCCGAGGCCGATGTAGCTGCGCCGCACCCGGCCATCCCGAATCAATCGGGCCACGACGAATTGGGCCGTGTTGCTGGGAATGGCAAAGCAAATTCCCTGGGCCTGGGCGATGATGGCGGTGTTGACGCCGACGACTTCGCCGCGGCTGTTCATGAGTGGACCGCCGCTGTTGCCCGGATTCAATGCGGCATCGGTTTGTATCATGTTGTCGATGAGCCGACCCGTAGTGGCTCGCAATGACCGGGCTAGGGCGCTGACCACGCCGGCGGTTACCGTGGCCTGGAAACCATATGGATTGCCGATAGCGACCACCAATTGCCCGACCTGAATCGCCGTGCTGTCGGCAAACGTCGCAACCGAAAGCGGCCCGTCGAGGTGATCGTCCAACCGGATGACAGCCAGATCGGTATCCGGATCATCGCCAATCAGCCGGGCCGACAGATTGCGGCCATCAGAAAGCGTTACACGGATCATTTGGGCGCCGTGAACCACATGGCTGTTGGTCAAAATAAAACCGTCGTGGGTGAAGATGAATCCCGATCCGCTGCCGCCTCCCGGTCCCCGGCGGCCGCGCGATCCTTCCGGCGGCTCGGCTTGCCGCACTTCGATGTACACCACCGACGGGCTTGCCTTGTTCACGACGTTGATCACCGCTTGGGAATACGCATCAAGCAGTTGGCCGTCGGTGTGCAGCGGCGTCACGGGCGACGGAGTTACGGGAGCCGCCGTCACGGAGTTGTTTATGGGCTCGAGAAAAGGGGCGATCCGATTCATATTGTTCCTTTCACCCAATGTTAGGTACGTGACAGGGTAAAAGTGAAGCGGTTAGGGCACGGCGGCGCAATCCCTGGCGAGGGATTCAAGGGCGGCGAAGACCGTTCCATCCTGCGTTGACCACCAGAGTTGCTTGTGATGATGAACCGTGCAAAGCGTCGATTGGCCGGGGAAAGCCAGGGTGAAATCGCTGCTAATGAGGTTGGTCAGCAGGTCGCGAAGAAAAAAACCAAATTCGTTTCCCTCCGCCAATTCGAATTGAATGGCAGCCGCATCGTTGCGATTGCGCAGTGCCTTCGGATCAAGCCCATTGCTTTTCAGCAATGACACCATCCAATCCTGGCTGCACTCAAATGCCCAGTGGCTCATCGGCATCAGCCACGCCACGCCCGCGGCAAAATTCTTTTCCCACTGCCAGCGGGTCATCATGGCCAGCTCAAATTCGAATGGGCTGCGGATCTGTCGCACCAGCGGCAGCGCTTCGGGGCGGATGCTCGGATCGGGCGGGCCGATCCATGCCACCACGCTGGCCGGCGGTTGAGGCGGAAGCGCGAATGCCCCGCTATTGTGGTAGAGGCTTTTGAAGCCCTGCTGCTGCATCCTCTGAAGTACGATCGGATAGTCGATGATAGACGGCACGTCCGGCTCCTGGACCGGGGCGGGACGCCCTCGGCTCTTTTGGATCCAATGATCAAAGTTTACGAAACATCCGCCGATGCGGCCCTGCCGTGGGGATGTCGAATTCCTCTGAATCAACCGTCCAGCCCAGACGCTGATAAAACGCCAACGCCGGAACGCGGGCGTTGCACCAGAATGTGCTGATTCGCTGCGGAATGGGTGGATCGGTGATCGCCGAATCGATCAAATATTGCAGCAGCGCCGCACCGACTCCCTGGCTTTGCCAGATGCTGTCGGTTGCCATGCCGCGCAATCGCCACGCCAGCTGGCCTTCCCATTCGTCCAGCATCAGCGTCGCACAACTGATCACACTGGCATGATCGAACACCGCGGCGTGGAGCGTGGTCGTATCCTCATCGCCGGGGAATTTCGCTTCCTCGATATCGAGGCCAATCCGCAAAATCCGTTGCCGCAGCGGCAAAATCTCGCCGAGTTTCGCAGGACCGATGCGAAGCGATCGGCCATCCAGGGGCAAATCCCGCGGTAACATGAGTCAAGCCGCCGGCGGACTCGAACCGTCACCAGCGGGCGGCGGCATATCCGGCTTCGGCGATTCGATGACCACTGTTGTCGTGGTGGATGTCATCGTCGCCGTGGCGGGTTCCATGAATTCGTCTTCCGATTGCTCGACATACACGTCGTCCAGTTCCGTTGCATCCACTTCTCGACGCATCAGATAATAAATGATCGTGTTGGCCGAGAAATAGAAGCTGACGACGTACGCGCCTAGGAACGCGATGACAACGTGAACCCAGAGCGATATCAGGTACGCGGCAATCGAGCTGCCACCGGAGAGCGCGAAGTAATCGATATGATACGGCAATTGCCAGAATGACGGCCCGTGATAAATGGCCGGCCACAAATGCTGCCCATCTTCAGCGTGCCGGAGAACCCAGAAGCCTACGAACACCTGGGTGAATTTGAGGGTCAGAAAAACGAACAGCCGGACGAACAGATACGTGATCGCGCCATAAGCGATGGCAACCACGGTGTACCACAGCATGCGCCACGGCCGGGCATAAACATAGCTGAAGCTGCGGCTGATGGCGTCGAAGCTGTCGGACCCTTCCACCGCGACGGTGGGATACATCAGATTCAATCCACCGGCGGTTCCGAGCGCGACCAGCGTCATCACGGCTCCCGCAGCCAGGGCCAGGAAGAAAAAGACTCCCACCAATATTTCGCCAAGGTACGGGACATTTACCAGCAAACCGCCGGCCGCCACGATCAATCCCACGATCAAAATGATAAACAGCGGAATCACGGGAGCGAAGACGTAGCTGAGGAATTTGCCGCTGGAAAAATTGAGCGCCTGCCGCAGGGAAATCTTTTCCTCACGAGCCACGTGAACCGCCGCAATGCGGGCAATCGCTCCGCCGAAGATCGCCCAGATGATCAGAAACCAAATGCCCAGAATGGTGAAGTACACCCAATGATGTCCAATCGCCCAGCGGGGACCGACGCAGAAAAAGCGGTAAACGGAATCAAAAACCCCGTAGCCGCCGCCGGTGAGATTGCCCATCCATTGATTGGTAATCACGCCGATCACCACGCCGTTGACCTGCTGGATTTCGTAATCCATGAACAGGCTCCAGAGCCCGCGGCCTTTGATTTGCTCGGCGTGTTCCCAGGCCATTTGCATGTCAACGTAAGCCTGCCACTCTTGAGCCTGAAAAGTTTTCTCGTCTATCTGCGCCTTGCTGCGCTGCGTTTTCAAGTCGTTAATCTTCTGGTCCCTGGCCTCAATCAATTTGGCTTTGACCTTGCCAAGATCATCCGCATCTTCCGCGGCGGCGGTGGCGGCCTTGGCATCCGGCTCGATTTTGAGACCGCCCGGGCCAATCAAATCCGCATAGAAATTTTCAATCTCCGCACGGCGCTCGGCCCGAACTGCTGCAAAATCTTTCTCCGGTTCGGACGTTACCCTTAGCCCCGCTGCAACTTCGTGGGTAATATCCAACTGCCCATCGGGCGTGATGGCCATCGCCGCCGTGCGCGCGGATTCGTACAGCCTGATCTCATCGGGCACGCCGCGATGACGAGCCGTCAACATCCAATCCAGTGTGCGGCCACCAAAGTACAGACAGACCAAGGCCAACAGCGCCAAGACCAGCTTCGATGGATGGATAGCCACACGGAACGCCCGAAAAATATTGGTGAAGGGAAACGTCTCGCGCCAATTGATGCCGCGGATGACGTGTGTTTCTTCAGCCATGGACCAGGCTCCTTTCCCTAACGATTCCCCGGCCGTCGTCTCTGCTGAAGGAACGTTTACCCCCCGGCAGAACCGGCCGACTCATGTTCTCGTGACGCTGCAAAACCAGTGAACCGGCCGGCGCGGCACCGAGACAATCCGCACCAGTTGTTTCTCCGGCCGCGCGCATTATAGCGGCGGGGGTAAATCGTTCAAATTTCAGAGATTGCGATCAACAATACCGCACAAACGCCCCATTTCATTGTTGTTCATCGGGCTCATCGTCGGCAACCGGCGATTCCTCGCTTGCCACGGGGATTTGATATTTGCCGTCCAGCCATCGTCCCAGGTCGACCAATTGGCAGCGAGGACTGCAAAATGGATAGGTGGATTTGGGATCATCTCGATCCCTCGGCGGCACCGGCCTTTTACAAATGGGGCACCGCATGGCGACCGTGACTACCTTTTCGACTTTTTAGCCGACTTGGACGCCTTGGGTTCGGACTTGGCTTCGGGGGCGGCTTTCGGCGCTTCCGCAGCGGGCTTGGCTTCCGACGCTTTGCTATCGCCGCTCTTGGCATCTGGACTCTTAGCGTCCGCGGTTTTGCCATCTCCGGCCTTGGCGTCGGCGGGCTTATCCTTGCCGCCCCCCTGATCGGCCTTCGCGGAGTCTTTGTAACCCTCTGAGCGATAATCGGTGATGTAAAAACCGCTACCCTTGAAAATCATCCCCGAGCCGGTGCCGATCAAACGGCGAACTTTCAGCTTGCCGCATTTGGGGCATTTGCGGATCGGCTTGGACGTGATCGACTGAAACTCTTCAAAGTCGTTGCCGCAGGCGTCGCAGTGATATTCGTAAGTGGGCATGGTTTGTAATAGTTGCCAGTTGCTAGTTGTTAGTAGCAAAGGGTCCGGGGCATTAGTTCTGGCAACTGGCAACTAACAACTGGCAACTCTCATCTCATTTCGGTTTGCTGACCGCCACCTGCGCTGGCCGCAGCACCCGGTCGTCCAGACTGTATCCCTTTTGCAGCAATTGTGTCACGTGATTCTCGGGATACTGGTCGCTTGGCTGCTGCAAAATCGCCTGCATGGAATTCGGATCAAACGCTTCCCCGGCCGATGGGGCGATGGTTTGCACCTTTTGTTGCGACAACACCGCCAGCCATTGGTCGTGGACGATCTGCATTCCCTTGAGCACGGAATTCAAATCCACTTTTGCAGGATCGACTGCCAGGGCACGCTCAAAATTGTCGATCACGGGCAGCAGCGAACGAATCAGCGAAGTGTTGGCAAACTGCACGGCCTGTTCTTTGTCACTTTCCAGGCGACGGCGGGCGTTTTGGAATTCGGCTTGTGCGCGGGCCAGCTTGTTGAACAGATCGTTGCGCTCGGCCTGGAGGCGCAGAACGTCATTGGTATCGGATCCCGCGGTCGCTGCCGCCTGATCGGGCTCCGTGGGATCGAGATCGTCAAAATCTTCTGATGATGAAGTCGGATTCATGGACATTCCTTGCGGAACTTACTTTTAGCCGCCCCACATGCGGAGCGAGCCTCTGCGATACTACGTTCGAAACGCTTCCTTCAATTTGTCTAAAAAACCCTTGCGTTGCGGCATCACCGAATGATCCTCCAGCGCGGCGAAATCGCGCAGCAATTGCTCCTGCTTCTTGTTCAGCTTCTTCGGCACTTCGATAAAAATCTGCACGATTTCATCACCACCGCGGCCCGACCGCAAATCAGGCAGGCCTTTGCCTTTGAGCTTGAACACTTCGCCGTGCTGCGTGCCGGGACCGATCTCGAGTGTTTCGGTGCCCGCCAATGTCGGCACTTCCACGGCCGCGCCCAGAGCCGCCTGCGTGAACGAAATAGGAATCTGGCAGACCAAATCATTGTTGTGCCGGCTGAAAAACGGATGCTGCTTGACGGTAATGTAACAGTGCAGGTCGCCGGCGGGAGCGCCATTATCGCCGGGTTCTCCCTCGCCGGTGATGCGAATTGCCTGTCCTTCATGAACGCCCGCGGGAATTTTAACCGTGACAACACGTTTGCGCATCTGCCGCCCCGAGCCGCCGCAGCTTGGGCAATGTTCCCGAATGACTGTTCCCCTGCCACGGCAATTGGGGCATGTCGTGACCATCCGGAACATACCGCCGAAACCCTGCTGTGCGATTCTGCCTTGGCCGCCACATTGCGGGCATACCACCGGCGCAACGCCGGGCTTTGCTCCGCTGCCTTTGCACGTTTCGCAATGATCCTGCTTTTCAAACTCAATGGTTTTTTCCACGCCGGTCGCCACTTCGGCCAGGGTCAATTCGACTTGCGTTTCCAGGTCAAATCCGCGCGCCGTCGGAGCCCGCCCCGCCGCACGCCGGCTTCCCCCGCCAAACGCACCGCCGAAAATGTCGTCGAACATCGAAAAGATGTCCGTGACATCCATGTGCGAGAAATCGTGCTGGCCGTTTACCCCCTGATGGCCGAACTGGTCATACCTCTGCCGCTTATGCGGATCGGAGAGAACTTCGTACGCTTCGGCGCATTCCTTGAACTTGATCTCCGCCTCGGCTTTGTCGCCATCGGCCCGATCAGGATGATATTTCATCGCCATCCGGCGGTAGGCGCGCTTGATCTCCTCCCCGTCCGCCGTTTTGGCAACGCTCAGAATCTCGTAATAATCTTTTTTGATGGTGGCCACGAAACTGTCCCTTCATCGATCAGCTAATCAGATCATAGGTGTTGCCTGCTTAGCCGCCTAGGAGGTCGGCTCCGTGATCAATTTGATCAACCAGAAAAGTCCCGCCGCAATCACAATCAAACATAGGGTTCCGACGGTTCGCTTAGCCAGTCGAAGGCTATATCTGCGCCCAATAAATGTGTACGCCGCACTCGTCACCAAACCGAAAGTGCCCAGAAACACAAACATGAATCGCAGCTTCTGGTCGAATGGATTCGTGCCCAACCTCACACAGAAGCGCACGGCCAACACGATCACCGGGAGTATCGCGGTCAGGAAAAAGACCTGCCATGGATGCTGCAACCGGCCAGATGCATCGACTTCCTCTCGAACCGGTGGTGCGAATCCATGAAGATCGGGAACATCTCGTTCCATAATCGCTCCGCTAACGAGAAAGACACGAAGACCATATGGTAATCTTCGTGTCTTCGCACGCAGGCCGTTGACAATTTTCGTATTAAACCACGGCACCGCTGACCAGATTCGCATCCTTGTCCTTAAGCTCCGTAATCAGCACCTCGGTCGTCAGGGCCAAACCGGCCACGCTGGCGGCATTCAGCAGCGCGGTCTTGGCAACCTTCGTGGGATCGATAATACCGGCCTTGAGCATGTCAACATATTCATCCGTGGCGGCGTTGTAGCCGAAGGTGGGGTTTTTGCTTTCCAGAATTTTGGCCACCACCACTTCGCCATCCTCGCCCGCGTTGTCGGCGATCTGACGGGCCGGGAAGCGCAGAGCCTCGGCAACAATATCGAAGCCTAACTTTTCATCACCACGGGCTTGCTTCTTGGCGTTTTCAACCGCTTCAATGGCTCGCAGGAAAGCGACGCCGCCGCCGGGTACGATGCCTTCTTCGGCAGCCGCTTTGGTGGCGTGCAGGGCGTCATCGATCAAGTCCTTGCGTTCTTTCATTTCCGTTTCCGTCGCAGCGCCGGCTTTGATCACGGCAACGCCGCCGGTCAGCTTGGCCAGGCGTTCCTGCAATTTTTCACGGTCGTAATCCGACGTGGTTTTTTCAATTTGCCCGCGAATCTGCTCGCAACGGGCGTCGATATCCTTGCGCTTGCCGGCGCCTTCGATGATCAGCGTGCTTTCCTTGCCGACCACGACACGCTTGGCCACACCAAGGTCTTCCAGCTCGACATTTTCCAGTTTCAGGCCCAAATCTTCGCTGATGAACTTTCCGCCAACAACGGTGGCCAGATCACCCATCAGAGCCTTGCGGCGATCGCCAAAACCGGGGGCTTTCACCGCACAGATGTTCAGCACGCCGCGCAGCTTGTTGACGACCAGGGCCGCCAATGCCTCGGCTTCCACATCTTCGGCGATAATCAGCAGCGGCTCGCCGCCGGTGACGACTTTGTTAAGCAGCGGCAGCAGCTCGGCAAGATTGTTGATCTTCTTTTCGTGAATCAGAATGCGGACATTTTCCATCTCGGTTTCGAGCGTCGTCGGATTGGTCATGAAATAGGGCGAGAGATAACCCTTGTCGAATGCCATGCCTTCGGTGTATTCGAGCGTGGATTCGGTGCTCTTGCCTTCATCGACGGTGATGACGCCTTCCTTGCCGACTTTTTCCATGGCATCGGCCATCAGGTCGCCGATCTTTTCATCGCCGTTGGCGCTGATGGTGGCCACACGCTTGTAATCCTCGCGGCCTTTGACTTTCTTGGACTGCGCGGTGATCGCCTCGGCAGCCACCTCAGCAGCCTTGGTGATGCCGCGCTGAATCAGCACCGGATTCACGCCGGTGGTGACCATGCGCAGGCCTTCATTGTAAATCGCCTCGGCCAGCACGGTCGCCGTGGTCGTGCCATCGCCAGCCACATCGCCGGTCTTGCTGGCCACCATGTTCACGAGCTTAGCGCCCATGTTCTCAAATGGCTGCGGCAGCTCGATTTCCTTGCTGACGGTGACGCCGTCTTTGGTGATGCGTGGATTGCCGAAAGACTTTTGCAGCACCACATTGCGGCCGCGCGGCCCCAGAGTCGCCTTCACCGCCCTGGCCAATTGCGAAAGGCCGTTGGCGATTTCCTGTCGGGCGCCGTTATCAAAAACCATTTGCTTGGTTGCCATGTTTTAGCTCCAAAGTTGCCAGTTGTTAGTTGTCAGTTGCCAGAAATAGCCGGTTGCAGGTCGCCTTTGCTGGCAACAAACAACTGGCAACTGGCAACTACACCAGAATACCGAGGATGTCGGACTCCCGCAGAATGACGAATTTCTCGCCGTTCACTTCGATGTCGGTGCCGCTGTATTTGCCGTAGTAAATCAAATCACCCGGCTTCACGTTCAGGGCATGCAAGCGACCCTTGTCATCATGCTTACCAGGTCCAGCGGCGACCACCTTGCCCTTAGTCGGTTTCTCCTTGGCCGCATCCGGCAGCAGAATCCCGCTGGCGGTTTTTTCCTCGGCTTCGGATTGCTTGACGATCACACGATCTTGCAGGGGTTTTAGTTTCATGAATGTCTCGTATCTCGTTTGGTTTTCTAATCTGCACCACAGCCACGATGCGAATTACATCATTCCGTCCATGCCACCCATGCCGCCCATTCCACCCATGCCGTGGTCGTGATGGTCGTGGCCGCCGCCTTCGTCCTTGTCCTTGGGCTTTTCAACGACGATGCAATCCGTCGTCAGCAGCAAAATGGCGACTTCCGCCGCGTTCTGCAAAGCAGTGCGATCAACCTTGGTCGGCGTCAGGATTCCGGCTTTGATCATGTCGACGTATTCGCCGGTCAGGGCGTTGTAACCTTCGTTATCCTTGGCTTCCATCACATACCGAACGACAACCGAGCCATGCGCACCGGCGTTTTCGGCGATCTGCTTCATCGGGGCAGTCAGAGCGGTGCGAATGATTTTCACGCCGGCCGCTTCGTCTCCTTCGAGTTTCAGATTACTGCCGCCGTTGAGGGCTTTGAGGGCGCGGATATAAGCCACGCCGCCACCGGGCAGTACGCCTTCTTCCACCGCCGCTCGGGTGGCGTGCAAGGCATCTTCAATGCGGGCCTTCTTTTCTTTCAGTTCCGCTTCGGTGGCTGCGCCGACATTGATCTGCGCCACACCGCCAGCCAGCTTGGCCAATCGCTCCTGCAATTTCTCACGGTCGTAATCGCTGGTAGTGATTTCAATTTCGTTACGAATCTGCGCGATCCGGCCTTGAATGGCTTTGCTCTCGCCGGCGCCTTCGATGATGGTGGTGTTGTCGTTATCAATACGGATATGTTTCGCCTGGCCGAGCTGTTCGATCTCAACTTTGTCGAGCTCGACGCCGAGGTCTTTCATAATCGCCTCGCCGCCGCAGAGAATGGCGATGTCTTCCAACATGGCCTTGCGGCGATCGCCGTAACCGGGAGCTTTCACCGCGGCGACATTCAAAATGCCCCGAAGCTTGTTGACCACCAATGTGGCCAATGCTTCGCCTTCGATATCCTCGGCAATGATAAACAGCGGTTTCTTGGCCTTTTGAATCTTCTCCAAGAGTGGAATTAACTTGGTGGCCGACGAAATCTTGTCTTCGTACACGAGGACAAACGCCTTATCCAACTCGACAGTCATTGCATCGGGATTGGTGATGAAATTCGGCGACAGAAAGCCGCGATCGAATTGCATGCCTTCGACGACATCGACGTATGTCTCCAGGCTCTTGCCTTCCTCGACAGTGATAACGCCATCTTTGCCGACACGCTCAAACGCATCGGCCATGATCGAACCAATCTCACGGTCGTTGTTCGCGCTGATGCTGGCGACGTTGGCGATATCTTCCTTGCCCTTGATTGGCTTGGATTGCTTTTTCAGGCTTTCACTGACCGCCGTCACCGCTTTACGAATGCCACGGGCTAACGCCATCGCATCCGCGCCGGCCGTCAGATTGCGATACCCTTCGCGGAAAATCGCCTCGGCCAAAACCGTGGCGGTCGTGGTGCCATCACCGGCCACATCGCTGGTCTTGCTGGCCGCTTCCTTCACCAGCTTGGCGCCGATGTTTTCGTATTTGTCTTTGAGTTCAATTTCTTCCGCGACGGTCACGCCATCTTTGGTTACCGTCGGCGCACCCCATCCCTTGTCGATCACCGCATTTCGTCCCCGCGGCCCCAGGGTCGCTTTCACCGCGCGAGATAATTTGGTTACCCCATCTAACAGCGCCTTACGGGCTTCGGCGTCAAACGCCAACATCTTTGCGGCCATGCGAATCTCCTTCTTTCATATTAGTACACACCCTCAGCCTGCGCCGAGCTAAAGTGTGCAGGCTCCCATAACAACCGATGTGCCGAGAAAAACTGCTCGCCAGATGGAAGATAAACACCTGTAAAATAAAGGCTTGTGAAACCGAAATGACGCCGGACGGTCCTATCTCTTCGCTGTCAGCTTGGCAGAACACGGTCGTTGCAAACCGTGAATTTGTCATTGTGGCAGGCGGCGCCGGGATCGATAGTTGTGTTCGCATGGCTGCACCGTCACAATTTATCGCATGGCATTTGCACTGGGAGTGATCGGCGCCGGCAACATGGCGGAGGCGATTGTGCGGGGGCTGCTGACCAACGGCGTGTTGCAGCCGAGCCAGGTCATTGCCGCAGATGTTTCGCCGGCTCGACGTGAATTGTTTGCCGATCAACTCCGCATTCCAACGGTTAAAGAGCCGGCCGTGGTTGCCTCGCAAAGTCGGCTGCTGTTGCTATGCGTCAAGCCGCAGCAGGCAGCCGAGGCGCTGCAGGGATTGGGGCGGGTCACCGATCCGCAAACGCGCATCATTTCCATCATGGCCGGCATCAGCACCGCGTTCATCGAAAAACAATTCGGCGATCACCATCCGTGGCGTGTCATCCGTGCCATGCCCAACACGCCGATGCTGATCGGTGAAGGGATTGTCGGCGTATGCCTCGGCAAGCATGCCCAGGCCGACGATTTGATGGAAGCGAAAAAAATCTTCTCGCCGACGGCGAGCATTGTTGAAGTCAGCGAATCGCAAATGGATGCGGTCACGGCCATGAGCGGCTCCGGTCCGGCGTATTTTTTCTATTTCGTCGAGCACATGATCAAGGCCGGCGAAACGCTTGGCTTAACCGCTGAACAATCCAGTCAATTAGCAATTCAAACGGCTGTCGGCGCAGCGAAAATGCTGGCCCAAGGAAAAGATTCGCCACAGGAACTTCGCCGAAAAGTCACCAGTCCCGGCGGCACAACGGAGGCGGCTCTGAAATATCTTGAGAGCCAGCGGGCCGGCGACATTTTCCAACAAGCCATCACGGCTGCCGAGCGCCGCGGACGAGAACTTAGTGGATCGGGGTGATACGGTGCGCGATCAAATCCTGCGCATTCGAATCGGAAACAGGAACCACGGATTTCATGGATGACACGGATAAATTCCTCTTGATTCATCCGTGCTATCCGTGAAATCCGTGGTCAAAAAGTCCGCAAGCGCGGAGGTGTGGCAGCCGACGTGGCGATGTAAATAAAGAAAACCCCGGCCATTTTTCAGACTGGGGTTTCCAGTTGTGCGAACTGCTCGGTCTCATCCACGAAGGAATGATTCCGACGAGCTGCTTAGCAGCTGCGTGATACCGCAGGAATCGCACCTACGGTAGCTGCTACAGCAGCCCACACGTACAGTCAGAATTGGTCACAGGATCACCTCCATTTCAAAGAGCCTTTTTAGCCGAATGGGCCAAGGCTCAGGGACATGCCAAGCCGTCATGAGCGAATTCGAGGGTGACTGTCGGACGCGGCTTAGGAACGGCTCACGCCGCTACTGGGAACCGGCCTTAGCAAATGCCCTCTACTGGCTCATCGCCGGGCTTCCAAACCCGAAGACGCCTCTTCGAGTACACAACATCACGGAGGCACCATGATGTCGCCGACATTTTACCTTGCCCTTAATCGGAATCAAATCATTTTTTTAAGATTTGGAAGGCGGAAGGCAGAAAAGAGGTTAGAGGTTAGGCACAGTTGGCAAGGCATGCTCGCATTTTCCTGACCTCCGACCTCTAACCTCTGACCTCAGCTTTCCGCCTTCCCCCACAACTTCTCCCAAAAGTAATGGTAAAATAAAGACATGGCGACCTCGCAAGAATTACTCGACCAATATTTCCTGGAAATGCGTTGGCGATGCCTGTCGCTAGCCGCCGATCTGGACCGTGTGCAGTGGGCCGGCGATCCGGGCGTCCAATCCGATGCCCGGCTCGCAAAACTCCGCAAAGCCATCGCCTCGCTTTTGGAAGATTCGCCGAATCGTGCCGAGCGCGTGCAGGATATTTTCAGCGATCACACGCCGCCGCCGCCGTACGATCGCAAATCGCAAATTTGAAAGTTCCAATGAAGAATTCCAAATATCAAATTTGAAATTTCAAATGAAGTATATTGATCCGCATATTCACTGTGTCAGCCGCACCACCGATGATTACCAGTTCATGTGCCGCTGCGGCGTCGTTGCCGTCTCCGAGCCGGCGTTTTGGGCGGGGTTCGACCGTTCCACAGCTTCCAGCTTCGCCGATTACTTTCGGCATCTGATGGAGGTGGAACCCAAACGTGCCGCCCGATATGGCATCGACCATTACTGCTGGCTGTGCATCAACGCCAAGGAAGCGGAAAATGTATCGCTATCCCGGGAGGTCATCAAGCTGATTCCCCCGCTGCTGGATCATCCGCGCGTGCTCGGCGTCGGCGAAATCGGACTGAACAAAAACACTCGCAACGAAATCACCGTTTTTGAAGAGCAAGTCGAGATCGCCGCCAAGCACGACCAATTGATTTTGATTCACACGCCGCACTTGGAGGACAAGCACAAAGGCACGTCGATCATCACGGACATTCTCAAGAACGACAAGCGCATCAAGCCCCATCGCGTGCTGATCGATCATTGTGAGGAACACACGATCCGCATGGCCAAAGAAGCCGGATTCTGGTGCGGCCTGACGATTTATCCTGTCACCAAAATCACCCCGCAGCGTGGCGTGGATATTTTAGAACAATTCGGCACCGACATGATCTGCGTCAACAGCGCCAGCGACTGGGGCGAAAGCGGCCCGCACATGTTGATCGACACGGCGCTGGAATTTCGTCGCCGCGGGCACAACGAAGCGGAAGCGAAGAAAGTTTTCTACGACAATCCGTGCCAATTTTTTGCCCAAAGCGGGAAGTGGAAACTCAAATGATTAGCCTTGGCTGATAGGGAGAACGTAGATGCAAACCGAGCCTCGCGCCTGGGTAATACGCAGTAAACCACATTATCACGTTAGGCTACGAGAATTCCTGGAAGGCAATTTGGTTGCCATCGGATGGCCCGGGCTAGCCGATTTAACGGGCGCGAAGCGTGACCAGCTAGATCGCCTGCTCCGCACGCGCCCGAGATATCGTCTTGCCCAATCAAGAGAGCTTACAGTCTCCATCAATATCCTGAATAATTTCGTTAACGAGATCGCCAAAGGGGACTACGCCATCGTGCCGTCACCAAGGAGTGGCCCTGTATTTGTTGGAAAATTTGTCGGTGGTTACCGGTACGCCGCTGATAAGGATTCAGAAGAGGAAGGATATCCTCACCAAAGAACGGTGCAGTGGCTGAACAAGCTCCGGCCCATCGATCGGCAGCAACTGCCGCCTGGCCTTCGGAAAAAAGTCGGCACTCAACACCCCCTGCTTCTCGCCGACTCGGTAGAGATAGCGACATGGCTTGAGGCGACATTTGGTCCATCGGCGATTGCACTGCCGCAGGTTGCAGACCCGGTCGCCGTAGGCGGAGATGTCGACAGCGATGAATTGAAGGCCTCCCTGGAGGGTGAAATCTCGATGCGGCTAACACCCGTCGCTAAGCGCGACCAAGAATTAAGGCTCCGGAAGATTAGGCGTGTGCTGCAATCGGAGGGGAGGCTGCGATGTGAAGTACCCGGTTGCGGATTTGACTTTTTCGAGACCTATGGAAAGCTTGGCGAGGAGTTTGCGATCGTACATCACACCAAGCAACTGGCTACCTATGACGGCCCAAAAGAAACTCGGCTGGCAGACCTCAACATCGTGTGTGCCAACTGCCACGCAATTATTCATAGGTATGGCGGGTGCCGCCCCCTTGATGAACTAATCCCAAAACCGTGATTATAACGGTCTGGGGCATCGCATTAATATCGAGCGCGAGGCTTCGACAACTCCGCATCACGCTGCCGCTGATGCTCTGTCGCCTTGTGCAATGCACGTTTCTCCCAGAACGTCAGGCTCTGCATTCCATGAGCAGAAACCTTCGCCAGAATCGCATCGATCTCGCGCTGCTCACTAGCTTCCCGCCGGCGGAGCTTCTGCAGCCGCTTGCGATTGCGGAGCTCTGCAGAGCTAGGTCCGCGCAATGAGGCGGCGTATACGATCCCATCTTCTTCGTAACCCCACGGCCCGTTGGCTTTCAGTTCACGATAGACCTGCAGGCACCAGATAAATCCGCTGATCGCAATCATTATCAAGAACAAATTACCCCCGCTCAGACCAAGCATGGCCATCACGCCCGCGCCGATCATGCCGGTGATGGTGGCAAATTTCGTGGCACGGTAATACCCGAATTTCGCCCAGAGCACCGATTGGAGGAGTTGGCCGCCATCGAGAGGAAAGATCGGCCAAAGATTAAAAAGCAAAAGCGCATAACTGATGGTGAAAATCCACCAGGCGTAAAAAATATCTCTGGGAATTTCTCGGCTACCCATGGCGCGCACAATCGCCAACGGGTTCCACGGCACGGCATGCCAGCTTCGCAGCGTCGCCGAAATGTATCCCGCAGCCAGGATGCAAAGCAGCACGTTCACCAGCGGCCCCGCCAACACGGTAAAGAAATTTGGCCAGGGCCGCCGAGGCGCGTCTGCCGAAGCGAGGCCGCCAAGCGGTGTCATCAAAATCTGCGAGGGTTGCCCGCCTACCAAATATGATCCATAGCAGTGCCCAAATTCGTGCAATAGTACGATGCCAAACAAAAGGGCCATTGACGTAATGCTGCTATGCCATCCCAACGCACCGGGAAACAAGAGCGTGAAAGCGATGAACAAAATCATCGAGGAATGGACGCGCACATTGATGCCGAACCACACCCCCAGCGAAACCGATCCCGACAGCAGCCACATCAACGGATTGGGTCGGTAACCGCCATCTCTGGAGTATGGTCGATCCTGCCAACCCATCACATCACCTCAAAGCCAAAAAGTTCAGCTTTCCACATGCGGCTGCCGGAAAAACCTTTCATACGCTAACAACGTTGCGATGGTTTTCCCGTCCTGAATTTGCCGATCCTGAATCATCTGATACGCCTCGCTGAGGGGCGTTTCCATCACTTCAATTTCCTCATCATCCTGCAATTCTCGATTCGTCGGGCGCAAATCGTAGGCGGCAAAGGCGTACATTTTCTCGCTCAGGATTCCCGGCGATGTATAAAAATCCATCAGGCGCTGCAAACGGCCGGCCATGTACCCGGTTTCTTCCACCAATTCCCGGCCGGCGGCGTTGATCGGGTCCTCTCCTTTTTCCAATCCACCTGCCGGAAGCTCGATCAAATATTGGCCAATGGTAAACCGCCGATTGCGAATCAGCAGAATTGTATCCGGCGTCACAAACGGCAAAATAACCACGGCTCCGGGATGCACACAGATTTCCCGCACCACCCGGGTGCCGTCATCATCTTCCATGTGGTGCAGTTCGAGCCGAAGGCGTTTACCTTGATAGAGCACCTGCTTGTCAATCAGCTTCAGCGGCATACAAATCTTATACCTTGTTTCCGCTCCACAGCGAACCAGATTTGCATCGCTGCGCCCTGCGGGTAATCTTCGCCGTTGGAGGGAATGCGTCCGGCCCTGGCTCGCTTGCCGAGGCACTGTGGCTTACCCGGTGAACGATGCACGGCAGTGAACTGCTGACCCTCTTCGCGCAGATCGGCCTGATCGTGGCTCTGAGCCGCTTTCTGGGCTGGACGTTTTCTCGTCTGCAACAGCCGCTGGTCATGGGGGAAATGATCGCCGGCATCCTGCTTGGGCCAAGCGTCTTCGGTTGGCTATTCCCCAACGCCGCTGCCGCTGTCTTCGCGCCAGCAAGCATCGGATATCTTAACATTCTCAGCCAGGTCGGCGTCGTTTTCTTTCTCTTCCTCGTCGGATTGGAGCTGAACCCCAACCTGCTGCGCAACCGCGGCCGTGCGGCGATCGTCATCAGCAACATGAGCATCATCGCCCCGTTCGCGCTGGGCTTTGGTCTGACATACTATTTGTATCCTCGGCTGTTCGACCGCTCCACGCACTTCGGATCGGCCGCCCTGTTCATCGGCGCGGCCATGAGCATCACCGCCTTTCCCGTGCTGGCCAGGATTCTCACCGAGCGGAATCTGTCCCGCACGCGGCTCGGCGCCATCACCATCACCTGTGCCGCCGTCAACGATGCGACCGCCTGGTGGATTCTGGCGTTCATCATCGCTTACGCCCAAATCTCCGGCGGGCATGGCGTGCCCCATGTGGTTTGGCTCGTCTGCATCGGCACCGTTTACGTGCTGCTCATGTTTTTCGTCGTGCGGCCTTTCCTCCGTCGCCTGGAGGTGATTTACGACCGCCAGAATCACCTATCGCAAAATCTGGTGTCGCTGATTTTTCTGCTGATTCTCGCGTCAGCCTACACCACCGAAGCTCTCGGCATTCATGCCCTGTTCGGCGCATTTCTCATGGGCGCGGTCATGCCTAAGGGAACGCAATTCGTCCGCCATCTCAGTGAAAAACTCGAAGATTTCGTCGTCGTGTTTCTGCTGCCGATTTTCTTTGCCTACACCGGCCTGCACACGCGCCTCGGCTTGCTCAACAACGGCGGGCTGTGGTTCGATACAGCTTTAATCGTGTTCGTTGCCTTCGCCGGAAAAATTGGCGGAGCTACCTTTGCCGCTCGGATCTGCGGCATGGAATGGCGCGAATCGACCGCCATCGGCATTCTCATGAACACTCGCGGATTGATGGAGCTTGTCATTCTCAACCTCGGCCGGGATATGGGCATTATTCCCGACAAAGTCTTCGCCATGATGGTGCTGATGGCCCTGATCACGACGGCGATGACCACACCGCTGCTTAATTGGGTTTATCCCCGGCATCTGCGCTTGGGGTCGCGCACCGAACCGGCAGGATCGGCACCGGCCTTCACGGTGCTGATCCCCGTGTCGCTGCCCAAGAGTGGCGCTCCGCTAGTCCAATTGGCGGATATGTTCATCGGCGGTCCTGATGCGTCCGGCAAAGTTGTCGCCCTGCACCTTCGCCGCCCCGCTGATCATCCGACTTATCGCAGCGGTTTGGATGAGGCGGAAAACCAATTCGACGAAAGTCTCGCCCCGCTATTGGCGCAGGCCCGCAATCGTGGATTGCCGGTCGAGCCGGTGTCGTTCATCAGCCGCGATGTCGCCGCCGATATCAGCCGCATCACGGCGTCGGAGCATGTCAATCTGGTGCTAATGGGATTTCACAAGCCGGTCTTCAGCCGTGGAATCCTGGGCGGGACCGTGCATCGTGTGCTCAACATTTGCCCCGCCGATGTGGCGATATTTGTCGACCGCGGTTTCCGCCAGGCCCGCAAAATTCTTGTACCCTATCTCGGCAGCGTTCACGATCGCCTGGCCTTGAATTTGGCCGCAAAAATGGCCCGGAATTCCGACGCCCTGGTCACGGTGCTCCATATCGTCCCCCCCATCCGCGGCGACGCTTCCCGCACTCTCGATGCCAAGGGAAATGTCGACCGTGTGTTTAACGACCCCGGCGCCGATTCCGCCCCGGTGACTTTTCGTGTCGTAGCCGACCCATCCCCGGTTGGGGTGGTGCTGCACCAAGCCCCGCAGTTTGACCTGGTGATCATTGGCGTCGCCGAGGAATGGGGACTTGAATCCCATTTATTCGGCTGGCGAGCGGAGCGGATCGCAAGGGATTGTCCAACTTCCATGCTGATTGTGCGAAAATATCGGGCGTCCAAGACCATCGAAACTCCGCCACTGCCCGAAACGGCAACCGCCCAGGCCACCGAAACCCAACCGGCCGCCCAAAACAACCCCCTTCTCTGACGTTGGGTGCCACAGGTCGCGGTACTCCGAGACCTGTGCGTCGTGACGAGGCTAGAGACACAGGTCTGCGGGTACGCCGACCTGTGCCACCCAACGTTCTCCTACGCCGCCGACCAAATTCACGGGCCATAACTTGCATTTATCCGGCCCATCCGTACCATGTGCCCCTCTTTTATTTCAAGATTCGAGAGGTTCAGTTATGCCGCGTGTATGTCATTTTACTGGTAAGAAAACGAGTTTTGGCCGGCAGATCACCCATCGCGGCAAAGCCAAGTACCTCGGCGGCGTCGGCACCAAAATCACCGGCATCACCGCCCGTAAGTTTCGGCCGAACATTCAAAAAGTCCGCGCCTTGGTCGATGGCCGCGTCGTTCGCATCAAGGTGAGCGCCAAGGCAATCAAAATGGGCCTCATCGTGAAACCCAAGCGGCGCAAATACACCAGGCCGCAACCCGAAGCTGCCGCCGCATAGCCGAATTCCGCATGGCCGAGCAAAAGATCGATCTCGATCAGGTCAGCCACGTCGCCAAACTGGCCCGGCTCGGCTTAACCCAACCGCAGCTCGAAAAACTCGCCGGCCAGCTCGGAAATATTTTGTCCTACGTTGAAAAACTCAACGAGATGGACACCACCGGCGTCGAGCCGATGTCGCACGCCCTACCCCTGAAAAATGTGCTGCGCGACGACGTCGTGCAGCCGAGTCTTTCAATTCAACAAGTGTTACAAAACGCCCCCGAAAGCGAAGGCCGCTTTTTCAAAGTCCCCAAAGTCATCGGCGGCGAAGAAAACTCGGCGGATTAATTCGTTCCTCGTTTAGCCGCCGAGCTTGCTCGGCGTTTTTTTCCCGACCATTCACTTTAACTTCACCATCACCAAATAACCCATCACACAAACCGCCACTAGCGCTGCGATTGCCAGGAAAATCGACACCGCCAGCATCGTCGTGTAGCGAACACCCTGCTTATGCAGCAACCTCTGCAATTCGCCTTCCCGTGAATTGGTGTTATCGCGCATCTGCTCCAGCACCTGGGCACTGGTTTGCGAGCTGCGGCTCACCTGCTGCATGGCCGAGCCGACGCTGCTCAGGCTCTCGGTGATATTGCGATCGTGCTCGCCAAGATTTTCCAAACGCTCCCGCACGCCATCGAGCATCTGCCGTTGATCGCCGCCGGTTTGAGCGACTTTTTCCAGAATATCCGCCAGCTGCGCCTGCTGAACATTTTGATATTTGATCTGCTCGGCGATGGCTTTGAGCGTTTCCGTTTGCGCCGCTCCGCTTTCGGGGATCGACCGAATCATCTCCGGCAAACCGCCGAGCGCCTTCATCAATTCATCCTGGCGACTCCCCTGCTTTTCCAGAGAATCTTTGATCGCGCTCATCAAGCCGGTCAGCGCGCTGAATCCGTCCTGCAATTGATTGATGGCCGCATCGCGCTTGGCCCAGGGACGCAAAAAAGTGTTGCGGGAAACATCCACAGACACCGGGCCATGGTCGTCGTGTGATCGGCCGAAGCGGTCATCCCCATTGCCTTCAAGCAATGCCGGGTCGTGGCTTTTATTGACGGGTTTGAACCAGGTTCCAAGTCGTGTGAAAAATCCGGGTTGATCGCTCATGGCATCCACTCCTTTGAATAGCCGGCGGCGTCGACTGCGACGGCGGGCGGGTGTCGGGACTTAAACTTATTTGACAGTCCATTACCACCAATCTACCATCCGCGCCGCATGGGTCAACCGCCCTGCCGTCCCGCAGCAGCTTTGTTTTTCGCCGCCGTCCTATGCCAGTTTTTACTCGGCTGTGACGCCAAGCCCTCGCCTTCATCCGCCACCACGCAACCCGCAGGCAATATCCGCATCGCCTCGCTTTCCCCGGCGGCGACTGATTTGCTCATCGCGATGGGTGCCGGCGATCATCTGCAAGCCGTCAGCAATTTTGATCCCGTCGAGGTCAATGGCCGCACCTTGCCGCGCGTCGGCGATTACCAAAGCACCGATTGGGAAACGCTCAGCAGCCTCCATTTGCAGGCCATGGTGATTCAGATGGACCCCGGCCGACTTCCGCCGGCGTTTGCCAACAAGGCCCAATCGCTCGGCATGCAATTGATCGATGTGCGGCTGAACACGATCGCCGACATCATCGCTGAGTCCACCCAATTGGGTGATGCCGTCAGGGAACCGGCCAAGGGCCGGAATCTCGCCAAGCAGATTTCCGATCGCATGGATTCCGTTCGGCATCGTTGCGCCGCTTTGCCCAAAGTCCGCACGCTGCTGACCTTGAATCCCGAATCGGATGAACTGGTTGGCGTCGGTGAATTTCTCAATGAAGCACTTGTCGCCGCAGGTGGAACCAACGTGGCCGAATCGCTTGGCGGAACTTATCCAACCGCCGATCGGGAAATGCTCGCCAAGCTTCAACCGGATGTGGTGATCGTGCTGCTGCCCAACGCCAAACCGGAAGCATTGCAGCAAGCCAAGGATTTTTGGAGCGGTTTGGTAAATGATCCCCATCGAATGCCGCGGGTTTATTTGCTGAGCGAGTCATACGTTCAATTGCCAGGATCGCATGTCGGTGACATCGCCCAGACGATGGCCGATTGCCTGCACGGGAATGCTCAACCATGAAACCGTGGACCGCATCCCGACTGCTCGCCACCTGCGGCATCAGCGTCGCGCTGTGGGCCGTTATCGCTGGCGCATGCCTCATGGTCGGCAGCACCGGCTGGGGATGGCCGACCGCTCGGGAATTGGCATTGCGCTGGCCGAATGTCATGGTCGCATCCATCGTCGGTGCCGCATTGTCCGCAGCAGGCGTCGCATACCAAGCGGTACTGCAAAATGTGTTGGCCGAGCCATATCTGCTTGGCGTCAGCAGCGGGGCTTCGCTTTTTGCGTATCTCAGCTTGATGGCCACCGGGCCGTTGTCGTCGATCCTCGCGCCGCTCAGCCAACAAGGGGCATCATTCCTCGGATCAATGGCCGTGCTGGCTCTGGTCCTCGCACTTTCCCAGCGGCGCGGAAAACTGGAACCCGTCATGCTCGTGCTGGTTGGCATCATCGTCAGCACCTTCTGCGGAGCAGCGTATTTGCTCGTCTATCATCTCAATCTCCGCCATGAAATTTCCTTTGGCACTGGCGGCCCATTGCGATTGCTCGTCGGTGGAATCAACACGAGCCTTTCCACCAACCAAATCGCCGTGGCCGCCTGTCTGATTTTCATCGGCTTTCTCGCGCTCATGTACCTCAGCGGCCAACTGAACGTCGCTGTGCTCAGTGAAGCGGAGGCCCAATCACTGGGCGTACACATCGATCGCCTGCGATGGACTGTGATGATCGCCGCATCACTGATGACCGCCGCCGCCGTGGCATTGAGCGGACCGATCGGTTTTGTCGGATTGATCTGCCCCAATTTGGCGAGAGTGGTTATCGGCGCTGATCAACGGCGTTTGCTGCCATTGTCCACAGCTCTCGGTGCCGGCGTGCTCGCCATTGCCGATGCCGTGTCACGTGGTTTAACTCATTGGACCAGCGGCCCGCTTCCCGTCGGCGTGCTCACCGGAATCCTTGGCGGACCATTTTTCCTGTTCATGCTGTGGCGAAGCCGATTGACTACCGATTCCTGAGAATTTTTAAGATGCCCCTGATGCAGATCGACCAACTCGACTTCTCTTTCGGCGTGCGGCCTGTGATCGCCGGCGTCAGTCTTTCCCTCTCCCCCGGCGAACTCGTCATGCTCCTTGGCCCCAACGGGTCCGGCAAAAGCACGCTCCTGAAACTCGCCCTCGGCCACCTGCATGGCCATGGCACCGTGCAATGGAACGCCCGCCCGATTCGCCAATGGCCGCGCCGTCAATTCGCCCGGCACGTCGCCTATCTCCCACAATCCCCTTGGTACCAAGGCGACCAAACCGTCAGCCACACGCTGCGACTCGGCCGCGCCCCCTACTGGCACGCCTTCGGCATCGAAAGCGACCACGATCTGCAAGTCGTGCAATCCATCACCGAGCGGCTTTCCCTACAGGATTTACTAAATCGCCCCATGGACGAACTCTCCGGCGGCCAACGCCAACTCGCCCTCGTCGGCCGCTGCTTAGTGCAGGAACCCAAGGCAATGCTCTTCGATGAACCCACAACTTTTCTGGATCTGCGTCACCAAGTCGAATTAACCCGCCTGCTGAAAAGCCTCGCCGTCGAAAAATCCATCGGCGCGCTGATGGCCTCGCACGACCTCAACCTCGCCGCCGCCTTTGCGGATCGGATCATTCTGCTGCACGAAGGAAAAATTGTCGCCGAGGGAAAACCCACCGACGTGCTGGAGCCTCCTTTGTTGCAGCGTGTTTATGGATTGCCGATGAAACGGATCGATGACGGAGGCCGGCCGACGGTTATTCCAGTTTTGTAGCCGCTTCCACGGTGTCCAAAAATAACTTGAGTTCTGGGCGAGGACCGGGACCCAAATTGCAATTGTTGCCATTGGGAAGAACGCGGCGCGGCGTAGTTCCGCCGCCAAACGGCGCTTGGCCTAACACAAAGTAGCTCGCGCTATCGGCTTGTGGCCCACCAATGATTACAGCAAAGTACGGCGCTAACACGACCGTCTGTTCCCCGCGTTTGGCAAATTGTTCCGGAGGGAGAGTCGATAGGTCGACTGTCGGTGGGACCGGGAATTCCAGACAAAAAAATTTCCGCTGCCCACCAAATTTTCCCCGGTGCCATTTCAAACGTTTCGCATCGGCGATTGTCGGTTCAATCTTCCGCGTCTGGCAAGCCATGACATAGAAAAACGGTCCCGCTGATTCCGGCGATTTTTCGCAGAGTTGCTCTATCTTCGCCAAATTTTTGAAGGCGTAGTGTGGTAAAATGAAGTATGCGATGTCGTAACACAGCTGCGATAGCGGTAAGCTTGTGCTCACTTTCAAGGGTCCAGCGTCGTTGTCCAACTTGATACTCCATTCTCGGTCGTTGCGTTGCGCGTTAATGAGATTGAGAATACCGCATAACCAAGGAGTTCCAAATGCGAAAACACCCCATCTGTGCGGATTGCGATAACACCGATTTGAGCCGTCGCCAAGTTGTTCGCGGCACTGTTGCCGGCATCGCCGCTGCATCTGCGGGAATTTGGTCCCTGAATGTGACATCTCGTGCGATGGCCGTCGAGGCTGCGACCAAAGCCGCTCCGGAAACGCTGGTGGGCCAACTTTATAAATCACTGACCGAGGCGCAGAAAACCAAGATCGCTTTCCCCTTCGACCATCCGCTGCGCAGCGAAGTGAATAACAATTGGATGATCGTCAAAGATTCCATCGGCGACATTCTCACCAGGGAGCAAATCGCCCTGGTGAAAGAGATTTTTACGGATCTGCACACGGACGAATACGCCGACCGGGTGCTGCATCAGGTGGAACACGACAACGACGAAGTCGGTGGATTTGATGGATGCTCGATCGCCCTGTTCGGCCAGCCCGGCGACATGGGAGCCGATCCATTCAACGGCGGCAAGCAAAGCAAATTTGAATTCGTCTTCACCGGCCGGCACGTCACCCGCCGCTGCGATGGCAACAGCGTTGAAGGCGAGGCATTCGGCGGGCCGATTTTTTATGGCCATGCCGCCCAGGGTTTTAACGAGAAGGCGGACCATCCCGGCAATATCTATTGGTATCAGGCCAAGCAGGCCAACGAATTATTTCAGGCCCTCGACGGCAAGCAGCGGAAAATCGCCCTGCTCGATACGCCTATCCCCAGGGAACGGGCGAGCAAAACCGTGGCATTGCGAAACAGCACCGACGGCCTGCCGGGCATCGGCGTCGCTGACATGTCCGCCGATCAAAAAGAACTCGTGCGAAAAACCATGGCCGATCTGCTGGCCCCTTTCCGCAAAGCCGATGCCGAGCAGACCATGAAAATGATCGAAGCGGCCGGCTTCGACAAACTGCACATGGCGTTCTATTCCCACGACGACATCGGCAACGACCGCGTCTGGGATGTCTGGCAAATCGAAGGCCCGTCCATGCTTTGGTATTTCCGCGGCGCTCCGCATGTACATACCTGGGTGCATGTGCGGCAGCCGACGAAGGCGTAACAGTTTTTAATTGCTCGGTCTGGGCAGTTGGCGATTTGCAATCTGGCGCGAAAGCAAAATCGCCGCCGCCACCAGCAATCCCATCGTAAACGGAGCCGCCAAATTGATATGGTGTTCCAGCACCGGCCCGGTCCAACTATTCAGCCCTATCTGCTGGCGTACAAATGTGCGGATATAATCCGCATCCTGGCGATGTTGCCGAATCGCACCGGCGACCGAGCTTGTCAGGTTGTATGCGAAGTAAATAGCCAGCAGCCAAAGGCCCAAGCTGTGGCGACGAACGCCTTGCATGATGCACACGGCCAATCCCACCGCGGCCAGAAGGTTCGGAATCCACCAGAACGCGATCGACATGAAAAGCTCATTATGTGGCATTTGGTGACGCTCCATGGCTGGTTATTCGCTCGAAATCATTGCACGCCGGGCGCTACGATACCACTTGGCACACAAATAGATAATCAGAAGACCACATAAGCCGATTCCCAATCCGTCGAGAACACCGCCAGTCCCCACCACGGCGATCCACCAAATGCCAAAGCCGACGACCGCAACGCCGCAAATCAGACCGGCTAGACATGCGACAGCGCCGAGAAGCGGGACAATAGATCGCTTTGTCGCCGGAGTTGAGTAATCCAGTATGCCGTTGGGATCGTCCATCGGATCACGGCAAGGGACATGGGGGCAGCCGAAAGTATGTCTCGACTCCACACCTTTGCAAATCGGTGAGCATCGCGGCATCGGTCACATTGAAAGTCCCGATGCGCGTCCGCCGCAATTCGGTAAGATATCCGCCGACCGCTAATTTTTCACCGAGATCACGGGCCAGGGCACGGATGTACGTTCCCCGGCCGCAGTCGATGCGCAGTTTCAAGAGGGGCCAGGTGAAATCCAATAATTCAATTGCATCGATCCGAACCGGCCGAGCTTTCGGCGAGATAGGGGTGCCGCGCCGGGCCATATCCGAGCTGCGGCGGCCTTGGATTTTCAAGGCACTGTACAGCGGCGGTACCTGCTCAACGGTTCCGATGAAGAATTGCAGCGCATCCCGCACCTGCTGAATCGTCGGGATCGATGGAACCTCGCAAATCTGCTCAGCCGATTCCAAATCATCGGTAACCGTCGTCGCTCCGAATTTCACCATCGCTTCGTATTGCTTGGGCTGATCCATCAGCTGTTCGCAAAGGCGGGTTGCTTTGCCGACGAGCAGTAGCAGCAAGCCGGTGGCGAACGAATCGAGCGTCCCGGCGTGGCCGATCTTGGTTTTGCGCGGGAGCAGCGGCTTGATCTGATTCACCGCCCGTGCGGAAGAAATCCCGGCCGGTTTATCGAATGGAAGAATGCCGTCCATGCGGCTTCACTGTATGGCAATTGGGCAGCAAAATCTCGGATGAAGATCAGGCGGCGGGACGGGTTTGCCTAGGCATCGGCCGGGTGCTGTCGTCGCGCTCCCAGATGGCGGGAGAGATTTCGGCCAGCTTTTGCCGGGCGGCGTGATGGGAATATAAATAGACGAGCACGAAAGCGGGAATGTTCGGCCAGAGCCACGGACGCAGCAGCAGGTGCGGAATGACACCTTTGTAGCGGTGCTGATCGTTGACGTTCAAATCCGGCCGGGCATTGGCCAGTTCGAGGCTGCCGTAGGTCCAGCGGGTTTTGACCTTGAGCAAATCGGCGAACGTCTCGGGCATGTTGATCATGCTGTAGCAGTTTCCGACCACACGCCGTTCCGAAGGCTCGGTGAGATTGCGAATAAATTTGTCATCGGCGGTCAGCGACGGGAATTCGACGAATCGGCTGCGGAGCTGGCGGTCAATGGCATAAAAGCCGCAACCCATGACAGAGTTGCGAACATACGGAAGCGATCGCCAGAGGCTGTAATAGCCGGCCAGAATCGGATTCCAGCCGCTATAAACATGCCGCGCCGCCGGTGCCGCCACGCGGCACTGCGAGTCTTTGAACGCATCGGCCACGCTCTGCAAAGCGTTTTCGGAAATATGAATGTCGGCATCGAGATACGCACGGGGGAAATAATGAGCGGCCCGATCGCCAATGTTAAGGGCGTTGCACTTGCCGCCGATCGGCGTTTCGATGACCTCGATCGGTCCGCCGGTCGCTTTGGCAACGGCTCGGGCACGATCGGCGGTGTCATCGCGGCAACCATTTGCTACAACAATAATTTGCAGCGGGCAATTGATGTGGCTGCTCAGCAGGCTCTGCAACGTCGATTCGATGACATTGGCCTCGTTGTGGGCGGGAATGATAATGCTAAAACCAGTCATGCGTTGAGCACGCCCTCACAAATGCACCGCATCGCTCGGCCAGAGGCATTGGACGTATCACTACTGCGTGATACGCCTCCCCCTTCATATCGCGGTCTAATGGTGACTATCGGCAAATCCATTCGCTCGAGTTATGAGTATCGTATCAGCTAATCGTTCCGTTATCCAACCGACAAATTCCCGTGAAATATTGTCCCGCCACACCGTCACAAGCCTCTTTCAAACACGGGCTTGCAACGATGATAATCCGTGTAACGACAATCAGGCCTGTGCCGCTTGGGGAAGATGGGCCGATTTTAGCGGCGGCATCGGCTCTCCCTCTACGGAACGTTTGACCCCGCTATCATTGAATACTACCTTGGTGACTTGAGCATCCGACTCATTCATCCCGGGACGCTTTGCCGTTTGAAAAGGAGCGTCCGTGAATCCGTGTGAAGATTACGAGAAAAAGGAAAAGTGCGGCCTCTTCGGCGTCTGGGGCATCCCCGACGCTGCACAGCTCTGTTATCAAGGTATTTTCGCCCAGCAACATCGCGGCCAGGAATCTGCCGGCATCGCCGTCACCGATGGAACCGACATGAACGGCCATACGGGCATGGGCTTGGTCAGCCAGGTTTTTACCAGCCGAATGCTCACCGAAGAATTAGCCGGCCACGCCGCCATCGGCCATGTGCGATATTCCACGACCGGTTCCAGCAAATTGTGCAACGCCCAACCGCTGCTTCGGCAGTTTCGACTCGGCCCTGTCGCGGTTGCCCATAATGGCAATCTGATCAACGCCCAATTGCTCCGCCAGCAATACGAAGAACACGGCCACATTTTTCAAAGCACTACCGACACCGAAATCATCGTGCATCTGCTGGCCAAGCCGACCCATATTCAAAAGAGCGATCCGCTGCCGCATGTGCTCAAGCATTTGCAGGGTGCGTATAGCCTGGTGTTTTTATTTACCGATCGCATCGAAGCCGCCCGCGATCCGTGGGGCATCCGTCCGCTGTCTATCGGCCAACTGCCCGGAGGGCAATGGTGCGTCGCCAGTGAAACCTGTGCCTTCGACGCCACCGGCGTGAAATATGCCCGCGATGTCTTGCCCGGTGAAATTGTACGGATCGACAACGACGGAATAAGCAGCCGGCAATTTGCCCCTCCCGCGGCCGAGCTGGCCCACTGCATTTTCGAGCACGTATATTTTTCCAACCCGGCAAGTAAAGTTTTCGATCAGACGGTCCATATCGTCCGCCAAAATTTGGGCCGGCAACTCGCCCGGGAATCGAGTGTTCCCGCCGATTACATCATGCCGATGCCTGACTCAGGCCGCTCCGCCGCTTTGGGATATGCCCGTGAATCCGGAATTCCTTTCGAAGAAGGCATCGTCCCCAACCGATTCGTCGGCCGCACATTCATTCTGCCCGAACAGGGAGCCAGAGACCGAGCCGTCGCCGCCAAGTTAAACATCATTCCCGATCTGGTCGACGGCAAGCGCATTATCATCGTCGAAGATTCCGTCGTCCGCGGCACCACCACCCGCTCCAAAATGCGTGCATTGCGCCAAGCCGGCGCCAAAGAAATTCACCTGCGTGTCTCCTGCCCACCGATCCGCCATCCCTGTTTTTACGGCATCGATTTTCCGACGAGTGAAGAATTGATCGCCCACAACCGCACAGTCGATGAAATCTGCAAATTCCTCGAAGCCGACAGCCTGGCGTATCTGTCACTGGAAGGAATGCTCAGTTGCATGAAGCATGAAAAAAAGGATTACTGCACCGCCTGTTGGAGCGGGCATTACAAAATTCCCATCGATCAGCCGCAGTCAAAGTTTTCCTTTGAGCGGGATCAGTTAACGATGTTTTAGGAATGATCTAACCACGGATTACACGGATGAATACGGATAAAAGTGAATGACGGACGATTCCTGTCGCCGAGCGAGCAGAACCCAAGTTCACGCAGCTAGAATTTTCCTATCCATGCACATCTGTGATATCCGTGGTTAATTCTCTTTATTATTGGCCGCGGTCGCAGCTTCATCTCCTACATCACAAACGCATCCGCCTCGATTTCGATCATCGCATCGGCGTCAATCAACTTGGCCACTTCGACAATCGTCGTCGCCGGCCGAATTTCGCCGAACATCGCTCCGTGCGCCGCCGCCACTTCTTCCCATTTGCTGACATCCGTCACGTACATGCGGGTGCGGACGACGTGTTCGATCTTGCCGCCGAGCGCTTCGATTGCCGCCTTGATGATTTCCAGTGACCTCTGCGTTTGCTCCTTGAGAGATTTGGAATACGTGCCGTCCGCTTTGATGCCGACGGTGCCCGTCACCGCAATGTAGTCCTGGTACCGCACCGCCCGGCTGTACCCCATCTTCGGCTCCCACTTGGAACCCGAACTGGCACACTGTCGGCCGGCACGATCGGAAACTGTGATGTTGATATCCTGGGGCATTTAATTCAGTCCTTATTGTTTAGCCGTCGGGCTTGCCCGCGGTTTCCCCACTACAACTTCACTCCCCCCACATATTTAATCTCCGGCGCATCCGGATTCACCTCCGGCCCAAAATACCGCAGGATCACCAACGGCTCGGTGCTGCTGGTGTTTTCATACTTCACCCCCGCCTTCGCGGCGGATTCGGTAATGAACACTTCATCCTCGGTCAATTCATGGAAGCCGATCATTTTCGGGCTGCTCAGCCGCAGCTTGTTTGCTTTGCCCTCGCCTTGCACCGTGATGATGCTGGTGGCGCCGGAATCTTTGATCGACGTTTTGTGGCCGGGATAGACGGTCAGTTCCTTGGCGCTGAAAAGCTGCTCGCCACGAACTTTGCCGTAGACAATCCACTTGTCTTCAAAACCGTCCTTCGCCGAGCCGTGATGCAGCTTCGGTTCCAAATAATGATTCTGCTTGAAATGCGGGTCGACGTTCGCTTCCCAATCCAGTTGCTCGACGATGAAATCCAAATCCTTGTGCTTGGCCGGTGGCATGTCTTTCACCAACAGCGCCCACGGCACCTCGCGGCCTTCGACCAGCGATTGATACATGCCAAAAACATCCGACCCCCACTGCGGCTCATAGGTGCAGAGCGAACCGGGTGCGTGCAGAATGCTCGGCCCGATCAGCCATCCACTGCCGGGCTTTAGACGAAACGCCTGCGACAAATCGAGAATGCCGTTGTCCCCCTTGTTCCAATCTTCCAGGCACTTGCGGACCTGCGCCTTGGTTGTGCCGGGCGTGAGGCCCATGAACGTAAAAGGAAAATTATTCCCCGTATTGTTGTGCTGCGGCGGAAAATAATAACTCTCCGGCTTCCCCTCCTGTTTCACGAGGGCAGCCTGCTCCCGGCTCTGGTGCATGTGGTGCGGAATCGGACCCATATTGTCGAAAAATTTGGAATAGACCGGCCATTTTTTGTACTTCTTCCAAATGGCGTCACCGATGATTCCCGCTCCCATTTCCGTCACCGCATCAGCCAAGGTGAACCGCTCGCCACCCTGCACGACATAACTCAATCCCTCATCCGGCGTGCGATTGTCATTGGCCGCCGGCGTTGTCGATCCGAACCATCGTTCATCAATTCCGCCACGGTTCAGGCCAAAAGCGTACAAATCCTTTGGATCGAGTTTGAGCCGTTTCCCCGGCTGCAAAAACGACCGCGGCACCCAACACGGCGCCAATCGCAGCAAACCGCCGCCAGCATCCAGCGCCGCCTCCAATGGTTTTTTCACGTTGCTGGAAACGGTTTTTAATTGTTTGACGGATGTTGCAGTCATGACTGATTTTCCCTTTCGCTCTCGCCAATCTTGAGTCCGGCAGTCGCCGGGGACGGTGAACAATTCTACATGCCGGCAGCGCCCAGAGAAGGGCCCATCCGACCACTTACGCCGCCAGGTGAGGCCATACTCGACTTCAATTGACACACAAGAACGATCCGGCTGCAATACAACGTGGATGCGTGAAATTGAAATTCGATTGGTTTCGGCGTCGAATCGCAAGACCGAACGAATAATCGACCATGCAATCGCTGACAGCGGTTTGAACGTTACCCTCCGCGCAACTCTCCGGAAGTTTCCCGGTTGTATTCACTGGCATGTGAAGCGCGGAAAGGAGTCGGGAACACTCGAGATTACGTTCTGGCCCCAAGAACGTCGCGCCTGGTTCACCATCCAGGACAGTCGGACAGCAGAATGGATTGAAGAGGGCATGGGTTTAATCATGACTGCGCTGCAGCGGCAAACCGACGCAGGGGCGATATGACCAGATTGTTCCGTGTCATTCTTCCCGTATCGGATATCGAGGCCGCGGCTTTGTTCTATGGCAAGTTGCTCGACCAGACCGGCCGGCGCGTTAGTTCGGGGCGACACTACTTCGATTGCGGCGGCACGATCCTGGCGTGCTTCGATCCCCGTGCTGATGGCGACGATTTTGACGCGCGACCTAATCCGGATCACATCTATTTTTCAGTGAAAGACCTTGAGGCAGTTTTCGAGATAGCGCGACGGTTGCCTTGCAAGCGGATCGACCAAAAGATTCAAACGCAGCCTTGGGGCGAAAGGTGTTTCTATGCGGAAGATCCGTTTGGCAATCCGATTTGCTTCGTCGATGAGCGGACAGTATTTACCGGCGAAATGAAAAAGTAGGCGGTCGGGAGGATGCTATATCACGTCAGCGAAGAATCCGGCATTACAAGATTCGAGTCACGGCCTACGCCAAGCGGCGAAGGTTCCGCTGTTTGGGCCGTAAGCGAAGATAGACTGCGTAATTATCTGTTGCCGCGAGATTGTCCTCGGGTCACTTTTTTTGCCGGCGAACGGACGACGGCTGATGATCGAGCGCGATTTCTCGGATCGAGCGACGCCGTGGTCGCCTTTGAGACGTGCTGGCTTGAGCGGGTGAAACAAGCGCGACTCTTTTGCTACGAAATGCTCGACGATGGCTTTCGTTGCGTCGATCGGAACGCGGGATATTTTCAGAACACCGCCGCGGTGACGCCTATTGATGTTGAGATGATCGAGGATTGTCTGGCGGCGTTGGCATCACGAGGCGTCGAGATCAGGGTTTTGCCATCATTGTGGGACTTGCACGACGCCGTGGTGGCTTCAACGGTCAGCTACTCCATCATTCGGATGCGCAATGCGGTACCACGATGGACCTAGCGAGCAAATCGATAAACATGCACCTCATACGGTCCAAACCAATCTTCGAATGAACCATTCGTCGCCTTCACCGTTCGCGGTTCCTCAAACAACACTTGCCCATCACCAAGCGAACTTGGTAGCCCGGTGAATTTCACCTGTGCGGTATTCACCGGATCACGATCACAAGCCAAAATGAATAATGCCTGCGGCGTTTCACGAACGACAAATTCAATTCCTTGACCATTCACCCTCACCGGAAGATTTGAATCCGGAGCCAGCATTGCCTGGGCCAGCGGACCATGAGCGCCGATTTCTTCGACCACCGGCCGCAGCACGCTTTCCCAGAACGTCCAATTCCAACCGAGCTTGGCATCCCGCTCATTGAATGTCTGCGGCAGATTTCCGCCGAAATAAATCAGGCCGCGGGCGCCGTTGATGATCGCCTGGTAGGTCATGAAGCGTTCCTGGGCGAACGTGGGGAATCGCAGGGTTTTGCCCTTTCCAGCCACTCCGCTCCAGGCGATTTGCAGCGTCATCCAGAATGGCTTTTTGCCGCCGGTCACTTCCCGCATTCGTTGGGCATAATCGCCGACCATGCTGATTTCCTTGTTGGGCAGCAGCGAGTGCCCGCCGGGCGGATAGCCGACCGGATAAATGTCTGTGCCGGTGATGTCATACGTGGGGTTATAGGCGGCGAGAGATTGGACGGTGCCGCGCGGAGCCTGGACGATCCAGATCGGATGATTCGGATCGAGCGACTTGATGATGTCATAAACCCGCTTCACATTCTCCGGCGGGAGTTTGCCCCACTCCGGCTCGTCGGCTCCTTTCCAAACCCCCAGCGCCGGGTAATTCTTCAGCGCGTTGATTAACTCTTTAAGCTTCGTTTCTTTCACGCCAGCGCTAGCGGGAAAATCGGCCAGTTCCTTCAGCCATGGAGCGGCATGCATTTGATACTTGGCGGCGACATCCAGCAGATGCTCTTCTTCCTTCAGATACTGCGGCGTCCAGTTACTTCCGACAGGTCCGCTACGCATGAAGTTAACGCCGGCTTTCGACAATTCCTGGAATGCCGGGCTGCCGTCGGGTGATTGCCCATCCGGCGGCGGGGCCATGGTCAGTCCGATGGGGAAAACCGCTGCACCATCAATCTGCAATGTTCCGTCGGGATTGACGGCAACAACGGATGCCCACGCCGAAGCGCACACCCACATCAACATCACCAGCAATATGCAGCGCGACACCAGCACCTCCCGCGTTTTGACGGCTTGCGTGCTTTCTTTTACCTTGCACGACATGCCAACGTTCAAAGATATCGCCGTGCCCGCCGAAGGCCAAGCTATCACCGTCAAAAACGGTGCCCTCACCGTTCCCGATCATCCCATCATTCCCTTCATCGAAGGTGACGGCACCGGCCCGGATATCTGGCGGGCCAGCGTGCGCGTGTTCGATGCGGCCGTCAAAAAGGCCTACAAGGACAAACGCCAAATCGCCTGGATGGAAGTGTATGCCGGGGAAAAAGCGTTCAAGAAATTCAGCAATTGGCTCCCCGATGACACCGTCGCCGCGTTTCAGGATTTTCTCGTCGGCATCAAGGGGCCGCTCACCACGCCGGTCGGCGGCGGCATCCGGTCGTTGAATGTCGCTCTACGGCAGATGCTCGATTTATATGTCTGCCTGCGGCCGGTGCGCTGGTTCACCGGTGTGCCGTCGCCGGTAAAACATCCGGAAAAAGTGGAAATGGTCATCTTCCGCGAAAATACCGAGGACATTTACGCCGGCATCGAATACGCCGGAGGCACGCCGGAATCGCAAAAGATTCTCGACTTTTTGCAAAAGGAATTTCCCAAGGATTTCAAGAAAATCCGCTTCGGCACCCAGGAGGCTTGCGAGCAATGGCTCAAGCAATTGCAGGCGATGGGCGCTCCCGTGCGGCCGGCCATGGTGGATGTCGGCATCGGCATCAAGCCGGTGAGTTATCTCGGCACCATCCGGCTGGTGCACGCCGCCATCCGCTACGCCATTCAGCACAAGCGAAAGAGCGTCACGCTGGTCCACAAGGGGAACATCATGAAGTTCACCGAGGGTGCGTTCCGCGACTGGGGATACAAAATCGCCAAGGAGCGCTATGGCGCCGTCGAAATCGACGGCGGCCCGTGGTGCAAAATTCCCGACGGCCAGCCTGGGGAAGGTCTTGTCATCAAAGATGCCATCGCCGACATTACCTTGCAGCAGGTGCTTACCCGGCCGGAAGAATTTGACGTGATCGCCACGCTGAATCTCAATGGCGATTATCTCAGCGACGCCCTGGCCGCCCAGGTCGGTGGCATCGGCATCGCGCCCGGCGGCAACATCAATTACATCACCGGCCACGCCGTTTTCGAAGCTACCCACGGCACCGCTCCCAAGTACGCCGATCAGGATGTGGTCAACCCCGGCAGCGTGATTCTCTCCGGCGTGATGATGCTGGAATACCTGGGCTGGCAGGAAGCCGCCGACATGATCATCCGCGCTTTAAGCGCCACCATCGCCGCCAAAACCGTCACCTACGATTTCGCCCGCCAGATGGAAGGCGCGACCAAGGTCAAATGCAGCGAATTCGCCTCGGCATTGATCGATCACCTGAAGTGATTAGCGCCGACGCCGAGGACGCCCGCCGGTGCGAGCTATCCCTTTTTGAATCGGGCCGCTTCGTCTGCACCGCGCGTTGCGTTGCCGGCGCTGTATGAATGCGCCCCGGCGCCGGCCAGTTTGCCTTCATGAACAATCAGATAGTTCTCTCGAATGGGCCTTCCCTCGAACCAGCATTCCAGGATTTCTCGTGTGCCGGCGGCATACCGGGCCTGTGCGGATAACGAAGATCCCGAAATATGCGGCGTCATGCCGTGATGGGGCATCGTTCGCCACGGGTGATCCTGCGGGGGGGGTTGGGGAAACCAGACATCGCCTGCATATCCGGCAAGCTGGCCGCTCTCCAAGGCTCGAACCACTGCATCCCGGTCGCAGATCTTGCCTCGCGCGGTGTTGATCAGATACGCACCACGCTTCATCTTTCCGATCAGCTTGTCGTTAAACAAGTGCTCGGTCTCAGGATGTAGCGGGCAATTGATTGTCACCACGTCACACACTTTGACCATCGATTCGACATCGGGGTGGAATGTCAGATTCAGCTCTTTTTCGACGCTTTCGGGAAGCCGATGCCGATCGGTGTAGTGAAGTTTCACGTCAAATGGCTTGAGCCGCCGGAGCACCGCCAAACCGATGCGCCCCGCTGCGACGGTTCCAACCGTCATTCCTTCAAGATCATAAGACCGAGCCACGCAATCAGCGATGTTCCATCCTTTTTTTACCACCCATTGATAGGACGGAATGTAATTGCGCACCAGCCCCAGGATCATCATCACGACGTGCTCGGCGACGCTTATGCTGTTGCAGAAAGTCACTTCGGCCACAGTGAGTTTGCGATCGATGGCCGCCTGCAGATCGACGTGGTCAGAGCCGATGCCGGCGGTGATGGCAAGTTTAAGCTTGGGCGCTTTGGCGATCCGCTCGGCCGTTATATAGGCGGGCCAGAAAGGTTGGGAAATAACGATCTCCGCATCGACGAGCTCTTTATCAAGCGTCGATCCCACACCGTCTTTGTCCGATGTCACGACGAGCTTGTGTCCCAGGTTCTCCAGAAACTTTCGCAGGCCGAGCTCGCCGGAGACGGTACCTAATAATTGACCCGGCTTAAAGTCGATGGCCTTTGGAGTCGGAAGCTGCTGACCATCGGGATAACGTTCAAGTTTTGGAAGACCGTCACGAGCGTATGATTTGGGATAGCCGTCAACAAGATCTTCGTAAAGGACACAAACAATCTTGGCCATTTTGTGCTCCGCCGGTTTGAGAAAATGTGGAACCCTCGTTCACTATTCCCGATGGAATATCGTGATAGTGTGCCGATGGCAGACTGCGCCGTCAAGACTCGGGAGTAGCCAACTGTCAGTTGTTCGTTTCCCCGGCTCCGCTCATTATGCATGTTGCCGCATGACGTGGCCCACGAAGCATTTCCATGATCGGAGTTTTCGCATGCAGCGTCTTTTGCTGAAACTGATTTTCCTAAGCATCGCCATCGCCGGCCAAGCGTTCGCCGTCTTCCCCACATCCCAGCCCTATCCCGGCGTGACCTATCAGCTTATCGAGATTAAAAATCCGCCCAATCGCGTTCATGTTGTCACCGTCGATCTGCAATCGGTGTCGGTGCGGATCGTCGTATCCCAAGGCGGCGCCGATCGCCCTTATACCGACGGTTACGAAACCACCCTGCTCGGTCCGCTGGCCATTGCCGATCGGGACGGTTTGGACATCGTGATCAACGGCGATTTTTTTGAAGCAAAGCGTTTCAAAGATGCCAAGGGAACCACCCGGCCCTTCGCACCCGGCGATCCGGCCAATGTCCGAGGCGCGGCCGAAAGCAACGGTATTACTTGGGCTAAAGCTCCCACCACCCGTCCCGCCTTGATCGTCACTCACGATGGCCACGCCCGAATTCAAAGGCTGCGCGGCCCCCCGCCGTCCGACGCCGAGCAAGTCATCTCCGGCAGTTCCATCATGCTCCAAGGCGGCAAACTGCGGCCCATGGCGACCACCCTCGAGACGGCACTGAATCCGCGCACCGCCGTCGGCATCACCGGCGACGGAAACACCCTGATTCTTTTAGTCGACGACGGCCGCTGGAAAGACCATTCCGTCGGCATGTCCACCACCGACCTGGCCAAAGTAATGCTCAACCTAGGCTGCACCAGCGCCCTGAATCTCGACGGCGGCGGCAGCACCGAAATGGCCCTCCGCGATCCCGCCACCGGTAAGCTCGTCGTCGTCAACCACCCCAGCGAAGGCCACGAACGCCCGGTGGCCAATGTACTCGGTATTCGGATTACGGGAACGAAACGGGTCGCCGTGCCCACGACACGGCCATGATGTATTTATTATCTCGAGAGTGCTTTCCGCATCAAGGCGATCTGTCGACGCGTAGTCGCCTGAGTGCCTATCCCTTCCCATCCGCCGACCGCATCGGGACGACCACAATATCGCCGGGCTTAAATGCAGCCTTGTAGGGCGGTTCTCCGGACGTAACCAGTACCCAATTGTTCCCCGCCGCATAAGCCGCCTCTGCGGTCCGATATCCCGACCTCGAAAAGATGAAATAATGTTCGTAGTTGCTTTGCAGGCGAGGGGCCACGACGTATCCCTCGGCGCCGGTAGCGGGATAGGTGACCTCTTGGTTCGGGCCATTCAGATAATCAACGCGACTACTTTGCCGTGAAGTTTGCACCTCTGCCAGCGGTGTCCCTGTCGCCATATCCACGACGCGGAAGCGGATGGTTCGATACGTGATGCACCCCTGCAGAACGAAAAAGCCCATGAGAAGCGGTGCAGCGTGACGAATACAGCCGTTGAATCCAAGAGTTTGTCGGCCATATGCGATAGCCATTTTGCCTCCGAGGCCACTTTTCCCTCGCCGGAACGAATAGCCAACGACTCCATAATTGGGAACTGCTCAATTCCAGTCCGTCCACAAGTTGACGTCAACCACCCCGCCAAATGTCTCCCACTTGATACCGTAATAGTCGGTACCCGTCGGCGACGGGCCGCCCGCTTCGCCATTTGGCGGCAGCGGTCGCGGTATGGGGACCTCAACCACGGTGAACCCTCCCTCGGCAAGTTTTTGAGTTACGCCTTGCTTGAATTGCATCATGAAGAAATCAAAGTCATCTCGATCGATCTGGAACGTCGCAGAAGAGTGATTGCCCAGGAAATAACAAAGCGCCGTGTGTCCCTCGCAACGGATTTCACGGGCGGATGCGGGCAGCCTCACGCCTTGATCCCACCGAACCCGCCATCGGTTGTTTCCGATATAAAGGACGTACCCCAGGCTTGCAAAGCATATTGCCGGAAGAATGGCGCACCAGCGGATGATCTTGGATGCCCCAGCGCTTCGGCCACGTGAAACAGGCAAGGCGATTTTGCTTTTAACTTCCATACGCCTGCTGAATAGGAGCGCACGATTTTCGAATACTCCGCGTAGCGGTCGCCCCGAAGGGGCACATGTCCAAGATGATTGGATGTTCGAGAATCATGAGCGGCTATTTAGAATTATAACATTCTATCACCTCATCGACCCAATCTTGTAGAATATACTTCGTGCGAGTCACCAAAACATTTATCGCATTGACGGCCGTCATTTTCCTCGCCACCGGCTTCGCCTCCGCCGCGCCGGCCCGGCCGCCGAATGTTTTGTTCGTCCTCATCGACGACATGGGCTACGCTGACATGACCTGTTACGGCGAGCGTCGGGTTCACACCGATCAGCTCGACCGGATTGCTGCCGAGGGGATTCGCTTCACGCAGTTTGATGTCAATGCGCCGATCTGCTCGCCGTCGCGCACCGCTTTCCTGACCGGCCAATATCCCGAGCGATGGAAAATCACGTCCTATCTCGAAACCCGTGCAACTGATCGCCAGCGCGGGATGCCCAATTGGCTCGATCCGTCCGCCCCGACGCTTGCCCGTGCGTTGCACGATTCGGGTTACGCCACCGGCCACTTCGGCAAATGGCACATGGGCGGCCAGCGCGATGTCGGCGATGCACCGCTGATCACGGAATACGGCTTCGACAAATCACTGACCACTTTCGAGGGTTTGGGCGACCGCATTCTGCCCATCCTCGATGCCTACGACGGCACGCCGCCGCAGAAATATTCGCTGGGAAGCGACAAGCTCGGCCACGGCAACATCACCTGGGTCGAGCGATCCAAGGTGACCAGCAGTTTCGTCAACGCCGCCATCGATTTCATTCACAAAGCTGAGCAGGAAGACAAACCATTTTACGTGAACGTCTGGCCGGACGATGTGCATTCGCCCTTTTTTCCACCCAAGGCGCAGCGCGGCGATGGATCCAAAAAACAACTTTACCTCGGCGTCGTGCAGGCCACCGACGATCAACTCAAGCCGCTGTTCGATCTCGTGCGGGATGATCCAAAATTGCGCGATAACACGCTGATTCTCGTAGCCAGCGACAACGGTCCCGAACCCGGCGCCGGTTCCGCCGGTGCATTCAAAGGCCAAAAAGGCAATCTCTACGAAGGCGGCTTCCGTGAACCGTTCATCACCTGGGGTCCGGGACTTCTCGAAAAATCCGCCATCGGCACCGTGAACCATCAAAGCGTCATCGCCGGCTTCGACTTGCTCCCATCAATTTTGACAATGATCGGCCAACCCTTGCCCGCGGGAAAAACTTTCGATGGTGAAGACATGAGCGCCGCCATGCTCGGCAAATCGCCGCAGCATCGCACCAAGCCGCTCATGTGGCTGCGTCCCCCCGACCGCCCAGGCCCCGCCGGCAATCCCTGGCCCGATCTCGCCATCCGCCAAGGCGACCTGAAACTCCTCATCAACGCCGACGGCTCCAAGCCGCAGTTGTATGATTTAGCCAACGATCCAAACGAGACGACAAACCTCGCTTCCAAGGACCCAACGAATGTCGAGACCCTCAAGAAAGCGTTGATGGACTGGTACCGATCACTGCCGGTTGAAGTGCCGCACCCCGCTAAAGCGGAAGCCGATCCTTCTTATATGTGGTGGGATGATGGTTGATGTCCCGCACATGATCGTTCTCAAACCGATCACCCTTGCCGATGTCGCCAGTTTCAAAACCATTCGCCTGTGCGCTCTTCAAGACACGCCGCTTGCCTTCGGCTCAACGTACGCCAAGGAATTGCAGTTTTCCGACGCCGACTGGCAAAAGCGCGTGGACCATTGGAACGGCGACAACGCCGCCGCCTATTTGGCTTGGGATGGTGTCCACCCCTGCGGCATCGTTGGCTGCCACCTCCGCCCCGGCGATCCAACCGTCGCCCACCTCGTCTCCATGTGGGTCGCGCCCACCCACCGCCGCCGCGGCGTCGGACAACTGCTCGTCAACCGCATCATCGACTGGGCCCGCTCTCGAAACGCCCATTCTCTTTCCCTCATGGTAACATCCAGCAACGATCCCGCGATCCGCTTCTATTTCCAGCTAGGCTTCGCCAAAACAGGCAGGACCGAGCCGTATCCGAATGATGCCTCGCTTGTCGAATACGAAATGATTCGATCCATAGATAATCCACCCCACTGAATTTCCTCCTCCCCCGGTATTCCGGGGGGAGGACAGAGTTGGGGGTTCGGCGCAACTGGCGCTTGGACAGAACGGCGTGTTCGCCACTCCAAATCACCCCCACCCCAACCCTCCCCTCTTCGAGCCTGAGCCTCAGAGCCGAAGGCCGGTATTACCGAGGGAGGGGGAAGAAAAAGAATCCGCATCACCCAAACCTTTTCTTCGTGCCCTTCGCGCCTTCGTGATTCACTTCCCTTTTTTGTCCCCCGATATAAACCTGCTCCACCCGCAGCTTCGCCAACCCCGCCGCATCCAGCTTCGTCGGATCAGCCGACAACACCACAAAATCCGCGAGCTTGCCGACCTGTAATGAACCAAGGCGATCCTCCGCATGTGCCGCATATGCCCCGCCAAGGCAATACGCTTCCAGCGCCTGTTCGACCGTCAGCGCCTCCTCCATCGTCCACTCATCCCGTCCCACCGCCGCGGCTAGACAAGCAAAAGCATCCATGCGTTCCACCGGACAATCACTGCTCAAGGCGATGGGGATGCCACGATTCAACATGCTGCGAAACGGATACGCCCAAGGAACCCGTTTCGGCCCGATGCGCTTTGGTGTCCATGAATCCGACCGCACAAACTGCGGCTGCAAAATGCCCACAATTTTTTTCGCCGCCATCCGCTGCAAACAATCCGGCGGCGTCAGCGAACAATGCTCAATCCGATGCCGAATCTGCCGATTATCCTGCCCATCCAAAGCGAATTCCAAAGCATCCAAAGTCTCCCGCATTGCCTGATCGCCGATCGCATGGATGGCGATCTGAAATCCCTTCGCCGCCACATCCGCGCAGTGCCGTTTCAAATCCGCCGAATCGTAAATGCGAATCCCCCGCGTCGCTGGTTTGTCGGAATAGGGATCGGCCAGCAACGCCGTGTGCGCCCCCAGCGAACCATCCGAAAAAAACTTCGCCGCTCCAAATCGCAGCCAATCATCCCCGATGCCTGTGCGAATCCCATGCCGATGCAGCGACGCCACCTCGCTCCAGTGCGGCATCGCCGTCACCCGCACCGGCAGCTTCCCCGCCTGATGCAGCCGCGACAACCCCACCGCCTGTCCCGGTGCGTCCAGCAGCGTATGCACCGAAGTGATGCCGCTTTGAATCGCCACCTTCCCCGCCGCCAGTACCGCCCTTTCCAAATCCTCTTCACTGTCCGCCGGCATCTGCTGATAAAAGGCGTCGATATCCCCTTCCGTGTACAAACCATTCTCCGCGTCCCCCGCACTTCGCTGCGCTTCCGTCACCAACGCCAGCGCCGCCGAATTCACCACCGCCGCATGCGCGCAGATGCGGGTGATAATGATTGGCCGATCCGCCGAAACACGATCCAATTCCCGCCGCGTCGGAAACCGCTTCTCGGTTAATTTATCCTGATCGAACCCATGCCCTTGAATCCACCCTCTGCTGCGCGACGCCAACTCCGACAGCCGCTCCAGCACCTCGTCAACACTGCGGCAACCCACCAAATCCACCTGCTTGAGCAGATGCAAACCATAACTAATAAAATGCACATGCGCATCACAAAACCCCGGCGTCACCGCCGCCCCGCGCAGATCAACGCGCTGGGTCCCCGGCCCCGCAAACGTCAGTGCCTCTCGATCATCACCGACAAACTCGATCCGCCCACTCCGCACCGCCATCCCCGTCACCCGAGGCTGCGCGCGATCCAAAGTGATCAAGTTCCCGTCATGAACAACCAAATCCGCGTACCTTTGCATGGCCGCGAATCTTAATGACAATCGACGCCTCACGGAATTTCGTTGACCCTGCCGCAGGACTTGGTACTTTCACGCTCGCCGTCCAGAGTGAAATGCATTAATTCGGAGCCGATCCTTTTTCTTATCCGGATTGCGGCGGGAATGATCAAGATGCTTCACCGCCTCCGAGAGATATTCGATTCGGCTCCGCGCTGGTTTGGCGTGCAAGGCACTTACGGCCTCCCTGCCGAATCGTAATGGATCAAAGACTTTGCATCCATGCCGAAGCTGCGGTTACAATTTGTTCCCACGCTAGTCCAATTCTTGCTAAGGAAAATGCGATGAATCAAACAGATCACCAATATGTGCCGAGCCACTGGATCAGGTCCGGCTACCATTACGGCTTCACGGTCCTTATATCGGTAACACTACTCGCCGCATCGTCCCACCTCCTAGGGGAGCCGGCGACAAAGCAAACCGGCAACGCAATTGTCACCGCAGGAAACACTCGCCAGTTGGGACGACGGACAACCCCCTCATTCCACGGTTGTTGAGGCAAGACCGCTTTACGCTACCAATAATGAACTCGAAAGTTCTTTGGCAGACTCGATGGCAGCGGATTGGATCGCTTCGGACAAACTCGAAAAAGCGGTCGGCGATAAATGGGGCAATGATGCCAAAATTGCTATCTCGCATGTGATTGAAGATGACACGCCTGAAGACGATGCGCTGGCCGAGTGGACGATCATGGGGGACCACGCAATAGCGAAGTTCAAGGTAGAGGGTGTAGATCCGCTGCTCTTGGTACAGGTGGACGGGAAATGGAAGATAGACGTGCCGGGCTACGTCGCTAGCTATGGTGGCCCGGCCGAGGTCCCCGCCACCCGCAGATACATGAAGGCATACACCAGCATGCTAAAGCGGACCTATAAGGAGCTAACCCAAAAACAAGCTTTCGCCACCGTCGATGATTTGACGACGTACCTGAAGGCCGAGATAGCTAAGGTCGACGCTGAAGATGATAAAAAAACGGGCAACTAATAGTGGTCATTTCTGTCGCGGCTTACTGAGAATTAAGGCACTTATCAGCGAAAACAGAGCGGCGAAGCGTTGCCAACACGTGCGGAGTACACCGGACAACAAGCAGCCCGCTGGGCCTCCAAAGCCACCTGATCGCCAAGATGGTGCGTTGTAACCCATTACCGTTTTGGCAGCCGCGCGATCAGCCCGTCAAAACGCCCGATTTTCCGCGAAAACGCCATTTTAGTGATCCCGTCCTCCCCTGCCACTTTTTCCTTGCCAGCCGCCCCGTCCATGTGGTTATAATGACGAGGTTTGCGGCTGATGTCGCATTCCGCTTACTTGGGGACATTGGGAGAATGTTTATGTCGTTGCTGCATCGTGGTTGCAAGTCGGGATTAGGTTCCAAAACTCGCAGGGTTCTTGGATACGGCCTGTCGCTGGGATTGGCGATTGCGCTGGCCGGTGGAGTCCGAGCCCAGGTGCAGGGTGGTAATGGTCCGCTGAATAATCCGCCGCCCCGGCCAGGACAGAATGATGCCAACGCCTCTGACGGCGACAGCGATTTCCCCGGCGTGGAAGTGCGCGGCGCGGTGGAAGCCAATGCGCGGGCCGCTTTTGCCCGGGCGAGTTTTCATCGCCTGCAGGATTCGATGGATTCAATGATCCTGCGCATGCAATATGATTTCGAGCATTCCAAGGATTTGGCCGATGCGTCCAAAGCCGAGCAACATGCGTGGGATGCATACCTGGCGGCACGGAAAGATGCGCTCAAATCGGTGGTGAATGATCCGAAATATGTGGCCAACGTGGAATTGAAAGATGCGATGGGTCACCAGATCGCTGAGGTCCGCGCGATTTACACCAAGGCGGGCAGTAACGGTAAGCCGAGCGGCTCATTTGTGAATGCGGGGATGATGAAGCAACTGGTCGAGATGGCCACGGTCAAACTCGATTACGCCCAGGTCGCCACGGATATGGAAGTGGCGGCGCTGCGGAACAACATCGAGGTGGTGGATGCCCGTCAAAAGTTGATGTCGGCCGGCGCGCGCGTGGCGGAGCTGCGGGATGAGTTTGACCGCAAGGTTCGGGACAGCAAGGAACTGGCCGCCGTGCGGGAGCAGATTGAAGACGCCCGCGTGCAGTACATTACGGCCGAGGCGTTCCGGTCCGGAGCGGTCGATGCAGCCAACATGGCCCTGGATTATGCCTATTACAAAAACCGTTTCAGCAACAGCTACGCCGCCTACCCGCTGGATTTCTCCTATGTGGGATACGGGTATGGCCGACCGATCTATCGCTATTGATGCTTCGATTTAACATCGTGACGGCGGACACCGATGCGGGGTGCATTTCCCAAATGCACCCCGTTTTTCATTGCATTGTCGGACGTGGCGGGCTGCTTTGCCCCCGCCGGTTTTCCGCATGAAGCAATCGAGCCACTGTGCCGATGCTTCAAGGGGCCGATGTATTTCGACAGGCCGCCGGTGGGGTCGATTCGGGGCAAGGAGCATCCGTGAAACAACGCATCCTGGGAGGCACGGGCATAGCGGTATCGGAAATTGGCGTCGGCACGTGGCAACTTAGCGGCCCGCTGATGCTCGACGGTCACCCGCACGGCCATCCCGATCCGGGCAAGGGATATGTCATCGATTTAATTCGCCGATGCGGTGAGATAGGCATCAATGTCATTGATACCGCCGAGCATTTTGGAGCCGGCGAAGGTGAGCGGCGGGTCGGCGAAGCGGTCAAAGGGCAACGCGATCGCTGGGTCCTGTGTAGCAAATTTGGCGTGCAGGTCGGTGATCTGGAATTGAATCAGCGCGGCATTCCCAGCGGCAGGCGGATCGAGGATTTGTCGGCCGGCCGATTGCAGGCGTCGCTGGAAGGTTCGCTTCGGCGGTTGCAGACGGACTGCATTGATGTTTATCTTTGCCAGGCAGCCCCCAATCCTGATGATGCCCAGGAGTTGGCGTCCGCTCTCCACGAAGCCAAGCAAAAGGGCCAGGTGCGGGCGATCGGCCTGTGTACCAGCGATTTCCGCCAGGCAGAATTGATGCGCGGCCTGGGTTGCCTGGATGTGGTTGAGTTCCCCCGTAATCTGTTGCAGCCACAGGATGCGATGCTCGATCTGGTGCATCAAGCCGATTGCGGCGTCATGATCCGCGGCAGCTTGGCCGATGGACGCCTGAGCGGCAAATACTTCCACCAGCCACCCGCTTTCTTCCCCGATGATGCCCGCTCCATCCGTTACGATCCAGCACAAATTGCCGAGCAATTTCAGTCGTGCTGCGTATTTGAACCGCTTTTATCGAGTAACCGCACCATGGCCCAGTTGGCGTTGCGTTATCTCCTTGATGATCCAACGACCCATACGGTCCTTCTGGGCGCCAAAACCTTGGCGGATTACACACAGGCAGTCAAGGCGACCGAGCTACCACCCCTGGAAGCAAGCGAACGGACCCAACTGGAAGAACGGCGTGCTCCGCTTCAAGCCGCCAACGGCGCTGAGGCGGAATTATTCACGGTTTCTTAAGGGAAAATTTGGATAAGCCCTCTCTTTCGCCGTGCAGACTGCTCCCATCTCCTTTGCCCCAAGCCAATTACATCAGCCGATGCCATCCGCAAGAATTGCGCGTCACTATAAACAAAATGGTTTGACTAACCTGCCCCCGCCTAGGTACAGTAACAGCTGCAATAAATGACAGAGGTTGAAACAGTGCTTCTTTGTCTCTGCCACCGTTGATGGGCATTGAATATTTATAGGCTTTGAACCTCGGCGGCGTTCGCCGGGATTTTTTACCACCAGTCGCATGCAATAAGGATCAGGTTAGATGCTATCCAGCCGCCCCTCGGGGAGCGCGTGCAATCGTCATCATTATCTATCATATCCTGACGCTCTGGAATGCATTCATCCAATCCTGCTTGCCCGCGACTATTCGAAAGGAGCTTCTTTATGAAGCGTCTCCATCGGAATAGCTCCAAGGGTTTTACCCTGGTCGAGCTGTTAGTCGTGATCGGGATCATCGCGTTGTTGATCTCGATTTTGTTGCCCTCGTTGTCCAGGGCGCGTGAAATTGCCAACCGGGCCAAGTGCGCTGCCAATCTCAAGCAGGTTGGCGAAATGCTGCAGTTGTACGCCAATGAGCAAAACCCCCAGTGTTTTCCTCGCGGCTACTACTACGGCAGCAACAACGTCGAGGGTCTTCTGACGACGATGACCTATGACAACACCGTGTCCGACCCATTTGGGCAGCGCTCGGCGACTACTATTAACAACGTCACGCAGATTTTCTGGTTGCTTATGCGAAACGAAGACATGGTTCCCGGCGCTTTGATCTGTCCGAGCTCCAACTTCTCGCCCGACACCTACACCGCCAGACCAACCATCGGTGCAGCCGCGGGGCTTCAGAGTAACTTCTCCACGACCAATAACCTCGCCTATAGCATCGAAGCCGCCTATGGCAGCACCGTTGCGGGCGCGGCCGTCGACCAAGGCTTTAAGTGGATTCCAGCCGCTTGGACCGCCAGTATGGCCATGGCAGCGGACATGAATCCGGGAACCAGTACCGCCGGTACGCAATCTCTCGTTGCCGGCGATAACGTTATGTCGGTCCGGACAAGTTCTTCCACAAAGGATCAGACCGGTGGCAACAGCTTTAACCACCAACGACAGGGACAAAACGTTCTCTACGGCGATGGCCACGTGGAATGGCAGAACAATATGTTCTGTGGTTACAACCAGGATCCGATTTATGTGTCAAACGGATCAAACAGTGCCGCGCCAAGCACGCCTGATTTGACAGGCGGCACTTGGTCCGATGCGGGGACCGCAGGTCCGGGATGGGGGTATGATAGCATTCTCTTACCCAAGGTTAACTAGCTGTTAATCTGCTGGATCGCAGTCGATCAGTCGCCGAGGCCCGCCCATGTGCGGGCCTCGGTGCTTTTCTATGGAAAATCGGCGATGGAAGGATCCCCTGCGCCACCATCAGGGAAGCGACTGCAATTGCCGCGCTAAGCGATGTTCGTGCTTTCAGTGACCGGAACTATAGAAAAGGAAGAACACTCGCCAAAATTAAACCGCATCCGGCTCGTGCAAAATCACGCACTCCACGCACGCAAATTATATAAGGTTATGAATTTTATTCTTGACACCCGAACCACCCATGGCTAAGAAGCCCGGCGGAAGGAGGGACGTGTGTTCCTCTCACTTCTTGACGGCATGGCAACCCGAGGACCCACTATGAAAGGCAACTCTGTTCTTGTTCGCGCTTTTGCGCCCGTTGTGCATCGGATGTTGCTCCGCTTAAGGAATTGGCCACGGCCGATTCCAAGCTTCTTGCGCCGAGATCTTGAGTTGCAGCTTTTGGAGCCGCGCCGCCTTTTGAGCGGGCTGGGTTATCATGTGTTCGGTTCGACCACGCCTGGCACCGCCGCCGGTGCCAGCGGCACAGTGAGCGACATTAACCAAACATATTCAACCAACCCCGTAACGTCCGATTCCACACCTTTCGAAGTGGTATACAGCGGAACACTGACGTTATCCTCCGACCAGGCAGGAACTTACTTCTTTGAGCTCCCTGCCGCCGAGGGCGCTGTCCTGAAGATCGACGGGGAGACCGTGATTTACGCGCCGAGTATACCTGGCGACGCAAATCTCGACGGCAATGTGGATACCACCGACCTCGATATAGTGTTTAGCCACTACCTGGATACTGGCACATGGGCCGACGGCGAGTTCCATGGTGGCGACGGTACGGTCGATATTAGCGACGAGGATACAGTATTTAGCAATTTCTTTAGCACCGCGACGCCCGTGGTGATCGACAATGCCGGTGATGACAACCCGTATGGCTTATCGACCGCTGGTGTATCGTTAAGCGCCGGTGCCCACGATTTTCAGCTAGATTACTTTCAGTTCAACGACGATGAGAATTCCAGCAGTCAGACGCCGGTGGCGCAGCTGCTATACTCCACCAGTGCGACCGGCACTTATTCAGACCTGACGGATTTGTCGCTGGCACCTTATCCGTCCCCTACCGACTTGATCGCCTCGTATGAAGGCAGCAACTACGAACTTAATTGGAGTAGCGTAACCGGCGCTTCCTCTTACAATGTTTACGAATCGTCCAGCCCGGATTTTTACGCGGTATCGGCCAATTTGCTGGGTACAACGAGCAGCACGGACTACAGCGTTACCGCGCCCAGTTCCGGCACCAGCAAGTATTTTCTGGTAACGGCTGTCAACAGCCTCGGCGAGGAATCGCCGGCGTCTAATGAGGTGAGCCTGAATGACGATTCTCAGTCCTACCTGACCGATATGCAAGTGCAGGTCGATGGGTCGGGCAACGACCTGATCACCGGCACATTCTCTGGCTCGACCGAAGACCGAACAATCCACGTCGATAACTCGGCTGGCACCGAGATCGCCACCATTTCAGGGAGTGATTTGCCTTGGAAAGGAACGGGCATCAGCTCAGGCGATGATATCACGGCCTGGTTATCCGATTCGGAAGGGGATGCGTGGAACCCGGTTACAACCACCGCTGCCGCCGCCACTGGCTCAATCAGCGGCACGGTTTACAACGATGCTAACATCAATGGAACCCAAGACACCGGCGAGGCGGGCCTATCCGGCGTAACCGTCTTCATCGATTTGAACAACGACGGCACTCTGGACAGCGGCGACCCCACCACGACAACCGATTCGTCGGGCAATTACAGCTTCAGCGGCCTTTTCACCGGCGTGGATCTAAAGGTTGAAGTCCAACCGCCATCTGGGTTTTTGAGCGAAGGCACTGACTCGGATGGAAGCGGCTCGTCAATAGTTAATCTCAGCGGGTCCGATTCGTTGACAGGCCTTTCCTTCGGCCAAATCCGAACCCTCCTTGCACCGGAGACCCTCACGGCTACCGCATCATCTTCCAGCGAAGTGGACCTCGCGTGGAGCGACCCCAATGCCGGCAACGAGACCGGATTCCATATTGAATGCTCGACAGACGGCGGATCATTCGAGCTAATAGGTACGGTCGAAGCCGGATCAACCACCTATCCGGCCACTGGGCTCAATACCACGGAACACGACTACGTTTTCCGTGTGGCTGCGTACGATTCCAATGGCGATTCCAGCTACTCCAACACGGCTGACGCAAACGCCCCCCAGGTGAATCTCACCAATCTCCAGGCCCTCGCTGACGCGAGCACAAACACGGTGGCAATCACTTGGACTTCGGATCTTAACGTGAACTTCTATATTTATCGCGACGATTCCTCCACGCCCTATGCGACGGTACTCGCCTCCAGCGCTACCGAGGAATCGGATGATATCCATTGGGACTATTCCTTCACCGATACCGGCGTGGGCGCAGGCGAATCCCACACCTACAAAGTGGTGCCGTTCGTGGTCGTCACCGGCTCCATCACTTCTTCCGGCGGCGGTACCGGGGGCGCTGGCTCTGATATGGATGTTTCCATGACATCCACCGGCTTCGTGCTGACCGAAGTAACGCCTTGGGATTTTGTGGCTCAAATCCCCTTAGAAGCGGGATCTGGTGTAGCGGATTATCCAGGGGGATTCACGGGCACTATACCCCCCTCAACACTTGACGGTGATTATCTGGAAGCCACCTACTGTCAGGAGGATTATGAAATGAGCAGCAGCGAATTTTACAATTCTGTGTACTACGAACAACATCCGGGCGTATATTTCGAGGGCGGCCCTGCAGAGTTTGGCGGATATGCACCAATCCTGGACAATCTCACATTGCCCACCTTGCCTGTTTATAACATCTCGTCCAGTGGAGGATTTGATCTCCCCGGAAACTACAAATACTTTGCAATATACAAGAGCGCGAGCTGGATCACCGGTGGCTGGGATAATTATATCGGTCTAGATTTATTTTGGAGCGGGTTTGCGGATCTTGGTGGTGCCGAATCAGCGGCTTACGTGGGCGTCGTGGACACCACATATTTCTACGCGCCCTGATTCCGCATTTTATGGCACGTTACGCTGCGCAATGGAGCGAATTTCGCCCATCCAGTCTCGCAACCGCCAGCGAGCAGGCCATCGCAAGCGCGATATAACAAGTGTCCAGGCCGCTTTGATAGAACTTCATCATGCGTCGAAGAACCGCCACCGAAAAGGACTCGAAACGGCCCCACGGTCTGGGACGCCATCCAGCATAGCCAAACCCAGCAAATCGCGCTACAGGCAGGGCGCACCGCTCTAGCCCGCTGCTAGCTCCACTGATTTCTTGACACGGTTTATGGCATTTGCTAGTTTGCGCAGGCTCGTCGGGCGGAGCATTCACGAGACGGCCGGCTGGCCGCGGAAGACTCCGGTTTGTTGCTCGGCGGGCGAGAAAAACAGCGCGTCCTGGAGCGGCGGATTCTAAAGTTCGTGCCGGGGGACACGCAGCCGCGGCAATGCCCCTTTTTCCTGATCCGCTTGAGCTTTGGGCTGCTGGAGTGACACCTGTGATCAATCGCCGCTTGGCTATCGTTCCCACCTTCTTGTTGTTTATCGCAGCGTCGCTCGGACTGCATATTGCCGCCGATGTGGGGCCGCCGCTGCCTCCGGAGGCCGCACCGGGCCAGCCGCCGGTTGTCTCCCCAGTTGCAACGCCGCCTGCCCCGGCGAGCGCTCCCGCCAATCAACTTCCACCGCGACCTCAGCCGCCCGATAATACCATCAAGACCAGCGGCAGCCTCACGCCATCGCAGATGACTAAAATTGATTCTTTTGTGGGGGATAGTGTAAAGCGCTTGGTGGAAGGCACTGACGCCCAAACCGTTGCCGACTCGCGCAGCGATCTGATTTCCGGCGCCGCCAGCCCCAACCCGCAAACGCCCGCCAGCGATCCGTATCTCACGGAGTACATCACCCGCCTGGCCAAATACCTGGGGCCAAAGTTAGCCCAAGGCTCGCTTAATCAGCGCGTCAACTGCGGCATCGTGCTGGCCCGGGTTGCGGAGAATGCCGTCGCCGCTCAGGTTGGGGTATCGCTTCAGCCGCTTCATCAATTGATCATCACGGAGATGCGCGATCCGTCGCAAGCCATTGCGTTATGGGGCATGAAAGCCGCCGCGGTGGCAATCACTTCCGCTTCCGGCGCACCCAGCCAGCAGGTGCTCAATGAGGTGATCCCCTGCGTCCAAAAGCATGGCTACAATGGACCGATCACCGACGCTGCGTACAACGCCCTGTCCGATCCCACCAATCCGCAGGTGATCGCGGCGGTGATGCGGATATATAAGGAGCGCACCGGCCTTTACATCAATGGCATTCCGTCGGAGCCATCGGTCGATCGCAAGGCGGCCTCGCACCTGACAACCGGCAGCGGCATGTGGGGTAAAATGACCCAACCGCAGCAGGATCAGGTGATGAATTTGATTCGCGAGAACCTCGATGCCGCCACCAAGGCGATCGAGGCCGCTGATGTTTCGCCCGATCAGGTCAACGATCTGCGCATTTTGATTATCGAAACCTGTAAAGCGGTGGTCGTGGCGGCCGAGGTGCGCAATCAACCGGCTTTGCGGTTCGATGCAAAACACGCGGCCGACTTGAGCGAATCCTCACAGCCATCAGAAGTGGCCACCCGTGCCGCTCCGGTGATCGCCGGTTTACTGGCCGCTTTCCCATCGGGCAACGCCGGTAGCGGTGCCGGCGCCAATCCGGCGGCCGTTGCCAACCACTGACTAAACTGCATGATATCCAGTCGTTGGGTTCGCAATGGCAGATGGCGCAGTCCCGGCGCCAATCGCCTCGTGTTTTGCCATGATTCGACTTCTGGTCATTTCGCTCGCCATGGTGGCGTTGCTGGTCTGCTCGATGATGTTGTCGGGCGGAGCGGCACGCAAGCCGGCTGAGTTTCCCTTCGTTAACCGCGGCGATGTTTTCACGCTCGATATCAATCACATGTCGCAGTTGCAGGATTTTCGGATCATGTATGCGACCCGTGAAGGGCTGTATGCCAACGCTCCGATCACTTACGAAGCAATCCCCGCTGGTGCGCTCGGCTACGATTTAAGTCCCGACAAAAAAGTCTGGACATTTCATCTGCGACCGCAGTGCCGGTGGATCAACGGCGATCCGGTCACCGCCAACGATTATGTTTTTTCGTGGCGGCGAATGCTCGAAGAGCCGGGCGATTACACCTATCTCTTCCACTATCTGCAGAACGCCGAGGATTACGAGAATTCCTATTCCCGCGGCGATCCGATCGATTTCAAAACCGTCGGCATTGAAGCAGTCGATCCGCTGACATTTCGCATTCGGCTTGTAAGCCCGGTGCCGTTTCTGCTGGAACTGGCGGCGTTTCCACCTTTCTTTCCGCGCAATGAAAGGTCGATGGCCAAGTTCCGCATTTTCAGCGAATCCAGCGACAACCATAACGACGTGATGGACGTCTTTGCCCGCTACGTCGATGCGGCCCACAAGGTGGATGTCAGTGGATCACCCGGCGAAGTGGCGGACCGTTTCTCTAAGCTGATCGGCGCGGCGCACACATTGGACACCACCGCGGTGCAGAACTGGTTGCACCTGGCGAAAGGTTTTGAGATCGCTCAGAAGAATCAGGCGGAATTGCTTGACGCTTTGGTGGTGTTCGCGGCCATGGAGCCTCTGCAGGGAATGGCTCCGACAAGAAATGACACGATGGTCAACACTGACGCCGAGTCGGGCGCGGATACCCTTTCCCCTCTGCCGCCGGCGGATAAATTGAAACGCATGCTCGCCAAGCATTTTGTGCGTTACACCTACAACCGGCAGTACACGATGCCGCCGGATGTGGTCACCAATGGGCCTTTCACGCTCAGTCGGTGGGATTATAAAAAGCGCCTGGTGATGTTGAAGTCGGACAATTATTGGGACAAAGCCCATGTCCGAATCAACTCACTGGAAATGGTGGTGGTCGAGAAGAAGGAAAGTCAGATGCTCGCCTACCAATCCGGAGCGGTGCTCTGGGACGCCGATGTTGACGATGAAACCGGCGACCAGCTCAAAAACAGCAAAGCTGATTACCGCCATGACCTGCACACCTCGCCGGCGTTTGGCACTTATTTCATGAGTCTCATGTGTGGCCCCGACCTTCCGAGCAAGGTCCACCAGGGAAAAAATCCACTTGCCGATGTGCGCGTTCGCCAGGCGCTGGCGATGGCCATCAACAAACAGGAGATCATCGATGAGGTCGAGACGATGGGCGAACTTCCGGCCCGATCTTATTTCCCACCCGACGGCACGCTGCCTGATTTTCTCTTCGTGCCCGGACCGTACGATGCGGATGCGTCCAAACGATACACTTTCCAGCAAGTACAGAAGATGCTCAAATCTTCGCTCAGCGGGCCCGGGCCCGGATTGCCTTACAATGTGCAGCGGGCCAGAGAGCTGCTCGCCGAGGCCGGATACCCCGACGGCCGGGGTTTTCCAAAGCTCCCATTGGCTTATCGAAACTCCAGCGAAGAGAGCAAATACATTTGCCAAATCTTACAAACCCAATGGAAGACCGCACTCAATATCGACGTCAATTTGGATTCGGAGGATCCGAAGATTTACCGGGACAGCATGGACAAGAAGGATTTTTGCATCGGCCCTTCTTCCTGGTACGGCGATTATCCGGATGTTTCGACCTTCACGGATAAATACCTTTCCACCAGTTTGAACAACGAATCCGGTTGGAAGAATTCCAAATTCGATAATTTGTGCGATCAAGCCCGCTATGAACTCGATCCCGCCAAGCGGCTGGAAATTCTAGCGCAGGCGGAGAACCTCATAGACACCGATGTGCCGGTGATTCCGATTTATCATTTCGTGAATTTCAGCATGTATCGGCCCTGGGTGCATGGCGTGGAGCCGAATCCGCGCGGGATCAACATGCCGAAAAATTTCTGGCTCGATGCGGAGCACCGTCCATGATTCGCTTGCTGTTTTTCCGCATCCTGCAATTCCCGCTGATCCTTGCGGTGATTTATATTCTCACGTTCCTCCTGGCCTGGGTCGCTCCCGGTGATCCGTTTCAGAATGACCGGGCGATGGACCCGATTGTTTCTCGAACGCTCAAACGCCAATACCATGCCGACAGCGCTTGGAATTTTTTCCGGTATCAGGCGTGGAATCTGGTGCGTCACGGCGATTTCGGCCCGTCTATGCGATCCCAGGAATGGACCGTTAACCGCATCATTAAAGAGGCCCTGCCCGTTTCAATGACGCTGGGACTTTTTTCCATGTGCATTGCGATACCGATCGGCGTGACTATCGGCTCGATCGCAGCGGTGAGGCGCGACGGGCCGGCGGATTGGATCAGTTTGGCCATCGCATTGGTCGGCGTGAGCGTGCCGACATTTGTGGTGGCAGCGCTGCTTCTGATGGTCGCCGCGGTGACGAAATGGTTTCCGGTCATGGGCTGGGGAACATTCTCGCACATGATCTTGCCCGCCGTGGCCCTTTCACTTTGGCCATTGGCTTACATTGTCCGGCTGACGCGCGCTTCCATGCTCGACACGCTCGGCTCCGATTTTGTCCGCACCGCAAGGGCCAAAGGTTTGTCGCGCCCGGTGATTATCTGGAAACATTGCCTCCGCAATGCTTTTCTTCCAGTGCTCTCGTACATTGGCCCCGCCACCGCCGGCGCCCTCACCGGGTCGTTTGTCGTCGAAACAGTTTTTACGATTCCGGGCCTGGGCCAGTATTTCGTGAGCTCCGTGCTGAACCGTGACCGCACGCTGATCCTCGGCGTGGTGATGGTCGATTCGTTTTTGATTCTGGTGTTCAATCTGTTGGTCGACGTTGCCTACGCCTGGGTCGATCCGAGAATTGATATATCCGCCAAGGCTGCGTGAATCCTTATGACGACGACTGCGTTAGTCACCGACATGGCTCCGACCGAGACCCGCTCGGAGGAATTTGTCAGCGCTCCGCCGCCGACGCTTTGGCGGCAAATACGAACCAACCGCCGCGTCGTGCTCGGCGGTGGAATGCTGTTTTTTCTCGCCTTGGCATGCTTCGCATCGCTTCCCTGGACGATGCACGTGCCCAAGGGCGGCACGGCACGTTACACCATGCATTACGACAACATGGCACACAAATCGCCGAAGCCGTTTGTCGCCGGTTGGTTCGGTTTCGACAAACTGGGCCGCTCCGTGCTGGTGCGATCGCTTCTCGGTGGCACGATTTCCCTGGCCATCGGTTTGGCAGCCGCGGCAATCTCCGTCGCCCTCGGCGTCACCATCGGCATGATCGCCGGCTTCCAGGGCGGATTGGTCGATTCGGCTCTCATGCGCATCGTCGACATCTTGTACGGCCTCCCCTACATCCTGCTGGTCATTTTATTCAAGATTGGTTTTGAAGAGCCGCTGGCTTCGGGGCTGAGCGCGATGGCGCTGTGCGCTATTGGCTTGCTCGTGTTGGCGGCGGTCGCACTTGGGTTCGCGCTGGCCACCAAGAATATCCGTCGAATAATGTCCATCCTCCTCATGGCTGCATTCATCGCCTTGGCAACATTTCTCTTCTACCGCGCGCGCGCGGTTCCACGGACGCCGGTGCTTACACCCAATGCCACCGTTGCCAATATGGTTGTGCTGTTCCTGGCGATCGGCCTCGTGAGTTGGCTCAGCATGGCCCGTGTGATTCGCGGCCAAGTGTTGTCGCTGCGTGGCCAGCCCTTTATCGAAGCCTGCCAGGCACTTGGCCTCAAACAACATCGCATTTTCACCCGGCACATCCTGCCGAATCTGATCGGTCCGATCACGGTGTACGCCACGATGATTGTCCCGTCGGCAATCCTGCAGGAATCGTTCCTGAGCTTCCTCGGCATCGGCGTGAAAGATCCATTGCCGACTTGGGGAAGTTTGGCCAGTGAAGGCGTCGCCTCGCTGAGCCTCTTGAAATTTTATTGGTGGCAACTGATTTTCCCCTGCCTGCTATTAGCTTTAACGCTCCTGAGCCTCAATTTTTTGGGCGACGGCTTGCGCGATGTGTTTGATCCAAAGAAAGAAGCGGCGAAGATTTGAGCATCGCCAGGTAGGAACACCTCATGCGGAAAATGAAGTGGCTGTTTTTTTCCTACGTTGCCTTCGTGGTGTTGCTGATTCTCTTCATAGGCATTTCGTTTTCAGCTTCACCAGCGCGCGACAATCACACGGTCTATGTGCCATACGGCGGTGCTTTGAGCACGCTCGATCCCGGCAAACTCAATGACACGGTCGGGGCGATGATCGTCGGCCCGGTGTATGAATGCCTGTATAACTACAAATATGCCCATCAGCCTTACGAGTTGTTTCCCGAAGTTGCCGCCGATATGCCGCAGACCAGCGATGACGGCTTGACCATGACGATCAAGCTGCGTCATGGGATTCATTTTTACGATCCGGAGAAGAAAGTTTTCCCGCAGGGCGAAGGGCCGGAGATCAAAGCTAAGGACGTCATCTATTCATTCAAGCGAGTTTGTGACTTCAATCTAGGCAGTGCCAATTATTCGCAGGTATTTGAAGACAAGATCGTCGGCCTGCCCGAATGGTGGGATTACACCAAAAACACGAGCAAGGAAAATATCGATTGGGACAGGCCGGTTGAAGGGTTCAAAATTCTGGATGATTATACGATCCAATTGAAGCTGACGGCACCCGATCCGCAAATGATTTTCAACCTTGCTCATGAGCCGACGTCGGTCGTCTGCCGGCAAGCGGTTGATTACTGGAAGGAAAAATTCGGCACGCATCCAGTCGGCTCCGGACCGTACATGGTGGTACAGATTCTGCCGCAGCAGCAGATTGTGATGGAAGCTAACCCGGTGTATCGGGGGCGACCCGATGTTGACGGAGGGGTGGCGGTTTCCGCCGACGAGCGGCTGCCTCATATCACGCGCATTCAGTATCAGTATTTCGACGAGCCATTACCGGAGTGGATGCTTTTTGAACAGGGTATGCTTGATACTGCCGGGATACCCAAAGAGAAATTCAATTCCGCCATATCCGCCACCGGCGATTTGACGCCGGAAATGACCAGGCGCGGCGTCGTGTTGAAGAAAGTGGTCGAATCAGAAACCGAGTACATCGGTTTTAACATGCAGGACCCGATCGTCGGCAAGAACAAGCCGCTGCGGCAGGCGATGTCGCTGGCGTTTGACCGGGAGACGTTTATCCGCAACTTTCTCAATGGCCGTGGCACCCCCTGCATCGGTCCCATTCCTCCCGGTTTTCCAACCTTTGACGACAAACGAGTGAATCCGTACACGCAATTGAATCTCGCGCTGGCGCGGCAAAAGATGGTGGAAGCGGAGAAAATAAATGGCGGGCCGATTCCGCCGCTGTCGTTGCTAATGCGCGACACCGATACCACCAGCAGGCAGATGGCGGAATTTTTCGCCGGTCAAATGCGGGAAATCGGTCTCACCGTGACCCCCGAATTTCGAGATTTTGCCCGCTGGATCGAGCGTGTCGATAATCGTCAAACACAGATTTTCGATGCTGGCTGGGAAGCGGATTATCCCGACGAGCAGAATTTTTTTCAGCTATTCTATGGCAAGAATGCTCCGGCGGGTGGTGTGAATTCGACAGCTTATGTCAATCCAGCGTTCGATGCGCTGTATGACAAGGCTGCGATCTTGAACGATTCGCCGGAGCGGCGCGCCCTTTACCGCCAGATGGAGGATATCGTCATGGATGACTGCTGCTGGCTGTCGGAAATTTACCCCATAGTGTATAGCCTGCGTTATGACTGGATGAGCACCATGGAGCCGATGAATTACGGCCACGGAAATATTTCACACTGGAAACTTGATGCCGCTTTGCGTGATCAACGGCTGAAAAAATTCTAATTATCGCGACACAATGCCAGCCTATATCCTGCGCAAACTTCTGCTGACCATTCCCAATATTCTGGGCATCGTCATTATCACGTTCATTTTGTTCAAGGTGGTTGCGCCCGATCCTGCCCGACTGTATGCCGGTAAACAAAAGAGCGAGGCGCAGCTTCAGTCTATCCGCCATGAGATGCAGATCGACAAGCCGTGGTGGGTGCAGCTCTGGAATATCATTCGGTTCAAATTCGCCCCGTCGATGCGGTACAAGGAATCGTTCTGGAGCCTGTTTGCCCGCAAAGCGCCGATATCACTGGCGATTCAGCTTCCCGTGTTCATTATCGAACTTGGGATTCAACTCGTGCTGGCGGTCTACGTTGCGGCTCGGCGCGGCCGATTCCAGGATCATGTCATCACATTCCTCGCCGTGTTCAGCATGAGTGTTCCCGCCCTGAGTATTTATCTGGGGGCTCAGGAGCTATTTGCCGGCCACTGGAAAATATTTCCGGTCGCCGGATGGGATCAGCATTTTTTCATCGCCATTCATTTCGCAGCTCTGCCTATTCTCGTAAGTGTTCTCGGTGGATGGGGCTCAGGCACCCGCTTTTATCGCACCATAGTGCTCGAGGAGATCAGCTCCGATTACGTTCGCACCGCCAAAGCAAAGGGCGTCGGTGAAGCGGAGATTCTCCTCACGCATGTCATGCGCAATATCATGATTCCCGTGGTCACCAATACCGTCGCCGTTTTGCCGCTGCTGTTTACCGGAGCTCTGCTGCTGGAACGGCTTTTTCAAATCCCCGGATTCGGCGGCTTATTGGTCGACGCCATTCAGCAGCAGGATCAATTACTTCTCATGGCCATCGTCTACGTCACCGCCATAATTTATTGCCTGATGCTCGTGGTGACGGATATTTGTTACGCCCTGGTCGATCCGCGCGTGGTGCTGCAATGATGCGACTGGTCACTCAATTGGAAATCCGCCCGTGACTCAAGCTGCATTTGAACCTTCGGCAGTTTCGGTGATGGAGCGCGCAGAGCGTCCGCGCTCGCTGCATCGCGACGCCTGGGATCGGCTGCGGAAAAGTCCAACCACGATCCTGTGCTTGGCGGTCGCGATTATTTACGTACTGGTCGGACTTTCCACGTTCAGTCCCAAATTCGACGAGAAGATCGAGAAGTCTTTATCGGCGGACAAAACCTATGCACCACCCGCGCTGTGGGAAGTTGCCCCAGATGGCCACAAGCAGCTCTCGCCGGCACGCTGGTTCGGCCTCGACTTTCAGGGCCACAGCGTTTTTTGGGGCACGCTTTACGGGACGCGCGTCGCCCTACTGATTACCGTTATCACCACCATCATGGTCACCGTCATCGGCACCACTCTCGGCATCGTCTCCGGCTATTTCGGAGGCTGGGTCGATGACGTCATCGTCTGGCTATTTTCAACCATCAGTTCCATCCCGTGGCTTTTGCTTGTCATTGCCATCGCTTATGTCGTCCAAGACGCGAATCCATCGCTCAAACAATTCTTCGGCGGTGTGGCCACTGTCATCATCGCTCTCGGACTCACCGATTGGGTCAGCTTGTGCCGCCTCATTCGCGGTGAAGTGCTCAAGTTGCGCGACCGTGATTTCATTGTCGCTGCTCGCGCAATCGGCCTTGGCCATGGCCGTATTATTTTTCGCCACATTCTGCCTAACACGGTTCACATCATCATCATCACCGCCAGCCTGGGTGCGGTTGGTTATATGCAGGTGGAGGTGATACTTGCTTTCCTGGGCCTGGGCGTAACCAATAAACCTAGCTGGGGACGAATGATCGATGATGCGAGATTGGAATTGTTGCGCGGGCATTGGTGGGAACTTGCCGCCGCCACCGGAGCCATTTTTATCATCTGCTGGGCTTTGAATGTGCTCGGCGATTCTCTGCGTGATGCCCTGGATCCGCGCTTGCGAGGAGTTCAATAACCATGCCGTCGACGAATCAACCGCTGTTGCAGGTGAACAATCTGCATATCGCCTTCGAGACCGAGCGCGGCTTGGTCAGGCCGGTGCAGGGTGTGTCGCTGGATATTTATCCCGGCCAGACGGTGGCGCTGGTCGGTGAAAGCGGTTGCGGAAAATCGGTGACATCATTGTCGATTTTGCGGCTGATTCCGTCACCGCCGGGGAAAGTGCTCGATGGCCAGGTGATTCTGGAAGGCCGCGGCGATTTGCTCAAACTCCCGGAAAAGCAGATGCGGTCGGTGCGCGGCAAAGACATCGCCATGATTTTTCAGGAGCCGATGACGTCGCTGAATCCGGTTTACACCATCGGCGATCAAATCGTCGAAGCAGTCAAGCTGCACCAGAATGTCAGTACACGCCAGGCTTATGCGATCGCCGAGGATTCTTTGCGTGATGTGGGCATCGCCGATCCGCGCCGCCGGTTGCACGAATATCCGCACCAGATGTCCGGCGGCATGCGGCAGCGCGTGATGATCGCCATGGCATTGAGCTGCCAGCCACGATTGCTCATCGCCGATGAACCGACGACCGCTTTGGATGTGACGATTCAAGCGCAGATTCTCGAGCTGCTCCGCAAGCTGCAGAAAGAGCGCGGCATGGCGATTCTGCTTATCACGCATGATCTGGGCGTGGTGGCGGAGAATGCGGATGTCGTGGCCGTGATGTACGCCAGCCGAGTGGTGGAATTCGGGACGGTCGAAGGGATTTTCGATCATCCGCAGCATCCGTACACCAAAGGCCTGTTGCGTTCCGTGCCGACACTGGGAGCGCCGGCGGGCCGATTGGAATCGATCGCTGGAATGGTGCCGAACCCGGCGCGGTTTCCCAGCGGCTGCAAATTTCACCCGCGCTGCCCCGCCACGCGCGCCGCCGCTGCCGAGGCTCCTGCGGATCAAACGGTTCAGATTGCGACATCGGAGGAGCGATTTGCGGTGCTCAAGACTTGCCGTGAAATTGAGCCAGTGCTGCGACAGGTGAAACCGACGCATTGGGCGTCGTGTCATCTCGTAGAAAATTACGCCAGCAGCGCGGTGACATTGCCCGTGTTGAATCATCGCCGGGAAACTCAGCCTCCGGTGGCCGCCGATGCGACCGTGAAACAGGAACTTGGACCGAGCCGTGTTTAAGCAGCAGGAGATTGATTCGTGACACAAACGACCCCGGCCCCCATGCCGCCGACTGCCGAGAATTCTTCCGCCGCCCCACTGCTGGATGTGCGCGATCTGCGCACCTGGTTTCCCATCCATCGTGGATTGTTATCGCGCACCGTCGGTCATGTGAAAGCGGTCGATGGCGTCAGCTTCACGCTCCAACCCGGCAAAACACTCGGCCTCGTCGGTGAATCGGGCTGCGGCAAAACCACCGTCGGGCGAACCATTTTGCGTCTGATTCCCCGCACCAGCGGCCAGGTTTTATATCGCGGCAATGATTTTTTCGCCTATCGCGGTGAGGAGCTTCGTCTGCTTCGGCGGCACATGCAGATCATTTTTCAGGACCCGGTCAGCAGCCTGAATCCGCGCATGACGGTCGGCAACATCATTGGCGAGCCGATTCAGGTTCACAAGATTGCCAGGGGCAAAGAGCGCGATCAGATGGTCGCGTCGCTTTTGCAGCGTGTCGGTTTGGACCCGTCATACGGCGATCGCTATCCGCACGAATTCTCCGGCGGCCAGCGGCAACGCATCGGCATCGCCCGGGCGCTGGCTCTATCGCCTGACCTGATTGTGTGTGACGAACCCGTGTCGGCCCTGGACGTTTCGATTCAATCGCAGATTCTGAATTTGCTCGATGATTTGCAAAGGGAGCGGAACATCGCTTATCTGTTCATCGCGCATAATCTGGCCGTGGTCGAGCATTTTTCGGACGATGTTGCCGTGATGTATCTCGGCCGCATCGTGGAAAAAGCTGCATCGCGTGAGCTGTATTCCAATCCCAAACATCCGTACACGTTATCGCTTTTATCCGCCGCCCCGCAACCGAATCCACGACCCACGAAGGCACGCATCGTCCTCAAAGGCGAAGTGCCGTCCCCGTCCAATCCGCCCACCGGCTGCGCTTTTCATCCGCGCTGCCCTCTCACCCGAGAAGCCGCCCGCCAAGCCAATGCCGCCGACACCGTGGAAATCTCCAGCGGCGGCGAACGCATCCGCGTCCTTAGCAAATGCGTGCAGCAATCCCCTCCATTGGAGCCGAAACAAGGCAATCCGAATCACATCGCCGCGTGTTGGGTGACAACCTGATCTTGCGCGGTGATTTTATCGCATACCGCAAAAGCTTGACGCAGCCCATCTGAGGCTTATGATTGCCGAGGACAACTGATCGCGGGGTAGAGCAGCCTGGTAGCTCGTCGGGCTCATAACCCGGAGGTCGGAGGTTCGAATCCTCCCCCCGCTACTTAATGTGAGAAAAGGACTTGCGGTCACGCAAGTCCTTTTCTGTTTGGTGTCTGTTTGCCAGCGCGTACACTGGCGCGTACACTACCAGCATCAAAGGGACTTGCCGGATCGATCGGTTCTCCAACCCCAGGAGATCGCCGTGGCAAGTCTTATCAAACGCACATGGAAGAACGGACCCGCGTGGTATATCCAGTATTACGTCGGCAATCAGCAGCGCCGCATCCGCGCATCGGACAACTTTCAGATCGCCAAGGAAAAGCTCCGCCGCTTTGATGCGGCCCAGGCGGCGGGCGATGACCTACCGCTTCCGACGCGCACACTCATTCCCGAGATCATCGCCGCTTATGTCCAGCATATTCGACAGGTCAAAACCGCCAAGAGCGCGCAGACCGACATCTATTATCTGCGCGACATGTTCGGACCCGTCTGCGATGAGTTGAAGATCAACAGCCGCAAGCCATCCGCGAAGACGAAGAAGAAGCCGGTGAAGGCGGGCGTGAACGCGCGGACTAAAGCACCGGTGATCGAGGCGGACTGCATGGAAGCGATCCGGACCAACGACATCACGACGTTCATTTCCGCGCAAGTTTCGCGCCGTGGGCTGGCGCCCAAGACCGCCAACCGCTATCGCGAAATCTTGATGCGGTTGTTCAATTGGGCGATGGAGCAGAAGAACCTGCGCATGCCCAACGACAAGAATCCCGCCGCCAAGGTCGAGCGATACAAGGAACCGGCGCCGACGATCCATTTCCTCACCCTCAAGCAAATCGAGGAGCAGCTTGATGCGCTGGCCGATCAGGTGAAGCTCCAGGCGATGGTTGCGATGTTGATTTATGCCGGCCTCCGCCGCGAAGAATTGCTATGGCTTACGCCCGACGACATCGACTGGTCCGCCGGCACGTTCGGATTGATCCGCGTGCGGGCCAAAACTATTGGCGACGAGTCCTGGCAGCCAAAGACGAAGGTCAACCGCGCCGTGCCGATCAGTTCGTCTTTGCGCCACTATCTCGACAAATGGAAGCTCAAAAGCGGTAAGAGTGTTTGGCTTTTCCCGAACTCCGCCAACGGGCGTTACGACCCGGATAACTTCAGTTCAGACCTGCGGGCCTTCAACGAGAACAAGGAGCTTCACTGGACTTGCCTCCACTACCGCCACACGTTCGGCAGCCAACTCGCGATGAAGGGCGAAAGCCTTTACAAAATCAGCAAGATGATGGGCAATTCACCGGAAATCTGTCGCCGGCATTATGCGGCGCTGATTCCGGAGGAAATGGGTGACGCGGTGGAATTTCGGCCGCATCAGCCGGCCCTTGTTGCTCAATCCCGCGGTGAATCGGCATAGTCGGCGATTGCTCGGACATGGAATAGCGAACGGCCGTTCCGGCGGACTTGCATCACCGGAACGGCCGTGTCGAGAAACCGATTTGGGAAGACAGGTTCTAAGCCTGCCGTTTAATTTCAAATTCTTCCACCTCCTTTCGGTTGTACCGCACAATCCCGTTGCGCCCTTCGCCAAGGCAAAGACGAGTCAGGCCGGCGCGGCGAACAATTCGGTCAACGCTTGAACGGGAGCAGCGCCACCGTTCCTGAAGCTCTTTGGGCGACACATACGGCGACACCGCCGGAGCGTGCAATTCAATTGTTTTCATGGCTTCACCGTGCGTACGACCAGCCACCATCTATGCATGTTCGGTATATGTTAGCATCGGAACCAAAAAAGTCAACGGTATGTTCAATACCAAAAGCACAGGGGGAGCGCCGTCGCTTCAGGAGGTGGCAGCGTCAGCAGGCCATCGTCCAATGATCTTTCCGATGCGGACGATGTTCACCGGGTCTAGCTCATGCCGCTGTCCATCGGAAGTTGCGACGACCGCTTTCAGCGGCGTCAATTGAACCCGACCGAACCAACCCCGCGATTCCCATCCATTCCAGCAATAGACCGCTGCCGGTCCTTCGCGAAATTCCCAAGGCGGAATATTTCGGAACACGATGGATTGGCCAATGCCTTCGATTTCCAGAGCATAGATGTCGTAGCCCTTACCGAATCGCGCGGGAAGGTGGCGCCCCCATTCTGCTTGCCAATCCTCATCCGCTTCGGCCATCCCGCTCGACTTGATGCGACCCAAAAGCGGCGTCCCCCGGTCTTCCGGCCGGGTTTCTTTCGGTATCCAATACGCGGGATCGTCCTCTTGCCACGGAAGTGCGCGGCCGCGAGCGTCGGGATCGAAAACGTGCGTATCTTCGATCCAGTCAATGTCGCGGTCGTTGAGCTGTTCCAGCTTGCGAAGTGATACCCGAAGTGCGCCGGCGAACACGCGCCGCTCGGAACGGTTTAACACGTTCAGCGTTTGGCGCGCTCGCACATCGCGGAGCGATTGCAGGGGCAAGCCGGAGTAATCTGCCAGATCCTTCCACTTTTCAAATCCCACCACTTCCTTGCGATGGTCGAGCCATTGGATAAGCCTCGACATCGTTTTGCCTTTGTTGGAGACATCATTTCGTCAAAGTCAGAACTCCCACGCAATGGGCCACTCGCTCAATTTCGCGGCGATGAACCCTCCGGTCGGGGAATCGACTACGGTCCGGGTTGAGTTTTCTCAGCACCAGCAGGTCACGGTCATCATCACTTTCAAACACTCGACTGAAATAACATTCATCGTTGGTGAACCAGATGATGTAATCCTTGCCGAAAACGAATTCATGGCCCTCGACGTTCTCGAATAGCGCCGTCGCCCTATCGGGGTACGTCGGAATCATCGATTCGCCGTCCACGCGTACGCAAAAGTCGCATAAACCAACCGGAACCTTTACGCTGCCAGTCTCGATTCCCAAACGCTCACTGCGGACGCCAGCGCTAATGCTGTGATAGCTTGGCACATGGGACAACGCGTGCGCTGGCCCCGACACACCGCACGGAGAACGAGATTCATCGTCGGTTCCGAAAGCATCGGGCGCGACCCGGCAATGCAAATCGTCGGGCGTCGTCTTCAAAACTTCCGCAATTCTGCGGAAGTTGTCCGCGAACATTCCGTGCACGCCAGGGCGCATGAGACGAAATACGCCCGAGCGCTTCATGCCGGCGGCTTGCGCAAAGGACTCCTTGGACATCATGCTGCCGCGCCAGAGCTCCGCGAGGCGTTCGCCGGAAATCTTCACCGTGCGCGATTCGTTTCGCATATCCGTTGTTCAACCTCCGCGCGTTTGTGCCGAGTTTGTTGTCTGTTTTGCCCCCTCGAATCCAAAATGAGGGCAAAATGGAATAGTTCTTGACTCCCGCACTTCTGTTAGGGTAATGTTCGCAAAGCCAGAATGCAAGCAGAAAAATAGGAGGTGGTTCGTGCGTCCAGACCAGCTTACTCGATTCAGTGCCAAGCACGTTGCAGGCTCAATGGCCGATTGTCTGTGCTTCGGTGATCCAATCCGCCGCCAGTTGGGTCGGAACCGACGTGGAATTCACTACTTCCGCCCCGGTCAGGTATTTGCCGTGGTCTGGTGGCGCCGATATTCGTCCGACCGCCAACATCGTACCTTGGCAATCGTCGAAGCGCTGCCAGTTGGCAACGTCGGCCGCGTTCTGCCGGGCATCCATCCCGGCGTAGTGGTCCATGTCATTGTCCGCCAGCATGGTCCGGCCGGACAAGACGAAGCAGTGGATCAATTGCTTGATTTGATCGAGGACTTGAAACATCGAGGGCGGAACCCCGCGGAAATGCCCGCCGCCTTCTGGACGGACGCCGCCCAGGAATTACTCCTTTGCCAAGTGTCCTAGGAATCGTTTGACCTAGAGGGCGTGGTATGTGGCGCACGAAACTTTGCGGCCCGCAAAATGCGTCCGGCAGCGAGCGCCGCCGTCGCGTTTTGTTGCGCCTTGCGGTGATCCTTTTGGTGTTCGCAATTATCCCGGAATTGGGCGCGCATCGTTTTCTGGTTATCAACACGTCCCCGAGCGTCGCGCCCGGCCTGTATCTGCGCACTTCGGAAGAACCAGCCGTCGGGAGGCTTGTCGATTTTTGTATTCCGCCGGCGGCACGGGTGTACGTGCTAGGACGCACCGGGAACAGCGGCGAGAACTGGTACATTCTCAAACCGATAGTCGCCGGACCAGGAGATCGCATCGACACGACGGGCGACTGGCTCGTAATCAATCACCAACGGATAGCGCCGATGCCGCCGCCAAGAGACAGCAGCGGCCGTTCGCTTCCCGTCTGGCGCGACTCCCGCTCGCTCGGACCAGATGAATTCTTCGTATTCTCCGGTCGCATCCCCAACAGCTTCGATAGCCGGTGTTACGGTCCCATCGCGCGCAGCGAAATTACGTCCGTGCGACAGCCGCTGATAACGTGGTGATTCAATCCGTGGACTTCACCGTGTAGGACTGCATTGAAGCGGACTGCAAGTAGTTGGGGAGCACTGCAACGGACTACATGTCGTCGGATTACACTGAACTGGACTGCAAGCGGCTGGATTACAACCTGGATTCCCAGGGCTGCAATGAGACGGATTGCAATGCTCAGGATTGCAATTCGTGGTTGTAGACATCGTGCCTCCGCGTTCATTCATCGCACGGACCTTCTCACGGAAGCGTGTCAGCATCACACTCTGGAGGATTCCGGTCAGGCCAGATTTGGCGTCTCCAAGTCTAGTCGCGCGGGAGAACACGCACGGGAAAACTTCGCCGCTGGAAGTGACACAGAGCCGACCCTTCCAGCATTGGCCACAAAGTTCATCGTAGCGCTCTTCTTCACCGCTCAACCGAACCAGCTTCCCACGTCCGATGCCCCGCTCACGGTCCGTCCCGAAGTTTTGGACACCGAGAGACTTGATGAACTCGATGGCGCGAGGTCCATGGCCTACGTTCGCATCGGTCTCGATCACGCCCACACGGATAGGCAATCCTGCTGCCAACACGGCCTGAATACCGCTGACCGTGCGTTGCCAACTCCCTTCGCCATGCGTTATTTGTTTGTGAACGACCGGATCGTCCGAGTAGAACGACGTGGCGACGTGAACTTTGTTCCGTTGGAAGCAACCAAGCAATTCCTTCCCGAGCCGCGTCGCGTTTGTGAAGACCTCGATGAACTCGAAGCCCCGGTGGTTGGCGTGGTCCACGAGATCGTCCAATCGGGGGTGGATGGTCGGTTCACCGCCGATGAACTGAACGCTGCGGCAGCCCAGCTCGGCCGCCTCGTCGATGACTCGCGTCCAATCGTCGTAAGCCATGTTGCCGTACAACTCGCCCTGCGGCCCCGAGTCAGCGTAGCAGTGAGAGCACGACAGGTTGCACTTGGAAGTAATCTCAAGCCACAGGAAACTCAACTCGCTCATCGCTGCCAGATCTTGAACGTCTTCAGTAGGTGTCATAAAAATGCTCCTTCAGAATCCTTGAGGGTAAACAGCCGTATCACGCACGTGACACGCGAGAAGCCGGATGCGCCGACTTTTGCACTTCCGATCGGCAAGGTTCCGTGCGGCACGCCGCGCGCGAAAAATAAGGCGGCATCTCCTGCCCGAAGCGGTACGGAATCATCTCGGATGATCAGGTCACCTCCCTTTTCTGGCTCAAGGAGACCTTGGAGGCAGAGCAGTATTTGGGCGCTGCCCGACCGGTCGCAATGTGTAGGAACATGATCACCGGGACCATACCGGTTAATCCAAACCTGCGCCAAGTTCCGCTCGATGGTGTTCAGCCCAGTGATCCTGCTGATAAGATCGATGAACCAATCCGCGACTGCGAGCCCATCCATCGCCTGGGATGGATCGGAGAATGTCTGTTCCGTCCAGAGGGCTTGGTGGTCACCCCCAACGTGCACCTTTTTTCCGGGCAGCAATCTGTGTTTCAACTCCCACTCGGCGGCGATTTCAGGATCGACTAGCCGGGGAATAATAGTGTATCCCTTCTCTCTGTACTCGGCGGACAGCACCGACTGTTGCCAGACATCGATTGGGATCATTGCGCGCCCTTTCATCGTCGGACTGATAGCTTACTGTCGCCGCGCTCGCGACGCGGAAGAGGCGCCGAACACGGAAAACAAGCCTACAACCAACGCGGTCAAGACCGCCCGCGCTATCTAGCTCTCAACTCCCGCTCTCTCTGCTCGCGCAGCATTTGCTGGGTTCTTTCCGCACGCGCACGCTCTTCTGCTGCTTTCCGTTCTTGCTCAGCTCGTATCTTTTCCTCCATTAACTGCCGAGCGGCCTCGCGCGCCTGAGGGTCGGTTCCAAGCTGATTGTGCCGATTCTCAAAATTCTCCCGCGTCTTTTTTTCGACTTCGGCGGCTTGCTTCGCGTCGAACTGCCGGCGCTGCTCCTCTGCGGCATTAACGCGTATGTCCCAGCCAGGCGTTGGCTTCGGTTCCAGCTTCGGGGCGATCACGCTATGCCCCTGCTTGGCTTCTATATCTTTTTTCGCCTGCTCTTGTGCCGCAAGGAATTGCTTTTGCTGTTCCTGCTTTGCGTTTTCGCGATCCTTTTCCTGTTGTTGCGCTTCGCGCGCCGCCTTCAACTGCATTTCCTGTTTTGCCAGACTTTCTTTGAGTGCTTCTTGCTGTTGAAATTGCTGCTTTATCGCATGGTCCTGCTTTTGGAAATCCTGCTTTTGCATCTCCTGCTTCAGCAACATCTCGGTTTTCTGAAGCTCCTTCTTTGCCAATTCCTGCGCGTCCCATGCCTGCTTGGCGACGAGTTCCTGTTTTTGCAACTGGTCCTTAACCATATCCTGTCTTTGCCGCTCCTGTTGGGCAGCCATTTCCCGCTGACGGTTATTATCCTGCAATATCGCCTGCTGCTTTTGTTGCTCCTCAAGCAGCCTTCTTTGTTGGTCAAGCAGAGTTTTGAAATTGTCGGTGTCGGGCATATCTGAATCTCTTAAATTCCTCTCGACAGTCAATGTCAGGATCGCGCCGCGATCATCTTTCCCGTCCGTCTAAAGTCCTCGTGCGGTCGGCTAGCAGTTTCAATTCGAGCGCGCGGCGCATTTCCTCGAATTTTTTATCGAGTTCTTCTTGTAGTTTCTTCGTTTGCGCGGAATCGGCATCTGGATGACGTTTCTCGAAATCGGATTGGCGTCTTTCCAATTGAGCGTCGAGAGCCTCGCGCTTCTCGTCGTCGGCTCTATGCAGGGAGTCTATTTCAGCTAGTTCTTTCGGTGTTCTGGCTAGATTGAATGCTTCCCGTTCCAATCCCGCTTTAATATCGGTGCCTTGCTTCTCCAGCACTTCCTCTATTGCCACTTCGGCCACCACACGCACCACCACCTTCATGTTCTCGCCATATACTTTCAAGCCATCCGCGATCTCGGGAGCCGCATATAGTGCGTACCCCACATGGTCTAAGACGTCGTTTAAGACCTCGCCACCCGAAATGTGATCCATCACAACGTCCTTGACTTCATCTTTCGCCTGATCCTTCAACGTCTCTTCCGTAATCTTCGCCGTGGCTGCGGCCATCTTTTTGGCTTTCTCCTCTATCGCCTCTTGTACTTCCTTATTCGTCATCTTGTTCCATTTCGCGAACTATAACCATTCCCGAACTTTCCACCGGCGGCTACAAACTCCCCATACAGCTCGAAAGCTCGGCATCCTGCCAAGCAAATGCCTTCTTTACTTTCACAGGCTTGCAACTCGCTGCCATGACGATTTGATAATCCCTGTAATCTGGCCCAGCCAGCTCGGCAGCTTCAACAACTTTGAGTCGTGATCCATCCAGCGCGGATTGCCTGAACCCCAATTCTTCGGACAGTTTCTCGGCGGTCCCATCGTGGGAGCTTGGGTTCATAAATATCCGCACCGCGCAACTGCCGACGATCCCCTCAGCATTCTTGTAGGATTCCTTCAACTGGCCCAGGCTCTGTGCGAACATCCATAGGCGCAGCCCATATTGACGGCCAATCTCGATCGCTTCTTCAACCGGAGGCATGTGCTTCAGTCTTGGCAGCTCGTCGAGTAAAAACAGGATCGGAGCTACGCCGTGCGGCGGTAATTCGCTCGTCAGCATCCGGATGTGTTGAGCGATAAACACCCTCAGCAGCGAAATGTAACTGTCCACCTCATTGGGTTTCAGACAGATATAGATGGTGGGATTCTTTCCATTTCGCAAGTCAAGCGGGCTCCAGTCGGATTTCTGGGTAACCCGACTTATCCGTTCGCCGGTCCAGGCGCTCAAACTCGATTGCGCAGTTTGCAGAACACTGTCCCGCGTTTTCTCGTTCATTTCGGCCAGCGAAGTTCCTTGCTGCATCATGCTTCGCACGTCCACCGCCGTTTGCAGACCAAGAACCATCTCCTGCCACGCCTTTCCTCCATAAATGATGTCCGTGACGAGCGACATTGGCCGCTTGTCCGGTCCGTTAGAGTAACAGACGTGAGCGATTGCCGCGGTTAGCACATCGCGCGCCTTGTTTTCCCAGAAGGGGTCCGTGCCCCCCGAAGGCACAATCATCATGTCCGCGAGAAACCTCGAATCTTCCCAAATATAGTCCGTCTCCATGCGGATAAAGCTAAGAGGGTTGTAGCAATGACTCTTGGCCGGGTCCAAAGGGCTGAATTTATAGACCGGACCCACGTTCGCCTGCCGCCATTTGCTAGTGCCGGCATAAATCTCTCCTTTAACATCCAGTATCACCGCGGGGCCGCGCCAAGTCAGCAGGTTTGGAAACACATTGCACTGGGTCTTGCCCGAGCCGGGAGGGGCGATGCTGATAAGCGAGCCTTCGCCCGAATAGGTTAATTGGTTTCCTGTATCATCGAGGAGCCCGATACGGAGCGTGTAATCATTCTGCTTCGCGAAAAGCGTCTTAGAAATATCGTCTGAAGACAGCCATTCGCTGCCGCCTTTGAGTCGCTTATTAATGGACTTCAGAAGCGCAGCCAACTCCGGGCGTTGCCCATTCTGCGACGCGAGTTTCTCCAATCTCTGAAGGACGTTATTAACGACCTTATCAACAGACGCTAACTGTTTATCCATATGCCATTTGATGGCACTCGGCGCGTCCTTGAACAGTGTTGTCACGGTTTCGCCGTGCTTCTCCCATAGGTTATACCAATGTTCGTTTATATTTGCCTTCCCATCACCCCAAATCAGGCCTCCCTTGGCCCAGTTGTACCAGCCTTCCTCCTTTTCCCTTGTGTCACTGACGCTATGAATTAGCTCGACTGCCCGCAAGAACTCACGCTCGCGCGTCTCCATGGAGGCAAGATTTCGAGAGATTATGTAGTATATAATCTGACCGGTACCCAAGCCTTCGTCCAACGTAGCATATCTCAGTGTTTTGTCCTTGCGATCAAACATTTCGTTTATGGCTTTTTCGCGCGCCGCTGGAGTGGCACCCAAATTCTCGAACCACTGTCGGCGTTCCGTCTCGCATTTTTGCCTGCATTCTTCCTTCTCCTTGCTCATTTTGCTCCTGACAATTCGAAAGATTGCCAAGGTGAAGACGGGGCCGACGAAGAAACTGGAGATGGGGCCAAAATAACCACAGATAAATGATATTATCACGGCTGATAGAGTTCGGATCCTATGCTTTTTCAGAAAGTCGAGCGCATACGGCCAATAGTTGTCAATCTTTTTCGCGTCGTTGGGCTGATTGCTGTACTGAAATCGAATTAGCCAGAGAATGATCAATGCAGAAACGAGAGGTCCCGGGATGATGGGGCCAATAAACATTATACAAATAAATGATCCTACAAAGGTCAAGGCGATTCTGGCCCAATTCACTTTCACATAACCCAAGCTAAACCGGGTAAAACTGCCAATCTTTTGCGGGTCACTGAGCTGCTTGCTGTACTGAACTCGAATTACCTGTAGGACAGTCAGGGGAGAACCAAGAAGTGCAAAGAGAAACCAGAACGCCGACGAAAGTCCAGCCATATCGTCCCCACTGAGCGATCCTCCAGCGGCCAAAGTATCCATTAGGAAAAGGGGATGTGCCGTCGGGGACAGGCCCATCGGAACTGGCACGGCCGCTTGACCTTGAACCATCAGGGAATCTTTGGCCTCGGCTTTCACATCCGTTATGAAAGCGACGGCAACAACGAAGACGGCAAAAAAACATGTTCCCCATTTTGAAATAAAGTAGTTCAGCAATTCCGTGACATCCGGGAAAAGATTGAAACAAGAACGACTCAACCGAACTTTAATTGAAGGTCTATTCGACATATTAAGCTCATTTTGGTGTTGCTTCCGGCGGTCTCAATTTCCAAACGTACGCATGATCAATGCCATAGATGTGCGGATGATCCTTGTCCATCCCAGGTTTCAGCCAACTGATCGTGATTTGGTCTCCTGCCTGCTGAACCGCGATCAGGTTTCCGCTGCTGTCGTAACCGTAGCTGTACCCGCCGGGCAGAACTGCATCCATGGGCAGCAGTAGTAATTTTAATTGGGGATGCCCCTCCACCGGTCCGGTCGTCCAGGAACCCGAAATATATCCACTAAAGTTCCAAACGAATCGCCCAGCGACAGACATGGCTGGTCCGGTCACCGCGATCTCAACATTGGACATTCCATAGGTGCCGGAAATGAAATGCTCGGTGCGTTCTGGCAAATGTGCCGAAGGCGTCGCCACGGCGTTGTCGACCCGCACGCTGCCATCTGTCGTCAGCGACAAGCGGCATTCGATATCGAAATATTTGAATCCGGCATCGTTGACCGTGCCCGCGCGTCCTTCTCCCGCCGGCACGTCGAGGAACTTGACCGTGTCCCCGGAAGCGCTGATGATGGCGCCTTCCAAATGCAGAGGAATAGTTTGAGAGCCGGTCGGCTCCGCGGTCGCGCGGCCGCGAGTCGACCAAAACAACCCAAGCAACCCTCCGAACAGAACCGCACAGGCAATCAACTTGTTTCGCACCATGCGTTCCTTTCCACAGAGCGTTGACGGCATTTCAACATTCGCCATAATCGGCCTTGGACCTTGGGGCGTCAAGGTGCGCGGGCGGTTACACGAAGAACGCGCGGAGCGACAGCGAATCGGAGTATCGCCAAGCGTCCGCCGAATTCGACAAGACGGCGTCCGTCGCAACGAGTTGCATCCATTCTTCTGGGCCAATTGCCCTGATAGACGCAATCCTATCTGAATCCCATTCGGATTCAATCACGACCCGCGCGGATAAAGACTCTGCGTGGCCAAGAGTCAATTCGCTTTAATTTACCGAAAGGTTCCACCGTTGTTGGTGGAGATGCGCGTTAGCGCGGGGCTAACACAGAGGCAATTCGCCGCGCGCATCGGAAAGTCACAGAGTTGGGTTTTCAAGTCTGAGGCGGCCAGCCGGCGGATCGATATCGCCGAGTTCCTCGAATGGTGTAAAGGTTGCAGTGTGGAACCTGTCGAGGCATTCAAGCGTCTTATTCGGTCAAGGTGAAGTCGGAAGCACGGGAATGACGCACCGCACGCCGGCGAAAATGCTGGGCAAGTCGCCTTCTTTCGTTCACAAGACAGGATTGGTGATCGGCGCATGGACCCGCTTGAGTTCATCGCGTGGTGTCGCGCCTGCCGAATTGATCCATCGACATCCATCTCGACGGTCGAAAATTGACGGCTGCACGTCTTCAACATTGATTGCGTCATGTATCATCAAGTTTCACCGCGACCTACGAAGACCCCGCCGGTGAACGCGCTGCCGGCCTCCAACGGTTGATGCTTCGCGTTGGCGTACAACTCCTGCCGCAACAGCCCCGCGAATCGCCGTCCATCCCGGTGTGCGTTGCGCTCGCCTTCTTCTCATCCAATGGCGTCGTCACGATCTGACGAGCTTCTGCCCCTTATTCTCGGGCGGTGCGGCGATGGTTTCGCTGAAACGCGCCGCGCCTTCCAGTGCGTTCCAGTTTCGGATTTGACGCCGCGGCGCGAATCTCGACCGGACAGCGTTGTTCAGTGTCTTTCGCCAAGCCTCCTGTGGGTCCGTCGCCCGCTCTGGTCGTCCCCAGGCTGCGCCCTGCGGCATTGCAACGGCTGGTGCCGTCCGGATTTTTCGCGTTCCGCCCCGCAAGGGGTTTGCTGCGCAAAGAAAAATCCCTCCGTCACGGCGCCCTCGCTAGCCTGGACTCCCGCCACGGTCGCCGTCCCCTCCGGCCGTTGCTCCTAAAGGCTTCATGTTGGTCCGTCGCTGCGCTGTCCAATGAACGGACCAACACAAACCCTTTTGAAAGGAGCTACTGTCATGGCGAAGAAACAGAACAAAGAGTCACAGACTCAACTTCATCCGGTCGCGGAAGTCCGCATCGGCAGCGTCAAGGCCGCAATCTGGAGGAACGAAGGTGAAACCGGGCCGCGATTCAACGTCACGTTCCAACGCCTCTACCGCACCGAGGAGGGCAAGTGGCAGAGCACATACAGCTTCGGCCGCGATGACCTGCTGGTGCTGATGAAGGTCGCGGACGCCACGCACACCCGCGTGATGGAACTGATCGGCGGCGACAAGCGCAAGCAGCGGCAGGAGCAGCCCGCCGCCTGATCCGATCGCAATATCTTCCCAGACCCGGCCGGGCGCTCCGTTCCCCGGCCGGGTTTCTTCTGGAGTGTCAGAACGGCGTCCACCACACCGGCTGCGGATGCCCCTTGAGTTTGCGCGGGGTGACCGTCTTGATCCCCCGCAGGATCAATTCGGCGTAGGGCTGGCGGATGGAGAGGGCGAGCATGCCATACTTATCGGCAAGGAATGGCAAGGCTTTGTGACCCGCAGGCAAAAGCGGTAAACTTTCGAAAGCCCGGTTCCATCGGGGCTTTGACGATTACGAGAAGCCAAATGAGCGCCTCACCTTCGTATCCCGCCTCACTTCAGCCGTTCATCGTGCTGGACAAGAATCAGTTTCGCGGCGCCAACGCTGCTGCGGCGATCGCCGAGGCGCAGCGTTCGAATTGCCAGGTGCTCGTGATCGACACGGTATTTGTCGAGATCGTGGGCTCGGGTACGCAAGGGAAGGACTGGAAAGATCAGTTCGAGAAGGATTTCCGCGACTGGACGAAGCACCCCGAACTTCTGGCCGTCTCGCAGGGCTTGGGCGAATTGCTTCGCTTGGAACGCGATAGCGGCGTGCCCGCGATGTCGTCCCTCGTCGATGCGGAGATGACCAATCTTGTTCGGAACATGGTTCGAGACCTGGAAGTTTCAGGCATTGCGGGACTAACGAAATACGACGCGCGCGTAGCGGCTCAATTGGCAAAGCTGACCACACCGGGCGCGATGCTCGATCCGGTGAAAAACCTCGCCGAGCTGCATGCGATGGTTGATCACTGGTTCGATAAAGGTCTGTGGTGCGCCAAGGACAAGGAGGCCACTAAAGCACAGATGGGCAAGGAAGTGCGTGACAAGTCGATCGCCGCCTATGATACGGTTGCGCTCGCCGCAACGTCAGATGGCGTGCTTGGAGGACTGGAGGATGCACTACTCTTGACGAATAAAGGATACACAAAAGAGGTTGCCAAGCACCTCATGACTACGCCGTCATTCACGCTTTTCAGATTCGCCGCTTTGGAAGCATTGGCCTTGTATTACTATGCGCTTGGCCGGAAGAGCGCGCAGATCACCGACACCGATGTACAATTGAACCAAACCCTCGATACGACTTACCTCGGCTATGGCCTGGCATGCCAGCAGCTCCGCACGGCGGAAAATCTTGTACGTCGCCTGGATGCCGGGCTGCGACGAGCACTTTCTGTTCATTTTCCCTGATGGATCGCCACCGCCGGCCCCACATCCGCGTAGTAGCTGGAGCAGGTCAACGCCGATCGGTCGTCACTTCTGTCGCAGGGGAAATACGAGGTGAGCCGGCAACTTAGGCCTTCCAGATTCGCCGCAGGTCGCGCAGAGACGTCTACTGCCGGCGGCGCGAAAGAATATTTATGTCTTTCGCGTTACCTTCTTCTTCGGGCCGCATTCAACTTCGATATCCTTCTGGATCAGCTTGATTGCCTCGCGGATCGCGGCGCGCGTTTCCTTGCTCATCTGGTTCGGGGTGCCGAGCGCGTCTAGCAGAAGTTGCTTACGACGGCGCAGGTCTTCACATTCATCACGGCCGGAAATCTTGCTCATCATGGCCTCCAAGGGGAGGGAAATTGTATCCGGCTGCTGCATCAACGCAATCGCCGCCGACGTTCAAAGCCGTTGATGCCTGTCGATGCGGTCCTCGCCGCATAGCGCCTAATGCGGCTGTTGTTCCTTGTGGCACTTCGTATGAACAATCTCTGTCGGACGGCCGTCGTAAAAGCGATGGTGTCGCTCCGTTTCATCGGATGGCAAAATTGGCTTGTCACAAAGTGGGCAGAGCTTTCCAACCGCCTGTCCCGTTGCTCGCCTTCGTTTCCTCGGGCTGCCATCCACGCGCAATTTGCGCTGGTTTGAAATCTTGAAAATCTCGTGGTTGACAATGTTCTCGCCGCGCTCAACGCCGCTTAGAGTCGGGTAAGGGTTCTGCGCGAATGCATCCGCCAATTCATGTGCAGCGCGTGCCCCGAAACGCTCACAAAGCTCATCGAGCGCCTGTTTCAATTCCTGTCGGAGTTTTGCCGAGACTTTCATTGAAACATATTATCCGGCAGTGCCAAATCCAGCCACCCGATCGTTCCGGCTCCGCCCTGTGTTAACCATGCGATCCGCGATTGGGTCGGTGGCGCGCTACGCGATCGATGGCTGGAGCAGGTCAATGCGACACCGCTTCTCTCTCAAGGCAAATATGACCTGAGCCGCGCGTTGCCCGGTGGTCCGACCACGATAGTCAATCTGAACGCCCCTGCTCTTCTCCGTGCCCTTCCCGCGCCGATCGCGGCGTGACCAGCGCAAAAACAAACCCCGCGGCATCGTGCCCGCAGGGTATTGATTTCAAAATCGCGGGTTGAAGAAGGAGGGGGGGAACCTTCTTCGGGGAGTACCCGCGACGCCTGCAAATCGTATCGTCTGCGGCGCGCCCGTCAAGCGCTATACGACTCGTTTTTGCTAATCCGATCTGCCTTTCCAAATGCAGCGGAATGAAGTCCTCCTCCAGAATGCGAATGCAGGAAAGAGGGCCTCCAGGTCCGGCCCTCTCTCCCGCACCCTCTCACCTGGCCCTCAATCCGTTGAGTGTGCTGTCGGAAACAGTAAGGATGGCGCCGGGAACACTGGGGGAAGCTAGGCCCGCTGATTTTCTGAAGGCCGCAAGCGGCGGCAGCAGCGGGCCTACAGCATGTCTAGCTCTCTGCGCTCTCGAAAGGTCACCGGCCGAATACGGCCTTGCCATGCTCGGCTCCTCACGCTGAGTACAGCGCTGCGGGCCTGCGCGTGGCATGCCCTTCGTCCGCTTCGTTCGCGTTCCCGTCGCCAGCAGGAAGGACTTTTCTTTTTTAGACCTCCCGGCCGCTTCTTTCGAAGCCGGGAGGTCAAAAAATTGCTTGGGCCTTTGTGGGCCTAAGCCATCCCGGTTTGGAGTTTTCTTCCTTTTCGGGAGGTGCTTTGTGGCACACGAGATCGACCAGACGACGGGACGAGCGGCAGTTTTTGTCACGGGCGAGCCTGCTTGGCATCGCTTGGGCACAGTGATCGAACAGGCAACTACCAGCGCCGAGGCTATCGGCCTCGCCGGGCTGGATTGGAATGTAGCGCAATGGCCGATCCGGGCTTTCGACCCGGACAATCAGAGTGTTGAGGCGGGCATACCGGACACGGTGGCGAATGTCCGCACGGACACCAAGGCCGTCTTGGGCGTGGTGGGCAGGCGCTATCGCGTGTTCCAGAACCGCGAGGCGTTCGACTTCATGGACGCGCTGGTGGGCGACAAGCTCGCTATGTACGAGACGGCGGGCAGTCTCCACGGCGGTAAGCGCGTGTGGATGATGGCGAGCATTCCCAAAGAGTACCGGGCCGGGCCGGACGACCTGATTAAGCCTTACGTTCTCTTGACCAACACCCACGACGGAAGCCAGGCGCTTCGGATGATTCCGACGACCGTGCGCGTGGTGTGCCAGAACACTTTGAATCTGGCCCTGCGGGAATCTGGCGTCGAGGGATTGACGATTTCCCATCATCCTCGGTTGGAGAGCCGGATTGCCGAGGCGCGGGCCAAGCTTGGCATCATCGCCGCACGGTTCGATAAGTTTGACGACGAGTTACACGCGATGCTTGCCAAGGAACTGACCGTCACCGAGGCGGGCGGATATTTCCGGGGGCTGACGGGGGCGGACCTGCCCCATGGCACGGATCGGCAGAAAAAGACCCGCGAGAAGGTTTTCGGGCAGATGCTCGACAACTTCGATAACGAGCGCAACACGCTTCCCGGTGTGAAGCACACCGCATGGGGCGCTTACAACGCGGTGAGCGAATGGGCCGACCACCAGCGGAAGTACCGCGGCGCTTCATCCGCTGACAAGCTGGATCGGCAGTTGGATTCAGTCTGGTTCGGCCAATCGCATCAACTCAAGCAGGCCGCGTATCGCGGTGCGCTTGAACTGGCGGGCGTTCTGTAGGCGACCCCTCCCCGAACCCGTCCCGGCGCTGGAGAGCCGGGGCGGGCTGGGGAGCGGTTGTCAATGTGACGCCGCCCAACCATCAGTGGCCATTTACAAAAGGAGATTCATCATGGCCAGCTACAACAGAGTGATCCTCATGGGCAACCTCACCCGCGACCCGGAGTTGCGGACACTGCCCAACTCGCAAACCCAAGTCTGCGATTTCGCACTGGCGGTCAACCGCCGATGGAAGGACGCCGACGGGGGCGACCGCGAGGAAGTCTTGTTCATCGACTGCGCCGCGTTCGGTAAAACCGGGCAGACGATCGGTGAGAGTTTGACCAAGGGCCGACCCATCCACATCGAAGGCCGTCTCAAATTCGAGCAGTGGGAACAGGAGGACGGCCAGCGGCGCAGCAAGATTCGCGTGGTCGTCGAGCAATTCCGGTTTGTGGACCGCAAGCCCGACGCCAGCCAGCCAGCCGAACGCAACGGGCGCGGCAAGCGTGGTGGCAACGGCAGGAGTGCCAAACCCGGACGGCCTGCTGCACAAGGCGAGCTTGTGGGCGCGGGTCAAGACATTCCGATCTAGCCCGATTGTGCCGAAGTGTTTGATTCAATCCAATAACCAAGAAAGTGAGCGTGACTTATGAATCGCAGTTTTTCCCAATCTCGTGACGTTCAAATTACCGTGTCGCTGTCCAAGCTGATTTCCAGCAAACGGAATCCCCGGCGCGTCAAGCCGGAACGGGATGCCCACCGCCGCATGGTGGCATCCATCCGGGCGCATGGACTATTGGCCCCGCTGGTGGTCCGGGCCGACGACGCCAGCGCCGGCGATTTCAAGGTGATCGCGGGCAACCGCCGACTGGCGGCGCTCCGCGACGTATACAAGGATTCACCCCGACCGCCGAAGGTGCTATGCGTCTTGCGCTCCGTGGACGACGATACCGCCGACGCCTTGGCGCTGGCCGAAAACTTTGTCCGCGAGCCGATGCACCCGCTGGACGAAGCCGAAGCCTTCGCCAAACTGGCGCGGGAGGAAGCCAAGGGCGTTGAATCCATCGCATCGGAGTTTGGCGTCAGCCAGCCCTATGTGCGCCAGCGCATGAAGCTGGCGACACTGGCCGAGCCGGTGAAAGCGGCATACCGCCAGGGCGGAATCGACACCGCGACCGCCGAGGCGTTCGCGTCTGTCCCGCCAGATCGGCAACTGGAAGTCTGGCAGGAAGTGGCCGGGAATCCGCAGCATGCGCAGCACGTTCGCAACGTGATTGCCCATGCGTGGATCGACGCCGCTTCCGCGACGTTCGATGTATCCAAACTCCCGGATGCCGCCGTCAGCCGGGATTTGTTCGCCGAGCGCGTGTTGGTGGAGCGTAGCGCGTTCATGGAGGCGCAGGCCCAGGCGCTTCTGGCGCAGCGCCAAGCGCTGATCGAGGACGGTTGGGCCGAGGTCGTTGTCGGCCCGCAGGCCGACGTGCAGGATCGGCTATACGCGATGACCGATGCTCCGCAGGAGTATGATGAGCAGACGACGGCCAAGCTCAAAAAGCTGGCCGACAAGCGGATCAAGCTGGAATCGAAGCTTGAGGAACTGGACGACTCCGATCAAGGCGCGGTCGAGGCGATTCAGACGAAGCTGGAAGCGCTGGATGATGAGGAACAAACCTTGAGCAAGGATGCCGAGGTTCACTATTCCGAGGCGACCAAGGCAGTTGGCACGACCTTCCTTCTGCTGGACCCCGATGGTCGAGTCCGGCGAGAGTATCGTGTGCCGCGAACCCGTCATGGTGCATCCGGCAATGGACATGCTGGGGGCAACGGTCAAGCCGGATATGGCTCGACAGACGCACCGAAGCCGCCCACATCGGACGACTTGAAGGAGTCTCAACTTGCGACGACGTTCACCCATCAGGCGCTTGGAGTGCGCGAAGCCGTGTTGAAAGATGCCTCAGCCCGCAGGCGGATTCTGGCTATTGTCCTGCATGAGAAGGTGCGCAGCGAAGCGCTGGCCATCCGGCATGACGCCAACGGCAGCACGGTTCATGCCGACAATGCCGAAGGATTCACGTCTGCCGCACTCGATGGAATCCGCAAGCGCCGAGCCGAGTTGGACCCGCTGCATGATAAGCATTACGTCGAAGATCATGCCGCCTATGACGCCTTCCAGGCGCTATCGGATAAGAAGTTGGATGCACTGATCGACGTGCTGACCGTCGAGAGCATCACCGCCCACTTGAAACGCCGCACCGAATTGGTCTGGCGTCTGGCAACCGAGTTGGGCGTTGAGGTTCGACGGTTCTGGCGTCCCGATGAGCGGTGGTTGTCGGGTTACCAGAAGATTCAGTTGGCGCACCTGATCGGGGAGTTACGCGGTCCGGTGTATGCCAAAGCAGCGGAGCTCAAGAAGAAGTCAGAGTTGGTTTCCGACTTGGCCAAGCTGTTCACCGAGGCAGCCGAAGGCCGGATGGAGGATGCCAAAGTCGCCGCCAAGTTCAACGCTTGGCTGCCGTCCAATCTGCGGGAAGAGCCGCAGACGGACAGCAAGGAGCAGGCGTCAGCGGCATAGTTCACCACGTCCACTGACAGACGAAGAAGCCGGATCGGGCATCCCTGATCCGGCTTCTTTGTTGGCCATCGCCGAATCCACAATCATTCCCAAGGGTAAGGCGAGCGCACCACAGGATAGCGCACTACCGCCGAGAACCACTCCGCCAGCGCTCGCCACTTGCCTCCGCGTTGCGCAAGCCGTAGCCAGGTGAACTGCCAAAGGGCGACTTGGACGGCGACAAGAAACGTCGCCCCGACTGGCAGCAGCAGATAAACGTAGCTGTCGTGCTTCCGGCATTCAAAGAAGCCCACTGGCCAGAGCGTGAGCACGCCGAAGACTTCGGCGATGCAGAACAGCACCACGGCCAAGCGTGCCAATCGCAGCAACGCCAGCCAGTACAGGAACTTCACGATGTCGCCAAGCCACCTCAGCATATCGGGCTGTCTCCTTTGCGTGTGTGCATCTGCCAGAGCTTCGCTCTGCCATCTGACGACACATGCTCCATTATATCGTTGGCAACAATAACGTCTCTAAATCCGTTCGATCTTCACCATTTTTTCTGAACTCGTTTGAGTCCAGCCCAACAGATTTCTGTCTGGCTCAACTCAAATCTGTCTGGCCAGATTTGACGTTCGGCATCTGTTTGGTATAATCGGTTTAGTTAAATTTATCGGGTTTAACTATTTTTTGTAATTAATAAAGGAAGGCAAGGTAAAAGCGATCCAGTGGGTGTTTTTGTAAGTCTCAGTCCCACGAAGGGTTGGCGCAACCTATGCCTGATTGATGACAGTGGGTTTCCAATGGGTCGTTTTTCGGAGCTTTCGAGGCTCGAAAGAATCTTGGAGGTGTGTATGCCGCGGAGATTCAGAAGGCAGCCGGATGGTGTTGATTCCGATCAGATCGGCCGAATGAGCGCGCGACGGCCGCGGGAGCGGAGCGTCAATAGTGAGCTCGCCCGGCGCCTGCGCGGCTTCAAAGGGCGCACGCGAAAGTACCTGTCGGGCGGTACTGCCGGTCGGGGAATGCGCCAGCGCGTGGTGGTCAAGGCGCACGTCAGCCGCCACAAGCCGGGCAAGGCACGGGGCAGTTTGGCGCGGCATGTCTCCTACCTGGGACGGGAAAGCGCCAGCGCCGACGGCAAGCATGGCGTGTTCTATGACGCCGCGCGTGCGGGGGTGGACGCTAGGCAGGAGGCCGTCCAATGGGCGCAGGACCGGCACCATTTCCGGCTGATCGTATCCCCAGAGCGCGGCGGCGACATCTCCGACATGACGGCTTATGTGCGCGAAGTCATGCGCCGGGTGGAGCGTGATCTGGACACCAAACTCACATGGATCGCCGTCAATCACCACAATACCGACAACCCCCATGCGCACATCCTGGTGCGCGGGAAGCAGGCGGACGGGGCCGATCTGGTCATTCCCCGACAGTATATATCGTATGGCATCCGGGACCGGGCATCGGACGTGGCAACCGAACTGCTGGGGGAACGGACACCCCAGGAGGTCCAGTTGGCCAAGTCCAAGGAGGTCGAAGCGGAGCGGTTCACCTCACTGGACCGGATGATCGAGCGGGCGTTGGACAACGGCAAGATCGACGTTTCGCCGTCGAAGCACATCGGCTTTGGCGCTGATGATCGGTGGTTGGTGGTGGGCCGGTTGCAATTCCTTGAACAGATGGACTTGGCGCACAAGGGGCGCGGAACGACCTGGCATGTTGAGGGGGATTTCAAGCAGGCCCTGCGCGAACTCGGGAACCGCAACGACATCATCCACCAGCTCTACAGCCAGTTGGGCAACGAATCGGGACGAGTTTTGCCGATGGCGGGCGGCAACGAACCCTCACCAGCGGTCGCCGGCGTGGTGATTGCCAAGGGCAGCACCGATGAACTGGAGGAGGATCGGTTTGTCGTAGTCCGTGACGGGAGCGGGCAAGCGCACTACGGGCGGGTCAGAGATAGTGCGCCTTACCGGGACCTGGATATCGGGTCGGTCGCCGAACTGGGCGCGGGCGCACAGCGTCGGCGGGAGGTGACCGAGCAGGTCGTGGCGGTCGCCAACGCCAACGACGGAATCTATTCGCCGCAGTTGCACGAAGCGTATTTGCGCGGGACCGGACCAGACTTGACCGATCGGGAGATTGCATCAAGCGTGCGCTCGGCAGCATGGCGATTGGGCTTTGTCGCCGGATTCGAGGGGGCCGGGGTGCGCGCATTGGAGAACGGTGAGTATACGGTCGATGCCAATTCGTTTGCGCAATTCAATCAGCGGGGAAGCCAGCGAACCGACATTCGGGTGATCGCCGAGCGCTCGCTGGCGGAGCAAGTTGAGGCACATGCGGCGACGTGGCTGGACCGGCAAGCGTTCGGACGGCAACCGAATGCGTGCACCGACAACAATCCGATCATTCAGGAAGCGGCGCAGCAACGGCAGGAATGGCTCGTACGAAACGGGTATGCCGAGCGATCCGCCAGCGACACCGGAACGGTTCAACTGTTTCCCGGCGCACTGGAGCAACTTGCGGCCGAGGAACGTGCCGAAGTGGCCGAACGGCTGGCCGGCAAGTACGGCCTGCCAGTCAACGAACTGCCCCTGGGCGGTACGGTCAGCGGCGAGTACCGCGGCACGGAACACCTCCACTCCGGCAAGTTGGCAATCGTCGTGGCGGAGGAGAGCGTGTTTGTCTCTCCCGTCAGCCGTGATCCCGACGTGGGCACGGGAAGTGAAGTCAGTCTGCAGCGCACCTCGGCAAAGGATGCGACGGTTGAACTGGTGGCGGGACAAACGCTGGACTTGGATTCCGGATTGTCTCTGGACGGGCCGGGAGGTGACGAATGAATGCTCGACGACTCTTTATTGCGTACCTGATCGTATTGTTGGCGGGCTTGGTGACAGCCAACCAGTGGGTCGCCTATCGGTTGAATAATCATCCGGCGCTTGGCGGTGTGCGCATTGGCGGGTACATGATCTACGCGCCTTGGGCGATATTCATCTGGGCCCGCGACTTTGGTGACAACATCCCCAAGACGCTCGATGAGGGGTATGCGTTCATTGGCGGAACTTTCATTTTGGCGACGCTCATGCTGGTTGGAGCGCGCCAATTGCGCCGCCACATCCCCGTCCGGGAGATCGGCAAGGATCGTTGGGCCAGCAAACGCGACATGAAGCGCGCTGGTTTACTGACCGGCCAGGGAACCGTTCTTGGACATGCCTTTGGTCAATATCTCACCTACGACGGACCCGAACACCAGCTTGTCTCGGGCGCAAGTCGGTCCGGCAAAGGCGTGGGACACGTTATTCCCACGCTGCTGAACTGGAACGGCAGCATCTTGGCCTACGACATCAAGAACGAACTGTGGGACGCGACCGCGGGGATGCGCGCGAAGCGAGGTTACTGCCTGTTCTTCAATCCGACCGGGCCGGACAGCGCCCGGTTCAACCCGCTCTTTGAGATTCGCAAGGGTGCCAACGAAGTGCGCGATGCGCAGAATATCGTCGAGATGTTGGTGAACCCAACCGGCGCAAAGCACACGATGGACATTTGGGACCAGCAGGCGAGCCAATTTCTGGTGGCGCTGATCCTGCATGTGCTCTACACCGAGCCGGATCAATATAAGAATCTGGCGACGGTGCGGGCGCGATTGCTCGACTTCAAGCGGACCGCGTTGGCGATGATTCGCACGCCACACCGCTTCAACCCGCAGACCGGTGCGCCGGAGGTTCACCCGGAAGTGGCGCTGGTGGCCAACGAGCTGCGCCGCCAGCCGGCGAAGTTCCAGTCCAGCGTGTGCGGAACGGCGGCGGCATATCTCACACTTTGGGCGGACGACATCATTGCCCGCAATACCTCCACCAGCGATTTTCGGCTGAGTGATCTGGTGTGCGCCGATCGTCCCATGACGCTCTACCTCCAGCCTCCACCATCGGATGCACCCCGTTTGCGCCCTTTGGTCCGGCTGATGATCAATCAGACATGCCGGGCGCTCATGGAATATCTCGACCGCGATAGCGCCGGCCGACCGAAGAACCATCGCCTGTTGTTGTCGCTAGATGAGTTCCCGACGCTTGGACGATTAGACTTTTTCACGATGAACCTGCGCCAGATGGCCGGATACGGAATCAAGGCGCACCTGATCGTCCAGTCCTTCAACGACATCATCGAGCAGTATGGCACGAACAACACGATCCTGGACAACTGCCACATCCTGAGCACCTTCGCCGCCGCCGATACCGTCACATGCCAGCGCATCAGCCAGATGGTCGGCACCGTGACCGAATACCGGGAAAGTTATTCACAGGCCGCACGGAACCTTGGCGCCAGAACCGTCAGCCACAGCGAACAGGTCCGGCCGCTCCTGTCGCCCGGAGATGTTCGCGAATTGCCGGTAGATGATCAACTCATGTTTGTGACCGGCTACAAGCCGATGCGCGTGAAGAAGGTGCGATATTTCAACGATCCGATTTTTATGAAACGGATTCTGCCAGCGCCGGATCAATCAGCGTATCTGAACGTCCCTGCCAATCCCAAAATCGACTGGCTGCACGAGCGGCCCAAAGGCCCGGAATTGGTGTTGCCCGCGCCAAGTCACAACGGCTTATCGGCCAGCAGCGGTCCCTCTGCGGAATCCGACGAAGATACGGAACAAGACGCGGCGGACCAGGGCCTACATTCTGAAAGTGAATACACGTGAGCGAACGCAAGACCCAACTTTCGGTCTTTTTAGAGCAACAAGTGCTGCTGGCCGCCAGGCAGCGCGCCAAAGAAATGAAGCTCTCGATGTCGGCGGTTGTGGCGGACGCGGCCAAGGAATCGCTGTTGTCCGCGTACCGAAGCGAGCGCGAACAGGAAATCCTCAAGGCAGTTGAGCGAAACTTTCATACGGTACGCCGGCTGGACCTGCGATTGGCGCTGGAGATTCAGATCCTCAAGGAGATGATCGGGTTGGGCATGCGCTCCTTTTTCAATCACACCACCCCGATTCCAGATGCGACCAAAGCGGCAGCAATCCTCAGTGGAAAGCAGCGGTTCCACGGCTATCTGGATATGCTGGCCAAGAATTTGCGTAAGGGCGAATCAATTCTGAGCGATCTTCCGTTGCCAGAACTTGAGCCGACGAAGGAATCAACACTGCCGCAGCAAAAAGGGGATGCCGTCGAGGAGGCGATCCCAAGCATTCAGGCTCATGGCGCTGCTAAGGCGAAAGACCGTGCAAAACAAACAGCGCCAACCAATGCGCCGAACGGCGCTCGTGACTGGGCGTTGTTCGAGCCAATTGGAGAGAAATAATTCTAAGGCAAAGGAACTGAATCATGACTGCTAACGCACATTCCGTTCATCACCGGCAACAGGAAAGCCTCTATCACGCCTTGGGACCGTTGATCGCCGAGGCACTGAGCCGTCCTGACGTGGTGGAGATCATGGCCAACCCGGATGGGAGTCTATGGGTGGATCGAGCTGGCGTCGGACGCGAGAGAGTGGGCCGAATCGAGCAGGCGGCCGCCGAGACCACAATCCGACTTCTGGCAAGTCACATGGGCGAGACGGTTACACCGGATCGTCCTGCCGTCGCCGGCGTTCTGCCACGTAGCGGAGAGCGCTTCCAAGGGTTGTTGCCCCCATTGGCGGAACGGCCCGTGTTCACCATTCGCAAGCGGGCATCCATCGTCTTCACACTCGACGATTATGTTGCCAAGGGAATCCTCCCGGCCGCTGGTGCCGAGGTAATTCGCCGGGCCGTCGTTGACCGCAAAAACATTCTTGTGGCCGGCGGCACCGGATCGGGCAAAACCACGCTGGTCAACGCGATCCTGACCGAGCCGCCGTTCAAGAGCGATCGCATCGTGCTCATCGAGGATACCAAGGAGCTCCAATGCCCCGCCGAGGACAAAGTAGAATTGCTCACGAAGAACACCGAGCCGCGGATAACAATGACGGATTTACTTCGCATGACGCTGCGCCTTCGTCCCGATCGAATCATCATTGGTGAGGTTCGCGGGCCGGAGGCACTGGCCATGCTGAAAGCATGGAACACCGGCCATCCGGGCGGTGTGGCGACAATTCATGCCAATTCGCCCGCAGATGCCTTGCGTCGCGTAGAAGATCTTGTGGGCGAGGCGTCAGCACTTGTTCCTCGACGTTCCATTGCCGCGGCAACGAACTGCGTGGTCTTCATCGAGCGAACCTCACAGCATCCCGGACGGCGAGTTTCAGGAATCGTGGAAGTAATCGGTTTGGATGGGGACCAGTACGTCCTGCGGGATCATCCATGTATTTTTCTGCAATGAGCTAAAATTGACCTTCGAATTGTCTCCCTATTCACGACAATTTGTCGATCAGCCAAACCATTTCGGCTTCCTCTCCTCTTAGGTCAGTGAAAACGACGGCACGTAGTTTGGGTCCGACCACTCCATGATCTGGATTTCCCGGCAAACAGCATTCAGTCGGTGCCCGAGGAAGCACGCCCCGCTCAGCGGGCCGACATAATAGAGCAATACCCGCTCGGCTCCGTAGTGTTTAGCGAAGTCGCGGATCATGCTTTTTGCTCCGTCCGCGAGCGCGACCGCGTCGCCGACATCACGCACGCAATGCCGATCGAGATTTCGAGTCGGCCGCACGAACAGGAGCGCATTGATCCGCTCGGTTCTGCGTTGAACGTGCCGGCGAATGTCGCCTTCTAGGTCAACGCTCACGCTGATACCGACCGCGACAGTGCCGCCCTCTGAGTCGAGCGCCTCGCCGAATAGGCCATTGCTCGTAAGTATAAAATCAGCGCTCGGTTGGGCATCACTCTGCCAAAGCTGCCCTTGCTGATCTACTTCGATTGTGTAGCGCGCCACGTCGCAAAAGATATAGCCGAATGCAAACCACGCTGATAACCGTGACAGGCCGCGTGCGCGAACGAGTCGCTTGTTGGTTTCAGAGCTTACGCGTGCTTCGATGTTTCGCAGTTCGGGCAGCATCTTTCCATTCCAGTCGGTAGGGTCCAATGTTTCGTGCCCGCGCACCGCAGGGTTGCCCATGAAGTATTTCCGCCAGTCCAGCACATAATCGGGTAGGACATCGAACTGCTGATTCTTAATGGTCGTGAGATAGATATTGACTGCGGGTCTCGCCTCCTTCGGCAGCCACAGGTCGTGGTGTGCGATCGTATCTTTCAGAGCATCTTTGCCGATTTCCTGACGACCGGCCTTCACCCATCCGCGAACGATGCCGACAGTGATCAGCAGAGCATTTTCATCATGCTTGAGGCCGTGGTGCTCCATCCGTTCTGCTGCCCGCTCGGCCATAACGTGCCAGCAAGCATAACCAAAGTGGAAGCGCAGAGCGCGCGCAAACTCATTGAAACGCTCCGGCGTGCTGCCGATATGCGAAGCGAGCTTCGCTCTAAGCTTGCCGGCCTTCTCGTTAGCGGAGGCTGTAAAGAATTCGTCCTTCAATCCGTTGAACTGCCCGTCGATGAATCCTGCCAACTCGTCGCCGGGGACCCAGCCCCAATTGCTGACAATAACAATTTCAACCCGCCTGCAAGGACGTGCGGCGAGTAACACTTCCCATGATCGGAACCATTTCTGCAGCAAACTGCTCTCTGTCTTGATTTGCTCGACCAGGATATCGACTGAGTAGCCGCTACGGTGATCGACATGGTTCTTGATCTGGTGGTACTCGTCTGGCGCGTGAGCCCCGTCCTCGCGCAGCAAGGTCACATCGTCGGCGGAAAGAGCCTTTGCATCTTCGACGATGACCTTAACAACACACCGCTGTGGCATTAACAACTCAAGCGCATGTAGCCACGCGAAGAGATGTTGATAATCGTCACCCTTTAACCTGGCTGCAACCGCATTTGCCATCGGACTTCCTCGTACATTGGCCGGTTTCAGGACAATGGAAAGAGCGGACCAAAAAGATCCCGCCACGCACGCAGGGCTTCGCCGTTCTTGCCGGTATTTTCAAGTTGGATGGCGGCGGCCGCCGCGTTTGAGGCACCCAATAATTCCTTTTTCGCAGCATCGCGGGCCGCTTTTTCCATTCCGTCGCTCACCGGCGGCCCGAGGCCAGCCGGGTCAGGCCAAGCGTCGTGAATGCGGTCGGCCATTGATGCGAAGAAACTCTTCAGTTCGTAACGGAAGTCACCCCCAAACGGCGGCACCAATAGCTCCAGCGCCATTACCTCGATCAAGAATGATGGCTTCACCGGCTTACTTCGATGAGCATTCCACTTCTTTGCCATCCGCACGATGCCCTTCCACTGGTTGTCGTAATTATTTTGGGCTGCCAGAGCTTTGTCATAGTGGATCTCCGGGTCGGTCTCCGTCCAGCCCTTGGGGTTGCCCGTGTCGGGAATCTCATAATGCTTATTCTTATCGAACGCAGGGACGGCATCGAAGCTCATTACCTTCCCTTGCGTGTCCTCGTCGGCATCGGGCTTGACGCCAAAGTCAACAGTGATTGAGCGGCGCTGTTTCGACACGTTGTTCCGGCCGTACTTCTCAACAAGTGCATCGTCAAATGCCCTAAGCAACTCGGCGGGCGGCTTGGTGTGGCGATGCTTCTCCTTGTCACCGAGGACGCAGAAGATATCCACGTCCTTGAGCGGCTTGGTCTTAGTCCATCGCTTGTACGAGCCGGTCAGGAAATCTCGCTCGATATCAAACTTGGTTCTGAGATAATCACGAATCTCATTATGCCGGCGTGACGCGTCTTCCGACTCCTTGTCGGTCAGTTCCAGACGGCTACGGAATTTCTTGAAAGCCTCTTGGACTGTGATCATTAGATTTTCCTCCAATATGCGGTGCCGGCGCTGATGTGGCCGTTGGCATCGATCGTCGTGCCGATGCTCTGTCGAACATAACCGTCGGTAGCGCGAAGTGTGGTGCCGGACCAACCACTGACGTCAGGCCGTCCCTTTGCAGTGGTCGTGACAATCCGGTAATCGCAGAGCGATGGCCAGGTGCCGGCCTTGCGGATGTGGTATTTGATATCCTCCGTGTTCACCCACATGGCCCCGTCACCAGCGGTGCCGTAGTAGAGATCAAAGTCCCAGCGTCCGACGAAGCGATCGGTACTGGGATCGAAGACCTCCAGATGAACCGACTCAAGGTGCCTGCTGGCAAGCCACGCGCTGATGCCGCGTTGAAGGATGCTCCATTCACTTGCCAGCTTCTCAGGACTGAGTCCACTCTCACGGATGATTTCCTTGAGAGACAGCAACATCTTGTCCGCAATGTAGGTGGCGGAGTGGGTGTAGGTGTTTACGATTACGAATGTGCTCATGGTCTGAAAAACGCCTCTTTGTCGATCGTGACCGATGAGGCGCTCCTTTCTTCGCGTTCGTCGATTTCCACTGCCTCACCTAACTTGCGGGCAGTGATTCGATTTGATTGCTTCGCCAGCGCCGCTTTAATCCACGTCAGGTCCTCCTCAGAACAGGGCAGGCTCATAGACCAGTCGCCGTCCGTTGGCGACTTGGCCAGCTTGTCCTCCGTCGCGTTGTCGCCAGTGACAGCGTCTTCACCGAACTGACAACGGATGCGCACGCGCGGACCGGCGCCCCAGACCACCATCGGATGGTCCTTTGACGATTCCGACGCGATCAGCGAAGACGCGATGCCGCTGACCCGTTCCAACTCGTCATGTGCGGGTCCGGGATTGGGGGCGAGTAGCTGAACGATCACTTCCCATGCATCGTTGGCGGCCCGATAGGGGGTCGCGCGGATATTACGTGTTACCACGGTCATCGGCTGTTCTCCTTAATCTGTACCCCTTGCGCTTTGGCCTGCTCAACAGCGCGGAGTAAGTCCTTGGCGGTTAGACGTTCAGGGTCAAGAGCTGTGTTTTTGTCCAGCGCGCAGGCGGCCAGAATGGTCTTCCGAATCTGGCGACCGTCCAGGCCGACGCACGCTTCCGCCGCGTCGGTGAATGCCCTTTCGCTCCGCAAGCGCGTTACCTTAGGGTAAGAAGCCGCAAGAGCATCGAAACCGGCGTTAAAGATTTTGCGGCAGGCCTCGGCTCCAGGCAGGCCGATGTACTCGACCAAATCGGCGCGAGAGACAAATGCGTGGTCGATGGCGCGAGGGAAGTTGCTGGTTGCAACAAACAGCAGATTGGGGTGGCGGCCTGCCAGTTGATCTAACTGAGCAAGGACCGCATCTGTTGCGCGGTGAACGTCGATAGGATTGGCGTCGAGGCTCATCTTCGAGCGGTCAGCCGCGAGAGTCTCGACTTCATCCAGAAGCACAATGAGAGGGCCGCGCTCTGCCTGCTCGGCAATCGTAAGTCCGAGGAGGTCTTTGACCGCACGTTGGCTCTTGCCCAGCGCCGCACTGGCCAAAGCGTGCGGCTCGACTTCAATAAATAGGAACGGCTCGGTGCCCACGGCCGCCTCAGCGACGCGCGACGCCAGCGCACGGGCAATGGATGTCTTTCCGGTGCCGGGAGGTCCGTGCAGCAGAATTAGACCGTGCATCGGCAATTGCACCCGATCAACCTTACTTCGCGCTGTGAAGTTCAGGATTGACTGTCCTAAGATGCGGTCCTTCTGGGCTTGATCGAGGACGATGGCGTCCCAAAGGTCTGAGAACTCTTGGTCAGGGAGATTCCGGCTGTCGAGCACACCAGCCGCTTCCACGCCACCCGAGCCTGACCCCGACCGGCGTCGATGGGTTGATTGATCGGGCGAGCCGTTTCCGCGAGAATCACGCATAAATCACTACCTTTCAGTTAGATCGGGTGGCCTGAAAGAAGAAATGGCCAAGATTCCGATCAGTTCGTTATTCAGTGGCTTCGGATTCGCTTTCCTTTGTCTCGTCGTTCCATTGTTCGTCCGGCCCTTCGTAGGCCTCGTCGGCACTTTCATCCGAATCGTTGTCGTCGGCCGATCCGCCCGCTGAGCCAGTTAGTAGCTCCGGTGGCGTACCGTAACGCTTCCGGAAAGTCCGGCCCCAAATCGTGAGTTCGTCGTCAATCTCCTGAAGCACCTGTCTCCACGCTGCGCAGGAGAGCGGGTCGGCCCCGTCGTATTCGACGAGCGGGTTCCCATCATCTCCCGCAACCTTGCCAATCGCGGCGAACGCTTCGGTCAGGCGGTCCATCACCTGGCCGAAATCGACCATGCGGTTGTGGAGTTGTTCGGTTGGGGTATCTCCTGTCCGCTTTGCACGTCCCTTGCCTGGAGGCGGATACTCTTCGCGCAGGAATACGTCAGAAACAACTTGGTCTCCGGAGTCATCGGCCAATCGTCGAACAGAGCCGTCCTCGTTCACTGCGCGAATGTTCCGATTGTCTCCGAAATCCCGCAGCGACTGGGCGAGCTGGTGGATACCTTGGGCGGTTCTTCGCAATGCATCCAATACTTCGCCGGGTGTACGGCGATCGGGAAGATCCCGCTGATTGCCGCCCAATCGTCCGGTTACGACAAGCGGGTAGGCTGCACGCACCGCCAGTTCCAACGATGCTGGTCCGGGTTCGGTTGTAGCACCGTCGCCAATTGCCCTGGCGACTTCCATTAGTGATTCCTTGACCAGCGTTTCCGTATCCCGGTCGGTGCTCTGCCATCGCTCTCGGTGCATGGCCTTCCCAAAGGCGTGTCGCATGTGGCGCCGGACTTGGTCGGTCTTTCCTGCATCACCAACGACAGAGCGCACAATCAGCGCTGACGCCATGTCGTTTCGTAGCTTCGGGCTGATCCGCTTTCTAGTTGACTGACTTGTAACGGCGATTCGTATCGCCTCGTCGCGACGGTCGTCGGCCGTGGTGAATAGAGCGACGATCCGCGCAGCCCGGTTGACCGGATCGTCGCTCAGATGGGCAGCTTTTGCCTCGGCGCGCGTGCAGGCACCAGCGTAATAGCTGCGCTCGATGGCTGAGATCAGATCGCGACGGTAAAATTCATCGAGCACCTCATCGGCGAGCGATTCGTTTTCCGGCCCATCACCCCACGGTTTTGGAGGATCAACGTGGCGCAACGCGACCAACGATTTTACCGCGGTCGGGAAACCGGTATTGGAACCGTCGTGCTTGCGGAATCCGACCAGAATCAGCGCAGGAATACGCTCGCAACGCAGGAGTACGGCCTGTTCAATATTGATCCCCTGTTCGAAGGCGTCGTTCAGCTTGCGGACATTCAACCGCAGCTTTTGCTCATACTCGTCGTATGCAACGTCGGCGGAGCGCACCTGCAAAATATCATGTACCGCGGTCAGGCGAGATGATCCTTCGACGGTTGCCAGCACAGTGGCGGGGGCCGTCCCATCCATGTGGCGGTATGTGGTCGGGACGACCCACACGGCCTCCATGACACCTTGCGATTCGATCGAGGATTTCCAGTTGTTTTCCGCCAAGATGTACTGCTTCGCTTGTGCAGAGGCCCAAGTCAGATGGTGGCGGGACTCGATATCGACGACCAATTCGGGCGTGTCATCGCTCTTATCTTCGGGCGTCCGTGGCTCGGGCACGGGCCGGAATTTGGATTCTTCGCCGCCGGTACCCGGCTCAATGGCAAATGGATGGCGGCGGGATGGGCCGATGCGGGGGTTGCGCGGATCGGGCATGACCCGCCGAGCCCAGATTTGCGACCGAATGCCAAGTAAAACGCCGCCCGGAACTGGGATATGGTCAACCTGGGGGTCGTCGGCTTCACCGACGGCCTTGCGAACGGCAGCGGGATCGACAACTGAATCAGCGATCGCCGTGGCGGCCGCCTCGGACATTTTGAAAGCAGCCACCAATCGCTCGGCGAGCGTGCGGCGCGCTTTGGCATGTGCAAATTCTGGGAGGCGCTCGACGGGGCGCGGGAGAACGTGTTCGTCAGGAGATGATAATAGGGTCACAGCTTCACCTTGCGTATGAGCGACCAGACGGGATGAACCCATCGGGGAACTCCCTCGGCCGCAACCAATTGGTTGCCTCTACCGAGGTTTCGCAAGGGAATGACCCTGCATATCCTCCTTCTGCGTACCAAGCCGAGCCTGGCGTTGCCGAAGGCGGCAGCGGAGCTATTCATCAGATCCAAGGCGTACGAAAGATCCAGAATTCGCTGAATTCAATCGCGTTGCCGCCCCCGTCGATTCGCTCGTCGGGGTGAACTGACACAAGCAGCCGTGTCGCGGTCAATCCGCAAGCTATGAGAATGTTCATGGAAAAACAAGGCCTTTGCGATTTCTTTTTGACTTTTTTTTCAGGCTTGGCATTCGTGCCAACTGCAATATGCAAATGGCTTGGGATTTCGAACTTTTATTCGCCGATGCGCACGGAACGTTCGCGCACACCGCCTTTTCGGAAAGCGTCAATGCAACACCTGGTCTGAAAAAGGGTCTGCGGTATTCGGAACGCTCCAGATTGCCTCGCTCTAATCACGTTTGGCTATTGCCTTCAACCGCTGCTGATGAATAAAAGTGTGGGCGTCGTTTGCAATCTTTGCCAGGACAAGCAAGTCGTCAGATCCAAAACTAGAGCTCTCCTTCCACTCGTCTCCGTCCTTATATGAGCGGCTGAACGTCACGCAATAGAGCGGCCGCGTGGCATTGCCGTTGTCCACGACATTGCGCCAGATCGCGGCGCGGACAGTTCCATACCGGACGGTGTGAACGGGATGGTTCGTCTTCTTCTCGGTTTGGTTCACGTTGCTAGTTGCTTGTGCCATTTAGCACCTCCACATTGAGATTTGGGTACGTTATTAGCTCATTGCGGCCGCAAGAGAATCCAGTTCTTCTGCCGTTCCGCACACAATGCGCTCGCACACGGGCACAAACTCGGCTACGCCGAATTGCTTGAGGAATCCGATCCGTGGCTCCCGTGCCAAACCCCGCTCGGTCGCAATGCGGACGGCCTCGTCATAGGTCGGCAACGCCGGCGCGATCGCATCGTGCGGCCGGATATCCGCCAAGTCCGTAAGAATGGTGACCACTTGAATCATGGTCGGTGACGATTGCCGCCTGAATACGGCGAAGGTTGCGGTAGCGGCGATCATGTTTGCTCCTTCGGCGCTGAAGGCGCGGCGGGTTGTCTGGGAGTGCGTGATCGGGCCTTGAGGCCATACTTGGCGACTTGGAATTCACGATCGCCGTCCATGAAACGACGGGCCATTTCGCGGAGTAGGTCGGATTCCGACACGTCCGCACCATACGCCTGTTTGTAAAACGCTTTGTAGCGCTCCAGGTCTTGCGCCAATTCGTGATTGATTTCTACGGTCAATTTCACGCGAGTAGTCTGGTGGAACGGATGTAACGCAATCTCAGGCATGGGTATCTCCGTCAACGTCAAGGGACATACGGTTCCAGGATCATGTCTTTGTTCACGAGGACGCGCAGGGGCCAGCCCTGCCGGATGGTGATGGTCGGCTGGACGTCGAGTTCGCGGTCAATCACTTTCTCGCCGATCCGATTGACTTGTTGAGCCACAGTATCGCCAACCACGTCTTGGCCATTGTTGCCGCTGCTGCTATTGGGATTGCGAGCCAGGTTACCGCCATAGGCGAGGGCCGTGGTCAGTGCCGTCGCTTCCGCCAGCTTGTCCAGGTGGTAATCGACCTTATCCTGTAGTCCGGCTTGTCCGGCTTCATCCGTCCCCGGCATTCCGTCCAGCACGATCGAGTTGCCGTTCGGATAGATCAGCCGTTGCCATACAACCAGTGCTCGGTTTTGGCCGTTGGTGACGAGGCTCTGATATTTGCCAAGCAGTTTCGAGCCTTGCGGAATCAATAGGTAATTGCCAGTGACGGTATCGTAGACGTTCTCTGTTACCTGGCCGATCACTTCGCCGGGCAGATCGGTGTTGATTGCGGTGAGGAGCGCGCCGGGGATGACGCTGCCGGCTTTCAGCTCATACTTGGAGATTGGATTGAGCAGCGGCTTGGACAGGTAAGGCTCGACCGCCGCTCCTTGGGTCAAAAACGCTTCTTTCTCCTGCTGATGGTTTTGGATGTTTCCCCCGGATGGACCACCGTCGGGTCCACTGGCGTTCTGATCTCCACCACCCGCGTCCATCATCCCCGTGCGATTGGCACCGGGGCCGACCATCACTATCGTCGGCATCGTCGCTGGACCCGATGCCATCCCCGTAGACGTTGTTGATAACGAAGCTGACTTGGCCCCACCAAACAGCAAAGGCGAATCGAGCGCCGCTTGTTGTTCCTTCTGCTGCTGTTCCAGCATCTTTCGCCGTTGTTCGGCGAGCTCGCGCATTGCCAGGGCAAGCGCCTGATCTTGGGCGGATAGTCCCGCTGGACGGGTTGCCGGTGTCGGTGGTCTGCCCACGCTGTCATAACCAAGCCCAAGGCGATTCACATCGAATGAATAGTCTTGTGGCAGGTCTTTCACTGATTCAATCGGCCCCGACGGACGAATCGCGTTTTCGTCGGCGGGTCCGTCCTTACGCGGCGCGCTATGGTCGCCGAAGCCGAGCATCAGGACGACCAGACCGAGCGAGGCGCCAAAGACGCCCGTCAGCAATATGGCCCGGCGACTGATCCGCGTGACCGGCAGCGGCGTGCCGCGAACGTCGATCCGTTCTTCGCCATTGCCGGTTGGCTGTGCCGTCTGTCCCAAGTTGGAAGTATTATTTGGCAGCATTGCCTTATCTCCTCTTCAGTCTTTGGCATCGGCGCGAACAATCGCCACGATGGTCTGCGGTGCTTGGCCGAGGCGCAATTCCGCTTTATCAAATAGTCGGTCCACGATGTACCAGTCGCCTTTGACCCGGTAGTTGACGAGTTGCGCGTCACCGTTGCGCCCCATGATGAACAGCGGCGGCGCTTCGGTCACCGTGACTTTCGGCGGGAATTGGATGTAAGTCTTTTGCCCGTCATCGAAGGCGCGCAGTGGGCACCAGGGCGGCGTCGCCGAATGCTTTTGCCGCAGGATCAAGTAATTGAAGTTGGCCTTGGACAGATCCAAGCCGGTCGCAACCGTTGCTTGCGCCGCCGCCTGCTGCGCCGCGACCTGATTCCGGATCATCACGACATCCCCAAAGGGATAGTTCCAGGCGATCATCGTGTGATAGACGCCCGTATCAATGCTGGTCAGGTCCAGGGTGTAGATTCGCTGGTCGGTGGTGATGAGCAGATTCGTTTGCAGCCCCGCCTTACGCGGCTTGACCAGTAACAACGTCTGCGCCGTCTCGCCTGAACCGGATTGCACGCTATCGACGAGCCAGCGCACCGTATCACCCGCCGCGGCGGTGATGAGCTTTTCACCGGGGCGTAGCGCGATGGTGGTGACGTATCCCGGCGAAGTGACGGCCGTATAGACGACGCCCGGCGCATAGTCGTAATACTGAATGGCATTTAGGAAGCCATCGGTTGTCGGCTGAGTCGTCGCGCTCGCATTGGCCGCCGCGATTGCCGCAGCGCCAGTTTGGATGGCCGGTGCGTTATTGCCCGTTCCGATGGGTCGAAGTTGCGGACTTGCCACCGGCACCTTGACCTCGACGATCTTTGGAACGGTCGCAAAGTCATCGGGCATCAGCGCCGCCGGTCGCAGCCGTGGGTCCGGCATGACCGGCACCGTTGGCGTTTCGCAATATTCGCAGCCGCCAAGGGCCAGTGTGCCGAGGAGTAAACCAAAACTTAGCAGGGGCGTTCGATTGTTCATTGCATACCTCCGTTGTCAGGATTGTTTGGATTGGCAGCCGAAGGATTGGGCGCGCTCCGCAGGCTATCGTCGCGCATGACCGCTCCCGAAAACTCTCGGCTCCAAGTGAAATTCGTGATGTAGACGCCAATGGGGTTCTTGAAGGAATCCGACTCATCCCGTGGGGGCATCAACTTGACTTGAAAGAGCCCCGTGTATTCCTCGCGCGATCGGCGGAGGCCATTGGAATAGGTCGTCTCGACCCAGCGCACCTGAAAGGTGTCGTTGGCTTTTTGAAGGATGCTGCTGATTTCGACGGTTCGCGCCGTCGCGCCCTCGCCGGGCAAGCTCTTCATGCCGGCGTCGGATGCCGCGTATTCGTTCATTGCGTTGACCGCTTGGCCGGCGAGGAATTGGTATGCCTTGGTCCACTGCTGGCGCATCACGACGGGGTCGAGCGGACGCTCGCGCACCATATGCACGACTTCGGCAACGAAGTAGCCCACCTGAGCTGTCGCCGGTTGATACGGCGCGCTGGCCAGCGTGATCCGACCCGGCATCCCAGCTTTATCCACTTCCACGACGTAGGTAGCGACTTGCTTCTTAACGCCCAGGACGACGGCGCCGCTCGTAGAGATCAACGCGATCGCCATCGACGCGAACGCGATGTATCGCCAGTTGCGGGCCTGCACGCGCGCCGATCCGATCCGTTCGTCCCACGCCGCAGCGGCACGAGCGTACGGGTTGTGACTGTCGTCCGATCCACCGTTCTTGCCGTAACCGGTTGTCATATTGGGAAAACTCATGTTGGAGTCCCTCCTGTGTTGGTTGGACCGCTCGTTCCTTTTGGCGAGCTTGACCCTGGCACGCGGCTGGCCGTATTCGCGGCTGTCGTACTGCTGCCCGCTTGCGCTGCTGTTGAGCCGGACACAACCGAGGCGGCGGTTGCTCCCGTCTTATTGCCTGTGCTGCCACTGCCGCCGGTGATCTTTCGGACAACCGCCGTTCCCGCCGACGCGACCAGCATCGCGCCTTTCGTCGGCACTGCCGCCGCCATCTTCACGGCCATGACGGCGGCGCGGGATCGACCCGCGGCCGTGGTTGTATTGATCGCCGCTGCGGTCGTATTGATCGCCGTGCCGACGCCCAGGCTCGGGCCGCCGATAATCATGTCAGTGGCCAGGCGCGAGGCGACTAGCGAAAGTGCCATAAGAAGCAGCGCCGCCAGGGCGATGCAAAAGGCCTGATAGGTCGTCACGGTCTGGCCTGCCGGCACCTTGAGTGATTGGAAGATGTTGTTGCCCACACCAAGCACGAGCGTCAGCACCATCAGGCGCACTCCGGACCCGACCACCCAACCCAAAGGGCGCTCGGCGATGAATGCCGTTTTCGACAGGACCGCAAACGGCACCAGCACGAAGGCGGCCAGGCTGCCAAACTTAAACGTCAATACCGCGACGACGACCTGAATGGTGATGACGCAGAACGCGGCGACAATCGCGGCGACCGCAAGGAAGAGAAATATGATCTCGACTATGTTCTTGAAGAAAGCGACCGGCCCTGTCAGCCGCGCGATCTGATCCATGAGCGGCTGCGCGGTTGTATATCCGAGATAGGCGATGTTCCCAGGCTGGGAGGTGTAGTAGCTCGCACCGTCGAATCCGCCGGCCTTGAGGCCGAGATTCATGAAGGACGACGCTAGCTTATCGGTGAGCGACTGCCAGTTCTGAATGATCCAGGCGAAAAAGCCGATGTAGACGATTTTCCTCGCAAAATGGGCAATGACATGGTCATCGCTCAGCGCCCAAAGCGCCGCCGACCACATGATGCTCAGGATAATGAGGACGTTGAGAACCCAAGTGACATCACCCTTGATGAGCCCAAAACCGCTGTTGATCGCGTTGATGTACTGGTTAGCCACATCGTTGATGAGATCGGGGCCACCGTTGCCAAAATCAACTGCCAGAATCGCCGTCATGGGAGCACCTGACCTTTCCTCGCTGTCCATTCGTGGTTACTGACCTGCCAAGGGAAAAGCATTCGCCATAGAGCTCGTTGGCTGCTGAGGATTCGCCCAATCGCCGCGGACCGCCTGTTGCTGCTGAAGCGCGTATGCTTGTTCTGCCTGATCCTGCGCATTGCGCTCGACTTCGGCGCGAGCATCGGTGATTTCCTGAGCCTGTAACGCTTGAAGCTGCGCCACCAGCGTCGCGACTTCTTCATTGCCGGCTTGCATGGCCGAGGTGGCACCGGACGCGGAATTGGAATGTTCGACGTAGGATTGAATGCGCTGAGCGGTCGGTTGCAGATTCAAATAGGTCTGATTTTGGACGGTGCGGTTTTCGACCAGGACGTTTCTCTCTTCCTGATCCCAACCGTTCTGCATGGATTGGTAGCTGGCGTCCGTCATGTTTGCGTAGTTGCTCGGATCGGATGGATATTGGCTGTTCAGCGCGCTTCCGGGATCGGTGGACGAGTAGGTTGTGCCGGCTTGGCCGAAGACCTGCTGCCAGATATTCATGCTTTGCAGAATTCCGGGTAGCTGAGTGAAGTTCCAGCTTTTCAGCATGGCCACTTCGTTAGTGACCTCTTGGTAGAGCTGGTCAACCATTTCCACATCGTCCGCCACCTGGATAACCGCTTCGGCGAAGTTGGTGGGATCGAAGACGATGTCCGCGAATGCGGCCGTGGGCACAAGCAGCGCCGCCGTTGCAGCGACAATGAGAAACCGTTTCTTTGAGCGTGTCATGGCAAACCTCCTATTTCACAAATTCCTTCAAGTGTTTTGTCCGCAATTCAATTCTGAAACGGATCGACGATTGTCTCCGTCGGCGGCACCGGGTTATCCCAACCAGTGCGGACCCGCTGCCGTTCAGCATCCGCGAACGATGATTCCGATTGCTGTTGGGCTAATTTCTCGGTTTTGAGCCGGGAGCGCGCGACCCTCAGAGATTGCAGCTTGGCCAGTTCACCCGAGGCGACCGCGAGCAGATCGTTGTGAGCCTGGACCGCCGACGTTTCGCCGGATGCAGAGTTCGACGCATCGACGATTTCCTGTACCTGTTGCGTCGTCGTATCCATGTCCTGGTAGACCTGATTCTGTAATTGCCGATTCTCCACCAGCGATTGGCGCTGGTTATCCGTCCACGTCGATTGATCCGACTGGTACTGCGCCCAGGTGGCGTTGCTCATGTTCGCGGGATAGCGCGTGTCGAGTTGGCTGGCCGGGTTCGGCGTGCTGTAGAGGCTGGACTCCAGTTGCCCTTCCACGCCGGAGACGATTCCGGCAATGTTCGGAACCGCGCTCAGGTTGAGATGCTCCAGTTCCTTGACTTGGTTCTCCACCTGCTGAACCACTGCGTCGATCTGCTCGCCAAGGTCCACCACCTTCAGGACATTCTCGACCAGCGCTACGGGGTCTAAGACAATGTCGAACAAGAAGGCGTCCGCCCGCCGCGCCGGGACAAACACCAGCGCCGCACCAGTCGCAAGGAACACGGCCGCCAGAAGCCTACGTCGCTGCGGCGGATGCTTCGGAACCATTCGGATTGCCGTTGAATTCAAGGATGAGTTGGTCATGATCTTTCCTTTCAGTGTTGAGTGTTTCCAGGCGCTCGGCCCAATGACCGAGACCCCGTTCTTTCAGGTAAGCGGCGGCGAAGCGTTCGCGGGCGTTCTCTTTCAGTACATTGGTGATCCGCGTTTGATCCTGCGGTGAACCCGCGGCGCAAAAGGCCAGCGCCAGTTCGCCCAGGCCAAGTTCAAAGAGCCGGTTGCCTTCACGGCTCTGGTAGTAGTAGTCCTTTTTCGGAATCGACTGCTGGAGGATTTGCAGTTGCCGCTCGTTCAGACCGAACGATTCGTATACTTTCCGCGTGCGCTCCTCCATCGCATTGCCGTTGGGCAGGAAAATGCGCGTCGGGCAGTTTTCGATGATCGCCGGCGCGATCGGGCTGTCGGCGATATCCGACAAACTTTGCGTGGCGAAGATGACTGCCACGTTTTTCTTCCGGAGCACCTTCAACCATTCACGGATCTTGGCGGCAAACAGCGATTCGGTCAGATACAGCCATGCCTCATCCAGAATCATCAGCGTCGGTGAGCCGTCGAATCGCTTCTCCAATCGGCGGAACAGGTAGGTGAGCACCGGCAACAGCGCCGACCGGCTGTGCATCAGATGTTCCATCTCGAACGCCTGCCAGCGCGCGCCACGCTCGCCATCGTCGTCAGTCAGAGTATCTTGATTCGCATCGAGCAGGCGGCCATGCGGCCCATCGAGCGTGTAGCTCCGCATGGCCTGTCGCACATCGGCATCCTGTACAAGACCCAGGAGCGTGCTGAGAGTGCGCTGCGCTCGCGGCATCGAACCCAGGTTGGACAGCGCTCCCCATAGTTCCTGTTTCCGTGCCGGCGTGACCTCAGCCTTTTCCCGGTGCAGCAGGTCCGAAACCCA
>Ga0302324_100000038_pt1 | contig 296644 bp, 277 predicted proteins | sample Palsa_T0_1_FD_201949 | JGI IMG/M metagenome (GOLD analysis project Ga0302324, IMG submission 201949) | Peat permafrost microbial communities from Stordalen Mire near Abisko, Sweden - Palsa_T0_1 | ecosystem: Environmental > Terrestrial > Soil > Palsa > Peat permafrost | place: Sweden: Abisko... | reverse complement strand
TGGGATCACGGTGTGGAACCGGGCAGCTATACGGCCGATCAGCCGACAAACCTCAAGAGTCTACTGATGCTCAAGGATCTGGTCGGGCGCCATCCCAGCACGGATGTTCGGTTCGGGCACCAATAGCGGCGACGATGCTGAGTCGGCCGGGGCTATGCGATTTGGGTCCTGTTATGACGAACCGTCCTTCTTTGGCCGTCCGACTCCACACCCGAACGACGAGTCATCCACCATTCCCAATCGCGAGAATGGGCCTGGGCCCCTCGCGTTCACGCTTGCGTATAATGGCTGTCCCGTAACTGGAGGAACCCATGACGCTGCAGTTGTATTACACCCCCGTCGCCTGCTCGATGGTTCCCTATATCAACCTTACCGAGGCCCAAGCCGATTTCGAGGTGATGCCGATTAATTTCAGCAAGGGCGAGCACATGAGCCCTGAGTATCTGCGACTGAACCCCAAACACAGGGTGCCGGTACTGATGATCGACGGCGAGCCACTTACCGAAAACGTGGCGATCAACCTCTGGATCGCCCGTGCCTTCCCGCAGGCGAAATTACTGCCGATCGATCCTAAGCAAGAGATCAAGGCGATTTCCCTGATGGCCTGGTGTGCCTCCGGCATCCACCCAGCACTTACCCCGAATGCTCTCCCCAAGCGCTTTTGTGATGCGCCTGACTCTGAGGAAAGCGTAAAACAGTGCGCGCAGAAACTGCTCGCGGAACACTTTGGTATTGCCGACACGCTGCTGGCGGGCCGCGAGTGGTTTTTCGATCATTACACCGCACCCGACGCTTACTTCTTCTGGACCTTCCTGCGTGCATTACGCTTCGACGTCAAGTATCTCGACCTTTCAAAATTCCTGAATTGCCACGCGCATCTTAATCGCATGAAGCAACGCGCGAGCGTCCAGAAGTTGCTCGCGTTCGAGAAACGGATTCAAGAAGCGTTTGCGAAGGCAGCCTGAACGGGCGAACAGTTGCACCAACGGGACTTCTCTATCCGGCCGAGCCGCCCCGCGGCGTCTGCCCATATGAAGGTCGCAAAGAGCTGAGGGGCGGTAAGTACGTGAGCGTCCGCGGGCGTCCTGAATCGCGTCAGTGCCACCAACACGGGCGTCTGGGGAGCGCCGCATTTGTGCACTGAGGGCCGCACGAGAGATTCACCTGATCTCGCACCTTTGGGCTCGCCGGCGGCGCGGTGTTACCGGCTGCACCGGTTGGATCTTGGAATTCCAGTACTCGACGTAGGGGTTCTTGCGAAATCAACAAGGACATTGAGAGTACTCGCCGGAAAATAACAGCTTCAATATTTAATACGCACTCTTGAGGCTTGAGATGTGCAATTTGAGTTCGAGGGGTCCCTGGGCCACCGATCAAGGGCCGAGAGGAGGGTTATCGAACCGATCACGGGGTCTCGCGCAGCGCGGGCTATTCATTCACCGAGTCATCCGCCGGCTCTTTCTCCTCGCTTTTCAAGACTAAGCGAAAATTCTGTGCCGGGACGATGGTCGAAATTGCACCTCGTGCTCTCTCCCATTCCCGCAGCGTCACGGCGAAGGTGTACTTTCAGAGCGCGGCCTTCAACGCCGACGGGTCGATTCCATGAGCGAGCAGGTGGCGAGCGAATTCGTGATGGGACCTGGCTCGCTCGAGAGATACGTCGGGATAGATTCCCAAAGAGAGTGTCTTGTACTTCCTCGCAAAGCGGTAGGCGAACCGCCAGCACCTGCCGCCCTTTGGAGTGACCAGCAAGTGCAACCCTCCGCGGTCTGAGACCTTTCGAGAATGACGCAACGGCTTAATGGTTTGTACCTCGGTCTCGGTCAGCATGCCGGCTCCTGAGTTCGCTTGCCTATTGGGTCGCAAACGTCCAATTGTCTAGAGAACCTAAAAAGAGGGGGATAGATCAGTGTAAATTGCACAGTGCCTTTATCGCGCGAAGCAGATCCGCGGAAATGCGATTGCCACCGTTTTTGCGAATCGCCGGCGTACTTGGAGGTCATGTTATGAGGGGACCTCGCAATGAGTGACAATTGTCCCGAAGCGCAACATGAATCCTGCCCGTTACGTATTCCGCTCAGATCTCGATCATTTCGATAAGGCCGCCGTCGACCGGCAAGACCGCGGCGGTCACGTATTTGGATTCGTCGGATGCCAGGAACAGGCTGGCCTGCGCAACGTCCCACACTTCGCCCTGCTTGCCGGTCGGGCTCATGGCATCGCGCTTCGCCCACATTTCGTCGACTCCGCCGCCGTACAAGGCGGTGTTGTTCTGAGCGACAATCGGGGACTTGATGAGACCGACTAGCACCACGTTGCTCCTGATGCCCCGTGACGCATATTGAATGGCAATTTCACGCGACATTGCGATCATCGCTGCCTTCGAAGCTGCGTAAGCCAGTTTTGGAAACGGAAGCGCCCGCACCCCGTTGATTGATGAGATGTTCACGATAGATCCTGAGCGTTCGCGCTCCATGTGGGGCAGCGCATATTTCGCGGTCAGAAACACGCTCTTCGCGTTGATACTCATCATGCGGTCCCACTGTTCTTCCGCGTATTCGATCGGACCTCCAGAGTTCGTGATGCCGACATTGTTGTGAAGGACGTCAATTTTTCCGAAGCGGGAAATGCACGCGTCAACCATAGCGCAGCAATCTGCTGCCCGTGAAACGTCTGCCTGAACGACAATGCACTCTCCGCCCTCGTGCGCGATCGAGTCAGCGGTCACCCTGGCGGAATCAATGTCGATGTCGGCAGCAACCACCTTCGCCCCCTCCCGCGCGTAGAGCATTGCACAGGCCTGTCCATTGCCTATACCTTGCCCGCGCGTTCCCGCACCGGTGACGATCGCCACCTTTCCTGCCAGCCTTGTACCCATAAACCTGCCTTTATCTATTGAATATCCGGTTTCCTCAGACGGTAAAGCCTACTGTGATGCAGCGACCTTGCGATCTCCGGCGACGTCTACGGGCGGTGATGCTGCGACGACGAAGATCTGCGCCTGCGACACTCGCATGTCGGGGGCGCCGGCGGTGATTGCGACTCTTCTTGGCAAACATATCAGAATTGTCCTCTCCATCAGTTCGTTGCTTCAGTGGGGCCCCCACAATCGCGCCAGCAGCATGCTGGTTGGTGAACTCCTTCCATCATCCGCCCGGTGTTGTTTGGATTACACCAATGTGTGCGTTTAATCAGTCGTTGCGAACTCGGAGACCCTCCCAATGTTCCTCGAGTTCGATCCCGAACGAGTTTACGACCCGCGCCACCCCGCAATAAAAGGCACCAGTCACCACGAGCTCGACTAGGTGACGCGGCGGAAAGAGCTGTTGCAGGCGCGCCATGGTGTCTGGCGTCGCGCTATTTAGTGACGCGAGCTCGTCAGCTAGCTGAAGCACCAACCCCTCCGTCTCATCGAAGAGTTCCGATGAGCGCCAAGCGTGTAGGTGAGTAATTTGTCTTTCCGTAACTCCCGCTTCCTTCGCCATCTTCAGATGGTGAACATATTCGTAGCGCGCGCCGACCAAACTTGCTATCCGGATTACAAGAAGCTCCCGGAGCTTGCGCGGAACTTCGAGTTCGAACCGCATTGTCCAAGCAAACGCCGCCCACTCCTTCGAAAGCGCGGGAGCCCACCCGAGCACTCGATAGAGGTTGAGCACCCCTCCCCAGCGCTGACGGAGGCGATCGAAAACCTGCTTGACAATGGGGTCCTCGGTTTCGAGGGAGACTAAAGGAAACACTGACATTGCTTTGCTCCCAAATAATCTGTCGCTAGACGTTCAGGAAAAACGACCTGGTTTTATCGGGCTCAAAAGGCCGTCGGACGCGATGCCTCTTTAGCTGGCCCCGATGCCCTTGCCGATTGCATCGAGGTTAAGTATGGCACGAAAGACACGCCTCTTTAGGTTGCAGCTTTGTTTTCGGCTTAAACGATGGCGGGAAGATGACGATATTGGATACCTGGGAGTAGGGTGGTAACCTCCATGCCAATATTCTCAGAAAAGCAATTGATGGAAATTAATACCGCGACAGGTCGAGTAAGTGTAGATGCGCTGGGAAAGACCTTGATGCACGAGCATCTGGTGATCGGCTTTCCTGGCTGGGAAAGCGACACTAGCCATGATGATCGCCCCCGACGAGAGGTGATCGCGATATGTGGCGATAAAATTGCCGAGCTCAAGTCCGCAGGCTTCACCTCCATGCTCGATCCTTGTCCCAACGATTTAGGACGAGACGTGTCACTAATGGCCGAGGTTTCGTCAGCGACGGCATTCAATATTGTCTTCGCTACTGGTCTCTATCACGAGCGGTGGGGTGGCGCCCCCTACTGGAGATTTCGAGGACTATTTGACCCAGATATCGAAAACCGGTTGGCCGAATTGTTCATTACGGAACTTACCGTAGGCGTTCGACATACAGGTATCAAGGCTGGCGTAATAAAAGTCGCAACGTATGCACCGGAATTTACCCATTATGAGAAGATGGTTTTCCGCGCTGCAGCGATTGCATCCAATCACACCGGGGCCCCGATCACGACGCATACAGAAGCTGTGCTTGGCCGGGAGCAGATTGCCCTTCTCACGAGTCTCGGTGTGCCCGCACACAAGATTATCATCGGCCATTCTTGTGGCACATCCGATCATGAATATCACAGATCGATAGTTGACAGTGGCGCCTACGTCGGATTTGACCGGTTCGGTTTGGAGTCAATCCAATCTGATTCCGCGCGGATTGATGCACTTGTTAAACTCATCAAATCTGGCTACGGTGCGCAGATCATTATGAGCCACGACTGCGTATGGTGTTGGAGAGGCTTCCATTTCCCGCCTGAAAGGGTAGAAGGTTCGAGGTCAGAAGAGGGCTCTATGACCATTACTCGCGTTATTATTCCTCGGTTATTGGAAATGGGATTTACGCGAGCCCAACTCGATTCGATTCTCATCGACAACCCGCGGCGCTATTTCTCGGGAACCGCGTGCTCCTACAGTTCACCACGTCGTTAGGCGATTGTTCGGGGGCATGGCGTGCTCACCAAGGAATATTTTCACCTAGGTGTAAGAACCTCCCTGTAGGGCCGTCTGGGCCGAGCAACGCAGCTGCCACACTTGAGCCCGCGGCTTCTCGAGCTGTCATTGGTGCCGAGTCAGTGCCGATTGCGGTCTTTGCCCAACCGGGATGAACGGAGTTGACTTTGATCCTTGTTCCGCTGAGCTCCTGAGATAGTTGGATCGTGAATAGATTAAGCGCTGCTTTCGAAGCGCTGTAAGAAAAGCGTTTGGCAAGCGGTTTTGTTGGATCCGAATGCAGAGTGAGCGAGCCGAGTACGCTGGACACATTAACTATTCGTCCTGCATCACTCTTAAGGAGTAAGTACAGTAAATCGCGGGTTAGTAAGAGGATGCTGAAGAGGTTTGTGTTGAATACATCCTTGAGTTCACCGATCGTAGTATCAATTGTCCGACTTTCAAATAACGTTCCTTCCCGCGGACCGATGGCAGCATCGTTGATTAAAATGTCCAAGTAGCCGAATTTTTTCTCAATCTGATGAGCCACGGCGGCCCGATCAGATGCATGGGTGACATCCAGTTGAATAGCAATCACTGAAGAAAGGCCTTCGGCGTAAAGGATAGCCGCTGCTTGCTCTGCTGTCGCAAGGGTTCGGGCCGATAAGAGAACGGTTACACCTTGCCTCGCCAACTCACGGGCTGTCTCGAAGCCGATGCCCCGGTTTGCTCCGGTCACTAGGGCGATCAACGATCGGTCCTTCATCATTTCTCCTCGGGCTAGCGATTGTTTCAACGCAGCCGTCACTGAAGCAACGAAGCGCGCACCTCATATGTGATCCATAGCCGTCCGGATTTGGACGAGGGTAAGGACCATTACTCCGCAAAAGACATCATCGTTCGGAACTCGAGGCCACAATTCCTATCGCAGGACCGACCAGCCGCCATCGACTACAAGGCAGTGAGCATTCACGTACGAAGCTCGATCGCTCAATAGGAACACAACTGCATTCGCGCATTCCTCGGCGCGGCCTTGTCGCCCGAACGGGAAGGATCTTTGTGCTCTGCCTGGAATTTTGCTATTGGCCCGGCGACCGATCGGTGTGTCAATGAAGCCTAAGACCGCGACGTTGGCGCGAATTAAGCGCGATTCACCCTCGGCGGCAATCGAGCGCGCAAGCCCCTCTACAGCCGCCTTGGAGCTTGAATAGGACAGGTAGCGATTGACAACACGTCTGGCCGCGATCGATGAGATGAAAACTATGGAAGCCCCCACCGGCATGAGGGGAAGTGCAGCTTTGCAAGCGAGCATATGCGCCCGTACATTGACGGAAAACACCATGTCCCAATCTTCTTGCGTTGTCTCATCAATACCAAGGCCGAGACCGAATCCAACGTTCAGCACCAATCCATCCAACCCCGCCATACCTGCGGCCGCTTGCTTGATCATATTTTCTACTTGGGCAGGATCGCTAATATCGGCAACGTGCTCGAAAGCAATGCCGCCGTTTTGGCGAACTTGCATTGCCGTTGCGGCGGCACCCTCAGCGGATTTATCTGCGACGCATACTGTGGCGCCTTCAGTCGCGGCAGCTAACGCGATGGTACGGCCATTTGCTGGAGGGTCCCCATCTTCCTGAACCTGCCCACCACCCACAACCAATATTTTTCGGCCCGCAAGCATCATTCCTGGCATTTATTTTCCCTTGCTTCGTTTGTCTATGACGTGGTGGGATTGAGTAGATTTACTCGTTAAAAACCGGGTTTCTGAAGGTCGAATGCATCTATACACTCATCCACAATATGTGAGCCAATTGGCAATGCCGCCGTAGCGGCCGGTGATGGTGCGTTGCAAACATGAAGAGAGCGGCGACTGCGCATAATCAGAAAATCGTGTTCTAGGGTGCCATCAGCCCAGACAACCTGAGCGCGGACACCTGACGGATGGGGTTGGAGATCTTCGAGATGAAGCTCAGGGCAATATTTTTGACACTCTCTAAGGTAACCTCGGCGGAACATCGACCTAAATAACTCAGTGGCGGCGAACCGAGCGTGGCGGCGGAGAAGCTTCCTCACTCCTGGAAAAGATGCCATTTCCCACATGTCACGCGGGTTCACATCGCCCCATGCATAACCCTCACGCGCGAGTGCGAGAACCGCGTTCGGTCCGACAGTGATGTATCCGTCGATCATACGCGTCATGTGAACGCCCAAGAAAGGTAGCGCCGCGTTCGGAACCGGATATATCAAATGCTTGACCAACTCGCTTTTGCTAGCGGGAAGCCTGAAGTACTCACCGCGGAATGGCACTACCTGAAAATCAATGCTCAATCCACACATTTCAGCCAGGCGGTCGGCCATCAGTCCGCCGCAGGCGATAGCAAAACGTGCACGGAATGTCCGCGCTGGCGTGTCCACTACTATCGCGTCCGATTCCTCCCGCATTCCGATCACCGGACTGTTGAGAAGTATTTCCCCTCCTTGCGATTCAATTTCGGCCGCCATCGTTTGCGCAATGGCTGTGTAGTTCGCTATACCACTGCTGTGGACCAAAATGGCGCGTCGCCCCGCGACTCTCGGCTCGAGGTGCCGAATGTCATTTTCATCCATCCACTCGGGCTCGAGGTGGTTAGCCCTGCAACGCGAAAAGAGACCTTTAAGAGCGTCAATCTCGGATTCATTGCTCGCGACAATTAATTTGCCGCATCGTTCAAATGGCAGGCCGTGCTTTCGGCAAAAAGAATAAGTTGCGTCCGATCCTTCTTTGCAAAAACGTGCTTTGCGAGTTCCAGGCAGATAGTAGACGCCCGCATGGATGACGCCGCTATTGTGGCCTGTCTGATGGGCTGCGACGCGCGCCTCTTTCTCAAGCACCGTGACGGATAGGTGCGGCAATCGCTTGCTGAGGTGCATTGCAGCCGAGAGACCTACGATGCCGCCGCCGACTACAATGACATCTCTATCAAATCTTATAGACAGTTTTTGCGACACCGTTGAAAAGACATGGAATTGCTATCCTCCAGCAGCCGTCTAGGCCCTGGAAGGCGGAAGATGGTCTCCTAACGTCAAGCCTACATCGAGCATATTAGGCACGCTTGTATGGTTGTTTATCTGCTATAACACAGAAGTATAATAGCGGTTAAGCAGTTGGACAAGGTTGGAGCGAGATGTGGCCGGTATGTCTGCGCTTGGACGCCGGCCGAGAGGGGAGTCATGACCATGGATCTTAATGAGCCCTCCTGCAGCGCTAGCTGGAGGTGGAAAGGTATGTCGAGTAGGAAATCATAATGGACTCGACTGTCGGATTGCAGCGAGCTTCCGCGATGACGTGGTACGTTGTGGGCCTTCTCTGCCTCGCCCAGATTATGGGTAATATTGACCGAATGGCGTTGGCGGTACTTCTGCCGGCAATCAAGAAATCGTTCCTCTTTTCCGATGTTGAATTGGGGCTGATAGCAGGAGTCGCTTTTTCTGTTTCTTATTCAATAGCCGGAATACCGATAGCTCGCCTTGCGGATCGATACAGCCGCAGGGCGGTCCTCGGCGTCTCGGTCATCGCCTGGAGTGCTATGACAGCGGCTACGGGTATGGCTCACAATTTCTGGCAATTGTTCGCTACACGGGCTGGCATCGGCGTCGGGGAAGCAGGATGCGTTCCACCTTCGCATTCAATGATTGTCGACTTGGTGCCGCGTTCGCGACGCGCTGTCGTGTTGGGACTCTATACGGCATCCCAGCCATTTGGAGCCATGTTAGGACTGGTACTGGGTGGCTGGCTCGGTTCGTTGATCGGTTGGCGCCTTTCTTTTGCATCATTCGGCGTGGCCGGAGTTGTGTTAGCCATGGTGTACCTTCTGACAACACGGGAGCCGGCGCGAAGCGCGGTGGCCCTTCAGGCGATCGCACGCCGTGAGAGTTTCACACATTCAATTAGCGTATTGATGAAGCGGCGGTCTTATGCATTGACTTTAGCCGGGCTTGCATTTTCGGGATTCGTCATGTTCGGCCTCTTGCAGTGGTTGCCGTCGTACTACATTCGAACATTTGAGCGAGGAGCAGGTGGGGTAGGAACATATTTTGGTATGGCCTATGGTTTGGGGGCTATGGTGGGGATCCTTGGCGGGGGTCTGATAGGAGATCGATTGTGCGCGAGAGATGCGCGTTGGCCGCTATGGATGGCCAGCGGTGCATACGCATTTTCCTTGCCTGCGATGTTGGGTGCGATCTATGTATCGAACTTCTACATTTCCATGACCCTAATCTTCGTCGCATTCGCCATTCTTTCATCCTGCTACGCACCCATCTACGCGATGATACAAGCAGTGTCTCCTCCACACCTGCGAGCCCTTGCAGTCTCGCTCACTCTTTTTGCTGCGAGTATTGTCGGCTCCGGTTTAGGTCCGGTACTAGTCGGTTTCACCAGCGATATGGCGCACGCGCATGCTGCCAGCAATCCTTTGCGCGTCGGTCTCCTAACCGCGATCGCATTTTTCCCGTTCCCCGCGATTTGCTACGTGTGGGCATCTTCATATGCAAAAGTCGACACCCGGGCTGGCCTTGCTCAAGACGACCACCGATAGATCGGCGACGAACTCGACGACTAACGAGTTGCATCGGGTACAGACTAACCCTCCTCGGCAATCATCACTGGGTGCGCTGCCGCAATGCCAGTGTGCGTGTCAGATTCATTTCGCCTTTAATTTACTTGACGATTAATCACTAAGTATTAGACAATCATCTATCAGATAATGAATTTGTATCCAACAAACACACGAAACCGACTCTTGTGCTTACGAGGGATGACATTGGTCTAGGGCTGGAGACTGTCGACAAGGCGCTGCGCGCGCGGGCCTGAACCACCGTTTCGCAGGCAGAGGTAAACATCCATGAGCACAAAGCGCCACATCCATTTGGTCGGTAGCATGAACCTTCCGAGTTCTGAAGAAGCCATGACAAGTGCTTCAACCGTTATGGGGGAGGCACTGCTGCGGTTACCAGACGGCGAGCCGGGGCCACGTAGAGGGTGGGTGTTCTATCAACGGTCAATGTTCACGCACAACCGTTTCCTCGACGCGCCAGGAGACGCAGGGCCTGGCCGAGCAGATGTTCTCGCGCCTCGAGTGCTACGTGCAGGAGTAAACCCGAAAGACATCGAGTTCCCGGAGCTGGGTTATGCCCGGGAAGCCCGCAACTCCTACCAGTGGTTCGCTCAAGCGCGCCGCGAGGGCCGCATCCCAGCACATCTACGCTTCCAGGTCTCACTTCCGACCCCGTATGTCTGTCTAGTGGCTGCGCTCGATCCGCAAGCTGTTGCGCAGGTGGAGCCCGCCTACGAAACGGCCATGTTTCGCGAGGTGGCTAGGATTTGCGATGACATTCCGCACGAGGACTTGGCGATTCAATGGGACATCTGCATCGAAATGGTCATCTATGACGGCCGCAGTTCGCTTCCTTGGCGGTTAAATGAATCGGAACAGCGCGCCCGGCTTCATCGCCTAACAGCCGCGGTCCCACGAGATGTCCATCTTGGGCTGCATTTGTGCTACGGCGACTATGATGGCAAGCACATCGTTGAACCTGAAGACGGCACCAAGTTGACGGAGTTTGCCAACCTTGCAACGGCCGCAAGCGCACGCCCGCTGCAGTGGATTCACGTTCCTGTTCCGATCGCTCGCAAAGACACAGCGTACTTTGCTCCCTTTGCGAATCTAAGATTGCATGCGGAGACGGAGTTTTTTCTTGGCCTTGTACATCACGCCGATGGTATCGAAGGGACGAAAGCCCGAATTCAGGCGGCCGAAAAATACATTCCCAAGTTTGGTATCGCGACCGAATGCGGCATTGGGCGAATGCATACTACCAACGAGATACGCGAGCTTTTTCAAATTCACAAGCACGCTTCCAACGACTAAGACTGGGGTTGAGCGGCAATTTGCGCGTGCGAACACCTGAAATGATGGCATCGTCGATTCCGCCCGCAGAATCGAGTCCGCAACAGCCCGTTTCGGGGTCGCCTCCGTTTCGCTTTTACGACAATCGGCAAAAATACCTAGCGTTCGTCAGTACGTGCAACGAGAAATCGGCAGTCGCGCGCCGCGGAGCACTTGAGTTAGCAATGATCAGTCCCCGGCCACCGGCAATCCGGCTTTTCGACGCCGGAATGGGCGACGCCACCGTGCTCACTCGTTTGATGCGCAGTGTGCACCAGATGCACCCAACGGTCCCCAACTTGGTTGTCGCCAAGGAGATCAGCCTCGAGGACGTGCGGCTGGGCCTGGAGCGGCTTCCCGACCGTTTCTGCGAACATCCGGCGACAGTGTTCGTCGTAACGAATTTGACGTATGCGGAGGCGCCACGACTAATGTCGCGCGATCTGCAAGCAGCCACCTCGCTCAATTGGCAAGAAGTGCGCCTGATTGGGCATTCAGCTCACGAGTACGCCGAGCAAATCGAAGAGCTTGCAGCAATGCTCGCCCATGGCTGGCAGACCAGACCGAGCCCTAAGACTGGAAATCCCTGTTATGTACGACCCTCTGTACTCGTGATATATCGAGAGGATCATAAATTTCTGCTGGATGGCGTGATACCGAAGCCGGGTTGCGTCTACGAGAGCTATGATTTGATCTTGGCCTCGCAGCCCTGGAGGGCGCGGATGTCGCCGGAGTTCAAGGCACAGAAGGTGCTCGGGCCCCTGGCGCGAAGTCTGGCGCCGGGTGGCCGTATGCTGGCGATTCAATCCTACGGGCACGATCCTGGGCTGGAAATCGTGCAAAAGCTGTGGCCAGGCGAGAACCCTTTTCAGGTGGATCGACATCAGCTAGTGGCTGCCCTTAAGGCGGATCTGGGTCGAGATGCCCGGGACTTTCAGCTAACCGCGCTGCCTGATGAGAAATCGCTATTCCGTTACGACATGCATACGTTGCCGTCCGAGATTGGTGACCGGATTGGTACTTCCACGCTGTTCGGCGCCTGGAATGCTGCAATATATGTCAATCAGATCGAAGACGAGCGGCTCGATGCCGTGGTCAGTAACGGTTCATATCTTGGCGCCACACAAGAGGTGCTTCATAAGTATGGCGGACTGTGGTTCAACGATGAGACCTTCACAGTCGTCCGAAAACGTCCGTGACTTCATGGGTGTCGATCCGATGATCCGCTAACTGCCTGTGCCACTTTAAACGAGCGCATCACGACCTTTATACGGGCCGCGTCGATGGAGATGACTCAGCGCGAGGAAAGGGAGCTGCCGAAATTGGCGGAGCCGCTTCCCTGAGCGCCGTCTACATTGGCCCCAGCACTACTCTGGCGCACGTAGTGAAGACGGCTCTTGCCCGTGCAGCGCGGGGGATTCAAGCCAACACCCACATTGCGGCGCGGCGTTGAAGTACGCCCACACGCGACCCCTCCGGGTCTTGCGCGCGCGCCTCGATGGCGCTCAGGTTGCGCAGTCAGGCCTCCGAACTTAAATTCAGCTTGACTCCTGGCAGGCGTTAGACAATCATCCATCACACGCTGCCTGGTCATCCATATTGTTTTGAAGCATCGTACGTTTGATAGCTCGAAGCCGCGATTACTACCTCATAGAACATCTCGCACGGCTGGATTGACGAGGAGAAGCCTGTGGCTTCGGTCTTTAGGCATCGACTAGAAACACATTTATGCGCGAATACCTGAAATTCTACATTGGGGGCCAGTGGGTCAGCCCGGTTCGCTTGAGGACGCGCGAGGTCACTAATCCAGCGACAGAACAGACGTCGGGCCGCATTGCCATGGGCTCTGCGGAAGACGTTGACCAAGCCGTAAATGCTGGCCGCCGAGCGTTTACTGACTGGGCTCGAACCAAGCGCGAGGACCGCCTCGCGTTGCTACGGCGTATCTTCACTGAATACCAAAGGCGAGCCGACGAACTCGCAATCGCGGTGACCGAGGAAATGGGCGCACCCGCATCGCTGGCAAGAAGCGCGCAGGTTCCATTTGGCGCCGGGCATATTTCATCCGCCAGCGAGATTTTGAAGACCTTTAAGTTCGAGGATTCCCGAGGATCCACCAAGATCGTAAAGGAACCAATCGGAGTCTGCGCATTCATTACTCCGTGGAATTGGCCTCTCAACCAGATCGCCTGCAAAGTTGCACCGGCGATTGCCACCGGCTGCACAATGATATTGAAGCCATCCGAAGTGGCACCGTTCACTGGTCAGATATTTGCGGAAATCATGGATGCCGCGGGGGTGCCTCCCGGGGTCTTCAACATGATCCATGGCGATGGACTTGAGGTAGGGGTGCCGCTTGCGAGTCATCCGGGGGTGGATATGGTATCCATTACCGGATCGACCCGAGCGGGTATCGACGTGGCGCGTAATGCCGCGATCACAGTCAAACGAGTCCACCAAGAGTTGGGTGGCAAAAGCCCCAATATAATTCTCGATGATGCGGTGTTAGCTCTAAGCGTGGGGCGAGGCGTCGACCACATGATGAACAACTCCGGCCAATCCTGCAGCGCCCCGTCCCGCATGCTCGTGCCCCATTCGCGCATGGACGAGGGTATCGCCGCTGCGAAGAAGGCTATCGACAGGATAACAGTCGGCGACCCTACAAAAGATGTCCGACTCGGACCTGTCGTATCTAAAGTGCAATGGGACAAGATTCAGGGACTGATAGCCAAGGGGATCGAAGAAGGTGCAACGCTCGTCGCGGGAGGTCTTGGGCCGCCTCAAGGACTATCGAGGGGCTATTTCGTGAAGCCAACGCTTTTCGCAAACGTCACGAACGATATGACCATCGCACGTGAGGAGATTTTCGGTCCGGTTCTGTCGATCCTCGGTTACTCGACTCTGAATGAGGCAATTGAGATCGGCAACGACACCAAATATGGGTTGTCGGCCTATGTGAATGGCGCAGACCTTGAAAAGGCCCGCGAGATCGCCGGCCAACTGCGCGCGGGCCAGGTGTGCATCAATGGAGCGAGGGATATGAACGCGCCCTTCGGCGGTTACAAGATGAGTGGCAACGGCCGGGAATGGGGCGAATACGCGTTTAATGAATTTCTTGAGATCAAAGCGATGGTTGGTTACGCGCCGCAGACTGCGTGACAGCGTCATCGCCGTAGTCATCGCATGTTGCCGCTGCAGGGCGTACGAATCCTTGATCTTGGCACCGTGCTCATGGCGCCCTACGCCAGCCAATGGCTGGCTGATCTTGGTGCCGATGTCATAAAAGTTGAACCGCCGGCCGGCGATTCGACGCGAAGAACAGGCATCACCGCTGAAGACAATATGGCGGCTATGTTCTTGAGTCTGAATCGCAACAAGCGCGGGATTGTGCTCGATCTGAAAACCGCAGAGGGTCGACAAGCACTCCTTCGGTTGGTCGACGAAGCCGATATTCTTATCCAGAATACTCGACCGCAAAAAATGCGGGCGCTAGGTTTGGATCCCACCACATTGCTCGATCGCCACCCAAGGCTAATTTATGCGAGTTTCCACGGCTTCGGGGTAACTGGGCCTTATGGCGGCCAGCCCGCGTATGACGATGTCATCCAGGGCATGTGTGGGTTAGTCGACCTGATGGACCAAAACTTGGGCGCCCCGCGATACGTCCCGAGTTCAATTGCCGATAAAACTGCGGGTTTGATCGGCGCGGTCTCAATACTCGCTGCGCTTCACAAAAGGGATCGCACGGGAATGGGGGGGCACGTAGAAATCCCGATGTTTGAGAGCATGGTGTCATTTACTGCGGTTGAACATTTCGCGGGATTGCACTATGTACCCCCGCGAGGACCGGCCGCCTACAGTCGCATAATGGCGGGCGAGCGGAGGCCGTTCGCCACCGCAAACGGATATATTTGCGTTCTTCCCTATACCGACACGCACTGGCGCAGCCTCTTTGTGGAGTGTCAGCGAGGTGATTTGCTAGCGGACACAAGGTTTCAGAGCATGGCGGCGCGTACTGAAAATACATCGGCCCTCTATGCCATTCTCGCGGGGATCTTGGTCGGTCGCACGACGGAAGCCTGGGTCCAAATACTCGACAGACTTGAAATCCCGTGTGGCCGTATCGCGTCTCTCACCGAACTTCTCCGCGATCCTCAGCTCGTGAAAACGGATTTCTTTTCAACCATTGAAAGTGAAGGAAGCGGGACGGTCAAGTTTCCAGGCGTGCCGATACTGTTTGACGGCAAGCGGCCACCGATTCGAATGGCTCCGCGCCTGGGTCAGCACACGCGCGAGGTGTTAGATTGTGGAGCGTGGCTTCCCATGGACACGGCTGATTGAAGAGAGGTGACCTATTCGGCGGCTGCGTTTTCACAGGACAGTTTCATGCTAAACCGCTTTAAAGTTCCGGATCAAATCGCTGTGCGAGTCGCTCCTGAGGCAATGCGCGCGACCGTGACCAACCTCTTTGAGGCGTTGGGCATGTCCGAGTCGCACGCCTCCCAAGCGGCCGACGTCTTGGTGTACGCAGACTTGCGAGGCATCGATTCTCATGGCGTCAGTAACATGATGCGGTCATATGTTACTGCGTTGCAGGAGGGGCGCGTGAATGCGAAACCGTCCTCCCGCATCGTTAGCGATACGGGTCCAACGATGAGCCTAGATGGAGACCGGGGACTCGGATTGGTCGTGGGCCCTCCCGCAATGGATCTCGCTATCGAACGGGCTGGTCGCTTCGGAGTCGGCGTAGCCATTGTATTTAACGCCGGTCATTATGGCGCTGCGGCCTACCATGTGCACAAAGCACTTGCGCACAACATGATTGGTATCTCGATGTCGACGGGTGGAGTGCTTGTCGCACCCACGCAAGGTGCCGAGCGGCTTCTCGGGTTGAATCCAATTGGCATCGCGGCCCCGGCGGGTCGTGAGGTTGCCTTTATTTTCGATGCGTCCATGAGTTCGGTCGCAGCAAACAAGATTGCGCTTCTTAATCGCATCGGTGGCCCCGTGCCCCCGGCTTGGATCGCACGTGCAGACGGTGTCCCCATCATGGAAGAGAGCCCTGTCCCCAAAGATTTTATAATGTTGCCGCTCGGTGGAACCCGCGAAATTGGCTCTCACAAGGGCTTTGGTTTGATCATGATGGTAGAAATATTGACGACCCTCCTAGCCGGCAAGGGCGGCGGGCCATTTCGTCGGGCGGAGTCCGCTCATTATTTCATGGCCTTGGATGTCAAAGCGTTTACGAATATAGAGACGTTTCGTGCAGACATGGACGAGTACCTGCGGCGTCTGCTCGACTGTAGGTCCGCGCCCGGGGAGCGTCGCGTCATTTATCCGGGTATCGAAGAAAAAGAAGCCGAGACGGAGCGCGCAGCGCATGGTATTCCCTACCATCCCGAGGTAATTGAATGGTTTCAGCGGACCTGCCGATCGGTGGGCGCGACTCTTCGGTTTTGATAGTCATCCGCAAATGCAGAACATTATAAGACCGAAGAGGGTGGGAATTTATCTGCCGCGACAGGCGCAAAACCAAACCAAGGAAGAGCGTTATTCTCTAGAACTGGAAGTCCTCTCACCGATCGCTGAACTTATCGAGCTCCCCGGAGACAGCATCGACGCATTCGCCGAAAGCGCGAGGTACTTGGACGCGATCATTACCTCGTGGGGAATTCGAATCGACAAGCGTGTGATCGATGGCCTCGATAGATGCGTTGTGATTGGTTTGGGCAGCATTGGAGTCGATATGGTCGACCTTGACGCCGCGACTGCCGCCGGAATCGTCGTGACAAATGTACCTGATGTATTCGTCGAAGAGGTGGCAGATCACGCGGTGATGCTGCTCCTCGATTGCGCGCGGATGACGCGCACGATGGCACGCATGGTGCGCGAAGGGCAGTGGTACCAGGGGCGTCCTATCGTCAGCCGCGTCCCGCGACTGTTCGGACAGACCCTTGGACTGTTCGCGTTCGGCAACGTGGCGCGGTGCACGGCCCGGCGCGCGCAAGCCTTTGGGATGCGTGTGATCGCGCATGATCCGTACGTCAGCGAAGTCGAATTCAGCGCAGCCGGTGTCGAGCCAGTGACGTTCGGGGAGTTGCTGGGGCGAAGCGACTTTCTGTCCCTTCATGCGCCACACAATGCGGAGACCGAGCATATCATTGACGCTGAGGCGCTTGGCCGGATGAAGCACACAGCCATATTGATCAATACGGCGCGCGGCCCTTTAATCGATGAAGAAGCGTTGATCGCAGCGTTGCAGGCGCAGATCATCGCGGGTGCTGGATTAGATGTGCTGGAACTAGAACCACCGAGACCAGACAATCCCCTGCTCGCTATGGAGAATGTGGTTTTGACTCCGCACGTCGCGTCTGCCAGCACACGTATGCGGCCGGAGACCCGGCGCAGGGCGGCTCGCGAAGTTGCATTGACGTTGCGAGGTCGTTGGCCCATGAGTTGCGCCAATCCTACCGTGTTGCCGCGCGTCGTGCTCGAGCGCTGGCAACCCTATCCGATGGATCGAGGACCTGGGCGCTGAAAACCGGCTGGCGAAGCGAAACTGTCAAAATTCTAACGAGGGCTCAATGAAAGTTACCCAACTCATCGCCAAAGTGCTCAAGGCGGAAGGCGTCGATATACTTTTTGCCTATCCAGTAAATCCCCTGATAGAGGCCGCCGCGGAGGAGGATATCCGAACCGTTATCGTGCGGCAGGAGCGAACGGGTCTGCACATGGCGGACGCCTACTCACGACTAAGTTCCGGAGACAAAATCGGCGTCTTTTGTATGCAGCACGGCCCAGGCGCGGAGAATGCCTTCGGCGGTGTGGCGCAAGCTTATGGCGAGTCCGTCCCGATCCTCATCATCCCTGCCGGGTACTCGCGCGACGTGGCGAACTATTACCCGAATTTCAACTCGATCCAGAATATGAGGCACGTTACTAAATGGGCCGAGCCGATCACCCTTCCCAAAATGGCACCAGATGTGCTCAGACGCGCTTTTTTTCAATTGCGCAATGGACGGCCCGGTCCGGTACTGGTTGAGGTACCTACCGATGTGTTCAAAGAGGACGCTCCCGACACGTGGGTCTATACCCCTAGTTATAAAGCCCGTAGTGGGCCGGACCCAACGAGCGTAGCGGAGGCGGCGAAGGTATTGGCCAGCGCATCTCGGCCTGTGATTTATGCCGGTCAAGGTGTGCACTACGCGAAGGCTTGGCACGAACTCAAGGCGCTAGCAGAGGAATGGAACATTCCAGTTACGACTTCCCTTGATGGTAAAAGTGCGTTTCCCGAAAACCACCCCCTTTCGCTCGGTAGTTCAGGGCGGGCTAACTCGCGGGTCGTGAAATCGTTTCTGGCGGAGGCCGACGTAATCTTTGGTATCGGCTGCAGTTTTGCGATTACCACTTTTGGTGTTGCAATTCCCGTCGATAAATCAATTATCCACGCGACACTAGACCCGATGGACCTCAATAAGGACGTACCCTCTCAGTATGGTCTGATCGGCGATGCACAGCTAACACTCCTGGCGATGCGAAAAGCGATGTCAGCCCTGGGCAAGCGGCCCGCACGGTCGCGCAATGAAGTAACCGAGCACATCAGTAAAGTGCGCAAGGAATGGCTCGCCGAGTGGATGCCGAAACTAACCATGGCGACGGCTCCCATCAACCCTTATCGGGTTATCTGGGAACTTAACCAATTGGTTGACAAAGCCAGCACGATCATTACACACGATGCCGGCAGTCCGCGAGATCAGATGACACCCTTCTGGGAAGCCGTGACGCCACTAAGTTACATCGGTTGGGGCAAGACGACGCAGCTCGGCTATGGTCTTGGATTGGCGATGGGCGCAAAGTTGGCAAAGCCAGACCATCTGTGCATAAACGTCTGGGGTGATGCGGCCATCGGCTTTACAGGCATGGACTTTGAAACGGCCGTACGCGAACGTATTCCAATTCTTTCAATCCTTTTTAACAACTTTTCCATGGCCATGGAGATACCCATCATGCCGGTGTCGCAGCGAAAGTATGGCGCGATAAACATCTCCGGCAACTACGCGGACATGGCTGTCGCCTTCGGTGCCTATGGTGAACGGATTACTGAGCCGGGAGACATCGTTGATAGCCTGCGTCGTGGAATCGCCGCTACAACTCAGGGGAGACCCGCGTTGCTGGAATTTATCACGGACAAAGAACTGTTATGGTCCAAGGGGTGATGAGCCTCTCTTGTCCTGATCACTCTTGGAAGCCTTTAAAGTAGGATTAACCGTGGGCGCAGTTAGTATGGTCGTCAGCCGCGTGTCTTTCTGCGCGCAGCTTGCGCCACCGCAGCATCGCGCCCATAACTTCACGTTCAGACTTCAGCACGATGGTCGCGCCAAACTCTTTATAGAGGGAGTAGACGTTGCCAACAATGCGTTCCGCATCGCCCCACTTTGCAAACTCTCCGAGCGACAGATCCCGCGCGGCTTCCTCCCAAGCAATTCCTGCATCGTATCGCTTGCGGGTCTCGTCGCGTACATAAATGAAATATGACTTCAAATTGCGCACGCCCGCCGGATCGGCGATCGGCCCATGCCCCGGAACTATCGTTTCAACATCCAGCGAGAGCATGTAGTCACACGCACTGATCCAGTTCAGTACGGGACCGGCCCACATGACTGGAGTACACTCGTTAAACAATAGATCGCCTGTAAAAATGGTTTTATCGCCCGGTACATAAACGATAGTATCCGATTTTGTGTGGGCGGGCCCTAAGTCGATTAGCTTCACGATTTTATCGCCGATTAGCAATTCAAGCTCGCGCTCGAAGGTCCGCGTCGGGGGTGTGAGGGTTATACCCCGGAGGTCGAAATAGCGGCCCATCGTTTCGTAAAGGAATTCCCCGGAGTCGCCCCCCGATCCCGTCTTATTCTCCAATGCGTCCGCAATAGCCGCAAAGTTCGTTGCCGCGATCTCGACAGCGGCAGGCTTAGCGGCGATGATCTCGGCACCGAGCACGAGTTCGTTGCCCGCGAAATGGTCTGGATTCGCGTGCGTGTTGACCAGTTTATCGATCTTCGCTGATTGGGGTACCTTACGCTTCATCTCCTCAAGCATTTCGCGCGTGACAGATAGGTCCATTAATGTATCGACCAAAAGCGTTTGCCCTCGACTCTCAATCAAACCAGCATTGCTCCAGCCCCACCCGCCATCGGGCTGCAAGTAGGCATAAACACCATTGCCTGTCTGGTGTAATCCTTTCGTAAAACGCCATCGACTCATAACTAGTTCCCCTGATGCGGCCCGTCCGGGGCGGATTGCTTCTAAACTTGATCTGCCGTGCTGACACGCCCCCGCCGCTCGTACTCATCAGCGAGAGGTGGGGTCAACCGCCAGACCACGGGAAATTGTTCGCTATCGAGGATGTCGCCGTCGCGCAAAGCATGTCGGTGATGCGGTTGCGGGGGCGCCGAGCGGTGATGGCGGTAACGGACATCATCACCCGCATACCGGAAGGATACGGCCCGTCGGTTCCTATCGGCTCGGTAGTTCGGGCCTGAGCCATGGATCAGATTCGAATGATGCACGATCACATCGCCCGGATTCGACGGGTATGTGACGATGTCGTACTTTTCCTGATTGCCTTCGATATCCGGCAATTGAATCTGGCCTTCTTCGTTATCTACGCCGTCTTCCCCAACCAGTAAGCCTTGACCCTGGCTGGCAAAATTGTTTGTCCGAAAGAACGATCCCCACCGGTGAGACCGTCGCACATAACGCATGGCGCCTGAATCGACGGTCACGACGTCAGGTGACACCCACATCCCGCATACTTGGTCGCCGCTCAGATGATAGTAGGGCTCATCGGTATGAAATGCCGTGTATTCTCGAGTCCCCGGCTCCTTCATAAGAGTCTGATCGTCATAAAAGTTGACTTTTCGTGCCCGGAAGAGCCGCGCAGCAATGTAAGGCAGCGGTGATTCAACGGCCGCGGCTCGAATATCTGCATTGATCGCGTTTGCGCCAATCATAGTGAGGAAACGACCGCGACGGTCTTCGGGGATGGCCGCGGCACGCGCGTCGGATAGAACTTGCTGGCCCGCGGTTTTTAGCGCCTCGGCGGCCTCGGTCACCGAATACTTCGCGATCCCTTCGCTTTGCCACTGCCGGTGCAGTGCATCGTCAATTCCAGTAGCAATACGCGCCACCCAAGCGTCACTCAGGAGCGCAGGTAGATAGACTACCCCCGAATCTTCATAAGTCCGAACTTCATCCTCAGTGACCTCGCGCAATAAGCCGGCATGCATCATCGACTCCATTGTATGAATATACACTATATGATGGATGATTGTCTAAGTGAAAACGCGAGTCAAGCGTGTAATGGTCGCGGTCTTCCAGGACGTACAACAGGTGTTTGGGCTCTGGTGGACAATCGGCCATTCAGATACGCTTGCAGATAAGCCATTTGAGAGCCAAGCCGAAGATCAGCTATGTTAATGAGAAAAGGAGCGAAACCACAGAGTGTCAGGCGAAACCGCTCGCGAGGTGCTACCCCGCTCACCTCGGTCATAAGTCAAGTAAAAGAACCGACGACCGAGGAAACGAAAGCTGATCCCGCATCTCCGCGAGAACGCATCATGGTGGCAGCACTCGGGCTCTTCGCGCAAAAGGGCTTACACGGTGTAGGCGTCCGAGAGATCGCGCGCGCGGCTGGGGTAAATGTCAACCTAATCTCGTACTATTTCAAGTCAAAAGACGAGCTATATGCGCGCCTGATCGAAGCTACGGCACATGATTTGAATTCCGCCCGTAGCGCGATCTTGGAGGAACTCGATCACAAATACTCACCCGGCGTACCACCTGTGAGCGACATCATGTATGCCTTCGTGCATCCGGTGTTCGAGCTCATTCAGCGCGATGCGCGTGTATGGAATGACTTTATTCAGGCTTTTCGACGCGAGATGGGGACCGCGATCTGGCGTGATGTGAATACACGAACTTTAACACCGGTTATGCGGCGATTCGTCACGGCTCTTCATCGCTCGCTGCCATCAGCGAAGCGAAGTGACGTCGTTTTTGTCTTGGAACTAGCCGTGCACTCGCTGACGATCACCGCCGACAGCGTCGAGTCTACACTGCTCGGTGAGAATCTGCGGGCAGACCGCGGACCCGAAGGCTTAGAAAATCAATTGGTCCAGGCGCTTGCTGCCGCGGCCTCGCGCTTTTCTTAGCGCTGGTCACAAAGGAAATTTCTCAAGCAAGCACCTCTCGCGAACTCCGTAGGCCCTCATGCTCAAGCCTCTAATCATGACCGCCGTCGAGCCTTGCGATGAGGCATTGCGCGCGCCCGTACGAGAGTTCTTGTCGAAGCACTTGGCAAGCCTATCCGCGCCTCAACGCGCACGATCCTGGTTAGGCTTCGATGCGGACTTTAGCCGCGCCCTTGGACAGAAGGGGTGGATAGGCTTGACCTTACCTCCACAATATGGCGGCGGTGGCCGTGGGCATTTCGCGCGATTTGTCCTGGTCGAAGAACTTCTGGTCTGGGGCGCTCCGGTTGCAGCGCATTGGATCGCCGAGCGCCAAAGCGCGCCGATGATCCTGCGCTATGGGACGGAGGACCAGCGACGCCGCATCGTGCCAGCTATATGCCGCGGCGAGGTGACTTTCTGCGCCGGTTTGAGCGAGGCGGATTCCGGATCCGACCTCGCCAGCATTCGTAGCAGGGCGCAGCGCATTGATAACGGCTGGCGGTTGAATGGCTCCAAAATCTGGACCACGTATGGTCACCGGGCCGATTACATGATCGGCCTGTTTCGTACGAGCGGTACTCCGCAGGACCGGACTGTCGGGCTTTCGCAATTTCTGATTGATATGAGAACGGCAGGAATCAGTGCGAGACCCATCAAAGACCTTGCGGGCGATGACCACTTCTCGGAGGTTCATTTCGAAAATGTCGAGCTTCCTCCTGACGCGCTATTGGGTTCGGAAGGCGCCGGTTGGGAGCAGGTCAATGTCGAACTAGCCTTTGAGCGCAGTGGTCCCGAGCGAATCTATTCGAGCATGGTGCTAATCAACGAATGGATGAGTTTTCTGCATAAGCGGCGCGAAAGCCCCTCTGTGAAAGACAAAGAGCTTCTCGGCCGCCTGGCTGCGAGACTCGCAACACTTCGCAACTTATCCCTGGCGGTGACAAGTCGCCTGGTGGAGACGGAAAGTCCGGTTGCCGAAGCTTCTGTCGTAAAGGATCTCGGAACCACATTCGAGCAATCCATCCCAGTATCGATTGCCGTTCACTTAGCCGATGAGCCAGCAGGCACGATTCCCGAGACCCTTTCGGCGACACTCGAATATGTCGCGGGCATGAGTCCGTCATTTTCACTACGCGGCGGTACGCGGGAGATCCTGCGCGGGATAATCGCGCGTGGACTCGGGTTGCGGTGAAAGGTGATAGGTACGGTCGTAACACACCACTTCGAGCGATTGCTCGAGAGTCTCTCGGCCACGGATCCTTGGCCTGAGCTGGCAGAATCTGGCTTCCTCAATATGCTGCGCGGCGATGTTGACGGCGGTTCGGGCTTGCCACTTGAAGAGCTCTTCCCGTTAGCGCTGGTGACAGGCAGTTGCCTACACTGCCCGCCGGTCCTGGAGACCATGGTCGCGCGTCTGGCAGATTCTAACGCCTTGAACATCGTGGATGCGGAGAACGCCCTCGCTGGGCTGCCGGCCGCCCGCCCTCTTGCTGCTGCGCTAGCGGCTGCCCAAATGGCGGGCGCCATGGAACGCATACAGCGGATGACTTTGGAGTATGCGACAACACGGCGGCAGTTTGGCCGCGAGATTGGCAAATTCCAGGTGGTGCAGCATCAAATCGCCGTGATGGCCGAAGAAGTCATTGCCGCACGCATTGCGGCCGAGGCGGCATTGCAGGGCGCGCCACTACAAATATCGGAGCTGCGTGCTGGCGTCGCTAAAATTAGGGTCGGCGAGGCGGCGCATCTCGTCAGCTCGATAGCACACGCCGTGCATGGGGCGATCGGGGTCAGCGAGGAACACGCTTTGCACCACTACACACGCCGCCTACGCATGTGGCAGATGGCTCACGGAGGTGAAAGCTGGTGGGCAACACGGCTCGGAGAGTCGGTCTTGTCGAGTACAGCCGACATGGCAGTGTTCGTGCGCGGGTTGTGACACGTCGGGAAACACTGATTCAGCCGATGGCTATCTCGCGGTGCTTCCTGTAGGGCTCTCGCAGCTCCGCCTTCAAAAACATTACCCTGCTTGACCCACCCCAATAGTGCGCTAGCCGCCATGCTGTCGGATACCCGTAGCCAATTGTCCCCAGTGGGCAGTCGGCACTACGGGTCGCGGCCGAGACGAACTGTTATAGGCGCGTCAGTCTTTTGCACGACTTCATCCACGGTAACACTCGTTGCCAGCTCGATGAGTATCAGGCCAGGTCGTCCAACTTCGAAAACCGCGAGATCGGTGATTAAGACGTGTACAACTGCCGCGCCCGTGAGTGGCAACGTGCATTTTTGTAGGACCTTAGGCGAGCCGCTCTTCGACGTGTGCTCCATCAAGACAACGATGCGAGGCACGCCGGCCACAAGATCCATCGCTCCTCCCATTCCCTTAATCATCTTGCCTGGGATCATCCAGTTGGCGAGATCACCATTCTCAGATACCTGCAAGGCGCCCAAGACGGACAGGTTAATGTGACCGCCCCGGATCATGCCAAACGAAGTGGCGGAGTCGAAAAAGCTCGTTGTTGGGAGCTTAGTAACTGTCTGCTTCCCAGCGTTGATTAAATCCGCATCTTCCTCGCCTTCGAATGGGAAGGGCCCCATTCCGAGCATCCCGTTTTCACTATGCAGTTGGATCGATATCCCTGGCGGGATGTTGTTCGCAACTAGCGTTGGTATTCCGATCCCTAAGTTGACGTAGTCCCCATCGTGCAGTTCGCGCGCGGCCCTAATGGCCATCTGGTCCCGTGTCCACGCCATCACACTATCCTTTCGCTCGCATTTCGCGTACGTGTGGTGCGCTTTTCTATGGGTTTCATGCCCTTCACCACTTCCACAATTCGATTGACGTATATGCCGGGCGTTATGATGTGATCCGCATCGATTTCTCCCGGTAATACCAGCTCCTCGACCTCAGCGACGGTGATGTCCGCTGCGGTAGCCATGATTGGGTTGAAGTTGCGTGCGGTCATTCGATATATGAGATTTCCCCCTGAATCGCCGCGGTAGGCGTGCACCAGGGCCAAGTCTGCACGTAGTGCTCTCTCCAATAGGAATGATCGACCATCGAATTGACGGACCTCTTTGCCTATGCCAACGTCGGTCCCAACGCCGGTCCGCGTAAAAAAGGCGGGTATACCCGCACCTCCAGCTCTAATTCGCTCCGAGAGCGTGCCTTGCGGATTAAATTCCACCTGCAGGTCACCGTTGAGGCACAGCCTAGCGAAGAGTTCATTCTCTCCGACATAGGATGCAATCATTTTTTTGATCTGGCGCGTCTCCAAGAGACGGCCAAGCCCGATACCGTCAATGCCGGCATTATTTGCGATAACCGTTAGGTCGTGAGCGCCGCTCTCAGCAATTGCGTCAATTAGTCCAAACGGCACACCGCATAGGCCAAAGCCGCCCGCCATGATCGTCATACCGTCTGTGAGAAGGCCAGCCAAGGCCGCCTGCGGAGTCAAAAATACCTTCGACATACATCTCCGGCTGGCGCGATAAGGGTGTCCATATTGTGGGCACTTAACTGTGACAGAACGCTTGTAATCATTATACCAGCTGCTGCATAATTGCATTACATACGAATAATAAATGCTAGATGACTGTACATCTATGGACTAGAGGAGTGGCTGAAATGTCGGGGGAGCTAATCGCGGGAGCCCAAGTGGTCGCGCGCGCTATGCAGCTCCTCAAGCTCGTGAGTGAGCGGGGCGGCGGTCGCTCCGTCAGCGAGTTGGCCGCGAAATCTCAATTCACGAGACCTACCACGCACCGGTTACTGGCCGCGCTCCAATCGGGTGGCCTTATTGAGCAAGACACTGAAACCAAACGTTGGTATTTGGGCCCGGAGTCCTATGTGCTGGGTGCGCTCGCTGCCAGACGATTCAATATCGAGCGCCTTGCGGGTGATTTCGTCATAAGACTCGCAAACGAGACTGGCGAAAGCGCGTTCCTCTCGATTCGTCGGGGCTCGCAGTGTGCCTGCCTACTCAGGGAAGAAGGTACGTACCCAATTCGCACGCATGTACTGCAACCCGGTGATCGATTCCCGTTAGGAGTCGGATCCGCGGGATTGGCAATTCTGTCTGCAACGGATGACGCGGAAGTGAGCGCCGTACTCGAGGCGAATCAATATCAATTGGCTCACTGTTATCCCACCTTTTCGCCCAGACTCATCAAACAATTCGTTGCGGAGACTCGAGAGTCGGGTTACGCCATTAACCGCGGCCTTCTCCTTACTGGCAGCTGGGGCCTAGCGGCGGCTGTGCGTGACGGTTCCGGCAAACCTATTGCTGCCCTGTCCATTACCGCTATTGAGGCGCGTGTGAAAGGGAAGCGTCAAATCGAGATAGGGCGCTTGCTCATCAAGGAGGCTGAGAGACTAGCGGGAGAGGTATTGCAGAGCCAAAAGATGGCCGCCAAGAAGAGCGCCGCGTGACAGGAGTTTGCATCATAGGATGGGCCCATTCGCCGTTCGGGAGGCTAAATGGTCTCGACGTGGAGGGATTGATTGGACGTGTCGCCCGGCCCGCGATCGCTGACGCTCAAATACATCCCAAGGAAATTGACGCGGTCTTTGTCGGCCATTTCAACAGCGGTTTCTCCAAACAGAATTTCCCGTCCTCTTTGCCCGCTCAAAGCGTAGCCGAACTGCGTTTCAAGCCCGCCGCGCGCTTTGAAAACGCCTGCGCGTCGGGTTCCGCAGCGGTGTTTGCTGCAATCGACTACATAAGATCGGGACGCGGGCGCACGGCTTTGGTGATTGGCGTCGAAAAGATGACAGACGCGACGGCGAAGGATGTCGGGACGAATCTGTTGGGTGCTAGCTATTTGCGCGAAGAAGGGCACATTCATGCGGGATTTGCTGGCGTGTTTGGAGTGATCGCGCAGCGGTACTTCGAGCGCTACGGCGATCAGAGCGACGCGCTCGCGGCAATCGCAGCGAAGAATCATCGCAATGGCGTCGATAACCCACTCGCTCAAATTCGTAAAGATCTAGGCTTTACGTTTTGTAGGACGGAAAGCGACGGAAATCCATTCATAGCTCGACCGCTGAAACGAACCGATTGTTCTCCAATCTCCGATGGCGCTGCTGCGCTAGTGCTTGCAAATCGGGACGTGGCCGATGCCTTGCCGAAGGCTGTGCATTTTCGCGGTATTGGTCACGCAAATGATTTCATGCCCATGTCGTCTCGCGACATGACGCGTTTTGAAGGGGGAGAGCAAGCCTGGAACGTGGCATTGCGAGCGTCGTGCTTAACGCTTGACGATCTCTCGTTCGTGGAAACTCATGACTGCTTTACGGTTGCAGAGCTAATCGAATATGAAGCGATGGGTTTAACGTCGCCCGGGGAGGGTGCGCGTGCGATTCTGGATGGGTGGACGGCCATGGACGGGCGGCTGCCCGTCAATCGTTCTGGCGGCCTCAAGGCTAAAGGGCACCCAGTAGGCGCTACCGGCGTCTCGATGCTTGCTATGGCGGCGATGCAATTGACGGGGCAAGCGGGCGCGATGCAACTCAAGAATGCGACGTTTGGCGGGGTGTTCAACATGGGCGGGTCTGGCGTAGCAAATTACACCTCGATCTTGGAGTGCGACCAGCGATAAGCATGCGTACAGACTTTATTTGGCATCCGAGGGCACCGAGACAGCAATGGCCGAGGTCCCTCCAAACAATTAGTTCTAATAACGACTTTGAACATGGAATGACGGCTATGCCGTTGGCTGGATGACTATCACCTGGGGAGAATGTCCGTGCTCGCTAAAACTTGTCGAAGAACCCTTGGGCGTCTTGGCTCACCGATGAGCAAGCACCGTCTGACATGTAACCGTTCCGAAGTGCTGTCGCGCGCGAGCGTAATTGCGCTCGTTGCCGCCGTGACCGTCGGAGCGACGTGCGTCGCAGATGCTCAAGACGCCCAGGGCGTTCAGCAGTCGTCATCGCCGGCACTTGAGACCATCGTCGTCACAGCGCGCAAGCGTGCGGAGGATATCCAAGACGTTCCCGCATCGATTACCGCCCTTGGTCCGCAGGCCCTCGAGAATGCCAATGCCACTAGCCTGGCCGACATTGGCGGGTTGGCTCCCAATGTCTATTTTGAGAAAGTCGACCCTTCAATACCGTTCCTTTACATTAGAGGAATTGGCTCTCGCAACTTTGATCCGGGGACGGATGAACCGAATGGCGTATTTATTGATGGGGTATATCAGGGGGAACGTGGTTCGTTTGATGCCGATTTATTCGATGTGGATCAAGTTGCCGTTCTCCGCGGTCCGCAAGGAACGTTGTACGGAAAAAATACGATCGGGGGCGCGATCGCAGTTACAACGAAAGACCCTACCGATCAGTTCACGGCGCGCTTTATGACAGATGCCGGATACGGCGCGACCCCCGGGTCTTGGCTGTACGACGTGGGCGGCGAAGTGTCGGGGCCTATTACCCAAGGGATAGCGGGAACTTTCTCGCTCATCGAAAGAGATAATAATGGCTGGTCGCCGTTTCGAGAGCCCGACATAAGCGAACGAGGCGGGTCTAACATTGAAACGCTAGCACACGGCAAGCTGGTATTCGACTTTGGTTCCTCTGTCGTACTTAAGCTGAATGCAACCTACAGCGACCAAGACGCGGCGCCTCTCGCTTATTCCATAAACACCTACGGTGGCACCGCGGTGCCAATCCCCCTGGCGCCAGGCATTGCACAACCGGCCTTTTCCTCGGATCCCTACAGCCTGGATGCCTATTACAGCGGAATTATCAGGAAACGCATACCTGCGATATCGGCAAATTTAATCTGGAATTTGCCGGGCATTACAGTTTCATCCATTAGTGCATTTGAATCCGAGCACCTGTACTATTTCTGGGACCAATCGGGAGAAGATCTGAACGCATTCGCTTCCAATTTGGGCGAAAACAATCATCAGTACTCGGAGGAGCTTCGAGCAAATGGATCAAGCGGGAGTGTGTTTCGTGACAGCGATGCGTTTACGTGGCTGTTCGGCGTATTTGGTGAGCGTGAACTCGTTCATCGGTATGACACCAATTTCTGGGGTCCAGACGGTCTATTCGGATATCTGAACGGAACGCCTTTCGCCTCTGTTGTTTACATGAACAAGTTTACGACATCGTCGGCGGCATTCGGGCAGTTTGATTATGATGTGACGGATCGGCTGATCCTCACTTTGGGAGGAAGATACAGTCACGACCAATCGAGCGTAGACTATCGACAGACGAATTCGTCGAATAATGTGTTTGCGCAAGCTTTCGCCACACCGTATCAGCTAACTCTACCGTCCAAAATCTGGACGTCGTTCGATCCCACGGCAACGCTCAAATATAAGTTTTCGCCCGGAACCATGGCATATGTGACGTATGCGTCAGGCTACAAATCCGGAGCGTTCCAATATGACGCCGGTTCTGCGGCCATTGCATCAGTCGTGGCCAATCCGGAGCATGTCAAATCGTATGAGGCGGGACTGAAAACAACGTTCCTGGACGGTCGGCTCCAACTCAACGCCGACGGCTTTCACATGAACTATACGGATTTGCAGGTGCTCACCTTTGTGGCTCTTAGTGGAGGCGCTATAGAACCTGCGACATCCAATGCGGCTACTAGCACAATTAACGGAGCAGAGTTTGAGGGCAAATGGGTGCTCGACGAAAATTGGCGCGTCGGGCTGAATTACTCGTACTTGCACGCGGTGTACGACAAATATATTTCTCCGAACGGCGATTTCAGCGGAAATACACTTCCTTTCTCACCGAGACATACTGCCTACCTTACGGTCGATTATCAAAAGCAGCTATCGTTTGGTCACTTTGATGCCAATGTGGGGTACAACTGGCGTGATGCTGTGTTCCAAACACCCGACGATAACAAAGAGTATGCCGATTCGAGCGAGTCACCGCTTGGTTTGTTGGACTCAAAGCTTGCGTTGACGCGGGGACACGTTAAGTATTCTCTTTGGGGTACGAATCTTACCGACCGTCGCTACAGATCGTTGGTGATCGACGTGGCCGGCCTTGCTCAGCGTCAGATTTGGGCCGCGCCGAGAACGGTTGGGCTCCGGCTGGACTTTAACTACTAGGTAGCCCTAACCGCCGGCGTGACGGCATGGTTCGCTGGCGACAACTATCGTTCTGAGCTGCAATGAACAAGCGACGAGTTTATTTCGAGAGCCGTGATGCGCGATTGACATGTTCGTCTTGGATTTAAGGGGACAGGGGGCGGAGACATCAAGATGAAGTTAGTAACTTACCGCGGTGATTCGGGTCCGCGGACCGGCGCTCTAATTGGCGACAAGATCCTAGACCTCCAGCAGGCGCATATTCGTGCTCACGGTGGCGAACACGCAGCTTTGACGACGATGCAGTCACTGATTGAGGCCGACGGGCTTAAGCTCGCGCAGTCGTTAGAGAAATCGCATCGGCCTGAAGATCTAGTCGCACTGAAACCGAGCGGCCACTTGCTTGCGCCCATTCCCGTGCCAATTCAGATGCGCGACGCTCTTTGCTTCTGGGATCATTTGAATGGCGCACTGAGAGCACGGGAGAGGCAAGGCTTCAACGTCGACGAACGCGAACGCGCGCTCAAGGCAACATTTTATCAACGCCCCTTCTGGTATACCACCAATCGATTTTCAGTCGTCGGTCCTGACGAAACCATCACCTGGCCCTCGTATTCAAAGGAAATGGACTACGAGCTGGAGATGGCCATCGTTATCGGCAAGGGCGGGCGCAATATCCCAGTCGACACGGCGCGTGAGCATATTTTTGGCTATTCGATCTTCAACGACTTTTCGGCGCGCGATACGCAACGGCTCGAGGGCGCGTTTGGCATCGGCTTTTCGAAATCCAAGGGATTTGACAACTCGAACGGTCTCGGTCCGTGCATCGTCACAGCGGATGAATTTAACCCCTACACCGCGCGGATGATCTCGCGCATCAACGGCGAAGTTCAATGCGACAGCACTTGTGCAACTATTAATCATAAGTTCGAGGAGGTCATTGCTTGGCTAAGCAAGGATGAACAACTCCACCCTGGAGAAATATTTTGTTCGGGTACGGTGGGTGGTGGGTGCGGTCTCGAAACCGGACGCCTACTGAAGAACGGCGATTTCATAGAGCTGGAAATCGTGGGGATTGGCAAGTTAAAGCATCAGATACGCGTCGCGAACACCGGCGAATAAAGGGAATGTACCCTCAGCGGCAGCGCAGTCATTAAAAGGCTATGGCAGAAGGTCCGCTAAATGGACTGAGGATCGTGGAGTTCGCGGGCATCGGGCCTGGACCGTTCTGCGGGATGCTTCTTTCAGATCTGGGTGCGGAGGTTGTGCGCATCGATCGCAAGGGCGGTGGCCGCGACGCGAAATCGGATATCACCAGCCGCGGTCGCCGGTCAATAGCCCTGGATCTTAAAAATACCGAGGCGACCGAGGCGTGCCTGCGACTTATCAGCCAAGCGGACGCCGTGTTTGAGGGCTTCCGCCCAGGAGTCATGGAGCGCCTAGGGCTGGGACCTGAGGTTGTACTAAAGCGCCAACCGAGACTTGTCTACGGCCGCATGACTGGGTGGGGACAATTTGGTCCCTACGCCCACGCGGCGGGCCACGACATTAACTACATCGCGATAAGCGGCGCCTTGCACTCGATTGGCACTCAGGAGAAGCCAGTGCCTCCACTTAATCTTGTGGGTGATTTTTGCGGCGGAGCACTGTATCTCGCTTTCGGTCTATTGGCTGGCATTATTCATGCGCGCGCGACTGGAAAGGGACAAGTTATCGACTGCTCAATGAGCGACGGTGCCGCCTCGCTCATGGCTATGTTCTACGGGCAAAAGGCTTCGGATCAGTGGCGAGATGCTCGCCGATCCAACAAGCTCGACGGCGGGGCGCATTTTTACGACACCTATCAATGCGCCGATGGTCGCTGGATAGCGATTGGCTCGGTGGAGCCACACTTTTACTCATTGCTACTAGAAAAGACAGGCATTACTTCTCCTGAGTTTCTCCAACAAATGGAATCCGCTGCTTGGCCGGACTTGCGGGCAAAATTGGCGGCCGTTATTGAAACAAAAACACGGGATGAATGGACCGACATCATGAGTGGAACAGATGTGTGTTTCGCTCCAGTTTTAACTATGGCGGAGGCACCGCTAGATCCGCACAATCTAGCCCGCCAGACGTTTGTGAACATTGAAGGAGTGATTCAGCCAGCCCCGGCGCCACGATTCTCAGTGACGCCCGGAGCAATTCAGTTTCCGCCTCATCGAGTCGGTTCGGATAATCTCGCCGCACTCCGCGACTGGGGGTTCTCGGAGACTGAAGTTGATGCGCTAAAGCGCGTGGGTGCGCTTTAGTGGCCGGGCTTTGGTTCGATGAGTTTCGGGTGGGAATGGTGTTCCAGCACCCAATCACACGTACGTTGACCGAGACGGATAACGTCCTTTTCTGCAGCATGACCATGAATCCGCAACCCCTGCATTTGGATGTGGAGTTCGCTGCTAAAAGTGAATTCGGCAAGCCCATCGTCAATTCACTGCTTACCCTCGGGTTGATGATCGGCATTTCCGTCTACGATACGACCTTGGGTACGACAGTCGCGAATTTGGAAATGACTGAGGTCATCTTTCCGGCACCCGTGTTTCATGGTGACACATTACGAATTCGCACGAAAGTGGAGTTCATGCGGGAATGCGTGTCTCGCCCGAGTGCCGGGATCGTCAAATTTCGGCATCGAGCATTTCAGCAGGAAGGACTCGAAGTCGCCAGCTGCCTACGTACCGCAATGATGCATCGGAACCGCGGCGCCGGCGCCAGTGAATAGGCGAATTCTTACGACCGACGTCGCATCGCGCTTTGCGGGAATCGTCGGTCCCCAAGGGGTCGTTCTCGATCCTGCGGGGATGGCGCCGTATCTGAAAGATTGGCGGGGAAAGTTCTTGGGTAGCGCAGTGGCTGTGTTTCGCCCGGCCTCTACCGCGGAGGCAGCGAGTGTCGTGCGCCTTGCACGAGGGCTGGGCCTGGCAATCGTACCGCAGGGCGGTAACACGGGACTAGCGGGAGGAGCAATTCCGGACCGTTCTACGCAGCAAATCGTGGTGGCGTTCGAGCGCATGAACCGGATTAGAGATCTGGATGTTGTGGACAATGTAATCATTGCGGAGGCGGGTTGCATCCTGCGGACCGCTCAAGATCGCGCCGCCGAAGCCGGTCGACTGCTTCCGGTAAGCATAGCATCAGAGGGTAGCGCGCATATTGGTGGAATCGTCGCCACTAACGCAGGTGGCGTGAATGTGCTGCGCTACGGAACCACGCGGCAGCTGGTTTTGGGCGTTGAAGTAGTACTGCCTAGCGGCGAGGTGCTCGATAGGTTGACTCGCTTACGTAGGGACAATGCAGGCTATGATTTGAAACAGCTCTTCATAGGATGCGAGGGAACACTGGGTCTCATCACCGCGGCCAGCCTGCGACTGTTTCCGCGGGTAACACAATCGGCCACTGCGCTGGTGCAGGTGGCGCAGCTGTCAGCGGTGCTGGAGCTGTTTGTGTTACTTAATGAACAGCTGGGTGATTTCCTATCTAGCTTTGAATTGATCTCGGCTCACGCCTATCGGGCGACGGTTGCACAGCTGGGAGATACCCAATGGCCTTTTCGCGACGGGTGGGCAGTCCTGATCGAATTGGGGGTCAGTAGTCCCGCCTGTAATCTTCAGCAGGCCTTGGAAATTGCGTTAGAGGGGGCGCTGGAGCGTGAAATCGCACTTGACGTCGTGATCGCGCAAAATATCGCGCAGGCGCGCGCTTTATGGCGTGTGAGAGAAAGCCTCTCAGAAGGCGAGCGCGCGCTTGGGCCCAGCATCAAACATGATGTATCTGTACCCGTTTCGAGGACAGTCAAGCTCATCGACAACGCCGAGCGCGGTCTGGCGAGCCGTTTCCCAGGGGTGCGGCTGAACATTTTCGGGCACGTGGGAGATGGCAACATACACTTGAACGTCATTCATACCACTCAACAGGCTGCCGATGACCCAAGCTTCGAACGACAAGTGACTAATTTTGTCCACGATCTGGTAGCTGAGGAAGGGGGAGTATCACCGCAGAGCATGGGATAGGCCAACTACGCGTGGACGAGCTCAGGCGCTGCCAATCGCCCGTTTCGTTTGAATTGATGCAACAGCTCAAAGACATGTTGGATCACGAGCAATTGATGAATCCCGGGAAGATATTCAACCGACGAATTGTGCGCGGCACAGAACTCTGAGGCTGCCAGTGGACGCACGATTAATAGTTATTAGACAACTGAGCAACGATGGATTAGAGTTGAATAACAATTTCGGTAAATTTGGCGCACACCCATGTCTCAACGTATCAATGCTTCGCTCCCCGTCTGGCGAATACTGAGCCCATCGTGACGGGGAAGTTGGAGGGCAAAGTCGCACTGGTGACGGGCTCGTCGCGCGGAATTGGGCGAGCGATCGCGGAGGCATTCGGTCGGGAAGGCGCAAAGGTCGTGGTTAACTATGTCTCGAACTCGACCGCCGCTCAGGCGGCCGTCGCCGCTATCAAAGCTTCGGGGTCAGACGCTTTTGCGATCCAAGCAGATACGACGGAGCCTTCGGCGATGCGCCGCTTATTCGAGGAGGCCGACCGAGCATTTGGGGGGCTGGATATTGTCGTCAACAATGCCCACCCGGGCGGCGGCGTGGGCGTTCTTGCCGAAGTGAGCGAGGCGACCATTGACTCTCAATTAGCGGTATTAAAGGGCTACGTGGTTGCATTGCAAGAAACGTCGCGCCGCATCCGCAAGGGTGGCTCGGTCATTAACATATCTTCTGGGCTTACCCGAATGGCGGTGCCGCAATTTGCGTTGTACTCGTGCGTGAAGGCCGCAGTCGACCAGCTCAGCCGTTCCCTCTCACGCGAACTGGCCTCTCGCGGAGTGCGTGTTAATACACTGGGTCCTGGCTTGACCCGTACAGAGCGAACCCCTGCCGTCGACAAAAACAATCCGACCGGCACGGGGCCGCCGAGCGAACATACGCCGTTCACACGTCCCGGCGAGCCGGACGAGGTTGCCGATGTCGCCGTGTTCTTGGCATGCAATGACTCACGGTGGGTCACTACACAAATTCTGTACGCGAGCGGCGGAGCTATTTATGCGCAGTAGGTCTGCGCCGCTTGCACCTGTCGTGTGAAGAGCGACGCAATGCCAGTTCGCGCTCATGGCGAGAATGTGCATGTTGAACACAACGGTTTCGTGGCCATCGTCACCGTCGATAGGCCACCATACAATCATGTCACATCCACGTTGCTGGCGTACTTGGCCGACGCTTTCGAAGCTATTGATGAGATGCACCAGATTCGCGCCACGGTGCTTCAGACGGAAGGTCGCAGCTTTTGCGCGGGCGCCGATCTAAATCGCGAAGATGATGCGTTAGGCCCAATCAGTGGCGGCATAAGCCCCCTTTATGGTCATGCTGTCCGTCTCTTCGAAGTTCGCAAACCCATAGTGGCGGCCATACAGGGTGCAGCTGTTGGTGCAGGCCTTGGTTTGGCTTTAGTCGCTGATTTTCGGGTAGCGGCGCCGGAGGCACGCTTCGCAGCAAACTTCGTGTCATTGGGCATCCATCCAGGATTTGGTCTGACCTACACGCTGCCCCGCACGATTGGTCAACAATCGGCAAACCTCCTATTACTCACCGGTCGACGGATTAAAGCGCAAGAGGCAAAGGCGTTGGGTCTGGTCGACCAATTGGTGCCGCTGGTCGAACTTCGCGCCAACGCGCTGTCGCTTGCCGAAGAGATTGCAGCAAACGCACCTCTCGCCGTAACCGCAACTCGCTCCACTCTAAGAACTGGTATCGCTGCGGCGATCGGTGCACAAATGGTGCTGGAAGATGCCGAACAGAAACGCCTGCGCGTCACCGAAGATTTCGCCGAAGGTATCCGTGCTGTGCATGAGCGGCGCTCTGGAGATTTTCGTGGCCGATGAACAGGAAGCCTGTTGAACCTGCTCGCCAACAAGGTGGTCGCCGTTATCGGAGCCGGACGAGGTATTGGACGTGGTATCGCAATGATGTGCACGAGCGAGGGCGCTTGTGTAGTTGTAAATGACTACGGTGGCGCCGATGACTCAGGCCACGATCTTGGACCTGCGCACGATGTGGTAACGGAAATCGAGGCATCAGGTGGCTCCGCCGTCGCAAATACTTCAAGCATCTGACCGGGGATCGCCTGCAAGGGAATATTCGATTGTGTTGGAGTAGGGCGGCAACCTTTGCCGAGAGCCCTGTTTTATTCACCAAGATAGCGTCGAGCCACTTCAACGGATATGTAGTTGCATGCCGATGATCTAGAGCCTTTTTCGTCGCCCCGAGCTTCCTACCCCCAGCGCCACCAACGTCCGCTGTTGTCCATCGACCCCCGCCAAGGAAGGGGCTGAAAATAAAACAACAATAGAGGGCCGCAATTAAGTCTAGCTGAGGATGCGTAAATGACATCTAATTCGCCACCTCGCTTCACCGCAGCAGTGAATGTGTACTATGTGTCCGAAGGCGGCGGCTACCAGTGTCAGGTCTCGGAAAGTCAATTCCAGGAAAACAATCACCGCTAGTGACCGACGACTTGACGAACTACACGTAGGAAATTCTCGCCCATAATCTTGCGAATATCGCCGTCGGAATAACCCCTCTGCAATAGCGCAGCGGTCAACGCAGGCATCTTTGAGACGTCTTCCAGACCCCTAGGGACAATTTCGATCCCGTCAAAGTCGCTGCCAATTCCGACGTGATCGATTCCGGCGGTCTTAACAATGTGATCTATGCAGGCGACCGCGTCCTCAATCGTCGCTGAGCCCACAATCGGGCTCTCTTCGCCGCTTTCCTTCCAGTCTTGAACCGCGTACTCGTCCAGTGCGGCGCCCGTCATTTCAGGTTCGCGTTTGTTGTGAGCGGCGATCATTTGGCGCGCAAGCTCAGCATCTTTTTGATTCAAAAAGGCGGAATAGAAATTCACGCCAACTACTCCACCATTCTTCGCCAATGCGCGCAGCATGTCGTCCGACATGTTGCGAGGAAAGTCCGCCAATGCACGGCACGAGGAATGCGAGGCTATGACCGGCTTGCTGCTGACCGCCAGTGCGTCATAGAACGTTTTATCTGAAACATGCGATACGTCGACGATCATGCCGATTCGGTTCATTTCGCGCACGACGCCCTTGCCGAAATCCGTCAGACCATTGTGATCGGGGGGACCCGTGGCCGAATCCGCCCAGCTGTTGCTGCGGAAGTGCGTCAGAGTCATTGAGAGGATGCCGATGCGCCGATACATGCGAAGGACGGCAAGGTCCTCCGAAATCTGATGACCGCCTTCAATGGTGAGCACGGCAGCAATCTTCCCCTGTTGGACCAAGTGTTGAATATCTTCGGCGCTCGTGGCGAGCCCGATCTGGTCGGGGTATTTGTCGAACACCTCCTGCATCTTGTCGCGAAAATCGAGGGTTCGGCGAACCGCCTCTGAACCCTTGTAGTACATGGGCACCCAGAGCGCAAAGAATGGCACGTGCATGCCGCCTTCGCGCAGCCGCGGCAAATCGACCGAACCCTTCGAAGATCGCACGCCAAGATCGGCGCCAGAGAGCAAGAGGCGCTGAACTGTGTCGTTGTGCGCATCGACGCCGAGCACGTGCTGCTGCAGCTGGGCGGCACGAGACTCGACCGGCGTTTCAGCTTGCGAGATGCCCGCGGCGGACAGTAGTGTGACAAGAACGAATAAAACCCTGGTCATGTTGCTCCCCAATATTGCTTGCGTGCGGCGTCAAAATCGCGCGCATTGTACCCGTTGGACAGGAATTTGCCGGCTAGTCAGCCCGCATGGCGAAGTTGAAACCGTCAACCGGCTGGCTACCAAGGGGCGGTATTTGGTGGTCATGACCCGCTACGCGCGAGTACAACCATGGACGCGCCTGCGCGAGCCAATCCAAGTGCAATGGCGCGGGCTAGCGTGCATTGCTCGTGGATACTACCGGATGCTACGGTCGTCCCCTTCGGCAGGCATCTCGATGCCGTCACCGACTGCAATTGGCCCGACCTGAGCCGGTCGCGCGCCCCGAGCTCCCCACCCCCAACACCACGAACGTCCGCTGCGGTCCGGGAAAGTCGCTGAAAATTCGGCACACAAAAGCGAAGAGGATAAAAGGCCGAAACCCACCGCTCACGGGGCGTAATCGACACCTAATCCGCCACCTCACAAAGAACTAATTAAGGATCTACCGCAAGATTACAGATGCATTGCAGGTATGGTCTGTCGTAGGCGCCGTCGGTGTCGCCTCACCCTCGGCAGCGACAGCGGATAGGAATCGAGTTGAGGCAACCAGGGTGGCAGTTGGCCAGGCCTTTACTTTGGTACTCAGGATGGCATCCCTTCCTAGCGAATCGTCACCAGCATCGATTTCAGGGAACGTCCTCGTTTGAATTTCAGGAGCGCAGTGTCAATCGGTTAGTCGTCCTCTAACTGTCCTCTAACGGGTCAGTGCTTGCAATTGTCGGGTCGTTTTCCGGTCGGCGGGGCTTTGTCCCACTGAGGGTGCTGAGGCAACCAGACCGTGTTAGTCCACGGCCGCGCTCGAAGGATTGACGCGGGCCATAGCCCGGGAGGCGGGTCCATTCAACGTGCGCTGCAACGCCGTGCAACCGGGTCTGATGGATAACGCGCGGTTGGCTCGAATTATCAGTCGCGTCGCGCAGCAAAGCGGCAAATCGACAGCGGAGATCGAGGCAGAAGCCCTGTCAGTCGTGTCCATGCGCAGCAAAGTGCAGATGAGCGAAGTGGCGGACATGATCTATTTTCTGTGCTCCGACGCCGCTCGGCACGTAACGGGCCAGATTATAAGCGTCGATGGCGGTGTCGAGTGGGAGGCATGATAGTCGACGAGTCCGATAAGGTGCCTGCCGTCAATCATGAGGGCAGGCGCCCGGAGTCGGTAAAAGGAAACTATGCTGAGGTTTTATGACTGCCTCACGGCCCCCAGTCCGCGGCGTGTGCGCATGCTTATCGCCGAGAAGGGCATTGAGCTCGAGACGATTCAGGTCGATCTCGCAAAAGGTGAGCATCTGAGCGATGCCTTCCGGGCGATAAACCCCCAACGAACGGTTCCGGTGCTCGAGCTCGACGACGGGACGAAACTGCTCGACTCGAACTCGATCAGCTTGTACCTCGATGAGGTTTTCCCCGAGCCGAACCTAACCGGTACGAATCCGCAAGAACGCGCCGTCATCGCCATGTGGCAGCGTGATATGGATCTCAACGGTCTGCTAGCTGTTGCGGAATGCTTCCGCAACAGCTCCAAGGGATTTCGGAACCGGGCGCTAACGGGCACTGTCGACTACGAGCAGATCCCGGAGCTGGCCGAGCGTGGCCGCCGACGTGTCCGTAGGTTCTTCGTCGATCTTGATTGCCGCTTGGCCGACAGTGAGTATCTGGCCGGCGGGCGATTCACCGTTGCCGATATCACGGCGTTCGTCTCGGTCGAGTTCGCCCGCGCCATTAAAGAGTACATACCGGATGGCGCCATCAACCTCAAACGATGGCGCGATGCAGTGGCTGCGCGCCCGAGTGCGCGGGCCTGACTGGGGGAACTGTTACCCCTCAATCAGGAAGGGCGGCGTGTGCTCGATTCCCTCCCTGCCGGTGAGGTCATCCGATCAGCGCATGGCCCGTTGTGGCCTAGAACATGGAGTGTTTTTTCGACAGGTTTTTCGTCGGCATGGGTTGCCCGACCGCCCAATGCTCGGTGATCAAGCCGTCGATGACCTTGAAGATATCGGCATAGGCGATTCCGGGCGTACCGGGTTTGAACGTCACTCGGTGGTACACCATAACCAGAGGGCCCTCGGCGATGACCAGGTAAATGTCATCGTGCGCTCCTTCCCCCGGCTTCCAGCCCCGCTTGCTGAATACGTCGATCATGGCCTGTTTATCGCTGCTGGTTCCGGGAACGGCAAATTCCGGGTTCCTTTCGATGAAACCATCCGACAGATATTTCTTCAACGCGGCGACGGGATCATGATCGATGAAGCCCATTTGATCGAACGCGTTGACGATGGCCTTCGGCGACTTGTCCCCCGGCGGGGACGCGCGGTCGGCGTCCGTTTGCACCGGCAACGAGGCATCGAAGCTGAAGGCGTCCGCTTCCGTCGGGTGCTGCGCCGCTGCTGTCGCGTCGACTTGAGCGTAGTGCGCGGCGCTGCGCGCCCCGGAGCTCGAAGTGGACCAAAGTGTGAGGGCGACCGGCGTTGCGATTCCGCCGGCAATGCACAAGGCATGAACCCATAATTTCATGTTCTCGATATCTCCGTGCGGCCGGCGAATAGCTTCCGCAGCCCTACAGTTTGCGGATCGCCGTTATTGAACACCAGCATGGGAAGGAACCTGTCGAGGTGACCGAGTGCGATCAGACCATTGAAGGCGATAACCAGAATGCTCACCATGATCGCAAACGGGTCGCCGATGGCGAACAAATTGATATAGGCAATCGAAAATGAGACCGGAAAGGCCGCCACCACGGCCAGAGGCACGAATCTGTTGGCCAACAGGGCCACGCCGACGGCAATTTCGACCCCCTTGATGACCGCAAACAAACCGCTGTGAATCATCGCGCCTATGAACTCGTGCGCGAGAACCGAGGAACCGGATGGAAATCGAAAAAAGTTGAAGAAGTAATTCGAGCCGTGAAACAGGAACCACCCGCCGAAGAAGAATTGCACGGCGTAAACCGCAATCATGAAGCATCGGTCGCTCCTCGGGTGCGTAGCGGGTGCCATGGTCTCGCTCAACATATTCGCCATCCTCATAGGGGTCGTTCGGCCACTATGATAGTCGCGGTGCCGAATTAGCGCTAGTCAATTGTGCTAGGCAATTTTAGTTGAATCGATGCAGCCCGGTGCTGGTCCGCAAGACCATCGTCAGGCACTGAGTACTCGCGCAATCACCTTTCGAAGCCAGATGTTGCCTTGGTCCTCGTGAAAGCGTGCGTGCCAATGCAGCTTGACAGCATACGTGGGCAGCTGAATCGGCGGAGCGAACATCTTGACCTTCTCCTGATCAGCCAGCGCTTCTCCCAGCCTTTGCGGCACCGTGGCCAGGAGTTCGGTCTTGGAGACGAGTCGCGCGACACCCAAGAAGCTCGGAACTCGAAGCACGACATTGCGGTCGACTCCCCGCTTCTCGAATTCCCGGTCGACGATCGAGTGACCTGTACCTGAGGTTGACACGACGACATGGCCTTCCTTGCAGAAGGCTTGCCGCGTCAGAGCTTTCCGAATACGCGGATGATGCAGTGCTGCGAGGCAGACAAAGTCTTGCCTAAAGAGAGTCTGCTGGTAAAAACCGGCCTCGAGGCTCGGCATGTAGCCGACAGCGAGATCGACGTCGCCTGACTCCAGTCGATGGGCGCTGTTGCCAGAGATGTGCTCGGCCTCGATCGCCACACCGGACGCCAGCCGCCGTAGCTCGTTGATGAGCGGCGGCAACACGACGATCTCGCTGATGTCCGTCATGCAAATGCGGAATCGGCGCGCCGCGGTCGCCGGATCGAAGCCGCTGCGGTGGCTGTCCGGCGAGGACAGTTGCTCGAAACACTGCAGGATGTCGGGATACACCCGGTTCGCATACGGGGTGGGTTCCATGCCGCGCGAGGTGCGGGCGAAGAGCGGGTCGCCGAAGTGGCGGCGCAGTTTGCTTAAGACTCCGCTGACGCGGGCCTGTGCCATGCCGAGCCTCTCCGCCGCCAATGAGACGCTGCGAGTCCTGTGGATCTCGATGAATACGCCCAGCCAGTAGATGTCGAGCTTGGCCATATTAGTATCTCAAAACGATATGGAGATTATACCTTCTTATGTCTTTTCAGGATATCACTTCGGGAAGACACTAGCTCCAAGAGGTAGGGTGTGCAGTTCTTTCTCAACGGTTTTGGGTCGGGCGACCCGAACATTTCCGATGCGGCGAAAACTCGCGGAACACCGCGGGTTCCAGATGCCATTGCGGAGCAAGTCGATGTGCTGATTGTCGGCAGCGGGCCGACGGGTCTAACGTTGGCGGCGCAACTTGCCGCATTCCCCGGCATCACGGCACGGATCGTGGAGCAAAAGGCCGGTCCCCTCAAGATCGGCCAGGCGGACGGAATCGCCTGCCGAACGATGGAAATGTTTGAGGCCTTTGGATTCAGCGAACGGGTCCTCAAGGAATCTTACTGGGTCAACGAAACGTGCTTCTGGAAGCCCGACGATACGCGCCCGGAAAACGTCGTTCGCAGCCGGGTGATCCAGGACGTTGCAGACGGCGTGTCGGAATTCCCGCATGTCATCCTGAACCAGGCGCGTATTCACGACTTCTACTTGGACGTGATGCGTCACGCTCCGGCGCCAATCGAGCCTGACTACTCGAGACGCCTCGTCGATCTCAAAATTGACCAATCTCTTGTCGGCAACCCATCGTCCTACCCGTTGACCGCACGCTTAGAGCGAGTTGAGGGATCGAAGGCCGGAACCGTAGAGACCGTTCGGACTCGTTACATCGTCGGGTGTGACGGCGCCCGCAGTGCCGTGCGCGGCTTTCTGGGCCTCACACTTGAGGGCGATTCGGCGCGGCAAGCCTGGGGCGTGATGGATGTTTTGGCGGTCACCGACTTCCCCGACATCCGCCGCAAGTCCGCGATTCACTCGGCCAAGGAAGGCAGTATGCTGATTATTCCCCGCGAGGGCGGGTACTTGGTTCGCTTGTACATCGAGTTGGATAAACTCGCCAACAACCAGCGCGTCACACAGCTCAATGTGACCACCGATGATTTGATCAGCGCGGCGCAACGAATCCTCAAACCCTACACGCTGGATGTGAAGGAAGTTGCCTGGTGGTCGGTGTACGAAATTGGCCAGCGGCTGTGCGGGCGATTCGACGACTTGCCTGATGACGCCGGCGCCGACCGGTTCCCGCGGGTCTTCATCGCCGGGGATGTCTGCCACACCCACAGCCCGAAAGCGGGACAAGGGATGAACGTTTCGATGCAGGACACGTTCAACCTCGGTTGGAAGCTTGCCTCAGTACTCCTCGGCCGTGTCTCGCCGCGTTTGCTTCGCACTTACTCCGCGGAGCGCCAGTCCGTCGCTAAGGAATTGATCGACTTTGATCACAAGCTCTCGCGCATGTTCAGCGCTCGCCCCAAAGGATCGGCCGCCGCCGGCGACGACGCGGTCGATCCTAAGGAGTTTCAAGACTATTTCGTCCGCCAGGCTCGGTTTACCGCGGGCACCGCGACACACTACAGACCGTCTATGATCACTGGCGACTCAACTTATCAGGATTTGGCGAAGGGTTTCACCGTGGGAATGCGCTTTCACTCCGCAGCGGTGATCCGGATGGCGGACGCGAAGCCTGCGCAGCTCGGTCACACCGTGCGAGCCGACGGCCGCTGGCGATTCTTTGCGTTCGCCGACACCGACATGCCGACCCATCATTCATCGCGATTGTGGGTGCTTTGCGAGTTTCTGCAGCGATCACAGGATTCGCCCGTGCGCCGATACACACCTGCCGGCGGCGACATCGATTCTGTGATCGAGACAATCGCGGTTTGCCAGCAGGCGCACGGCGAACTGACGGTTGAGGGAATGCCGTCCCTGCTTCTGCCTCGTAAGGGCCGCTATGGTCTTATCGATTACGAGAAGATCTATTGTCCGGATATCAGGCGCGGCGATGACATCTTCGACTCGCGTGGCATCGACCGTAAACGGGGAGCCGTGGTCGTCGTGCGACCCGACCAGTATGTGGCGGAGGTCCTGCCGCTCGATGCGCACGATAAATTGGCAAAGTTTTTTGACGGCTTCATGCTGAGCCGCGAATCCCTTCAAGTGTGATCGGGCACCGCTTCATCGGCGGCCAGCAGCCGCTTGAGAATCTCGTTATAGCGCGCGACCGGCCGGTCCATCGCCAGCATCCGCATCGATCGACCCGGGGAACGGTCAATCGAGCATTGTTGAGCCTCGATGATTGCCTTGTCTTCGCGAAACGCGGTCGCGCCGATATTGAAATAGGTGTTGCGGTTTTCCGCCTCTTTCGACCAGGGCCCAAAGTTGAAGAATAGCCTGGTCTTGCGCGCGGTCAGCGGCGTGACCATCTGACAGGTGCATCGCGCAAGTATCGGCTCCTCGGTTGGTTTGCCCTCGCCGGTGCGCTGATTTACGCCCTGCCCGTAACACCTCGTCCTCAGGATGAAGATGCCGGGCGCCAGAAACTCGTTGATGACCCAATCGTCGGAGGGTTGCGCCCCATTGTACGGATTGGATGCCCGGTTAAGATGCCAGCGCTCGATATGGACGCCTCGTTCCAATTCGGTGAGTTGCGGCGAACTCTCCGCCCGAGTCATCACCTTGAGTACCTTCTGATCGCCGGCGCCGAAGGTATTGGCATGTACGAATGGCGCGTGCGAAAGATCAAGAAGGTTGTCGCAAACCAATCCGGCGCTCGCCTCAATATCGAGGTGAGAGCTTACCAGCGCCCACTCGGGATCGTCCGGTCCACTGATCGGGGGAATCAACGCCTCATCGGCCTTCTGGGGTGCGCCCATCCAGATCCAAGCACCACCATGTTTTTCGACGATGGGGTAGCTGCGCACACGGATACTGGATGGAACGCGGTCCTGACCCGGAATCTCTACGCAGCGTCCGTCCGGCGCAAACTTGAGTCCGTGATACATACAGCGAATGTCATCGCCTTCCCTTCGTCCCACCGATAGCGGTGCGAGCCGGTGGCAGCACCGATCCTCGAGTGCCGCGAGGACGCCGTCGGCCTTGCGGTATACGACAATCGCCTCTGCCAACAAGGTGCACGCCACGATGGCGTCCGCGGAGAAATCGGTTGACCATCCGGTCATATACCAACAATTGCGAAGAAACATTGGTTGCCCCCTTTCTTGCGAGGATGAGCCCGGGTTGTCGTTTATTGAAACTTCTCGAACTGACGAAGATCTTCGCCATTGTGAAACCCGGGCAGCTTCCAACCGTCCAGATCGTATTCGCTCATGCATTGCTCGACGAAGGCGTCGAACGCCTTGGCTTGTCCGGTTTTCAGCGCCCGCAGCAGTGGGCCGATGAGCACGTCTTCATGACCGCCCAGATAATTCCGTTCATACAGCTCGTGACGAGCACCGAACTCGCTGCTCACGGCATCCCAGAGAAGTTTCATGGTCTTCGATCGCTCCTCGGCGCCGACACCGCCCGAACCGCGCAGATAAGTTTCCAAATAGGGACGCAACTCCTCGTTGCGAAAATCGGCCGCGTTCGAATTGAGATAGATAAGGCTGGAGCTGCACACTTTCTGAACGATATCTCTCATGCGCGTGTAAATCAGCGGACCCAGTCCGCGCAGGGTCATGCCATAGGTTTCATTGAAGGTGATGAAGCCGTTCGGGAGCGGGTCAGGATGCGCGATCATCGATTCCGTGAGTCCCCAGCAGGTATTGCGCCACATGATCAGCTCGCCGATGAGCGTCTGCACCGAACGCATGTCGGAGGTTCCGGCGAGCTTGGCCGCCTTGAGGACGAGACCAATGATGAATTCCAATTTGATGGAGAGACGCGTGAAACTCTGCAGGCACACGCGGCCGACTGTGTTTGATTTGGCGATCAGATTGTCCGCGCGCTCGACGTCGCCGTAGAAAAATACGTTCTCCCAGGGAATGAACGCATTGTCGAACACCAGAATGGAGTCGTTTTCGTCGAGCCGACTCGAGAGTGGATAGTCGAAGGGACTACCGCTCGATGCCGCGGCAAATTCATAGGAGTGCCTGCAAATCAGCTTGACGCCCGGTGTATCCATGGGTGCGATGAAGGCCAGCGCATATTCCCGTTTCTTGAGCACGCCGCGGTTGTGGGCACAGAAATTGGCCTGCGTGAGAACCGATCCGGTGGCGACAACCTTGGCGCCCTTGACGATCAGGCCGGCGTCGGTTTCCTTGACCGCATGAACGAACACATCGTCCACCTCGTCGGGCGGACGGTGCCGGTCGACGGGTGGGTTGACGATTGCGTGATTAAGAAACAGCACCTTTTCCTGCGCCTCGCGATACCAGCGCAGGGCCACGTCCTGATGCGGCGCGAAATGTTCCGGCACGGCGCCAAAGATTCCCGTAAAGGCTGCCTTGTAGTCGGGGGTGCGGCCCATCCAGCCGTAAACCATTCTCTGCCACCCGGCGATCGCGTCGCGCGAGGCGATCAGGTCTTGCTGCGTTCGAGGTGCCTTGAAGAACGCATGGGTGAAGCTCCCATTTCCCGTGTCGGTGGGAGTGGTTAACGTCTTGCTCGTCGCCGGATCATGCAACGCGTCGTAGAGCCGCGCGATCGATTGCGCCGAATTGCGAAAGGCGGGGTGCTTGGTGACGTCTTTGACTCGCGCGCCATAAATCCAGATCTCTCGATCATCGCGCAATCCCGCTAGGTACTCGGCTCCGGTGGGCGGCCGGCTCGGAGTGCTCCCCAAGTGCTCGGTGGTGGAACGCTCGCTGCGCGACTGCTGCACGTGAATTCTCCTAGAACTTCGATTAGTAAGCTATAGGAAGATATTATATAGGAATATATGAGTTAAGAATATATGGCAGTATGCGGCGCATCTAGAGGAGAAACGGGACATGACTGTTGCATCGCAGCAAAAAAATCAGAGTCCGCCAGGCATCGGTGTCCACGGATGGAGTCCGGGCTCAGTGGTGCATCGGGCCGACAGAGCTTTTGCGCGGGCCCTGGAAGCTCGCCTCGCACAATTCGATATCTCCATGGGCATGTATCATTTTCTTCGGCTGCTATGGATCGCCGACGGCGGCAACCAGAAACAATTGGGTGAAGAGGCGGGATTGCGGCCATCAACCACCGGCGTGGCGCTCGACAACATGGAACAGCGCGGTCTGATCGACCGGCACCGCAATCGCACGGACCGCCGCATGGTCAATGTGTTTCTCACCGACAAGGGCAGAGCTCTACGCGATCGAATTTTTCCGGAACTGGCGGAACTCAATCGTATCGCGCTCCAGGGTCTCGACCCTGTCGAATGCGCGCAATTGAAAGACCTTTTGACCCGCGTTACGCAATCGCTCGAGGCGTTCGCCGCAGGGGTGCGATAGGCAATGGGCATATCTCGTGCCTCGACGCCGAGCGTCATCCAAATACGAGTTTTGCTGCTGATTCTGGCGCTGTTCTTCGTGGACGGCATGGACACGCAAATGGTCGCCGTAGCGCTTCCCGCCCTGATCGCCGATTGGGCCACACCGGCGTCGAGATTTGCACTTGCGCTTGCCATCGGACACGTTGGCGCGGGGCTGGGCGCGCCCATCGGGGGCGTGCTCGGTGATCGGATTGGCCGCAAGAGGACCATCATCATCGGCGCGCTGTTATTTGGATTCGTTTCGGTTTTTCTGGCGTTGATCACCAGTGTGAACGAACTCGTGGTGCTGCGTTTCGTTGCGGGCTTGGGTCTAGGCGGATGCATTCCACCGGCGATCACGCTGTTGACGGAAAGATTTTCGACAGGTCGTCGTGGCACCGTGGTTGGATTGGCGCTGTTGTGTACGCTCATCGGTGTTGCTGCGGTGGGATTCCTAGCCGCAGCCGTCATGCCACTTTACGGCTGGCGCACGCTATTCGTGATTGCTGGTCTTCTGCCCATAGGGCTTGCTGTGGCGATGATGCCGCTGCTGCCGGAATCAACCAGCTTCCTGGAGCGGATTTCACCTGCGGCGCACGCTTCCGCACAGAGGCATTCTCCGGGGTCCACGGTATCGCCCCCGAGTGCGCGAGCGTCCGGCTCCTGGCTGGAGATTTTCCGGGAAATGCGTTCGCTTGGCGTTGCCAAGGCTGCCAGCTTCCTGTGCGTAAGTTTTGCGTTTACTTATGTCGCCATGTCCTTCGTGTTGACGTGGCTTCCGACACTTCTATCGAGTGAAGGCTTTTCATTGCGGGTCGCGAGCAGCGCCTTGTCGGTCTGGAGCATCGCGGGCATGGCAGGCACTTTCATCGCAGGGTGGGCAGTCGGCAAAATTGGTTGGCTGCGCACCACGACCGGGCTTGCCTGCTGCGCGATGGGCGGTGCTTTACTCCTGGCACTCTCTGCCCCCCGTCCGTCCGACGGCTCCATCGCAATCATCACGCTTTACGGCCTGCTCGCGATAACCGGATGCATGTTGAACGGACTGATCACCGCGCTCTATGCGGCGGCGACGTATGTTTTTCCTACCGCGGTTCGTTCGACGGGCGTTGGTACCGCGGCCATGGCGGGTCGAATCGGTGCGATCAGCGGCGCGCTCTTAGGTGTGCGCGCACTCAAGCTCGATGGTCTCACCGGCTTTTTTCTGGCGACGGCGGCGGTCCTGCTGATCGCGGCTCTCTCTCTCAGAACAACGGGCAGGGCGCACGCCGCGGAGCCGCATCACGAAGAGGGGTAATTCAATCAATAGCAAACCCGCATAAGGAAACCACCACGGCACGGGGTGCGACGAACGAATCCAAAATGGCTGCGATACCCGCGGATTATCACTGATCCTTTCGAGCCCACGTGCGTTCATCGTGGGTCGCGATGGCGTTTAGGCAGCGATTAGTTCTACTCAATCATAGGCCAGATCGACTACCTATCCAGGAGAAATTCACGCTAGAGTGATTGGTACGTCGATGTGCGTTACGAATGCCTAGGAACGCCATGAAACAAGAGTTCATCCTTGCGGTGTTCGCCGCACTAGTCGCAGTCGGTTCCGAAGCTGGAGCGCCCGCGACCTCGCTAGTCGAAGACTTTGAGTCACACGGCCAAGCCGACCTGCGCGCGGTGTTTGCCAGCCGCTTGCCGATTCAAGTGATGCTCGCGACCCCTCCGAGCGGCTATGAATTTCGTCAACCGCGCAAGTTAACGGTTTGTTGGGATCCTGCCGAACGGGTCGCCACGGCGTCCGCGTCGTACCGACCAGGAAGGCAGGAAGGATAGTGTCCGATCAGATTCTGGTAACGGGAGGTCGCGGCCTCTTAGGCCGGGCTTTGAGTGCAATGGGTGCGACACATGTCCATGCGGTCGGCCGCCGCGAAGTCGACATTACGAATCTCGATGAGATCGAGCAACGATTGCTTCTCGGTCGGCCCGCCGCCGTCATCAACACCGCCGCGCTCAGCGGCATCGAAGCATCCGAGGCGGACCCCAACGCCGCGCGTGCCATCAACGCGGACGCTCCAGCGAGATTGGCCGAGTTCTGCGCGCGAAGGATGAGAGCGAGTCTGTGGCCGTCGCCGAGGATCAGATCGGGTCACCGACACCCATCTTTTCAGCTGCACGTCGGCTGCTCGATCTAGCGCGGTTAATGATCGCTGGAAATCGCGTCCCTTCGATTCTGCATCTTGCGGGTTCGCCTCCGACCTCCCGGGCCGCCTGGGTCAAGTACTGCTTTGAGGCGATCAGGCGAGCAGGGGGGCGCGTTCCGCTGCTGCAACCGGCTTTACTAGCGACTTTTCAATCGATCGCAAGGAGACCCACCTTTAGCGCATTGGATTGCAGTCTCGCCGCCGGGCTTTTTGGCGCGCCTCTGGATTGGCGCTCGGCGGTCGATGAGTTGCTGAACGAACCAACCTTCTCCAAAATCGAGTACGCCAATCGCTCGCATTACATCCGGCAATAACGCGGAACAGAGAGAACCTATGAAACGGCCATTCCGACCTCGCACGCACTGGATTGTATGGTTGACGATTGTCGTAATCGCAGTCGCCGCGCTGTTGAGCTTCGAGCAGGGCACGATCACTCGATATTTCAAATAGCGTCACGTCAGCGGCCCAGGGCCTTGTCAGTCCACAGCGGCATCCGCAAGAATTTGCGCAAGTTTCCGAGGCATTGAGGCGAATGGGGAATGACTGGAGGGAAGATCGATAACATGGAATCGGTTTTCGGGCGTCAACTCGTCCGCCTCGCGTATCATCATCGACTGAATCGCAGGCGAGAGCGCACGGTCAAGCGTGCAGCGGACATAGGTGCGAGGAATTCTGCCCCACCGCTCCTTGGTAACGGCAATTTCGCCGATCCAAAACGCCAGCGGTAAGTCCGCGGTGAGCGCGCGGGCAAAGGGCAGGAAATCGTCGAATGCGACATCGTTGTAATAGGCCTGGCGCAACGCTTCGAGATAGGGCGTATCACCGCTCGGATCGATCCGAACCACTCCGGTGGCCGCAGGGTTGCCGATGAACAGCTTGTCGCCGTACCCGGTGCGCCATTCGGGCAACTGTGCGTATGCGGCGGGCGACTTCAATCCGATGGGCGCATGGCCGCTCACGTACACGAGATGGCCGATCAGTTCGGGTGCGAGTTCCGCCGCAAGGGTAATGATGACCCCGCCGATACTATGACCGACAAGAACGGGTTTGACGACTCGCTCAGCCCGGAGCGCCTCGACCACGGCCATGGCCGCGTCCTGCACGCTTACGAGCGCTACCGTTGAGGGTGCGTCGTGATCAATCGGCGCCGGCCCATTCACACCATGTCCGGGAAGATCGATCGCGAGACCTCGCCTGCCGAGTTCGCGCAGAGAATTCACGACCGATTGCCAATGCTGCGCATTGTGCCATGCGCCATGGATCAGAAGCAGCGTCGGCTCGCTGCGCACTGACGGTGGCTTTTTTTCTTGAGACGCTTGCCGGGCGGCTGCAGGATTGCTCATACATATCTCCGACTGGGACGATTTGCCCATGAACTTAGAAATCTCGGCTGACGCGCACCCCATAGGTGCGCGGCGGATCGTAATAGGATAAATAGGTGCCGGCGAGCACGAACTGAGCGCTGCGAATCGCATGGTTCTCGAGATTGTCGCCGAAGGCGTCGATCGACCATTTGCCGGAGGATGATTTATACGTGATGTCGACCGACGATTTCGAATAGGCGTCGACTCTGTCAATGGGTAAGTTGAATTCACGCAGGAACACATGGCTCTGGTAATAGACGGAACCGCTCGGGCTCAGCAGTCCGCCATCGGGAAGTGTGAAGTCGTGTTGATAGCGCAAACGTGCGGAGAGTTTCGGCGCCTCAGGTAGTGAATGGCCGGCGAGGCTTGGATAGATGATGTTGGTTTGCGCGTCGACCGCCTTCTGAAATCGATCATAGGTGGCATGCAGGATATCTACGAAACCTGAAAGCCGATCGTGAGTCGTTGCGATCCAAGTAGGCTCGAACTCGGCGCCGTAGATCGAGGCGGCCGCCGCGTTCGCGGTCAACTGCCCGATCGGCTGCTGGACCTGGGTAACCTGCAGATTCTTGTAATCCATGTAAAAGAAATCCGCATTGAATTGCAATCGAGAATCGTACCCCTTGGTTTTGAAGCCGATCTCATAGTTCGTCACATCCTCCGGCTGATAGGGTGGGGGAAGGTGCCCAGGAGAATTTGCGTCGCTCAGACCGCCGGCCTTGTAGCCGGTCGACACGCTGCCAAAGAGCAGGGTCGAACGTCCGATATCTGCGTCGATAGCGACTTTCCAGGTGACTTTCGACCAACTACCCTGCTCTGCGTCGGGAATCCGTTCAAAGCAGGCCGCGTTGTAGGCGAAGCTGCCGTTGTAGGGTGTGAACGGCGGACAGTAGCTGATGAACTCGCCATCCTTGTTCTTTTCATCGTGGCTGTAGCGAACGCCCGCGGTCAGGCGCAGCCCGTCGCGGATCTCATAGTTCGCCTGGTCGAACACGCCAAACGATTCCTGTGTCGTGTTCGGGATGGTGAAATCGTAGTCGATGCCATAGTTGTACACGGTGAAGTCCGCGATGTTGTGATTGCGTTCGTGAAAATAGGTGGCACCGAATATGTTGTGCCATCCGCCTCGATTCCAAGAGAGATCCAGTTCATGCGAGTAGTTCTCGTTGAGTGAATCCGACAGCTCGATATCGGCGTCGCTGACGCCTATCACATAGGGAAGCGGGCTACCCAAGTTCACTTGACGATTGGCATAGACGACGCGGCCATAGCCGGCCACATAGCTGATCGACAGCGCCTCGCTCAATTGATAGTCCATGCGAGAACGCACACCCAGCGTGTTGACGTGATCGTACGGTTCCGGGACGTCGCTTGCGGGTCTGTCGAAGACCGGCAGTCCGTCGGCCGGCGCGCCGTTGGGCGCGGTAGCAATCCCCGGATTGGAGCTGCCGAGGGAATTAAAGTCGGAAAGCGCCAGCTGCCAGCTGAACTGTTCTGACGGCTTCCATAAGCCGGTGAGCCGTCCAAATACGTCGCCGGCGCGATCATAGCTTTGATTGACCGTGTCGTGGTTGTCAAAATATCCATCGTTGCGATGCACGGAGAAGGCGGCACGTAACGCAAGCGTGTCATTGACGGGCAGGTTCACAAAACCGTGTACCCCAGCATCCGAGAAGGCGCCGTAAGAGACGTCCACATGAGCGGCGAAGCTCTGTGTGGGAGGGGCAGTAATGATGTTGATGCTGCCTACGGTCGCATTGCGTCCGTAGAGCGTGCCTTGCGGTCCGCGCAACACTTCCACACGGGCGAGATCGTACAAGTCGCCGTTGAGTCCCTGGGTGCGTGGAATGTTTACACCGTCAACGTAGACGGCGACGGCGGGATCTCCATCGGGAAAAATATTCGAACTCTGAATGCCGCGAAGATTGACGACCACGGCATCGCCTTCGCCGTTGACCGCAAGCGACAGATTCGGAACCTCCTTCGTCAGGTCCTTCGTAGAAGTGATTCCCTGTTGGGTCATTTGATCCTGAGAGAGCACCGACACCGCCAGCGCTGTCTTGCTGAGATTCTCGGTGCGTTTGGATGCAGTGACCACGATTTCGTCTATCTCGCCGGCCCCGGGCGGCACGGCCTCCGTGCCCGCGGGTACCGTTGCCTGAGCCATCAGGCCGTTTGGACCCAGCATCCCGATCGCCGCAACCGCTGCGGCGAGTGTGGCTCCAAGGTTGCTCGAACCGCGGATATGTATTTCGCATGAATTGAGTGCCAGCACTTCGAGGCCTCCCGATATTTTGCCTGTTGTTGTGGATCGCACAGCGGCGACTATCGGTAAGTGAATATAGGCACAGCGGAATGACAGTCAAACCAATACGCTTTATGAAGGGCATCAAACTTCGTTATCAAGGCGCCGACCGCCGGTGCTTTGACGCGAAGAATTAGGACTTCGCGGGAACTCGCGTAGCGAGCCGGTACAGTCCGTTCGCTGCGGTGATGTACAGATGCGTTTGGTTATTGCGCGTGCAGAGCGTTATGTTCGATGGAGCTGCGGGAAGCTCGATTTCGCTGATTGGATTGCCACGCGCGGTGTAGATGCGTATACCCGGACGCTGTCGGGATTGGACTGCCGCGTAGATATTCCCGGCCGAATCGACGGCAATTCCGTCGGCTCCCTTCTCTGCGCCGTAATCGACGAGGATCCGCTGATTGCGCGCCACACCCTCTTCGAGGTCATAGGCGAGAATGCGCATCTCGCCCATATCCCTGACTGGCACGTCGGAGAATCGGCGGTCGAGAATTCGAATGTCGTGCTCTACGACGTACAGCGTCTTCTCGTCCGGCGATAGTTCGATGCCGTTCGGCTTCGATACGTCGGCGAGCAGCAGATGCACGCTTCCGTCTGGATCGATGCGGTAGATGCCGAATACAGGTTGCTCAATCGGCTCGTGGCCGAAGTAGCGCGGGTCGGTGAAATAAATGCGTCCACCACGGTCGATGACAAGATCATTGGGCGAATTAAAAGGCCGCCCTCGATACAAGCCCGCCAGGATGTGGCTCCGACCGGTCTGCAGATCGGTTCTGATGACGGCCCGGCAACCGAAGTCGGCAGCACCCGCGATTACCATGCGGCCCGCAGCATCGAACTGTATCCCGGATGCCATTCCGCTCGGCGAGCGAATCAGGGTTGTCGAGCCGTCGGTGGGGTCGTAAGCCCAGATATTCCCCGCCGCCATGTTCGAGAGAAAGGTGGGCGTGATGTCACAGAAATAAATGCGGCCATCGGGACCTTCCGCCGGTCCCTCGGTATAGAACCCGCGATCAAACAGTTGTTCGAGCTTAGCGCCCGGGACCGGGATCTGGTCTCCGAGGCCTTGAGGATCAGGTTTCACGCGGGGTTGGTTTCCCATGTGTGTTGCACCGGTGGCGGCAGCATATCACTCGGTTGGCTCGGCGCGAGCGGACGCGAAACGCAGTTGCGACGCCAAGGCAAATACCAATTGATAGAAAGACCATGCACAGCAGGGTTCTGTCTCAATCGCGGAACAACTGCTCCTCAGCAATTCAGAGTTATATCCTTCGATCACGAGTATCGCTGCGACATCGGCCGGCACGTCCGCCACCGGCATGCTGATATCGAAGGGCGCGGTACGACGATCTACCGCGCCGAAATGGACGCTGGACACGCCGGCGCTTGTGATCAAGGCGTCGGAGATTGACGCGGCCCAGCCTATATCGAGGGATCGTACGAGGCGGACTGCCGCGTAGCCGCCGAGCCCGGTGCCCTTCGAAAGCGTCGTCCGGCAGGCCAAGCGAAGAAAGTTACGAAAATCGGATCGCATGCCCAGCGTCGACGGCGACGGCTGGCGAAGGAGGCGACGGTATTCGTTGCTGTCGAGCGCTCGCAAGTCATCGAGGGCGTACAAGGTGAAGTAATTCGGTAATTCGCCATCAAGAAGTACGTAGCGATGCGCGCGCAGGAAGCCCGCGATCGTGAGCCGTTCGGGAACGTGTTCGGTCGTATGCCAGGCATCGTAGTCAGTGCGACGCGGATTGATGTCGTTCCAAAGCGCGATGAAGCCATCTCCAGGAAGCGCCACTTTAGGGGCTCATCGCAGACGGTCCGATCGGGGCGGCGCGCGGCAGCAAGCCCTGCCGCACCAACTCCTCCCAGAAGACCGCCGGAATATGGTCATTCAGCCGGCTGATGCTGGCGGACACCTCTTCGGGTGTTTGGTGCCCGACGACGATGCTCGCGATGGCGGGGTGCAACAGCGGGAACTGCAGCGCCGCGGCGTGCAGGCGCACCGCATGATGGGCGCAGACGCGCTCGATTTCACGCACCCGGCGCAGAATGCCCGTGCTCGCGGGCTGGTAGTTAAATCGCGCGCCGTCCACGGAGCCGGTGGCCAAGAGGCCCGTGTGAAGGGGGGAGGCCACCAGCACGCCGATCCGTTGCTTCTCGCAATAGGGGAGGAGGGAGGTCAGCGCGTCGTGACACAGCAAGGTATACGCGCTCGCGATCATCACGCAGTCGAAGGCGTCGGTCTGCAGGAACTGCAGTGCCGTGTCGCATTCATAAAGGGCGAGTCCCAGTGCCCGCACGATCCCCTCGTGCTTCAACGCGGTCAGATAGGCGATGGTCTCCTCCAGCAGGGTCTGGCGGGACCGTGCGAACTCATCTCCCAACATGGCGGGCGTCAGGTCGTGAACGGCCAGGACGTCGATGTAATCCGTCGCCAGATTCTTGAGACTCGTCGTCACGGACGTTTCGACGGCCTCCCGAGAGAAGTCGAAGCGACGTGTTCCCGCGGGCGCGGGCAGCCTCCCGACTTTCGTGGACAGCACAAAAGATTGCCGGTCTTTCGTGGACAGAAAGAAGCCGAGCGTGCATTCGCTCTGGCCGTACAAGGGCGCGGTGTCGAAATAGCGCAGGCCCGACTGCCAGCACGCGTCGAGCATCGCGACGGTCTGTGCCCTGCCGCCGCCGGTCGCGAGAGTGCCGCCGCCGACGCCGAGCGTCGTGACCGCGAGCCCGCTGCAGCCAAGGGGGCGATGTGGAAAGGTCGTCATTGACCTAACTGGCGTCGCTCGTTGGCCCGCGCCGGAGAATGTGCTCGACCGTTCTTCGAAGCGGCAGAGTTTTGAGGATGCTTTCCTCATATTCGGCAATCGGATCCGAGTCAGCCACAATCTTTGCACCGGCGCGCGTGCGAATTGTCGTTCCCGCTTGCCAAGTCGACCGGATGACGCACGCGGCATCGGCGCCGCCATTGTTGTCGAAAATGCCGACTATTCCCGAGTAAGGGCCGCGCGGCGCCACGTCGAACTGATCGATGAGATCCAATGCGGCCGCCTTGCGATAGCCAGCGGCAGCGCCGTGAGGCGTGAGGCGTTTCACCGCGGCCACGGCGTCGACCCCCTCCGCGAGATCTCCCACGGCCTCAGCAAATAAGTGACGCAGATTGAAATACGTTCGCTGTTCGCGCTCAGCGGTGAACGCAAGGCTCGCCGGCACAACGACACCTTCAAGATCATCGCACAACGCCGCGACGACCAGATCGTATTCCTCGAGTTCCTTAAGTGTCGGGATCCACTGAGACGCTGCGCCGGGCTCGACACGCCGAGTCGCGCCGTCAGTTTCCACGACTATGCGGCCACACCGAGTCTGCAAGATCGGAAGCGAAGTGGCTCCCCACAGGGAGAACTGCCCCCGCTCCAAGAAAAACATGCAGGTGGAGGGATTGATTTCCCGCAGGATAAGATAGCTTCCTAGAGAATCTATAACCGCCTGTGACTCAAATTCGACTGAGAGACATACGCCGTCGAGATCTTGCCGCGCCCGAATGTTTTTCTGAACCTCGGCGACCGCCTGTAAAAACTCGTCCTTCGTGGGTCTAATCGACCAGCGTTTCATGACATCGATGCCAGGGTCGTTATGGATCTTTTCTCGATTCTTTGCGGCGGGCGCCAGAAGTGCGGCGCGCAGGGACTCGATGGCTGATTCGTAATCGCCGCTGAGCCTCGCCGTCCGATGACGATAATCCAATTCGATAAGGAGGGCGGGCTGCAAAATCGTGTAGGAAGGCACTAGAGGCTGGCTTTCGCGCTGCAATGACTTGCCTCGTAGCGCTTCGTAGGACATGAAGGCCAGCAGTGCCGTCGCGGCGCGCGACGACGAAACAGCATTCGCGATACCCGCCCTAAGATCGGAAAAAGCGTCAGTGGAGTACCGAGTGGCTTCTATCTCGCCGAAGCCGACATAGGCCTTTTCAATTTGCCGCGTACGCGTCGATGCACGCTCGTAGATAAAACTGGGGCGCGCCGGCAGGGCGTCGATGAGCGCAGGCAGCGTCGGGGCCATGTCGCCAAAGGGGGTCTCGACAAATCGTGACCTCGAGGGGTGGGCGTCGCTAGTAATCAAGGATTAGCTCCATTTCGCTTGAGTATCTCCGCCAATGGCGACTCAGACAAACAAAGAATATTTATCGAGCCCATAACGACTCCGAGTGGCGACAGTGTCGCCCGTCAGTTCGGTCAGTGCGGTGCTATGGGCTTGGGAGCAGCCTGTCTGCAAGGAAGGAGTGGAGTGCTTTGGCGGCCTTTCCCAGGCCCGTGCTGCCATGAAGCAGCGTAATATCAAAGGTGGGGAGCGGCGGGAAGCCTTCATCCCTTCCGAGTTCACGCAGCCCGGAGTGTAGGCTCGATTCTCGAATGACGCCTACCGCCAGACCCGCTTCGATCGCGGCGAGCATGGCGATACTGCTGGCGCTGACAAACGCTTCTCGCCATTCCCTGCCACTTTCCTCCAGATTCCGTATGGCCCATTGGCGCAACAACGTGCCTTCGCGAAGCAGGGCCAGCGGCGTCTGCCTCCAAGGGTTTCCAAGACGTCGTGCTGGGTGACGCCAGATTGGAGCTGAATCTGAACATCGGGATATATGCTCGAAAACTCGACCAACAAGGGCGGTAGGATGTGCACCGCATACATGTCGGGCGCCGCGACCCGGATCGTGCCGGACACTGCGAGCGGCGAAAGATCCGCAACCGCATCATCGTTCAGGATGAGCATGCGCTTCCCATGTGCCACCAAGATTTCGCCTTCGTTAGTGAGCCGGAATTCACGCTTGTTGCGCGCGATCAATATCGCGCCACACAGTTCCTCGAGTCGTCTGATCTGCATGCTGACGGCGGCTTGGGTTCGGCTTAGTACCTCCGCCGCACGTGTGAAGCTACCGTTCTCGCTGACCACGATGAGGGTGCGCAGCAGATCCAATTCCAATAGCCTGTTCATGGACACTGAGCTGCCAAGCGCAAAGCGTCGCCCCCCACAGCCACCAGCTCCATATGTCTCCCCAACGGCGTTTTCTCGGTATCTTACATTGTATAGTTGTCGGAGCCGGGCGGCATCCGTGGCCCATAACATTGACCAAAACCAGTTCCGCGCTGTGCGAACTTGGATCAGAAGAGGACATCGGACGTGAGTACTTCTAGACCCAAGCTCTGGATCGGGGCGTTCACTGGCTTCTACAAGCCGGGCGCTCTGGACGCCCGAAGGCTGGATGCAGTCTCGCGCTTTCTATATGCCGCGCGCAGCGTCATCCTGGTGATATCGGCGCAGGCAGCCGTCATTGCGGGGCTGCTGGCTGCCGCGGCCGGACGTTTCCAGTGGGGCAGTTTCATCGGGGTCCTGCTTGGATTTGTCGTTGCCCATATGATCAGCAATCTCAGCAACGACTACTTCGGTTTCAAGCGCGGGCACGATACGCCGGATTCGCCTCGGATGCGCTATACCGTCCATCCGCTAGCCAGCGGCGTACTTGACAGCCGCACGCTGCTGACGGGGCTTGCTATCCTCGCCCTGATCGGCGTTTCTCTAACTACTTACTTCATCTTCGAGCGAGGCTGGTTAGCAGTGGCGTTTGCCGCGAGCGGCGTTTCACTGTTGTTCCTCTACGACGCTGCGCCAACCCCACTCAAGAGTATCGGCTTGGGCGAGTTGGCAGTGTTCCTCGTATGGGGACCGCTCATGATCGGCGGCGGCTACGCGATGATCACGGGTCAGCTGTCGGCCAATGTGCTTTTTGCTTCCGTTCCTTATGGACTCGGCGTCATGACCATTCTCAATGGCAAACACATCGATCAGATGGATTTCGATAATCACAAAAACATTCGCACTCTGCCCGTATTGATCGGAGAAACGGCGGCGCGGGTAGTCAACATCATCGCAATTATCGCGATCTATGTTTTGGTGGCCATCTTGATTGCCTTCGGGCGGTTGAGCCTATTTTCAGCGCTCATCGTTGTTTCGCTGCCGCAAGCCGTGCGCACCATACGCATCATGAGCCGCCCGCGTCCTACCGGTGCGCCGGCTGGATACATCGGCTGGCCACTCTGGTATCACCGCGCATGTCTGCAGCACAACCGGATATTCGGCTGGACCTACATCGCGGGACTGGCCGCCGCTGTCGCCTGGCACTCGGTATCGTCGATTTTATAGCCTGATTCACCGGCCGCTTGTTCGGTACGTCGATTCTTCAAATCGCGAGCCTGCTTGCGTAATTCCCGACTCTCGAGGCTCAGCATGTAATTCTGTATGCCATCGGTGCTGTCGATGACTTCGTTATCGCGCGAAGCGGCCCTTACTTCAAGAGACCAAATCTGAGCGGTAAGATCGTTTATTTCATGCGAGCCGCTACCCGCAGCGGTGACCAGGAAGCCGTCGGCATCGAGCTCGGTGTGATCGACTACGATTTGCGACGCCATGACCGGCAGGCCCCTGCTTTTGATCGCCTCCAGCGTGGCGGGCCGGACTGAGATCATTTCTTCGGCATTCTGGCTGTTCGATGTAACGAAGTAATAAATGTAGACATCTGACATAGCGATCTCCGATGTAAGCGAGCGGCCTATGGGAGTGTAGGATTAGTCCCACACCCGAGTCTGTGCGCTGCCCAACATAGCCCAACGGTTTGGTTATGAGCTCATGAAGTCTGGGACTAAGGGGGCGGCAGGACGCGGGATATGATTTAGGGCGGACACAGTGCGTGGCCTGTGGAGCCGGAATTCTACGTGTGGAGCATGACCTTAAGATCGACTCTCACTCGGTGGCTGACCGATAGCGAACCTGCGGACGAGGGCGCTCTTCAGAAAATCAACGAGGCGTTTGCGTCGTTCTCGACAGAGCAACGAGTCGAGCAGGCGACAGAGCTGCTGCCCGGCGCGCATGTGCTGACCTCGAGCTTTGGCGCTCAGGCGGCGGTCATGCTGCACCTCGTCAATCGAGTGATCCCGAACATACCGGTGGTGCTGATCGATACCGGCTACCTATTCCCGGAGACCTATCTGTTCATCGACGATCTCGTCGACAGGCTCAAACTCAATTTGAAGGTGTTCCGTTCCGATGCCTCGCCGGCGTGGCAGGAATCTCGTTTTGGAAAGCTCTGGGATCAGGGACTCGACGGGATTGAGCAATACAATAGGATCAATAAGCAGGAGCCGTTGGATCGCGCGCTGCGGGAGCTGGGCGCTGAGACATGGTTTGCGGGACTTCGTAGGGTTCAGGCCGAGACCCGGGCAGAAATCGCGCCGATCGAATTCAAGCGCGGACGCTATAAGGTGCATCCGCTCTTTGATTGGACCGATCGCGATGTGGGCCGGTACTTGGAAGCGCATCAGCTTCCCTACCACCCCCTATGGGAGAAGGGCTATCTCTCGATCGGCGATTGGCATACGACGCGCTCATTGGCGGAAGTCGACAGCATGGAAGAGCTGCGATTCTTCGGGCTCAAGCGCGAGTGCGGGTTGCACGAGTAGCCATATATTCGCCTGAAAGATGAGCAATGGAGCACTGCACTGCTCACGCGACGAAAAGGCGTTCGCTCACGAATGCAAGCATGATCGCAATCAGCGTCCTCGTGAGTTGCGGCGGCAGGCGAATTGTCGCCCGCGTGGCAAAAATGACGCCCGGGATCGATCCTACGAGTAAACAAGCAAGTGCGCGAAGATCTATGTGGCCGAGTAAGGCGTGACCCGCCGCCGCTATGCCCGTTATCGGCAGCGCATGCGCGATGTCCGTCGCCACCAGGCGATCAGACGTTAATCGAAGGGGATAAAGGGCCACGAGTACCGCAACCCCAAGAGCGCCGGCGCCTACCGATGTCAGCGTGACTCCAAATCCGAGTAATACGCCGGCTGCCACGGTGAGCGCGACTTTGTGCTGCTCGGTGCTGTTGAGCCAGGTGGCCGTAAATGTCAGGCCTAAGCGCCTCAAGAGATCTTGCATCAGTAGTGCCACGGCCGCGAGCGCCAAAATGACCGCCAGGCAACGAGAGATCAGCTGATCCACCATTCCCGGTGGTCGGCCGTTGAGCCAAAACCATAGGATGACCGCGCCGGTGGCTGGAATACTGCCGATGACGAGTCGACCTACGATGCGCCAATCGACTCGGCGACTGAAGCCAAATGAGGCCGTTGCCACGAGCTTCGTGCTCGCGGAAAACATGAGATCGGTGCCCACCGCCACGGCAGGACTTAATCCGAAGACCAGAACCAGTATGGGGGTCATCAATGATCCGCCGCCGACGCCGGTGAGGCCGACGAGAGCGCCGACGATCAGGCCGCAGAGGGCATAGAGGAGGGGATTCGACATATGGAGCAAGTGTACTAGGGCCCCGGGGTGGGCCATGATGCCCATCGCACATAAGCACAGGTCGGCTCGTCATGAGTCCCGTATCCCCTCCTGAAGGGAGCCGTCGTTTTACTTGGAGTTATGATGACGCAATTCGATCGCCGCGAGTGGCTGCAAATGGTCGGACTGGCGGCAGGTAGTTCGATTGCCTCGCGTCAGTTGTTTGCTGAAATGATCCAAGGCGGCAGATCGTCCGCCGCCGCCCACAAGCCCATTCGGCTGTCGTTAAATGAGAACCCCTACGGCCCGGCTCCGAGCGTGATCGCCGCAATTCAGCGGGAGTTCGCGAATCTCTGCCGCTACACCGACGATGGTTACGGTCGGCTCGTGGCGAGAATAGCGGCGCGGGAACAAATGCCCCAAGAGCAGATCATCCTTGGGGAGATCCTGGAGCCGCTGGGAACTCACTTAAGCTTGCAAGGCGGTCGCGGGGGAGAATTCATCTACTCCGATCCCGGGTACACGGCTCTCATCGACTCCGCCGCGGAGGTCGGCGGCATCGGCATTCCGGTTCCCCTCGACCGCAGCATGCAGAATGATCTGGCGGCTATTGCCGCAAAAGTCGGTGGGCGTACTCGCGCGGTATTCCTGGTGAATCCTCACAATCCGACCGGCACGGTGCTGGATGCCGGACAGCTCAGAAGTTTCGTGCGGGACGTGTCCAAACGCGCACTCGTGATCGTCGATGAAGCTTACTTGGAATTCTCGAATCAGTATGCCGAGCGCACCTTGGCGGATCTCGTGCGTGCCGGCGAAAACGTGATCGTATTCAGAACCTTCGCGAAGGTCTATGGACTCGCGGGAATGGACATCGGTTATGGACTGGTACCAAAGAATATTTCGCAATTAATGAAGAAGCAGGGCTTTGACAACCCGCACCTCTTCAACCGCGTCGCGGTCGCAGCGGCCACCGCCAGTCTCGAGGACACGGGTTACGTCGCCGCCGTTACGGCGAAGGTCGCGCTGGAGCGGAACCTTTGGTTCCGTTTGCTTCAAGACTTGAAGGTAAAGTTCACGGAATCCAGTGCTAATTTCGTGTTCATGGAAACGGGAATTCCGCACGGGGAATTTTCGGCGGCAATGCTGAAAAAGGGCGTGGATATCGGACGAGCGTTTCCCCCATACGAACGATGGGCGAGGATTTCCATCGGACTGCCGCACGAGAATGCGAGTGCTCGCGCGGCGGTTCGTGATCTCCTATCGAAGCGGTGATTTCCGCTCGCTGATATCGATTTCCTGGGCGTCATCGGGAAGCGTCGGACCAAATACTGATCTCAACAACTTTTTCTCACTGAGAGTCAGTTTACGCGTGATCGGCTCCCCTGGCGGAGGCCCGGTTATCGAAGCACGTGGCCGTTCCTCAACCGGGCAACGAGGTTGCGAAAGTGCTGCTCGGCGTCCGGATTTGCAGCAAGCCTGATTCGGTAATTCCAGTACAAGACTCCGAACGCTCCTTCCGCTTGGTTGTACGCCGGCTCGCGTTGCAACAGGTCAGCGCTATTTACGACGTTCATCAAGTCGGTAAGTCTGTCTTGAAGCACCGCGCGTTCGTCGGGCGGGTTGTCGCGGTCCTCGTAAGACTCCACGGTCAGCCGCTCCTTGGGATCGAATTTGCGGTCGGCCAGCAAACCTCCCTTTGATTTTGCGAATGCAAGCGCCTCCGTGCGCGCGTCCTTGACGACACCGTAGCGGAGCCGACTGGCCTCGCCGCCGCGCTGGAAGTGCATCGTCAATTTGATCCAATTTTGCAGTAAGGAGATCATGTCATCCTGACTGAGTCCGCCTCCGTCCTGAGCGGCCTTGAGTGTCCCTTTCATTGCCATAATGAGGCGAACCGAGAAGTTTGCCTCGCCGGACTCGACCTTGATCTTGTACGCGCTGTCATCGACTACCGGATCGCCCATGATGTAGTTCTCCTCTTTTTTACACTGCCCACTGATAGATCGGGAACCGCCCGAGGAAAGTGACAAGACGCGGTGGGGGGGGAGGGGGCTGTAGCGGCCGCCGGAATCTCGGATATAGCATGTCCCTTTCCGCGGGCTCTTTTCCGATCTACTATAGGGAAGCCAACATTTGGTATGCGAGCATGAGCGGTGGGATTCCGAGATTGCATATCTCGACCGGCTGATCGCAGCAAAAGAAGTCGATAGAACAAGCAAGGGATGATCTGACATGACCCACGAGGCGTTTGGCCCTGAGGTAAATCCATGCCGAGAAGCCGGCCCCGCGTCAGGCGTTTGGCGCCCCCGGCGTCGAATGGCTGCGGTCTGCGGCGTTGCGGGGATTGCGCTGCTCGCCTGGGTTTCATGCGCAATGGCTCAAGTCACCGGACCCGGCTCTACGACGGGTCAAGTACCCAGCCTCGTCACGCTGGTCACCACCGAGACCGCAGAGGGTATTTATGACTACAACGCGCTGGAGTTGGCGGCGGCGCGCGCAAACGACGCGGCGTACGCGACCTTGCTCCCCATTTGTACCGGAGCGACGGCAGCCACGAGCTGCACGGGGGCGACCCAGCAGTTGTTCTTTCAGCTGCGTGCACTCGAGGACAACGCGAATGAATTGCTCGGACGCGGCCAAATCGCCTATAGCCTGCGTTTAGCCCCGTTCGGAGTCGCGCAAGCGTTGCAATGGACGGCCCCCGAGGAGTATGCCGCTCAAGGCTCGATGACCACACAATTCGCCAACAGCCAGGCAACGGTGCTCAGCAATCGGTTGGGCGCATTGCATTTCGCGTCGATGGTCACTGCACTCGCCGACAATATCGATGATCCCTCCTCGGCCACCTGGGCTCAAGCGTACCGTGCGATCGGCGCCGGCGCCGAAGGTGGTGGTGGCGGCGATACGTTGGCCTCGGCTTCCTTTGGCCGGTTCAGCGCCTTCGTCAACGCCGGTTTCGGCGCCGGGGACAAAAACCCGACCGTGTTCGAAGATGCCTTCAATTTCGATAGCACCGAAGTATCCGCGGGTCTGGACTATCGGTTCACGGATCGTTTCGTGGTCGGCCTGCTGGCGGGGCACACCGAAAGGCGCGTGGATTTCAATTCCGCTGAAAGCATCGTCGCGGGCCAAATCCGCGGCAATGGTCAAAGTGCGACCCTCTACGCGCAGTACGAAGCCGATGCGGCTTACGTGGACGGCTCGATCGGTACGCAGCACATGAGCCTGCACACCATACGCGTGATTACCTACCCGTCGAACAATCCGGCAGTACCCTCGGTCAACGAAACGGCGTTGAGCGATGCCGGAGCGAATACGACGACGGCGACGCTGGCAACCGGCTACGTGCTGCATTATCGCTCCGCCTCGATGGAGCCCTACCTGAATGCGCAGTACTCCCACACGATTGTTGGCGGCTTCACCGAGACCAACACCAACGGCTTCGACGTGAATGTCTCATCGCAATCGATTCCCTCCACCGAGGCGATCGCGGGGCTGAAGCTTCAATACGCATTGCTGCCTCCGTTCGGCGTGATCGTGCCGTACATCTACGGCGAGTACCGCCATCAGTTTTCAGGCGCCTCGCGCACGGTCGAATCCACCTATGCCGCCGACACCGTCCCGGGCTCCGGCTTCGAAATCCCGACCGATGCCCTGCCGGGTCACTATTTTGTGGTGGGCGCCGGCGGCTCGATCGTGCTCAAGTTCGGCTTGCAGGCATTCGCGCAGTACGTGCGGGTGCTGGATTACACGAATTACACGGATCATGTCTTCTCAGGCGGTTTTCGCTGGGAGTTTTAATCATGGCAGCCTCCGCAACCGCATCCCGTGGTCGATCGATCCGCCGACCCTTCGTATTGGGACTCTGGTGCGTCATGGCGTTCGCCGGCGCATGCTCAACCAAGGTCGGTGTCAATTCCGAGGGGAATAGTGTCGCCCCGGCCGCCCTGATCACTCCCATCGGAAACGCGGCGACCTCCGGGGCCGGAACGAGCACGGTCGCCATCACGGCGCGCTCGGGATCGGCCGTCATCTTGTCCGGTAAGGACAGCAACGGATTCGCCGTCGCGATCGCGGGTTTCCAGTGGGTACAGACGGGCGGACCGCCGCTGCCGCTGCCTCCCGATGTGGGATCTTTGCAGTATCAAACCGCGAGTACGGTCGAGTTCACGGCGCCGCAGGTCGCGACGCCGACCGTGCTGACCTTTCAGCTCAAGGTGACCAACGCGCTCAACGTATCCTCCTCGGCCACCGCCGCCGTCACCATTACCCCGGCCAACGATCCCGATGAATTTCTGGTCCCGACGGTCGTCGACAATCCCACGCCGCCGCGGCGTTTCGTCGTGGCGGTGGCGGCAAACGCAGGGCTGACGCCGCAACCGGGCGCGGCGATGGAGGTGTGCGTCACCGTCAATCGCAGCTTGAGCTACACCAGCCGGGACGGAACCCTCCATGACGGGGTGCATAAACCCATGCTGTCACTGCCGACCCTGGCTAGCTTGCAGGCAAACGCGGTATGGAACTCCTCGGTCGGCGGCGTGGGGACCGGCAGCACGCCGGCCGCGGTGTCGGCGGCGCTGCAATCGACGACTAACCCGCGCGTAACGTTCGATGTTCCGGTCTTTAATGACGTTGAGCTCTTCGCCATGTTCAACCAGCCCGCCTTCAATGCGAGCGGCGTCTCGACCGGAATACCCGCCGCCGACTTCAATCAGTCACTCATTCCCTCGGACCTCGATACGGTGAAGCTGTATCTGTCGATCAGCACGAGCCCCGGGTCCTGCGATGGGAAAACCGCGTCTCCGGTGTTGGCCGGCGTGCCCTTGACGTTGGGAGTCTACGCCCCGGGAGCGACCTCTCCCGCGCTGACCAACGGCGGTTCCGGAGCGCTGCAATCGACGGCTGACGCGCTGCTCACCGCGCTGTATTCGACCAGCTACCCCGTCGAGACGCTGGCGGGTGTTTCGGCCTACTACGCCAAAATCGATCCCCCGTGGCCCGGTGTGACGCAGGGTGCCACCAAGAGCGACCTGAATACCTGGCTCGACGACAACTGCTTCGATCATACGCAATCCGATTACGGCACCGGCGCGGCGGGAGCCAACGGGGCTCATGCGGGTTATACGAACAATTTTGACTTGGGATTCGGCCGCGACATGTACTTCATCAAGTGCGCGGCCAATCACACGGACGCGAACGGCAACATCACGGCGCACGCCGGCGACATGGCGGCCGTGGTCATCAATTATGGATCGCTGGAGCAAGTCGCGTTGAAACAGGACGTGATTCTGGCCGTCGCGATGGAGTTCCAAGGAGAGGGGCATTCCAACGGCAACTGCGGCGCCGCCGGCAGCACCTGTTTCACGAAGTTCTATGTGTTTGCGCCGAACGATGAAACCGGGGTCTTCCAGCGTGTTTCAAGCGCGAACTTCGATCGGCGCGGTGAAAAATACGTTCCCGGCGCGTGCCTCTCCTGCCACGGCGGCACGGTGACCGACGCCACGTACACGGCCGCGAATTCGGAAAATGTGGATGCCGCCTTCATGCCGTGGGATCTCGATGCGCTGTTGTATTCGGACACGGATCCGGCGTACACCGGCTATCTGATCGGCAAGGGCCCCTTCACGCGTGCCGTGCAAGAGCCCAATCTCCTGAAATTGAACGCGCTGGCGTGGCAAACGTATCAGGTGCCGGAACTCAAACTAGCGGGTACCGCTACCCCTTGCGGTTCAGCGGCGGCTGGGTGCGTCGACCGCTTCGCGGCCAACAGAGCTCTCCTACTCAAATGGTATGGATGCCCTCCCACCGGGATGAACTGCACCAAGCCCCCCGTCTACAACGACAATGGTCCGACGAGCGCGAATGATTGGCCGACCGCCACGCCGGCCGGAGCGCCGACGACGCCAACCGGAGCCCCGAACGATCTTTATCATGCCGTGTACGCACATCATTGCCGGTCTTGCCACACGCAGAACAACAACATCAAGAGACAGTTTGATGACTTTGCCACCTTCAGCGCCAATCTGATTCCGGGCAACACCGCGACCAGCCTGCAGCCGCTGCTCTACTCGAATGCGCAAATGCCGCTCGCGCGCCTGACCATGGATCGATTTTGGGTGGATTATTTCGGCAGTTCCACCAGCGCGGCGCAGACGCTCGCGGCCTATATCAATGCACAGACCGGCGCGGCCCCAGTTGCCGTCGCAACGGACAGCCAGGGAAATAAGGAAGTCGTACCGCCCGGCGCTCCCGTGCTGATGGCCACGGCCTACGCGAACGTCGATCCAAATCCGCTTGACGCGCCGATCACTGCTACCCAAATCAAGCCCGCGGGGGTGGTGACCGGCGTCCGATTCAACGGAGCGCGTATCGATTTTTCACCGAGTCTGTTCGCAGCAACGTACCAGTCGAGCTTGTGCCTCAGTCAGACGATCCCCGCTCCGCCCGCCTCGTGCACGGCTCAATCGCTCGTGGGCGATGACGGCGCGAGCCCATCGTTCAGCACGACCGAAGCCGGTTACTACAACTTATCGATGACCGCGGTCAGTCCCTCGGGGAAGGGCACGCCCGAATCCCAGCCGCCATTCATCGTCAATGTGCAGCGGCACGGATTGGATACTGCCTGTGCACCTCAAAATGCAACTGTCTCAATTCCATTCTCAGGTTCAAGCGCGCCGAGCAGCGGCACGGTGGTCAATTTGAGCGGCTGCTCGGCCGCGCAATTGGGCGATACGCCGCTGCTGCAGGTCGAGATGTCACCTAATACGTGGGTCCCTGCGACCAATACCACGACCCCTTATGTGATCGCGAACGCGGAGTACACGATCACGGTCAATCCCTGCGTCATCAACCCGCCGCTCGTCGCCGGCTCGCCTCCGACAGTCCAAGGATGCAACGTCGTACTGGCGTTTGCGCCGACCGCAACGGCGGAGACGGTACCCGTGAATTACCGGGTTCTCGATCAGTTCGACAACCTGGCGAGTGCTGTGTTGACCGACCAGGCTCAGCTGTCCGCCAGCTACAGCGCAAATGCATTTACCTTGCAGACCAATCTCGCCTCAAATGCGGGCGGTTCTGCGCCGGGCCCGACGACGGTGTGCATCCCATTGGCGAGCAATTCGTCGATTTGTTCCGGCAGCGGATTCTTGCAGGGCGAGATATCGCCCCCCGACGATACATTCTCGGTGGGATCGCTCGCGGCCTTGATTTCAGAAAACACGAGTAGCCCCGCCGGCACGCTTGCGCCCTACGGGCAGTCGACGCTGACGGATGTCACGCTCGGCAGCAATGAGGCGATTGCATACACGGCGCCTTCCCAGGGATTCTCCTTGCCGAATCCGTCGCCAATTCCTCCGGGAACAAATCCTGCGACGACGTTCGTCACCTGCGATATCAACGGCAAGGACATCATTACCGGGGCCTCCTGCAATGGGGTCACCGTCCTCTATTCGGTGCAGTCGACATCGGATGTGACCCCTCCGGCCGGTCCCTGCAATGCCGCCGCCGCGGCCTCGGGCTCTCTCGATGCTGCCGGGTATTTGTGCAACCAACTTCAGATCAACGTGAACGCGACGACGTCTCTGTGGCAGGGTAGCTCACCCATTCTGGCGATTTTTTCCAATACCAGCCGTTGCGTGTCCTGTCATTCGCCTCCGCTACCCTCGACTTGCCCCACTGGATCGTCCGCACTTGCCAATTGCAAATGGTGGGTCGTTGACACTCCGGCACCTGTGGTGTCGCAGGCCAATGCCTTCGGCACGTTGGCGACTCTCACCAACGCGAACAATCCGAGCGGAACCACGGCCGGGCAGCCCTATTGTGTACTTGGCAGCACGCCGTGCATTACCCCGGGCGACCCTAGCTCGAGCCAGCTCTACATCAACGTCTGCCACACCACGCCCGGGACGATCAATCAAGGCCATGGCCCGCTACAGTCAAATACGAGCACGAATCTTTCTCAGGCGCTGACCGCATCCGAGTGCGCCACGCTCAGCCAATGGATTACCGAAGGAGCCAACGCAAACTGATCCCCAGAAGAGATCTTGACTGGCGGCCCAATCAGTGAGTTGCGGGCGCTGAACCCCCACCCGCGGTTGCGAGGCGATCGTCGATTCGATAACCTCAATTCGCCGAACCGCGGGAGGCGAGCGGATGGGATCGGAGCGAGGGGGGCCGGGACAGCATTTGGGCGCGGCCGAGCCCGTGGCCAACAGCCGGCTGTTTGCCTCGCTTTACGGCGAGCTGCGTCAGTTGGCGGAGCGTCAGTTGCGGCGCAACGCCGGCGCCCCGATCAGCCCGACAACCCTGGTGCATGAAGCGTATCTCGGAATCTGTGGGCGAGATGCCGCCTTTCCCGACCGCGAACGATTCATTGGATACGCGGCACGCGTCATGCGCGGTCTGATCATCGACTTCGTGCGGGACCGGCGTGCACTGAAACGGGGCGGAGCCTTCCATATCACCGAACTGCCGACCGAGGTACCTGAACTGGACATGGAAGAAACCGATCTGCCGCAGCTATCGGAGGCGCTCGACGAGCTTGCCGGCCGCGATGCCAGTCTGGCGGAACTCGTCGATCTCAAGTATTTCTGCGGCTACACATTCGATGAAATTGCAGCCCTGCGCGGCACCTCGTCCAGAACGGTCAAGCGCGACTGGGAGAAGGCGCGCGTACTGCTGTTCCATCAGCTGAAGGACACATTCCGCGCTTAGGACCCCGCGAATCGATTACTCGGCCGGGGCTTCGGCCGCTGGGCGCATCTCGACCTGTGGGACCAAGAGCGCGAGAAACACCACGGCGACTGAAATCAGCAGCATCACCCAGAAGGTGAGATTCAGCGAATGTTGGAGCGCGAAACCGATTCCCGTATCCGCAGGCGTTGAACCGGCCGGAGCTTCGAGCAGCTTCCGTAGTTGATCCGAGGTGACGGCTTTGCCGCCGTTGGCGTGAATCAGGCCATAGTTGAGGACGGCGCCGAGTGCCGTCGCACCTAAGGTGCTGCCGAGGTTGCGTGCGAAGATGTTCGAAGCCGTAGCGCTGCCGCGCTGCGACCAATCGACGATCTCTTGAATGAGAACCAGAGAGCTCAAGCTGATCAGGCCCATGCCGAGGCCCATGACCAGGGAACCAAAAGCGGCTGCGATGGGCGAGCTTTCCGGCGTCAAAAGCACGAACACGGACGTTCCGATCGGAACGAGCAGGCTGCCCGTGACCAAGATTCCCCGCAGACTAAACCGATGAAAGCTGCGCGCCGCCCACGTAGCCCCGGCGGGCCATCCAACCAGCATCATCGTCAGAGCGAGGCCGGCAACCACCGGCGATCGGTGCAGCACGCCTTGCACATACATGGGCAGGAACGTCGTCAATCCGATGAGCGCCATGCTGGAGAGCAGCCCAACGCTGTTCGCCGCTGCAATCGGGCGTCGGCTCCAAAGAGCAAAGGAGATCATCGGATCGGCGGCGCGCCGCTCTTGGACCACAAACAGCATCAAGGACACCAAGAATACGCCGCACGCCACCAGGCCCGGCAAGTGATCGGAGATACCGGTCTCCGTCAGAGCGATCAATAAAGACGCGACGGCAACGGTGAACAACGCGGCACCTACGATATCGACCGAGCGGCGCTCATGCTTCGCATGCTCGTGCAGGAAGACGGTAAAACCGGCCGCGGCGGCAATGCCGATCGGCACGTTGATCCAGAAAATCCACGGCCAGGACCAGTCGCGGATGATGAAGCCTCCGGCGAGCGGTCCCAGTACGGCGGAGATCGCCCACACGCTGGCAAGATAACCCTGAATTTTGCCCCGCTCGCGTGCCGGGTAGAGGTCCGCGACGATCGTCATCGCGACCGGCTGCATGGCGCCGGCTCCGACCCCCTGAATGAGCCGAAAGACAATCATCGTCATCATCGATCCGGAAAAGCCGGCCAGGATGGAGCCGCTGAGGAAGATGGCGATGCCCACGAGCATCATGGGCTTTCGGCCATAGACATCGGCAAGCTTTCCGAAGACCACGGTCATCGCAGTCTGGGTCAAGAGGAACGATGAGAAGACCCAGCTATAAAGATGCAAGCCGCCGAGCTGCGCCACGATCTGAGGCATCGCGGTAGAGACGATCGTTGCCTCGATGGCGATCATGGCCATTGACGTCATCACCGACGCGATGACGAGTAAGCGAGTAAGCGAGCTGATTTTGAGTCCTGAGGCAATTTATCCAGGGTGCGGCTTATCCGGCGTGTGGCTTATCCGGGGTGTGGTGCTTCCCACGCCGTCACGCGCTGAGATTGTTCGCCCAAACCGTCGATGCCGAGCCGGATCCGATCGTTTGGGCGCAAAAAGACCGGGGGCTTCTGGCCCAACCCGACACCGGGCGGCGTTCCCGTACTGATCACGTCGCCCGGTTCCAACGGCATGAATTGACTGATGTAATGGACCAAGAAACGCACGCCAAAAATCATGGTGCGGGTATCGCCGGTTTGATATCGCCGGTCATTGACATCGAGCCACAAGCCCAATCTCTGCGGATCAGCGATTTCGTCCGGTGTCACGAGCCATGGCCCGAGAGGTCCGAAGGTGTCGCAGTTCTTGCCCTTGTCCCATTGGCCGCCGCGCTCCAGTTGGAACTCCCGCTCGGAGACATCGTTGCAGACGCAGTAGCCGGCAACAAACTTGAGCGCATCATCCTCAGAAACATAGAGCGCGCGCCGCGCAATTACCACGCCCAGCTCCACTTCCCAATCGGATTTTTTTGATCCGCGTGGCAGTTGGATGTCGTCGTTCGGGCCCTGCACCGTGTGCGACGCTTTGATGAAAAGAATCGGCTCCTTCGGAACTTCCTGGCCGGCCTCTGCCGCGTGATCCTTGTAGTTGAGACCGACGCACACGATCTTGCCAATCCGCGATACGGGCGCGCCTATTCGATGTTCCGAGGACAGTAAGGGAAGACGGGCTGTGTCGATGCCGCGCAACTGCGCCAGGCCGCCCGAGGCAAGCCATTCCGGAGTGATGTCATCCGTGATTCCGGACAGGTCCCGGGCTTTCGATTGCGCATCGAGCATAGCGGGACGCTCGGCGCCCCGGTCTCCGATTCTTAGAAGTTTCACGGGTTACTCCATTGGTTAAATTGACCAGCCGCCATCGATCACGTAGGTACCGCCCGTCGTAAAGGCACTCTCGTCGCTCGCAAGATAGACGATGAGGGATGCGATTTCAGCAGGACTGCCCAAACGGCCCATGGGTTGACGCCCGATGAAGCTTCGCCATACCTCATCCGAGGATCCACCCAGAGCCGCGACTCGATCCTCGAGCGAGGGCGTCCTCACCGTGCCGGGGCATACGGCGTTGCAGCGGATGTTTTGCTGCACGTAGTCGGCCGCGATCGCTTTGGTAAGTCCGATCACCGCCGCCTTCGTGGTTCCGTAGGCAAAGCGATTGGCCGTGCCTTTGATGCTCGATACCACGGAGCTCATATTGATGATCGATCCACCGCCCGCGGCGATCATTCGCGGAATGGCAGTTCGGCAAATCCGATACATCGAATCCACGTTGACCGCGAACGAGCGCGTCCACGCGTTCTCGTCGCAATCTTCGATCTTTCCATGATGCACCCAGCCCGCGCAATTGAAAATCACATTCAGAGAAAGGGGCGCCAGCAATTCGTGCACGGCCTGCGCTTGCGTCACATCGAGGATGCGCGTTTCGATGCGGCCCTCTTCCGCAGCCAAGGATTCCAGATCCCGAGGATTGACGTCGGTTGCCAGCACCTCCGCGCCTTCGCGCGCAAATGCCAATGCCGTTGCGCGCCCGATGCCATTGGCCGCCGCTGTGATCAGTGCGCGCTTACCCTGAAGCCTTCCCATATTCACCGCCATGATAGCAGTGGCGGCAGCAAACACTCGCTCCGCGCGTACTGTTCAATTCTGCCGTTCAAATCTGAATGAAGCCGCCACATAGTCGGCTTGACGGCCGAGCCGCGTGGAGCGCCTTATATAGCCAGAGGGAAATTGGCTAAGGTTCTTTCTGACCACCCCTGCATATGATCCAAGCTCCTGATTACCTGGCGTTCCACGCGCATCTTCAGCCCGGGAACCTGGCCGTGCAGGATTTGACCACCGGGCAGAGCTGGTCCTATCGCGCATTCGATCGATGGGTGGCGCAATTCGCCGCCGCGCTTCGCGCTCGAGGGATCGAGCAAGGCGACCGCGTGGCGGCGCTGGCAAAAAAACCGAGCGGATCTGATTTGCATGCATCTCGCGTGCGCGCGCATCGGCGCCATGTATGTCCCGTTGAATTGGCGCCTATCGGCCGGCGAGATCATCATCTCGGGCGGTGAGAATGTGTATCCCGCTGAAATTGAAAACGTTCTTGCCGGCTTTCCTCACTTGGCTGAATGTGCGGTCGTCGGCGTGGCCATGCCGAATCAGATCATCAACCAGCCTGAGGTCGCGCTCTTTTTGGAATCGCGGCTCGCTCGCTACAAGATACCGAAGCACATGAGTTCGATGACGGCATTGCCGCGCAATGCCGCCGGCAAGATATCAAAGAAAGTATTGCGATCGATGCTGGGGGACTGAGTTCAGCGGATCACCTTGGCCCGACGCCTCGTGCATTCGATCTCGATATCCTTACGTTCCATCTTGAAGCCGTCCGAACCGTTGATTTGCCACACGGTGACACCGCTGCTGACGAATTTGCAGGCGGTCGCTATGGCAGCGCCCATCGACTCACATTTGATCGGATGCATTGAATTGGAACATGAAATCGAATACGTCACAGCGCGGGGACTACTAGGTGACCGGCCGGCAACTGATCGGTTATGCGTTTCTTTCGAGAACGGCTCAGGTGCTGCCAGGACCTCGGTTAGGGAACCTTCACTCATATACCTTGGATTAAACCTGCCAGCGCAGGCGTGCAGTACTGTCAGCACTGCCAGGTGGGAAGCCGGCGTCGGACTTACCCTAAGAGCCCCATGACGGCGAGTCGGATCGCCGCGGCGGTCTTATTGGAGGTATTGAGCTTCGTAATCACGTTTTGAATGTGAAAGTTCACCGTGCGCTCCGCGATGCGCAGAATATCGGCAATCTCCCCGGACGTCTTGCCTTCGGCCGTCCACCGCATCACCGTGATTTCCCGGTGGGTAAATCGAATCTGCGCTTCCGGCAGGATCTTCTGAATGACCAGCTTGGTCATGGCCATATGCGCCACCTGCGTCATCCACATCAGGCGGGGCACCTTCAACTTCAGTTCCGCGTCGGACAAGGGCTCATCCGAGCGTGCGACGGTGAGCATGCCCGCCACTCCGGAGGGATCGCGGCAGGGTTGGGCCCACCCATAACGCAGGCCCTCCCCGCGCGCGTCTTCCCAAAAATCACGCGCCTCCGCAAACACGTCGTCGGTCCACACCAATGGCAGCAACGAGCGCAACCCATGCCGAACCGTGGGGTCGATCTCCACGTAGCCCTGGCTCCTATATTGCCCATGCCAGCTTTCGGGGAAGTTATCGTAGACCTGGATGCGCGGCTTCGACACCGGAAACGGCGGACGTATGCCGTAAGAACACAGGTCAAAGCCTTCCGCGCGCACGAGCTTTACGAGTGCGCCGAACAGCTGCTGCTCACTGCCTGCCACGAACAGGGACTGGAGTTGATCGTCCTGCCAGATTTTCACAATCCACCCCTGTAGCTGTCAGACATGACAATACAGGACTATTACCGTTTCGTGTACTGTCGGTGCGTTGCACTCTATGTGGAGCTGCCATGCTCGAAACGGATCGGGTGACGGGGCGGGTTTTTCCTCTGGAAATCACCCCGTCGGATGACGGCTATTTGCGGCTAAGTCAGGCCAAATTCAGAGCTATTCCCTTAGTCCACCTGATCTCAGGATTGGACACGGAGCCCGCTGGGACAGTGTCCGCCTCGGTCGGCGCGACATTGGCCGACATCGCCGGGTTCACCGAGTGGGCTAGCCTCACCACACCGGCCGTGTCGCTCGGCTGGGACTGGCTGCTCGAGGCCTTCGACCGGGAGGTGAGGTGTCTGCGGTTGGGCGAGCCTCGCAGCAACATCATGCTGCTCGACCGGCACAGCCGGGATTTGGGTCATACGCAAACGGCCGTAGCGCTCGCCCTCGTGGTCGATGAGATGGACTGGCACGAGACCGTGGCGGACTATGTTCGGACCCGCTATGCCTGAGACCCTGTCAGTTCTGACAGTTACATAAAGTTCGGGCGCCCTCTCAAATGAGACCCATTCCACAATAAGGAGTGAAGTCTCGATGCGAGTCATCTCGGGCGCCCCGTCCGGTCTTCCGCAGGGACTTTATCCCAAACTCGCGAATTACCGCTATCAAGTGTTCGTCGAGCGGCTGGGTTGGCAACTTCCGGTTCAGGATGGCGTCGAAACCGATCAATTTGATGGACCCGACTCGGTCTATGTCGTGGCCGAGGAACTCGATGGGGAGATTTCCGGGTGCGCGCGCCTGCTGCCCACCGACGGCCCGTACTTGCTATCGAGTGTCTTCCCTCAACTGCTCAATGGTACGCCGCCGCCCTGCGATCCCACGATCTGGGAGCTGTCGCGTTTCTCGGCCGTCCACTTGACCCGGCGCACCAAGACGTCGCTGGCTGACTTCCCCAACTCCTCCGCCGCGTTGCTGATGCGCGAAGCCATGGCCTGCGCCGTAGCGCATGGCGCGCGCCGCCTCGTGACGGTCACGGTGTTGGCGATGGAGCGCCTCATCCGCCGTCTGGGTATTCACTCCCACCGCATGGGTCCGCCGTGCATTATCGATGGAGAACCGATCTACGGCTGCTGGATCGAGTTGTGACATAGGGTCGAACCGGGGGAAGTCTGTGAAGGGGCGGCAGGGAGGCGGCATAGCTAAGGCCCGACGCGCAGGCATCCCTGTAAGCGAACGCAGAGTCATCGCCGACATCGAAGAATTCGGCTGGCATTCCATGGATGTCATGGAAGATACCGGACATGCGCCGTGGACATTCACGATTGGATTCCACGAAACCTGGCAACATCCCGAACTCATCATCATTGGCCGTAGCCGCGCCACTGCACAATTTATCTTGAATACAGTCGCGAGCGGGCTCGACGAGAACCGTCGCCCGGATCTCGCCGGCACGACCCTCGATCTTCTACCGGGCATCCCCTGCTGTTTCGTCGAAGTCTCGGCGCGTCACTACCCTGAGTACGTTGACTTCGCCCGCACGTGCTACTCCCGCGGCGAACGCTCCCCGCTCTACCAGATCGTCTGGCCATCGAATGACGGCCACTTCCCCTGGAGTCCAGACGCCTCGACGCACTTCAAGAATTGGCAACCCGTCCTTGGCAAAGCGCCCACCGGCGCCGAGCCGGTGTTTGAAGCTGGGCATACCTAGAAGAGCACACTCCTAGCGGGGGTCCGGGCGAGAACAGCATCGACGAATGCTCGATTCCCTACACGGGCGCATCTGTCTATGATGGCCCCGCCGTTCATGAAACCAACACCCCATTGGTCGTCCCAGTTCGCGGTCTATCTAGGCACCATTGGCGCTGCGGTTGGCCTCGGCAGCATCTGGCGCTTCCCCTATTTGGCCGGCACGCTCGGCGGCGGCGCCTTTATCCTGGTGTTCGTGCTTGCGTGCACGTTCATTGCCACTCCGCTGCTCGTGGCCGAGTTCATGATCGGGCGCTTCTCCGGCCTTGCGCCAACCGCTGCCGCCGGTGCGATGGCGGTGAGTACGGGCGGTTCGCGACGCTGGAACATCATCGGCAAGCTGGGGACAACCGCCGCATTTCTGATCTGCTCCTACTACACCATCGTGGCGGGTTGGGTGGTCGCCTACGCATGGAAATGCGGTCAGGGGGCGCTTGCCGGCTTATCACGGCCGGCGCTGCAGGACGAATGGCAGCGCTTTCTGGCCAACCCCTGGCAACTCTTGGGCTGGCAGGCGCTATTCCTCGGCGCGGTTACTTTTATATCTGCCCGCGGCCTTGGGCGCGGCATCGAGGTCGCGAGTCGGATTCGAGCACCGGTTCTTCTCATTTTGCTGGTGTTCCTCGATGCCTATTCGCTCGCAACGGGGGATGTGGCGCAGGCCTATCGTTTCGCCTTCGCTCCCCATTGGAACGCGGTGTCGGGCGAGGTCGTACTCGCGGCGATCGGTCAGGCGTTCTACGCGACCGGAGTCGGGATGGGCATGATGCTGGCGTACGGCAGTTATATGTCGCGCGCCGCGCCGCTGGTGCGGCCGGCGCTGATGGTGAGCGGCTCGATCCTGTTGGTCTCGCTGCTCGCGACCATACTGATATTTCCGCTGGTTTTTCGTTTCCACATGAATCCCGCGAGCGGGCCGGCATTGGTCTTCGACGTATTGCCGACGGCGTTTGCGCAGATGCCGGGCGGCCGTCTGATCGGCACCGTCTTCTTTCTGCTGCTCATTTTCGCGGCTTTCACGCCGACGCTGGCAGGAGTTGAGCCGGTGGTTGCCTGGCTGCAGGCATGCGGCCTGCGACGCGGGCTCGCGGCCGTGACGGCAGGAGTTGCGATCTGGCTTGCAGGCATCTGTTCGGTACTCTCGTTCAATGTGCTCGCCGGCTGGCATCCGCTCGACCGAATACCGGTGCTCGCCGGCAAGACGGTGTTCGAAGTGGTCGATTTCGTTTCAGGCAATGTGCTGTTGCCGGTGGGGGCGTTGCTGACTTGCCTGTTTACAGGCTGGCGCCTGGATCGAACCATCCTCTCTACAGAAATAGGTGGTACGACGGCGTTCGCGTCGGGGGCGTGCCGCATTCTGCTGCGCTATCTTTGCCCGGCCGCGATTGCGGCGGTGCTGTTTGTCACTGTTCTGCAAAGTCACAAGTGACTGATCGCCGAGAATCCTTGATAACCCGCTCCGGGCGGCGACAGATCGCCCGGAGCGGGAGAGATCAATCTTGCAGATTAATCTCGTGAGGCCTTGAGTACCTTGATAAGACCCAGAATAGCCGCTCCCGTTGCGGCGGCAATCAATAGCGCCTTGACCGGATTTTCCTTGGTGTAGTCAATGACCAAGTCGGAGGCATTCGCGGAGAAATTGCGCGCTCGCTGCGCGGCATCGCTCACCGCATCCATACCTTGCCTGCCCATCGCTTGAGCGCGGCCGACGACTTTGGTCAGCGTTGGGCCGGCTTCGCTGCGAAGGTCATCGACCACCTTGTTCGACAGGGCGTTGCCCGCATCCTTGGCGGTTTGCTGCGCGTCGCGAATGCCATCCTGTACTTTGCCGGCGGCCCGATCCGCGATGGTCTGACCGTTCTTCGGCAAATTGCCAGTGATTGAACTTTCCATTTGCATTGAACCCCTCAGTCATGTTGTGAAGGTACCAAGTTTCGCTGCAGTCGTGCAGCCATAGCGCCCGCCGCATGCATCGACATTGCGTCGGACAAATGGCCCAAACGATGTAGGAAGCGTGACTGGACATAAAGCAAGCCAGGCGTCATGAAAGCGACTTATACTCAATTCATGACGATGGGGCCCTCGAAATTTGACCGCCTCCCAAAGCCGCTTGCCGGAGTTCGTCATTTCAATGCGGGCAAGGGAATTCTCCTGTTTCTAATCGGCACGCTTCTGTACGTAGCGCACAGTGCCTTCATTCCCGTCGCTCTTGCGTTGCTGGCGGGCTTGATCCTATCGAGTCCGGTGGAAATGCTTTTTCGGGTCGGCCTGCCGCGAGGCCTGAGTGCCGCGCTCATTTTGATGGCGACGCTTGCGGCCGCGACGGGATTGATTGCCCTCGTATGGGCACCCAGTCAGCAGTGGTACGCGTCGGCTCCCCATACGCTGTCGGTGATTCAAAAAAAGATTACCCCTGTGGCGCGATTGATGGGCCACATCGAAGACCTGACGAATCGTGCGACGCAGGTGGGAGCCGCTCCCGCCCAGACCGCGACGGTCGCGGTCGCTCAAGAGAGCGGCCCGCGAGCGGTTCTCGCGTCGGTGCGCGACTCGGCCGTCGGTTTGGTGACGTTCATGATCATCACGCTGTTCCTTCTGGCCGGCGGACCGCCGATGGTCGCACGCATGACGGCAGCGTTTTTTGGGCACTTGAAAGCCCATCATGTGCAAAATTACATTGAAAAAGTACGAGCTGAAGTAGGTCAGTTCTACGTCACGACTGCGCTGATAAACCTGGGCCTGGGCGTTGCTACCACGCTGGTTATGACGGCGTGGGGGATGCCGACGCCCTATCTGTGGGGAGCTCTCGCCGCAATCTTGAATTTCATACCCTATGCCGGCGCAACGGTGACGCTGCTCGTCGTCACGCTGGTTGCGATCGTGTCATTTGACGGGCTCGGGCATGTCATCGGCGTCGCGCTAAGCTACGTTGGACTTGCCGCGATTGAGGGACAGGTGGTGCAGCCGTTCCTGGTGGGCAGAAATCTCGAAGTCAACCCCTTATTGATCTTCCTCGGTCTATGGTTCGGCGGCACCTTTTGGGGCGTCGCCGGCGTGATACTCGCGACGCCTGTGCTCGTCGCGCTCAAGGTAATCGCCGAAAACGCGGTCGATGGGCAGTCCATGTTGCAATTCTTGGGCCCCAATGAGCCGGCCGTTGAAGAACCGAAAGGCTTCAGGAACCTGGTGCGGCCGCTCAAGGACCGAAGGAAAACTTGAACCGCGGGGTCTCACGCAAAGGCGTTGCCGCGTAAGCATCATCTGACGCCGACTGCCGGGCTTTTACCCCTTGGAGGCCCACGCGCAATGGACTAGTGTCGCGCACAAGCAGATGTCCCGCGTCGCGCGCTCTCTGCGACGATACATAGTTAATACAAACACTCCGGGGGACGTCCATGCTCCACTATGCCATTGTTTTTCTCGTGATCGCGCTGATCGCCGCGCTGTTCGGTTTTGGCGGCCTTGCCGCAGGCGCCGCAGGCATCGCAAAAATACTTTTTGTCGTGTTTTTGATCTGCGCTGTCGTCACATTCTTGATGCACGGCCGCGGGCGCATCTGAAGGGGTGAATCGCGCTGAGCCGGCCTTGGTGCGTCCGCTTTGGCGTCCGCGACTTACGCCGGCGCCGGCGTGCAATGGAGCATGGTCGGTTCGTACTCGGAATACAACTATACGGACAGGTCGGCCGGCAGCCTGACCCAGACTGCAAAACCGTCGACGGTGCGTTTGGCATCGAGGCTGCCGCCGCCGACGTGTACCAGTCGATCAACCATCGCAAGCCCAAGTCCCGTGTGCGTGCCGCCCGGCTGAGCCCGCAGCCGGTGAAACGGCCGCACGGCTTCGGACCATTCCGCTGCGGAGAGACCGGATCCGCAGTCGTGTACCTCGATCGCGATTTCCCCGGCGCTCGATGAGGTGCGAACCGTAACCGGCGGCCGGCCGTATTCGAAGGCGTTCTGCACCAGATTGAGCAGCGCGTGCCGCACGCTGTCGGCGGCAAACAGCCGATTCTCCGGCGCGCGCAGCTCGAGACGCACTCGTTGATCGGTGGAGTAGATCGCCAGAGTTTGACGCACGACCTCATCGAGCGAACCCTTGGTTGGGGTTTCGCGGTAGTTGGCGCGCGCGTAATGCAGGAATTGCGCGATCATCCGGTCCATCTCTTCGATGTTGGCGACCATCTCCTCCGTCAGTGCCGCATCGCCCGCACCGAGGAGTTCGACAGCCACTCGCAGCCTTGCCAGCGGCGTGCGAAGGTCATGCGAAATCCCGGCGAGCATCAATTCTCGCTGTTCATCGAGTTCGGCCATACGCTCCGCCATGGATTGAAATGCCGCGGCGAGCGAGCGCACTTCGCTCGGTCCCGAAGCGCTTGCAATTTTAAGATGCTCTCCCTCCGCGAGACGTGCGGCCGCCGCGGCGAGATCGGCGAGCGGCGCCGTCAAGCGGCGCGCCGAGAGTGCCGCGGCGCTAAGTACCAGCAATGCCGCCACAGCGAGCACACAGAGCGCGGCGAGCGGTGCCCGCGGGCCGGCGATCCGCCACGACAACACCAGCCAAGCGTCGGGGACTTCCCGTGTCCGCACCCAAATCTCAGGGGGTCCGGTGTACCGATGGATGCGTGCCTCGGGCGCGTCGAGATTGGCCTGCAACTTGGCGCGAACGGTCTCCACATAGGTTCGAACGGCGGCGCCTGCATATCGCGGCTCCATGATGAGCGGAGCCGTCGCTTCGAACCGCGTGCTCTCGGGCAGGGGTTGCCCGGTACGCCGCGCCACGATCGCCTCGTTCGCCCGTTGCGTCAGCACCGTCGTTGCCAACTGGGCGGCCGGAAGCAGGGTAGTCCAAACGATCGCTTGCCAGGCGATGACGGAGAACACCGCCAGCGTGGAGGCGATCAAAAGGGCGGTGCGGGCAAACAGGCTCTGCGGAAGCATTCCTATGGCGCCTTGTCGGGCACGAAGACGTAGCCTGCCCCCCACACCGTTTGCAGGTAGCGGGGCTTCGCCGGATCGGTCTCGATCAGGCGCCGCAGCCGGGACATTTGCACATCGATGCTGCGGTCGAAGGCGCCTCGCTCACGGCCCCTTGCGAGGGTCAGCAACCGCTCTCGCGACAGAGTCTCTCCGGGATGCGTGACCAGCGCATGCAAGACGGCGAACTCGCCGGTGGTCAGACTCACGGGCACGCCATCGCGTTCGAGCACGCGGCTGGTGGGACTTAGGCGGAAGGGCCCGAACACCACCGGCGCCGCGTCGGCCACGGGCGCTCCGGGAGGTGCCGTTTGACGCCGGCGCAGAACTGCGCGAATGCGCGCGACGAGTTCCCGGGGATTGCAGGGCTTCGGCAGATAGTCATCCGCGCCGATCTCGAGACCCAAGATCCGATCGATGTCGTCGCCCTTGGCGGTGAGCATGATCACCGGCAGCGGATTCTGCGCCGCGCGCAGGTCCCGGCAGATATCGAGGCCGCCGCGTCTGGGCAGCATCAGATCGAGCACTATAAGATCGATGGGCAGCTCACGCAGCCGGACTTCCATCTGTTCTGCGTTTCCGGCCGCAGCGACTTTGAAACCCTCGCGCTTGAGGTAAGTCTCGAGCAGGCCGCGCAGGCGCAAGTCGTCGTCAACCAAGAGAATGTGCGCTGTCGAATCGGCGGTCATGGTCCATTGTGCCTGGAATAGCAGCCTTAAAAGAGTAACAAAATGTTTCCGCCGGCCCCCCGGAAACGAATGCTTACATCTCCCGTGTCCTCGTCACGATAGCAGGACCGTTGTTCCAAGTACGTTAGCGGCAAGGCGTTTTGAGAAGCGAAACGCGGTGTCCAAACGCGGATCTTCAACCTAATCGGGAGAATGCTATGAGCAAGAAACGTGAACTGATTCTCAAATTGTCCAGTGCGGTCATCCTTCCGGCCCTGTGTGCCGCGAGCATGGCCGCCGCCGCCGCTGCACCGGCAGCGCGAGCCCCGCGGACCTTCACTTCCACCGTGACGCACACGGGTCCGGCGGGCAATACGTACACTCGTCAATCGACCCTGTCGACCAACGGCCAGGGCGGCTTCACAGCCAATTCCACGCTGACGGGGCCCAAAGGAAATACCATCGCCACCCGCCAGCAGTCGGGAACCTACGATGCGGCCACCAAGACCTATACGAGCTCGGGTACCATCACCGGCGCTAACGGCAAGCAGGCGAATTTTCAAACGACGGTGCAGGGCACGGGCAACGGCTACGTCCGCAACTCAACCCTGACGGGCCCGAATGGAAACACGGTGACGGCGACCGGACAGGGCACGTATAACGCGTCGGCCGGCACGTTCAATCAAAGCCGCACCACGACCTTCCCCAACGGGCAGACAGCCACCGAGAACCGGACCGTTGCGATCGCTCCGGCCGCTCAGGCTCCCGGCAACTGAGCGTCAGGGTCGCCGCGCCAGCGAGTCCGCCACGACCCAGGCAACGCCGGTCAGTGCCAGATTCAGGGCGTTCTCAGTCCAGTTCATATAACGGGACGGATCGGCCAGGAGCATCGGCACGTGCACCAGCGGGGTGAATGACGCGTACATGAGGGTCAGCAGGATCGCGGCGAGGCGGGCCCGCACGCCCGTCAGGATCGCAATGCCCGCCGCGACGTGTCCAACCCCGGTCGCATAAGCCCAGAACTCTTGCGTCGGCGGCAGCCATTTGGGGACCAGCGGAATGGTCAGGTTCATATAGAAGAAATGCGCGCCGCCAAATAACAGCGCACAAACTCCGAATACCCGTTGGCCAAGTTGCGTGAGGCGTGCGGCCATGGACGCATCGATCTTCGCGCTGCCGGCGTAGATGATCATCCCGCCGGCCGCGATCGCGAGCTGCTCGGCAGCGCTGCTGTAGGCGCCGAACTCGGCGTAGTGGGCAAGCACCAGGCGGCCGTACATCAGGATCACGACAATGAATACATAGTAGATGCTGAGCGCCGCGGCGCCCCAGGCCGCGGTCCGGCGCCACTCGACGGCTGCGCCCGCGAAGACCATGAACGCAGCCACCGTATAGGCGAGGACCGTGCGGCCAGGAAAGGTCTTGGGGACCGGCTGTCCCAGGTCGAAGTTTCCCCACGCGAGACAAACCATGCCCAGCGCGATTATGCCCAGGCCGTAGAAGCGCCAGCCGACGGCCATCGCCGTTTTTTCCGCAGTCATGACGTTTAGCCGTTCCGTACGCGAAGATGTTGTGCTTATTTCGCCGGCTTTGATAACACGCTGCGTTCAACAATGCACGCCGCAGGGAGCCGTCGTAAAGGCATGAGGTCAACTGGCCTCTCGGTACTTACCACAGACATTAAAATAATATACAGTTTCGTTAGGCGATCGAGGGCGCTGGAACAGAACATGACGCCGCACCAAGCGGCGACTGAGGGGATTGGCTTGAATCATTGGTCGCTAAGTATCGGCCCGGCAATGCTGGCCATCGCTCTGACGGCCGCCGCCGCAGCCCCGATCCAGGCAGCCAGTCCACAGGAGGAAGCCAACAAAGCTTTGGTCCTGGATATGTGGCAAGGGGTCATCGTTCAGCACGACGATGCCGCGGTGATGCGCTACATCGCTCCCGACTACATCCAGCACAATACCAAGTTGGCCACGGGCCGCGAGGCGCTGCGCGAAGCGGTGCGTCAGCTGACCCTTCCGGGTGCACCGCCCCATCCCGCCAAGACCCTGTTGTCGGCCGTGGCCGATGGCGATCGGGTGGTGCTGATTTGGATTCGCGAGGAGCCAGATCCCCACCATCCTGGCGCCATGATGAAGTTCGACCGTTTCGATATGTTCCGGATCAAGGACGGTCTGGTAGTCGAGCATTGGGACGACTCAGAGCCGGCTCGCTGATGGAGGTGCGCCGGCGTCATCGATGGGCCGCAGCCTGCGCCGCGAGCACGCTGTCTTTGATCGTCGGCGTGAGTTTTGCCGCGCCAACCTGCGACCGCGCATGCACCTGGCCTCCTCACGCCGCGGCCGGAGCTGCTGATCGCGGGCGTGCGGCTGCCTCACGGACTGCCCACCGGTTGGCCTGAACCGGTCCGTCAATAAACGGGTCTCTAGCCGGGGAAGGGGCGCGCCCGGAACGTCAGCATCGGCCGGTATCGGTCGAGATAGGCGAACAGCAGAAACACATGGGCAGCCAAGGTGGCGGCGCCGCCGATCATGGGCCGCTGCAGCGGCCATTCGACGACCAGGCAGACATAGGCGACCATCAGCACCACGGGAAAGCCGATCACGAGAGCCAGTGGCACATAAACGCCGGCGAGCAGTGCCAACCCGACCCCGAGCTCGGTCAGTTTGACCAGCAGCATAATGTGGGTGTCGATGAGGGCTTGCATCAGAGCGATCGCCACCGGCTTGTGGCCCATGGGCATGTTCGGCAGCCAATAGCTGACTCCGTTGAAAGTCAGCCACGCGCCGAGCAGCAAACGCACAGCGATGACGGTGGGTTTCAAGGCGCGCTCACTCCGCAGACAATGTGTCAGTGCATAGAGTATACGATTTATGTAGAACACCCTGCGGCGGAAAGTCCGGCGCAGGCGGAATGCGCCGGTATAATTCGCGCAATCTCGGCCGTGCACGGGTTTTTCCTATGGGTAGGGTGCTTCGATGAAGCTGTTCCCGCGCTTGTTCCGCAAGCCGGCGCCGGCCCCGCCGACCTTGGATCAGCGCATTGCGACCTTGTCCGCGGCGTCTCCCGATCTCATCGTTGGGGCGGCGCTCGGCAGCGATGAACTACGAGTGCGGGTCGCGGCCGTCGGCCGGCTAGCGGATGGCGATGCGCTGCGGAGCATTGCTTGCAGCGCTTCGCCGCCGGCGGTGCAGCGGGCCGCGCAATCCCGCATCGCGCAGCTGATCGATTCGGGCGCCATCGATTTCTCTGCATTCTGCGATCAGGCGGAGAATCGGTCGGTGATGTTCGCCGTGGCGGCACTGTGCAAGGACACGAGCCGGCTGCCGCAGGCGCTGGCCTCGATCGATGATCCGGCGCAAATCGCAGAGCTCGCCCGGAGCAGCCCCTCCAGCCGTCTGCGGCAGTTGGCGGCGGAGAGAGTTGTGGATCCCGCAAAGATCAGGGAGCTTCTCAAACAGATCCGGGACAAGGACAAGGGCGTCTACAAGATCCTCAAGCAGAAGCAGGATGCGCTGAACGCCGAGGAGCGGAAGGCGGCACAGCTCACGAGCGAAGTCAGCGCACTTTGCGAGTCGCTCGAGCGGCAGAGTCTCAAGGCGTACGACTCCTTATACATGCCGGCCCTCGAGCAGCTCACCGTTCGCTGGCGGCTACTGGGCGCACAGCCTGCGGCGCATTTCGAACAGCGCGCCATGCAGGCGATCGATCGCTGCCGGGAAGTCATCGCAGCTCACCGACGGGAGCTTGAGCAGCAAGCCGCCGAGCAAGCGCAGCGGCAGGCGGCGCGCGCAGCCGACGAGCGCGCACAGCAAGCCGCTCGAGATGCCGCGGCTGCAGAGGCGGAGGCCGCAGCGCAGCTGCAACGCGAAGCGGCCGCGCTGCGCGAGGCCGAGGAGGCGCAGCGTGCGGAGAAGCGGGCCGCCGAGGAACTGCTGTTCCGTCGGGTTGGCGGGTTGATCCGCACTGCGAATGAGGCGCTCGGCGACGGTAATACTCAAAGGGCAGCCGGGCTGCGCCGAGCCATCGATGAAAAATTGTCAGAGGCGCCGGCGGCGCCAGGCTATCTCACGCGGCAATTGCAGCAGCTCGATGACAAGTTGCGTGAGCTCAAGCAATGGAAGGACTATGCCGTCGCGCCGAAGCGCATCGAGCTGATTGGCGAGATGGAGGCGCTCATCGGTGCGAACGAAGACCCCAAAGCCTTGGCCGACCGTATCAAGTCCCTGCAGCAGCAATGGCGAACGATCAGCAAAGGAATCTTGAGCGATGCACCGGCGGAATGGGAGCGGTTTCACCAAGCTTCTCAGGCCGCCTATCAACCCTGCCGCGATTATTTCGAAGCGCAGGCGGCGCTCCGACGGGCTAATTTCGAAAACCGCAAGGCCGTGCTCGAGCGCGTGGCGGCATTTGAGGCCGCTCAACACTGGGAGAATCCGGACTGGCCGCTGGTGGCGAGTGTTCTGCGTGAGGCGCCGCAGGAGTGGCGGCGGTATTTTCCGGTGGATCGCGAAGTGAATCGGGCTCTGCAGGAGGACTTTGATGCGGCGATGGGGAGGCTGCAGGCGAGGCTCGATGCCTGGTACGAGCGCAACGTGGCCGACAAACAAGCTCTCATCAAACAGGCGCGGCATTTGCTCACCCAAGAAGACAGCCGCGACGCCATCGACGCCGTGAAGCGCCTGCAAACCCTATGGAAGGAGACCGCCGCGGCGCCGCGCGATCAGGAGCAGTCGTTGTGGAGCGAATTCCGCGAGCTCTGCGATGCGGTCTATCAAAAGCGCCAGCAGGCTTACGCCGAATACACCGCCGGGCTCGAAGCCAATAAAGACAAGGCCCTGGCATTGTGCGCCGAGCTGGACCGGGCTACAGAATTGTCCGGCAAGGAACTCATCGAAGAGGGTGCGAAGATTCCGGCGTGGCGCGACGCGTTTGACGCGTTGGGTGAAATGCCGAGAGCCGAAGCGCGCAAGGTGCACGACCGGTTCGAGCGCGCCATTGATCTCTGCAGGGCGCGAATCGCGGGACAGCACCTGCGCGACGCGGAGCAATCCTTTAAGAATCTAATCGAAGCCGGCCGGCGCATACAGGCGTACGGCTGGTCGGTTGCACAGGATGCCGCGGCCTCCGAGCGAGAGGAGCTTAAGGAGGCGGCCGAGATTTTCATCGCGGGCGTTCAGCACTGGCCTAAAGGCGGACTTCAGGCGGTCAAGGAGGCAATCGCAAAAGCGGGCTCGACGTCCGACGGCGACAGCGAGGCCCGTGAGAGATCGCTCCGGCTGCTGTGCATTCGCGGCGAGATTCATAGCGATACGCCTACGCCATCCGAGGATGAGGCATTGCGCCGGGAGCACCAGGTGCAAAGGCTGATTCGGGGAATGGGGCAGGGCGTGCGTGCGGATGATGGAGATTGGGATGCGATGATGCTCGAATGGATTCGGGTCGGCGCGATATCGCCTGCCATCTACCAGAGCTTGCACGACAGGTTCCTGCGCTGTAGGGAAAAGCGCCACCACCCAGACCCGTCCTACACCGATACCGACGGGTGGCCTACATCGGGCCAACTCGAGCGCACGCATGATTGATCACGCAAGGCCTTACGGTCATGCGCGGCGGCCGCTTGCCGAGCAATGAATGTGTGGAGGTATCATGGGTATCAATAAGGATCAGGTCGACGGTCGGGCCAAAGAGGTCGGCGGAAAGATTCAAGAAGAGTTCGGCAAAGTGGTCGGGAACAAAACCCAACAGTTGAAGGGCAAGATCAAGAAGAATGTGGGTGCCGCACAGGCCGGCTTGGGCGATGCCGCCGAACAGGTGAAGAGGAACCTGAATCGACGCCCTTGATTCGACGCGACAGCTAAGATTGGAGTCGAGTGGGTTCGAGTTTAGGGGCTAAAGTCCCGCGCCGCCGCGGGCCCAAGCGCGTCGGGCTCGCGGCGACGCATACCGAAGGGCGGTTGAGCTCACATCATCAATACGAAACCGTCGCTTTCGTACACATGGAAACGCCATTCCCGAGATGCCTTCGGCGTTCCGAAAATCACCAGCTGTTGCCGCAGCGTGGCAATATCATGGAAGACGTCGGAATCCCTCACGACCGCCTCGTATTTTCGCAACAGCGAATCAGATTCAGCGCCTTCGGCCGCGTAGGTGATCAACACCTTGAGCGGGGCGTTGAACAATTGCAGCTTATGGATCTCTTCGTGAGTTTTCGAGGGCTTGTTGACGTGCTCCAGCGCAACCGAGATCCACTTGGCATACGTCGTATACTTGCCGAAGTCATCCGTGCCCCGTTCCTCGTAAAACATCCCATCGAGGGCGTAGTACTCCTTATTCCAAGCCAATAGACCGAGATGCTTGGCAATCTGGGGGAAGATATTGGAGCGCATGAAGTAGGTGTAGGATTTGGCTTCGAAGCCCACCGCCGTACGAAAGCTTGCTTGCTCGGCTTTCAACACCGCCACGAAGGCGTTTCTGAATTCTCTGGGCGTGATGGTCTTCATCGCTGCGCGGCATTCTATAATGCGACCCAGAAAAAGTCTTTTCTTACAGCGACTTATGGTCTAGGTATCGGCGTGACCATGCAAGAAAGCCAGCACGCGGCTTTCGGTTTGGCGGGGTGCGGCGAGCTTCAGGCCGCCGTTGAACGCTTTTTGGATGAGGCCGGATCGCCAGGCGTCGAATACCACGGGATTGATGTAGGACTTGCGGCAAACCGCGGGAGTATTGCGAAGTTCCGCGGCGACCCGCTTGACGACAGCCGCGATCTCGCTCTTGAAGGAGCGGTCGCTGGGATTATCGGGAAGGGGCGTACGCGCGAGCAGTATGATGGCCTGCAGCGTCGCGCCCCAGGTGCGGAAGTCCTTGGCGGTGAAATCATCGCCCATGGCGTCCCGCAGATACTCGTTGACCTGCCCGGAATCGATGGGCGCGCGCTGACCCTCGTCGGTCACATATTGGAACAATTGCTGTCCCGGCAACTCCTGGCAGTGCCTCATGATTTTCACAATGCGCTTGTCGTCGATGAGAACTTCATGCTGCACGCCGCCCTTGCCGCGGAAATTCAATATCGCACGGCCATCGCGTATGAAGCTGACATGGCGGTTCAATAACGTCGTCAAACCGAAGCTCTTGTTGTCGCGGGCGTATTCGATGTTTCCCACGCGCACGCGGGTCGCGTCCAAGATGCCGATGACCGCGGCGAGAACTTTTTGGCGGGGCAATCCCTCGAGCGCCAGGTCGCGCGCCAGTTTGCGGCGCAGCCGCGGCAGTGCCGCGGCGAAGGTGGTCATGCGGTCGAACTTCGCGTCGTCGCGCACGCTGCGCCAATCGGGATGGTACCGATACTGCTTGCGTCCGCGCGCGTCGCGGCCGGTCGCCTGAAGGTGACCGCGCGGGTCCGCGCAGATCCAGACGTTTTCATAAGCCGGCGGAATCGCGAGACCGACGATGCGCTTCAATTCTGCGGCGGCCTTGACGGGCCGGCTATCGGGCAGGAGGTAGCGAAAGCGTTTTCCCAACCGCTGGCGTCGATAGCCCTGCGTGGTGTCGGAAACATAAATCAGGCCCGCACGGCTTGCCATGTGCGCAGCCTCGGCGGCGGCGCTGACGAATTGTACGGCCGATGGGTTCGCATCCAGTGTCATCTTGAATCGATTGTCACGGCGGGCGGCCGCCATAAACTATCGATTTGAGCGCACATTTTGGAGCCGGCCGTCGAAAATACCGCTGATTCGACGCTTTCGGTTTGACTTAACGCGAATTGGAGGCCGGACGCGCGTGCCGGGCCGGCGGCGCGCGCTCCATACGCGAGATCCAGGAAACCTTTCCGCAAAAGAACCGGCCTGCGTACACGACCATCCAGACGACCGTTTACCGCCTCGAGGGGAAAAAAGCCGCACGCCGCGTCAGGAAAGTCGGCAATTTTCATATTTTCGATGCGGCGATTTCCCGCGAGGCCGCGCAGCGAAGTTTGATCGACGATCTTTTGGCATTGTTCGGCGGGCGAACGCAACCGGTCTTGGCTCATCTCATCGAGTCCGGCAAAGTTACGCTTGCCGATATCAAAGAGGCCGAAAAAACTCTGCGCAAGCTCGCGAAACAGGACGGCGCATGATGGGCAATCATTTGTGGCAGTCGACGCTATTTGCGCTGGCGGCCGGCCTGTCGACCCTGATTCTGCGCAAGAATCGCGCCAGCGACCGCTACTGGCTGTGGCTGGCGGCGTCGCTGAAATTCCTGCTGCCCTTCTCCGTGCTCGCCGGCCTTGGGAGCCATCTCGCCCGGATACCGATTCCTGCGGGAACCAAGACCTGGCTTGTCTTCGTCGTCGCCCCGGTGAGCGAACCCTTCGCGCAAGGTGCGGTGAGCATCCCGGCGCTGTTGGCAGCCGCATGGCTCTGTGGATCCGGGGTGGTGCTTGCGGCATGGTTTGTGCGCTGGCGGAGCATCTCCGCCGCGGTTCGCAACGCGGCGCCTTTGCGGGCGGAACGCGAGGTCGAGGCACTGCGCCGGATGGAGCGGTGACCGGCGCGGCGTGCCCGAACGCAACTCCGACGGCTCTTGTCCCCTAAGAGGAGGGCCCGCGCGTGGGATCGCGGCTCCGATGGCCGCTCAGTGCGCGGCGTTGGGCTCAGGCGCGCGCGTTGGGCCGGGATCGCCGGGACAGATGGTTGGAGGGAGCGTCGCGCCCGGCGCGCCCGCGAGGGCCGCCGAACTCGCGACTTGATAGCAACTTGAATTGATCCAAACGATCCAATCGCCGTCGGCAGTCTTGAATCGATCGCCGGCATGGTGCTGCACCCGCGGCCACCAATGATCTTCCGCCGGCGAGCCCGACACTGAATTATTCCGCGAAGGCTGGTGGCTGCGTATTTCGAATGCCTGAACAGCGCGCCGCGCTTCCGCCGCCCAATCCACTCCGGACCCGTTGCCATCCGATCCCGATGCGGGCGAAGGGAACGAAGATGCGGGGGAAGCGGGCACGGGCGGTGTAATCGAAACGGCGGTATTGCCGGCCAATCGCCGGGGGCGGGAATGTTCCGAGCGGATCTTGGGAAGGTCGGCAGGCGGTATGAACAGCAATTCAATGGGGACACTGGCGGTCACGGAGACATTTGCAATTCGCGGCGTCATGATGAGCGCCGCCAACAAAATCACGTGCAATAGCAGCACCGCGATCAAAGTCAGGTACCGGGGCGGTCCCCACCGGGTCGGCTCGTCGATATCCAGTCTCTGCTCGTGTGACAATGGCTCCCCTGATAACGTGGACTTGCAATAGTCTTCAGGGTTCCATCCTACTTATCGTTCAGCCTCAGGAGCAATTCATGGAGATCGGCGTTGAGATCAGTCTATATCCGCTGAATCAGCACTACCTGACCCCGATTCAGGCCTTCATTGACCGGGTGCATGCCGACAGCCGGCTGCGCGTCGTCACCAACACCATGAGCACCCAGATCTTCGGCGACTATGATGCCGTGATGGGGCGGCTCGTGACTGAGCTCCATACGACCTTCGAGGGCAATGACATGGCGATATTCGTGATGAAGGTTCTCGGACCGTTGGCGGTGTGAACAGCCCGCGCGCCGCCAGCGGGTGGGCTCCGTTTCGCCACCGGGTGTTCGCGGTGATCTGGATCGCGACGGTGGTCTCGAACATCGGCTACTGGATGTCCAACGTCGCTTCGGGTTGGCTCATGACGAGCCTCGATCCCCACCCGCTCATCGTCGCGATGGTGCAGGTGGCGAACAGCCTGCCGATGTTCCTGTTCGCCATTCCGGCGGGGGCGCTGGTCGACATCGTGGACCGGCGCCGATTCCTGATCTACGGCGAGTCCGCGATCACCATCACCTCGGCCGCATTTGCCGCGCTCGTATGGCTGCATCTCGTCACGCCGGTCACTCTTCTGCTGTTCACCTTCATTGTGACCGTGGGTTCGGCGATGACGGCCCCGGCGTGGGCGGCGGTGGTGTCTCTGCTCGTGCCGAAAGAGGATTTGTCCGCGGCGGTTGCAGCGAACAGTGTGGGCATCAACGTCAGCCGCGCCGTCGGGCCCGCGCTCGGCGGTGTCCTCGTCGCGGCACTCGGTATCGCCGTGCCGTTCTGGCTCGATGCGTTCAGCAACATCGGAGTGATTGCGGCTCTCATTTGGTGGCGCGCGCCGCAACGCAGCGGCGCACGCCTGGCTCGCGAGGCTTTCGGCAGTGCCGTGCGCACCGGCCTCAGGCATGCATGGCACAACGCGCATTTGAGTGCCACGCTGGTTCGATCGATCAGCTTTTTCGTATTTGGCAGCGCTTACTGGGCGCTGTTGCCGTTGGTCGCGCGCGGGCCGATCGCAGGCGGCCCCGAGCTCTACGGCGTATTGCTCGGCGCGATCGGCGTCTCGGCCGTGGGCGGTGCGTTCCTGCTGCGATGGCTGCGCGCGAAATTGGGGGCGGACCGAGTGCTCGCGGCCGCCACTCTCGGCACCGCCGCGGCCACGGCATTGTTTGCGGTTGCCCGCGAGCCGCTAACGGCGGTGGCGGCGAGCCTCATTGCCGGCGCCTCGTGGATCGCCGCGGTGGCGAGCCTCAATGTCTCGGCGCAGGTTTCATTGCCCGAGTGGGTTCGCGGCCGCGGATTGGCCATGTATGTCACCGTGATGTTCGGTGGGCTCACCATCGGCAGCGCGATTTGGGGTGAACTCGCCGCCGTTGCGGGCTTGCGCGCCGCCCTGGTTTTTGCGGCCGCGGGCGCGATCATCGCGATTCCGCTCACCTGGCGCTGGAAATTGCAGACGGGCGCAAACGTCGACTTCTCGCCGTCCATGCATTGGCCGGACCCGGTCACCACGCATTCAATAGAGCCCGACCGCGGACCGGTTCTGGTGACGGTCGAATATCGCATCGATCCGAAGAATCGCGAGGATTTTCTGCGGCTGCTCGGCCGCTACTCCCAGGGGCGCCGCCGGGACGGCGCCTACGATTGGGGCATCTTCGAGGACCCCGCCGTGGAGGGCCGTTTCATCGAAACCTTTCGCAGCGACTCGTGGCTGGAGCATCTGCTGCAGCACCAGCGTGTCACCAAGGCGGATCAGAAGCTCGAGCAGGAGGTGCGCCGCTTTCAAATCGGCGCAGGGCCGATCACGACGCATCTGGTGAGTGCGCTCTCGGATTGAGCGCAAGCGCGGGAATATGCCGGTGAAACGCATCGACGGCCGCACGGGCCGCGGGCCCGAGCAAATTCGGATGAGCCGCGACGATTTGCAGCGCGACGGTGCGCGAACTGCCGAGGGTCAACGGCAAGCGCCGTAAATGGCCATCGCGCAGTGGTTCGATGAGCAGGTGCAGCGGCAGCCAGGCGTAGGCAAGTCCGGCCAGCACAATCGCCAGCGATGCTTCCATGCTGCTGACCGTGAAGCGGCGCTCGGCGCCGAGCCAGCCTTCGTCCCGGGGTCGAACGGTGCCGGAGTCGCGGACCACCGCTTGCACATGAGGCACTAAATCCTCCGTGCTCAACCCGCGGCCGAGGTGAAACAGTGCATGGTCCGGGTGCGCCACCGCGACGAATTCGACGTCCAACAGCCAATCGCCGAGAAAGCCCGGCGGCACGCGGCTGGTGATCACCACGTCCCCGAGACCCTGTGAAATCGCGTCCTCGGCGCCCGACAGCACGACGTCGGAGAGCTGGATTTGCGTCGTGGGACAAGTCTGCTGCAATTCGCCGATGATCTTGAGCAAGCGCGCGCGCGGAAAAGCGACGTCGACCGCGAGCTTGAGTTCGGGCTCCCATCCCTGCTTCAGGCTGCGCGCCAATGACTCCAACGTGTCGACGCCGTGCAGCAGCGAGCGGGCCCGGCCGAGCAAAGTTTTGCCGTGCGCGGTGAGCACTGATTTGCGGCCGTCGATCGCGAGCAACGGCAGGCCAATCGATTCCTGCAGCCGCGATAGCGCGTAACTCACGGCGGATTGGCTGCGGTGTAGAGCGACCGCCGCCTGGGCGAAGCCGCCTTTATCGACGACGGCGGCGAGGACTGCCCACTGTTCGAGAGTCGTCTTGGGAGGGGCCATTAATCTATCCAATTATCTGATCAATATCATCGTAATTATACGCTTTTATATTCATTTAGTTGAGTCTATTATGCGCAGCTTAGGAGGTTCCCATGAACGAAATTCGACGCAGTGCAGAGCGAGGCTTTGCCGATCACGGATGGCTCAAGTCCTTTCATACGTTTTCATTTGCCGATTACTTCGACCCGGAGCAGGTGGAATTTGGCCCGCTGCGCGTCATCAACGAGGATCGCGTGCAGGCCGGGGCAGGCTTCGGGACTCATCCTCATCGGGATATGGAAATCTTGAGCTATGTATTGTCCGGTGAGCTCGCACACCAGGACTCGATGGGCAACGGCTCGACCATCCGGCCGGGCGATGTGCAGCGCATGAGCGCCGGCAGCGGAGTCAGGCACAGCGAGTTCAATCCCTCAAAGAGCGAAGCCGTGCATTTTCTGCAGATCTGGATTCAGCCCAACGTGCGAAACATCGAACCGAGCTACGAGGAGAAGCGCTTTTCGACGGAGGAAAAACGCGGTCATCTCAAGCTCATCGCCTCGCCGGATCGCGCCGACGGCTCCGTGCTGATTCACCAGGACGCGCGCGTGTACGCCGGACTTTTCGACGGCGCGGAACAGGCGGAACTCACCGTGGCGCCGGGGCGGCGCATTTATCTGCATGTGGCGCGCGGCCATTTGACGGCCAATCACATCGCGCTGGAAGCCGGCGATGCTCTCAAGGTGACGGAGGGGGAGCACGTGGCCGTAACTCATGGACGCAGCGCGGAGGTCTTGGTATTCGACTTGCCCGGTGACACGGATCGCCGGCCGGGACAGAGGTCATGAAAAAAACCTGTGCACATCTTGGCACGATCAAGCGCGTCAAGCCGAGCGCGCGAGGCTGCGAGGAATGCTTGAAGATGGGCAGCGTCTGGGTTCATCTCAGAATTTGCCGGACTTGCGGGCACGTGGGCTGCTGCGATGATTCGCCGAATCACCATGCGACCAATCACTATCACGCCACCCACCATCCCATCATCGAAGGCTACGACCCGCCGGAAGGTTGGGGCTGGTGCTATGTGGATGAGGTCTTTCTCGACCTGGGCACAAACACCACGCCGCAGGACGGTCCCATTCCCCGCTATTACTAAATCGCTATGACTAAAGCATGTCCTCCCACGTCCGGCTCAAGCGGATGGCGCAGGTGATGATGCCGACCATGCTGTAGGTCTGCGGGAAATTTCCCCATAGCTCGCCGCTGTTCGGATCGATGTCCTCGGACAGGAGACCGGCGCTGTTGCGGCGCTTCAGGAGCTGCTCGAATATTTTTCGCGCCTCATCCATCCGCCCGACCGCGGCCAGGGCACTGACGTACCAAAACGAGCACATCGTGAAGGTATTGCCCGGCACTCCGAAATCGTCCGCATGCAGGTAGCGAAATACCAGGTCGCCGCGCACCAGTTCGCGCTCGATGGCATTGAGCGTGGAAACGAATCTCGAATCGGTCGCTTCGATGAAGCCGAGATCGGGCAGCAGCAGCGCGGTGGCATCGAGGTCCTCGCCGTCGAAAGCGCTGGTGAAAGCCTGTTTGCTTTCGCTCCAGGCGCGCGCGAGGATTACCGTGCGCATTTTCTCGGCACGCTCGCGCCAAAATGCGGCCCGGTCCGCTATTTTAAGCTGCGTGGCAATCCGCGCCAATCGATCGCAGGCCACCCAGCACATCACGGATGAAAAAGTATGCGCGCGCTCGATACCGCGAAATTCCCAGGGACCCGCATCGGGTACGCCGAACATCTCCATGGAGCGTTCGCCCAGCACCTCCGCCCGGGCGAACACCGCGGCATCGCCCGGATTGGTCAGCCGTTGATCGAAAAACAACTGCCGCGCGGCGAGCATCACCGCGCCGTACACATCGTGCTGGATTTGCTCGTAGGCCAGATTTCCGACGCGCACCGGACCCATGCCGCGATAGCCGTCCAACGTTTCGATGATCCGCTCTTCGATGTGCGCTTCGCCGGTGATGCCGTAAAGCGGCTGCAGATCGCCGCCGGGGTTGCGTGCGACGATGTTGTCGAGATAGCGCAGGTAGCCTTCCATGGTATTGGTGGTGCCCAAATGATTGAGCGCGAGAATCACGAAAAAACTGTCCCGCAGCCAGCAGAAGCGGTAGTCCCAATTGCGCACGCTGTTGGCCATTTCCGGTATCGACGTGGTCAGAGCGGCGAGCACCGCACCGGTGTCCTCGTAAGTGCATAATTTCAAGGTTATCGCGGAGCGAATCACTTCCTCCTGCCATTCAAAGGGCACCGCCAGGCCGCGAATCCACTCGTGCCAGTAGTTGCGCGTTTCCTCGAGCCAGCTCTTTACCAGGGTGAGCGGCGTCTCCTCGATGGTTTCATCACCTGCGAGGATGAAGGCGAGCGGCGCATTGAGCACCAAGGCGGTCTCCTCCAAGAGGGGCGACAGCGAGCTATTGGTGGTGACTCGGTAGCTCAATGCCGCCGACAAGAAGCGAATGTGATGACTGCCGGCGACGCGCTGCGGATCGTCGGCGCCGTAGTCGCAGCGCGGCCGCAGCCGTACGGTGACGATGGGGCGGCCGTGAATGGGCTCGATCAGCCGCACCAGGACCATGGGCCTGAAGTTGCGCCCGCGCGAACGAAAGCGCGGACAAAAATCCGTGATCTTGACGCGGTTGCCTTGCGCGTCCGTGAGGGTGGTCTCCACGATCGCGGTATTGCGAACGTAGCTGCGCTCTGCTTGCGCCAAGTCCCGCAAATCGACCGCGAACACGCCGCTCGCCGAATTGCCGCCCTCGCCGCGCAGCAGCGCGCAAAACACCGGATCGGCATCCGGCTTCGGCAGGCACATCCACACGATTCGCCCCTGCCGGTCGATCAATGCGGCCACTTGGCAATTGCCGATGACCGCGAGATCCAGGTTCGAAGCTTCGTTCATTAGCGGCAACTCGATTGCATCATACGATTTGCAGTTTACAGGGTCGCCGTCTGCAATGCCCTGCACGATGCTATTGCAGTGTAATTGTTACATGGCCGCGGCGGACAAAAGCCGAGACTGGGCCGCGAATTTTCGGTATTTTGTACGCGCGGCGCGCTGCGTCAGCACCCACATGGAGGCACGATGTTTCGCTCGATCATGTTGCGCTTCGTGCTGCCGATTGCGTTCGCCTCCTGCGTGGTCGCCTATTTCGGTTTGCCGTATATCGAACGGTTGCTGGCGGAGTGGTTTCGATCGGACGTCGAGCTGCGCGCGCAACTGGTGATGCATTCGATGGAGGATCGGATCACCGAATTGGTGGAAGAGGGCAATCAGGCGCGGCTGCGCAGCTACGTGACGAAAATGGCGGCCGACGAGCGTTTGCTGGCCATTCTCGTATGCCGCGACGACGGCTCGACCATCTATAAGACCGAGGGCGCGCCCGGGGCGGTTACTTGCGACGCGGGCAGCGACGCCAAACCAGGCGCGACGCGCATTCTGCAATTGCCGTCCGGCTCGGTGCAAGTGTCGCGCTTCGATTTCGACGCGGCCGAACCCACGCCGTTTCGGGTGCTGATGCTGCACGACTTGAGTTTCGTCGACCGTCGGCAGCGAACTGCCCGGGATTTCGTGCTGGTGTTCGTCGGCATCTCGATGCTGCTGCTGGCGCTCTTGGTCGTGCTGGTGGCCTGGCTGCAATTGCGCCGCTGGGTCAAGGTGCTGATCGGCGACATTCGCGGCAAACGGTTTCTCGACGATGCCGAATCGCCGCGCTCATCGCTGCCGATCCTGTCGCAGGTGCGCCAGGTGTTGGCCGAGGCCGAACAGAAACAGCGCCTGGAGATCGATTTTCACGAGAATTGGACGCCGCAGGCGCTCAAGCAGGTGGTGCGCGATTATCTTCATTCGTCGCAGGTCATCATCGTGTCGAATCGTGAACCCTATATCCACAATTTCGACGCGGGTCATCGTCCGGTGGTGCAAGTCCCGGCGAGCGGCATGGTGACGGCGCTCGAGCCGATCATGCGGGCCTGCTCGGGGACCTGGGTGGCGCACGGCGCCGGCACCGCCGATCGCGCAACGGTCGATCGGTCCGATCAGATACGCGTGCCTCCCGGGGATCCCTCCTATACGCTGCGCCGGGTTTGGCTGACGGCGGAGCAGGAGCAGGGGTACTACTACGGGTTTTCCAACGAAGGCTTGTGGCCGCTATGCCACTTGGCCTATGTGCGGCCGGCGTTTCGCGCCAGCGATTGGCGCCTTTACGAGGAGGTGAATGCCAAATTCGCGGAAGTGGTGGCCGCGGAATCGACCACCGACAGTCCGGTGGTGCTCATCCAGGATTTCCATTTCGCTCTGCTTCCACAACTCATCCGCGCGAAGATTCCCAAGGCCACGATCGCCCTGTTTTGGCATATCCCGTGGCCCAACGCCGAAACTTTCGGCGTGTGCCCGTGGAAGCGCGACATGCTGCTGCACATGCTTTCGGCGGACATTCTCGGTTTTCACACGCGCTATCACTGCCAGAATTTCCTGGACGCCGTGGATCGTTTCGTGGAGTGCCAGATCGATCATGAGCACATGACCGTCACCCTGCAGGGTCACGTGTGCCGCGTCGCCCCGTATCCGATCTCGATCGAGTGGCCGCCGCGCTGGCTCGAGCATGTGCCGGACATCGCCGCATGCCGCGCCGCCGTTCGCGAACGTCATGCCATCGGCGCCGGCGTCGTGGTCGGCCTCGGCGTCGAACGCTGGGACTTTACCAAGGGCATCCTCGAGCGTTTCCAAGCCTTGGAGGCGCTGCTCGATAAGAATCCGCGCCACCGCGGGCGATTGTGCCTGCTGCAGGTCGCGGCGCCGTCGCGCAGTCAGTTGCCGGCATACCAGGCGCTGCAGAGTCAGACCTACAGCGAAGTGGAGCGGATCAACGCCAAGTTCGCGGAAGGCGGATGGCGCCCGATCATACTCATCGACGAACATCAGGAGCCGCAGCGCGTCTTCGAACTGTACCGCGCGGCCGACTTTTGCCTGGTCAACAGCCTGCACGACGGAATGAATCTGGTAGCCAAGGAGTTCGTGGCAGCACGCGACGATGAGGACGGCGTGCTGATCTTGAGCACCTTTGCGGGCGCGTCCCGAGAGCTGACCGAAGCGGTCCTGATCAATCCCTTCGACGTGAACGAAACCGCCGACGCCATGGAGATTGCCATGCGCATGGGCCGCGAAGAACGGCGCAATCGCATGAGCCTCATGCGGCGGACCGTCAAGGAGAACAACGTGTACCGGTGGGCCGGACGCATGTTGATGGATGCCGCGCGCATACGCCAGCGCCAGAGCCTGCCGCCGGCGACGCGGCGCAATGGCGAATTGATCCGCTGAACACGAGTCGATCACATTGCCCGCGGCGCGTTCTGCGATCCATGCCTGACTCCCCGGGCAATCAGGTTATTGCCTAGTGAATAACAAGCCATACGATGATTGTCATTCGGAAGACCGGGCCCGATCGTGGGGATGATCAGCCAATTAGGGTCTTCGCAGGCGAATTTCATGAACTGCTCGTCAGCCACGGCGTCCATTCGAATTCTCGTGGTAGACGACCACGGCATCGTGCGTGAAGGACTCGCCGCTCTCCTCGAACACCAGGACGGGATGCAGGTCGTGGGGTGCGCCGCGACCGGTGAGGAGGCCATTCGAGCCGCGCAGCGCCTGATGCCGGAGGTGATCATCATGGATCTCATGATGCCCGACCTTAACGGGATCGACGCCACGCGGCGCATTCTGCGCGATTTTCCGCAGACCTACGTGATCGCGCTTTCCGCTTGTCAAAACGCCGAACACGTCTACCGCGCGCTGCGCGCCGGCGCGCGCGGCTATGTCCTGAAAACCGCGGCGGCCGCCGAGCTCGTCGGCGCAGTCAGGGCGGTGGCCGCGGGCCATCAATACGTGAGTCCGGCGACCGGTGCGGTGGTGAGCGAGTCCGTTCCGAAAAGCCCCTTCGAGCGCTTGAGCACGCGTGAACGCGAGGTCCTGCGGCGCATCGTTGCCGGGTTCACGAGCTCCGATATCGCGCAGCATCTGTCGTTGTCCCGCAAAACCGTCGACACGTATCGCGGCCGGATGATGGTGAAGCTCGGCGTCCCGAACCGCGCGGCGCTGATTCGTTTCGCTTTGGAATACGAATTGCCGGTTGCGTGATGCACTCGACATTTCGACATATTGTTCACGAGCGTTTCGCATTGCGCGGATGTGTCAAGTTTTGCCCTACATCGGCGCCATTTTCCATTGGCTAAGCTTTCCTCCGGATATCGGTGCCGCACCCGGCATACGGAGGTTGAGGTGGAAAATCCAGTCAGAGTTCTCGTCGTCGAGCACGGCTACACAGATCATCGGATCGCCAAGCACATGCTCACGGACTACGATCTAGACTTCAGCTGCCAGCGCGTCGAGTCGCCGCTGGAATTGAGCAGAATCGCCGCCGAATTCGACCCCGACATCGTGCTTTGCACGGATCACATGTCGATGACCTCGAGTCATGCCGCGCTCGACGCCATTCGCCTGCTCTGCTCCCATGCGCCGGTTATCCTGGTATCGAGCGTGAAGGAAATGAAGTCCTCGGCCGCTTGCAACACGACCGGGGTTTTTCTCAAGTCCGCGCGGCAGCCGTACGCGGACATCTCGGGTCAATCGATGACGGAGGCGGCGCCGGCTCGATCCACGCAGGATGTCGCGAACTTACGGCTTTGCTTCTCATCGATTCTCGAATCGAGCGCGGATCCGGTGGTGATGAGCGATTCGGAGGGCTGGATCACCCATGCCAATACCAGCGCGTGCCGCCGGCTCAACGGATTGCAGGAGCAGTCGCTGGGAACCATTTTGGGCGCGCCGTTCGATGACGCCGTGCGCTCCCCGCACTGGCTCGATGCGGCGCGCGGATCCAATGCCGCCAACGGTCAATACTCCGGGCCGTTTGCGCTAAGTCCCAGCGGCAGTGCGCCCAGTAAGGGCCAGCATCACAGGCTTGCCTACTTCGATGCCGCGAACGGTCCCCCGACACCGGTGCATATTCACGATCTCATCGGCAGCTTGGGCGCGCGTGCGTCGGTCAGCCGCACCGCTCTCGCGCTGGTCGCGGTCAATCTCAACAGCGTCAGGATCTCGGGCGACGCGTGCGCCGCGGCGCCGGGCGACGGCGAACTGCCGGTGGGGTCTGAACCGCGATCCGATGCCCGCCACGGCTCGATCGTGCGGATTACCCAGGATGACTTTCTACTCGTCTTGCCGGATCTGTGCTGCCCGTCAGACGCGGCAATCACCGTGCAACGGGTCCTCGATTCGATGGAGACAAATCGCGGCCCCGAAGGCCAGGGCCTCGAGATAGCACCCCTCGGCACCGACACCGCCTTGCGCGCCACCGGCGATGATTTCGCCAGGCAGCCTCGCGATTTGCCGCGCGCGCCGCAAAGCTCAAATTCGACCTGGCGAGGCCGTCGGCCGGTCATTGCACCCGCTGATCTGCAGCCGGCGGCGGATGCGCCCTTCAGGCTCAAGACGGAACTCGCCGATGCCTTGCAGAGGCAGGCATTGAGTGTGCAGTATCAGCCGCAGTATGAGCTTAAGACAGGCCGCGGATGCGGCGTCGAGGCCCTCGCCCGCTGGGTGCTTTCCACCGGCGAGATCATAGCTCCCTCTACTTTCATTCCCGCCGCGGAGCGGGCCGGGCTGATCCACGATCTCGGCGCGTGGGTGCTCAAATCCGCGTGTGAGTCGGCGGTAAGTTGGTCCAGCCGGTCCATGCAGCCTATGACCTTATCCGTCAACGTTTCGGCCCTGCAGATTGACAGGGAATTCTCCGGCGTCATCGGCCGGACTCTCAAACATTCCGGTTTTCCGGCGAAGCTCTTGGAACTCGAGATCACCGAGAGTGCGCTGGTCAAGAATACCGACCTCACCATCGAGTACCTGAACGAGTGGCGGCGGCTCGGCGTGCGGATATCGGTGGACGATTTCGGTACGGGATACTCGAGCTTGAACTATCTCTCCCGCTTGCCGGTGGATCGCCTGAAGCTCGACCAGTCCCTGGTACGCATGATGACGCTCGATTCGAAAAGCACGGCCGTCGTGCGCTCGATCGTTTTACTGGGTGCGGAACTCGGTATCGACGTGATCGCCGAAGGCGTCGAGACGGAACTGCAATTCCAAATGCTGACTGATCTCGGTTGTCCAGGGGTGCAGGGGTACCTGCTCGGACGGCCGATGCCGGCGCACCAGGCGCAGATCGCCCTGCGTAAATCGTGGGGAAACCGTCCCAAAGCGACATTTCATTCACTCCATGCCCCCAGCGAGGGATCCCATGCACACTGAGCGCAATACCGCGTCATTCGAGGAGTTGGCAGCTGAGGCCGCCGACGCTATGCCCGTACAACAGCTGGAAGCACGCAGCTCCTGCCGGGTGCTCGTGGTCGATGACGATTACCTGGTGCGTGCACGGCTTTCCGCGCTTCTCCATGGCTCCCACTACCAGGTCGAAGTGGCGGCTACCGGCGAGGAAGCCCTGCGCGTGCTGAACGCGAGCTATTGCCACATCCTGCTCACCGATTGGCAAATGCCCGATATGGATGGCTTGACGCTCTGCCGCTATGTGCGGCGCAAAACCAATGAGCGCTATGTTTATGTATTGATGCTGACGATACGAGACACCGAAAACGACCTTCTGAAGGGACTAGCGGCGGGGGTGGACGACTACGTGGTCAAAGGAGCCACGAACGATGAGATTCTCGCGCGCCTGGCGGTCGGGCGGCGCATCACCCAGAAGGAACACTCTCTGCGAATGAGCAACCCGGACAATCGGAGTCTGTCTTATACCGATTCCGTGACCGGCGCCTACAATCTCGCCTACCTCGCACAGCACTTGCCGCGCGAACTCGCGCGCTCGCGGCGCTACGGCCACGCGCTCGCGGTTTTGAGCTGCAACGTCGATGGCTTCAAACGCTACCGCGACCGCTTCGGACAGGAGGCGGCCGATGAACAGCTGCGCTGCTTCGTCAACGGCGCCGAGGGAAGCATCCGCAACGCCGACTGGCTGGCACGGACGGCCGGCGACGAATTCATGATCGTGCTGCCCGAGACCACGGCCGCGGGTGCGTATTGCGCAGCGCAGAAGTTGCGTCAACTCTTCGCGCAGCATCCGCTTTCCACGCCGGCCGAGCCGATCGGATTCACGGTGAACATCGAAGTGACCGCATTGGCGGCGAACCACGATGCCGACAGCGCGGCACGAATCGATTCTTTGCTGCGTGCGGCAAATGGCGGAGCGCATGCCGGCATGCAACTCGAGCCGGGGCGAGCGGCCGCCGATCCCTTGGGCGGCGGCAACGGATCCAACGTGCTCACCCCGCAGAACAGCGGACTCAACTGATAGATCACGCATACGAGTAGACGAACATGAGCGACGACGAAGACGATACCGCGCAGGTTGTTAAATTAGATCTCCCCATCACGCCCTCCGTATTGATCGTCGACGACGACCCGCTGGTCCTCGCAAGATTGCAGGAGTTGGTGGTGGCCGAGGGCTATCAAGTGCGCACCGCGAATAGCGGAGCCGCGGCGCTCCACGCGCTGCAGCGGTCCCAGGCGTCGATCGTCGTCACGGATCTCAATATGCCGGGGATGGACGGTCTCGATTTGTGCCGCCGCATCCGCGAACACGCTTGGCCCGGCTACATCTATATCGTCATGCTGACCGTCCGCGATGAGGAAAAGGATATTCTCGTGGGCCTCGACGCGGGCGCGGATGATTATCTCAGCAAACGCACGTCGTCGCCGCAATTCAGGGCGCGGCTGCGAACCGCGAAGCGCGTTCTGGCGTTGGAGTATTCACTGAAGAGCGCTTTGGAGAAAAAGCGCATGTTGGCGATGACCGACCCATTGACGGGCGTTTACAACCGGCGCTACTTCATGCGGCACCTGAGCCGCGAATTGAAGCGTGCACAGCGCTTCGGCGGCGACGTTTCCTTGCTGCTGCTCGACGTCGATCATTTCAAGAAAGTCAACGATACCTACGGCCATGTTGCCGGCGACTCGGTGCTGAAGAAACTCACCAAGCAAATCGCCGGGTGCCTGCAGCGCGAGACCGACTGGTGCGCGCGTCTGGGGGGCGACGAGTTTGCCGTGGTGCTCGAGGGGACCCGGGTCCAGGAAGCGCACACCTGTGCGGAAAAAGTGCGCCAGTCGATCGCGAATACCCCCATCGAGACCTCGGCGGGGCCGATTCGCATCACCGTCAGCGTCGGCATTGGCGGACTGGACGGAATCAATAGATACTCACCCACGGTGCAGCCGCTGCTGGAGCTTGCCGATAGCAATCTCTACGCCAGCAAGACACGAGGAGGCAATCGTGTCAGCATGTCAGTTCACCAAGGAAGCGCGCAAGAGCCGGCGAATCAACGAACAAGCCATGACAAACCGAAAGTTTCAGTCAGTTCTCTACGTTGACGACGACCCGGACATCTGCGAGGTCGTCCGCTCGACGCTTTCCCTGATCGCAGGCCTCAAGGTGGACACCGTCGCCTCCGGCGAACAGGCCATCGATGCGGCCTATGAGCTGCGGCCCGATCTCATCCTCATGGACGTGATGATGCCCGGCCTGGATGGACCGTCCACGTTCAAACGCATGCGCGGCAGCCCGTTGATAGCCGATATCCCGGTCATTTTTCTCACAGCCAAGGTGTTGCCGACGGAGGTCGCTCATTTCCTGCAGTTGGGCGCCATCGGGGTCATCAGCAAGCCCTTCGATCCTTTGAAGCTCTGCGATGAAGTGTTCGCTCTGTGGCAGAGCGCGGATCCGGCGCCCCCAATCACGAGTGCACGCAGCGGGCAGCCTCAGATACAGGCACAACTGGATACCTTGACGAACAGCTTTCTGCAGCGAACCGAGAGCGATGTGGTTCGCTTGCGCGAATTGATCGAGCGCGTACGCCAGGGGGAGCGGTCGATGCTCAAGGAAATTGAGCGCGTAACCCACTCAATTCATGGAGCGGGGGCGATGTTCGGTTTCCCCGAAGTAAGCGCTTCGGGCGAGGCGATTGAGCGTCTGGTCGAGCAAGCGATGGCGGGTCCCACGGTCTTGGGCTCGATGGGCGAGGCCGCCATGCTGCGTCAGCTCTCTGATTTGACCGCGCAGCTTGGCCGCCATATCGAGGCGGCCGCGCAGTCCATGCCGAGCAGCGGGATGCTTCAGGCGCGAGATGCCGGCAAAAAGGACAAAATCGTCGTCGCGACCTGGGCCGCCGACACCTGAGATTTCAGCAGCACCGCAGACACTTTCCGGCGCACCTCAGGGGGAACCTCGGTGGCGGAAAGGATGACGATGGGCAGCGAATGCCCGGCCAGGGCCGGAACCCGATCCACTAGATTGATTGCATTTCCGTCCGGCAACGATTGCTCCAGAATGACCAATTCCAGTTGCTCTTCGCGCAGCAGCCGCTCTGCGTCCCGCAAATTATGGGCCGAGAGGATTTCGGCCCTGCCGGCCAGGGTCGCGCGCATGACGCCGATCAAATCCTCGTCATACTCGACGTACAGCAGTCTCGGGACGGCGGAGTTCTTGCCGGCGGCGGTCGCGCCCCACGAACGCAGCATTTGATGGGCCGCGGTTTCCGTCAGCTGAAGCTGCAGCACCGCGGGTGAAGCGTCGATTCGCGGCAACTCGAGATGGAAGACCGACCCTCGGCCGACGACACTGCTGAATCCGATGGCTCCGCCCATCGCCTGCGTGAGTTTGCGTGCAATACTGAGCCCCAGACCGGTGCCTTCGAACCGCCGGGTCGCGGAACCATCGGCCTGTGCGAATTTCTCAAAAATGCGGCTCTGAAAAGCCTCCGGAATGCCGTCGCCCGAATCCTCGACCTCGACCCGCATGGTCTCGGCATCGGTCCGAAGGCGGATGAGGACATCGGCTCCCGGCGGGGAGAACTTGGCGGCGTTCGAAAGAAGATTGGTGATCACCTGCATGAGCCGATCGGGATCCGCCAGCACGCGATGGTCGCAGGAGCCGGTATCGAGCAGAAAACGTACGCCGCACTTTTCCGCGTAGCCGGCATTCACTTCGACGGATTGCTGCAGCAATTCCGCGAGCGGCACGCTGACCATCTGCAGGGCCAATTTACCGGCCTCGAGCCGGCCGATGTCGAGCATATCGTTGATGATGCGCACCAGCCGCCCGCTGTTCTTGTACGCGATCCGCACCATGGCGGCCGCCTTGTCCGGCAGCGCGCCCAATGCACCGGATTGAAGAAGCCCCAATGAGCCGCTGATCGAGGTCAGGGGAGTCCGCAGTTCATGACTTACCGTCGAGACGAAGTCCGTTCTCAAGCGGTCCATTTCCTGGCGCTGGGTGAGATCGATGATGGAGCTCAAGACGAACTCCCCGTCCGATGTATGCAAGGGATTGAGTGCAATTTCAATAGGCACCTCGACGCCATCCTTGCGCAGACCGAAAAGTTCCAGCCCCGCGCCCATGGCCCGCGCCCGCGGTACGCCGAAGAACTCCTCAGGAGAGTGCGGGTGACGCCCGCGCTGGCGTTCCGGCACCAGCATTTCGATTTGCCTTCCGAGCAGCTCGGTTCGCGGGTATCCGAACAGATTCTCGATCTGTGCATTGACCAGCACGATGCTACCGGTGAGATTCATCAGCAGCATGCCGGTCGGAGCCGCCTCGATGGCGAGCCGGAACTGTTCATCCGCGCGCTTGCGTTCGGTAATGTCGAAATTGACGCCGAACATCTGCAGCGGGTGCCCGTCCGCGTCGCGCATGATGCGCACCGATGCCCGCAGGTGCCGTACCGCCCCGTTCGGATGAACGATGCGGAATTCGGTGTCGTACGCGTTCTTGTGGATGAGTGCGTCGGCCGATTCTTGTGCGAACCTTTCGCGGTCCATGGGGTGCAGGCTGCTCGCCCAGAGGGCGTAGGGTTGCTCCCCCTCCGATGGTGAAAGGCCATACAGCCGATACATCCGTTCGTCCCACTGCAGGGCATTGGCTCGAATATCGAAGTTCCAGAACCCTAAGCCCGCTGCATCTGCCGCAATCGCGACTCGCGTGCTGTCATGCAGCAGAGTCCGATTGAGAGCTTCGAACTGTTCGGTGCGGTCGGCCACGCGCGCTTCGAGCGTCTCCGTCATCCGCCGCAGATCTTGCTCCGCCCGAATGCGCTCGCCGACCTCGCGCTTCATTTCCAAGTTCGCGCTTTGCAGCGCCGAGGGACTCGGCAGGCGCAGCGCCCCGGGAACCCATTTGAGGAGCACGATCGAGATGGCCACCGCCGCCAGCGCGGTGATTGCCTTGATGACGCCGGAGAGCCAATCGAGCGGGCGCCAGATCGTCAAAATCTCCATCAGGTGCGTGGCGCCGCACGCGGCCATGAAGATCGAAGCAATCAAGAACATCCAATCGAACTTAAGATCAGCGCGCTTGCGCACAATAAAGAGGAGCGTGATGGCCGCCGAAAAATACACCAATGCGATCAGCCCATCGCACAGCACCTGAAGCGCGATGAAGCCCGGCTGCCATTCGTAGCCCGGGCGGTGAAGCGGGAGCACGTCTACCCCTGCAGGGCTGAGGCGCGGTGCGGACTGCGCCGCCGCCGCAGCAATTCGGCCAGGCCTTCCGCCACCAGCGGCGGGCTGAAATAAAATCCCTGTGCTTCGGCGCAGTCATGCTGTTCGAGGAACGACAGCTGCTCCCGGGTTTCCACGCCTTCCGCCACCACCCGCAGGTGCAGACTCGAGCCCATATTGATGACGGCACTGACCACGGCGGCGGCGCTCGCGTCCGTGGTCAGGTCGCGCACTATCGACTGATCGACTTTGAGCGCGTCGATCGGAAACCGCCGCATATTCCCCAAGCTCGAATAACCCGTTCCAAAATCATCCAGCGCGAGCTGCACGCCGAGCTCTTTGAGATCTCGCAGCACCAAAACAGTCGATTTGGAGTCCTGCATGAGGAAGGCCTCGGTGAATTCCAATTCGAGACGCCTTGAATCGAATCCGGTATCCGCCAAGATTCCCGCCACACCGGCGACGAATTCCTTGGAGCGCATTTCAATGGCCGACGTGTTGACCGACACTCTGAGCAGCGGCAAGCCGGCGTTATGCCAGGCCTTGGCCTGCGTACAAGCCTCGCGCAGTACCCATTGACCGATCGGCAGGATCAATCCGGACTCTTCGGCGATGGATATGAGCTGGGCGGGCAGTACGAATCCGAGCACCGGGTGCCGCCAGCGAATCAGCGCCTCGACGCCCGCGATGCTGCCGGTCGCGAGGTTCATGATGGGTTGATAGCGCAATTCAAACTCGTGCCGCTGAATTGCATGCCGCATGCCCGTTTCCAATGATTGCCGCTCGGTCGCCCGCGCATTGAGATCCGAGCGATAGAACTGACAGTTGTCGCGGCCCCGATCCTTGGCCTCATACATGGCGGAATCGGCATTGCGCAGCAGTGTTTCCGCCACAGTTCCGTCGCGCGGGTAGATGGCGACGCCGACGCTCATCGTCACCTTCAATTCCTGTTCAGCCATCGCAAACGGCAGCCTCGCGGCCTGCAGCAGCTTCTCGGCGCAGATGCCGGCGTCCTGTGAATGGGCCACCTTCGACAGCAGGATCGTGAATTTATCGCCCCCATGGCGGCTCACCGTGTCCGAAGCGCGCACGCATTCGCTCAAACGCGATGCCAGGGACTTGAGCAGGCGGTCGCCCTCCAGGTGACTCACGTTGATGTCCTTGAAATGATCCACACCCAGTGTCAGAACAGCCAACGCGGTATGCTGCCGCTCTGCCATCGTAATCGCCTGCCGCAGCCGATCATTGAACACGGCTCTGTTGGGCAGGCCGGTGAGACTATCGTGCTGAGCCAAGTAGTCCCAGTTGAGCGTCAGCGCACGCGCCGTGCTCACATCGTGGAACATCATCACCGCCCCCGTCACCTGTCCGCGGCGGTCGTGAATGGAAGCGGCGGTGTCTTTGACGGCTGACTCCGCGCCGTCACGCCGTATCAGAATGCAGGCGGGCGGAAGTTCGAGGATGCCATTTTGCCGAGCCGCTTTGACCATGGGACTTGGCATGGGCGCACGGCTCTCTGCGTTGATGATCCGCAGCACCTCTTCGAGAGGGCGGCCGATCGCTTCACCGATGGTCCAACCCGTCAGCCGCTCGGCGACGACGTTGAGATAGGTAACGAGGCCTTGGGTATCGATACTGATGACGGCATCGCCGCTCGAATTCTGCGTAAGCTGCGCTTCGGTATTGGCGGCGCGCGCCATCATGCTGCCGAGCGCTTTGATCAATAGGTAGCTGCCGATGTGGCTCTTCAGGAGATAGTCCTGCGCTCCGCGCTGCACGGCCAATTTCGCGGTGTCCTCGTCCTCTGGAGCGCACAGCACCAAGATCGGCACATCGGGTGCGGCTTTGAACAGCCGGTCGAAAGTGTCGATTCCCCTGCTGTCCGGCAGGAACAAATCGACCACGATGGCGGCTACATCGAATTCCTGGCGGCCGTTCGCTTCGAGCCGCTCGAGAGCCAGAGCGCAGCTTCTTACCCATTCGATTCGAAGGGACTGATCGCCGGACTCAAGGAATGCGTCTTGAACGGACTCGGCGCTCCGGGCATCATCCTCGACGAGAAGTATGGTTACGTCCGCTGGCTTGTCTACCTGCGTCTCGGATTTGATGTCGGTGCTCCCTGCACGCCCATGGTCACCCACCACAACAACACAATCAGAATCGGATGGTCTGTGCGACGCCGTACATTGCTGTCAAGATTGTCGGCCGCGGCCGCGCCAACGCGCTCGCGGCGCGCAGTTCTTGGATTCTAAATAATCTTCATTAAGGCATGCATTACCTTGATTATAAATAAGTTATATACGTCGTCCGACACGATGGATTTCTGACCTGAAGTCAATCTCGCGAATCAATGGGTGGATTGCCCTAACGCTTGCAGGGTCGGCTTTCTTGCTCTTGGCCGTGTGGAGCATCCACCGGCAGATGGTGATTTCCCGCCTCTTGAAATCCGACGCCGATGCCGTGCTCGCGGACGGCGCCTTGTCCATGTTTGCGCAGGCGCAAGCGGCGCCGCTGTACGCGCGGTTCTGCCGCGGCTGTCATGGCGGAGAGCTTCGCGGCGATCCGTCTCGAGGTATTCCAGACCTCACCGATGACGACTGGCTGTACGGATCAGGACGCGTGGCGGAAATCGAGCGCATCATTCTGTATGGCATTCGTTCCGGCAGCGGCAAAGGCTGGAATCTCGCCGATATGCCGGCCTTCGCGAGCGCACTTCCGTACCGGCGCTACGCGATCGAGCCGCTTCGCCCCGGAGACATTCGCGACACGGTCGAGTACCTGCGAAGCCTCGAGCGGCGGCCGGCGGACGCCGCTGCGGTTCTGCGCGGCAAGCGAATCTACGAAGGCGGGGGCGCCTGCTATGACTGTCACGCCGCCGACGGTCACGGCGACACCGCCGTCGGTGCTCCGAACCTCACGGATGACATATGGCTGTACGGCGATGGATCGCGGCAGAGCGTTTTTGACTCGATCGCGCGGGGACACCGCGGCTCCTGTCCGGCGTGGACCGGACGGCTGGCTGCCTGGCAAGCCCGCGCGCTCGCCGTCTATGTCCGCGGCGCTGCGCGGCCGACCCGGCGGACGCCGTGAGCAGCGCAAGAAATGCCACTCTGCTGATGGCCGCGGGCGCGGCGCTCGGCATTCTGATCGCGGGTTATGGGCTGTTCACCGCCAAGGGAACGGTCATCCATCAGGTGCCCGCCGAGGATGCGGCACTGGTAAATCAACGGCCGATTCTATTGAGCGATTTTGTGGCGCAGGCCGAGAGCACCTATGCGATTCCCTTCGATCAAATCACGGCGTCCCAACGCAAGGCCATCTTGGCGGCGATGATTCACGAAGAGTTGTATGTTCAGCGCGGCCTGGAACTTGACTTCCCGGGTACCGATCCCGACACGCGCAATGCGCTGGTGGCTGCGGTGGAACAGCAGGCGATCGCCGATGCGACCACGGAGCTCCCCACCGACGAGGTGCTGCGCAGCTATTACGCAGAGCACCAGGCCGCCTACGCGACCGAAGGCACGATGCTGGTGCAGGATCTCAAGCTCCCCTGGTCGTCCCGCGATGCGGCGGCCCTCGCATCCGCAGCCGTGGGCGCGCTGCGCGCAGGTCAATCGGCCGCGGACGTCATGCACCGCTACGCGCTTGAGGAAATGCGTCCCGCTGAGGGGGAGGATTTCTATTTCGCCGCCAAGATTCACTTGGGCGAGCGGCTGTTCGAGGCGGCGAAAACACTGGCGGACGGCGAGGTGAGCGAGCCTTTGCCGCTCGCGGACGGCATCCATATCCTGCGCATGATCAAGAACGTCCCGCCGGCGCGGCGCGAATTCGAGCGGGCGCGCGAGCAGGTTCTCGGCGATTACAAGCGTGAAACGGCGGCACGGCTGCGTGCAGCCGACGAGAAATATCTGTACGGCAAGGCGGATATTCAAATAGCGAAGCAATTGCAATGAGGGCTGCGAATGCGCGTGCGAGTGCGCGTGCCGGGGGCCGTTGCGCGCTGTGGGTGCTGCTCGGGCTTATGACCGGGACGGCTTGCGCAGAGGCGCACACGCGCAGCGAAAGCCATTCGGCCTGGCAGATCACCGGCTTAAGCGTCCGCGTGCAATTCACGGTTCCCGATCTCGAAGCGCGGCGTTTGGCGACGCCGGGAAGCGCCGATCCGTCCGATGCCGTTCTCGCCGCCTATTTGGCGGCGCATCTCGGCGCAAGCTCGCTGGGGGTAGCCTGTCCACCCAGCGCGGCGCCGCGCGCCGTGCGCGCCGCGGGCGGATACCGGCGATTCGAGTTTCAGTTCCGCTGCTCCGGGGCCGCCGACATCCAATTGCATTCGACCGCGTTCTTCGACTTGGTGGCGACTCATACCAACTTCGCGCAAATTCGCGATGCGCACGGGAATCTGGTGGAACAACTGTTCACCCAACAACACCCCAGCCTCGATCTTGGCGGCAGCGGCAGCGAGAACCGGCTGCAAAACGCCGGGTTCTTCGAGTACGTGATGATGGGCATCATGCATATTTTCACGGGCGTCGATCATCAGTCCTTCCTGCTCGGCTTGGTGCTTATTTCGCGCCGGCCGCGCGATCTGGTGTTCGTCGTCACAGGGTTCACGCTGGGTCACAGCCTCACTTTGGCGCTCGCGGTGACCGGAGTGATCAGGCCGCATGCCGAATATATCGACGCGCTCGTGGGATTGACCATTGCCCTGATCGGCGCGGAGAACATCATTGCCAACAGTCATCGCCCCGTGCCGGTCGCGCTCGGGGTCGGCGGGCTGCTTTTAGCCATGGCCGCCGGACGCTGGCTCGGCCTCGGCGGACTGCCGATTTTCGTTCTGCTCGGCAGCGGCTTGTTCGCGGCGAATTACCTCATGGTCTCGGGCCGCTTGCGCGATGCCGCCCGCGTGCGGATCGTCGTCACATTGGTCTTCGGACTCATCCACGGCTTTGGTTTTGCGTCGAATCTGCTGGAAATGCGCTTGCCGGCCGGCCGGCTCGCCGAACTCTTGGTGGGGTTCAATCTGGGCGTCGAATTGGCGCAATTGGCCTTTGTCGGGCTGGCGCTGCTCGTAGCCATGGGCTTGATGAGATTGCGCCTGGGATTGCCGCGCCGCCTGGTCAGCGACGTGCTGGCATCGTTTCTGGTGGGCCTCGGCATGTACTGGTTCGTGCTGCGCAGCTACGCCTGAACCGCGTCCGCCCGCCGCCGCCCGATGGTGTACGATGGGCTTCACGGAGAAAACAGTGCAACCTAAGCACCACGTCAACTAGGGAATGCTCAAGCGAGGTACGGGCAGTCGCGCGGCCGCACGCGTGCTCGCGGGCTGCGTTGCTTCATTGGGGTTGCTGCTTGAAACCCCGTTCTGCCTGGGCGACGATCTCTGGGGCGGCTCCCTCGGCCTCACGAACGACTACTTGGTGCGCGGCATTTCGCGCAGCAACGATCAGGCCGCACTGCAGCTCGACCTGCATTATGTGAATACTTCCGGATTCGTGGCGGGGATTTTTGTGTCCAATACGCAAATCGATCCTTACGAACCGAAGGACGTGATGATCAGCGGATTTATCGGTTTCGCATGGACCGCGGGCGATGACTGGCGCAGCAGAATTCTCGCCAACTACTACTCATACCCTTGGAATGCCCTCGGCTCGAAATACAACTACGATGAACTCGACCTCGACGTCGCTTATCAAGACTGGCTGGGATTGAGTCTCTCCTATTCGACCAACTCGCCGCGTTATCTATACGACCGCGGACTGGTCGGTGAGCCGACCGAATCCGCCGAAGTGGACCTGCAGCAGCCGGTGTTCGGAAAATTATTCGCGACGGGTGGGGTGGGCTATTACTATATGCAGGGTCCGGAAGCAGCCGGTTATGCCTATTGGAGCGTCGGCGCAGCCTATACGTTAGCACCCGTCAACCTGACCCTGTCCTATGTCGAGACCACTGCGGGAGCTAAGACATTGTTTTATAATGCAGCCGCCACCGGCCGGTGGGTCGGAACGATCATTTGGCGCTTCTAGTTGGGCTACGCTCTGCAACTGTTTGGGCCGTTGCGGGTACTTACGCAGATTGATTGCATAGACGCTAGGAGTGGTTACTGCCGATGACTTTATTGGCCAAAAGTCTGCCCAGGGAGAGCGACAAGGAGCTGTTGGCCGGGGTCGCGGCCGGGGATCGGCATGCGCTCGAGGAGCTGTACTTAAGTTATCACCGGCGCCTCGCCCGCTTCTTGGTGAGGTTCACCCCGCGCTACGAAAATGTCGAAGAGATCATCAACGATACCTTCATGGTGGTGTGGCAAAGCGCCAAGGGTTTTCGCTCCGCGTCGCAAGTCTCCACTTGGATTTTCGGCATTGCCTACCGTACGGCCCTGAAGTCGTTGCGCCGCCAGCGCAACCACAGTGCCGCGCTCTGCCTCGATGACTATCCCGAACTGACCTTCGATCCGGCGCAGGGTGCCGAAGTCGAGGACTGGGTGACCCACGGCTTGAATCGGCTTCCCATCGAACAACGCATGACCTTGGAGCTCGCCTACCACATGGGCCACTCCATGGAGGAGATCGCCGCGATCACCGACTGCCCGGTCGGAACCGTCAAGGCGCGCATGTTTCACGCGCGCGAGAAGTTGCGCCAATATTTGCCGGCCTTAGGCGGCGGCGCGCCCGGACTGCCCGCGAGTTGCGAATGATGACGGAACACGACGACGTTTCGGCACTCATCCCCTGGTACGTCAACGGCAGCATCAGCGAACTGGATCGGCAGAGAGTCGATTCACATCTGCGCGCGTGCGAACCCTGCCGCGATGACTTGCTGGTCGAATACCGGGTGTACCGGGCCATGGCCGCCGAGACGGCCATCGAATACATGCCCGCGACCTCGCTCAAGCGTTTGCAGGCGAGGCTTGACGGGATTGCTGCCGAGCCGCCCGCCGCCGCCGATGGGACGGCCGTCGAGCGACGCCCAAGGCGGTTGCGCCGCGGGACGCCGTGGCGGGGATTGGCGGCGGCGTCGGTCGCGGTATTGGCCGTGGCGCTCTCTCTGGCGGCGGTCGATCGCTGGATACAGTTCCGCGCGAAGGCGCCCACCTATTATACCGTCACGGCTTCCCAAGCGCGTTCGCCTGATGAGGTGATCCGGGCGGTGTTCTCGCCCACCATCACGCTCGTTGAACTGCAGAGCATCCTCGACGAAGCGCAGCTCAAGATCATCTCCGGACCGACGGAAGCCGGCGTGTACTCGCTCGCGGCGAAGAGCGGCCGCCCGGTAAGTTCATCCCTCGCGCTATTGCGCGGGCATGCGACAGTTCGTTTTGCGGAGGCCACCTTGCCCATCGCCAAGTCCGGCGATGCGGCCGGATCGGGTCAGGTTCCGTGAGGCGCTGGGCGCCGCCGATACTCTTGCTTGCATTGTGCGCATGCGGCAACTCTCCGGTGCGAGTTGAGCCGCGCGCGCTCGGCAACCAGGTCGCGGAGTCGCCAGACCGCTTCATCATCGCCGCGATCGACAATGATTCGGCGGCGTTTGCGTCACGCGCCGGCAGCACTCCTCGCGGGTACGACACCATCACCGTGTATGCGTCGACGGCGCACGCACGCAAGGTCATGAGCTCCATCGAGGCTGAGTACGGATTGCGCGAGGTGAGTGCCTGGCCGATCGAGCCGCTGCACATGCATTGTGTGGTTCTGAAGATTCCCGACGGCGCCGATCGCGTCAGCTTGCTCGCCAAGCTGTCGAGCGATCCGCGCATCAGGCTGGCGCAACCGCTGCAGACTTTTGCGACGCGCACCGAGAATTACAATGATCCGTATGTGGGATTGCAACGCGGCTTCAAGGAAATGGATGTGGCGCAAGCCCATCCCTGGTCCCAGGGCGACGGCGTCAAAGTAGCCATCATCGATACCGGCGCCGATATCGAGCACCCGGATTTGGCCAGGCGGATCGCAGCCGCGGAAAATTTCGTCGATTCGGACGCGGCGCAGTTTCAGCGCGATCGGCACGGCACGGAAATCGCGGGTGTCATCGCCGCAGTCGCCAACAATGGCCAAGGCATCGTCGGCGTCGCTCCCGCCGCGCGGCTCTTGATATTCAAGGCTTGCTGGCAGGCGCGCGTGGATGCCGACGCCGCCCGCTGCAATTCCTTCACGCTGGCGCGCGCCCTGGTTGCCGCCTTGGATGCTCACGCTCAGGTCGTCAATCTGAGCCTCGCGGGTCCTTGGGATCCCTTGCTGAGCGACCTCATTCGCGAAGGGTTGCGCCGCGGGATTCTGTTCGTGGGTGCCGCATCTTCGGACTCGCCGGAAGGCGAGCCCGGCTTGCTGCACCTTCCTGGCGTCATCGAAGTCGCGGGCTCCGAAAGCCGCTCCGCGCTCGCGACCGCTCTGTACGCTCCGGGCCGAGAGATTCTGACGCTGCTGCCGGGCGGGCACTATGACTTCGCCTCCGGGGATTCGATTTCCACCGCCCAGGTGACCGGCGTCGTGGCTTTGCTGCTGGCGAAAGATCCCGGGTTGTCGCCCGGCGCGGCCTACCGGATCCTCAAGGATACCAGCGGCCGCTCGGACGCTGACCTAGGCGACAGCGCGCATGTGAATGCCTGCGCTGCCGTGGTGTCGCTGCTGGGGCGGGGCCCGTGCAAATCGTCCGACGACGACCACCGATTGGCGGATAAACAGGACTCAAGCGCCGCGGCGCGCTAGGTACCCGTTCATCGCGGCGGGATTCCCGCCGGTGCTTTAAACCCGCTGCACGAAACTCGGTACTCACCTTGCGCGTACCTTTGAGAGTCGTAACGTGGCCGTTCCCCTATTCGAATTTCACCATCGCGGGCTGCCCGTGGTTACTTTATATGTGACCGAGCGCTGCAATTCGCGTTGCGTCACCTGCGATTACTGGCGGCACGGCCGTGCCGAAGTGGATCTCGAATCGGTTGCGGGCTTGTTGCCGAGCCTCGAGCAGTTAGGGACGGAGCTCGTGGTGCTGTCCGGCGGCGAACCGCTGATCCACCCCGAATGGGCGTCCATTGCGCAGCTGCTCAAGAGCGACGTGCGGAAGGTATGGCTGCTCACCTCGGGATTGTCGCTCGCCAAGCACGCGCGCCGCGCAGCCGAGCTATTCGACGCCATCACGGTATCGCTCGACGGGACGGATCGGGTCACGTATGCCGCAATTCGTGGTTTGGACGCCTTTGACAAGGTCTGCGAAGGCGTGCGGGCGGCGGCGGCCCACGGCGTCGCGCCGAGCCTGCGCGTCACTGTGCAGCGCGCAAATTTTCGCCAGCTGCCGGCGTTCGTAGAGCTCGCAAGAGAGTTGGGAGCGCTGCGCATTTCCTTTCTCGCCGTCGACATCGCCAATCCGCACGCCTTCGGCCGCAGCGGCGATTACGCCACCGACCTCGCCTTGCGGCCGGAGGATCTGCCGGTATTCGAAGAACTCTTGGGGTTACTGGAGCAGCGCCATGCGGAAGAGTTTCGCGGCGGCTTCATTGCGGAGAGCCCGCAGAAGCTGCGCCGAATCCTGCAATATTTCAGCGCCATTCATGGGCTGGCGCCCTATCCCGCCGTGCGCTGCAATGCGCCTGAGTTCTCGGCGGTCATCGACGCGCAGGGCCGCGCGCAGCCCTGTTTTTTTATATCCGCGCCGCCCGGCCCGCAAACGCCGGGGGATTTGCCCGGCGCGCTGAACAGCGGCCCGATGGCGGCGCTGCGCCAGGAGATCCGCGCCGGCCGGCGCGCGGAATGCAAGACCTGCGTCTGTTCGATGTGGCGCGATCTCGGCGCGGTCGATAACGCGTGGAGTCCCGCATGAGCGGGCCTCGCAAGCGGCTCAAGGTGGTGCTCTATAATCCCCGGGCCGTGTTTTTCACCATGCCGTTGGCGCTGCTCGCGATCGGCTCTGAACTCGACCCGGAGATCTACGAGGTCGTCACCATCGATGCCAGGCTCGAGCCCGATGCTGAAAACACGGTGCTCGCAGAGATCAGCGGAGCCTTGTGTCTCGGGATCACCGTTCTCACCGGCGCCCCGATTTCAGATGCGCTCGCCATCTCGCGCGCGGCGAAGCGGGCGCGGCCGGATCTTAAGGTCGTGTGGGGAGGCTGGCACCCCTCGATGTTTTCCCGCGAATGCCTGCTGGAGCCCTCCGTCGATGTGACCGTGCGCGGGCAGGGAGAGGAGACATTTTCGGACATTGTGCAGCGTCTTGCCCAAGGCCGCACCCTGGACGATTGCGCGGGGTGCACGGTGAGGCTCGCCGACGGCACCATTCAAGAGAATCCGGCGCGGCCGCTGGCGCAGGTCGACAAATTCCGGGCGCACGATTACGGATTGATTCCGGTCGAACGCTACTTCGAGCTCAAAGGCAAGCGCCAGCTCGACTATATCTCCTCCCAGGGCTGCAATTTCCGCTGCGCCTTCTGCTCGGACCCTTTCGTCTACGGGCGCAAGTGGGTGGGACTCGAACCCGTCCGCATGGCGATGAGATTGAAGGAGCTGTGGGACCGGTATCACTTCGACGACGTGAATTTCCAGGACGAGACGTTTTTTACCAGGGCGGATCGCGTGGCTGCGTTGGCCGATCGGATGGTCGAGTCGGGAATGAAGATTACCTGGGCTGCCACCATGCGCGCCGATCAGGGAGTGAGACTGCCGGACGCGGTATGGGCCCGCTGCAAGCAGTCCGGTTTGCGGCGCCTGCTCGTCGGTGTGGAGTCCGGTTCCAATGAGGTGCTGAAGCGCATCCGCAAGGACATCAAGATCGAGCAGGTGTTCGAGACCGCGCACAAGATGTTGAAATTGGGCATTGCCGGCCATTTCCCCTTCATCGTCGGCTTCCCGGACGAAAGTGATGCGAACATTCAGGCGAGCCTCGACTGCGCGAAGAAATTGCGCTCGATGAGTCCGGACTTTTTGACGCCGATTTACTACTTCAAGCCCTATCCCGGCAGCGCGCTGGTGATCGAAGCGGTGGCCCGCGGTTTCCGCCTGCCGGAGACCCTCGAGGCCTGGGCGCAATTCGATTACGTGGCGGGCGACCCCGGACCGTGGGTCTCGCCCGAGAAATTCGAGCTCATCGAGCGCTTCAAGTTCTTCCATGAGCTCGCCTGGAAGAGAGTGTCCCGCGGCAAGAGACTGGTGCAGAAGCTGGCGCGGTACCGATGCGACAAGGACAACTATCGGTGGCCGGTCGAGATGCTGTTCACGCGCTGGCTGGTTCCGGCGCAGACCTTGTCATGATGGCTTCAGGCCCGCAGGCGCTGGAAATCGCCAGGCTGCCTCTGATCAAACGGCTCCTCGGCAAAGCGATGGCTTTCTGCTATCGCCTCGTCGGCAAGGACCGGTACGATGATTTTCGCGTGGAGCGGGTCTGCGGCATGCCCTTTCTCGTCACGCCGAGCGTATTCAATCCGAAAGTGCCCCGCACCGGCGAATTTTTCGCCTCGCAGATCGATTCGCGGCTGGTGGACCGCAATTGGCAGGTCCTCGACATGGGCACGGGATCCGGCGTCTGTGCCGTGTCCGCCGCGAAATATGCGCGCCGCGTCGTGGCGGTGGACATCAACGCAGCGGCGGTTCGCTGCGCCCGCATCAACGCGCAGTTGAATCACTTGGAGCACAAGATCGATGTGCGCTACGGCGATCTGTTCGCGCCGGTGCATCTGGAGCGCTTTCATCTCATCCTGTTCAACCCGCCGTTCTTGAGGGGTGCGCCGCGCGACGATCGCGACAGCGCGTGGCGCTCGAGCGATGTCGCGGAACGATTCGCCGCGGGTCTCTCCGCTCACCTGACGCCGGGCGGCTCTGCGCTCGTGCTGCTCTCGACCTTCGGCGACGGGGCGGTGTTTCTCGAGGAATTTCGCAAGCAGAAACTCGAGATCTCGGTTTTGGCCGAGCGCCGTTTCGTGAATGAGAGATTGACCATCTTCAGGCTCGTACCCCAGAGGCTATCATGACCGCTTCGCGACGCGTTTTGCTCATCAACCCGACGATCACCTCGCGCCGGCACGCTCGCTTCCCGCTCGCACTGCTGAGTTTGTCCGCGGCGCTCGAGAACAGGTACCCAGCGACGCTGATCGACGGCAACGTCGATCGCGACTTCGTCGCGACGGCCGTGCGTACCGTCAGCGACGGCTCGTACCTGGCGGCCGGCATGACCGTGATGGGCGGCCCGCAGCTTAAGTCGGCAATCGCCGTCTCGAAGGCGATCCGCGAGAAACTGCCCTCGCTGCCGATCATCTGGGGAGGAGCTTTCCCGACGGTGTGTCCGGAAGCGGCATTGAATGCGCCGTACGTCGACTATGCCGTGAGAGGGCAGGGAGAGGACACGCTGGTGGAGCTTCTGGACCTTCTCGCGACGGGCCGGGACGATGCGTGCGAGTCCATTGCCGGGTTGACCTGGCGCCTTCGCGGCGAGGTGGTGCACAACAAGGAGCGCAAGTTTTCCTCCTCGAGCCTTGCCCGGATGCTGCCCTACGACACATTGGAGAATCCCCGGCAATATCTCAGCAAAACCTATCTCGGACGGCGCACTGCCGGCTATCAGGCGGCCTTGGGGTGCCGCTTTCGCTGCACGTTCTGCGGAGTGGCGACCATGTTTCGCGGCAAGATGGCGCTGCCGCCTGCGGCCCGGCTCGAGCAGGATCTTGCGTTCATGAAGCATCGGCTCGGCGTGGACGCCATCCAGTTCTACGATCACAATTTCTTCGATCGCGAAGTCGACATGGTGCCGTTGCTCGAGGTGCTCGCGAAATTCCAGCTGCCCTGGTGGTGTTTCGCGCGCTCCGACGCGCTGGTCAATCTATCGGAAAGCTCCTGGGCGCTCGTCAGGAAAAGCGGCCTGCGCATGGCTTATATCGGAGCGGAGTCGCCGAGCGACTGGCTGCTGCATGATATCCGCAAGGGCACGAGCTCCGATCAGACGCTCGAAGCCGTGGAGAAGTGCCGTAGCCACGGCGTGATTCCGGAACTGTCCTTCATGCTGGCACCGCAGCGCGACCCGGAGGGAGAGACGGAGAAAACCTTCGACTTCATCCGTCTGATCAAGCGCCTGCACCCCGCCACCGAGGTGATGATTTATATCTACACGCCGCTGCCGCGGCGGCAGGAGATCGCGAACTCGGCGGCGGCGCGCCCGGGGAGCGAGCTTCGCGACAGCGCGGGCAGGCCGGTCGTGTTTCCGCGGAGCGCGGATGAATGGGCCGAACCGCAATGGGTGGACTACTGGTGCCACCAGGATGCGCCGTGGCTATCAGAGCGGCTGCGGCGGCGGATAGTCGATTTCACCACGGTCCTGGGATGCAGATACCCCACCGTCATGGACATCCGTGCATCCGCCTGGGGAAAGTCCGCTCTGCGGGCGCTCGCTTCCTGGCGTTATCGATACCAACGATATGATCACCCGTGGGAATTGCGCGTGTCGCGAAAAATCATCCGTCACTGGGATCCGCGCGTGATGAGCCTATGAGATGAGTCTGGCGGCCGACATCTTAAGCGTGCTCTCGCGCCGGCAGAGACGCTGGGTCTTGGCGGCGCAGGGCCTCTCGATCCTGATGGCGTTCTCGACGGTCGCCGGGATCGCGTCGATCGCGCCGTTTTTTGCAGTGCTCGGCAATCCGACATTGATCGGCCAGAGCGGACTGCTGCACTGGCTGTACCACTTGGGATTCTCGAGCAAGCGCAGCTTTACGATTGCCCTGGGGCTCGCGTTCATGGGGCTCGTGCTGGTGGCGAACCTCATCAATATCATCGGCTCCTTCGTCATGATCAGGCTGGCGCTGTGGATCGGCACCGACCTGCAGTCCATCCTGTTCGCGGAATATCTACACCGCCCCTATCTGTTCCACGCCCGGACCCACAGTGCGGTGCTGTTCAATAATCTGATTCATGAGACGACCCGCGCGACCAATCACCTTCTGCAGAACGCCTTTGCACTGATCACGAACATCGTTACCGCGGTATTCATCATGGTGTCGGTGATGCTGCTGAATCCAGCCGTCGCCGCCGCGATGATGAGTGCGCTCGCGGGAGGCTATGTGCTGATCTATCTCGCCGTGCGCAACCGCCTGCTGCGGGCCGGCGAGATCGAGTCGCATTTCTTTACCGAACAAACCAGGATCGTCAACGAGAGTCTCGGAGCCATCAAGGAGATCCTGGTACTGCAGATCCAGCAGTTCTTCCGCGGCAGCTTCGAGCGGTCGAGCCGGGCGTTCGCGCGGGCGGCCGCTCACACGCAGCTGATCGGCCAGAGTCCCCGCTACATCATGGAATGCGTGGCGGTGGTGGGACTGGTCGCCGCGGCGCTTCTGGCCGGCTGCGGCGAGCAGGACATTGGCCCAAAGCTCGGGCAACTGACCTTTCTCGGTTTCGCCGCCTACCGGCTTCTGCCGACGCTGCAGCAAGGTTTCATGGCCATCGTCAGGATTCGCGCCGACCGTGCTGGATTCATCTCCATCGCAGCGGATTTGCGGCTGGCGCGAGCGAGGAGCTACCCAGCCGCCGCGGCGGATCCCTCATGGGCCGAGCGTCCCCGATCGGAAGTCACGCTCAAAGAGGTCTCGTTTCGCTACGAGCCGAACCGGCCGCCGGCGGCCAGCGGCGTGTCGCTGCGTATTCCCGCACGCAGCGCCGTGGGCTTCGTCGGCGCGAATGGCTCGGGTAAAACCACGCTGGTCGATCTGATCGCGGGATTGCTCGTGCCCGGGGGCGGCCGGATCGAGGTCGATGGAATCGCCATTGACGATGCCAACCGCTTGGCCTGGCAATCGCGGATTGCGTACGTGCCGCAAAACATCTTCTTGTTGGACACGAGCATCGCGCACAACGTCGCGCTCGGCATCCCCGGGACCATTGATCACGCTCGATTGCTCGCGGCCGCGCGCCTGGCGCAACTCGACGGCTTCGTCGACACGCTGCCCGGGGGCTACGACCATCGCGTCGGCGAGCGGGGCGTGAGGTTGAGCGGCGGTCAGCGCCAGCGAATCGGCATCGCCCGCGCGCTGTATTCGGATGCATCCGTTCTCATCTTGGACGAAGCGACCAATGCTCTGGATGGTCTGACGGAACACGAGTTGATGTCGACGATTGCCGGGCTACGCGGCCGCTATACCATCATCCTGATCGCTCACCGCTTGAGCACGGTGCGCAGCTGCGACATTATCTATGAATTCGACGGCGGGAAAGTTGCGGCAAGCGGAACCTACGACCGGCTGGTGAAGGAATCGGAAAGCTTTCGGCGGTTGGTCAATAGCCCTTGACGTCCTTGAATTTTCGCCGTATGAAAATATTCAACGGTTCCTCATAGACAAAGAACAACAGAATGGAAAGACACCAAGTGATGAGAAACGTGAGCAGCACGCAAACCAGCCGGTAGCGGGCCGCGGAACCCAACAGCGGAATGCTGACGTAGTCGATGATCAAGGTGTGCAGCAGGTAGAAGGAATAGGAGGCTCTTCCCAGCAATCCGGCAAGCTTGCTCGACAAGAGCCGCGACAGGACGGTTTTTTCGCTTATCAGTCCCCAGTACAGCACGGCGATGGGAAAGGGAATGAGGAAGTTATTGATGAGGATGATGGCGCGGTAATTCAGGGGCACGTGTTCGTACACCATGATCATGGCGATGGCGAGCAGCGTCACTCCCGCAAGGCCGGCCGCGGTGAACTTGTTACCCGGGATGGAGATGGGTCCGGCCCGTTCCCGTTTCAGCACGGCCAACGCGAGGTACACACCGGCGAAGAATTCGACGAAGTGGCCGAAGCAAGTGCTGGAGAAGACGAAGCCCGGCGTTCCTAGGAACCCGATGCCCAACGTCGACACGAACAGTGCAGCCAGCAGCAAACAGCAGCCGAGCAACCAGGGCACGAAAAAGTTGTATGCCCGGGCCAGGATCATGAACACCGGGGCGAGGAAATAAAAGCATTCCTCCGCCGTCAGAGACCAGCTCGGTTGAATGATGAAATCCACATTGTGAAACAGGGCGTGCGTCAGGGTGTAGTTCGTCAATAGCACCCAGGGGCGAAAGTCGTGCTGCAGACAAATCGCGATGCTGAGCAGCAGAAAATAGACCGGATAAATGCGTGCAAAGCGGTTCACAAAATACTTCGACAGCCATTTGCGCCCGAGCTCAACCTGTTCGTAGTAGAGCCGCACGATCAAGAAGCCGCTCAGCGCAAAAAAGAATGCCATGACGTTCAAGGTCAGCCGCGAATCGGCCCAGGGCGGAAAATGATCGAAGAACACGACCGTGGCTCCAAAGGCTCTCACTCCGGTGAGAGCGGGATACCTTTCGCCGCCGCTACGGCCGGCCAACTTCATAAATCGCCAGCCGTGTCCGTAACCCGGGTTTATCGAATACGGCGATCTGGCGCAGTGTGAACTCAACAGGATTGGTTTGACCAAAGTCCGACTCGAGATAGCGCGCCAAGAGCTCCGGCGAAACGATGATCCACACGGGCATGCTCTTCGTGAGATTCGCCAAGCGCGCCTCTGCATCGCGAAGCACGGTGCCTTTATCCCCATAAAAGACCGGCTGCACACGATGAGCCCATTCCAGAGGCAAGTAGCTGCGTAACTGATACGCACTGTGGCCGTCGAGGGAATAGATCATCGGCGGCGCATCAGGGGCTTGAAGCAGGAATTTCGCGGCCTGCGGATATCCATAGCCCGAACTTGAGCCTTCAAAGAACTGAAAGCGGTCCAGGTGCGACCAGTTGGCGGCGGCCGGATCGAGAATGATCATCGCGGATTGGTGGCCCATGAAGCCCGCGCAGAGCGCGAACGCGGCCCACTCGAGTTTGAGGCCCAGCGCCCCGAGGTGTTGCCAGCCCAATACGGCGCCGACGATCAGCGGCGGAAGAGTGAACAACAGGTAGCGTGAAAACCAAAAGTGGGCGAGAAGGCCGATGCCGAGCAGGGGCAACGCCGCCACGGCGATCAGCCAACGCGCGCGCCAATCGCGGTGCAGCGCACCGGCAGCGAGTCCGATCGTCCCGGTGAGGACCACGGGCCATGACAATTGCGCGCTGAGTTCATTTGTCAGGCTGACGCCCGAAATGCCGATCACTGCCGCGATATCGGAGTAGCGCCCCATGCCGATCCCGGCGAGGTCCTGAAGGCCGAACCCGGGCGCGAGGCCGCGCTGCAATCGAGTCGCCGCCGCGGCAATCACCGTGAGCGCGAGGAGAACCACCGGCGCGTGCGCGGCCAGCAGCCGGTTCCGCGCCGGCCGGCGCAGCATTCTGCGACGCTCGAGGGAAGGCATCAAGAGGAGCGCCAGCGGCACGGCGATGAGAAACACGAAACCCACGGGAAATTTCGAGAATGCTGCCAGCACGAAACTCAAGGCCAGCCGGACGGCATGCGGCCTCGTGGGAGACTTGAAAAACTTGATGAAGCTAAGAAGCACCCAAAGACCGGCGGTGCACATGAAGATGTCCGATAGCGCGAGGCGCTCGAGATACACGACGAAGGGGCACAGAACATAAAGCGCCCCGCTCGCGTAGGCCGTCCAGCGGTTGCCCAATTGCAGCGCCAGCCCGTAGATGAGGAAGGCGCCGATCAGTCCCGCCAGCACGTGCAGAGCGCGGATCGCGGCGAGCGGATGAGGATTGAGCCGTGCCAGCGGCACCATCGGCCAGGCCTCGAGCGGCTTGCCGTCCGAGAGCGGCTGCAGCCATTCTGCGGCTTCGATCGACCGAAAGATCCAACGCAATTGAGTGCCTTCATCTTCGAACGCGGGCAGTGCCATCAAATGAAAAAAGGCTAACGAACCCACCCCCAGCAACAGAGCGGCGGGCAACCAAACGGGCCGGATCTTAGGCACAGTCGGCGGTGCTCACCGCTTCCTCATCACGATCAAGAAGTGATCGCCCATCGAGCGCAGCAGCGGCCAGCCCGCCGTGCGCCGATCGAGCCGCCACAGCCCCGCATACGCGCGCGGGTACCTCTCCCGTGCGGAGGTCAAGTACGGCGGCGGCGCAAACAGGCAGAGTGCGCGGTAGTGCTCGAGCGTAAAGTCGCGCTCGAATGCGCGATAGAACTCGCGCGGCGTGTAGTAACGCGTCCAAATCGTGTGCTTATTCATGCCGACCGGCACGACACTGCGCGCGAAGCGCAGCTTCACTCTCGGCCAGCGCCACCTCCGCGCGTAATGGACGATCTCCCAGGGGCATATGCGGCCGATGACCGTAAACACCAAGGTACCGTGGGGCTTCAGCAGGCGTGCGCAGCCGCTCGATACTGCGGCGAGATCGGGTACGCAATTGAGCGGGCCGAGATTCGAATACGCTCCCTCGAAATCACCGTCGCCCGCGATTCGTCCGAGCTCATGAGCGCCGACGGCCAAAACCCGCAGCCGGTCGGCAACCCCTTCGCGCTCCGCGCGGTCGGCCGTGCGCGCCGCCATTTGAGGAGACCAGTCCGTTGCCGTGACGCGGTGTCCGAGCCGGGCCATGCGCACCGCGTCCAATCCCGTGCCGCAGCCAAGATCGATCAAGCGGCTGTTCGGCGCGAACGATTTATCCAACCAGCGCCACATCTCATCGCGCATATCCTGAATCAGCAGGTTATTGCCGCGCGGTCCATCGTAGTCGGCCGCAACGCTGTCGAACGCGTCCTGGGTGTCGCGCAGCCGTATTGATGGGTCATGCACGAGTTGCCGTCCAACGATTCCAAATGAAGTAAACGCAGCCCAAGAACATTGCCAATAGCAAAATGAGTCTCGGATAAGCCAGGACCGTCAGGCCGCCGCGTCCTTCGAACGGAACGCTCAACCGGTATGGAAAGAAGCCGATGAGCGCGTAGACGCCGAGCATAAAATACGCATAGGCCGGAGCGCGTTCGAGAAGGAAAAAGTGGATGAGCAACCCCACGGGGAGCCAGAGCAGAACAAAATGATAGGTTGCCGTCGCCGGCGCGAGCAGCAGCGCGACGACACTTAAGAGTCCGATGGACGGCGCCGCGGCGGCCGCCGTGCCGCGTCGTGCGAGTTTGCTCAATGCCGCGATGGCCGTGACAAGAATCAACGCCTTCGCGACGGGAACTCCGATGCTTTGCAGGCGGGGCAGGGCAGCGAGCGGTTGCGGGTTCGACAGGGCGTCGTAAATGAACAAGCGGCGAAACAGCGAATCGAAGGACTGAAAACTCGCGGTGAAAGGATCCTGCATACCCAGTTTGCCCAGGAGATGGTTGCCAAGAACGGAGGCCAAGAATTCCTCGTGAACTGTCCAGCCCAAAACGCCGATGCTCAGCGCTGCCACGGCCAGCATGGCGATGGCTCCGCCCAGCACCACCTTCCACTCCCTGCGGTACGCAAAGTAGATGAGCATCACGACCGGAAAATATTTGATGGGAGCGAAAAGGCCGAAACATATCCCGGCCAGCCAGGGTTTTCTCTCGAGGTAGGCGTAAAACCCCAAGATGCAGCACAGCGACACCAGAATGTACGGCTGTCCGAAGCGCAGTGCATTATGGATGGCAGAGCCCGACAGCAAAACGAATAGCGCCGTATCGATGAAATTCCACGACAGTATGCGCATCAACAGCAGGATCGAGCAGACCAGGCCGAGTACGCTCACCGCGGTCATCACGCGCAGAGCATCGAGCGGCGCCAGAGGCGTCAGGGGAACGAGCAGCAGCGCGCTGGGCGGCGGAAAGGGCGAGAATTTGCCTTGCGACGGCTCGCCGATGCCATAAACGCGCAGCTGCTCTTGGAACCATGCGATGTCGTAAAGACGAGCCGCGTTGCCGCCGTCCGCTACAATCTTGGCGGCGGTAAGATAGCTCGGAAAATCGGCATCCAATGCAGACAGTGCGGGCGCGATGCCGCGCACGGCGAGAAGCGTCGCGAGGGCGATGAAGAGCACAATCGCGGCGGCGCGTCTTAAGAACAATTGCGTTAAACCTGGCTGGTTCGCGCCTGGAGCGCATTAGTGGTTAGTGCCCATCTGAGGAAAGCAAGTTGCGTTATCTCGTGACCGGTTGCGCCGGCTTCATCGGCAGCACCTTGATAGACAGGCTCTTGTCCGACGGCCACGTGGTGGTTGGATACGATAACTTTTCCACCGGACACGAGAGTTTCCTGACCGCGGCGCTTGGGTCAGCGAATTTCCGCCTGGTGCGTGCGGACGTCCTGGATTTGCCCGCTCTGACGGCCGGCATGCAAGGATCGGAGTTTGTGTTTCACCTGGCCGCCAACGCGGACGTACGATTCGGCACCCTGCATCCCCGCAAGGACCTCGAGCAGAACACGCTGGCGACCGAATGCGTTCTTCAGGCGATGCGCAACAACGGGATCGGCAGGATCGCGTTTGCTTCTTCCGGTTCCGTGTATGGGGAATCTCAAAAGATCCCGACGCCGGAGGACGCCCCGTTTCCGGTGCAGACGTCGTTCTATGGAGCATCCAAGGCCGCTGCTGAGGGGTTGATCGGCGCCTACTGCTCGGGTTTCGGTTTCCAGTCTTACATATTTCGCCTGGTGTCGATTTTGGGCGAGCGCTACACGCATGGGCATGTGGTGGATTTCTACAGGCAACTAAAGGATGGTGCCGGGGTACTCACGGTTCTCGGCAACGGCCGGCAACGCAAATCCTATCTTTATGTGCAGGATTGCATCGATGCAATGCTTTTGGCCGTCAAACGGTCGACGGACCGCGTGAATGTCTTCAACTTGGGATGCGATGACTATTGCGAGGTCAATGATTCGATTGCCTGGATTTGCGAGACGCTCGGCGTGAAGCCGAAAATCGAGTACGCGGGCGGCGATCGAGGCTGGGTCGGGGACAATCCCTTCATCTATCTCGACACCCGGAAGATTCGTGCCTTGGGATGGCAGCCGACGCTCACGATTCGCGAGGGCGTCATCAAGACCCTCGACTACTTGAAAAGTCATCCGCGCATCCTGGATGCGCGCCGGTGAAGCTCTGCGTTCTCGGCTTGTGGCATCAGGGCGCGGTGACGGCGGCGGGGTTGGCGTCTCTCGGGCATCAGGTGGTGGGGCTCGACTTCGATGCAGCGAGAGTCGCGAAGCTGAATCAGGGCTTGGCGCCTATTTTCGAGCCCGGGCTCGAAGAATTGCTGAAGACGGGTTTGGCGTCGGGCAAGTTGCGCTTTACCGCGGCGATCAGCGACGCGACCCGGGACATCGAGGTGTTATGGGTCGCCATGGACACGCCGGTCGATGCGGAGGACCGAGGGGATTCGGAAGACGTTATGCGGCAGATAGAGCGTGCGCTGCTCGGCATGAGCCCTGAGACCCTCGTGCTGGTTTCCTCGCAGCTGCCGGTCGGTTCGATTCGCCGCCTGGAGCGGGCGGGCATCCCGGCCGGCGAATCCGCGCGGCTCAAGATCGCGTACTGCCCGGAAAATCTACGCTTGGGTTCGGCGCTGGCCGATTTTCTCCATCCGGAGCGCATCGTCGTCGGCGTCCGTTGCAGCCGAGACCGCGAGCTCTTGCAGGGACTCCTCTGCTCCATCACCGCATCGATCGAATGGATGTCGGTCGAATCCGCCGAAATGACCAAGCACGCCATCAATGCCTTTTTTGCCGCCTCGGTCGCCTTTGCGAATGAAATCGCATCGATTTGCGAAGCCGTCGGCGCCGATGCCAAGGAAGTGGAGCGGGGCCTCAAGAGCGAGGGCAGAATTGGCCGCAAGGCCTATCTGTCGCCCGGCTCGGCATTTGCCGGAGGCACGCTGGCGCGGGACCTCGCCTTCCTCAACCGTACATCGCGCGAGCAGGGTGTGGCGACGCCACTGCTCTCCGCCGTGCTCCCGAGCAACGCGGCACACAAGTTGTGGGTACAAAAGAGGCTGCGGCTGCTGTTCGAGGATCTCACTCGGATCACGGTCGCCGTGTGGGGGCTTACTTACAAGCCGAACACCGACACTTTGCGCCGCTCTGCATCGGTCGAGCTCTGCGAATGGATGATTCGCGAAGGAGCGAGGATTCAGGTGCATGACCCCATGGCGAAGGACCTTCCGGAACATTGGCGCGGCTCGGTCGAGCGCTGCGAAAGCCCGTTGGCCGCGGTTCGCGGCGCCCACGCGTTGGTGTTGGCGACCGCGTGGCCGGTGTACCGCGAGGTCCCGGCCGATCAATTGATGCGGGACTCCGCTGATCTTGTGGTGCTCGATGCCGACCGCTACTTGCCGGATTTGGCGGCCGCCGGCGCGCGCCTCCGATACTTTGCGGTGGGTCTGCCCATCGAGAACCGATCAGCGCCATGAGCAAAGTCCTGGAGCATCGATGCGCCCTCATTACCGGCGCGAGCCGCGGCCTTGGATTCGAGATCGCCCGGCATTATCTCGAGGCCGGCGCCAGCCTGATGATCTGCGCGCGCAATGAGGAGGTACTCGAGCAATCGGCCTCCAAGCTCAAGCAGTTCGCGGGGCCGGGCCAGTCGGTGGCGGCACGGCGCGCCGATGTCTCGAAGCCCAAGGACGTTACGCGCCTGGTGCTCGAGGCGTACCGCGAATTCGGACACCTGGACATTCTGGTGAACAATGCCGGCATCGCGGGCCCGAGCGGCACTCTCGAAAGCGTCGACTGGGAAGCATGGACGCGCGCCCTCGAGATCAACCTTTTAGGTCCGGTCCTGCTGTGCCGCGCAGTCTTGCCGCACTTCAAGAAGGCGAAGCGCGGCAAGATCATCCAGCTGGCGGGCGGCGGCGCCACGAATCCGCTGCCCAATTTGAGCGCCTATGCGGCTTCGAAAGCGGCCGTGGTGCGCTTTGTCGAAACGCTCGCCGAGGAAACACGCGAGGACCGCATCGACGTCAATGCGCTTGCCCCGGGGTCCCTCGACACGCGCATGCTGGATGAATTCATCGCCGCCGGTCCCGCTCGCGTCGGCCGCGCGTTTCACGAGCGTTCGGTGAAGCTCAAGCAAGAGGGCGGCGTGCCGCTCGCCAAGGGCGCCCGGCTGGCCGTGTTCTTAGGCTCGGCGTTGAGCGACGGCATCACGGGGAAATTGCTGAGTGCGGTCTGGGATCCCTGGGAAACTCTGCCGCAGCATCGCGGGGACTTGAATGCCACCGATGTCTATACCCTGCGCCGCATCCTGCCCGCGGATCGCAGTTTGACTTGGGGGGATGGGGATTGAACGTCGGCATCATCGGCTGCGGTGCCGTCGGCCAAAAGCGGGCCCGGCATCTCGCCGGAGCTCGGCTGGTGCATTGCGCCGACATCGATCTTGAGCGAGCCGCGCTCGCGGCGTCCACGAGCGCGGGTTGCACCTCGGGCACGGATTGGCGCGAAATGCTGGATCGCGCCGGCGTCGAGGCCATCATCATCGCCACGCCGCAGGACGTGCAGGCCGAGATCGCGCGCGCCGCCATCAGCGCCGGAATCCACGTGCTCGTCGAGAAGCCCGCCGCGCGGCATGCCGATGAGTTGCTGGCACTGCCGCAGCTCGCCGCCCGGCACGATGTGCGCGTCCGCGTGGGATTCAATCATCGCTATCACCGGGCGTTTCAACAGGCGCGGCGGCTGGTGGACTCCGGAGCGTTGGGTCCCTTGCTGTTCGTGCGCGCGCGCTATGGGCACGGCGGGCGGCCGGGCTACGCGAGCGAGTGGCGGGCGCAGCCGCAACGATCGGGAGGCGGGGAGTTGATCGATCAGGGCGTGCATCTCATCGACTTGGCGCGCTGGTTTCTCGGTGAATTCGTCGAAGTCGACGGCTTCGCGCACACCTATTTCTGGGACATGCCGGTCGAGGACAATGGCTTCATGCTGCTCAAGACCGCTGCGCGGCAAGCGGCATTTCTGCACGCGAGCTCGACCGAATGGAAGAATACGTTTTCCTGGGAGCTCTACGGCCGCGACGGCAAGCTTCAAGTCGACGGGCTCGGCGGCAGCTATGGCGTCGAGAAATTGTGCTGGTACAAGATGCTGCCCGAGATGGGTCCGCCGGACACGATGATCTGGGAATACCCGATGGAGGATGATTCCTGGTCCACGGAAATGGCGGAATTTCTCGAGGACATCCGCCGCCGGCGCGATCCGGCCGCGGGCTTGCAGGATGCGATCGCGGCGCTCACCGTGGTCGCAAGGATCTACGCAAGGTCCGGCCATGATCATCGCGCGTAGTCCGCTCAGAATTACCTTGGGCGGGGGCGGGACGGATCTCGCTTCGTATTACGCTGCGCACGAGGGATTCGTGGTGGCGGCCGCGATCGACAAGTATGTATACGTTACGGTCATGCGGCCCTTCAGTCCCGGCATCTATTTGAAGTATTCGGCATTGGAACAGGTGGACCGGGTTGCCGACGTCAAGCATCCGATCATTCGCGAAGCACTGGCGCTGCAAAGCCTCGGCAATCCGCCGCAGGTTGAAATCACCACGCTGGCGGATATCCCGGCCGGCACGGGCTTGGGCTCGTCCGGAAGCTTTACCACGGCGCTGTTGAAGGCCTTGTACACGCACCATCGCAAAGTCGCCCACGCAGAGGAGTTGGCGGAACGAGCTTGTGATATTGAAATCAATCGCTTACAGGAACCAGTTGGGAAGCAGGATCAATACATTGCGGCCTTCGGGGGCCTCACCTGCCTGACATTTCACCGCGATCATCGCGTCACGGTCGAGCCGCTGCGCGTTTCGTCAAAGACGATGTTCGATCTCGAGGATAACCTGCTGCTTTTCTTCACCGGCTTGAAGCGCGCTTCGGGCAGCATTCTCAAAGACCAGCACGACCGCTCGCAGGCGGGCGATACAGAGATGCAGCGCAATCTCGATTTTGTCAAAGCCTTGGGGTATCGGAGCAAAGAAGCGCTCGAATCGGGCGACCTCACCCGCTTCGGCGAGCTGATGCACGAGCACTGGCAACACAAGAAGAGCCGATCCGGCGGCGTCAGCAACCTTCAGATCGATAGCTGGTACTCACAGGCCATGAGTAATGGTGCGATCGGAGGCAAGCTAGTCGGCGCGGGCGGCGGCGGCTTCCTGATGTTTTATGCGGCCGATCGCAGCCGATTGCGGCAGGCGATGGCGGCGGCGGGGCTGGAGGAGGTGCGCTTTCGCTTTGACTTCGAGGGCACCAAGGTCGTTCTGTCCTAAATGCTGCCGGTTGCCATATTGGCCGGTGGTTTGGCTACGCGGCTGCGTCCCCTCACCGATCGGATCCCGAAGTCCTTGCTCAAGGTTGCCGGCCGCCCCTTTATCTTTCATCAGCTCGAGCTCTTGAAGACCCAAGGTGTCGGGCGAGCGGTGCTGTGCGTCGGTCATTTGGGCGAGCAAATCAAGGCGGCCGTCGGCGATGGCCGCACGCTCGGCCTCGAGATTCAGTACTCGTTCGATGGCGATGAGCTCTTGGGTACGGGGGGCGCTTTGAAACACGCGCTGCCCCTGCTGGGCGACGCATTTTTTGCCTTGAACGGAGATTCTTACTTACCCTGTTCATTCACGCGGATTCAGTCGGCCTTCGAGGCGGCCCGGCGTCCGGCTTTGATGACGGTCCTGCGCAACGACAACCGTTGGGAGCGGAGCAACGTCCTCTTCAGGGGCGGCGAATTGATCGCATACGACAAGCATTCCAGGCGGCTCGACATGACGCATGTCGACTTCGGCATCTCGGTGTTTTGCAGCGATGTCTTTACGCCCTACAGCGCCACAAAGGTGTTCGATCTGGCCGACATTTGCCGGGATCTTTCCATGACCGGGCGGCTCGCAGCGTTCGAGGTGTCAGAACGCTTTTACGAAATCGGTTCGCCGCAGGGCATCAGAGACGCCGAAGAATTTCTGTCGCACCGCTGGGTCGGCGCATGAACTACGCGCAACAGCATTTGCGGGAGACTGGAGCGGTGCTTGAGATGCTGGACGCCGCCGCCATCGAGAAGATCGCTGAATTGTTGGCGCAGATCAAAGCCGGCGCGGGCCGAATATTTTTTTTGGGCGTGGGCGGCAGCGCCGGCAATTGTTCGCATGCCGTGAACGATTTTCGCAAATTGGCCGGCATCGAGTGCTATGCGCCGACGGACAACGTCTCGGAACTCACCGCTCGCATCAATGATGATGGCTGGGAAAATACCTTTGTAGAATGGCTCAAGGTCAGTAGGCTAAGCCATTGGGACGCGGTGTTCATATTCTCCGTCGGAGGCGGCGACGCCGACAGGAATATCAGCGTGAATCTGGTTGCGGCGGTCAAATACGCCAAGACCGTGGGCGCCAAGGTCATCGGCATCGTGGGCCGCGACGGCGGCTATACGGCGCGGGTGGCCGATGCGTTCGTGATCATCCCGACCGTGAACCCGGAAACCGTGACGCCCCACTCCGAGGCTTTCCAGGCGGTGATCTGGCATCTCCTGGTATCTCATCCGCGCCTCAAGCCCAATGAGGCAAGATGGGAGTCCTTGGGCAAATGAGCCGTCCGGCCGTATTTCTGGACCGCGACGGTGTCATCAACCGCGCCATCATGCGCGGCGGAACGCCGCATCCCCCGGCCACGCTCGCGCAGTGCGAAGTGCTGCCGGGCGTTGCCGAGGCGTTGGGCGCCTTGAAAGCACATGGCTATTCGCGGGTCGTCGTGACCAATCAACCCGACGTGGCCCGAGGAATCTCGTCTCGCGAATTGGTCGACAGCATCCATGCGCGGCTCGCGAGCGAACTCGACATCGACGCGATACTGACGTGCTTCCATGACGACGCCGACGCATGCGAGTGCAGAAAGCCGAAACCCGGACTTCTATTGCGCGCGGCCCGCGGCCTCGGCATTGATCTCGGGTCGAGCTTCATGGTCGGCGATCGCCGGCAGGATCTGGAAGCGGGCCGGCGCGCCGGCTGCCGGACGTTTTGGGTGGACTCGGGCGAGAGCGCGCTGCGCGATGTCGAGTGCGACTTTCGCGTCAGCTCGTTGTTCGAGGCGTCCCGAATCATCCTCGGGCAGGCGATCCTAAGATGATTTCGCTGCAGCAACTCGGCGTCAAGATTTTCGCCGACGGCGCGGACGTGGCGAGCATGCTCGAGCTCCATGCCAGGCCCTACATCAAGGGATTGACCACCAACCCGACGCTCATGCGCAAGGCGGGAATCGCGAACTATCGCGCTTTCGCCCGGGATATCTTAGGCGAGATCAACGATAAGCCGGTGTCCTTCGAGGTGCTTGCGGACGATTTCGTGGAAATGGAGCGCCAAGCATTGGAGATCGCCGCGTGGGCGGACAATGTGTACGTAAAGATTCCGATCACCAACACCAAACGCGAGTCCTGCCGCGGACTGGTCAAGCGGCTGGCCGACCGGCAGGTGAAGCTCAACGTCACCGCGATCATGACGCTGGCGCAGGTGCAAGAGGTCTTGAGCGCGCTGAACCCCGACACTCCGAGCTTCGTATCCGTCTTTGCCGGCCGCATCGCGGACACCGGTACGGATCCCTTGCCGATGATGGAGACGGCCCTTGAAATGCTGAGGCCGCAGCCCAAGGCGGAGCTGGTGTGGGCGAGCTCGCGCGAGATTCTGAATATATTTCAGGCCGATGCCATCGGCTGCCACGTGATTACCGTAACCAAGGACATTCTCGGCAAGCTATCGCTGGTCGGCTGCGATCTCGGCGACTACTCGCTCGAGACGGTGAAGATGTTCTATGACGATGGGCGGGTGGCGGGCTTTTCGCTGTAGGCGACGCCGGCCGGACGCTGCTTCGCAGCGGTCACGGGGGTGAATCGGCATTTGACGATGGCGAGGACCCAGGTTCCGGGATCTCGACAGATGCGAATTTTCTTCCCTTCATCGAATCCTCGGGACTTATAGGAAACCGGCACCTCCAAGGGGGTGAAGCCCGCCCGGATCAATTTCCCCAACAGTTCGAAGTCGAAATCAAAGCGATCGCAGGTGAAGTTCAAACCGTCGAGACAGTCGGCGCGAAACACCTTGTACATCGAGGTCGGATCGGTCAGGCGGGTGGAATATAGGGCATTGAAGAACCCATGAAACAAGATGCCGCCCAGATTCATGAAGGCCGCTTGCAGGCCGCGGTGCGCGAATCGCCGGATTTTCCACCGCTCCTTGCCCAAGTGGCGGCTGCCAAGCACAAATGCGGTACGCCCTTCGATGATTGGTTTGAGAAGGCCGGGGTAATCGGCGGCGTCGTATTCCAAGTCGGCGTCCTGAATGAGCAGGATATCTCCGCTCGCGGCGGCAAACCCCTGCCGGACCGCATGGCCCTTGCCCCGCGGCTCCTCTTCATAGATCACGCGAACTTTCGAGACCGGTTCGGCGGCGCGGCGCGCGGCAAATTCCGCCACGATGTCACGGGAGCCGTCGGTGGAATTGCTCTCGACGATGATGATTTCCTTCACCGCTCCGGCCAGCGGCTGAGCCCAGACACGCTCCAACAGCGCCGCCACGGTCCTGGCCTCATTGTAGACCGCGATGATGATGGATACCTTCATCCCAGGTACGTACCCCAAGGCCCCGAGGAAGTTGCGCGAGGCCCTATCTTTTCGGCGGCGCGCATTTCTCGAAGAGCAGGAACATGAACCGGGAGCCGGCGACGTGCAGCCAGGCGCGGCGGCCGCCGCGGCGCATATCGACCCCCTGCAGAGGCCCCTGCCGCCGGTACGGCAGTCCGCGAAACACGCGCACGAGACTGAAATGCGGCAAACTCAACCGATTGAAATCGCCGACGCTGCGCCGCAGGTGCGGCGCCTGCGGGCCGGGCATGAAGTAGTGCCCGTGCCACCACAGCCGGGGCGTGTTGCGCCACCACCAGCGATTCTTCATATCGCCGATGAAGTAAGGACTGAGAACACTCGCGAGCACTTGGCCGCCGGGAGCCGTGAGCGCATGGAATTTGGCAAACAACGGCGGCAAATCGTCGACCAGATTCAAGGGTGCGAAATTCGAGATGACGAGATCCGCGAGGCGTCCCGCGCCGTGCGGTTCGCGCGCCAGAAACTCCCGATAGCCGCCGCCTGTCAGCGTGATGCGCCCGGAGTCGATGAACTCGCGGCAATACTCGGCGAAGAACTCGCACATCTTCGGGTCGACGTCATAGGCATCGATGCTATAGCCGCGTTCGGCAAAAAATTTCGCATCGATGCCCGCTCCCGCGCCGAAGTCGAAGAGCGCGCCGCCGGGCGGGACGAGTTCGAGAACGAGATGCTGGAACGCTGCGCGCGCGAGGCGATCCGATTCCGACAGCGTGATGTGATTGAAGTACTCTGCCCCGGTGTGGGTCTTGGCCGCCGCGCCGCCCGGCATTGCGGGATCATCGATGTTCATCGCGGGGAAACCGGCTGATGTGCTATGAATGCTACATGACTCGCCGGACCGACACCATGGCAACCGATCTCCTCGCCGATCCGTTTGGAGAGCGGTTGCAGATGCTGGTTCGCAAGCGGCTGTACGTGCTCGGCGGACGATTCCTGTTCGAGAGCAACAGCCGTGAGCTGTTGCGGCTGGTGGATTCTGCTTATGCGGGATTGCCCCGGCACCGGCTGTCGGCCAGCGCGCCGGATCTCACGGTCAGGTTGTTGCTGCGGCCGACGAACCCGCGGCGCCGGCGCGCGCGCGCCGAACCGCCGCCGCTGCAAATGCTCTCCGGCGCCGGCTACTTGGGGGGCGCGACGGATGCGTCGAACTTCGTCGTGGTATCGCCGTCCGAGCGCACCGCGCTCCTCGCCCTCTCGCCGCCGCTGCTGCATTTTCCCTACCACACCCGCTATGAGTTCATCGAGTTCACGGTGTTCACGCTCGCGGCGCGCACGCAAGGCTTGGTGTCGCTGCATGCGGCCTGTGTCGGCCGGGGCGGCCGCGGTATTCTGTTGATGGGTGAGAGCGGCGCGGGAAAGTCGACCGTCACGCTGCAATGCTTGCTGCGCGGGTTCGAGATTCTGGCCGAAGACAGCGTGTTCATTGCGCCGCGGAAACTGCTCGCGACCGGCGTCGCGAATTTCCTGCACGTCCGCTCCGATTCATTGCGCTGGCTCGAGCTTCCTAGGGACGCCGCGGCGATTCGCAAATCGCCGGTGATCCGGCGCCGCAGCGGCGTCAAGAAGTTCGAAGTGGATTTGCGTCGAGGAGGTTTTCGACTGGCTCCCGGCCCGCTCAAGATTGCGGCCATCGTCTTTCTATCGCCGCAACGCGCCGGCCGCCGGCGCCTGCTCGAACCGCTGTCGAAGCCGGACCTGCGGGCAAGATTGGCGGCCGCACAGGCCTACGCGCTCCACCAGCCCGCATGGAACACGTTCGAGCAGCGCCTGTCGCGCGTCGCTGCCTACGAATTGCAGAGAGGGCAGCACCCGCGCGAGGCGGCCGATGCCCTCGGAACACTGCTGGATTCTTAGCACACCTCATGGTTGAGGCTCGACCTCACCGACCACGAAGCTGAAGCTCTGCAGAAAATGAAAGTCCGCGCGGCGCAGCGCGAACTCGCGATGTTGGGGGTCGCATAGCCGGTGGAGTTGGGCATAGTCGTCGTCGGCGAGATACGGCCGCAGGCGCTCCCCCCAGGTGTGCTTGAAGATGGCCTCGAGAAGATAGGCTTCGGCGGCCGGTTCCAGCGGAGAGACGCGCTCGATCATGATGGTGCGTGCGGCGACCCGGCTCAATCGTGCCTGACGCAGCAAGCCGACCAGCGATCTAACCGCCGTCAAATCGCGCTCCTCGAGAGCGTAGCGATCCAGGTAGTAGCGGCGCACGGCTTCGTGGGTCGATCGCTCGAGCCGCGAATCCCATGCGAAGACCATGTCCGGCAGGAATGAGCTCTGGCCCATCGCGAGGCGCCCGCCGGGACGGACCAGCGCCGCCAGGCGCTCCACGCCCAGCAAGGGATCTTGCAGATGATGGATGGTGTTGACGCACCAGACTAGATCGAAGCTCGCGGGAGGTAGAGATGCCTCGAGCAGATTCGCCTGCACCACCTGTATCTGCGGTGCAAGGTGTCGGCGCGCCGCATCCACATGTGCAGCCGCGAGGTCGATGCCGACCACCGACCCGCCGGGTTTGACCGCCTCGAGCAGCCATTCGAGCGCTTCGCCAGTGCCGCATCCCGCATCGAGGATGCGCATCCCCTTCTTGAGCTTGAGGCTCGCGATCAGCTCACGCAGCTCGGGTTCCGCAAAGGCGTTGAAGAGCCGCAATTTGGACGAGTAATCCCGCGCCGGCGTATCGCCCAGCCGGCCTGCCATTCGCGCCGCCCTCAACCCGCCGCCGCTTGGCCGCCCGGCGAGCGGAATTGCGCTTCGCGAACCAGCAGCTCCTGCCAGTCTCGCTCGAGGTTGCGCGCGGCGCGCGATTGTGCGTCGGCGGCGGCCGAGGTCTGCAGGGAGATCTGGTCGTGCAGCAGGTTTCTGACCGCGCGGTAGAAATCGCTGGTGTAGGTTCCGCGAAACATCATTTCCAGATCGTTGCTCTCCTGCCAATGCGTCTTGCCGCCGAGCTGCGCTTTGACCAGCTCGTAGAATTTGGTGCCCGGCAGGGGATACGAGACGCTCACGCCGATCTCGTCCGGGCGGGCGGCCTCGAGCAAGTCGCGCGTCGCGACAATGTCCGCGAGTTGTTCGCCCATGTAGCCCAATTGGATAAAGAATCCGACGCGGATGCCGACCGCTTTGAGCCGCTCGCGCGCCACGCGGATCTCGCTCACGGTGGTGCCCTTGTTCATCGCGTCGAGCACCTGCTGGCTGCCGCTCTCGGCGCCGATCCAAGCCTCTTTGCATCCGGCATTTTGCAGCGCTTGGGCCATGCGTTCACTGATCAAGTCGGCGCGGGTCTGGATGGTGAACGGAATGCCGCCGCCCGCGGCCCCCACGGCCGCTGCGAAGCCGGCGATCCAATCGACGCGGAATCCGAAGATATCGTCGGCGAACCAGATGTGCTCTGCAGCGAAACTGCGTTTCAGGTATTCCATTTCTTGCGCAACTTCGCTCGCGCCGCGCTGCAGGTATTGATTGCCCCAGGTGGGTTTTGCGCACCAGGCGCAGCGAAAGGAACAGCCGCGGGAGGCCGCCATGTTCAAACTGAAGTAGCCGTGCTTCTTGCGCCACAGCGCGCGGTAGCGCTCCATGTCGACGAGATCCCAGGCAGCGAACCCGTCGAACTCCGGCATCGGCAGCACCTCGGCGCCGTTGGCCGAGATCACTTTGCCTTGGCTCAGCGAGACCACCCCGGCCAATCCTTCGATGAGATCGGCAGTGCGCGCAGCGGGCCGCGCGTCGAGGCGCGGCAGCAGCTTGAGCAAGGCCGACAGCCCCTCGCCGATCAGAGCCAGATCCGCCCCCGCCCGGAGGTAGGGCCCCGGAGCGTCGCTGACGTCGGGACCGGCGGCGATCACCCGAGCGCCGGCGTTGTGCGCGGAGGCGATCATGTCACAGGCGGCACGGCGCATCGTCGCCAGGCACATCTTGCTCAAAAAATTGAACGTGTCCTCGTAGAGCAGCACGATCTGCGGCTCGGCAGCGCGGAGCATTCGATCGTATTCGTGGGTTCCCTCGGCGAGCATCGCATCGAAGAACGCGACTTGGTGCCCGGCCTTGCGCAGCATGGCGGCCACTTGCAAGGTCGCGAGCGGCGGGTAGGGTTTGCCGCGCTCAAGCTGCTTCTGGTCCAAACGCAGGAAATAGGAATGGCAGACCAGAATTGAAAGCATCGCTGCTCCGTATTTCGCGGCGCACAGATGTCCGTGGCTGGGCATCGCAGCGCCGCATTGGGAGTGAGTGCTCGCAGCGGCGGTTTGGGTTTAACTGATCAAAAATATCCGTGCAGCTCGATGAAGTAGAGCCGCGCGTGTTCGGCGTTGTCCTGAGGAATGCCGTCGTTGCGGCGGAATCCCGCGCGAATCTGCGCAAATTGAATCGGGGTGAATTCGTACACCAGGCTCCAGCGCGTTTCCTCACCGTTCGGCACCGCGCGGTTTGGATTGAGGAACTCGTCCGTGATCTTGAGATTGTTGCCGCGCGCGATGAGCCAATTGGCCTCGAGCAGCGTGGCGAATTGCCTACCCTCTGCATTGACGATGCTGTGGTCGTCAGTCACCTCGGCCTGCGCCAGCCAGGAGACCGGACCGGTCCTAAGTCCGCCAAAAATGCCGAACGCACTCTTGCTGCCGGCGGCCTGGTCGTTGTTGTTGGCGGCAACCCCCAGCCGCCAGACAGATTGCACATACGCCACATTGAGGCTGGCTTCTTTGCCGTCGCTCTTCACGGCACCGCCGGCGGTGCCGTTGCTGAGCGCGAATTGCGCATCCCAGGCGCCGCGCTCCCAGCCGAATTCCACTCCCTGATCGGGCGTGGTCATGTTGATTCCGGTGGAGGTGAGTATGAAGGCGGTCTGGTCCTGCAGCCGCAGCCCGAAGGGCAGGTACATCTGCCCGGCCTTGAGATACCAGTCGTGCGACGCGGACCAATACAGAACATAGGCTTCGCGGTTGAGCGCGCCTCCCGGAGCGACCTGCTCATCGACGTACGCCAAGAACCGGTCGGGGATGACATTCGCTTCGAGATAGACTCGGGTCTGCTCGAGCGAGAATTCCTGCACCGAGGGGGCCTCTGGCACTTGAGTTACCTGGGCATCGAATCGCAAATCGCCGCCGGCCCGGACATACGGACCCAGCTGACCGGTCCAGTTGTCGAGTCCGGTGGCGAGCTGCTGATTCGGTATGACGGTCTGCGCCAATACGTCGGCAAACGTCGTGCGCAAGCCGCCGCCGGTCGGGTTGACGTGGCATTGGTTGCACTTGAAGCCGAATTGCACCGCGAGATAGGGCTCAGCCTCAACCGCATAGGCGCCGAAGCACAGCGAGAGCGCCAGGCAGTACCTTGCGAATCGAGCGAGTCGGCCGATCATGGAGCGGGCTCCACCGTGAATACGAAGGAGATATCCGAACCCAAGGTGCGCGCGTTAAGATCGGCCAACGCTCCGCCGCCGCTGCCGCGCAGCGTGACCCGATAGACTCCGCTGCCCAAGGGCGTGCCCGGAGTGATCAACAGCACGGCGGGATTGTGTTCGGCCGGCGCGCCGGACACGAGGATTCTCTCGGCGCCTGGCGCCGTCATGGCGGAATCTGCATCCACCTCCGGACCGCCGATCCGCTCGAGCGTCAGGGTCGTCTCGTTGATGAGCGATGCGTCGAGCTCGTGGGTAAAGGCGACGAGAATCCGTTTGAGCGGCGCATTGACGATGGATTTGTCGAGCGGTACGAAGGATTTGACAGCGAACCCGCGAGCCTCAGCCGCCGCGGCCGCCGCCGGCACGTTCGGCGCACCGTTGCTGATCCACTGGCGAATCGCGTCGATCGTGCTTTGCGGCAGCGGCGTTTCGCCGAAGGGCATTTGAGCGCCTTCGATGCCGGCGGCGCCTTCGATCTTGAGCACCATGTAGCTTAAGTCCGGGTTGCCCGGGTTCACGCGATCAAGGTTCGGCTCCTCGACGCTCGGTACGCCGACAAGGTCGTCATAGGCGTGGGCCGCGTCGAGCTCGAGGCCCTCGGGCGCGCTCGCACCGATGTGGCATTTCGAACAGATCGGAGTGAAGACGTTCTCTTCGATCGACTGCAGATCCGCCGTGACCGTGCCCGTCGGAGAGCTGCCCGCGGTGATGGGCTGGCCGTTCGCATTGAGACCGTCTCCGTTGCCGGCGCAACCCGCCGCACAGGCGATCAGCGCCAAGGCGCCCCAACATCGGTAACCGTCGATCCGCATGCTCCCTTCCTACAATGACTGCGACATCGGGTAAGTGCCCGGCAACCGAGTGAGGGTTTAGCGTTGCGAATATTTATTGCTTTGGCGCGGACTATGCGAGGATGTGGCTCCGCACACTCGAGAGAAGCCGCTATGCCCGAGGATCAGGTCTATCGAGTCGTTCCCTTGCGCTCGGAACATCGAGCCGAGTGGGAGCGCCTGTACGCGGGCTACGCCGCGTTCTACAAAGTCGAGCAAACTCCAGAGATGCGCGACACCGTGTGGCGATGGATCTTCGATGCCGGGAATGAACTCGAGGCGCTGGTCGCCGTCGATGCGGCGGGCGCGTTGGCCGGCTTGGCGCACTATCGGCCGCTGCTTCGCCCGTTGCGCGCGACGGTTGCCGGATTTCTCGATGACTTGTTCGTCGAACCGAAGCTGCGCGGAACGGGCGTCGCGCAGGCCTTGATGCAAGGTTTGGCCGAGAGGGGCCGCGCCGCAGGGTGGTCCTCGATTCGCTGGCTGACCGCCGAAGATAATTATCGTGCGCGCAGCTTCTACGACCAGATCGCCGCCCGCACGGTTTTTCTGACCTACGAAATGAAGCTCTGACAACGGCGGCGGAATGCCCGCGGCTGCTGGTGCACCCATGATTGCACTGACCAAACGGATTCTATGTATCGAGGATGATGCGGAGACCGCCGCGCTGATCAAAGAGGATTTGCAGGAGCGGGGCTACACGGTCAGCATTGCGACCGACGGGCATTCGGGACTGAGCGCCATACTCAAGAGCGGCCCCGATCTCGTGCTCTGCGACATCAACATGCCGGGCATGACGGGCTTCGAGGTGATGGAGCGCTTGATCGCGCTCGCGCCGCAGTTCGAGGCCGTGCCTTTCATTTTCCTCACGGCGCGCACCGACCGCGACAGCGAACTCAAAGGCCGGCGCCTCGGCGCCGATGATTATGTCACCAAGCCGGTGGATTTCGAGATTCTCGCCGCCATCATCGATGCTCGCTTGGGGAAGGGAGCGCGCAACGAGGAATGGTCGCGCCACGTCGCGCTGAACGATCGGGAGTTGGAATGCCTCACGTGGTCGGCGAGAGGTAAAACCTCGCCCGACATCGCGGCTATACTGACCTTGAGCAAGCGCACGGTAAATTTTCATATCGAAAACGCCTGCCGTAAACTCAACGTGTCCACGCGGACCGAGGCCGTGGTCAAGGCCATTTCCGGCCGCCTCATCGACCCCTGAGATAGCGATGGACCAAATGCTGAACAACCCGCTCGAAACCGCGCCCCTGCCGCACGGTGCGCCGTTTCGCGAGACGGCTCGCGATGCGCTGGGCGATGCGCCGGCCGAGCATTGGCGGCGCCTGCGGCGCTGGCTGCATTCCCATTCGATCCGGGTGCGCCTGTACTCCGTTTTTGCGCTGCTCTTTCTCCTGGTGATCGGCTTGGGGGTCTTCGGCTTTGCGCGCCTGAGCGACGTCAATCGCGCCTCCGAAGTCATACGCAATCACTGGCTGCGCGACACAGGAATCCTCGGCGACATCTCGAACTATATGTCCGACTACCGCACCGCCGAGGCCACACACCTGCTGTCCTTCACGCCGCTGGAATTGGCGGCGAGCGCCAAGGAGCTCGCCAAGCTGCACGATACCGTTGCCGCAAGCCAACGCGCCTATATGGAGATCTCTCAAGACCCTTCCGAGACCGCGCTGTACACGCGGTTTGCCGCGCAATGGGCGATCTATCAAGGAGTTGCCGCGCAAGTGATCGCTCTCGCGAACAACGGTCAGACCGCGGAGGCGGTGTCTTTGTACAATACCGATTCACGGCGCGCATTTGACATATCGAGCGACATTTTGAGTCGGCTCACGGATCTGACGGTGGTCAAGGCGCGCGAAGATAGCGGCCGGGCGGCGTCCACCTACGCGCACGCCAGAATCATGATCGTCACCGCCATGGTATTGGCGGTGTCCTTGCTGTTCGGCGTCATCATCTACATCACCCGCGCCATCTTGGCGCCCCTGCTCAAGCTCGCGACCTGCATGCGAACGCTTGCCGGCCAGAATACGGAGATTGCGATTCCGAGCGTGCAGCGCGACGACGAGATCGGCGAAATGGCGCGCGCCGTCGCGATATTTCGCGACAATGCGGTGTCCTTGGTCAACAGTCAGCGCCGTTCGATCGAACAGGCCGCCGCTCTCGAGGAAGGTCTCGAAAACGAGCGCCGGCTCACGACCCAGCAGCGCGATTTTGTCTCGATGACTTCGCATGAGTTTCGCACTCCGCTCACCATCATCGACGGTCATGCGCAACGTCTGATCAAAATGAGCGACCGGCTCGATCCCGCGGACGTCGCCGAGCGCGGCGCGCGCATCAGGAGCGCCGTACAGCGAATCACCAACATCATGGACAGCTTGCTCGGAGCGTCGCGGCTCTTGGATGGTCACGGCGTGTTCGACCCGAGCGAACTCAACCCCGGCGCGCTGCTGCGCGATGCATGTCAGGCTCATCGAGATGCGGTGCGCGGCGCCGTCATCACGGAGGATTTCTCCTCGCTGCCGCCGCTCATCAAGGGCGATCCCAAACTTCTGTTTCATGCCTTCAGCAATTTGATTTCCAATGCGCTCAAGTATTCGCCGTCGGGGAGTCCGATCGAAGTGGTCGCCCGGCACGAGCAGGCATGGCTCGTGGTCCACGTGCGCGACAGCGGCATCGGCGTACCCGCGCGCGACCGCGAACGGCTGTTCGAGCGCTACTTCCGCGGCAGCAACGCCACCGGCATCGCCGGCACGGGAGTGGGCCTTCACTTGGTGGCGATGGTGGTGAAGCTGCACCAGGGCGAGGTCTTCGCGGAAAGTCTCGAGGGCGTCGGATCGCGGTTCATCGTGCGCCTCCCGGTTCAGATACCGTAAACTGGCTGCATGGTCAAACTTCTCTCGCGCCTGCCCTTGGGGGCGCTGTACGCATTGTCGGGCTTCCTCGCGTTTCTTGCGTATCACGTTGTGCGGCATCGGCAGGAGGTCATCCGCGATCAACTGGCGCTGGTGTTTCCGGAGCTCCCGGAGATCGAGCGGACCGCCATCCATAAGCGCTTCATCAAGAATTTCTGCGATGTCCTGGTGGAGGTGCTGAAGTCGGTATCCATCAAGGCCGACGACATGAGCGCGCGCATCCGCATTCTCAATCTGTCGACGGCGCGAGCCTATTTGGACGCCGGGCAGTCGGTGATGTTCGTCACCTCGCATCTGTGCAACTGGGAGTGGCTGCTGCAAGGGGTCACGCTACAGCTCGGGTTCCCCCTGGACGCAGCCTATAAGCCGCTGCACGACGCCTGGGCGGAGCGTTTGATGCTCGGGATCCGCTCGCGCTTCGGCGCGCGCTTGATTCCCGCCAAGGGGTTGCTCGCCGATTTTCTGAGCCGCCGCGCCATCGTGCGCGCGGTGGCGATGAACGCGGATCAAGCGCCCGTTTCGACGGACAAGCGCTACTGGACTCAATTTTTGGGTCAGGACACCGCCTTCTACATCGGCGCAGAACAAATCGCGCGCGCAACCCGCCTGCCGATCATGTACCTGGTGATGCGCCGTGTGAAGCGCGGCCATTATGAGGTGGAGATCCGGCCGTTGTGGGATGGCCGCGAAGCGCTGGCACCGAACGCCATCACCGAGCGTTATGCGCGCGCCTGCGAGAGCGACGTGCTCAAGCAGCCGGCTGATTGGCTGTGGTCGTATCGCCGCTGGCGGCTGAAGAAGCCGCTGTACGGCGCCGATTGACCACCCTGACGGCCGCCCGGTAAGGCCGCCTTGCAGGCCGGTGCCTCAATTCGCCGGCTGGTTGAGTTTTGCCGACAGATGCTTGGCGAGTTCGGCGATGGTGGGGTGATCGAATAATTCGGTCAGATCAATGAGCCCCGGGAAATCCCGATCGATGCTTTCGTGTATTTCGATGAGCTTCAAGGAGCTTGCGCCGATCTCGAACAGATTGTCGCCCACTTCGATGCGTTTTCCCGGCAATGCGGTTTCGCAGATGGTCTGCAGCCGCGCTTCGAGGTCGGAGCCCAGCACATGCGGTCCCGAGTGCGCCTCGCGCAGCGCTTTGAGCGCGGCCAATTCGGCATCGAACTCGCCTTCGATGTGCGACTTCTCCAACATATAGCGCTGCACCTTGCCGCTGGTGGTCTTCGGAATCCGTTTGACGGGGATGACTTGCGCCACTTCGAGGCCGGTGTGTTCATTGATCAGGCGGCTGACGGCGGCCGCGGTGGGCAGGAATTCCTCGAGGCTGCCGCGATGGAGCACGAACACGACGAGCTCCTCGCCTTGCGCACCGGGTTTGGCCACGCCGGCAGTCACGACTTTATTGAGATCGAGGCCGGGCGCCCGCTGGGCGATGTTCTCCAAATCATAGGGATAGTAGTTCTGGCCGTTGATGAAGATGATTTCCTTGCTGCGGCCTGCGATGTAGAGTCCGCCTTCGTGCATAACGCCGAGATCGCCGGTGTCGACCCAGCCGTCGGCGTCGATGGCGAGCGCGGTCGCCTCCGGATCGCCGAAATATCCGCGGGTGACGCTCGGGCCGCGGATCAAGATGTGGCCTATTTGGCCGTCCGGCAACGCCGAGCGCTCATCGTCGGCGATGCGCAGTTCCGTATTGGGTACGACGCGGCCCACGCACATGAATTCGATGACGTCGCGCGTATCGGCGGGGTTGATCTCGAGCGTCGCGCCGACGCCGAGCTTGTGGCGGTTGGCACGGATCCAGCGATAGTCAACGCCGGTTTCCGGAAAAGCGACCGCAAGACAGGCCTCCGCCAGGCCATACACCGGATACATGGCATGGCGCTTCAATCCCGTGTAAGCGAGCGTCTGCATGAACTCATTGCAGAGCTGCACGGAGATCGGTTCGGCGCCATTGTAGATCGAGCGGATGGACGACAGATCCACGTTCTCCAGCCGGCGGCCGTTGAGCACCTTGAGAAGATGGCGGTAGCCGAAATTCGGCGAGCAGGTGAGCGTGACGCGTTTCTTGGAGGCTAATTGCAGCCACAGCAGCGGCCGCCGCACGAACAAATCGGTCGGCATCAGATTGATGTGGCCGCGGGCCGCGAACTTGACCAAGTAAAAGCCGATCAATCCCATATCGTGGGTCAGCGGCATCCAGCTCAAGGACACGTCCTGGTCGGTGTACTTGCCGACCACCGTGGCGCCGGCGATATTGGCGATCAGATTGCCGTGCGTCAGCATCACGCCCTTGGGTTCGCTGGTCGAACCGGAGGAAAACTGGATGAACGCCAGGTCTGAGGGATCGGGGCGATGCAGCTTGCCCGGCCGCGAGATGTCGGTGATCGAGTCGACCAGAAAACTTCGCGCCTTCAGTTCCTCGAACACCTCAAGCTCTCCGACTTGGGCCGCCAAAGCGTGCAGACGCTCCAAACTCTTGGCGTCCGTGTACAAGAGCGGTTTGCCGAGTTTGCGCGCCACACGCAACAGCTTGTGGCGATGTTCGTCGCTGATGCCGACGGCGAGCGGCACCGGCACGATGCCGCCGCACAGCGCGGCCCAGAAGCCGTCGAGAAATTGTTCATTGTTGTTCAGGAAAATGATCATCTTGTCGCCGCGCTGCGCGCCCATGGCTTGCAGGTGGTGCAATATTCCGACGGCGCGCGAATAGATCTCCGGGAAGCGCACGGAACGCTCGGAGTTTTCGCCGTCCACATAGGTGACGGTGCGATCGGCATCGCGGTTGCGCTCGAGCATCTCGATCAAGGTCGTTGGCGTCATCTTTCCTCTACCGTCATCATGAGATTGGTGCGCGGCCGCAAATTGATTTGCGCCTCGAGTTCGATGGGTTCATTCCCGGCGCGCGACAATCGGAAGCGGCGCACCATGTGCTGCACGTGGACCAGCATTTCGAACATCGCCAGGTTCTCGCCGATGCAATGGCGCGGACCGACCGAAAAGGGAATATAGGCGAAGCGGTGCCGATCGGCGGCATCGGCTCCGGCAAAGCGTTGCGGCTGGAATTCCTCCGGCTCGCTCCAAAAGGCTGGGTGCCGGTGCAGTATGTACGGGCTGATGAATACGTCGGAGCGTGCCCCGACGGGAAAGCCGCCAAGCACATCGGCCTCGAGCGTGCGCCGCGTGAACAGCCATCCGGGCGGATACAGCCGCAGCGCCTCCTGCACGACCTGGTGGGTGAAGCCCAAGGACTCCGCGGCATCGAGGCCGAGGACTCCGTCGCTGCTGCGATCCGTTTCGGCCTCGAGCGCGGCGGCCGTCTCGGGATGCTGGCTGATGAGGTACCAAGTCCAAGTGAGCGCTGCAGCGGTGGTCTCGTGGCCGGCGACGATCAAGGTCAGGACCTCGTCGATCATCTCCTTGTCGCTCATGGCGGTGACATTGTCGCGGTCGCGCGCGGCCATGAGCATGCTCAGGAAATCGGCATGCTCCGCGGGCTCGCGGCGCCTGCGCGCGATCAGTTCGGCGACCAGCTTGGTGAGCGAGCGAAAACGAAAGGCGAATTTCAGATCGCGGTTTTGTTCCTTGGCGACCACTTCGAATGGATTGGCGCCCAATTGGCGCTCGAGGCGTTCAAGGTCGTTGCCGAAGATCGATTGCAGCACGATCTCGAGCGTGAGTTCGCTGGCGTCGTCCGTGAGATTCACGAGCTCGCCGCGTGCCGCCTGGGCGGCCCAACGGGCGGCGAATTTTTCGTTCACCTCGTGGATCAAGCGGCAGAAACGATCGATGACGCGCCGATGAAAGGAGGGCTGCATCATGCGTCTCTGGCGGCGCCAAAAGTCGCCCTCGCTGGTCATGATGCCGTTGCCGAGCAGGATCTTGACGCGATCCATGCCTTCGCCCTTGGTGTAATTGCGATGATTCGACAAGAGCACATGCTTGATGTCGTCCGGATGATTGATGACGTAGTTGTACACGCCGCGGCTGGGCGCGAAGACGCGATAGGTGTCGCCGAAGCGCGCGAAATACTCGCGCAGCCGAGCCAAAGTGTCATCGCTCCCGCCAAGATCGAAGCCTTCGGCAGGGCCGGGAGGAAGGGTCGCAGTTTGCATGCGCACATTGTATCGCAAGCCGCACGGGGCTCAGGCTTGCGTCGCGCGGCGCCGTTCTCGACAATGTCCCCTGTGCAGAAAAAACCCGCCGGCGGCCTTCGCAACACCATCTACGAACAACAAACGCGCTCGAGCCGGAGCCTGACGCGCAGCCGTCTTCTCTTGTACCGGATGCTCGCGCCCCTGGCTCTTGGCCTCATGCTGCTGGTGTGCCGCTGGTGCCGTGTGGTGCGCGTCTTGGGTCTCGAGCACATCCGCGCCGCGCTCGAGCGCGCGCCGTCATTCATCCCCGTGTATTGGCATCAACACCAGTTGTTTTGCGTCAAACAGCTGTTGGAACTGCGCGGCGCGGGCGTGAAACTCGGGTTCTTGATCAGCCCCTCGGTGGACGGTGAATTCGCCGCGATCATCGTGCGGCGTCTCGGCGCGGAAGTGATCCGCGGTTCCTCGAGCCACACCGGCGCGCGCGCGTTGCGCGACTACTATCAGGCGCTGGCGCACGAGGGTGTCTCGCCGGCCATCACGCCGGATGGCCCGCGCGGGCCGCCTTGGAAGTTCAAGCCAGGCGCGATCCTGCTCTCGCAATTGTCGCAGCGGCCCATCATTCCCATGGCCTATGCCGCCTCGCGCGCGTGGAAGATCAAATGGGACCGGTTTGTCATCCCCCTGCCTGCGGCGCGCATTGCCATCGTCATCGGGGCGCCGGTAGCGGTCGCCAAGGGTCTGGATGCCGCGGGCCTCGAGCGGGTACAGGCCGAGATGGAAGGGGTGCTGCTCGGCCTCTACCGCCAAGCCAGCGCCCTCTTGGAGGGGGACGGCGGCGCCAAGCCCTAATAATACAAGCAGTTAGCTTGTATTCCTGATAGCTTGTGCGAGAATCCCGGCATAACTCTTAAGGGTCAAACTTTTGGGAACTGTGTTACACATTCGATTTCCGTCTCGAATCGAGTGGCAAACTGTTGATCCACAACCGCAATCTTAATCCGGGGACCCTGGACGGCGCATGGCGATAGCTCCTAACGACCCCCGACAATTAGACCTGAGCGCGTCGGATGTCCTGTCCCCCCAGACGTGGCCCAGACGCGGTGTTCGACCTGTGGTCGGACTCGACGTCATTTGCACCAAAATCGCCGTCGACTTTCAAACCATGACGGCCGCGACCGCCGTGGACTGCATTTTTCAGAATCTGGAACTGCTGCGCGAGGCGACGCGCACGGATACGGCGTTTCACGCGAGTTTCGACACCGAAGCGACGGCTTTCGGCGAGGTGCACGTGGCGCGGGGCCTCCTGGCGACCGGAAATCCCGAGCAGTTGCGCGGCCAGAGTCTGGACGCACTGCCGTGGCTCAAGTCGCGGCTTGCGCCGCTGCGGGTGTCGGAGTTTCGCGATACCGCCAAAGGGCGAGCCGATCAGAACGATGACGTGGCAGTGTGGGCCAATCTCGGCATCGGATCGATTCTGATGATCGGCTACTGCATCGAAGGACGTCCCGCGGGACTCCTGGCGATCGCGGGGTCGCGGCCGCGCGAGAGCTGGGAAGTGCAGCTGCACCTGTTGATGAAATTGATGGGCTCGAGCCTCGCGACCGGCCTCGAACGCATCGAGATTCAAGCTCACTTGCGTGATCTGGAAGAGCGCAACGAGCTCGCGCTGTACAGCGCCAACGACGGCCTATGGGATTTCGACACGCTCAATAACCGCGTGTATTTGTCGCCGCGCTGGAAGGCGATGCTGGGCTACGACGAGAAGGACGTGGGGCAGGCGCCGGACTGGCGCACGCTGGTGCACTCCGACGACATGTCGCGCGTACAGGCGGCGATCCGCGATCATGTGGCGGGAAAGACGCCGATCTTCGAGAGCCTGCACCGCATGCGCCATGCCACCGGCGAATGGCGCTGGGTGATCAGCCGGGCCAAGGCGAAGGTCGACGACAAGGGCCGCTTGCTGCGACTGGTCGGCGTCGAACTCGACATCACCGAGCGCAAGCTGTACGAAGAAGCTCTGTTCCGCGAGAAAGAGAGTGCGCAGATCACTCTGCAAAGTATCGGCGACGGCGTCATCACCACCGACGCGAAGGGCGTGATCGACTATTTGAATCCGGTGGCCGAAGCGCTCACCGGCTGGCGCCTCGAGGACAGCCAAGGGCGGGCGATCGAGGAGATCTTCCGCGCGTTTCACGAGGAGACCTGCGAACCCCTGGAGAACCCGCTGGCGGTGGCGATCCGCCGCACCCGCTCGATCAAGTCGGTGCGTCCGATGCTGCTCATCCGCCGCGACGGCAATGAGATCTACGTCGAAAGCACGGCCTCGCCGATTCGCGACGGCAGCGGCGCCGTATCGGGCGGCGTGCTGGTATTCCACGACGTCAGCGAAGCGCGCGAGCTCAACCGGCGCCTCTCCTATCATGCCAGCCACGATGTGCTCACCGGCCTCGTGAACCGCCGTGAATTCGAGAATCGCATGGAAAGGGCGCTGAAGAGCGCCAAGGCGCGCGAAACCTCGTATGCGCTGTGCTACCTCGATCTCGATCAATTCAAGATCGTCAACGATACCTGCGGCCACAGCGCCGGCGATGCCTTGCTCGGGCAGGTGGGCGGCCTCCTGAAATCGAAAGTCCGCTGGCGCGATACCCTGGCGCGCTTGGGCGGCGATGAGTTTGGAATTTTGCTCGAAAGCTGCTCGCTGGACGAGGCCATGCGTACGGCCGAGGCGCTGCGCGAGGCGGTGCGCAACTTCAAGTTCACCTGGGAGGAGCGCACCTTCCGCTTAGGCGCCAGCATCGGCGTGGTGCCGATTTCCGCCGACAATGCCGACGTGGCGTCGGTCTTGAGCGCGGCGGACAGCGCCTGCCAGGCGGCCAAGGAGGCAGGGCGCAACCGCGTGCACAGCTTCGAGGAAAACGACCTCGATCTCATGCGCCGGCGCCGCGAAATGCAGTGGGCCGCGCGCATCAACAATGCACTCGAGGAAGGCCGCTTCGAGCTGTTTCGGCAGACGATTCTGCCGCTGCAAAAGGTCGAAAACGGATCGCATTACGAGCTTTTGCTGCGCATGCGCGACGAGGCCGGCAAGATCGTCGCGCCGTACGATTTTATCACCGCCGCCGAGCGCTACGGCATCACGCCGCAGATCGACCGATGGGTCATCGAGAACGCCTTCCGTTGGCTGGTCTCGGAGGCGGATGAGCGCGAGAAGCTCGCGATGTGTTCGATCAACCTGTCCGGCCAGAGTTTGGGCGACGACAAGTTCCTGCCCTATGTGATCGATCAGTTTCACCGCAGCGGCTTGGACGCCAGCAAGATCTGCTTCGAAATCACCGAGACCGCGGCGATCGCGAGCTTCTCGCAGGCCAACCGCTTCATCCAGGCGCTGAAGGAACTCGGCTGCAAATTCGCGCTCGACGATTTCGGCACCGGCTTGTCGTCGTTCGGCTATCTCAAGCACTTCCCGGTGGATTTCCTCAAGATCGACGGCAGCTTCGTCAAGGAAATTCTGCATGATCCGATCGACCGCGAGATGGTGCGTTCGATCAATGAGATCGGCCATCTGACGGGCAAACAAACCATCGCCGAGTTTGCGGAAAATCTCGAGATCATCAATATGCTGCGCAGCCTCGGCGTCGACTACGCGCAGGGCTACGGGGTGTCGCAGCCGCAGCGCGTGCTGAAGGCCGCCAGCGTCGCCTGAATGCGCAGCGTCGTGCGCTGTTGACTTTAGCCGGTGCAACCGGCGAATATCCCGCGGGAATATGCGCCTTGTCCCCTTAGGTGCGGGTCCGCTAGAGATGTTCATTCGCAATCAATGGTACGTTGCCGCGTGGGATCACGACATTGATCGCGCGCCGTTTGCGCGGACGATCTGCGGAGAACCGGTCATGCTCTATCGCAGGTTCGACCGCTCCGTCGTTGCGATGCAGGACGCCTGTCCGCACCGCCTCGTGCCGCTGTCGATCGGCATCAAGGAAGGGGACAACATCCGTTGCCGGTATCACGGGCTGCTGCTCAACAGCGAGGGGCAAGCCATCGAGATGCCGGTCAAGTCCGAAAGGACGCATAAATCGATTTGCGCAAAGACTTATCCCGTGATCGAGCGGCATCGTTTCGTGTGGGTGTGGATCGGAGAGGCCGAAAAAGCGGACCCCGCGCTGGTTCCCGACTTTTGGCCGTGCTCGCACCGCGACTGGACTTTCGATGGCGGCTATTACCACATCAAATGCGATTACCGGCTGGTGATCGACAATCTCATGGATCTCACTCATGAGACGTACACGCACCAGGACTCCATCGGCCAGGCGGAGATTCTCGAGTCTCCGATTGAGACGTCATCGTCCGAGAATCACGTCGCCGTGACGCGCTGGATGGCGGATATCGACGCTCCCCCCTTGTGGCGCAATGCGCTGAGGAAGGACGGTCCGGTCGACCGCTGGCAAATCTGCCATTTTATCCTTCCGTCCTCGGTCATCATCGATGTCGGCGTGGCCCTGGTCGGGAGCGGAGCGACCGTCGAGAATCATGACCAGGGCGTGCGCGGATTTGTCATCGATGCGTTGACGCCGGAGACGGACACGACCAGCCACTACTTCTGGGGAATGGCGCGAAATTTCGATATCCACGACACCGGATTCACCGAGCGTTTCAAGAAGCAGCAAGGCGGCGTGTTTCAAGAGGATGTGGCGGTGCTCGAGGCGCAGCAGCGTTCGATATCGGCCAATCCCGCGCTGAAGCTCAAGGCCTTTTCCATCGACAACGGCGGTGTGCGGTGCCGTCAACTCATCGAACGCATGGCCAAAGCGCAGCGGAGCGCCGTGCCGGATTGAGAGGATCTAGGCTGCAGATGATGGTTGGTATGATTTGCGCTGACCGCGCAGGAGCGTCCATGACAAATTCCACACGCATTGCCAAAAGCAGCTTCCTACTGGGCCTGATCGGCATTCTGTTCGGCTGCAATGGGGAGCCGCGCGACGGCTTGTATGATCGCGATCACCATCGGTACTACCGAGAGCATTCGTGGCACGAGTGCGGCGACCGCGACGAACACTGCCGCTGAGAGGCTAGGAGACAGGCTCCTTGGGCCACTCGAAGCGCGTCGAGAGATCGACCGCGCGCACATGTTTGGTGATGCTGCCGACGGACACATAGTCGACGCCAATTTCCGCGATCGTGCGGATGGTGTCGAGCGTCACGCCGCCCGAAGCCTCGAGCTTCAAGGGGCGCAGGGCGCCGCGGTTGATCGCCACGGCCTCGGCGAGGGCCTCGAGGGTGAAATCATCGAGCATCGCAATGTCGGCGCCGGCCGCGATCGCCTGGCGCAACTCGCCGGCGTTCTCCACCTCGACTTCCACGGGAACGTTCGTTCCCGTCGATTTGGCGGCGGCCACCGCGCTCGCGATGGAGCCGGCCGCCATGATGTGGTTTTCCTTGATCAGAATGCCGTCGAAGAGCCCCATCCGATGATTCTGGCCGCCGCCTACGCGGACCGCATATTTTTGCGCAGAACGGAGTCCCGGGATGGTCTTGCGCGTATCGAGCAGGCGGCAGGCGGTGCCCTTGAGCCGCTCGGCATAGGCATGGGCGGCGGTCGCGGTGCCCGACAGCAATTGCAGGAAATTGAGCGCGGTGCGTTCGCCGGTCAGGAGCGCGCGCGCCGGCCCCGCCATCCTGAATAGAAGCTCATCCGCGGCGACGGCGGCGCCTTCGCGAACCTGCCACTCGATCCGCACCTTAGGATCGATGCGCGCAAAGGTGGCATCGACGTACGGAATGCCGCAAATGATGGCCCTTTCGCGCGTGATGGTGGCCGCGCGGCCGGCCGCGTCGGCGGAGACCAGCGCGGCGGTCAAATCGCCGCTGCCGATATCCTCCTCGAGCGCCCGGTCGATTTGCTGCGGTAAGTCTTTGGGAACCGGCACCGGCAAAGTCATGTGTTATGCCCGGGGGAAGCCTGGAAGAATGGGGAACCAACCCCAATACTACCGCGATGCCTGAGGTGCCGCCCGCGTCCCCCTGTGTCAATATCTGTGCTCTCGACGCAAACGGGTACTGCGTCGGCTGTTATCGTACAATTGGCGAAATAGCCAGCTGGGGGAGCCTCACCGCCGCCCAGCAGCGGGCCGTACTCCGGCTGTTGGGTGAGCGAGCGGCACAGCGGGCACCGAAGCCTAAGTGATCAATTTGGAGATTGTCGACATGAATGCTATCGATCGGATCAAGACTCAGCTATCCGCCGCCCCGGTGGTGCTGTACATGAAGGGCACGCCCGATTTCCCGCAGTGCGGCTTCTCCGCCCAAACGGTGGGTGCCCTGCGCGCCTGTAAGGCGCAGTTTGCCCACGTGAACATATTCGAAGATCCGGAAGTGCGCGAGGCGCTGAAGAGCTATTCGAACTGGCCCACCTTCCCGCAGTTATATGTCAATGGCGAGCTGGTCGGCGGCTGCGACATCACCCTCGAGATGTACAAGAGCGGCGAACTGAAGCAGCTGCTGGCTGAAGCCGGTGCGCTGACCGCGGCCTAGTACCTTAAGGATCGGGTTCGGGCGGAGTCTCGGACTCGACTTCCAGCGGCCCCATCGCCGCCAGGCGGCGGCGGCTCGCTTCGAATACGCCTTGAAACTGATTGCACACGGTGCAGAACAGGTCCGCCGTGCGCTCGGCATCATAGGCGGCTGAATGCGCCGACGCGGTGTCCCAGTCGAGGCCGGCGGCCAACGTCGCGCGCATGAGCACGGTCTGCCCGAATGCGACGCCGCCCAAGGTCGCCGTGTCGAAACTCGAAAAGGGATGGAAGGGATTGCGTTTGATCTGGGTGCGCGCGACCGCGGCATTCAAGAAATTCAGGTCGAAGAACGCATTGTGGCCCACCAGCACGGCGCGCGTGCACTCCGCGGCGCGCACCGCGTTGCGCACTTCGCGAAATACCCGCTGCAATGCATCTTCCTCGGGAATCGCGGGCCGCAGCGGATGATGCGGATCGATGCCGGTCACGGCCAGCGAGGCGGGCTCCAAATTGGCGCCCGGAAAAGGCGCGACGTGATAGCGGAACGTCTCGCCGCGCGCCACCGTCCCATCGCTGCGCATTTCGATGAGCACGGCCGCAATCTCGAGCAGGGCGTCGGTCTGCGGATTGAACCCGCCGGTTTCCACGTCGATCACCACGGGCAGGAAGCCGCGAAAGCGCGTTGCGAAAGTAATGGGTGCGAGTTGCGTCATACGTCAGGCCGCCGCCTTGAGCCGCCACGCGACGGCTTCACCGCCGCGATAGGGCACCACCGTACCCCCGCCGAATTCATAGGATTGCGGCACCACCCAAGGCTCCTTGATGAGCGTGATGGTGTCGCTATGACGCGGCAAGCCATAGAAATCCGCCCCGAAATGGCTGGCGAAGGATTCCAGCCGATCGAGCCGGCCGGCTGCTTCGAAGGCCTCCGCGTACAGCTCGAGCGCCGCATGCGCCGTGAACATGCCGGCGCAGCCGCAGGCGTTCTCCTTCGCCGACCGCTCGTGCGGCGCGCTGTCGGTGCCGAGAAAAAAACGCGGACTGCCGCCGGTCGCGGCGGCGAGCAGAGCTTCGCGATCCCGCTCGCGCTTCAATATCGGCAGGCAATAGAAATGCGGCTTGATCCCGCCCGAGAAAATCGCGTTGCGATTGTGCAGCAAGTGCTGGGGCGTTATGGTCGCCGCCACACCCGCCCGCGCGCCTGAGACGAATTCGGCCGCCCGCGCCGTCGTGATGTGTTCGAAGACCACTTTCAATTTGGCGAACCGCTCGAGCAGGGGCCCCAAGACCTCATCGATGAAGCAGCTCTCGCGGTCGAAGACATCGACATCCTCGCGGGCGGTTTCGCCGTGGACCAAGAGCGGCACGCCGAGTTCTTCCATGCGCGCGAGCACCGCATAGGTCTTGCGGATGTCCGTGACGCCCGCATCCGAGTGGGTGGTCGCGCCCGCCGGATAGAGTTTGACGCCGCGCACGGACGGGGAGCGCGACGCGCGATCGATTTCCGCGTGCGGCGTCGTGTCCGTCAAATACAGGGTCATCAGCGGCGTGAAATGCGACCCGGCGGGCAACGCGGCGAGAATGCGCCGCCGATAATCCTCCGCCAGCGCGACGTTAAGGATGGGCGGTTTGAGATTCGGCATCACGATCGCGCGGCCGAAGCGCGCCGCGGTGAATTTCGCCACCGAGCCGAGCGCCGCCCCGTCCCGCAGGTGCACGTGCCAGTCGTCGGGCCGCAGCAGAGTCAGCGTATTCATCGGCTTGGCGGCGGCGGCCATCCCCGGCGCAGCAAGTCCAGCGTATAACGCACTCCGAAGCCCGTGATCTCGGTGGGGATGTGGGCGAGTCCTCCATGGCGCGAACCGGCGGCGAGATCGAGATGCAGCCACGGGATCGTGGAGGGCACGAAGCGGCTGAGAAAGCGCGCCGCCAAGATGTGATCGCCCTTGGAGTCGGCGGAGCACTGCAGCACGTCGGCGACCGAGCTCTCCAAATCCGTGTCGAAGTCCTTGTCCATCGGAAAGCACCACACGCGCTCGCCGCTGCTGACGCCGGCGGCCTCGATGAGTTCGCGCGCCTCGGGCCGATTGGTGAATGCGCCGCTGTAGCGTTCCGTGAGCGCGTAGACACAGGCGCCGGTGAGCGTGGCGTAGTCGATCATGGCGCGCGGCTTGTTGCGCGCCGCGAGGCTGAGCGCATCCGCGAGCACCATGCGCCCTTCGGCATCCGTGTGGATCACTTGAATAGTCGTGCCATTGCAGGCGCGCACGACATCTTGCGGTTTGTAGGCCAGCGGCCCGATCCGATTCTCGGTGATGGCGAGCCAGCAGTCCGCCGCCGACCGCGATCGCAACGCGTGCAGCGCATAGAGGCTGCCGACGGCCACCGCGCTGCCCTCCATATCGATGTGCATGTCGAGCATGCTCTTGTGAGTCTTGAGATTCGTGCCTCCGGTATCGAAGCACACGCCCTTGCCGATCAGACTCACCGCCGGCGCCGCGGCGCCGCGCGGCCGGTACGACAGATGCACGATACCGGCATCGCGCGTGGCATTGCCGCGCGACACGGCAAGGAAGGCGCCCGCGCCCAAGCGTCGCAACTGCGTTTCACCGTAGAATTTATAGGTGAGTCGCAGCCGCCGCGCGAACTCCTTGAGCAAGCGCCGGTAGCCCGCGGCATCCAGCGTATTCGGCGGCAGCGCGGTGAGCCAGCGGGCGAGGTTGTTGCCGCCGGCCGTCGCCAAAATGAGATCAAGATCGGCCGGCCGGCGCGCGGCGGCGATATCGATACGCGCGAGCACCGCACGAGCTTTCGGCTTGCTCTTGAAGGTCGCGAATCGGAATGCTGCCGCTTGCACCGCCGCAACGGCCGCGCCGAGCACCGCATCGGCGGCGGCGGGGTTGCAGCCCTGCTGCCATAGCAGCAGCGACTTGGGCTCGCAGTCCATCACGGTGCGGGCGAGTTTTCCGGCCGTCTGCAGCCGCTCGAAGGTGCTCGCGTGGCCGGGCACGCTGGCGCAGATCAGCAGCGTTTCGGCGCGCGCTCCCACTCTAAGATGACAGCTGTCGCCTTCCTTGCGAACTCGTGCAGCGTAGAGCTCGCGCAGCACGCGGCCGTGGGGCAGGGCGGCCCAGTCTCCGGAGGTAGGCTTCAGCGGCAAGAAGACGATGGCGGTGGAGTAGCGGGCCAACCTCGACGCCGACGGTCGCGCGGCGATTTTCCGCGCGGGAACCAGCAGCGACGTGAAGGGCAAGCGAATCGGCATGTCTTTAAACCGCAAGCGTGTCGTGGGCGTACCGGGGGCCGTCCCGGCGCGCGCCCCAACCTAGTGCGAGTTGATCCCTTTGCTTGACCGTGAAATACCAAACCCCGAAGATAGTGCTGCTGTATACCTAAAGGCGGATCGCGCAGGGGCGCTGTAATGTGGCCGCATCTTAACAGGACGCGTGGGTGCGTGCATGGGCACGTGCCTCATGGCAAGGTTTTCTATGACACAACAATCGCCCTTCGAGGACATCGATCCCACCGAAACGCAGGAGTGGCTCGAGTCGATCGATTCGGTCATGCGCGCTCAGGGCCCGCAGCGCGCGCATTTTTTGCTCGAAAAATTGGTGGACTTCACCCGCCGATCCGGCGCTTATTTGCCCTTCAAGCCGAATACCGCCTATCTGAATACGATTTCCAAGACGCAGGAACCCGATTATCCGGGGGACCGCTCGCTCGAGCGGCGCAACGAAGCCTACCTTCGCTGGAACGCCCTCGCCATGGTGGTGCAGGCGAATCGGGTGAGCTCCGAATACGGCGGACATATTGCGAGCTACGCGTCGGCCGCGACGCTGTATGAGGTCGGATTCAACCACTTCTGGCGGGCGCGCAGCGCCGCGCATCCGGGGGATATGATTTTCATGCAGGGTCATTCCAGTCCCGGGATCTACGCGCGAGCCTATCTCGAAGGCCGGCTCGACGAATCTCAGCTGCAGCGTTTCCGGCAGGAGGTACGCGGCGGCGGCTTGTCCTCCTATCCGCACCCTTGGCTCATGCCCGATTTCTGGCAATTTCCGACGGTCTCGATGGGCTTGGGTCCCATGATGGCGATATTCCAAGCGCGCTTCGTGCGCTATCTGGAACATCGCGGCATCGTTGCGCAGACGGACCGCAAAGTGTGGGCGTTCTTGGGCGACGGCGAAATGGACGAGCCCGAGTCGATGGGCGCATTGACCATGCCGGTGCGCGAGAAACTCGACAATCTCATTTTCGTCATCAATTGCAACCTGCAGCGGCTCGACGGACCGGTGCGCGGCAACGGCAAGATCATCCAGGAGCTCGAGGCCGCCTTCTTGGGCGCGGGCTGGAACGTGATCAAGGTTCTATGGGGTTCGCGCTGGGACCCCTTGCTGGCGCGCGATCATCTCGGGCTGCTCAAGCGCTTGATGGAAGAATGCGTCGACGGCGAATATCAGAATTTCAAGTCCAAGGGCGGCGCCTATACCCGCGAACACTTCTTCGGCAAGTATCCCGAGTTGAAGGAGATGGTCGCCAACATGTCCGATGAGGAGATCTGGCGCCTCAACCGCGGCGGCCATGATCCGCAGAAGGTCTTTGCCGCTTATTCGTCCGCCGTCGCCCACAAGGGCGCGCCCACCGTGATCCTGGCGAAGACCGTCAAGGGCTTCGGGCTCGGCCCTGCTGCGGAAGGACTCAATGTCGCGCATCAACAGAAAAAGCTCGGCGACGAAGCTTTAAAGGCGGTCCGGGACCGATTCAATATCCAAATCTCCGACGAGGAAATTGCGGGCTTGTCGTTCCGCAAGCCGGCGCCCGAGAGCGAAGAGATGACTTACCTGCAGGAGCGGCGGGCCGCTCTCGGCGGCTACTTGCCGGCGCGCAGCTCCACCGCTCCGCCGCTGGTGGTGCCGCCGCTCGAAGCATTCAGCTCGCTCCTCGAGGGCACGAACGAGCGCGAGATTTCCACCACCATGGCGCTGGTGCGCATGCTCACCACCCTGGTCAAGGACAAGAACATCGGCAAGCACATCGTGCCGATCGTGCCGGACGAGGCGCGCACCTTCGGCATGGAGGGCATGTTCCGCCAGATCGGCATCTATTCGTCGGTCGGCCAGCTTTACACGCCCCAGGATGCCGACCAGCTCATGTTCTATCGCGAGGACAAACAAGGTCAGATACTCGAGGAGGGCATCAACGAAGCGGGCAGCCTCTGCTCATGGCTGGCCGCCGCGACCGCATACTCGAACCATAACGTCAGCATGGTGCCGTTCTATATCTATTATTCGATGTTTGGTTTTCAGCGCGTCGGCGATTTCATTTGGGCGGCCGGCGACAGCCAAGCGCGCGGATTTTTGATCGGCGGAACCGCCGGGCGCACCACGCTCGCCGGCGAAGGATTGCAGCATCAAGACGGACACAGCCAGCTCGTTGCGACGACGGTGCCGAACTGCGTCGCCTACGACCCGACCTACGCCTATGAGCTCGCGGTGATCGTGCAGGACGGCATGCGCCGCATGTACCAAGAGCAAGAGAACGTCTTCTACTACATCACCTGCATGAATGAGAATTACCCGCACCCGGCGATGCCGGCCGGCGTCGCCCAGGGAATCTTGCATGGCATGTATCTGCTGCAGATCGGCGGCCGCGGCAAGGTTCGCGTGACGCTGTTCGGATCGGGAACTATCCTGCGCGAGGTACAGGCGGCGGCGGAGCTGCTCGAGTCGAGCTTCGGAGTGCCGGCGGATGTCTATTCCGTCACGAGCTTCAGCGAGCTGCGCAAGAACGCGCTGCAGATCGAACGCTGGAACCTGCTGCATCCGACGGAGCCCCCGAAGCAGACCTACATTGCGCAAGCTCTGGGCGATCGTCCCGGTCCCTTCATCGCCGCCACCGATTACATGAAGACGGTGGCGGATCAGATACGGCAGTGGGTACCGGGCCGGTATGCGGTTCTCGGCACCGACGGCTTCGGCCGCAGCGACTCGCGCGCCGAACTGCGGCGCTTCTTCGAAGTGGATCGCCACTACGTAGTGATCGCAGCGCTCAAGGCGCTCGCCGATGACGGCAAGATCGACGTGAATACGGTGACCCGCGCCATGGAGACCTTCGGCATCGATCCTGAGAAACCCAATCCGCTGTCGGTTTAGAACACCGGAAAGGCAAATATCGTGGCGAATCCCCTCGAGGTGTTGGTACCGGATATCGGCGGTTTCAAGGACGTGAGCGTCATCGACGTGCTGGTCAAGGATGGCCAGCAGATCGATAAGGAAACTCCGCTGATCACGATCGAAACGGAAAAGGCCGCGATGGACGTGCCCGCGCCGGCGGCCGGGCGCATTGCAGCGGTCAAGCTCAAACAAGGCGACAAGGTGTCCGAGGGCTCCTTGATATTGCTGCTCGAAGCCGGTGCGGCGGCCGATGCGCCGGCGGCCGGCGCCACGACGGCTGCCCCAGCCGCCGCTCCCAAGGCCCCCGCTGCGCCGGCAGCGTCAGCGCCTGCGCCACCAACGGCACCTGCGCCGGCTGCGCCTGCGCCTGCGGTGGCGGTGGCGGCGGCAGTGGCACCTGCGCCGGCTGCGCCTGCGGCGCCACCGGCAGTGGCACCTGCGCCGGCTGCGCCTGCGCCTGCGGCGGCGGCGGCAGTGGCACCGAGCACTTCTGCGTCCCCTGCGGGCGAGACGCGCGCTGCGGCGAGCGCGGTCCCCACACCCAGTGCGGCTCCCGCGCCGAGCGCCGTGCGTGCCCCGGCGTCGATTGATGAGGCGGCGTTTTCTCGAGCGTACGCGAGTCCGTCGGTACGCAAGTTCGCGCGTGAAGTGGGCGCGGACTTGGGCAAGATCAAAGGAACAGGACCCAAAGAGCGCATCCTCGAGGATGACGTGAAAGCGTACGTGAAGAAGATTCTCACGGCGCCAGCGGCACCGGCGTCGGCGCTGCCCAAGGTGCCCGAGGTTGATTTCGCGAAGTTCGGCGCGGTGGAAGTCAAGCCGCTGTCGCGCATCCAGCGCATCTCCGGTGCCCGTTTGCAGGCGAGCTGGATGAACCTGCCGCATGTGACTCAACACGAAAACGCCGATATCACGGACTTGGAGATCGCGCGCGTTGCACTGAAAGGCAAGGCTTCGCAGGAGGGCGTGCGCCTGACGCCGCTCGCCTTCGTGATCAAGGCCTCAATTTTGGCATTGAAGGAATATCCGCGCTTCAACGCATCGCTCGATGCGACGGGCGAGAATCTGGTTTTCAAGAAGTATTTCCATATCGGTTTCGCCGCCGATACGCCTAACGGCCTGGTGGTACCGGTGATTCGCGACGCCGATCGCTTGAACCTCTTCGAGCTCGCGCGCGCGCTCGCGGCGTTTTCAGAGAAGGCGCGCGTCGGCAAATTGACCGCAGCCGAGATGCAGGGCGGTTCGTTCACGATCTCGAGCTTGGGCGGCATCGGCGGCACGGCGTTTACGCCGATCATCAATGCCCCCGAGGTGGCGATCCTCGGCGTATCAAAATCCAGCCAACAGCCGGTGTTCGACCGCGGCACGTTCGTGCCGCGCCTCATGCTGCCGCTGTCGCTGTCCTACGATCATCGGGTCATCGATGGCGCGGACGCCGCCCGCTTCGTCGTATTCTTGAGCAAGACCCTGGGCGATGTGAAGGCACTGCTGCTATGAGCGGCACCGAAGTCCGGGTCCCAGATTTAGGCGACTCCAAGGGCGTGACGGTGCTCGAGGTGCTGGTGACCGTGGGCGCAGAGATTCGCGTCGATGATCCTTTGATCACGCTCGAGACCGAAAAGGCTTCCATGGACGTGCCGTCCCCGGTGGCCGGCGTGATCGCGTCGATCGATATCAAGAAGGGTCAAGAGGTGACGGTCGGCACGTTGATCGCGACCGTCACGGTTTCCGCGGCGGCCGCGCCCGCTGTACCGCTGCCGACCGAGAAAACGAACGCGGCACCGGCAGCGCCCGCGCCGGCCGCCGCACCTTCGCCGGCCGCGGCGCCTGCACCTGCCGCCGCGCCCGCACCGGCAACCCCTTCGCCGCAGGCAACTCCCGCGCCGGCTGCGGCCCCGACACCTCCGCAACGCGGCGCCGCTCCGGAGGGGGCGCTCGACTTAGTGGTGCTCGGTGCCGGTCCGGGCGGCTATACGGCCGCTTTTCGCGCCGCCGATCTCGGTCTTAAGGTCACCCTGATCGAACGCTGGCCGATGCTGGGCGGCGTGTGTCTGAACGTCGGCTGCATTCCCTCCAAGGCGCTGCTGCACGCGGCCAAGGTCATCGAAGATGCGGTGGAGATGGCGGCCTGCGGCATCGTGTTCGCACCGCCGCAAATCGACCGGAACGGGCTGCGCGATTGGAAGAATCGCGTCGTGACCAAATTGACCAACGGGCTGACCTTGCTTGCCAAGCAGCGCAAGGTCGCCGTAGTGCGCGGCGAGGGAAAATTCGTCGGACCCCATTCCTTGGACGTGCTGACTCCGGACGGAGTCCGGCGCGTCGATTTCAAGCAATGCATCATCGCGGCCGGCTCCGAGTCCGTGCGCTTACCGGGCTTTCCGGACGACCCTCGCGTCATCGACTCGACCGGTGCGCTCGAGCTGCCGGTCGATTGCAAGCGGCTGCTGGTGGTAGGCGGAGGCATCATTGGTCTCGAGATGGCCTGCGTCTACGATGCGCTCGGCGTCACGGTGACGGTGGTCGAATTGAGCGATGGGTTGATGCCGGGCACCGATCGGGACCTCGTGCGTCCGCTGCAGAAGCGGATTGAAAAGCGCTACGCGCGGATTTTGCTCAACACCAAGGTTGCCAAACTCGAGGCTCACTCGGGCGGATTGCGCGCGAGCTTCGAGGGTCCGAACGCGCCGGAACCCCAGGAATTCGATCGCGTACTCGTCTGCGTGGGGCGTAGCGCCAACGGCAACGCCATCAATGCGGCAGCGGCTGGAATCGTGGTCGACAAGCGCGGCATCATCGCCGTCGACAAACAGATGCGGACCAATCTGCCGCATATTTTCGCCATCGGCGACATCGCCGGGCCGCCGATGCTGGCGCATAAGGCCACTCACGAGGCCAAGGTGGCGGCGGAAGTAGCGGCGGGACATAAGGCCGCGTTCGACGCGCGCGGCATTCCCTCCGTCGCGTACACCGATCCCGAGATTGCCTGGGTGGGCGTCAACGAAATCGATGCCAAGGCGCGAGGCCTCGAGTTCGGTAAAGGATTGTTCCCCTGGGCCGCGAGCGGCCGATCGCTTGCCATCAACCGCGACGAGGGTTTCACCAAGATCCTATTCGACAAACAGACACGGCGCGTCATTGGCGGCGGCATCGTCGGCACCAACGCGGGGGAGTTGATTGCGGAGTTGGGTCTCGCCATTGAGATGGGGGCCGATGCGGCGGACATCGGTTTGACCATCCATGCCCATCCGACGTTGTCCGAGACGGTGGCGTTCGCTGCCGAAGCCTTCGAGGGGACGCTCACGGATCTCTACATCCCGAAGCGGTAGCTCAAGGCGCGGCGACGCAGTCCTTGACGAATGCGGTCTTCTTCGCGCCCACCAATTTTTGCGCCTTGGCATTCTTGAGGCAGGCGGTACGCTTGGCATGCTTGGCCGCCGCATCGCCGTCGGCGCTGGTGCCGGCGGCTGGAATTGCCGCGGCGGCGGGCGCGGCGGGTGCCGGAGCGGAGGTCCCCGTCACAGGGTCGCCCGCCGGCGCGGCCGGCGTGCCGGCCAGACTTCCCGCCAAGCATGACAGGAACAGGCAGGCCGTAGTGGCCGCAAGCAACGCGCGCATGATTAGCCGTCATCCATCCTGCCGAGAATAAGGGCCGCGGGCTTCAGGACCGATGAAGCGCACATGAAGCTTGCTTAACCTTGTCGGCGCGGACCTTGAGCGTCAGCGTGCGGGGCGTGCGCCGAGTCGCCGGCGAGCGAGTTCCAGATAGTGGCCTTCATCCGGCGCTCTGCCGGCCCGCTGTGCCTCCCACAGGGTCTCCGCCAATGCCTCCATGAGAGCGTGTTCGGCGTTGTGCAAATCGCCGAGCCGCGATTTCAGTGAGCGCTGCAATTCGCGGATGCCGGGAGGCCGGTCGATCGACACCTGCTCGCGAACGGCGAGATGCAGCCCCATATGTAAGAAGGGATTCTCGGCGCCGCCCGCCGCATCGGCTTCCAACGCCGTGGCGGACGGCGTGCCCATGACGACGCCGTGATACTCCGGGTGAAGCAGAATGACGTCCGCGATCAGGGCCTCGAGCGGTGTGAGCGGCGAGTGCGCGAGCTGTTTGCGCCACGCATCGGAATAGCTGCGGCGAAGATCTTCGCGAGTGTAGCCGCCGAAAGCCGTCGGGGGATCCGGCGCCGTCACGGCGGAGATGCCTTGGTCTTATGCCGATATTCGCAGAGATCGGCGATGCTGCAGCGAGGACAAGCGGGCTTGCGCGCGGTACACACGTAACGGCCGTGCAAGATCAGCCAGTGATGCGCATCCTTGCGAAACTCAAGCGGCACGAACTTCATCAGCTTGTCTTCCACCGCGCGCACCGTCTTGCCGGGCGCAAGACCGGTGCGGTTGCAAACGCGGAAGATATGCGTGTCGACCGCAATCGTCGCCTCGCCGAATGCCGTGTTCATCACGACGTTGGCGGTCTTGCGTCCCACGCCGGGGAGCTGCTCGAGCGCTTCGCGCGTCCTCGGCACCTGCCCCGCGTGCCGCGCCACGAGCGCCTCGCAGGTCGCGATGATGTTCTTCGCCTTGCTGTTGAAAAGACCGATGGACTGGATGAAGGGGGTGATCCCCGCAACGCCCAAGGCGAGAATGGCCGCCGGCGTGCTGGCCACGCGAAACAAGTTCGCGGTGGCTTTATTCACGCTTTTGTCGGTGGCTTGAGAAGACAGAATGACCGCCACCAGCAGTTCGAATGGCGTTGAGTACCGCAATTCCGTCCGCGGCTTGGGATTCCCCTCCCGGAGCCGCGCAAAAATGGCGCGCCGTTTCGCCGCGTTCACAGCCGGCCGTTCACGGGCCGGCCGCTCCAGGGCGCGGGGCGGCGGCTTTCTTGGCCTCGATCTCCTGGCGGCGCTCCATCGCGCGCCGCTGTAGCCGCAGCGTATGAGTCTCATACCGCTCGCGGTTGAGTTCGGCTTGCCGCGGCAGAGGAGCCGGGCCGGGCCGCATCTCGATGCAATCGACCGGGCAGGGCGGCAAGCAGAGCTCGCATCCCGTGCAGCGCTCGATGAGCACGGTATGCAGGAATTTTGGCGCGCCGATAATGGCGTCCACCGGACAGGGCGCCAGGCAGCGCGCGCAGCCGATGCAGCGCGATTCGTCGACCCATGCGACCCGCGGCGCCGACTCAACGCCGTTCGCCGGATTCAGCGCCTGAAAATCGCGGCCCAACAATACAGCGAGCGCGTGAATGGTGGCGCTGCCGCCCGGAGGGCATTGATTGATCTCCGCCTCGCCGCTGACAATGGCGGCGGCATAGGGTCTGCAGCCGTCATAGCCGCAGCGGGTGCACTGGGTCTGCGGCAGCAAAGCATCGATGCGCGCCACTGCAAGGGATTCGCCGCCCGTGCCCGTCATTTGACGCGCATTCCCGGGACCGCACCGGAATCGGGTCCCAGCACAAAGATCTCTTTACCGCCAGGGCCTGCCGCCAGCAGCATGCCTTCGGAGGTTCCAAAGCGCATCTTGCGCGGTTCCAAGTTGGCAACCACGACGATCAGCCGGCCCACCAGGGCCTTAGGATCATAGGCGGCGCGAATGCCGGCAAAGATTTGGCGCTCGCCAAGCTCGCCCACATCGAGGCGCAATTTCAGGAGCTTGTCGGCGCCTGCGATCAGATCGGCCTCGAGTACCTTGGCGATGCGCAGATCCACCGCCAAGAAATCATCGATGGAAATCAATTTGCCGGCCGCGGCACTGGCCGACGCGGGCGCGGCGGCGGGTATCGCGGCAGGTGCCGCCGTGGCGCGCGCAGTGGCGGCACCGGGCGACACGGCGGGTTCAGGGTCGATCTCGACCAGGCGCGCCACCGCCTTGGGATCCAGCCGGGTCGCGAGCACCTGGTACGGCTCGATGGCCGTGCCCAGCAACGGCTTCGCGGCGCTCGCCCAGATCCACGAGCGCTCCTGGAAGAAGCGCTGCGCCTGTGCCGCCATGTCGGGCAACACCGGCTGCAGATAAATCATCAAGACGCGAAACAGATTGAGGCCCTGAGTACAAATGCTTTGTACCTCGCCGGCGCCGCCGGCCTGTTTTGCGACGGCCCAGGGTTTGCGCAAATCGATATATTGATTCGCGCGGTCAGCGAGCGCCATGATTTCGCGGATCGCGCTCGCCGTGTCGCGCGCCTCGTAAGCGGCGGCGATGGTTTCGCCGGCCGCGGCGAAAGCCGCGAATAGATCCGGCTCGGGAAGCGCGGATCCTAAGATGCCGCCGGAGCTCTTGGTGATGAAACCGGCGCAGCGGCTCGCAATGTTCACCAGCTTGCCGACGATATCGGAATTCAAGCGCGTCGTGAACTCGTCCAGATTCATGTCGATGTCGTCGATGCCGGGTCCGAGCTTCGCCGCGAAGTAATAGCGCAAGTACTCCGCCTTGAAGCTGTCGAGATAGCGCCGCGCGGTAATGAACGTACCGCGCGACTTCGACATTTTCTGACCGTTGATGGTGACGAAGCCGTGGGCATGGACCGAGGTGGGGCGCCGCAACCCCGCACCCTCGAGCACCGCCGGCCAGAACAGCGTGTGGAAATACAGAATGTCCTTGCCGATGAAATGATGCAGTTCGGCCCGCGAGTCCGCCGCCAGGAAATCGTCGAACTTGAGTCCGGTGCGCGCACAGAGCTGCGCGAAGCTGCCGAGATAGCCGATGGGCGCGTCGAACCACACATAGAAGTACTTGCCGGGAGCGTCCGGGATCTCAAAACCGAAGTAGGGCGCATCGCGCGAGATGTCCCAATCCTTGAGGCCCTGAGAGAACCACTCATCGAGCTTGCGCGCGACGCTGTCTTGAACCGTGCCGCTTTTCACCCAAGCGGCGAGACGCGGCTCGAACGCGCTTAAGCGAAAGAAATAATGCTCCGATTCACGCCACACCGGGGGCGTTCCGGTCACCACCGAGAGGGGATTCTTGAGATCCGCGGGCGTGTAGGTAGAGCCGCAATTTTCGCAGGAGTCGCCATACTGATCCGGCGTCCCGCAGATGGGGCACGTGCCCTTGATATAGCGGTCGGGCAGAAACATCTTGGCCGACTCATCGTAGGCCTGGCTGATGATGCGCCGGTCGATGTAGTCGGCCTCGCGCAGCGTGCGGTACATGCGATCGCAGGCGGACTCGGTTTCCGCCGAGTGCGTCGAGCCGAAATTGTCCAAGCCGATCAACATCTCCGTCAGGTCCCGCGCGTGCTCGACGTGGACCCGCGCGATCAAGGCCTCCGGCGTGATCCCCTCGGACTGCGCCTTGAGCATGATGGGCGTGCCGTGCGTGTCGTCGGCACAGACGTAGTGGCATTCGTGCCCGCGAAGCCTCTGAAACCGGACCCAGATATCGGTTTGTATGGCCTCGAGGATATGGCCGAGATGGAGCGGGCCATTGGCGTAGTAAAGAGCGCTGGTAACGAGAATTCTGCGTCGTTGGGTCATGCCAAATTATGCCATGCCCATGCGCAGTGGTGGGCAGAGGCGGCCGGGCGCGGCACCAAGCGGGCGCCCGCGCGCGTCATTCGGCGTTTCGAACCGCCTCGAACTTGGCTTTGTTGATCGCCTTTTTGAAGGCCTCTTTGCCGCTGATCTGCCGCTGATCCAGCAGGGTTTGAATGGCGGCGTCCATCAAGCGCATGCCGGAGGCAGAGCCGGTTTGCATGCCGTTTTCCAACTGATCCATCTTGCCCTGGCGAATCAAATTCGAGATGGCCGGCGTATTGATCAGAATCTCGAGGGCGGCGACGCGGCCCTTTTTTTCGATTTTGGGGATAAGCTGCTGCGACACCACGCCGCGTAGACTGGTCGACAGCATGGTGCGCACGTGCGGCTGCTTGTCGGCCGGGAAGGCGTTCACCAGACGATCGACCGTCGCCGCCGCCCCATTGGTGTGCAGCGTACCCATGACGAGAATTCCCATCTCCGCCGCGGTCACCGCGATGCTCATGGTCTCGAGGTCGCGAAGCTCGCCGACCAGAATCACATCGGGATCCTCGCGCAGTGCCGACAGCAGCGCCGATGAAAACGAAGTCGCGTGCACGCCGATCTCGCGCTGGCTGATCAGGCAGTTCTTGCGCACGTGCACGAATTCGATCGGATCCTCGATGGTGAGGATATGACCTTTTTCGCGCGTATTGATGTCATCGATCATCGCCGCGAGAGTGGTGGACTTGCCCGATCCGGTCTTGCCTGTCACCAAGATCAAGCCGTTATTCATCTTGCAGAGGTTCCGCACCGCGTCGGGCAGCTTGAGTTCATCGGCGGTGCGCGCCTTGGAAGGAATGGCCCGAAACACAGCGCCCATGCCGTTGAGCTGGCGCATGACGTTGACGCGAAAGCGCGCGACACCCGGGATGCTGTAGGCGAAGTCCGTGCCGTCTTTGGCCTCGAAGCGCTCGAGTGCGAGCTTCGGCATGATCTCGTAGAGCGTGGTCTTGACCATCTCGGCCGCCAGCGGCTCGGGGCTCAGTGCCTTGAGTTCGCCATACTGGCGCACCCGCGCGGGATCCCCTGCGAGGAAGTGCAGATCCGACCCGTCGCGCTCCAGGACTTGAGTCAAATACGAGTCGATGGCGGGCATGGCGTTGTCACGGGGTCACAGGCTCGACCGGCAGTGCAGCGGTGCTGTCGCTGACATAGCGCTGGAACTGGCGCTTGTCGGTCGCATAGGAATAGGCCTGTTCGGGATCGACTTCCTTGGCGGCGATGGCGGCGAGCAGCGCCTGATCCAGGAGCTGCATGCCGTATTCCTTGCCCATTTGCAGCTGGCTTGGGATCTGATGCGATTGGTCGGTCATGATCAGCTTGCCGATGGCCTTGGTCATCACCATGATTTCGCAAATAGCGCGCCGCCCGCGCTGATCGGGAGTCTTCAGCAGGATCTGCGTGATGACCGCGATCAAACTCGAGGACAGAAAGCTCTTGGTTTGTTCGCGCTCCTCGGTCGGCAGCGCATCGATGATGCGGTCGATGGTCTTGGTGGCGCTGGTCGTGTGCAGCGTACCTAGCACTAAGTGGCCGGTTTCCGCCGCCGTCATCGCCATGGAGATGGTTTCGGCGTCGCGCAACTCGCCGACCAGAATGACATCCGGATCCTCGCGCATCGCGGCGCGCACGCCTTCCGCGAATGACGGCAAGTGCGTCCCCAGCTCGCGCTGGATGACCTGACTCGACTTGCTGCGATGGACGAATTCGATCGGATCTTCGAGGCTGATGATGTTGAGCGTGCGCGTCGAATTCAGGTAATCGATCATCGCCGCGAGCGTGGTGGTCTTGCCGGTGCCGGTGGAGCCCGTGACCAGTATCATTCCCTGGTGATTATCGCAGAGCTTGCGGACGACGGGGGGCAGCCCCAGCTGATCCATGCTCGGCATTTCCGAGGGAATTGACCGGAAGGCGGCGCCGATACCGGTCTCCTTGCGGAATACGTTGACCCGAAAGCGGCCGCCTTCCGTCGAAACATAGGAGAAATCGAGGTCGTGGCCCTCACGCAAGTACTTAATCTGCGATTGAGTGAGAACCTCGGTGATGTAGCCTTCAAGTTCCGCCTCGCCCAAGTCGCGAAACTTGATCGGCATCAGATCCCCATGCATGCGCAGCATCGGTGGAATGCCGACCGCCAGATGCATGTCCGAGCAGCCTTGGGCAACGCCCAACTTAAGGAACGCGTCGATTCTTGCCATAATGGGCAAGGCTACGCGTAAGCACTTGGATTTTCGAGTGTTTGGGCGGCCCATCGCTCATAAACGTGAGCTGCGTCAAAGCCCGGGCGTCCGACAGCCGGTCAACCGGCTTTACAGGAACTTCTCGAGGGATAGGCGCAGTTCGTCCATGGATTGCGCCCGTTTGGCTTTGTCCAAGGACATGCATTTCATCACGATGTTGTTCAATTCCAGCGGCAATGCCTTGTTGATCTCGATGGGCGGGCGCGCCTTGCCCTGCACGTGCTGGTACATGACCGACATGTGATCGCCGCGGGAGTAGGGCGGAACCCCGGCGAACAGTTCGTAAAGGATGACGCCCAGGCTGTAGATATCCGCCCGTTCATCGACCTTCTTGCCCAGGATCTGTTCAGGCGCCATGTACTTCGGAGATCCGATGACATAGCCCGTCTTGGTCAATTGCGTGTCGCCCTGGCTGTGCGCAGCGGCTACGCCGAAGTCGACGATCTTGAGCAGGCTGTCGTTGTCGATCAGGATGTTCGCCGGCTTCAAATCGCGGTGCACGATGCCGACCTGGTGCGCGACCGCCATCCCGGTCGCAATATCGATGCCGAACTTGACCGCCCGCTTGAGTTCGACCGGCTTTTCATTGACGATCTCGCCGCCCAACGTGTGCGACGGAAAGTACTCCATCGAGATGGCATAGAGGCCCTTGATATAGAGGAAATCGTAGATGCGAATAACGTTTTTGTGCGTGATTTTGCGGCTGTAGCGCAATTCGTGCACGAAGCGCTTCATCATCTCCTCGTCGGAGGAAACGTTGGGATTCAAGAACTTCAAGATCAAGCGCTCTTCGACGACGGTGTCTTCCATGAGCAGCACCGTGCCGAACGCGCCCTTGCCGATCTTTTCGATGTACTTGTAGCGGCCTTCGATGACATCGCCCGGCGTCAAGGTATTGATGTCGAGCTTCGCGGCTTGCTCGCTCTGTTTGATGACCGCGGACAATTCTTGATTGTCGATGAGCAGCGTTTTGGCCGGCTCCTGCATTTGCACCGCACGCTGATTGGCGGCGATTTGCTGGGTCGAAAAGCGGTTGTCGAGCTCGAGCAGGGCCCGCTGCACCGCTTGACTGATGGTGCCATCGCCGCTGGCCGTGACCGCCTGCAGCCTGACACGGACCGTCTCGGCCCGCCGTTCGTCGGCCAATCTTGCGAGCGCCGCAATGGCCTCGACCTTGATTTCGTTTTCCGGCCGCTGCAGCATCGGCAGCAGGTGCTCGATGCACTTCTGATCGCCGATTTTGCCGATGGCTCGAATCACCGTCGGCATGGATTTAGGCTCGCTCCCGCCCAGCATTTCAATGAATCGGGGCAGGGCTTTGGTGCTGCCGATCTCAGCGAGCGCATCGACGGCGCGTTCGCTCACCCACCAATCGGGATCCCGGGTGGCTTCGATCAATTGCGCCACCGCCCGCTCGTCCTTGGTTTGATTGAGGATCTCGATCGCCGCGCGGCGAATGTCCTGATTCTCGTCCTTGATCAGCGCCAGGACGGCGTCGACCACCTTGGGGCCGCCGATTTTGCCGAGTGCGTCGGCCGCCCGCGTGCGCACCCACCAATCGCTGTCGGCGATCACTTCGAGCAAGTACTTGACCGACTTGGAAGTTCCGACCACGTTCAAGACCTCGACCGCGGCGCGCCGTGCGTACTCGTTCTCGTCCTTGAGTACCTCGACCAGGAACTTGACCGTTTCGGGGTGATTCGCGTGGATCACCACATCGACGGCCTTGTTCTGTACTTCGATCTCCGGATCCTTCAGCATCCCGACGAGCAACGGCATATCGAACGGACCGTCCATGCGCCCGAGCGCCGACAGCGAGGCGGAGCGGATCAATTTGCTGCCGTCCTTGAGCTGCTTTTGCACGGCTTGCTGCACTCTCGGCAGGTTGAAGCGCGCCAAAACGTGGATGATATGCAGCCGCGCCAGCGGATCCTTGCCCTCGATCCTGGCGATCAAATCGTCGACCGAGGATTCGTCCGCGATCTCGCCGATGATCTTGAAAAGCCCGGCGCGTTCGGTGGCCTCTTGGTTGTAGGCGGCATTCAATAGCTCCCGCACCGTGAAGCGGGCCTTCTGCGCGGCGATCACGTCGAGAATCGCGGGTTTCGGCATGTCGGGCTTGCCCAAGGCGTCGAGGAGCGCGATCGCCGGATAATTGCGGCTGGATGATAAGGCCCAGGAGATGCCCGACATCGCCCGTCCATTGGCTTCACCCATGGTCTTGAGCAGATGCGGCAGGGATTTCGCGTCGATCAGTTTGGACAGCGCCTCGACATAGACCACGGTTTCGCGCTTTTCGGCGTTGGTCAGGGCCGCGACGATCGGATCGATGGCACTCGACCCCAGGGCTACCAGCTTCTCAATGGCTTTTTGCGCCGCGGGACTGCCTGGGTTCCCGCTGGTCTTTACCTCAGCGATCAGCCGATCGGCTCGGTAGTTGGCGAATAAACTCATTCGGTGCCTTAAATTGCGCAGCCTTCGAGAGCGTCTATTTTGGCCTTTGTTTCGACGCCCACCCCGGGTTTGATTCTCAATTTCGAAGTATGCCACACCGCACGGCCCTAGCTGCGTGCGGTAGAATAAGCGGATATGACCTCGTTCGATGAGACGGCCGACGCGATCCGAGCGAGGCTAAGTACCTATACGGATCCCTATCTGGGTCAGTCCCTGGGCCAGGCCAAGGCCATCGAGGGGGTTTCGCTACAGGGCAATGTGGCGACCCTCAACCTCAAGTTTGGATTCCCCTGTGCCGATTATGCCGAGGAACTCGGGCCGGCCTTGCAGATATACCTGGACCCGGTTCTGGGCGGTGCGCGCGTCAATTTGGCGCTCAAGGCGGAAATCACCGCCCACGCGGTACAGCGCACGCTAAAGCCCCTCGCCAACGTCAAAAATGTGGTCGCAGTGGCCTCCGGCAAGGGCGGGGTCGGCAAGTCAACCACCGCGGCCAACTTGGCGCTCGCTTGGGCGGCACAGGGTGCGCGGGTGGGCCTGCTCGATGCCGATATCTACGGCCCCAGCCAGCCGCAGATGATGGGTCTGACGGGCCAGAAACCGCAAACTGCGGACGGTAAGCACATCATGCCCCTGATGGCTCACGGGGTTGCCGTGATGTCGATCGGGTTCATGATCGATCCCGAGCAACCCATGGCCTGGCGCGGACCGATGGTGACTCAGGCGCTGACCCAACTCTTGGGCGACACCCAGTGGGGCGAGTTGGACTATCTGGTCGTCGATATGCCGCCCGGCACCGGCGACATTCAATTGACGTTGGCGCAGCGGGTGCCGGTAAGCGGCGCCATCATCGTGACCACCCCGCAGGACATCGCTTTGCTCGACGCACGCAAGGGCCTCAAGATGTTCGAGAAGGTGGAGGTGAGGGTGCTCGGCGTGGTGGAGAACATGAGCGTGCACGTCTGCAGCAACTGCGGTCACGTTGAGCATGTCTTCGGCAGCGGCGGGGGCGGCCGCATGGCAGAGCAGTACGGCGTGCAATTGCTGGGCGAACTGCCGTTGGACATCCGCATTCGCGAAGATGCGGACGGCGGTGCGCCGACCGTGGTGTCCGAACCCGGCAGCGCCCGCGCGCGCACTTATTTGCAGATGGCGCGGCGCGCGGCCGCGCGCCTTGCGACGCTGAACAAGGATTACAGCAGCATGTTCCCCAAGATCACGGTGGAAGCGACTTGAGCATCAAGAGCGATCGATGGATTCGGCGAATGGCGAGCGAACACGGAATGATCGAGCCCTTCTCGCCGGAACAGGTGCGGATGGCGAATGGCCACAAAATCGTTTCCTACGGCACATCGAGCTACGGCTACGACGTGCGCTGCGCGGACGAATTCAAGATCTTCACCAATATCAATTCCACCATCGTTGATCCGAAGAATTTCGACGAAAAATCCTTTGTCGATTTCAAGGGGCCGGTGTGCATCATTCCGCCCAATTCCTTCGCGCTCGCTAGCACGGTCGAGTATTTCAAAATTCCGCGCAGCGTACTCGTGGCGACATTGGGAAAATCGACGTACGCACGTTGCTTTAGCGGGGATACTCGCGTGGCGCTTGTCGACGGAACGGCGCCGACTCTCGAGGAAATGGCGCGCCGGCACGACGATGATGAGCTCTTTTGGGGATATAGCATCGGCGAGCATGGGCGCGTAATCGTCAGCTTGCTGGACGCGCCACGCCTCATCGGGCGGGATTCGTTGGTGGAAATCGTTTTGGACAACGGCGAACCGATCCGCGCCACGCCCGACCATATTTTCTTGACGCGCGACGGCAGAACTGTTGCCGCCGGCAACCTGCGCCCCGGCGACTCGCTGATGCCGCTTTATCGCGACATCCGGCGCGGGTACGAAAGCGTTTACCAGCCGATCAATGGCCATCTTCTGGCTACGCACCGACTGGCCGATGAATGGAACCTGCGCCACAAGATTTATGCCGATGTCGCGGGCACTCATCGTCATCATATGGATTTCGATCGGCGCGACAATCGGCCGTCTAATATCGAGCGAATGCCTGCTTCCGAACACATTCGACTCCACAACGATGAGTCCTACGGTGAAGAGTTCGATGCGCAGGAGCACGGCGAGGCGATTCGCGCGGCCTTTGGGCGGCTAGCGCAAGACCCGACATGGAGCGCTCGGTATTCCGACTTACAGTCGAGACGGGCGGGCGACCAGCCGCGGCGTGAGATGCAGGCAGAGTTTGCGCGTCACATAAATATTCGTTCCGAAATAACCGCCGAGCGTGTAGAGCGAGCCCTTCAGCAAACTGGCTCGATCCGCGGAGCGGCACGTCTTTTGAATTGCGATCGATCAGTTTTCCGGCGTTTTCCGGACGTCGTGAGCGGCGTTGCGGGTAGAGCGCTGCGGAATCACAAAGTCTCTGCTGTTCGAGAACTCCCCGGTGTCCACGACGTTTACTGCCTCACGGTGCCGGAAGCGGGAAACTTCGCGCTGGAGGCCGGCGTCTTCGTGAAAAACTGCGGCATCATAGTCAACGTAACCCCCCTCGAACCCGAGTGGGAAGGTCACGTGACGCTGGAGTTCTCCAATACGACTCCGCTGCCCGCGAAGATCTACGCCAACGAGGGCGTTGCGCAAATGCTGTTCTTCGAGTCCGACGAGGTTTGCGAGACCTCCTATCGGGATCGTGGCGGGAAGTACCAGGGCCAGCGCGGCGTTACACTGCCAAAAACCTGACGTTACGGAATAACCTGACCCTACGGCGCCTTTTGGCCGTTGAGCGCTTTAATGCGCATCGCGAATTCGAGTTTGCCGCCGCGCCAGCGCTCGGCCTGCACCGGCACGAAACCGAGCGAGGGCGAAAACCACATGCGCAAGATGCGGTCATTGCCGGTGCGCTGGCTCGACACGACTACCGTGTCGAGTCTGCCGATGGCGGTTCTCAAGCTGGCCGTGCCTTCTCGGGTATAAATGAAATCCTTCATTTCATCTTTGTCGACGATGTGAAACAGCGCGGGTAGATTGCCGTTCTTGAGATCCAGCATGACCTCGATCTGGATGGACATCAGGTCCTGCGCTCCGGGCTGCAGAGGCAGGTCCACCGGCTTGTTCTCGGACATGCCGCGCGCGTGGCCGGCGTCCCAATCGAAATCGAGGCTGACGCCGGATGAGCCTTCCGCAGCCCGGTATTTCTCCGGACGCACGTGGCCGGCGACAATTTTGAGCCAGCTCTGCTGCGTCAAGTCGCTCGAATACACGAGACGAAAAATACCCCGCGCGCTGATCGTCCATTTGTAAATGTATTGTCCCGGTTGGACGTCCTGTGTCAGCACCAGATCACTGGTGCCCACCGAAATGTCCTTCCATTCCGCGACGTAGTGTGCGGAAAATGGCGCAATACCGGCATCGGAGTCCGCCGCTGCCGGTTGCGCCGTTGTCAGCCCTCCGGCCAGGAAGGGGAAGACCGCGCAAACTATACCTACCCGCATTCAGCGACCTCCGGGTGCTTCGATCTCACCGTACTGTACAGGGCCTGACAGGACTTTGCCGTCGAGCCAGGCACGTCCCTCCGCATAGCGCAGTCGGCCTTCGCAGAACCAGCGTACTGCGAGTGGATAAATCCGGTGTTCCTCGGCCTGTACCCGTGCCGCCAAGCTGTCCGCGTCGTCGTCCGGATTCACTCTGACTCGCGCCTGGATCACGCCTGGGCCGCCATCGAGCTGCTCGGTCACGAAGTGCACGGTGGCGCCGTGCTCCGATTCATGCGCCTCGAGAACGCGCCGATGCGTGTGCAGGCCCGGGTATTTTGGCAGCAGCGACGGATGGATGTTCAAGATACGTCCAGAGTAGCGTGCGACGAATTCCGCCGACAGGATGCGCATGAAACCCGCGAGCACGATCAGCGAGGGCGCGCACGCGTCGATGGCGGCGGCCAAAAAGCGATCGTAGGCGGCGCGACCGACGGAGTCGGCCGGTACTACCGCGCTTGCAGGCACGCCGAGATCGCGCGCCGCTGCAAGGCCGGCCGCCGCGGATTTGTCGGACAACACAAGCACCACTTCGTAGCTCGAGGCCGCGTCGCGGCTCTTCTCGATCAGCGCGCGCATGTTGCTGCCGCGCCCCGAAATCAGGATGACGATCGGCTTGCGGTGCGTCTTAATGCTCAAGCAATGACGACACCGGAGAGACCGCTCTGCACTTCGCCGATCTTGAGCGCCTCTTGACCGGCGGCGTGCAGAATCGCTACCGCGCGGTCGGCGTCGCGGGCCGCAACCTGAACGGTCATGCCGATGCCGCAATTGAATACGCGATACATTTCCTCATCGGCGACACGGCCTTGCGTTTGCAGCCAGTCGAACACGGGCGCGCGCGGCCAGGAGCTGCGCTGCAGAACCACTTCCAATCCTTGCGGAATCACACGAGGAATATTATCGACCAACCCGCCTCCCGTAATATGCGCGAGGCCATGCACCGGCACTTCGCGCAGCAACGCAAGCAGCGGTTTGACGTAGATGCGCGTCGGCGCCATCAGCCGATCGATCAACGCCACACCATCCACTTTGGCCGCGACATCGGCATCGCTCACTTTGAGAATCCTGCGGATCAGGGAGAAGCCGTTGGAGTGAGGTCCCGATGAGGGCAGCCCGAGCACCACATCGCCCGCGAGGGTCTTAGACCCGTCAATGATGCGGTCTTTTTCAACGACGCCGACGCAGAAACCAGCAAGGTCGTAGTCCTCGCCGTGATACATGCCGGGCATTTCCGCGGTTTCACCACCCACCAGGGCGCAGGCCGCTTGGACGCAGCCTTCGACGATTCCGGCGATGACTCGCTCAGCGACATCGACGTCGAGTTTTCCCGTGGCAAAGTAATCTAGAAAGTAGAGAGGCTCCGCCCCTTGGACAATGACGTCATTCGCACACATGGCGACCAAATCGATGCCCACGGTGTCATGACGCCCGGTGTCGATGGCGAGGCGCAGCTTGGTGCCGACTCCGTCCGTCCCAGATACCAGAACCGGCTTGCGATAGCGATCCAGCGGGACTTCCACCAGGGCGCCGAAGCCGCCAATTCCGCCCAGGACTTCGGGGCGCATGGAACGCCGGACCTTAGGTTTGATGCGCTCGACCAGCTCCTCACCGGCATCGATATCGACGCCGGCCTCGCGATAGGTCACGGGCGTTCGCTCAGTCATTCGGATTCCTTCATTGGCGAGAGGCCGGCGCGGCAGGCCGGCAAGCTGTGGTATTTTACATCAGGGAACTTAAGGGCTTACGTGATTACACCATGGCGAAGGACTACAGCGACATTTGCGCCCGATACTTGCGTCTTGCAGCGTTTTTATGCTTGATTTTGTCTTTCTGCCTGACCGAGCCAAGCCGTGCCGACACGCGCACGGAACTGTACCAGGCGACTGCGCCGCTCGCCGATCGGTCGGAGGCGGCGTACACGGATGCCTTTGCAGCGGCTTTGAAGGTGGTGCTGGTAAAGATCACCGGGAACCGTGCGGCCGATGAGGATGCGGCGCTCGCTCCTCTGGTCAGCAACGCACGCCGTTACGTGCAGCAATTCCGCGCCGCGCCTGATAATCAGGTCTGGGTGTCTTTCGATGGCGCCGCCATCGATCGCTGGCTCGCGCAAAACGGTCAGCCTCTCTGGGGTCACGAGCGGCCGTCCACCGTGGTTTGGCTGGCGGTGCAAACCGGACCGCAATCCGGCACGGTCATCACCGCGGACGATGTCTCCGAATTGAAATCCGCCATCGATGCGGCTGCCGCCGCGCGCGGCGCTCCCCTGATATGGCCCAACTCGATTGATCTGCAGCGCAATCATCTGGACTATTCCGCCGTGAGCAGCGCCGCGCCAAGCGCCCTCGCGGATCTCGGGCATCGCCTGGGTGGCGAGGGCACGCTCATCGGCCACGCCACCAATGCGACCCTCGCGGCTCAAGTCCACTGGACGTACCTGTTTCAGGATCGCAGCGGCGAGGTTTCGGGCGCTGTGGAAGGCGTCAATCGTGCTGCCGATACCTACGCGGGCATCTTCGCGGTGAGCGGCAATTTGGGCTCGGTGGAGATCGAGATCAGCGGAGTGAACGATCTTAGGGAATATGCGCTGGTGCAGTCATATCTTGAATCGCTGACGTTCATTTCACACGTGAGCGTGGAGGCGTTGAGCGGCGATACCGTGCGTTTTCGGCTGACCACACGCGGCGGCGCCGAACCTCTGCAGCATGCCCTTGCCTTGAACGGCCGTTTGCAGCCGATCGCCGCGGCCGACAACGGGATTCAACGCTTCCAATTGCGTCGCTAGCCCCGTGGATCGGTGGCTTCGCCAAGTTCCGAACATCATCAGTTCACTCAGGATCATCCTGGTGATCCCGATTGCACTGACGCTGGCGCACCACCAATTCATCACGACGATCGGACTGTTCGGCGTGGCGGCGGCATCGGATGCGGCCGACGGCTTTCTCGCTAAGCGCTTCGGCTGGCAAAGCGCGCTCGGCGCAATCCTCGATCCGATAGCCGACAAACTGCTGTTGGCAACCGTGTTCGTCATGCTCGCCATGCTTCGGCTCGTGCCGCTGTGGCTGATGGCTACCGCGGTGGCGCGCGATGTCATCATCGTTCTCGGCGCGATCGCCTACCGAATTTTCATCGGTCCGATCGAGGGGCGCCCCTCGATGATCAGCAAACTCAACACGATGTGTCAGGCGGCATTTATCGTCTGCGTCATCGGGCGCGAGCAGTTCTCCGTGCCGGCCTCCTGGGTGGCGGTCATGCTCGGCGCCTTGACGTTCGTAACGGTGCTGATCAGTGGCATCGATTACGTGCTGCGCTATGGCAGACGCGCCTGGCAAGAAACGAAATCCCGCCGCACGCTCGCCGCCGGCGGCGGGCCCAAGCTCACATGAAGCAGTTAGCGCTCGGCGTGCGGCTGCGCGCCATGGCGCTGTTCGCGAGCTTCTCACCGGGGCACAACGCGGAGATTCTGTCGGCGCTGCGCGGACCGGGCCGAGATCCGCTCTGGCTGTGGGGCAATCGCGGCTGCGGCAAGACGCACCTGCTGCAGGCGGTATGCGCGGCGGCCGGTGCAACGGCCGCCGGTGACGCTGCGGCCGGCGGACCGGCGGCGTACTTCCCTTTGGACCGCACGGTCGCGCTGCCGCCGCAGGCGCTCGCCGGCTTCGAAAGCTGCCGCGTGCTGTGCCTGGACGATGTCGACGCGGTCGCAGGCAACCTCGAGTGGGAGCAGGCGCTGTTCCGTCTGTTCAACGAGGCCTCGGAATTGCAATCGCGGGTGATCTTTGCGGCCGGCGCGGCGCCGCGTCAGATCGATTGGCGGCTCGACGATTGGCGATCGCGGGCCGCGGCCTGCGTCGTCTACCACGTGCGGGAACTCGACGAGGCCGGCCGGGCGGAGGCTCTGCGGCTGCGCGCCGCAGAGCGCGGGCTGCAACTGCCGCCGGAGACCTTGGACTACCTATTGAAGCGCCTGCCGCGCGACCTGCGCTCTCTGTTCGACATCCTCGATGAGTTGGACGAGGCATCCTTGGTGGCGCAGCGCCGGCTTACCATCCCATTCATTCGCGACGCGCTGGAGAGGCACGCAAGAACAAAATCATAGTGCAGAACCAGCCGAACACCAGGAGCAGGCTGAAGGAGGCCACCCAGCGAGCTGCGGGATTGACCAGCAATTCGGTCAAGGCAAAGATGAGATAGGGTATGGCGAACAAAGTCGCCCATGCGTACGTGTAACGCCGGCCGCGCACCAGACCCCGCAACGGCGCCAGCAGCGGCGCGACGGCCAGAACGCAGATCGGCCAGGGATAGCCCGCGGCGATCCAAGACAACAAACTGAGCGCGACCGCGGCCCAGAGCCAAACGGTCAACACCCGGGCCTTGTTCTCGACACTCATGCGCGGCTTCGGAGCAAGGAAGCCAAGGCGGCCACGCGCTCGCCGAGCGCCCGGGCGAGATCCTGCTCGGTCGCGGACAATTCACCCTGGCCGCTCACGTTGGCGACATGGCTCGCGCCATACGGACTACCGCCGCTGCGCGTCTCGGTCAAGCCCCGCATGGTGTATGGCAAGCCGACCAGATACATGCCGTGATGTAGCAACGGCAGCATCATGGACAGAAGGGTGGTTTCCTGGCCGCCATGCAGGGTCTGCGTGGAGGTGAAGACGCCGGCGGGTTTGTTCACCAATGCTCCGGAGAGCCACAATGCGCTGGTGCCGTCCAGGAAAAATTTCAAAGGGGCCGCCATATTGCCGAAACGCGTCGGGCTGCCGAGCACCAGACCTTGGCAGGCCACGAGATCATCGTGGGTGGCATAGGGCGGCCCTTCATCCGGGACGGTCGGATCCACGCGCTCGGCGATCGTCGTGGTCAACTGCGGCACGGTACGCAATCTCGCCTGCATGCCGGCGACGGACTCGACGCCGCGGCACACTTGCCGGGCCAGAGCGGCCGTGCTGCCTTGGCGGGAATAATACAAAACCAGAATTTCATTCATCGGTAAGTCCCGTGGGAAATCGCGTCGATCATGCTCGAGTGCTGCGCCGGCGCAACGGATTATTTGCAGCCAGCCGCAGAATGTAAAGTGGCCGTCGTTTGACGACCCTGCCCGCTGTTGTTAGTGTCGGCCATCCATATGTTGCGCCTCATTGCAGTATTTGTCGGGGTCGTCTGCCTGCTGGGCTGCCGCGGACCTCCCGTGCAAGAAATGAGCGACGCGCGGCAGGCCATCGCAGCCGCCCGAGACGCCGGAGCGACCGAAGCGACCTCACCGGATTTATATGCGGCGCAGGCGGCGATCGTGCGCGCCCAATCACATCTCGAGGCGCAGGAGTATGTTCGCGCCCGATTGGCCGCCCAAGAGGCCAAGCGTCACGCCGCCACTGCGCTCAATGGCGCACCACACGCGGACGCACAGCATGCCGATGCGCCCGTGCCGCAGTAGCAGCGGACCAGCCGCCGCGCGAGCGGCCGCCGAGGACCGATAGGCCTTGGATCAAGTAAGCCGCCGCTTCCGCATTACCGGGCAGGTTCAAGGCGTGTACTTCCGCCACAGCACGCGCCTCGAGGCACTCGGGCTCGCCGTGCGCGGCTTTGCGCGCAACTTACCGGATGGATCGGTGGAAGTCGTGGCTCACGGCCCCAGCGACGCCGTGGAGCAGCTACGGCAGTGGCTGCACCGGGGTCCCGCGATGGCGCGGGTCGAGGCGGTGCGCGAGCTCGAACTCAACGATGCACCATCGGCACCAGCGACGTTTGATGTCCTGTAGCCGCTCGAAAGCGGCGGGTCAAACTCCGGCTAACGGCTAGAAGCGCCAGGCCCGCTGCCAGCGCTGCATCACCAAGGCCGGATACTTGGTGCGGCCCACGCTGCCGTTGTAGCGCGCGAGGGCGCGCGTCCAATTATGGTTTTCGGCGCGCAAGTAGTAGCGCAATATCTCGCATCCCATGCGGATGTTGGGTGCGACCCGGACCAGCTGGTTCTGCACGCCGAGCTGGCGCGGCCAAAACGGCATGACCTGCATCAGGCCGACGGCACCCACCGGCGAAACGGCCCAGGGATCGAAGCGGCTTTCCACTTCGATCAGCGCGAGCACCAAATCGGGAGGCAGCTGCAGCGATGGGTCGCGCTTGGCCTCGCAATACACGTGATTGAGAATGTTGACGCGCTCGTCGTGCGAAGCCACGAATTGCTGCAGCCGCGGCTCCATCGCCTTGTACCACACCTCAGATTCGTACTTGTCGACGAAGCAATCGGTGCTGCCGATGATCTTTTGCAGCAGATCCTTCAATTCCGGGTCGCGTTGCTGGTCGGCGCGCGCGGCAACCTGCAGCGCGCAACACAGAGCGAGCGCGTTGACAGCAGCAACGAGGAATCCGCGGATCGGCCGCCGCACGCTTTAACCCTTGGGGTGATTTAACTTATGCTTAATATAGGCTACGGCATCGGTCTTAGGTATTTCTGTCGATTCGGTCTCGCGGCGGTGACGGTACTCGAGATTTCCGCTGCTCAAACCGCGGTCGCCGATGACGATACGGTGCGGTATGCCGATGAGCTCCGAATCGGCGAATTTCACTCCCGGCCGCGCGTCCCGGTCGTCAAGCAGCACATCGATGCCGGCGGCTTTGAATTCCTCGTACAGCGCATCCGTCGCCTGCTGCACGCGCTCCGACTTTTGATAATTGATCGGCACGAGCACAACGAGAAACGGCGCCAGCGGCTCCGGCCATAGAATGCCGTTGGCATCGTGATTTTGTTCGATTGCCGCGGCCACCACTCGCGTGACGCCGATTCCGTAGCAACCCATGAACATCGTGGCCGCCTTGCCTTGTTCATCGAGCACGCTCGCTTGCATGGCCTCGCTGTAGAGTTGGCCGAGTTGGAAAATGTGACCGACCTCGATGCCGCGCGCGATCGTCAAGGTGCCGCGCCCGCTCGGGCTAGGATCACCCGTTTGCACATTGCGAATATCATGCGACTTGGGTTCGGGCAAATCCCGGCCCCAATTGACTCCGGTGAAATGCGTGTCTCTTTCATTGGCGCCGCACACGAAATCCGCGAGCTGCGCCGCCGCGTGATCGACATAAACCTTGCCCTCGAATCCGATCGGACCGAGCGAGCCGGGATCGGCGCCGGTGGCTTGACGCACTCGCTCCGCGCTCGCCATGCGCAGCGGGTTGGCGACGCCGGGCAATTTCTGCGCTTTGACTGCATTGAGCTCATGATCGCCGCGCAGAACGAACGCGACCAGATCGCGTTCGCTGCCGTCGACCAGCAGGGTCTTTACGGTCCGGTCCGGAGCGACACCGAGAAACGCGCACAGCTCGGCAATGGTGTGCACCTTGGGTGTCGGCACCTTCAATAATGGTTGCGTCGCAGCCGCGCGCGGCACGGACGGCGCCACCGTGGCTGCCGTCTCGATATTGGCCGCATAGTCGTCGCCATCTGAAAATGCGATGGCGTCCTCGCCCGAATCGGCCAGTACGTGAAATTCCTGGGATACGCTGCCGCCGATGCTGCCGCCGTCCGCCTGCACCGCCCGAAAATTCAGACCCATGCGGGTGAAAATACGGCTGTAAGCCTCGAACATGATGCGATAACCCTGCGCCAAGCCCGCCTCATCGATGTGAAAGGAGTACGCGTCCTTCATGATGAATTCGCGGGCGCGCATCACCCCGAAGCGCGGCCGAATCTCGTCGCGAAACTTCGACTGAATTTGATAAAAATTGACCGGTAATTGCTTGTAGCTGCGCAATTCGCGCCGCGCGATGTCGGTGATGACCTCCTCGTGCGTGGGTCCATAGCAGAATTCGCGTTCGTGCCTGTCCTTGAAGCGCAACAGCTCGGGGCCATACTTGCTCCAGCGGGTGGATTCCTTCCACAATTCAGCAGGCTGCACGGTCGGCATGAAAAGTTCGAACGCGCCCGCCCGATCCATTTCTTCGCGTATGATCCGTTCGGCCTTGTGCAAGGTCCGTAAACCCATCGGCAGCCAGGAGTAAAGCCCGGCCGCCAAGCGTCGAATCATGCCGGATCGCAGCATGAGTTGGTGGCTGATGACCTCCGCGTCGGCGGGCACTTCTTTGAGCGTCGAAATGGGGTACTGAGATAAGCGCATAGCCGCCTATCTTACATGAGGCCCCCTGGTATTATGGTGGCTCATGAGCGACGCTGAAGTAGATCAACCGGGACGGCCGCGAGGGGTGTATTGGCTGCCGAACCTGCTCACCACGGGGGCACTGTTCGCCGGCTTTTATGCGGTCGTGGCCGCCATCGACTTGAAGTTCGAACATGCCGGCGCCGCGGTGTTCGTAGCGATGTTTTTCGACGGCTTGGACGGCCGCGTGGCGCGCTGGACTCACACGGAAAGCCAGTTCGGCAAAGAGTACGACAGCCTCTCGGATATGGTGTCTTTCGGTGTGGCTCCGGCCATCGTTACCTACCAATGGGGCGTCGCGCGCATCGCCGAGTACGGACCACTGTGGCGTAGGCTAGGTTGGCTCGTCTGCTTTTTCTATGCCGCGGCTGCGGCACTGCGTCTGGCGCGCTTCAATTCGCGCGCGGCCACCCAGGATAAGCACTACTTCGAGGGCTTGCCGAGTCCGTCGGCCGCGGCCATCGTCGCCTCATTGATATGGCTCGCAAGCGATCGGGTCGACCTCGGTCTGCCGGGACTCATCGTGGCATTCCTGGTCACCGCAATCGCCGGGGCGCTGATGATCAGCCGCTTCGCCTTCAACAGCTTCAAGCAAGTAAATCCAGGGGCGCGCGTGCGCTTCACGTACATCGTCCTGGTGCCGCTTACTTTCGTGTTCATCTTCTTGTACCCGGCGATCACCTTTCTGCTGATCTTCGGCAGCTATGCCCTGTCCGCGCCGACCGTGTGGCTGTATCGCAAAATACGCCGCCGCTCGCGCGGTGGTCCGACACACGCATGAACGGGCTGCGGCGCAAGGAGTATCTCGCGGCGATGGGCCTCAAATCCTGGGTCTTGCGCGCGGACGCCACCGACGCGGGACAGCCGCTCAGCGTGCTGCCGGCGCCCACGCTGCCGACATCCGCGCCGCGGGTGTCCGTGCTGCCGGCGCCCACGCCGCCGGCCGCGTTGCGCGAGTCGGCGTTCGATTGGGATCAATTGCGCGCCCGCGTCGCGGCCTGTACTCGCTGCGGCTTGAACGCGACGCGCACGCAAACCGTCTTTGGGGTGGGCAACCGAAATGCGCAATGGCTCATCGTCGGCGAAGCGCCCGGCGCCGAGGAGGACCGCCAGGGCGAACCCTTCGTCGGCCGCGCCGGGCAGTTGCTCAATTCCATGTTGCGCGCCATCGGGTTGGCCCGTGAAGAGGTCTACATCGCCAACGTGCTGAAGTGCCGGCCGCCCGGCAATCGGGACCCGAGGGAGAATGAAAGCGCCGAGTGTCTACCCTATCTTGAGCGGCAGATCGCCTTGTTGAAGCCGAAGATTCTATTGGCCGTGGGCCGGATCGCCGCACAAAATCTGCTGCGCACCGATGTACCGTTGGGGCGCCTGCGCCAGCAGGCGCACACCTTTGGGATCTCGCGCGTGCCGCTGGTCGCGACGTATCATCCGGCCTATTTGCTGCGGACGCCTGCCGACAAGCGCAAGGCCTGGGAGGATTTGAAGTTCGCGCGCGAGGTGTGTGCACGTGTCGAGCGTTAAGCAGGAACGCGAGTTCGCGGAGGCCGATATCCGGCCGATGCACGATCTGGACGTCCCCGTGGTGGTGGCGATCGAGCGCGCCGCCTATCAGTTTCCTTGGAGCGAGGGGATTTTTCGCGATTGTTTGCGGGTGGGCTATGTATGCCGCGTGGTGGAAATGGGCGGCGAGTTGGTGGGTTACGGCATCATGTCCATCGGTGCCGGCGAGGCGCACGTGCTCAATGTCTGCATCCGCGATGACCATCGCGGCCGCGGTCTCGCTCGCAAGATTCTTCTGTACCTGTTGGATCGTGCACGCATTGCCGGCATGTGCGAGGCATTTCTCGAAGTCCGGCCGTCGAATACCGCCGCGGCGCGTCTATATCATTCGCTGGGTTTCGAACAGGTCGGCATACGCCGCGGGTATTATCAGGCAACCGGCGGCCGCGAAGACGCCGCGGTGCTGCGCCGAATCTTGCTGCCCGACGCGAAATGAGCGCGAACAATCGCGCGCGTCCGTGAACCGCTGCCGGCGGTCAGGACGATGTCTGTTGGCCGCGCGGGATGAGGTGCGTTGCTTCGAAGACGTCGATGGGCACCGGCCTGCCGTACAGATAGCCCTGCATCTCGTCACACCGCAACAAGCGGAGCAGGCGTGACTGTTCTTCAGTTTCGACTCCCTCCGCCACTAATTTAAGACTAAGTGCCTGACCGAGGTTGATAATGGTGGACACCAGCGCGAGCCCACGTGGGCCGGAAGCCATATCGACCACGAACGAGCGGTCAATCTTCAGAGTATCCAACGGCAATTTCGCAAGGTACTTCAACGAGGAGAACCCGGTGCCGAAATCGTCGATGGCGATGGCTACCCCCAGTTCGCGGATTTCCTGCAGGGTCGCGATCGTGTGCTCGAGGTCCTTCATGATCGTGGTTTCGGTGATCTCCAACTCCAGCCCGGCACCGGCTTCTGCATCAATCGCGATTGCCTCCTTGATCTCGGCGACGAAGCCGGTGTTGCGCACCTGCAGCGGCGAGACATTCACCGCAATGCGCACAGCGGGCAGACCCGCGTTGCGCCATCGCAGATACTCTTTGACGGCTTTGTGAAGCGCCCAACGCCCGACCTCGAAAATCAATCCGGTTTCCTCGAGGATCGGGATGAACTCGGCGGGCGGCACGAGGCCCCTGCGCGGATCATTCCACCGGATCAGTGCCTCCGCACCGGTGAGCTTGCCGCTGACGAGGTTCACCTTCGGCTGGTAGTGGAGGACGAATTCCTCGTTGTCGATGGCATCGCGCAGCTGACTCTCCAAGGTCGGCTTGAGCACTCCGGTTTCGCTCATTTTTTGCGCGTATAAGGTGTAGCGATCACCGCTGACTTTGGCTTTCCGGAGTGCAATCTCGGCGTTTCGGAACAGAATATCGGCACTCTGGCCATCATCCGGAAATATCGCCACTCCCGCCTTGGCGGCGACGCGAAATACTGCCTCATCCAGCGTGAACGGATGCTTGGAGAGATCCTCGATTGTCTTTTCAACAAACCGCGGTACGTCGCGCTCGTGCTTGATATCCGGAAGGACAAAGGCAAAATGATCCGCATCCACTCGCGCCAGCAGAATGGCGTCGCCCAAGTAGTTCGTCAGCCAGGCTGCCACTTGTTTCAAGAGCGCGTCACCCGCCGGTCGGCCGAGGCTGTGGTTGATGTTTTTGAATCGCTCCAAGTCCAGCACACCGACGGCAAGATTTGATCTGCCGCCGACAGCGATGCGCACGTATTGCGCGACCCGCTCGATAAATAGACTCCGGTTGGCGAGCCCGGTAAGTTCGTCGTAGTAGGCGATATAGCTCAGGCGATCCCGCTTGTCGATATGATCTATCGCAAACGCGATGTCGCCCGCAAGCTGCGTCAATAGCTTCAGTTCTTCTTCATGGAAGAATTCATTTTCGCCGGCATAGAGGGCGATCACGCCTACCGCTTCATCCGAGACAATCAGCGGCAACGTTGCGATCGAGAGGATTCCGGAATCGGCGTACTCCTTGCCGAATGGCATCTGAAGGTTGCCTCGCCAATCGTTGATGACGACCGCGGTTTTCTCCGCCATTGCCCGCGCCGCCATGGTATCTACCGACAGCGGATCCTCGCTCACGGGATGTGAAAAGCGATCTTGGATGGCGCTCAGCCGCTCCTCGCCTACACCGGCGGAGGCGATTAGTCGAAGCTTCCCCGCGCTCCGATCGACGATCCCTATCCAGGCCATCTTGAATTGACCCTGGTCGACCGCGATCTGACACGCTTCCCTGAACAGGTCGTCGCGGTCGTGCGCGTGCACGATCAGCGAATTGATGCCGCTCAGTATCGTGTAGACGCGGTTCAGGCGCCGGATGCTGAGCTCAGCCACCTTCATGTCGTCAATATCCGTGCAGGTGCCAAACCATTTGACGATGTTGCCGGCGGCGTCCTTCAGAGGTACGCCGCGAACCAGCCACCAGCGGTAAGCCCCGTCGGCACCACGCAAACGGCTTTCGCTCGAGTAGATTTCGGCGGTCGCGGTCGCCTTTTGCCAGGCGTCCCACGCTCTCTTTTGGTCGGCCGGATGAAACGGCGTGTTCCAGCCGTGACCCAGGCTTTCCTCCAGTGTGAGTCCCGTATAGTCCATCCACTGCTGGTTGATATAAATGGTCCAGCCATCGGGCCGTGTGATCCAGACGATTTGCGGCATGGATTCGGCCAAGGTGCGGAATTCCTCCTCGCTCCGGCGAAGCGCCTTCTCCGCCAGTTTCCGCTCGGTGATGTCGGTCAGCGTAACCACGCTGCCGAGCATCTCGTTTCGTGCGCCCGTCAGGTGGCCGACGCTCACCAGAAGGTCGAACCCTCGGCCACCGTGGTCGAGCGTCGCCTCTACAGATTGGCGCTGCGTCGGGTCGATAGCGCCAACGGGAGAGAATCCCATGCCATTCAACTGACGCAAGGGAAAGGCATGCTCGAAGGGCCGTCCGAGCGGGTTCTTGCCGCAGAACGCTTGAGCCTGCTTGCTGGCGCGAATGATTCGGCCGCTCCGGTCGCAGATCACGATCGCGTCGGCGGCCTGTTCCAGGATCGCGCGGGCGAATTCTTCGGCGGCAAGAATGGCCTCATTGCGTTTCTGCTCCGTCAGATCGGTTGCGACCATGCAGAACGAATCAGGCATCTTGTCCTGCAGCAGGCGGCTTACCGACAAATAGACTGGAACCTGCCTTCCATCAGCGGCAACGAGACCGATTTCCTCACTGCGGTTGGCGGTTGCGTCAATTTGCAACAGCACCTGCAGGGCCTGCCGGCTTTCGGACGCAATCCAGGCGTGAATCTCGGAGCCGATCACTTTTTCAAGCGCCGTTCCCAGCATCTCTGCGAAGCGCCGGTTCGCATACAGAATCAGTCCCTCCGGTGTCAGCGTGAGCGCCCCCTCGCTCATGTTCTCGATCAACGTCCGGTAGGATTCATCGGCGCCTTTGAGCGTAAATAGCTGCGCGCCGTCCGCGCCCGCAACGAACAGCGCGTCCGACTCGCCGCTGAGTATCTCGCGCACCGACTCTTCCGCTCTGTCAAGCCGGGCGCGCAGGTCCTGGTTTTCTGCCGCAAGCTGCTGGGAGGTGGAGTTCTTCGCCATTACGCTTCACTTCGTATGTCCAGTCCCACCAGCACCCGCTCGGTGTTCGACATGTCGCCGATGATGCGGCGCAACGGGGACGGCAGCGTTCTGACCAGTGTTGGAAGGGCGATGATCTGCTCACCCTGCGCTAGATGCGGCTGCTGGTATAGATCGATTACGTCGAGCGCGTAGCGCCCATGTAGCCTGGTCTCGCAGATTTTTTTAATGTTGGCGATGGCGTTGACGGATTTCGGCGACTGCCCGGCGACGTATAGTTTCAGGATATAGCGGCTCGATGCCGCTTTACGCAGGGATGGCGCGGCTTTGGGCTGTGCCGGGCCAGCTCGTTTCGTCTTCATTTAGTGCGCCGCTTTGGATTCTTCGCCGTCACATCCTCTTCGCGGCTCAGCCCCATTTCCACACGACCCTGCGCCAGTTGTGCACCCTGTGCCTGTTCCTGCCCGGTGATCCTCAGCGACTCGGTTTTCTTCATCTCGAACTCGGCGTGCAGAGCCGCGATATGCGCTTCCAGCGCCTGGTGCGTGCGTTTCAGTTCGATTTGCCGGCGCTCGATTTCCTGCTTTTGCAGCATTTGCGCGGCTTGATCTTGCGCCTCTTGCGTCAGTCGCGCCGACCCGGTAAGCACGCCGCTCGCCCCGACGTACACGTCGCGCAGTTCCGCGCCGTGATCGGTCAGGAGAAATTCCCGGATCTGGTTCGAATGGGCCATGCCGCGCGATTTCAGGACGGCCAGGCCGCGATTGCGCTCGCCGCCGCTATCTATGGCACGCAGCAACAACCAGGTATCAATCAGGGATGAAATGGAACTCTCGCTCTGCTCCACCGTGGCGCCGCTCGCGATCAAGCTGGTGAACAAGCCGGTGATCTGTTTCGTTTTGAGAAAATCCAAAAGCCGCGTCAGCATCAATTGGACTCCGATTGCGTTGTCCCCGACGATGAAACTGTTCAACGGGTCCAGGATCACCGCCTGCGGCCTGAAGGCGTCGATTAATCTGTGCTCCAAGGCCAGGTGCGTTTCCAGGCCCGCAAACGAGGGGCGCATTGCATGAAACTGCAGCAAGCCCTTGTTTACCCATGGTTGCAGATGGATCCCGATAGAACGCATGTTGCGCATGATCTGACTGGGAGATTCTTCAAAGGCACAATAAAGCACCCGCTCGCCGCGACGGCAGGCGGCGTCCGCGAAGTGCGCGGCGAAACTGGTCTTGCCGGTGCCGGCGGTGCCGGAGATCAGCACACTGCTCCCACGGTAATAGCCCTTGCCGCCCAGCATCGCGTCAAGGCGCGCGACGCCGGTGGAAACGCGTTCGCTGGATACAACATGCTGCAAGGCGAGCGAAGTGACGGGCAACACCGAGATTCCGTCTTCGTCGATCAGAAACGGGTACTCGTTAGTGCCGTGAGTCGAACCGCGGTACTTGACCACGCGCAAGCGTCGCGATGAAGTCTGTTCGCTCACCCGATGATCAAGCACGATGACGCAGTCGGAGACATATTCTTCGAGGCCTTGACGCGTCAGTGTTCCTTCGCCGCGTTCGGCGGTAATGATGGCTGTCACGCCCTTGTCTTTCAGCCAGCGAAACAGGCGGCGCAGTTCGGCGCGCAGGATGAGCGGGTTGGGCAATCCGGCGAACAGTGATTCAATGGTATCGAGCACCACGCGCTTGGCGCCGATGGAGTCGATGGCCTGGCCCAGGCGGATGAACAACCCTTCCAGATCGTATTCGCCGGTCTCTTCGATTTCGCTGCGCTCGACGTATACAAAATCCAGCAGGATTTTCTTGCGCGCGATCAGATCCTTCAGATCGAAACCGAGCGAAGCGACGTTTTGGGTCAGGTCTTTGGCGGTCTCTTCGAAAGCCATGAATACGCCCGGCTCGTGGAACTGCGTGGCGCCACGCACCAGGAACTCCATCGCGAGCAATGTTTTGCCGCAGCCCGCGCCCCCGCACACCAGGGTCGGTCTCCCCTGGGGCAATCCGCCGCCCGTGATCTCGTCCAGCCCCTGGATACCGGTCGGGGATTTGGGAAGTTGAGGGTAGGAGTGATTTCCTTGCCTAGATTTATTCTTCGTGAGGGGTTTTGTTTTCGGCCTTGATGTATTCACGATTTGCCTCTAGTGGGTCCTGGTCGGTCAAATCCTCCAGGCGCCGGCCGGTCTCGCCTCGGTCGGCGTACAAGAAGATCGGTACTTTGATGGAGGCCACGCTAGTCCTGGGGATGCAGGGGGCGCGGTCCGACGCTTCGAAACACCGCGGCGTCGGCTAAATTGGACCGGCGCTAGGAAACAACGGTCCGAGCTCCGGCCAGAGGCCGGCTAGAGCTTCCGGCGCTGACCAAGCTACCGGTTCTTCGGCAAGCATCCGCTCAATTGGCATGGGCGTCGGTGCAGTAGGCCACAGATTGGCCTGTCCATTCAATCGATGGGGCGGCGATCAACGACTGTACGCAAGCGAACAGACATGCCGCTGCAGCGCGCGCATTCTGTTCTGCCCCAGACGAGGACCGTATGTTAAGAAGCATGAAGGATATGGAGGATTACACTATTGGCGCGACCGACGGTGTCATTGGCCGCATGCGGGATTATTACTTTGACGACGAAGCGTGGGTCATACGCTATCTGGTCGTAGATACCGGTGACGACTCAGCGCGGCACAAGGTACTGATTTCCCCGATTAGCATTGGTCAGCCGAATTGGTCGGAAAAGATTCTCCCCGTCTCACTGACCCGATCCCAAGTCCAAAAGAGTCCTGACATTGACACCAATAAGCCCGTTTCGCGTCAGCATGAGATGGGCTATCTCGGCTACTACGGCTATGGAACGTATTGGGGAGGCGGAGGCCTGTGGGGAGCGGGCATCTATCCCGACGAGTTGCAAGCGGGATTGCAAAACGAGGTGTCGAGCGCGGACGCGCGGCATCAAGGTGAAGATATGCATCTGCGCAGCGGTAACGAGATCATGCGCTATTACGTACATGCAAGCGACGGCGACATCGGTCACGTGCAGGGTCTGATGGTCGATGAGCAGTCTTGGGCAATCCGATACATCATTGTCGATACGAGCAATTGGTGGTTGGGCCACAGCGTGCTCATCTCGCCGGCATGGATTGATAATATCGATTGGGCCGAGTCGAAGCTGTCCATCGATTTGACGCGCCAAGCGATCAAAGACTCGCCTCAGTATGATCCCAAGTCACCCTTGAGCCGCGACCAAGAAGCGGGCATCCATGCCCATTATGGCCGTCCTGGCTATTGGCCTCGCGATTCAAAGCAGGAGAATCGATTATGAATGTAAATGCGAAAAAGGCGTTCGCCCTCGTTTGCGGCACCGCGGCTGCGGTGGTGATCGTGGGTTCTGTATCACTCGTTATTTCCAAACCCGCTGCTGCAACGGCTCAATTTGCCAAAGACACCGGGAAAGCTTGCGGAGATTGTCACACGAATCCTGCGGGCGGCGGCGCGCTCACGGCCTTCGGAGAAAAATTCAAGGCGAACGGCAACAAGATGCCGAACTAGGCCTCGTCACAAAGGCCCTTGACGCTTAGGGGCTCTGCGACCAACACGTGTCCTCCGCTGCGGGGGGAGCCGCTCAGCTATAATGTCCAATGGTTTGGGCCGAGCCGTTCCGCCGGTGGCGCGATGCGACGCCACTTAAGCTGCGACGCGTACATTGAATTGTGTGTACATGCCTCTGGTACACGCGTGGGGAAATTGTCGGTGAGCGAAGATGAAATTGTCAATGAAATCAAGCGTCGAAGAACTTTCGCCATCATTTCACACCCCGACGCGGGCAAGACCACGCTGACCGAAAAGCTGCTGCTGTTCGGCGGTGCGATTCAGATGGCCGGAACGGTGAAGGGCCGCAAGGCGACGCGCCACGCGACCTCTGATTGGATGCGCCTGGAGCAGCAGCGCGGCATCTCCGTGACCTCTTCGGTGATGCAGTTTCCCTTCGATGATTGCGTCGTCAATCTGCTCGACACCCCCGGCCACGAGGATTTCTCCGAGGATACCTACCGGACCCTCACCGCGGTCGATTCCGCACTGATGGTGATCGACTGCGCCAAAGGCGTCGAAGAGCGCACCATCAAGCTCATGGATGTCTGCCGTCTGCGCGACACGCCCATCATGACCTTCGTGAACAAGCTGGATCGCGACGGCCGCGCGCCCATCGAGTTATTGGATGAAATCGAGGCCGTGCTGAAGATTCAATGTACGCCGGTCACCTGGCCGATCGGCATGGGCCGCGATTTGCTCGGCGTCTATCACCTGATCGAAGACAAGATCTATGTGTACGTGCCGGTGGAGAAGGGCCGGGTCGGCACCCACGAGACCATCGACGGACTCAAAAGCGACGAGGCCCGGGAGTTTCTCGGAGCGCGCTATCGCGAGTTCGTGGACGAGGTCGACCTGGTGCGCGGCGCCAGTCCCACATTCGATCTCGGCCGCTACCGGGCGGCGCTGCAGACGCCGGTATTTTTCGGCTCCGCGGTCAACAATTTCGGCGTCAGGGAACTATTGAGCGCTTTCGTCAAGAATTCGCCCGGCCCGCTGCCGCGTCCCGCGCTCGAGCGCACCGTGAGCGCGGAAGAGCCGAAACTCACCGGCTTCGTGTTCAAGATTCAGGCCAACATGGACCCGGGGCATCGCGACCGGATCGCCTTCGTGCGGCTGTGTTCCGGACGCTACGCGCGCGGCATGCGCATGCATCACGTGCGCCTGCATAAGGACATCCGCATTGCGGACGCACTGACGTTTCTCGCGGCCGATCGCAGTCAGGCCGAAGAAGCGTACGCCGGCGACATCATCGGCTTGCACAATCACGGCACCATCAATATCGGCGATACCTTCAGCGAAGGCGAGAGCCTTACCTTTACCGGCGTACCGAATTTCGCGCCGGAAATATTCCGGCGGGCGGTTCTCAAGGATCCCTTGCGCATGAAGGCACTGCAAAAAGGCCTCTCGCAACTTTGCGAGGAAGGCGCCACGCAGCTGTTCAAGCCCTTGCGCAACAACGATTTGATCTTGGGCGCCATCGGTCAGCTGCAGTTCGAAGTGGTGGCATTTCGGCTGCAGGATGAATACAGCGTGCAATGCGTGTTCGAGCCCATCAACGTGGCGGTGGCACGCTGGGTGCGGCTCAAGGACGAGAAGCGGCTGGCGGAGTTTCGCGCCAAGGCCCATGACAATCTCGCCATCGATCACGCTGGGGAACTCGTGTACCTGGCGCCGACGCGCGTCAACTTAGGGTTAACCGAGGAGCGCTGGCCGGAGATAGAATTCATGAAGACACGCGAGAATCTGGCGGCCTGAGCGGGCCGGCCGCGAAGGGGTGATCCGGTGACCACAGGAGTAAACGACGCGGTCTTTCTGAGCTATGCCGCGGAAGACGCCGACACGGCGCGCCGGATTTGCGCGACGCTACGCGCCGGCGGCATCGAGGTGTGGTTCGACCAAAGCGAGCTGCGGGGCGGCGATGTCTGGGATCAGAAGATCCGGCGCGAGATCCGCGAATGTGCGCTCTTCATCCCGGTCATCTCGGCCAACACGGAGGCGCGGCTCGAGGGATATTTCCGGCGCGAGTGGAAGCTGGCCGCCGGGCGCACGCACGACATGGCGGACGACAAGCCCTTTCTCGTGCCCGTCGTCATTGACGGCACGAAGGACCAGGATGCGCACGTTCCCGAACAATTCCGCGCGGTGCAGTGGACAGAGCTTACGGGTGGGGATGTTTCGCCTGTGTTTGTCGAGCGAATCAAACGGCTGCTAGCGCCGGCCCAAAGCCGCGCCTCGATGGCGCCAACCACGCAATCCATGGCGGCCGCCCAGAGCGTGATTCCGGATAAATCCATCGCCGTCCTGCCGTTCTTGGACTTGAGCGAACAGAAGGACCAGGAATATTTTTCGGACGGTCTGGCCGAGGCGCTTATTGATCTTCTGACCCAAGTTCGGGACCTCAAGGTGCCGGCCCGCACCTCGTCCTTTTCCTTCAAGGGGAAATCCACGGATATCGCGAGCATCGCAGCGAAGCTGCGCGTAGCCCATATCTTGGAAGGCAGTGTCCGAAGAGCGGGCGGCACGATCAGAGTCACCGCGCACCTGATCCGCGCCGACAACGGCTATCACTTGTGGTCGAAGACTTACGATCGGGATGTCGGGGACATCTTCAAAGTCCAGGATGAGATTGCATGCATCGTTGTCGAGGCGTTGAAGGCCCGCCTGCTGCCGCTTGACGGAGTCGTGAATCCGCACCGTACCGCCAATACGGAAGCCTACGAGCAGTATCTCCTCGCCAAGCAATTCTACAATCGCCGCACCCAGGGCAGCGCACGGCGCGCGGCCGAGGCTCTACATCAGGCGCTCGCGCTCGACCCGAACTACGCGTCGGCCTATGCGCTCCTGGCTGCAAGCACGGCTGCCCGGCTCATTGATGGCGGTGATCCAGCAGAAGGGAACGCCGCGGAGGCGATTGCGGCGGCCGAGAATGCCGTTGCGTTGGCGCCGGGCCTTGGCGAGGCTTATTCGGCCCGCTGCTATGTGCGCTTGTTTCTTCAGCAAGATTGGAGCGGTGCTCAGGGGGATATTGAGCAGGCCCTGAAGCTCGACCCTCATTCCAACGCGACCCTGCGCAGATACAGCCTTTTGCTGGGCGCTCTGGGTCGCTTTCCCCAAGCCGTCACGGCGGCGCAGGCGGCAACTGCGATCGAGCCCTTGGATGTGACCTCGTGGTTCGTGCTCGGTCTCTGCTATAGCGCGGCCGGCCATCACTCGGCCGGCCATCGCGCGCTCAAGCATGCGCTCGAACTCAGTCCGGAATCGACGCTTGCAACTCTGTGGCTGGCGCAAGCCGAACTGGCCGGCGGCCAGATAACGGCGGCGCTCAAGACCAATAACGGTCAGCGGAACGAGGCGTGGCGCTGGTCTACTCTCGCGATGGCCGAACATACGCAGGGTCATGCCGAGGAGTCGCAGCGGGTGCTCAACGACCTGATCGACAAGTACCGCAGTAGGACTCCGTTTCGAATTGCAGTCGCTTATGCCTGGCGGGCGGAAACCAACTTGACCTTTGAGTGGCTCGAGCAGGCCTATCGACAGCGCGACCCGGCGCTCACTCTCCTTAATCTTGAGCTTGGATTGTCGGGTGTGCGCGCCGATCCGCGGCATGCTGCGCTGTTGCAGAAGATGAACTTTCCGGCTTGATCTACGGCTGCTGCTGGCGCGTCAACTCGGTCTCGAATGCCGCCTTTCGCTCCGCCACCGCGGCCTGATAACCCACAGGGTCCACCCAGACGTTCTCGCGTGCTCCGGCCCGTATCCGGTTCAGTTTCTCCAGCATCCCGAAATACATGCCATGCCCGCCCAGGAAGATATCGCAAGGCAGGTTCTCCAATATCGAAAACGTCCGCCGGTAATCCGCTGCGATGCCGGGGTATGAAGCCGGCTGTCCCGGGCGATCGACCAGCCGGAAGCCGGGATCAGTTCCGCGCTGCCGGCGTCGTGGTCCCCGTGCGCATGGCTGATCAGCAGGATTTTGATTTTTTCGAATCGAAAGCCGAGTTTCTCGACGCTCGAGCGGATCAGCGGGACGGAGGTGCAGAGCCGCGGCCAGCAGCAGCATCCCTACACCGGCCCAGCGCAAGAACCTAACAATACTCATGGCTTCGCCTGACCATCGTAGCGGCTGAGAATCCACAGCGCGCCCGGCAAGGCGGTGAAATCCGCCAGCAATGCCAGGACAAAGGCCGACGAGGCCACGATGCCGAACTCACGCATCGGCGGCAGGTCCGACAGCGCGAGCGCCAGAAAACCGCTGGCATTGATCAGAGTCGCAAATAGTATCGGGCGGCCGGCGACCAGCAAGGCATGCTGCAGAGCGCCGCTGGTCGTGCCGGTCGAGCGGCCTTCCTGAAAATGATAGAAAAAATGAATCTGGTCGTTCTCGGTCGCGCCCAACACCGTCGAGCCGATGAGAATGGTGGCGATGTTGAGCGGAATCCCCGTCAAGCGCATCACGAGAAACACGGACAGGATGGCGAACAAAGACGGAATCATGGTCATCAACCGGGCGGACGGACTGCGAAACACCAGCAAGAAACACAAAAAAATGACGCTGGCGGTCAATGCGAAGCTTTCAGTGAGGGTGGGCAGGAGACGCTGCGTGATTTCCGCCCCTAGAACTCCCTTGCCGACGACTTGGCCGCGCACTGCTCGCAGTGCCGGGTCCGCGGCTTGGGCGGCGGCCCATTTCGCCTCGACGAACGCGCGCATCGCACCGACTTGGCCGAAGAGCTTCGCTCTGCCGCGGATGCTGAGCCGCACATTGGCAAGATCCGTCACATCGACATAGGCGCGCGCTCCGGGCTCGGCCAGCAGGATCTGCTCGAGATCCGCGGCGAGCTTGGGCCAGGCCGCAGCCGCCGCCGGCAGCTGATCGGAACCGGTTGCGACGTAGCGCGCCCAGCGCAGCACCGACGTCGGGCCGTCGACCGCGGTGATGCGCGGATCGCTTTCGAGCTGACGGGTCAACTGCTCCAGCGCGCGCAGAAAATCAGCATCTAAGGCGTGCCCGGCCGGCGTTTGCAGCCACAGCTCGACGATATCGAGCGCATTCGATTCCTCGAAATAGCGGGTGTCCTGGGCCACGCGCTCGCTGGGATTGACGTAAGTCAAGACGTCCATCTCGAGCGCGATGGGCGCAACCACGCCGCGAATGCCGAACAGCGCGGCCGCTCCGCACAGCATTACCAGCAGCGCTCCGCCGACCAGCGGCCAACGATAGCGCCGGCTGGCGGGCACCAGCACGTCGACGAAACCGGGGAACCACGTGGCGATCGACATTTTCCCGGAACGCATCGGAGTGCGCAGCAGCGACTGCAGCGCGGGAAACAGCGTGAAGCAGCCTATCCACGCCACGATCAGCCCGCACGCGGTCCATAGCCCCATCTCGCGCACCGGCCGAATTTCCGAGATCGCGAGCGCGCCGAAGCCCACCGCGGTCGCGAACATCGAGGCGGTGCAGGGCAGAAATTTATTGGCGAGCGCCCGCGCGTGGTGCTCGAGCAGAGTCGGTGAATCGTCGGGCTCGATGTAGCGCGAGTGAACGTAGACGAGCGTCGCGGTGGTGGTGACCATCACCGTGAGCGGAACCAAGGTCGAGATGACCGTGTGCGACCAGCCGAAAACGTCGGCCAGGCCCATCGCGATCGCAACCAGAGTGCCGAGCGTGAGAATGATGGCCCCCAGTGCGCGCCAGGAGCGGTAAATGATCAGCACCAAGGTCATCAAAAAGACGCCGAACAGCGGCATGAACCGCGCCGTCGCCACGCCCGTTTGCCGCTCGAGCCAGGCGTCGAGCCACGGAGAGCCGACGCGCCGCACCCGGGTTATTGGTCCGCCGGAAGACTCGAGAGGCAGCGCCAGCGCATCGATGGCCTGCAATGCCGCGTCGCGCTCGGCGGGAGAATTCACGCGCAGCTCGAGCGCGATGCCGAGGTAGTGATCGCCCAGAAGTCCCGCACGGCGGAACAGCGGCGTGCCGCTCGCGAAGCTGCGAAGATGCTCCGCCTCCTCGGGACTGATCGCGGCCGCGGAGTCCGTGCGATGGTAGAGGTCTAAGAGGGTGTGAGCCTGGACCTTCGGAATCTTCGCAAGCTGGTGCTCGAGTCCGTAGGCCGCGTTGAGCGCTGCGAGGCCGAGAGGATCCGGCGCTTCGAGCATGATGAGCGCCTGCTCGCCCTCGGGAAATATGCGATCGAAATCCGCGGTGGCGCGCGCTACCGGGTCGCCGGCCACGATCAAACGATCGATCGCGGGATCGTCCGGGACCCGCGATGCTCCGAAGATGCCAACCGCGGCGAGGATCAGGAATGCCGCGGCGATCCAGATTCGCGCCCCGAGAACGCGGATGAAGAACCGAACGACCTTGGGCGAAGCAGGGACACTCATAGATGAAAGCGCGCTCCTTTCGGCTTGGGAGACTCGCAGCGCCGGAGCATGATAGCCTAAACATATGAGTACCCTGTTAGCGGCGGCGCTTGCGACATTGGTGTTCTGTGCCCCCGGATATCCCGGCGGAGCCGGCGACGCGCAGCCGCTGGTGGATCAATTCGCGAACGCGGCGACGGCGGCCGCCGGCTGGCCCGCGGGAAGTCTTGCGGCGGTCTACGATCCCACCGAGGATGGGGGCCTCGCGAAAATCAAGCAGGCGGACGCGGTGCTCGCCTTCGTGCCGTATCCGTTCCTGGTCGAGCACGGGGCGGAGCTGCATCTCACGCCGCTGGTACAAGCGGACGTCTCGGACGTTGGCCTGCAACAGCGATGGACGCTGGTTGCAAAATCCGGCCGCATCACCGGCGCGGCATCCATGGCCGGCTACACCGTGCTGAGTGCCGCAGGCTACGCCCCCGAATTCGTGCGGCACAGCGCCCTTGCGGGCTGGGCGCTGCCGCCCGATGCGAAGATCGAGGCGACCGGGCAAATATTGAGCGCCTTGAGACGGGCGGCCGCCGGCGAGCCGGTCGCGGTCTTGCTCGATCAGACGCAAGCCGCGGCGCTTCCAAGCCTGCCGTTCGCCAACGAACTCAAGACCGTGACGCAGTCTGCGGAGCTGCCCGTCGCCGTCATCGCGGTAATTGACATGCGGGTACCCGCGGCACGCGCCAAGGCCTTGCAGGCGGCATTGCTGAAGATGGGCCAGGCGGCGGGCGGCACCGACTCATTGGCACCCCTGCGTTTGCGCGGCTTCGCACTGCCCAAGCTGCCGTCCCCCGCAGCCGCGCCGTGACCAAAGGCTTTCTTTGCTGCGGGCTCGCGACGCTCGCCGTGTCCGGATGCGCGACGCGGCCGCAACCGCCGGCACCGGCACCGAGCGCGGAACCGGCCTCGACCGCCCTGCTGGCTGCGGCCATCCATGCGGATTCTGAGCGCAGCGATCATGAGTCCGACTCGAAGGTTCGCGGCGAGTTGGCGGCCGAGGCCAGCCGCGACGCCCAAGCCTGCCTGGCGCGTGAGCCGCAGGCCGTCGCCTGTCTATATGGAAGCGCGGTCGCGCTCGGCCTCGAGGCGCGGTCACATCCGGCCCACGCGGGTGAATATTTGAACAACATGCTCGATACCCTGGCGCGCGCAGAAACTCAAGATCCGAACTACGACGAGGCGGGACCCGCGCGCGTGCGGGCGCTGGTGTTGATCCGGGCGCCGGGATGGCCGTTGGGTCCCGGAGATGCAGAGGCGGGATTGGCTGCCGCACGCCGCGCGGTCATGCTGCGGCCGCTGTACCCGCCCAATTTGCTGGCTCTCGCGGAGGCCTTGGCCAAGACCGGAGACGGCAATGGCGCCCGGGAGAATTATGGACGCGCACATGAGGCAGCCCTCGCGCTGCCCGCCGGAGCCGACCGGGACGAATGGCTGCATCAAGCCGATTTCGGGCTGCAGCGCAAATGACAAAAATGCTCGCCGCGGCTTGTCCCATCTTGATTTTGTTCTGCCTCGCGCTGGGCGAGCCGGCACCGGCGCAGCCTGGCACCGGTGTCGTCAAGCCGGGCGACAATCTGGTCATCGAAAACATTCCGCCCATCCCGTTGAAGGTTGCCGAAGACACGGCGAGGTATGGCGAGTCCCGCCCCTCGACGCTGTTTGGCTGGCATCCGACACGCCGCGAGATTCTCATCGGGACCCGCTTTGGCGATACCGTTCAGGTTCACGGTGTCGCCATGCCGGGCGGTGCGCGCCGTCAACTGACTTTTTTCCCGGATCGCGTTCTCGGCGCCCATTACCTGCCGGACGGCAAGTCCTTCATCTTCCAAAAGGACACCGGCGGAGGCGAGTGGTATCAGATTTACCGCAACGACCTGGCTACCGGCGACACCACGCTGCTGACCGACGGCCATAGCCGCAACAATAATTTCTTGCTCGCGCATCACGATACGAAGCTCGTCTACACGTCGACCCAACGCAACAACAAGGACAGCGATCTATGGATCGTCGATGCCGCGGCGGCCGGCGCCGGCCAGGCGTCCGCCTCCGCCCGTCTGCTGACCCAAGTGGATGGCGGCGGCTGGATCCCGGTTGCCTGGTCGCAGGACAATCGCCGGCTGCTGGTCATTCAGTTCATATCGGTGAACGAGAGTTATCTTTGGCTGGTCGATGCAAGCAGCGGCGAGAAGACACCGCTCAAGGTCCGATCCATCTCGGCCAAACCTCAGGAAAAAACCAACTTCTCCGCGGGCGCGTTCAGCCATGACGGACAGAGCATCTACGTTCTCACCGACAGCGGCAATGAGTTCCAGCGTCTGGCCCGCATCGATCTTGCGACCCTGCGGCCCACCTATCTGTCCGCCTCCATTCCGTGGGATTTGGATGAGATGGCGGCGAGCGAGGACGGTCAATTGATCGCCCTCGTCGCCAACGAGAACGGCTACAGCAAGCTCTATGTCTTCGACACTGCCGCCGGCGCGTTGCGCCCGATCCCAAGGATGCCTGTGGGAGTCATCGGGAACCTTGCATTTCACCCCTCGAGTCATGAACTGGGGTTTGCGGTGAGTTCCTCCCGGATACCCGGCGATGTCTACTCCGTCGATATCGATAACGGCAAGCTCGAGCGCTGGACCGAAGGGGAAACCGGCGGACTCAACTCGGCAGACTTCGTCGAGCCCACGCTGATCAAGTGGAAGAGCTTTGACGGCCTTGAACTCAGCGGACTCCTCTACCAGCCCGACCCGGTGAGATTCCCGGGGAAGCGGCCCGTCATCGTTGATATTCATGGCGGACCCGAAGGGCAGTCCCGTCCCGACTACATCGGGCGCGATAACTATTGGATCGATGTCTTGGGCGTTGCCATGCTGGAGCCCAACGTCCGCGGCTCCAGCGGCTACGGCAAAACTTTCCTCAAACTCGATAACGGCATGCTGCGCGACCACACGTACAAGGACATCAACGCGCTTTTCGATTGGGTTGCCGCGCAACCGCAACTCGATGCCGGCCGCATCATGGCATTCGGCGGCAGTTACGGCGGCCACATGACCTGGGCCGTGTCCGCGTTCTATAACAATCGGATCCGTTGCGCCATGCCTGTCGTCGGCATGTCGAACTTAGTGACCTTCCTCGAACACACCGAGGAGTACCGCCGCGATTTGCGCCGCGCTGAATACGGTGACGAGCGCGACCCGGCCATGCGTGCGTACCTGGAAAAAATCGCGCCCATGAATCACATTGACGCGATGCACGCACCGGTCTTTGCGATCGTCGGTAAAAACGATCCGCGCGTTCCCTGGACCGAATCCCGCCAGATCATCGATAAGCTCAACGCGCAGGGCACACCGACCTGGTTTTTGATGGCCGATGACGAAGGCCATGGCTACGCCAAGAAGAAGAATCGGGATTTCCTCTTCAACGCCGAAGTCCTGTTCATCGATCGATGCCTGCTGAAGGATGCGCCGTTCTGAACTACGGCTTTGCGCTGACACCGAGCCGCCGCGGTCTGAATGCGCGCACGCCGGAAATGAATGCGAGCTCTGCCGCATCCGGCGAGCCCGCGCCGTAGCGAATCTGCGTATAGCGGCGGCATAAGGCGGTGACCGCCGCGGCGAGATCGGGGCGCGCCGCTGCGATGCGGGCGGCATAATCCTCGGCTCCCTCATGGGCGCTGCGCGGCAGGCCGATCGCCGCCAATTTTCGGCACAGCCGATCATAGGCGCGGATCAAGGGATCTTTCGTCGGCGGCTTCAATTCCCGTCGCACCTGCCAGGTGAGCCACGCCAGGGCCGCACCTAAGCCGATCGCGAGCACCACGACCAGCTTTTGGCCGTCGGGTTCGGGAATGCGCATCAGGAGCAGGAGCTTCTCTTGCGAATCCTGATTGAATTTCAGGATGCGATCGCGCCAGAGCTGCCCCAGCGCATCGAGGCGCAGGCGCATGTCGGCGAACCAGGGGATGCGTTGCCGCCAGGAGTTTGCCAGGAGATCATCCGAGGCGGCCGCGCCGCTCGAGCCGCGCTCAATCCGTTCCGGCGCAATCGCCGCCGTAGGATCGATTCTGAGCCACCCATGGCCTTCGATCCAGATTTCATCCCAGGCATGCGCGTCGCTTTGCCGCACGATCCAGTAATTCGCGAAGCGATTGTACGTGCCGCCCTGGTAGCCGGTGACGACGCGCGTGGGGATCCCCGCCGCGCGCGATAGTGCCGCGAATGCGGAAGCAAAATGCCCGCAAAAACCGCGCTTGGTGTCGAACAGGAAGGCATCGACGGAGTTGCCCGCCAGCGGCGGCGGGTTCAAGGTGTAGAAAAATTGCTGCTGCCGGAATAGATCGAGCACCGCACGGACATAGTCCATGTCGTCCGGGTGCGCGCTGCGCAACTCAAGCGCCAATTTCAGGGTGCGGGGATTGCGGTCAGGCGGCAGCGCGGTATCGCGCCGGCGCATCGCGGCGCTCAACGGCAGGGTCGCCTCCACGCGGCTGTACGAGGTGGCGACGACATCCAGCGTCCGCGATACCGGTCCGGGCTGCACCAACATATAGTCGCCCGTCAGCACGCCATCGGGCAGATCCCAGCGCGTCGGCCAATCGAGAGCGAATATCCAGTTATGCTGATGCGGTTCGAGACTCAGCCGGTACTGATATTCGCCACCGACGGGCAACAGCGCAGGCGCCTGGGTCTCCCTCGAGTCCGTACGCCGCCACGTATGCCCGTCGAATTCATGCAACACCGGTCCCCGCCAGTAGCGATCGCGCGGCGGCGGAGTTGCCGCTGTGAAGTGCACGCGAAATGCGATGTCATCCGACAGCGCGAGCTCGGTGATATCTCCCGGGCTCATGCTGTCGCCCAATCCCGATACCGCGCTGCGATTATCCTCGGGCAACTGCCACAGCGGTCCGGCGAAGCGCGGAAAGAACAGCCAAAATACCAGCGCAAGCGGCAGCGCCTGAGCGAGGATGCGGCCGGCATAGCGCACGCTGCGTTGCCACTCCGGCAGCGGGGTCGCGCTCGACAGCCGCAGCAGGGTGGCGGTCGTAAACCACGAGACGCCGATCAGATAGCTCAGCAGCCAAAAGGACTCGCCGCGCAACAGCGCCGCCAGGCACAGGAAATAAATGATCAGCGTGATGACGTAGACATCGCGGTGCGATTGCGTCTCGAGCAATTTGAGGCCCGCCATCAGGCACAAGAGGGCGCTGCCGGCGGCCAGGCCATTGAACGTGTGCAATTGCAGAAACAAGAGCACGATCGACAGGGCGGCGATGCCGAGCCGGACAAAGCGCGCCGGTGCCGCGCGTCCGCGTGCCGCGAGGCCCAATCGAAGGGCGGCGATGGCGCATACGGTGAGGAGAAGCCAAAGGGGCAGTGCGGCGACATGCGCCGCCAATGCCAGTGCGACGCACGCACAGATCCACTTGAGCTGCGGATAGGTGACGGGTGCCGCGGCAGCGACTGCCGCCTTCATTGCGGCGGATCCTCTTCCAAGTAAGTGGCCAGAGCCCGGAGACACCGGGCTCGATGCACGGCCCCGCGGCCGGGCGCGATGGCGACGCCGGGGATCTTGAGCCCATAGGGACGCCAATACCCGGCTTCGCTGTCCACTACCCAGCGGCACAGCTGCGACAGGCGAGCCTCCACGCTCAAGCCTTCGAGCGCCGACCACTCCAGCCACTCGGGTTGCGCCGCGAGACCCGTGTAGCTGCGCACCGCCGCCTCCGCGCCGCGCGCCAACACCTTCCACGCCATGTGCTTGAGCGGCACGCCGGGCGTGTAGGAACGCAGGCCGGCAAAATCCTCATCGCCGCGAGCTTCGGACTGCGCGGCGCTGCCGGCCAGCGCGGCCGCCGATGGCAACGGCCGATCGCCGCGCGGGTAGGGGGCGACGAACGCCGCAATCGACGCCTGCACATAGGTCCAGGCGCGAAACCATCCGAACGGATACCGGGTACAGAGCTCGAATTGATTCCAGCGGATCACTCCGCGCCGCGTCACCGGAATGTTCACCGTGACTTGGTCGTAGCTATTGGCGCTCACGCTTTTGATCGCCGCGGCATCGTCGGTGCAGCGAATTTCGATGTCGCAGCGATCCATGGGCGAACCGTTCCGCAACATGAAGACAAAAGCGGCATCCTGGCCGGCGAAGGCATCGACTTCGGGATTCACGTCCACGCCGAGGCCGAGCAGATTGCGGTGACAGTGGTGCATGGCGACCAGTGCCACACTCACCATCAAGAAGGCGAACGCCAGGCCGAGATTGCTGTTGTAGTTAAGGCCGCCGATCAGCATCGCGGTCAGCAACGCGGCCAGCATGATGCCGAAGCGTGTCGGCAGGATGTAGATCCGGCGCCGATGAATCGTCATGGGCAGGGTGTCCACGCCGTGCCGGCGCGCGGCCCAGGCACGTAATCGCGTGATCGCTGCCTGCCGCAAACCGCTCAAGATGGACGCTCGCTCAAGGGACGGGAACGGCCTCGAGCAGACGGTCGACCGCGGCGGGACCGCTGTCGCGCTGGCCCACGCGATGCTCGACCACGGCGGCGAACACCGCCTGCACATGTTCCGGAATCACGGTGTTGCGCCCGGCGACCAATGCCCAGGAGCGCGCCGCGCGCAACAAGCCGATCGCGGCCCGCGGCGACAAGCCGCGGCTCAAGCCCGCGGCGCTGCGGGTGTGGGCGACCAGTGCCTGTACATAGTCGAGCAGCGCCGGCGCGACATGAACCTCGAGAACGCTCTGCTGCAGCACGCGCAGCACCTCGACGCTGACCACGGTGCCGAGCGAGTTGACCAGATCGCGCCGATCCACACCGCTCAGCAGCTCACGCTCCGCTGCGGCCGCCGGGTATCCCAAATGCACTCGCATCAGGAACCGGTCGAGCTGGGATTCCGGCAGCGGAAAGGTACCCACCTGCTCCTGCGGGTTCTGCGTTGCGATGACGAAAAATGGCTCCGGCAGCGGCATGGTTTGCCCGTCGAGAGTGACTTGGCGCTCCTCCATGGCTTCCAAGAGCGCGCTTTGCGCCTTGGGCGATGCCCGGTTGATTTCATCGGCGAGCACCAGCTGGGCGAAGATCGGACCGCGCTGAAAGCGGAATTTTCCGGTCTCGCGGTCGAATATCGACACGCCCAGCACATCGGCCGGCAACAGATCGCTGGTGAATTGCACGCGCTGAAACGACAAGCCGAGCGTCTTCGCGAGGGCGTGCGCGAGGGTGGTCTTCCCCACGCCCGGAATATCTTCGATCAGCAAATGGCCGCGCGCCAAAAGACAGGCGAGGCACAAGCGTATTTGCGCATCCTTGCCCAGAATGACGCGGTTCAATTGCGCCAGGACGGCCGCGACTTCTGCCCGGGGCGCGCTCATGGGCCGAGTAATTTCTTGACTCGCGCGACCTGCGCGGCCAATTGCCCGATCTCCGTGGAGAGCTCGGACAGGCGCTGTTGATCTTTGGCGACCACCTCGGCGGGGGCATTCTTGGCGAAGTCGCCATTCGCCAATTTGGCTTCCAATTTAGTGAATTCCTGAGCCGCTCGATGTTCGCGCTTGGCCAGCCGCTCGAGCTCCGCCTTGGGATCGATCAGTCCGGCCATGGGCAGCAGTATTTCGAGGTTTCCCAAGAGCGCGACCGCCGCAATGGGAGCCGGCTCGCCAGGCGCCAGCACGCGTGCCTCCGCGATGCCGGCCAAGCGTGTCAAGTAGGCCTGATTGCGGCCCAAGTACTCGAGATCGAGGGGTCCCGCGCCCTGCAGCAGCACATCCAATTTGCGGCTCGGCGCGATATCCATTTCGCCGCGGATTTGGCGCACGCCGAGAATGAAGTTCATGACCCAGCGCATTTCGGGCTCGGCGGCCGAGTCGGCATTGATTGTTTGCGCCGTTGGGAAGGGGGTTTGCATGATGCTCCTGGCGGCCGCACCGGTGCTCGCGCGCACGCGCTGCCATATCTCCTCGCTGATGAACGGTGCGAGCGGGTGCAGCGCGCACAGCAGCACTTCGAGGGTGTCGAGCAGCGTATATCTCGCGCCGAGCTTTTCGGCCTCGCTCGACGCGTCGGACTGCAGCACGGCTTTGGACAGCTCCAGATACCAATCGCAGAAATCACTCCACGTGAATTCATACAGCGCATTGGCGACCACGTCGAGCCGGTAGTCCCTGAATCCGGCGGCCACGCGTGTCAGCATCGCGGCGAGGCGCGAGCGGATCCAGCGGTCCGCGAGGCTGAGCTCAGCGTCGCGAAAATCCCGGCCCTCGACGTTCATGAGCACGTAGCGCGCGGCGTTCCACAATTTGTTGCAGAAATTCCGATTACCTTCGACCTTGGCCATGTCGAAGCGCAAGTCCCGGCTCTGCGTCGCGAGCGACGCAAAAGTCAGCCGCAGCGCGTCGGTGCCGAAGGCGGGGATGCCTTGCGGAAACTGCCTGCGGGTGGCCTTTTCAATGGCCGGCTTCATCTGCGGCTGCATCAGCCCGCTGGTGCGCTTGGCCACCAGGGCGTCGCGCGTAATCCCATCGACGATGTCCAAGGGATCGATCACGTTGCCCTTCGACTTGGACATTTTCTGACCGTCATGATCGCGGATCAATCCGTGCACATAGACTTCGCGAAACGGCACCTCACCGGTGAATTTGAGGCCCATCATGATCATGCGGGCGACCCAGAAGAAAATGATGTCAAAGCCCGTGACGAGGACCGACGTCGGGTAGAAGGTGCGCAAGGCCTCGGTGTCTTGCGGCCAACCCTGCGTGGAGAAGGGCCACAGCGCGGATGAAAACCAGGTGTCCAGCACATCCTCGTCCTGCCGCAATACCACGCTGGGATCGAGTCCATGCGCCGCGCGGGCCTCCGCCTCGGAGTGCGCGACATAGCATCGCCCGTCGGCGTCATACCATGCGGGGATTCGGTGGCCCCACCAGAGCTGTCGGCTGATGCACCAATCCTTGATGTTGCGCATCCACTCGTAATACACGCCGGACCAGTTTTCCGGAACGAAGCGAATATCGCCCGCTTCGACCGCGCGAATCGCGGGTGCGGCCAGCGGCTTGATGTCGACGAACCATTGATCGGTCAGGAGCGGTTCCAACACCGCATTGCTGCGATCGCCGCGCGGCACCACGAGCTTGTGCGGTTCGATGCGCTCGATGAGACCCAAAGCGCCGAGATCGGCGAGGATCCGCTCACGCGCAACGCCGCGGTCGAGCCCGCGATAGGCGGCGGGAGCATTGTCGTTGAGCGCGGCTTCCGGGGTCATGATGTTGATCACCGGCAGGCCGTGGCGCTGGCCGACTTCGTAGTCGTTGAAGTCGTGCGCCGGCGTGATCTTGACGCAGCCGCTGCCGAACTTGGGATCGACGTAGGTATCCCCGATGATGGGGATGTCGCGCTGCGTGAGCGGCAGATGCAAGCGCCGGCCAATCAGGTGCCGGTAACGCTCATCGTCGGGGTGCACGGCGACCGCCGTGTCGCCCAGCATGGTTTCCGGCCGCGTGGTCGCTACGTTAAGAAAACCGCTGCCGTCGCACAGCGGGTAGCGCAAATGCCAGAGACTGCCGAGCTCCTCCTCGGCGACGACTTCCAAATCGGACAGGGCGGTCTTCAGCACCGGGTCCCAATTCACCAGCCGCTTGCCGCGATAGATCAGGCCCTCGCGGTACAGGCGCACAAAAGCCTCGGTTACGGCGCGCGAGAGCTCCGGGTCCATGGTGAACTTGTCGCGGCGCCAATCGACCGAAGCGCCCAGACGGCGTAATTGATGCGCGATCAAACCGCCTGAGGTCTTCTTCCACTCCCAGACGCGTTCGACGAACGCATCGCGACCGAGCTCGGTGCGGCTTTGCCCGGCGGCGATCAACTGCCGCTCCACCACCATTTGCGTGGCGATCCCGGCGTGGTCCATGCCCGGCTGCCATAGCGTGTTGAAGCCGCACATGCGCCGATAGCGAATGAGCGCGTCCATGACGGTGTCCTGGAATGCATGCCCCATGTGCAGCGTGCCGGTGACATTGGGCGGCGGTATGACGATCGAATAGGCGGGACCCTTACCGCTCGGCTCAAAATAGCCGCAAGCTTCCCATTGCGCGTAAATGCGCGATTCGATGTCGGCCGGGGAGAAGGCTTTATCCATGCAGCCTAAGCTCAATCGCTGGTTTTTGCGGGCGGCTCCGCGGCCGCGGCATGCTCATGCAACACGCGATCCACGAGTTCCGGAAGTTCGGTACGTAGCCGATCGAATACACGCTCGAACAGAGTCGCTTCGATGTCCCGTGCCGCCTGACGCAACAGGGTTTCGGCCAACTTCAGTGTTTCCGTCAAGATGGCCGCATGCACGGCATTGAAATTGACGGAGACGGAATCATCGGCGGCCCTGCCGATCGTCTCGGTGAGGATGGGGATGTTGCGAGGGTCATGCGATTCGGCGGACATCGGCTCAAAGTTCCGCGGTGTCGGCCACTTGATGCGTCTCAAGGGTCAGTTTCTGTTCGCGATAGGTTCTGAAGCGCTCGCGCCCCAAACGCAGGCGCTCCGGATCCGCATCGAGGACTTCGGCAATTCGCGTGAAGTGTTCCAAGCCCACGGGCAGACGGTCGCTCAGATTGACCAGAAGATCGGCCGCACCTGCGGTCTCGGCAGACAGGGTCAGGCGCACGGCCGAATCCGCAGCCAAAGATTCCCCGTCGCGGCAAACTTCATGCGGTACGAACGATCGGTCGCTGAAGGTCCAGAGCAAATCATCGATGGCTTTCGCGTTGGCGGCGCTATCGCTCACAATGACCACACGCAAGTCCTTGAGGTAAGCCTTCTCGGTGAGCCGGCAGGCAAAAGCCCAGCGCTGTTTCGGCGCCGCGCTTTTCAACACATAAAAATCCACTCTTTCGGTCATTTCGAGTGGGCGCGATTGACGAGAAAATCGACCAGCAAGAAAAGGGGCCGCCCGGTGCTGCCCTTCTGCGAACCGCCGAGCCATGCCGTCCCGGCCACATCCAAATGCGCCCACTCGAGATCTTTGGCAAATTTCGACAGGAACGAGGCAGCCGTGCATGCGCCGCCCTCGCGGCCGCCGATGTTGGCCAGATCCGCGAAATTGCTTTTCAGCTGCTCGACGTATTCGTCCCCGATCGGCAAGCGCCAGGCGCGATCATCGGCACGGATGCCCGCTGCGGCGAGTTCCTCCGCCAGCCCCTCGTTGTTGCTCATCAACCCGCTGAAATGGTTGCCGAGCGCGATGATGCAGGCGCCCGTCAAGGTGGCGACGTCGATCACCGCAGCGGGCTTGAAGCGGCGGCTGTAGGTAATGGCATCGCAAAGCACCAGACGGCCCTCCGCGTCGGTGTTGAGAATTTCCACCGTCTGACCGGACATGGTCGTGACGATATCGGAGGGCTTGGTCGCCTTGCCGCCCGGCATATTCTCGCAGGAAGCGACAATCGCCACGACGTTGATCGGCAGCGCAAGATCCGCGGCCGTGCGCAGGGCGCCGAGCACCGCGGCGGCACCGCTCATATCGAACTTCATCTCGTCCATACCCGGCGGATCCTTGAGGGATATTCCGCCCGAATCGAAGGTGATCCCTTTGCCGACCAGGCAGATCGGGGCGCTTTTTTTACTGGCGCCCCGGTACTCGCAGACGATCAAGCGCGGCGGCTGCGCCGACCCTTGAGTGACGGCGAGGAAGGCACCCATTTTCAGGGCCCTGATGCCGCTTTCATCGAATACCTTGGTCGTGACGTGCGGAAACTCTTTGGCCAAGCCTGCGGCGCGCTGCCCGATATAGGTGGGCGTGCAGATATTGGGCGGCAGGTTGGCCAAATCGCGCGAGAACGCGCTGCCTCGGCCGATGGCGGCACCGATCTTCAGGCCCTCCGCCGCCGCCTTCGCCGCGCGCGCGCTATCCGCCGCCACGCTGACACTCTGCAGTTTGATCGGTTTGGGCTTGGGGCCGGACTTCAAGTCGGGGATTTTGTAGATTTGCCCGCTAAAGATTTCGGCCACGAAGCGGGCGCGGTATTTCATGTCCAAAGCGGCGACTTCTTCCAACGCCAGGTAAATAATCGCATCGCGCGCGCCGGTCTTGCAGAGAGCCTGAGCGCTCGCGAGCAGAGCCTTGCGGTATTGCTTGCGGCCGAAGCCGGCACGCGAACCCAAGCCCACCAGGAGGACCCGCGCCGCTGTCGTGCCGGCCGGCTGCGACAAAAGCAGCGTATCGCCCACTTTGGCGCCAAAGTCGCCGCCGGCATGCAGGCGGCTGATCATTCCGCCGATTTGCGGGTCCAGCGACCGCGCCGCGACGCCAAGATCCCCCTTTTCGTACACGCCAACGACGGCGCAACCGGCGGTCTCGCGGGCTTTGGCATCGACAGTCGCTTTGAATTCCATATCCCTTAAACTCCCGCTTCTTTTGGGCTCGGCAGAATCTGGTGCGCAAATAGTTTACTCGATTAATGCTTAGGCTCTAAGCTCGATGCCAATGAAATGGACCGTCCAACGATATGTGCTGCGCGAGGTGATCCAGACTTGGGTTGCCGTCACCGGCGTTCTGGTGGCCATTTTGCTTTCAAACCAGCTATCCCGGGTCCTGGGGCGGGCGGCCTCCGACTCCTACGGCCGGCACGTGGTGTTCGATCTGATTGCGCTCGGCGCCATCATGAATCTGTCGGTGATCATTCCCGTCGGGCTGCTGCTCGCCATCATCTTGGCTCTCGGCCGGCTCTACCACGACAGCGAGATGGCGGCGCTGCAAGCCTGCGGTTTCGCGCCCGCGCGCCTCTTGGCGCCGCTGTTTTGCTTCGCCGTGGTGATTGCCGTGGGCTTGGGCTGGCTGGCCTTCTTTCAGGTACCGCGCGCGGATCAACAGGCGCAGCTGCTGCGCCAATCGGCGATCAAGGAGGCGCAATTCGGGCAACTCGACGCGGGCCGCTTCCGCTCGTTCATCAGCGGCGGCGGCGATGGGGTCTTTTACGCCGAACGTGTCGACGAGGAAGGGCTGTTGCACAATGTATTCGTGCGGCGCGAGAGCGCGGGTCGAATCGAACTGGCGCTCGCCGATACGGCGAGCTATTCGAAAGCCGCCACCAACGGCATGCATTTCGTTACGCTGTTCAACGGCCGGCGCTACGAAGGCATACCCGGAAGCAACGAATTTCGAGTCATCGAATTTCGCGAGCACGGCATCCCGATCGCCACCCCGGCCGATGCGATCGCCGGCCGGCAGGATCCTGACACGAAGCCGAGCAGGGAACTGTTCGGATCGAGCGCCCTATCCGATATCGCCCAGCTGCAATTCAGGGCATCGAGTCCCATTATGGCGCTGGTGCTGACCTTGGTCGCCGTTCCCTTGAGCCGACTGCGCCCGCGGCAGGGCCGCTATGCCCGCGTCGGCTTCGCCATCGTCGTGTACTTCGTCTATTCGAATTTGCTGTCGGCCGCCAAGGTTTGGGTGGAGAAGGGCGACCTGCCGCCGGCCATCGGTGTCTGGTGGGTGCACATCGCCATCTTGGCGCTCGGCCTGTATCTCGTGTTTCGTGAAGCGAGAAGCACATGAATACGCTCGATCGCTATCTGTACCGCACCGTGCTCGTGTACACGCTGATGGCCATGGGTGTGCTGCTGACGCTTGGCGCCTTGTTCCTGTTCATCAGCCAGCAAAGCGATATCGGCGTCGGCGATTACAGCGCCGCGGACGCGTTCTTGTTCACATTCCTGAACCTTCCGCAGCAGGCATTCGAGCTCTTGCCCATCGGCGCCATGATCGGGGCGCTGATGGGTCTCGGCAATCTCGCCTCCGCAAGCGAACTCGTGGTGACGCGGGCTTCGGGAGTTTCCGTGTGGCGGATCGCCTGGCCGGTGGGCCTCGCGGGGCTCACGCTCGCCTTGGCGATGTACGGGATCGGCGAATACATCGCGCCGCCGCTGGCGCAATTCGCCAAGCGCGAGAAGACCACGAGCAAACTGGCGGACATCAGTTTCGCGGGATCGAGCGGCGCCTGGGTGAAGGATGGCAATCTCATCTTGCGGGTGCAGACGGGCGAGGTGGATCAAGCATTCGGCGGCGTCTCGCTGTTCGAGCTCGATGGTCCCAACCACCTGCGATCGATCCAACGCGCGGAGCGCATCTCCGTGGCCGATCCCGGCCATTGGCGCCTGCAAAATGTGTCGACCACGCGCTTTGGCGAGGACCACATCGACAGCGAGGTGGTGAGCGAGGTGACGATGCGTTCCACGGTCAATCCGGACTTCTTGGGGCTCGCGGCGACCGACCCCGAGCTTTTGACGTTGCGTGGGCTCTCCTCGTACATCGAGCATCTGCGCCGCAACAGCCTCGGCACCGAGTCTTTCGAAATCGGCTATTGGTCGCGCATCGCGCGCTTGTTCGCCGTCATCATCGTCACGCTGCTGGCATTGCCCTTCGTGTTCGGGCCGCTGCGCACCACCGGCGCCGGCACGCGGACGGTGATCGGGATCATGCTTGGGGTCGTGTTCTTTCTCATCACCCGCACCATCGAGAATGGCGGACAGCTCTTCGGATTGAATCCCGCGCTGGTCGGCTGGCTGCCCACGGCGGCGATCGGCCTCTGTACCCTGATCGCGATATCGAGAACCCGCTAGCCGCAGCGGGCCAGGCGCAGCGGGCTAGGCGCGACCGGCCTACGCGCCGCCGGCGAGGTGCAGCACGCGGGTTCTGGATAGCCGGTCGTGCAGGGCGAGGTGTTCCGGGTCAACATAGAGCCACAGCACGCCGAGCGCCGCCGGGGCCCACGCCGCCAGAGCGCAAATGAATCGCAGCACGGCGGGAGCGAACTTGAGCGGCCTGCCCGAGTCGCTGACCGCACGCAAATGCCAGGCGCGCATGCCGAGCGTTTGGCCGCTGCGCGTCCAATTGAGCACGAAGTAGCCGGCAACGAGTGCGACTTCGCCGGCGCGGTACAGATACCACCAGACCCCCCCGCTCTCAACGGTCAGCGCGCCGCCGCGCGCGAACACCAGAGCTGCGGTGTAAACCGTGAGCAAGCCGGCGAGCAACAGGCTGTCGTAGATCAGCGCCGCAAAGCGCCGCCCGAAACCCGCGCTGGTGCCGCTGATCACGGCGCCGGGGCGGCTGCCGGATTGGGCGGAGGTGTCGGTTTGCCGCCGTGCGCCGGCGTTTGGCCCGGCGCCGCGGCTTTGGACGGGGCCGGCGGCGGCTTCGGCACGAGCAGTTGTTCCAGCGGACGAAAAATGGCGTCGTAGCGATAGCCCGCGATTTCAAACGCGCGGCCCTGCGCCTTCGCGGTCAACACGGCATCCTTGCTCGACTTGACCTGAATCCAGTGCTTATCGGCGATCGGCGCACCGATCAAGGTAATGACACTGCCATCCGCCAAGGTCACGGTCGCCTGGGCCGGTTTGCTGAAATCGATGCTGTCGGCGGCCGCCACATCTTCGGCATTGAGGCCGCCGAGCATGGTGGCCGGCGGCGCCAACGAGGGCGAATCCGCGGCTTTGCGTCCCGCCGGGGTCCCCTCGAGGCCGAAGTTCTCCTCGTTGGGTTTCAGACGGCGAATGACATAGCCCGCACCCGTCGCCGGCTTGACCTCCACCGTTTGGATCGATGCGGACGGCAGGTCGATCAGCCGCGAATCAATCCAAAAACGCGGATCGGTTTCAAAGCTGATCGCGGGTTCCACCACATAGCTTTTATTCTCGCCGCTGCGGCGCGCGAAGTTTCCTTCCCCAATTGATTTGCCGACAATCACGGCGTGCGGGCCATCCTGCGCGGTCACGGCGATTTCGGCTCCCGTTGCGCCGGGTTGCGCCGGATCCTCGACGCCGATGATGGCGAAGCTCGCAGGGTTCGAGGTTTTCTCTTCGACGATCTTCGCATCGCCGAGCGCCAGCAACAAATGGCGCACCTTCGCAGCGTCCGCCGCGTAGTCGGCGCGCTCCGCCACGGTCCATTGATCGGCGGTCTTGTGCAAGCTCACGCTGGGCTTGGCGTTGCCCTTGCGTATGTTCAATGACGTTACGCTGTTGAGCTCTCGAGATAAGGTGGGCAACAAGGGCTGGTCGCGCGATTCGCGCGGTACGCCGCGCGGGATGCTGAGATACATCCCGCCCGCCAACACCACCAGCGCCGCGACCAGCAGCCACAGAAAGCGCCGGCGGTTCATGTGGCGCTCGCTTCGCTTGATTTGCGCCGGCGCCGCAGCGTCAGAATGACCACGCCCGCGATGGCGACGGCCAACGGTGCGATCGCAATGTTGATTACCTTGAGCCAGGTATTCAATCGATCGATGTCGACATCCAAGCCGCGCTGCGTTTCGCGCAATTCCTTGCGCACGTGCGCCTTCTCGTCGGTGAATCGCTTCACTTCCTGCTCCTGTTCCGGAGTCAGCATCAGCGAGGCCTGATCGTTTCTCTTGCTCTGCAATTCGGTCAATTTGGTCTCGGTCTGCTGCAGCTCCGCCTGCAACTCCAGGGCCTTGCTGCGCAAGCGGTCGTCGGCCTGGCGCTTGAGCGCCTCGACGCGCTCGAACGGGCGGCTAAAAGTGGCCCTGCCGCGGATGCTGATCAAGGCGCTGCTGCCGCTTAAGTTGTCGAGCACATTGGCGACGAAATCACCGTTGTTGGCAAACGCCTGCGCCATTCGCTGTCCCAGCAACTCCCGCGTCTGGACCCACATGTAATCCATCAGCATGTCGGTGTCGGCGACGATTACGATATTCGCGGGCGCCGCGGATTGGGATAAATGCGGCAGCGGCGGACCCGCGGCCGGTTTTTGGTCCGGCGGCGCGCCTTGCGGGAACGCCGATGTCAGCGGCCCCGTCAGGCGGGCCGCGAGCGCGTAGCGGATGCCCGTCGGCTTGAATCCGTCGCGCAAACTCGCGGGGTCATTCAAGGCGTTGAAGCGCTCCGCCGGCAGGGGCTCCGCGCTGGTGGAACTCAGCAGCAAGGGCTCGAGCGTGGTCTTGGCGCCGGGCCGCGCCGACAGTGAGCCGGCGGTCGCGACGTTGATGACATCGAGCGAAGCGGTTACCACGTCCTTGGGGTCCATGTCGTCGCGGTGCAAACCGAGAATGCCGATGTGGCGCGTCGGCGGCGCTTGCATGCTGGAACGCACTTCAAGCCCCAGGGCCACATCGCCGATCACCTTGGTCGGATCGTAGTTCACGCCCCAGGCGGACAGGAGCGGCTCCAAGTTCGAGGAGTGATTGGCCATCGCGCCGGCGTAGGGGTTCGACGGATCCTGGCCGGCGGTGTCGGCGCCGCTGTTCGGGTCGATAAACAGCAGCATTTTCCCACCGCGCATGACGAATTGGTCGATGGCGTACAACGTCTTCTGCGAGAGTTGCTTCGGCTGGACCACCATCAGCACGTCGACATCTTTGTCGATATGATCGATATCGGTGCTCTGCGTGCGCACCGTGAAGAGCTGATCGATCTGGGTCACGATCGGCCATGGGTCGCTCATTTGACCCGTCATGGGATTGAACTGACCCTGCATGGCCAAACCGCTCATGAGTCCGATCACCGGTTTTTTCGGCGTCGCGAGCTCATGAATCAGCTTCGCCACGTCGTATTCCAGGAATTCCTCGCGATCCGGCAGAAAGCTTGGGATCGCCGAACGGCCGTCGGTCGAATTGGTGCCGGCGAGTCCAAAGTAAAGCGGATCGCCGCTGCCGCTCTGCAGTGATTGCAAGCCGACCTCGGTCGCGTGGTCTTCGTCCTCCGAGAACGGCTGCGGGTCGATGACGCGAAGACGAATCTTGCCGCCGGAGCGGGCCGCAACCTCGTCGAGAAATTCACGCACCCGGGTTGCGTACGGCATGAGCAGGGGGGCTTGCTTAGCCGCCGCCTCGCGCGAGAAATAGAAATACAGATTGACGGGTTCCTTCAGTTCGCCCAAGACCTGCTGCGTGCCCGGGCTCAAGGTATACAAGCGGTTCTGCGTCAGATCGAGGCGCATGCCGCGCAACCCCAGGTTCGACAGCATCACGATCCCCAAGAAGAGAACGGCGAGTGCGAGCAAGCCGCCTACGCCAAATCCGGTTTTCTGCCAACGAGGAGCGTCCACCTATTCCGCCTTTTTCATGTCGAGTACCATTGCTGTCGCCGTCAGCCAAAAGCCGATCAGGGCTGCGAAATACACCAGGTCGCGCAAATCGATGACTCCCTTGGAGATCGCTTCGAAGTGAGTGAAGAAGCTCAACGAGGCGATCGCATCGACGATGGCTTGCGGCAGCACACCACGCACGAAATCGAGCACCAGCGGGAAACCCGCGAGCAGGAAGATGAACCCCACCACGGCCGCGGTGATGAACGCGACCACTTGATTGCGCGTCGCGGCCGACAGGCACATGCCGATGGAGAGAAATCCTCCCGCCATCAAAAAGCTGCCGAGATAGGCGGCAATTATCGCGCCGTTGTCCGGGCTGCCGAGATAGTTGATGGTGATCCAGATCGGAAATGTCAGCAGCAACGCCACGCCCGCGAAGCACCAGGCGGCCAGAAACTTGCCGGCGACGGCCTGCCACAGGGTGATCGGCAGCGTCATCAAGAGCTCAATGCTGCCGCTGTTGCGTTCCTCCGCCCATAGCCGCATCGAAATGGCGGGAATGAGCACCAAGTAGAGCCACGGATGCCAGCGAAAGAAGGGCTGCAAATCGGCCTGTCCCCGCTCGAGCAGTCCGCCCATTTGAAACGTGAACACGGCCGCCAATACCAGGAATATGACGATGAACACATACGCCAAGGGCATCGCAAAGTAGCTGCGCAATTCGCGACGGAAAACCACCAGAGTCTTGTTCAAATCTGCGCTCCTGTCTCGCCCGTCGCCGTGTGCGCCGTGGATCCCGTCGCCCGGTACACGGCCGGCTGCGGCTGCGTCAAGGTGCGGAACACCTCATCGAGGCGCCCCGACTCGAGATGCAGCTCCGGTACGTCCCAGTCGTACTGGACGATCAGGGCGCTCACCGCCGGCAAGACGTTCTTCCCGGCGCGCGGGATTGCGGTGAGCCTCATCTCGCGCACCTCCGCTTCGACCTCCGCCACGTCCGGGAGGCCGGCGATTTCGCGCTGCGCGGCAGCCAGTTGCTCGGGCTTGTCGAAGCGCAGGCTGACGGCATGATGGTAGCGCGACCGCGACTCGAGCGCGCTCGGGGTTTCGTCCGCCACGATGCGGCCGTTGGCAATGATGATGGCGCGCGTGCAGACCTCGTGCACTTCTTCCAAGATGTGGGTGGAAACGATGACGAGTTTGTCTTTGCTGAGCTCATTGATGAGCCGGCGCACTTCATGTTTCTGATTCGGATCCAGGCCATCGGTCGGTTCGTCGAGGATCAGGGCTTGCGGATCGTGGATGAGAGCCTGGGCGAGGCCGACTCGGCGCCTGAATCCCTTGGACAGAGTTTCGATCACTTGCTCGATCACGGGACCGAGCGCCAGACGCTCGATGACGATGGCGCGCCGTTCGCGGCGCTGCGCGCCCTTAAGGCCGCGGATATCGGCGACGAAATCCAGAAACTCCGCGACCGTCATTTCCCCGTAGCTCGGCGCACCTTCCGGGAGATATCCCAGGCAGGATTTGGCCGCGACCGGGTCGCGCTCGATGTCGTGACCGCACACGGAGATCTGGCCGGCGGAAGGTGCGATGAAGCCCGCGATCATGCGCATGGTCGTGGATTTTCCCGCGCCGTTCGCGCCCAGAAAACCCAGCACCTCGCCGGGCGCCACCGCAAAGGTCAGGTCGTCCACCGCGAGGATGTCGCCATAGCGCTTGGATAAATTTTTCGTCGTAATCATGGCCGCCTTTGAGCGAACTAACGCGTAGTAGGTTCCCAAAATTTTTTTTGCCGGTGATGCCCGGCGGATTTTCTAGGTGCGCCCGGCCTTCTCTTGGATGGCCGCCTTATGTTCCTTCAGTATACGTCGCACTTCAGCCAACGGTGGCCGATCGGCCATGCGCGCGATCAGTTCGGCCAGTTCGAACCACTTGCGGCCCCACTGCACCAGGCGCGCCGCGTCCGAGATCACTTGTTCGCGGGCCTCATCGGACCCCGGGGCGCCCGCACCCGGCTTGCCAGGGGCGGAAGATCGGGCGCTTGCCGGCGCGGCCGGTTTTTCGGAGGCGCCGACTCGTTTGGGGGCGAGAACTTTCGGGGGAGCGGCGACTCGTGCGGGGGCCGCAACGGGTTCGGGCGCGGCGACTCGCGCGGGGGCGGCGAGCGGTGCGGGGGCGGCGACCGGTGCGGGGGCGACAACGGGTTCCGGCGCAGCGACTCGCTGGGGCACGGCGACTGGTTCGCGAGCGGTGACCGGTGCGGGGACGACAACGGGTTCGGGAGCGGCAGCTCGTACGGGGGCAGCGGATTTTTCGGCAGCGGCGGGTTCCTCGGGCGCCACGGGTCTTCCGGGCACGGCGAGCTTACCCGGTAGTTCGGGCGTGGCTCGCGGCGCCGGATCTGCGGCGGGCCTGCGTTCCGTGCGGGCGACCTCAAGGGTTCCCACGGGCGGCGGCGATTGGCGGGAACTGCCAACGAATTCGGGCATTTCGCGCGTGGCCGACGCCGTCACTGCCGGCGACGTCACCGTTGGCTCCGTCACCGCTTGCTCGGCGGCTGTCTGCGGCTGTGCCTCGGCCGGCTTAGGGGGCTGGGGGACGCGCTCATTCTCGGGACTGGCCATTGGAATGAAGCGCTCAATGTGTTCCGCGCCAACCAAGTTGGCGAGAAAGATCATGAGCTCGAGCGAGTCGGAAAACGTGGCGTCGCCCCGTTTGATTCGTTCTTGGACTTGGGTGCGCAGGGCTTGGACTTTCTGGATGGCGAGATCGATGATCCAACGGGCGGGGCGCTGATGCTCCGGCCAGGGCTGAATCTTCGCATAGCTGTCGCCGTCGAGAGACGAATACCGGATGTGCAGCTCAAGGCTTTTGAGCCATTTTCCCAATAATTCCAGCAGTCGTTGATCGGCGGGTGTTGCCATGAGTGGAGCTCCAGGTGGCACCCTAAACGAACCGCTGGCCGATGGCTAGCGGTACATCGTGGCCTTGGGTCGCGTTAGACTGACCCTTATGTGCGGAATCGCCGGAATCATAGGCTCGCGAGCCAATGTCGACACGGTCAATGTCATGACCGAGCGTCTGCGGCATCGCGGACCCGACGGCGCGGGCGTGTGGAGCGAGCCCGGGGTCGTCTTGGGTTTCCGGCGCCTCGCCATCCAGGATCTCTCGCCGAGCGGCGATCAGCCGATGGTGTATGGCTCGCATGTGCTGACATACAACGGCGAAATTTACAATCACGCGAAGCTTCGGGCCGCGCTGCCCGGACCTTGGTATTCCAGCGGAGATACGGAAGTGCTGCTGCACGATTTGGCGCAGCGCGGCAGCGCCTGTCTCGCCGACGTGGTCGGGATGTTCGCGTTCGCCATTTGGGACGCGGCTTCGCGGCGCCTATTGCTGGCGCGCGACCGGCTCGGCATGAAGCCTTTGTACTATCAGATTCTGCCGGACGGGATCGCGTTTGCCTCGGAGCTCAAAGCGCTGCTGGTCCTCGGCAAACCGGTGGTCGATCCGAGCGCCGTGCGCGATTTTTTGTTTCACGGCTATGTTCCCGCGCCGAAGACGATCTATCGCGGGATTGCGAAGCTGCCGGCCGGACACACGCTGACCTGGCAAGACGGCCGGGTGCAGATCGAGCGCTACTGGCGGCCATCCACGGCGATCGAGGTGAGATCCTCAGGCGACACGTTGGACGCGCTCGACGGCTTATTGCGTAAGGTCGTGCCGGCGCACACCTTGTCGGATGTTCCGGTGGGGGTTTTCTTGAGCGGCGGCATCGATTCGGCACTCACCGCTTTTTATCTCGATTCCCCCCGCACTTACAGCCTAGGGTTCGATGCGCGCGAGCGCTCCGAGCTCGAGGCCGCACGCAGCGCCGCCGCCCATTTGAATACGCTGCATACGGAGATGACGGCGCCGATTGCGGATTTCGCGCAGGCGCTCAATGCGATTCCGGGACTCTTCGATGAACCCTTCGGCGACAGTGCCGCCTGGTCCAATTACTTGATCGCGCAATTTGCGCGCCGCGAGGTTACGGTGGCGTTGAGCGGCGAGGGCGGCGATGAAATATTTTGCGGCTACCCGCGCTATTGGTCGAGGATCGGCGCGCGCTCGAATCTATTGAATAGATCGCTTGCGCGCTTCTTGCCGCCGCTGTCGCGCTTCGCCTCCTCCATGCAGCGCCACGCATATGTGGGCCTGCCCGCATTTGCCGCGGCACTCGGCGGCATGGCCGCGGCGCAAATCGACAGCCTGTTGGCCAAATCGTGGCAAGAGCCGGGTTACGACTACTTATGGTTTTATCGTCAGTTTTGGCGCGATGAGTTGAGTCCGCTGGTCCAGCTGCGCTGGCTCGATATGAATACCGACCTTGCCGAAGGATTATTGACCAAGGTCGACCGGACCAGTATGGCGCATTCGCTCGAGGTGCGGCCCCCCTTGCTCGATCATCGCTTGGTGGAGTTCATGCTGAGCGTGGACCCCGCGCTGCTGGTCGACCCACGCCGCCGCCGCGGCAAGTTGCTGGTGCGCCGGCTCATGGAGCCGCGTCTGCCGGCGGGGCACTTGAATCGTCCGAAATCCGGATTTGGACTTCCGGTGCATCGCTGGCTCAAGCGTCACCCGCGGTTCCTCAAGGATGCGGTGGAGCGGCTGATGGCGCGGGGTGTGCTCGGGCGGCCCGTGGGGAGCGAATTTCGCCGGGCTTGGTCTCTGCTCGTGCTCGATCGCTGGTTCACCGCCTTTGACTGACGCGGCTCTGCGAGTCCTATTCGTTCCGGTGTCGGGCCCGTATGGAATGGGCGAGTACGCGCGTTGCGCGGCCATTGCGAGCGCCGTGATTGAGAAGTGGCCGGGCGCCGCCATCCACTTCGTGCTGAGCCGCGCGGCGCCCTATGCCGCCCGAGTCCCGTTCCCCGCGACGTTGCTGCCGTCCTCGGCGACTTTTCATTCCGCCGCCGTCATCGAGCTGATGCAATCGTGGCGCCCGCAGGTGGTGCTGTTCGACAATGCCGGCCGCGGCGCACAGCTTTCGGCCGCGCGACGGTTGGGCGCGCGCATCATCTACATCAGCGCGCGCCGCCGCCAGCGACGCAAGGCATTTCGGATGCGCTGGATGCGGCTGATCGATGAACACTGGATCGCGTACCCCAAGTTCATCGCCGGCGAGCTCACCTTCCTCGAACGGCTCAAGCTCAAGTTATTGCGGCGCCCGGTGGTGCGCTATCTTGATGTGATTTTGGCGCGCGCGCCTGCCCTCAATGCCGCGGCGATCTTGTCCCGGTCAAACTGCGATGCCGGCAACTATGTGCTGGTGATCCCGGGGGGCGGTACCGGACACCCCGGCGCGAGCGCCGCCGTGGGGGAATTCTTGGCCGCTGCCCGCACGCTGGCGGCAAGGGGTGCGGTAACGGTGTTCGTGGGTCCCGCGGACTTGGCTGCCGCGGACACCTCGCTCCCTGCAAACTTGCGCGCAGTGGGCGCATTGCCGCAGGCGGAGTTGGGGTTGCTGATGCGCGGCGCGCGCCTCATCGTCGCAAATGGCGGATCGACGTTGTTGCAGGCGATCGCCTGCGGCGCTGCCTGCGTGGCGGTGCCGATCGCGCGCGATCAGGCCGAACGCGTGCGGCGCTGCGTGGATCGCGGAGTCGCGGTCGCGTGCCCACTTGAGGCCGCGCGCATGGCGAAGACCGCAGCCGCCCTCTGGGACGATGAGCCGGCGCGAGCCGCCCTCGCGCAGCGGGCGGCCGGGCTTGCGCTGGCCGACGGAATCGGCGTGGCGGTGGCTGCGCTCGGTGATCTCATCGAACCGAAGCCGCTCGGGAACTGAAGAGAGCTTCATGCCGAATGCATTGTTGTTGGGCTACGAACTGGAACAGCCGTCCTTTCGGCACCGCATGCGCACTCTGATCGGGCCTTTGGAGGCAGCCGGTTGGCAGGTGCGGACGGAGCGCTTCCCGAGCGGGCGTTACGGCCTGCGCACCTGGGAGCGGCGCGCGCTGTTGGCCTGGGCGCATGTCACGCTGCTGCATCAGATCAAATTGAGCGGCCTCGAAGCGCGCTTGTTCGCGGCTTTGAGCCAGCGCCGCGTCTTCGACGTCGACGATGCCATCTACGTGCGCAAACCGCGGCGCCTCGGCGAGAGCGCGGATGATTCCATTTGGCGCCGACGAAAATTCGCGGCCACGTGCCGCAGCGTGGACGCGGTCGCCGCAGGCAACGAGGTGCTCGCGAATGTTGCGCGGCCCGCCGCCAAGGCCATTGCGATCCTGCCGACCTCGATCGATACCTCGTGCTATCAGGCAACCACCGCCGGCCCCGGCGAACCACCCAGCATCGCCTGGATCGGCAGTCCGGAGAATCTAGTCTATTTGGAAATGATTCGGCCTGCGCTGGCGCGGCTTGCCGCGCGCCATCCGGCGCTCAAGGTCAAAGTGATCTGTTCCGCCTTTCCGGATTGGCCCGAGATCCCGGTGGAGCGCGTGCCCTGGAGCGCCGCCACCGAGGCCGCGTCGCTCGCCGCCGCGCACATCGGCGTCATGCCGCTGTCCGATGACGAATGGACACGCGGCAAGTGTGCATTCAAGCTGCTGCAATACATGGCTGCCTCGCTACCCTGCGTGGCATCTCCGGTCGGTGCGAATGCGGAAGCGGTCATCGACGGCGTCACGGGTTTTCATGCGGCCAGTCTCGAGGATTGGGAACGCAGTTTGGAGCGGCTGATCGATTCCGCCGAATTGCGCGCGCGCTTCGGTGCGAACGGCCACGCGCACGTGCAAGAGCGCTATGCGCTGCGCGCCTACCAGGGGAATTATCTGGCGCTATTGACTCGCCTCGCTGGCGCGTGAAGAAGCCGGCCGGTATGCTTCGCGGCATGCATCCCGTGCATATCCTCCAAATTCTGAACCATTACACGTCGCGGCAGGAACTCGATCCCGGTTTCGATGTTTTGGATAATTCGACGAACGAGCGGCCGGATTGGTACGAGTACTTTCCGATCCGGAAGTTTCTCCTCAGCGAGCCATTGGACGAGAACGCGTACTACGGTTTTTTGTCGCCTAGATTTCATCACAAGACCAATCTGACCTCGGCCAAGGTGCGTGATTTCATCGATCAGGCGGGTGCGCCGGTGGATGTGTTTCTCTTCAGCCCCAGCATTCACAACAGCGCCTATTTTCTCAATGTCTTCGAGCATGGCGATGACGAACACCCGGGGTTGTCGCGAGTCGCGGCGCTATTTTTCGGGCGCATCGATCCGGCCGTGAAAATCGGCGAACTCGTGTCCGATTCCAGAAACACGGTGTATTCGAATTACTTCATCGCGAGGCCGCGCTTCTGGCGTGCATGGCTTGCCATCAATGAGCAATTGTTCGCGATTGCGGAAGCGCCGGACGATCCGCTCGGCGCGGAGCTGCGCGCGCCCACGGATTATCGGGGCCGCCGCGACGTGCAAATGAAGATCTTCATCATGGAGCGGGTGGCCACGTGGATCCTGCTTTGCGATCCGAGCTTCGTCGCGTGCGCGCGCGATCCGTTCGCGGCGCGCTCGCGAGTTTACAAATTACCCGTGGCCATCGTGTGCGACGCGCTGAAGATAGCCTATGCCACGCAGGGCCGAGGCCAGTACAAGGACGTGTTTTTGCTGGTGCGCAACCTGCGAAAACTGCTCAATTTGCAAATCCGGCTCGGCGGCCGATTTGGATGGCGGGGAGTGCGCCCAACGCTCAGCACGCTAAAATCCTACTGGCTCCCCGGCGAGCGTTAAGCTCTTGGGATCGACGATGCCCGCACAGCTTAGGTCCGAGGAGCAATTTTGGCGCGATCGCCGGGTGCTGATCACAGGGCACACCGGATTCAAGGGCGCGTGGCTCAGCCTGTGGCTGCGCCGCATGGGCGCGAGGCTCACGGGCTATGCGCTGGCGCCTCCGAGCGTGCCGAATCTGTGGGACATCGTCTGCGGCGATATGCCGTGGGTCTTAGGGGACGTGCGCGACGCCGCGGGCTTTGCCGGCGTGGTGCAAGATGCCGATCCGCAAATCGTGATGCACATGGCCGCGCAGGCGTTGGTGCGGGAATCCTACCGCGATCCGCTCGGGACCTATGCCACCAACGTCCTAGGTACCGGAGCGCTGCTGCAAGCATGCCGCGAGCTCAAGGCGCTCGAGTGCGTAGTCATCGTGACCAGCGACAAGGTGTATGAGAACCAGGGCGCAGGCCGGCCCTTCGATGAAGGCGACCGGCTCGGCGGACACGATCCGTACAGCAACAGCAAGGCGTGCGCGGAGCTGTTGACGAGCAGCTTTCGCGAGAGCTTTTTCAAAGACGGGCCGCCGCTCGCCACCGTCCGTGCCGGCAATGTCATCGGCGGCGGAGACTGGTCCCAAGATCGGTTGATCCCGGACTGCGTGAGGGCGCTCGAAACGCGCACGCCGGTGCTGCTGCGCTACCCGGACGCCGTGAGGCCCTGGCAGCATGTACTCGAGCCGCTCAGCGGCTATCTCGCGCTGGCGCAGTCGCTGGTGCAAGCGCCGGGCAGCGCGCCGCGCGCTGTCAATTTCGGGCCGGATCCGGCATCCTTTTGCCCGGTGCACCAGGTCGTCGACGCATTCAGCGCGCGCTTCGGCGGCAAACCCGGCTGGGAGCGCGATCGCGGTCCGCATCCGCTCGAGGCGCACGCCCTGACATTGTCATCCGGGCTGGCCGAGCGCACCCTCCGGTGGCGACCCTGTCTCGGCATTGCGGAGTCCGTGGCATGGACCGCGGATTGGTATCGGGCGCACGCGGCGGGGGAGGATATGGTGAGGTTTTCCGAGGCGCAAATCGCGGAGTTTCTAACTTTGAGGAATCGCGGCGTATGAAATGCGTCATTCTCGCCGGCGGCAAGGGGACGCGCATCGCCGAGGAATCGAGCAGCCGGCCAAAGCCGATGCTGGAAATCGGCACGCAGCCGATCCTCTGGCACATCATGAAACTGTACGCGGCCTTCGGCGTCAACGAGTTCGTCGTGTGTCTCGGATACAAGGGCTACATGATCAAGGAGTACTTTGCGAATTACTTCCTGCATCAGGCCGACGTGACGTTCGATATGCAGGGCAACCGCGTCGAGTACCATGACTGCCGCAGCGAGCCGTGGAAAGTTACGCTGGTCGACACCGGCGAGGAGTGCATGACGGGAGGGCGGTTATTGCAGGTGGGGAAGTACCTGAACGCCGGCGAGCCCTTCTGCATGACCTACGGCGACGGCTTGGCGAATATCGACATCGCGGCCGAGATTGCCTTCCACGCGCAAAAAGGCTGCAAGGCGACGGTGGCCTGCGTGCGGCCGCCGGCGCGGTTTGGCCGGGTGGTGATCGAAGGCGGTCAAGCGGTCTCCTTCGAAGAGAAGCCGCAGACCGAGGGCGGCTTGATCAACGGCGGCTTCTTCGTGCTCGACCCCAGCGTGCTCGAATTGATCGATGGCCCGAAAACCGTGTGGGAGAACGAGCCCATGGAAACCTTGGCGGCGAACGGCCAGCTCGCCGCATGGACGCATCGCGGCTTCTGGCAGCCGATGGACACGCTGCGCGACAAACAGCTTCTCAATGCGTTGTGGGACAGCGGCGCGGCACCGTGGAAACTTTGGCAGGGATAGACGCACGATGGTAGGGCTGGTTACAAACTGCCGCGCCTGCGGCGGCCGGCTATCCGTGACGATGGCCGATTTGGGACTGCAGCCGCCCTCGAACGCGTTCCTCGCGACGATGGCCGAGGCCAAGGACGAAAAACGCTATCCGTTGCGCGCCAAGGTGTGTGAGCGATGCAAGCTGGTGCAGGTCGACTACGACGTGGCGCCGGAGGAATTATTCGGCAATTACCACTACTTCTCGTCGTTTTCGGACGAGTGGCTGGCGCACGCAAGGCGCTACTGCGAGATGGCGCGCCGCCGCTTTGCGCTCGACTCGAGTAGTTTGGTCGTGGAACTCGCGAGCAACGACGGCTACCTCTTGAGGAACTTCGTCAATATGGGCATCCCCGTGCTGGGGGTCGATCCATCGGACACGGTTGCGGGCGCCGCGCAGGAAATCGGCGTGCCGACCCTGGTCGAATTTTTCGGCGAGGCGTCTGCGCGGGAGCTCAAGCGCCAGGGCCGATGCGCCGATCTGATCGTCGGCAACAATGTGCTGGCGCACGTACCGCAGCTCAATGACTTCGTCGCCGGAATCGCGGTGCTGCTGAAGCCCGAGGGCAACGTCACGATTGAATTCCCGCATCTTCTCAAGTTGATCGAACACGTCGAATTCGACACGATTTACCACGAGCATTATTCCTATATCTCGCTGTACGCCATCGAACAGGTATTTGGCCGCCACGGTTTGCGGATTCATGATGCCGAGGAGCTGCCGACGCACGGCGGCTCGCTGCGAATCTATGCCTGCCACGCCGCCCGCGCCGGTCTTCCGGACAGTGCGCAGCTCTTGAAGTTGCGCGCGCAGGAGGCGGCGGCCGGATTGGATAATCTTGATACGTTTTTGCGGTTTGCCGAACGTCTCGAGGCCTGCAGGCGATCCGTCCTCGATTTTCTCGCGCAGGCCAAACGCGAAGGCAAGGTGGTGGCGGCCTATGGGGCGGCGGCCAAAGGCAATACGCTGCTCAATTTTTGCGGCCTGACGCGCGACGATATCCCGATGGTCGCCGATCGGAGTCCGCACAAGCAATCGAAGCTGTTGCCGGGCTCGCACATTCCGGTGGTCTCGCCGGACGAGTTGATGAAAGCGGCGCCCGACTATGTGCTGGTGTTGCCGTGGAATTTGCAGGAGGAGATCCGGCGCCAGCTCGACGGCATCAGAGCCTGGGGCGGCCGCTTCGTGATTCCGGTTCCGGTGGTGCGCATTCTTCCATGATATTCACGCAATCCGCCTTGGCGGGCGCTTATACGATCGAGATGACGCGCATGGAGGACGAGCGTGGATTTTTTGCGCGCTCCTACTCGGCGCAGGAGTTCGCGGCGCACGGACTGCCGGCCGACATGCCGGAGTGCAGCGTGTCGTTCAATTCGCGCCGCGGCACCTTGCGCGGCATGCACTTTCAAGCCGCTCCCCACGCCGAGGACAAGCTGGTGCGCTGTACCGCGGGCGCGATCTTCGACGTCATCGTCGATCTGCGCGCCGGGTCGCCGACCCTGCGGCAATGGCTTGGCACCGAATTGACCTCCGAGAATCGCCGCTCGGTGTTCATCCCGAAGGGATTTGCACACGGTTTCATCACGCTCAGCGACGCCAGCGAAGTCTTGTATATGATTTCCGTGCCGTATGCGGCGGGCTTCGAGCGCGGCGTCCGCTGGAACGATCCGGCCCTCGCCATCGAATGGCCGACGGATCCCGTGGTCATTTCCGCGCGCGACGCAGCGTATCCGCTGCTCGGCGCAACGACCATCGCTTGATCGCGAAAAGACGAGTGCTGGTGACCGGCGCGGGCGGATTCATCGGCCGCAACAGCCTGGAACCGTTGCGCGCGGCCGGCTACGAGGTGCATGCCGTCCTCTCACCTCAGTCGGCGGCGCCGGGCGGCGCGCGGGTGCACCGCGCCGACCTGCTTGACCTCGGGGCGATCGACCATCTGATCGGAGCGGTACGGCCGACGCATTTGCTGCACTTCGCGTGGATTGCAACGCCGGGGCTCTATTCCGGCAGCGCCGAGAATTACCGCTGGCTCGCCGCAAGCCAGCACTTGCTGCGCTCCTTTCGCGCCGCCGGCGGTGGGCGTACCGTCATGGCCGGGAGCTGCGCTGAATATGATTGGTCGCGGGCCCAGGTGTGCAACGAGCGCACGAGCCCGCTCGCGAGCCATTCCAAAGATGCCGTCAGTGCCTATGCCGAATGCAAATTGGCCCTGCAGCGGGATCTGGAAGACTTTGGACGCGCGCAGGGGCTGTCGACGGCATGGGGCCGGATTTTCTTCCAGTTTGGCCCCCACGAGCATCCGCAGCGCTTGGTGGCATCGGTGATCGTGAATTTGCTGTTGGGCCGCGACGCGTTGTGTACGCATGGCCGTCAATTACGCAGCTTCTTGCACGTCGCCGACGTCGGCTGCGCTTTTGCCGCGCTCTTGAATAGCGAGGTAGCCGGGCCGGTGAATATCGGTTCTGGCGAGAGGATCGAGCTTGCCGAACTGCTCGAGGCGGCTGCGCGGCAGATCGGCAGGCCGGAGCTCTTGAAGCTCGGCGCTCGCAGCGCCCCGCCGGGAGAGCCGGCGGTCCTCTTGCCCGATATCGGCCGCCTGCGCGACGAGGTGGGCTTCAAACCGCGATGGACGCTCGATGCCGGTCTCGCCGATGCGATCGATTGGTGGCGGGGCAAGCTGATCGAAGAGGAGTCCGCACCTCCGCCATGAACGAACTTCCCGAGTGGCATCCGATCGCGGTGCATTTCCCGCTCGCTTTGATAGTGACGGCCGCGTTCGCCTTGAGCGCGGCGCGCCTCAAGCCGATGCAGCGTCTCGCCGCGACACTGGCCGTGGTGGGCACCTGGAACCTCGGCCTCGGGGCGATCGGCGCGCTGTTTGCGGTCTTTACGGGATTGGCAGCCGTCATCCATCTGCAAGCGGGGCCCGCTGCGCGTGTCGCGGTTGCGCTGCACGTGAAGTGGGCGATCCTCGCCACCGTGGGTGTCTTGCTCTTGGCCGCGTGGCGCGGCGCCGGAAACGCCCAGGAGGCGCGCCCCTCGAGGCTTTTTCTGGTGATACTGTGGGCGGTGACCGCGGCGTTGGTCGTCACCGGCTATCGAGGCGGCCTCAATGTCTATCGCTACGGGGTCGGCGTCGCCGCAGCGACAGGGGTCAATGCAGCGCCGCCGCCTGGAGTACCGGATCATGAGCAAAACCTTCGATAAAGATCAACTACGGCGCTTCGTCGATGCCGCCTGGGACCGGTCCATCGTCCCTGAATTATGCAATTACGTGCGGATTCCCAATAAGTCGCCGCTTTTCGACCCGCAGTGGGAAGAGCATGGCCACATGGAGAAAGCCGTGCAGCTGCTGGCGAACTGGTGCCGGCGCCAGCCCATCGCGGGGATGAACGTGGAGATCGCGCGCCTGCCCGGGCGCACGCCGCTAATATTCGTCGAGATACCGGCAACCGGCGCCGCAGCGCCCGGAACCGACGCCGTGCTGCTCTACGGCCATCTCGACAAGCAGCCGGAATTCACCGGCTGGCACGAGGGTTTGAGCCCCTGGGAACCGGTGATCCGCGATGGGCGGCTCTACGGGCGCGGCGCCGCGGACGACGGCTACGCCGTGTTCTCATCGCTCACCGCCATCGCCGCGCTTCAGGCTCAGCATATCGCTCATGCGCGCTGCGTGGTGCTGATCGAAGCCTGCGAGGAGAGCGGCAGTCCGGATCTGCCCGCGCACGTCGAAGCCCTTGCCGCGCGCATCGGCACGCCGAATCTGGTCGTGTGTCTCGATGCCGAAACCGGCGACTATGAGCGATTGTGGCTCACCACGTCATTGCGCGGAAACATCGTCGGCACGCTGGATATCGACGTGCTGACCGAAGGCGTGCACTCGGGCGCCGGCAGCGGCATTACCGTGTCTTGCTTCGATGTGCTGCGCCAGCTTCTCTCGCGCCTGTCCGATGAGACCACCGGCGAACTCAAACTCGCTGCGCTGAAAGGCGATATGCCGCCGGAGCGCCGACGGCAAATCGCCGCCACGGCCAAGCTGCTCGGCGACTCCGTGGCGGCACGCATGCCCTTCGTTCCGGGCGTACGGGCGATGTCCAAGGACCCGGCCGAGCTGCTGCGCAACTCGACCTGGATGCCGACGCTCACCGTGACCGGAATCGACGGACTGCCGAATGTGCGCAATGCCGGCAATGTCCTGGCGCCGCGCCTCAGCGTCAAGCTCTCCTTCCGCCTGCCGCCCACGGTGAATGCCGCTGCGGCTGCCGCGGCCATTCGGCGCACGTTGGAATCCGAGCCGCCGTTCAACGCGCGCGTCAGCTTCACGTGCGGCGCCGCGAGCGTCGGCTGGAACGCCCCGCCGCTGGAGCCTTGGCTCGAGCAGGCGCTGCAGGAGGCCTCGCACAGCGTCTTCGGCAGCGAAGGCATGGCGATGGGCGTCGGTGGGACGATTCCCTTCATGGCGATGCTGGGCGAGCGGTTCCCCGATACGCAATTTCTGGTGACGGGAGTCTTGGGTCCGCATTCGAACGCGCACGGCCCGAACGAGTTCCTCCACATCGACTACGCGAAGCGGCTCACGGCCGGCGTGGCGCAGGTGATCGCTATGCACGCGGGGCGCTTAAAAAATCGCAAACCGTGCAGCCCTTGCGAGCTGCACGGTTTCGAATCGAGCCGGCTGCTTATAGTGCCGGCAGGTCGCCCGTGAAGTAGGCGATCACATAGGCCTTCAAGTTGGCATTGGCCTGCGGTACTCCGAACACCTTGGTGAGCGCGCCGGCCGCTAATGCATTGCTAAGATCGTTAAGGCCGGTGCTGGTGGTGATATCGATGGGACTCACGGTGACGATGCCGTTGGTCCGATCTACCTGGTACACCAGCGTCGCGGAACCGGTAGTCGTGCTCACGTCCACCGTGACCGGCATCGTGCCGCCCAAGGCAGTCATAGAGAAGGCGTTGTCGGCCAGGGCGGTCGGCACGCCGAGCGGCACGTTCGCGGGCAAGAGAACAGTGGCCGCAGCCGCCCATCCGCCGGCATTCGCGGGATCATTCCAAGTCGCGTAGCTCACGCCAAGCGAGGGCACCACACCCACGATTCCTCCGAAGTTCACGCTGCCGTCGGTGGCGGCAATGAAATCGCTGATGGCATCCGGGCCACTGGTCAACAGAGTCGGATAGGCGAAGTTCCACCACACGTATCCCTTGATCGGGTTGCCGTGATTGTCCGTGCCGTTGGCGCTCGCGGCGGCGATGTAATCGAGGGTATACACATAGTCATCGCTCAGGGTACGAAAGTTGTGGGTGTACGTGAATCCCGTCATATCCGCCGCCGAGATGGCGCCATCATATGCCGCCGTTTCGATGTCGATACTCTGCGCAACGAGCGGAGTGTCCAACACATTGACCACAGTGGCGTGGATCTTGAACCCGCGCACCAGATTGTGAGCGGCGAGGAAGGCCGGACCCATGCCGATCGGCGCGGAATCCACCGCGGGGTTCTGAGGCTCGCGGAAGAAGAACTGCGTCCCCGCATTGACCGTCAACGCCACAGGGCGACCCATCTCATTGGCCACGATGACCACATTGGTCGTGTCATTGACATGCAGCACATGGCCCTCTGGGCTCAGCCAAACGGTGTTGAATTCGCTGCTCGCCCAAATGCGTGTGGCGACCAAGGTGCCGTTCTCCTGATAGCGCGCGGCGACGCGCACGTTCTTGCCCACCAGGCTGGCTTCAGTCGAGAAGTTCTCGATGACGGTGCGAGTACCGGCATCCATGTCATAGAAGATCGTACCGTTGGTCGCGTCGGCCAATATCTGTACCGACTGCGAGCCCATCACCGCGGTCTCCGGGTTCACCGGAGGTTCCGTCGGATATTCCTTGGCGATGGTGATCGACGTGTTGTCGGAGGAGATTGAAGACACGTCGCCATACATATGGCGCAGCACCAGTCGCCTCACATCACGCAATGGATGATGGCGCACGGGACCCTCGAAGTTGACGGCCCAAATGGTGCTGCCGCCGCCGGCGGGAACGTGCCCGATGAGAAAGGCGGGATGCGAAAGATCGAACTCAAGATCGAGCGCATTATTCGACGTCGTGGTCACGACCAGCGGGGAAACGAAATTGACGCTCGCAGCGGTGGTCAGGCTGGAGCCCGAGCCCTGCGTGTGCTGAACCTGGATGTCAGTCGAGGCAATCGTGCTGCCGGCTGCGGCAGCGAATCCCACTTCGGGATCCGGCGCCACGGTCAGCAGAATGTCGGTGGGATTCGCGCTGATCGTCAGCACCGCACTGGTGTAAGTGCCCACCGGGACGCTGACGTTGCCGAGAAGCTCCGCGATCTGGTCAAGCTCGACCAGATTCGTCACGGGAACCGGCGTCGGGGCCGTATACACCGTCACATTGCTGCCGCCGCCTTGAGGGACTAAGGCGATCGAAAGAATCTTGACGCCGATCGTCGCCCAATCCTCGGTTGATGCATCGCTCACCAGCATGGCGACATTGCCGTTTTTCGCGGGAGGGGGAGGCTGGGTGGTCGACGTTGTCGAGGTGGTGCTGGGACTGCTCGAACCGCCGCCGCATGCAGCGACCAGGGCAGCCGCCATGCTGACCATCACTAGTCCATATCTGGTCGATAACATAACGAAGAACTCCTGTAGTTAACAATATTTCTCTGCCGTCAAAAAGAGCCGGCGTTATTGCGCCTGCGATGCCTTTCCCAACGCTCGAGCATGGTGTGCGTTGACAACAAATGCCTTGCGCCACGTCGCGGCATATGTCTCAAAAGACCGACAATTGCGGTAAAAATCGCTGATCGTTTCGACCGGCGTCCGGCGCGTGTGAGGAAAAATACTCATGGGAGCGACGCACGCGGGTAGAATGCCGCGTCTGCCGCAGCGTGACCGGTAACTGATAACTCCGCGAGAGATGGAGGCAGGATGGGAGAGGAAGAAAAAACAAGTCCGCGGCGTAGCTTTCTCAAGAAAGCGGCCGGCCTTGCCGGAGCGGCTTCACTCGTGCCGGCACCGGTCTCGAGCTCCGTGGCGACCGCGGCAGCGCCGCCATCGGAAGCGGATTCAGCTTCATCGGTTCCGTACCAATCGTTGAGCGCCGACGAAGCAACCTTCATCGAGGCGCTGGTGAATGTCATGTGTCCGGCCGACGAGCATTCGCCCAATGGAGTCGATTGCGGTCTTGCGACCTATATCGATCGGCAGCTCGCCGGACCTTACGGGAAAGGCGCCGGGCGCTATCAGCAGGGTCCGTTCCGCAGCGGCAAGCTTGAGCTCGGCTGGCAAACCCCGCTCACGCCGGAGGAGTTTTGCAAGGCCGGAATCGCCGCCGCCGATGCGGCCTGTGTTCGTCAACACGGCAAGTCCTTCGCAGAGCTTTCGCCAACCGATGCGGATGAATTCCTCAAGGCCGTGCAAGCCGACCGCGTACGGGACGAGGCTGTTTCGCTGTCGCTGTGGTTCAACGATGTCATCTACCGGTTGTTCGTCGAAGCCTGCTTCGCCGATCCCATGTATGGCGGTAATCGGCACGCCGTGTTTTGGAAAATGATCGGCTACCCGGGGCTGCCGGCCACGCATACTCTCGATGTCGTGCGCTACCGCGGCAAGCCGTATCCCGGCGCCAAGAATCCGAAATCAATCGGCGACTTCACGTGATCCGGTACTGATCATGGCCAAGAAGCTCGCCAAGCGTGCGGTGGTAGTCGTAGGAGGCGGTCTTTGCGCCGGATTGGTTTCGCGGCAGCTGACGGCCCGGGGCATCGATGTTCTGGTGCTCGAACGCGGCAGCGATCACGCCAACGCGGCGGAGGCGAGACTGCCGAATCAACGCGACGAATTGCGATGGGCCGTACGGCAGGGACTTATGCAGAACTGGCAGCGAGAAACGTACACGCTGCGCCATTCTCGGGCCGAGGAATCGCTGCCGATTCGCTGGATGGAGGCGTTTCTGCCGGGCGAGGGCGTCGGCGGCGCCGCAAGCCACTGGAACGGCTGCGCATGGCGATGGTCGGAGTACGACCCGACGCTGCGCTCGCGCTACGAGTCGCGCTATGGCAAGGCCGCAATTCCCGCCGATATGCCTTTGCAAGATTGGGGCACGACCTACGGCGAGCTCGAGCCATATCATGATTTATTCGAAAAGCTGTTCGGCCTGTCCGGCAAGGCCGGCAATATCAAGGGCGCGATTCAACCGGGAGGCGATCCGTTCGAGGCGCCGCGGCGCGATGAGTATCCGCAGAAGCCGCTCGAGATCTCAGAAGCCGGCAGCCTGTTCACGGCGGCGACGCAGGGTTTGGGATTTCACCCCTTTCCGCAACCTGCCGCGAATTCCTCCGGAAACTATCGCAACCCGGACGGCCTTGCGCTCAGCCAGTGCCAGTATTGCGGCCACTGCGAACGGTTCATTTGCGAGGCGCATGCCAAGGCCACTCCCGATACGCTGCTCTATCCCTTGCTGCGAACGCGCCCAGGATTCGAGATCCGGACGCAGGCCCACGTGCTCGGCGTGAGCTACGACCGCTCCGCAAAGCGCGCGACCGGCGTGCGCTTCCTCGATCTTGCCTCCGGCCAGGAATACGAACAGCCGGCGGACATCGTCGTGATGGCGGCGTTCACCATGACCAACACGAGACTTTTGCTGCTGGGAGGCATCGGCGAACCCTATAATCCCGCGACGCGCCGCGGTGTCGTCGGCAAGAATTTCTGCTATCAGACGAAATCCGGCGTCAATGTATTTTTCAATGACCGGTGGATCAACCCGTTCCTTGCCGCGGGATGCACGGGAACGGTCATCGATGAGTTCAACAACGACAATTTCGATCACTCGGGATTGCCGTTCCTCGGCGGCGCGAGCATCACTGCCGCGGTGAGCAATGGGCGCCCGATTCGCAGCCGTTCGACGCCGCCCGGTACCCCTCGATGGGGCACCGCTTGGAAAAAAGCGACGGCGGACTGGTATGCGCACTCGTTTCTCGTCGACGCTCAGGGCAGCTGTTATCCACACCGCGAAAATTTCTTGGATCTCGATCCCGCCTACAACGACGCTTACGGACAGCCGCTGCTGCGCATGACCTTCGACTTCCGCGAGAATGAACTGCGCATGTCCGAATGGGTGACGCAAAAGGTGGGCGAGATCTGCAAAGCCATGTCTCCCGATATCATGGGCAGCGTGGCGGGACTCAAAGGGCCATTCGACACGCGGCAGTATCAGACTACCCATATCACGGGCGGTACCATCATGGGGACGGAGCCCAAGGTCAGTGTGGTGTCGCCGCATCTGCAGCACTGGGACGCAGAGAATCTGTTCGTCGTCGGGGCGTCGGTTTACCCGCATAATTCAGGCTACAACCCCACAGGACCGCTGGCGGCTTTGGCGCTGCGTCTCGGCGATGACCTCATTCGCTATGTCGAACGGCCGAGAATGCTGTGATGCGCACGGGCAGCGCAGCTTTCGGCGCACTGCCGGCAACGGCACTGGCCTCCGCATGGATCATGGTGGCCGCAGCGGTTGCCCAGGATGCGGGGTCTGAGCGCGCTGCGTTCAGCGCCTGCGCGGCCTGTCATTCCGTGGACGGCAGCAACGGCACGGGTCCTTCCCTCAAAGGCATCATGGGCCGCACTTCCGGCACCGTTCCTGGGTTCCGCTACAGCCGTGCCATGAAGAGCGCGGCCATCACCTGGGACGAAGCATCGCTCGATCGCTACCTGGCCAATCCTCAAGAGGTCGTGCCGGGCAACATCATGCCATTCTCGGGAGTGGCCGAGGCGCCGGCGCGCGCCGAGATCATTGGGTATCTTAAGACCCTTCGATAGCGCGGCGATAGGCGTTTTCGATGCCTGCCGCAAAACGTGCGGCGTCCATCAGGGGTGAGCGTTCGAGACGTGCGCGCAGTTGCTGCCGCAGCGCCGCGAGCCGCGGAATATCGCGTCCCCATGCAACGGCGGTGCTGACGAAGTCCGCATCCGAATCGGCGGCCAAGCCGGAGAGACCCACCTGGAACAGCTGACTCAAACCGCCGCGGCCCACCGAGGTGCGTCCCACGCGAGTCACCACGGGTACGCCCATCCAGAGAGAATCCAAGCTGGTGGTATGCCCGTTGTAGGGAAAGGTATCGAGCCCGAGATCGATGTCGTGATACGAGCGAAGGTACTCCGCTCGGGGCCGAAACTCGACGAAGCGGATGCGCTCCTCGGCAATCTCTTGCTCACCCAGGCGCTGCAACAATTGCCGGCGATGCCGCCCCGGCGGAGCCATGAGGAGGAGCTTGGCGTCCGGCAATGCGCGCATCGCGGCGCCCCAGAGTTGCAAGGTGTTTTGGGTCAATTTACCGGGGTTGTTCAAGCAGCCGAAAGTCAAGTAGCCGCGCTCGAGCGCCGGCAATGGATTGACATCCGGCTGATCGGCGAGTGGGTCATAGCACCAAAATGAATCGGCCAGACGCAGCGTGCGCTCGCTGTAATGGGAGTCAAAGCCAGGAGGATCGAGCCGCGGATCGCTCAGCCGATAGTCGATGGCGCCGATGCCCGTGGTGCCGGGATACGCGAGCCAGGCGATTTGCACCGGTGCCGGCTTGCGGGCGAACACCAGCGGTCGGCCGTTGGCCATGTGCATGGTCAAATCGACGAGGACATCGATGTGGTCCCCGCGGATGACTTCAAAGAGCGCCGCATCATCGAGCGGGCGAACATCGCGCCATACGTCGGCGAAGCCCTCGATGCGCCGCGTGTATTCATCGGGCCGCTCGACGCTCGAATAGCAGAACACCTCGAATGCTCCATGATCGTGATGCGCGAACAGCGGCAGCGTGAACAAACTTTGGCAGTGATTGCGAAAATCCGCCGAGACGTAGCCGAGCTTGAGGCGGCGAGGCGAAACATCGGGCCGGCGCGCGGCATCGAGCGGCCGCAGGGGCGCGGCGAAGCGCGCGTTCCAGCGCAGGCACTCATCGAGTATCGGACGCGCTTCCAGGGACTTAAAATTCAAGGCGTACGCGAGATTGCTATGCGTGGCCGCATTGTCGGGATCGAGCTCGAGTGCCTTGCGAAAGCAAGCGATTGCCTCGTCGAGTGCACCTGCATCCTTGAGCACGTTGCCAAGATTGTCGTGCAGGGCGGCGTGCTTAGGATCGACCGCAAGGCCACGGCGCAGCATTGCCTCCGCCTCATCGCTTCGCCCCAGCGTGCGCAGCAAGCAGCCTAAGTTATTCAATGCCAGCACGTAATCCGGACGGGCGAGGAGGGCGGCCTCGAATGCGGCCATTGCCGCAGAAAAATCGCCGAGTTCCTTATGCGTGTTGCCGAGATTGTTGAGGGCGTCGGCATAGTCGGGGCGCAGCGCGGCGGCGTGCCGATATTGCTCGAGTGCCGCGCGCTGCCGGCCGAGTCCGCGAAGCGCATTGCCGAGATTGAAGGCTGCTTCGGCATGCGCGGGTTCGCGCGCGCGCGTTTCGCGCAGGACTGATTCGGCGGCGCGAAAATCGCGCCGTTGACACAACGCAATCCCAAGATTCACGGCATGCGACGCCGTGGCAGGGTCGAGGTTGGCCGCGGCTCGCAGCAGCTCGATGGCTTGGTCGATATCGCCCATTTCCCGCAATACCGTACCTAAGTTGGCGCTGGCGGCGGCATCGTGCGGCTGCAGCGCGAGCGCGTTGCGGTAGGCTGCGGCGGCCTGCGCGAGCTGTCCCGCGCGCTGCAGAGCCACTCCGAGAGCAATATGCGCATCGACAGAATCCGGATCCGACCGCAACACGCGGCGGTAGGCTGCGGCCGCGTCCTGCCAACGATCGAGGGCTTGCAGCGCTTGGCCGAGGCCGAATTGAAACCGCGCGTCCGCGGGAGCGGCCGCGGCGGCCTGCGTGATCAAATCAAGAGCCGCTTGCGGATGCCGACTCTGCAACTCCAGGAGGCCGCTGCGAAACAGCGCCAGCGTGTGCGCCGGATCCGCCGCCAGCACCTCCGCGTAGAGACGGCGCGCCGCCGCGAGATTGCCGGCGCGGTGCTGCGCGGTTGCGGTCGCCAGCAATTCATCGGTGGTCGGGATGGCCGGATCCTTCTCCCAGCGCGTCGGCGAGGGGATGTAGATGAGCAATGAGCGACGCGGACCGACCCACGCTCGACCGGTAGATCGGCCTGCGAACCGCCGCGGAACTCGCGGTATTGACGGCGCGGGGCGTTTCGAAAAATCGATCGCAGGCATCGTTCCAGGGCAGACCGAGAAAGTGCACGAGGCGGCGCGTCGTCTCGCCCGGCTCGGACACCAGAGTTTCGTATTCCACCTCCATGAATATCCGGCTCGGCAACACCGCGCGCCAGTGATCCATCAAAGCGTGATAGCTGCGGTAATACAGTCCCATCTCACGCAGATCGTACGTGAAAGGGAAGTCGCCGAGAAAGAGTTTTGTATAGGCCGAAAAGCAAGTGTCGAGCGGATTGCGCCGGCAATGCACGATGCGTGCGTGCGGAAAAACCCGGTGAATGGTGCCAAGATGCAGGAAATTGTAGAGATCCTTGTCGATGACGCGAAACGCCCGGGGCGCATGGCGCCGCAGCATCTCGAGGGCAGCCGCGGCGATGTGTTCATCGGCCTCTCGCCGCTGCGCAAACAATCCGCGCACCCGCGTTTGTTCGCCGGCCCCTTGGACATCCGGGTGGGATGCCAGGATTTGCTCCACCAAGGAGGAACCGGAGCGCGGCATGCCGACCACGAACACGGGCACCTCGGAGCGCTGTGCGCCCGCGATCCGCTCCTGATCGGCGAACGGCGTCGGCTCGGCGGCGATCGAGGCCAACTGCCGCGCCGCCGCGTCCGAGTTGTACTCGATGCCGGCGCGCTTCATGACATTGCCCCGATGCCAGTGCTGGAACGCGGCATCGATGTTGCCGCTGTCCATGTGCGCTTTGCGCAGAATAGTCTCGCAGGTCTCGCGCGCCGCCGCCGTCCGGCCATGTGAGAAGCTGTGGCGTGCCGCCTGCAGAGCCGCGGCAACTTGCGACGCGTCGAGCATTGCAGATGGACTATGCCTGCGCATGTAGGTTCATCCCAAGATCGGCAATCCGACCGCGCGGAAACAAAGCCGCTGCAGCTTGCGCGCCAATCGGACGCGATTCACCCTCGGGTGCTTGCTGAAGGCCTCCTCGACCACCCCGTGGACTCCGCTGAAGAGAAATACCGCAGTGAAGCGCGGGTCATCGATGGACCATGCCCCGGCCGCAACGCCGGTGCGCAACAGAAGGTATAGATCATCGATGATGATATTGTCGATGAGACCTTCGCGGCTTACGGGGCGGGACGCGTAAAACAGGATGTCGTGCAGACGCATGGAATCGAGATACCCGGCGATGATGGCCTTGGCCCAGGCCGACAACCGCTCCTGCCAATGCGCTTGAGATTCTTCGCCGAGCGCCGCCCTGATTCTCGCCAGGAGCTGCTCCGCGAAACGCTTGCGAAGCGCGCCCAAGAGATCGTCCTTCGAGGAGAAGTAGAGATAAAACGTACCCTTGGCGACCGCGGCGCTCGAAGTGATCTCCTCGATGGTCACCGGTCCGACGCCATGCTCGAGAAACAAACGCTGCGCTGCGTTCATGAGTTCCAGGCGGCGCTGTTCGGGCGGTTTGGTTCTCACATCACGTCCAATCGATCCGCCTTGCGCAGGGACGGGAACATCCGCGACCAGGCGGCGGTAACCACGAGAGAGCCTATTCCGCCGACGATTGCCGCGCCGACCGGCCCCAGCAGCTGCGCCACCGCACCGGTCTCGAAATCACCGAGCTCGGCAGATGCGCCGATGAACAATCCGGACACCGCCGACACACGCCCGCGCATGGCGTCCGGGGTCACGATCTGCACCAGCGTGCGGCGCACATAGACCGAGATCATGTCGGCGGCACCGAGCGCGGCCAAGGTGATCACGGAGACGATCATGGATCGGGAAACCGCAAAAACCAGCGTCGCGACGCCGAATGCAGCGACGCCTGCGAACATCCAGTGTCCCGCTCGGCGATGTAGGGGCCAGCGGCTGAGTGCCAAGGACATGGCCGCGGCGCCGATGGCCGGGCCCGAGCGCAGCACGCCGAAGCCATCCGCTCCCACGTGAAGGATATCGCTCGCGAATACCGGCAACAGGGCCGTAGCGCCCCCCAGCAATACCGCAAATAGGTCGAGGGAAATCGCACCCAGCACGATCTTGTTGTTCCACACGTAGGCGATGCCTTCGCGAATCTGCTCGAGATGCGAACCGGGCTGGCGCTCGGGTCGTGTGTTCGTCCGCATGGACAGAAGGCCAAGAACAGCGATGCCGTAGAGGGCTGCCGCTCCGCCGTAGGCCACGCTGGTCGATATGGCGCACAACGCTCCGCCGATCCACGGCCCGATCATGGCGCTGCATTGATCTGCCAACGAATTCCATCGTTCGTTGACATGAATATCGTCGATTGGCAAACTAACTATATGATTGATTTACGCGCGTTACAAGCTCTGGGAAACGAGCGGCGGCTGCAGATTCTCGAATGGCTCAAGGACCCGCCGGCTCACTTCCGCCCGCAGGTCGACGGCGACTTGATCAAGGACGGCGTCTGCGCGGCGTTGTTTGCCGAGAAACTCGGCATCTCGCAGCCTACCCTGAGCGAGCACATGAGAGTCCTGTGCCAGGCGGGGCTGCTACAATCGAAGCGCATCAAGCAATGGACCTTCTACCGGCGCGACGAGCGCCGCATCCGGGAAATACGCAAGTCGATCGCTTCGCATCTTTGAACGGGCTGGCGCAGGAAGAATCGTATGGATCTGGGAATTCGCGGCCGAAAGGCGATTGTTTGCGCATCGAGCCAGGGGCTGGGGCTTGCATGCGCCCGGGCGCTCGCCGAAGCGGGAGTCTCGGTGGTCATCAACGGGCGCAATCGCGCATTGCTCGAAGGGGCCGCCGAGGAGATCCGTCAAGCGAGCGCCGTGGCAGTGTGGCCGGTGGTCGCGGACGTGTCGACCCAGGCGGGACAGGAGGCGCTTCTCGCGGCCTGCCCGGCGCCGGATATTCTGGTGAACAACAACGGCGGCCCGCCGTTCAAGGACTATCGGGAATTGGATCGTCAGGCGATGCTCGCCGGCGTCACGATGAACATGGTCACGCCGATCGAACTCATCCAGCAGGTCATCGATGCGATGGCGGCGCGCGGCTTCGGCAGGATCGTGAATATCACGTCGATCAGCGTCAAGATGCCGGTGGCGGGGCTCGATTTGTCGAGCGGCGCAAGAGCCGGGCTCACCGCATTCGTGGCCGGCGTGGCGCGCGGCGTGGCGGATAAGAACGTCACCATCAACAATCTGCTGCCGGGAAGCTTCGATACCGGGCGCTTGCGCAGCGGCTTTCTCGCCATGGCGAAACACCAAGGAATGACCGAATCGGAGCTTGCGCGCGCAACGCAGGAGGCGATACCCGCAAAGCGCTTCGGCACACCGGCCGAGTTTGGGCAGACCTGCGCTTTCCTCTGCAGCGTGCATGCCGGCTACATCACCGGTCAGAACATCCTGCTGGACGGCGGAGCCTATCCGGCGGCATTTTGAACCGCGTCGCTCGCCAGGCGCTATTCGCCGATATTGCGGCCGAGCAGAGCGAAGACCCGGTGCGGCGTCCGTAAATTCCGTTGCCGCCTCCGTAGGACCATTGCGGGTTGTGCGCGAGAATGAGCGCCTCGGTCGCTGCGACGACGGAACCCGATAGCGGCAGCCAGTCGAAGTGGGCGATGACCAACACACCGTTGGTGCGCAGGATCCGGCGGGCTTCCTGCGCGGCCCGGTCCCGCTTGAACCAATGCCAACACTGGCCGGCCGTCACCACATCGAAGGACTTATCAGCCATGCCGGTGTTCTCGGCATAAGCTTGCACGTAGTTGATCTCGACACTCCTTTGCCGATCCAATTCGCGGGCTTGCGCCAAAAGATCCGGGGACGGATCCAGGCCGGTTACCCGGCAGCCGCGCGCCGCGAAGCCGCGCGCCAGCGTGCCGGTGCCGGTTCCGACATCGAGCAAATCCTGCCCCGCAACGCCTACTCCCCAAGGGGCAACACGGGCGAAAAAATCCGCCGGAAATCCCGCCCGATGCCGGCCGTAGTCGCCGGCCGTTCGTCCGAAATCGATCGAGTTCATACCGAACCACCCTCCATCGCCGCTTCGCTCCGAAAATTTTGGGCCCGGAACTGCTTTCCCGACGGTAATTCGATCGCTGCTGCCTCCGCAATGACGAACCCTGCCGCGGTGGAGCACCGGCAAAGATCCGCGGGCGCGAGCAGCCGCATGCGCGGGGTCAGCAAACTGAGATTCGTGTACGGCGACGGCGATACGGCCTGCTGCACGGCGTGCGGCAACTGCAGCACCGTAGCGAGAATTCCACCGGGCCGGCAATGACGCTTGAGCGATCTCATCGTCGCGGCCGCGTCGACATATTCAAAGAGCAACGCGGCGTAGATGAGGTCGACGGGCGCGAATTGCATCGAGTCGGACTCGGCGTCTGCGCAATGCAATTCCAGGCCCTTGAGCCGGCGCGCATGCCGGATTCCGGTCTTGGCGATGTAGTCAGGATTGATGTCCACGGCGACGATGCGATCGAGCGCTCGCGGAGAGATGCGTTCGAGGCCGTTGCCTCCGGCGCATCCAATGAGGGCGACACTCGCAGGCGAATGTTGCCTGATCAAGGACTCGAAATGATCTGCCAGCATCTTCGCCTGACCGACCGAGGGGAGGGACATGTGTCCTTCATAGTCCTCGAGGGGAATTTCCAGCCAGGGATTGCGCACGCCTCGGCCGCCGTGCTCTACGGTCCGTGCAAATAGCGATCCATCCACTCCAGCCAGCGGCGGTAGACATCCGGCAAGCGGACCGGATCACTGGGGAAATGGCCGTCGACCGGATACGCGAAGAATTGCACCGGCACGCCATTGTCCTTGAGCGCGTGGTACATGAGGTAGGATTGCGTAATCGGAACGCGGGCATCGCCGGTGTCGGAGAGGATCAGCGTCGGCGTGGTGATGGATTGGGCATAGGCAATGGGCGATTGTTCCTGATAGGCCTTCAACAGCTTGCCGGACCAGGGTGAACCCCCAAAGGCGTAACGCATGGTCACGTTGTTATCGGAGAGCGCGTACTCGTGCACGAAATCGTTGACGGCCGCGCCCGCCACGGCGGCTTTCCAGATGTGATAGTGCCCGGTCAGCCACGATGTCATGTAGCCGCCGTAAGACCAGCCGGATACGCCGATTCGCGCCTGATCCACTTCCGGAGTTATCGCTGCCGCGGTAGTTGGGCGAGAAGACAATGTAGCCGTGTGCAGCGAGGAGCTGCGCGGCCGGGCTGAAGGAGAGCGTCGATGCGGCCTGGGGTCCGCCGTGGATCAAGAGCACGAGCGGAAATTTGCGCTCCGGCTTGAAGTCCGGCGGATAAACGACAACGCCGTCCTCCGCAAAGCCATTCGGTCCCTTCCAGCGGAATTCCTCCACGCGTCCGAGATCCCGCGACGCGATCTCTTGATTGAAGTCCGTCAGGCGGCGCGGCGTGCCGCCGCCGGGGGCCGCGTAATAGATTTCGTTGGGATGGGCCGGCGTACTGCCGGCCACCGCCAGCGCGCCGTCCCGACCCAGCGAGATATCGGCCCAGAAACTCCACGCGGCGTCGACATCTCCAAGGTCGAGCTTCCTCGCCGGCCCGCTGCGCGGCTGGATCCACAGCGCCACCCGCGCGCCGTCATGCGCGGCAACGAGCAGCGACTGGCCATCGGCGGCCCAGATCGCCCGCAGCCGTCGCCGAGAAAATTCCAGTTGTTATCCGCATGCCCCTTTCCGTGAGTGATGGCTCAGGGCCGCTATTTTAGCCGCAGCTCAATGACATCCGTCGGATCATTTAGGACTGCACAAGGGCCGTCGCAACCGTGCGGACCTCGTTAGTCGCTGATGGCGATTCCAAACCTGGCGACCACCAAAATGATGGGCCAAGTAAACAAAGTCGCGGCGGCGTACCAAGGCCATTCCCAGACGGTGATTGCGCCGTACATACCGGTTGCTGTGCCAATAAGCGGCATCCAGCCCATTGCGATCGCAACGAACCAGGAAGCAAATGAATTCCAACCCATCACGTGGGTAATACCATCAGCGGTCGCGATCACCTGCAAGATCAAGGCGACGGCCACGCCAAAATTGATCACGCCGTTGACGAGCCACGTTCGCCGCATAAGCTGCATGCGCAGATTCCCTTCCGCTGGGCTGGAGCTTACGAATGGTCTGCGCCTCTGCAGGCTGTGGCTACTGTGAACATGCGCTGTGAACATTCACAGTGAGCCCACGGCCGCCTCGGGCGAGGTCCTGATCGCGCCGCGCCTGAAAGCCCAAATTCAAAAAAGCGCATCCAGATGCGGCTTTGCTGCGAATAGCACCCTGAAGTTCGCGGTTTTGCAGCCGTGCCCCAGAGTCTATGGAGGAGTATCTCATGTTCAAATGCATATGGACCGTAGCTGCGCTGCTGACGGTGCCGGTGTTGGCGTTCGCTTCGAGTCATCGGGAAGCTCCCAATATCGCGCGCTTGCCTACACTTGATGCTACCGATCTTTATATGTTCAACAGTTACGAAACCGGCAGGACGGGCTATGTCACCATCCTCGCCAACTACATTCCACTGCAGGATCCGTACGGCGGTCCCAACTACTTTGCGCTCGACCCTGCCGGCCTGTACGAGATAAAAATCGACAACAACGGCGATGCCGTGGAAGATTTGACGTTTCAGTTCCAATTTACCAACACACTCGCGAACAACAACGCGGGCATCGCCCTCAATGTCGGGACACCCGGCAACACAAAGAGCGTGGCGGTGCCGCTGAAGAATGTCGGCCCCATCAGCGCGTCGAACTCGGCCAATCTGAATTTCAATGAAACCTATACGCTTACCTTAGTGACGGGCCCGGCCCGCAGCGGCGTCGCGACGCCCATCACGAACGCGGCCAACGGTAGTACGACATTCACCCGGCCCATGGACTACATCGGCCAGAAGAGCTTCGGCTCCGACACCGGCTATGCGGCGTATGCGGCCCAATACATTTACAACATCACCATACCGGGTTGCAGTTCCCCTGGCCGCGTGTTCGTTGGGCAGCGCCAGGAAGGATTCGTGGCGAACCTAGGCCAGATTTTTGATCTCATCAACATGGTGCCCATTGAAGGCGACAACGACCCAGCTTACAACCCTGCTCCGGGGAAAGCGTTTCCCGGCGGAATTACCCAAAGCCCGAGCAACAATGTACTCGCGGACAAGAACATCACGACACTGGCTTTGGAGCTGCCGGCCGCCTGCCTGAAGGGATCCGGTAACGGCGTGATCGGTGCCTGGACGACGGCGAGCACGCGTCAGGTACGCGTCTTCAACGAAAACGCGACCTTTTCAAAACCGGAGGTCAACGGCGGCGCGTGGACGCAGGTTTCGCGATTGGGCATGCCGTTGGTCAACGAACTCGTGATTGGCCTTCCGGACAAGGATCATTTCAATAGCAGCGCGCCGCAAAACGACGCACAGTTTGCAAACTATGTGACAAATCCGAGCCTGCCGGCGCTTCTCAATGTGCTGTTTCTGGCACCCGTCAACGCTACCCTCGGCACGAACCTGAGCAACCTTGCCCCGACCAATTTCCCGCGCAATGACTTGGTGGCCACGTTTCTCACCGGCTTTGCCGGGTTGAATCAAGAGTCCACGGTGACCGCTTCGGAAATGCTGCGGTTGAACACTGCGGTCGCGCCCACGCCAGCCGCGGCTCAGAAGACTCTCGGCGTCGCTGCCGGCGACGTTGCCGGATTCCCGAATGGCCGCCGCCCCGGGGACGATGTGGTGGATGTGGCATTGCGGGTGGTGATGGGAGCTCTGTGCTATCCACTACCGATCGGTGCGAACGGCGCGCCGACCAACCTTGGCCTGTGTTCGCCCACCGATGCTCCGGTGGGTAACGCTGCCTTCACGGACGGTGCGCCCATCAGTGCCCTCGACTTCGATCAAACATTCCCGTACTTGAAAACACCGCTCCCCGGCTCGCCGATCGGCGCAATGTAAAGGAGTCGATATGGACAAGATCAACTACAAGTGGCGAATGCTGGCGGCGGCCTCCTTGGCCGTCGCCTCACTGGCCGGGTGCAGCAGCGGAGGCGGTACGGTACCACCCTTGGTGGTGCCGCCGGCGACAATCGATTTCTCGGCCTTTGTCGCGGAAGCATTCGCTCAAAGCGCAAATTCGATCCCGGTTTCAGTGGACCTGAATCTAAACTTCGACGTGAACGATGACCCAACCGCGTTCGACACCTTGATCATGGCTGGTACGTACTAGTATCAAGCTCTCAGCCTTCCCGGGCGATAAACGTCAAAAATACTTTGAGGTTTCTAGTGTGCGAGCATGCGTGGGTCGATGCCGAGGCCAAGCGCAAAAGAGGATCCGGTCGCGCTCACGACGGCCGTCTTGCGGTCGAGACCGGTAGACTCTCGCAGGCGATAAGTCGCTTCGATGCCCGTGCAATGAAAGCGCGCGTCGCTGCGGTCGTAAGAATCTAGCATTTCTCAGTGAATAGACGCATTTGTTCTCTTGACGCGAGTGACGGGGAGGGCGATAACTACAGCTGATGGGCCCCCTGGTCCAGCAGGAAGTTCCCGGAAAAGAAGACTTGGTTGAGAGCCAGCCGGCATGGCCGAGATGCTCCCTTCACATGCCCATGGCTTGACGCAGGAAGGTGTCGCTCTTCCGCAGCATCTCGGTGCGTGCCAATGAATCCTCGAGATAATGGTCGAGGTCGTTATAGGTGACGAGTTCGCATCGACCTCCGGCCTTGGTTATACCCGAGGCCATTTCCTGCGACTGTAAGATGTCAACGTTGTGATCGAGAGTGCCGTGGAACAACAGTACGGGTACCTTGATCTTGTCGGCGTTCATTGCGGGAGACCCTTCGCGGACATGCGGCCCGTCGCCCACTTGTTTGCTGACCAGGTTAAAATCGGACCACCTGCGGTGCTGCTCCTTGAGCGCATCCAGGTCGGTCACCGGGGCGATTCCCACTACCGCCTTGAACAGCGTGGGCTCTACAACGGCGGCTTGCAGCGCGGCATAGCCGCCATAGGCCCAGCCGACAATCGCGAGCTTGGCCGGGTCGGCGATGCCTTGTGCAACCAGCCAGTGACCGGCATCCAGCACGTCGCCAATGGCGGTCGGCCATGATTTGAACCCGTTCTCCTCGAACCATGCATCACCGTAGCCCGACGATCCGCGATAATTAGGCTGTAATACCGCGTAACCGCGCGCTGCGTAATATTGCGGCAACCAGTCAAAGCCCCACTCGTCCCGCGCGCCGGGGCCGCCGTGGGGCAGCACGATCGCAGGCAGTCCTTTGGCATTCTCCTGACCGGGTGGCAGGGTGAGGTATCCGGGTATCAGGGTGCCGTCGCGGGCCGGATAATTCACCGGCTTCATGCTCGCGAGCTTCACACCCTCCAACTGGGATCTGACGACGAAGAATGTCTGCAGCTGCTTCGCCTTTCGGTCGAACAGGTAGTACACGCCCGGATCCTGATCGCTGCCGGCAATGACCAAGAACTTGCTCTCGTCCACGCTCGCACCCGCGATCCGCACTTGAGGCGATCCGGGGAGCGCCTTGGAGAGATCAGCGGCGAGCTCCTGGGCATCCGGATCGAAATAGACACGGCTGCGGGTATCGGTGATGTAGGAAACGCCGACGACGCGTTTGCGCCGGCCGATGCGGATGATTCCGGCGACGTCGACATCGGGTCGCGCGTAGACCAGCTCTTCGCGCAAGCTGCCATCCAGTGCGACCTTGAACAACGCAAGGCGCCCGTCTTGTTTGCCCAATCCGTACGCGATATTGCGCTCACGGTCGACTGCCCAGGGTTTGAATCCGGTACGGTCGACCCAATTGTAGTCGGCGAGCTTCTGCCATTCACGCGAGCCTTGCGCACGATAAAAGTAATTGATGATGCCGGTGTCCTGGTGGCCCCCGTCGGATTTCGATCTCAATCCCATGATGCGAACAGCTCCACGGCCGTCGCTGATGTACTCGACCGCATCCAGGCGTGGAGGCTCAATCTGCCTGGTGTGGATGTTTTGGGTATCGATCCAATCGACGCCTACACCCTTGCTCGCGGATCCCAGCCGGGTCCCGACGTGATCGTCCGGCAAGTAAACGCGTGTCATCAGCGCGGCATTCTCTTCGTCCGGCAGCCAATCGATGATGGCCCCCCCACCCAGCGCAAAGCCGCGAGTGTAGTTGTCGGCTTTGGTGCTCAACAGCTTGAGGTTGGTGCCATCGGCATTCACAGCCACAATCCGCGTGAAGGGCACGGGCTGCAACATGCGGCGGTCGCTTAGGACGACGCCATAGACGACACACACCAGCCGCAGGTTGGACACCCAGTCGCACTCTCCCAACCGGTCAGGTTTGCCGTCGGCGCCGAGCGCGGCGCGAGGGGCAGCGCCCTTCGTCAGTTCGAGCGTATAAACCGCGGAGCCCTGCCCGGCGGTGGGAACCACATAGGCGATGCGCTGGCCGTCCGGCGACAGACTAAGATTAGCGACGCTCGGGCGGGCCCCGAAGGCTGCGGCGGCATCGAACGGCGTGTCGCCTTGCGCCGCAATGGGTATTGCGAGACATAGTGACGCGAATATTTTCACCCCGTGAAATGACATATAACCTCCGTGTTTCTTCTTCTTCTGTTCGATTGCGTCGCCTCGGTGGGCCACGCCTGATTAGCCTACCGCAAATCACGGAACCCGGCACCTTGTACAATGCAGTCGCTCTCGAACTTGGCAATACTGGAGAGGCAAGCCATGAACACCCCCTGGGGATGCGGCGACGGATGCACTCTATGACTCAACCCACTCCCGGAGTCATCGATGTCCGGCAGATGCTGATCTTCGGAAACCCGAAGGCCGGAACCCCGCTCCTCATTGCAGCACCGCGAATTGGACTTGATCTGCCGTTGAAGGCGCTGGCGTGGGAGGACGAGCAGGGCAGCGTCTGGCTTTCATGCAACGCGCCTGATTACCTTGAGGCAAGACATCAGCTGCCTCATGACTTGGTTGGCAACATCTCCGGGGTTGTCGCCCTCATTGAGAAAGCAGTGAGTGTGGTCACGTAATTGGAGGGCCCGATTGAACACCGATATGCTTGGCCGCCTGGGGGCCACCCCGGCTCTCGCCATTTATATCGCGGGGTCGCTGAAGCCGTCCGCACCGATCTCCATTCGGCCGGCAAATCGATGTTCGAAATCCTCGCCGCTGACCGTAAAGTCGTACCAAGATCGACTCGCAAGAAGTGTAAAGCGTTGGCTAACGCGGCCGTGAGGGGCCACCTGTAACGGCCGGGGACCATCGTTACCGTAAGCGTTCGAGCGGACGAGCAGCGTGGCGGCGATCTCACCAGGATTCGACACGCCGAACTCAATCGCGCTATTTGGCGGATCGTATATCAAGGTCACCTCAGGCTGGGGCGCGGACCGAGCCTGAACCTTGCCGAGAAACTCCCGCAGATAGCCGTTGGGCCCATACACCCAGAGGTCGTAGCGCCCATCATCCTCGCCCAGCGGCCACTCATCGGTGAGTGACTTGCCGGCCTCCAGGGTGTAGCGCCGCGGAATCCGGTCGAGGTGCAGGCGGTCATAGACATGCAGCACCGCCCCGGCTTGCCCGGTATTTCGAAAATTCAGCGCTGTTTTTACCGCGCCCACGTGCGTTTGGGCTTCGACATGCAACTCGTAGGGCAGCGCGCGCGAGCGACGTACGCCCGTCTCCTGATATGCAGTCTCTGCAGCCAACGGTGGCACGGGTTTCGGGCGCTGCGCGACGGCCGCGATGGCGCCCGCGGCGTTGCTGACATACGGAAGAGGTGGAAAGGGCGATTGGTTCGGGGTCGCAAAATCGAAGGCGGATGTGAGATCTCCGCATACCGCGCGATGCCAAGGACTGATCGCGGGCACTGAGATCCCGAAACGCTTCTCCAGAAACTGTCCTACCGAGGTGTGATCGAACACTTGGGAATTGACCCAGCCTCCGCGGCTCCAGGGTGAAACGACATACAGCGGCACGCGGGGACCCAATCCCCAGGGACGCACAGTACCGCTCACCTGATCGTCCGGATGGAGAGACTTGCGCTCGGGATCGGAGAAGTATTCGCCCCGCAAATCCAACGTCGACTTGCCGGCCAGCGTGCCATCGAGATGATAGGACGGAGGCGCTGGAGGCGGCACATGATCGAAGAGGCCGTCGTTCTCATCGAAGCTCAAGAAAAGGACTGTCTTACCCCAGACTTCCGAATTCGCTGTCAACGCCTCCAGCACGCGAGAGGTGAATTCCGCCCCCTGCACAGAACTCGAAGGCGCGGGGTGCTCGGACCAGAGCATCGGCGGCAAGATCCAGGAGACCTGAGGCAAGACACCGCTCTTGGCATCCTGCGCCAACTCTGCGAGCGAGTGGTTGGACATTCCCTTTTCATAGAGCGGGCTGCCCGCATGGGCCTCGCGAAACCCGGCGAAGGCGAGTCCGCCGTGCATGAGTCCCATCCAGTTGTCGTTCGGATCTTGATAGATTTTCCAGGCGACGCCGGCTCGTTCAAGAATCTCAGGCAATGTCGGCCAGGTAAGCGCCGAGCCCTGATAGGTGTATCCCGGCGTCGGAAGCGTCCCTTTGACCTGGCAGCGGGCGTTATTGACCTCGGCCTGCGCCCCGGTGCAATTCTCTCCGCGCATCCGGAGCTCGGGATCGAAGTTAGATCCCGAAAGGAATACGATGCGATTGGGATCTGTGCCGGTGGTCAACGAGCAATGATGCGCATCGCAGATCGTGAACGCTTCCGCCAAGGCAAACTGGAACGGGATGTCCTCGCGCTGGTAGTGGCCCATCGACATCGGCGTCTTGAATTTAGGCCAATAGCCGAACTTGCCCTGATTCCAAGCCGCCTGCGCGTTATCGAACGTATGCGGCGTGCTCGGCACGCGTAACGCGCTCGTGGTCGTCGTGTCGAGACGAAAGGGAGCCACGTCGCGCTCGCCGTCGGATTGAAACCAGACCGGCCTACCGCTCGCGAGCGGCACGGGGTGCCGATCGCGAAAACCCCGCACACCGCGTAGCGTCCCAAAGTAATGATCAAAGGAACGGTTCTCCAGCATCAGGATCACCACATGCTGAACGTCCGCGATCGAACCGGTCACCGTGGAGGCCGTCAGCGAGAGGGCCCGGCGAATGCTCGGAGGAAATGCCGAAAGAGCAACGGCGCCCGCTGCCCCTTGTGCGCCAAGTTGTAGAAGCCGTCGGCGTTGTCTGTCCATTAATTCAGCCGCTCGAACGCCAATAGATCCTCGCGCATTGGATCATGAACCAATTTAGGCGTAGAAAATAGCTCGTAGCACATTGGTCAGTCTCGAATCGGACCAAGGCCCCTCAAACGTACCTACTCGTAGCCAAAGTCGAAAAACAGAGTTCTATTCATGGAGGCCGACTGATGAGCGCAGATTGGTTTATTGTTCGAGCCGGATTCGCCGTAGCCGCCTTACTCATCCTCAGTGGTTGCCCCGGCATGAGTCGCGAGGATAACGAGCGCTTCCAAGCCGTGGTCGCCAAGAATGTTTCCTCGGGCATGCCTTTCGTCACGGCGATCCAGCACCTCGTCAAAGCCGGTTTTACCTGTGATGACCGAACCGCAGCGCCGGAGGTCACCTGTACTCGCGACCGCCAAAGCTTGCTTCCCTACGCTTGCATCCAGCGCGTCAATATGACGACGGATGCGAACCGAACCACTGTCTTGGCGGTGACTCCGAGGCCCATCGCGTGTGCGGGTTTATAGACCCCCGCCTTTGCAATGCGCTATGGCATCACCGAGCTCGATGCGCGAGATCGTCCCCGCATGATAGTCAGTTAGCCAAATTGCACCGTGGCCGATCCCGAGGGAGTCCCCTCCAGGTCCCAACCATTGGCAGAGCAGGACCGCCGAAGCGCCATCGATCATCGAGAGCGGCGTCCGCCAGACCGTCGTCCAGACCATGCCGCCGCCGTAATGGATGTCGCCACCTTTGCCGGGAATTCCGAGGGTAATCGTCTGGGTGACGAGCCTTGTGCGGGTGTCGACGCGCGTCACTGATCCGTCTCCCTGATTGAGCGTCCATACGGCACCGGCTCCGGCAGTCAGAAATCGCGGACCCGGGCCGGTGAGTATCGACGCCAGCACCGCGCCGGTGGCGCCGTCCAGACTCGTCAGTTCGGACCCCTCGGCGCGTGTTACCCAAATCTGGCCGTCGTCGTAAATAGGATTGTACGAGCCCGGCGGCACGCGAACTGTCTGGCGGATCACACCGTTCTTCGGATCGATACGCGCCAAGCTGCCGCTCTTGTCGACCACAAGCCAAACGCTGTCGGGACTGATCGCGATACCGCCTTCCGCGGCAGCGGGGCCGATCTTGAAGACGTTCATCAATCTACCGGATTCAAGATCTACCCTTGCCAATGCCGGTGTTTTCCCACACAGCGGAACCCAAAGACTATCGAAGCCAGTGGCCAGTCCGGCGCAAGGCTCGCCGCCAAGCGTTACGGTCAAAACCAGCTTGTTTGTCTGGGGATCAATCTTATGGACTGCAAAAGGTCCGGTACTTCCGACCCAAACAGCATCGGAGGTGATCGCAACCCAATCGGCCGTCTTTCCCAAGTGGATTGTCGCGGTTTGTTTGAGCTCGCCAATCGATCTTCGCGCAACTGTGGGTGCAACGTCCACGGCAGCCGCCCGCTGGCTGAAGTGAGGAGGGTGGCGCCGATCGCGATGGCCGCACAGCTCCGGAGCAGTGTTGTTCGGAGAAGTCTTGAGGATCGGAGGTGTGCTCTGAAGTACAAAAGCCGGGCACCGATGGCAATGGGAACCGAGCTTGGAATTGATGGCGCGAGCTTACCATCCTAAACTGGCATGCGGAGGATGATCGTGCGCACCGAATGCCTATCCAATCGGCTCGAAAGAACCAGAATGCTCGGCGGCCTGCTGAGTCTCGTCCTTTGCTGCTTCCTGTTCGGCCCGCCGGCGCTTAGCCAAGGATCCGAGAACTCGAAGTTGCTGCGCGCGGCGCAGGTTCTCGATGTCCGGACAGGCACCTACATCAAGGGCGCCGCCATCTACGTGGAGGGTGAGCGCATCAAGGCGGTGGGGCCTGCGGCCGACGTCCTCAAGCAGGTACCCGCGTCGGCTCAAGTGATCGATTTAGGCGACGCGACTGTGTTGCCCGGGCTCATCGATTGTCATACACATCTCATGGCGCGCATACCCGATGGGCCCAATGCCTATGCCGTGAATTTGCTGACCAAATCGGAGGCCTATCGGGCGCTCGAAGGGGCCTCCAACGCGCGCGCCACATTGGAAGCAGGGTTCACCACCGTTAGGGATGTTGAAAGCGAAGGGTCGGGCTACGCGGATGTCGCGCTGCGTGATGCCATCAACAATGGTCTCGTCGAAGGTCCTCGTATGCGGGTTGCCACACGCGGCATCGCCGCCGTAGGTCAATACAATCCGTTTGGAGTCTCGCCGGATCTGGCGGACTTCCCGACAGGTGCGCAGATGGTGAGCGGCAGCGAGGACGCGCGACGCGCGGTGCGCGAACAGATCGGCCATGGAGCGGACTTGATCAAGGTTTACGCAGACTGGAACTACCCGACTCTCACGGTGGCCGAGATGCAAGTCATCGTCGAGGAGGCACATAAGGCGGCTCGCAAAGTCGCCGCCCACGCGACGACCGTAGATGGCATACGCAACGCCGTGTTAGCGGGCGTCGACTCGATCGAGCATGGTCACCGCGCTGATCGGGCGGATTTGGAACTCATGAAATCAAAAGGCGTGTACCTGGTGCCCACACTGTCGGGCACGGACGCACACATCGCCAAAAAGCCCGAAGATTGGACCTCCGCCAAGGCCAAGAGTTATTTGGAAGCCATTCGACAGTCGATGGTGATGGCAAAACAGGTCGGCGTGAAGATCGCCGACGGCTCGGACCCGGCGACGGCCGAACGCCATGGGAAGAATGCCGAAGAACTCGAGTCGATGACCCGCCGGGGCCTTACGCCGCTGGAAGCAATTCGGGCGGCTACTTCGTCAGCTGCGGACCTCATTGGTTGGCCGGATGACATCGGCGCCGTGGAATCCGGAAAGTTCGCCGATCTAATCGCGGTGCAAGGCGACCCCATCGTGGACATCACACTCCTGCAACACATCAAATTCGTCATGAAAGGCGGACGCGTCGTGAAGAACGACTCCGCAGCGAACATGCGCTAGACGAACGTTCGGCTCGGTTGCGCATCATTCTGAACCACGTCGCTCATGGAAACCTTGTGACACAACCCCTCAAGTATTCGTTCATCGCGTTCATGTTGATGGTCACCGCGTCTGCGCACAGCGTGCCGTCCATTGTCGCGGACGTTCACGGTTACACCCTGGTAGGTGCAGATTTGCGCCCGTTCACCGCGCTCGCGTTCGAGGCGGGAAAAGTCCTCGAGACCGGCGACAGTGCCGGCCTGCGCTCGAAGTACGCGACGGCACACGTGATCGACGGACATGGTAAGACGCTGATTCCGGGGCTGATCGACGCCCACGGTCACGTACTCGATATGGGTTTGGAAAGCGTGCAAGTTCGGTTGACGGGCACGAAGAGTTTGCGGGAGGCCCAGCAGAGAATACGCGCCTATGCGAAGGCCAATCCGCGACGCGCCTGGCTGGTGGGCGGCGGGTGGAATCAAGTGATTTGGAGTCTGGGACGTTTCCCAACCGCACAGGAACTCGATGCCGCCATCGCCGATCGGCCGGCGGCACTGGATCGGATCGACGGTCACGCCACATGGCTCAACTCGAAGGCGCTGCACGCCGCCGGCATCACGAAAGACACTCCGGATCCTGTCGGCGGCCGGATCGAGCGCGACGCGGCGGGCAATCCGTCGGGGGTTCTGGTCGACATGGCAATGGACTTGGTTGAGGCGGTCATACCGAAACTGAATGACGCCGAACGCTTGGCGGGCCTGCGAGCCGCGATGACCCACATGAATAGAGTGGGGTTGACCGGCGTGGGTGATGCAGGTGTCGGCGCGGACGTGATTGCCGCTTATAAAGAACTGGCCGATGAGGGCCGGCTATCTGTCCGGGTGTACGCGATGATCGCCGACACGGGCGATGATTTCAGGGTGCTTTCCAAAGACGGGCCGCTGCTCGGGTATGCAAACGACCGGCTTACGGTGCGCTCGGTCAAGTTGTTCGCGGATGGGGCGCTCGGCAGCCGCGGCGCTGCGCTCTTGGCTCCCTATTCAGACAAACCGGAGCTGCGCGGTCTCTTGTTCATGACCGACGCCGAGATGGAGCACAAGATTGAGACTGCGTTGAAAGCAGGGTACCAAGTCAATATTCACGCCATTGGCGATGCGGCCAATCATCAAGTGCTCGACGCCTTCGAGGCGGCTTACCGGACGGTCGGGGGGCGGCAGCTGCGCAATCGGATCGAACACGCTCAAGTCGTCGAGTTGTCCGATATTCCGCGCTTCAAGCAATTGGACCTGATTGCGTCCATGCAGCCGACTCATGCGACCAGCGATAAGAACATGGCGGAGGCGCGTATCGGGCCCGAACGGCTCAAAGGTGCCTATGCGTGGCGCACGTTCCTCGACCAGGGCACTGTGATCGCCGGCGGCTCCGATTTTCCGGTCGAGTCGGACAATCCATTCTTCGGTCTGCATGCGGCAGTTACCCGGACCGACCACGAGGGCCAGCCGGCCGGCGGCTGGCATCCGGAGCAGGCCATGACCCTGCTCGAAGCTTTCCGAGCATTCACGCTGGATGCGGCTTACGCGGAACATCAAGAACGAAGCTTGGGCTCGCTCGAGCCCGGCAAGTGGGCCGACTTCATCGTGATCGACCGTGATCTATTCAAGATTCCGCCGGCGGACATCTGGAAGATTCGAGTGGAACAGACCTGGCTGGCGGGCGAGAGAGTTTATTCGCGCAAGTGACGCCGCCCTATGCGAGCCTAGTTTTCCCGGCGGCTGAAACTCAGCGTGGCACGCACGCGCGCAGAGTATCCGGACTTGTCCTGATACGTTTGTGAGCATCTGGAACTCCTTGTCGCGGAGGACTCGCTTCAGTGGGCCATGGTCATTATGCAAAACGCAAGAAGAACCGAAGCCATCCAGAGATCCGAGAACATGGCGACGTTTTGCAGCTTGTTACGATTCTGGTGCCTGATATGGTTGATCCCTGCAAGACCGTAGAAGATCGTTCCGGCTAGCGCCGCCGGCAGGACCCATGCAGGAAACCAAATGCTCCCCACGCCCAGGCTGCCGATTGCGGTGTTCGCAATGCCGAGCTCTCGCACGACCAGGAGCGCGTCAGTTCCCTGGATGCCGAGAATGGTCTCAGCCGTATACCGTGGTTGCACGATCTGGCGCAGACCCGCCAGCAGCAGCCGGACCCCGACCGCCCAAAATACGAACCACTTCCCGACGACAGTCACCGCCAGCATGCCGTGATGGCTCACTAGAGTCTCTATCACGATCGATGCAAGCGGGAACACAACCAGGAGCGCCGCAACCATCAAATCATACATGCGCCGACCTCTCCCGCAAGTCCAAACATGGACGTCCCCGAATCTCGCCTAAGTCGTTGATTGATTGGCAATCGACTCGACGTTCGAGCCCTGTTACGTCCGTACGGATTCGCCTTCGTACGGAAATCGCCATCCCAAAGCCCCGCGGCCGATCTGACCCCAGCCGTGCAATTTTACAATTCCTGCCGCCTGCGTGACAGGGTTCGGCGTGCAGGTTAATCTGCTAACCCAGCTGGCAACGCTGGGTCACATGTCGAACACGTCCTTGCCCGCGATTCCGGAAGAAGCAGCCGCGTCCGTCTACGCTGAGCTGCGACGCATGGCGGCGTCCTATCTGCGGCGCGAGCGCAGCGGCCATACCTTGCAGCCGACGGCCTTGGTGCACGAGGCGTATCTGCGCCTCCAGCAGCAACGGGACGTTCAATGGCACAATAAGAGCCACTTCTTCGGCGTCGCCGCGCCGATGATGCGTCGGATCCTCGTCGACCATAGTCGCCGCCGCCACGCTGCCAAGCGCGGGGGCAGCGTCGCATCCGTTCCATTTGAGCAGGCCGTACTGCCGGCGATCCAGCGCTCTGCCGACGTGATCGCCCTCGACGAGGCGCTCGACGCGCTCGCCGCACGCGATCCGCAGCAGGCAAAGATCGTCGAGCTGCGATTTTTCTCGGGGCTCAGTATCGAGGAGACCGCTGACGTCATCGGGATCTCCCCCTCGACCGTGAAGCGCGAGTGGAATGTCGCCAAGGCGTGGCTGGCGCGCGAGCTCAACGCTTCAGGGCAATGAATGGCGGCCGGCTGGACGCGCACGAAGGAGCTCTTCAGTCTCGCGCTCGAGCGCGAGCCTGCGGCGCGATCGGATTATCTGCGCGATGCTTGCGGCAGCGATGAGGAACTACGCGCCGAAGTTGAATCATTGCTTCAGAGCCACGCGCAGGCGGGTACCTTTCTAGAGAGCTCCGGCGCAGAGCTCCTACAACCTGCTCCGGTCCGCGACATGATCGGCCGGCGCGTCGGGGATTATCGGATCATCGGCGAAGCCGGGCGCGGCGGTACCTCGATCGTTTATCTCGCCGAGCGCGCCGACCAGCACTACGAGAAGCGCGTCGCGATCAAGATGCTGCGATCCGGCGAAGACAGCGCCGAGATTCTGCAGCGCTTTCGCATGGAGCGTCAGACGCTCGCCAAATTGGACCATCCGAACATTGTCACGCTGCTCGACGGTGGGTCAACGGAGGAGGGTCTGCCGTATCTGGTCATGGACTTCGTCGAGGGCGTCCCGGTCGATCGGTACTGCGAGGATCGCGGATTGTCCCTCGCGGAACGATTGAAGATCTTCCGAGCCGTGTGCGACACCGTGGAATACGCCCATTGCAACGGCGTGATTCACCGCGACCTCAAACCGAGCAACATTCTCGTTACGAGCGACGGAGTCCCGCGGCTCCTCGACTTCGGCATCGCCAAATTGCGCGACCCCAAGCGATTTGCGCTGAGCACGCTCGCCACGCTGAGCGGCATGCACGCGATGACGCCGGAGTTCGCGAGCCCTGAGCAGCTCCGCGGCCAACCTGTGACCACCGCCACGGATATTTACTCCCTGGGCGTACTTCTCTACGTGCTTCTGTGCGGCCGGCATCCGTACACCACGGTGGGGCGCTCGCTTCTCGAACTCGAGCGCATGGTCTGTGAAACGACGCCGGTCCGGCCCAGTGTGGCGGTCACACGCCCCGAAGATGGCGCGGCGCCGCGCGCCGAGGAGGGCACAGCTCCGCGCGCCGAGGATCCCATCGTCCTCGGGCGCGCTTTGCGCGGCGATCTCGACGCGATTGCGCTCAAGGCGCTCAGCAAGGAGCCGGAGCGTCGCTATTCTTCGGCGGGAGCGTTCTCCGACGACGTAGCCCGCTACCTCGACGGCTCGCCGGTGACTGCGCGCCGCACGACCTTCCTGTACCGGACGGGCAAGTTCGTCGCGCGTCATCGAGAATCGACGGTGGTGATACTGATCGCTGTGGCGGCGCTGGGCCTCGTTGCCTTCTGGGATCTGCAGCGCTCCCGCGCGGTTCGCATGGCTCGCGCGGTGCCCGGAGTCCAGCTGTCCGCCCGGCCCACGGTCGCGGTACTTGGCTTTAAAAACCTCTCGGGCCGCGACGATACGGCGTGGGTGGGTACTGCACTCGCGGAAATGTTGACCACGGAACTCGCGGCAGGCGGACAGGCGCGCCTGATCCCGGGGGAGACGATCGCGCGTGTTCGCATCGAGCTAGCGCTTCCCGACGTGGCCACGCTGTCCGCCGAAACCCTGAAAACCGTGCGGCGCGACATTGGCAGCGACTATGTCGTCTCGGGCGCATTCCTCGATCTCGGCGTGCCCTCGGCACCGCGTATCCGACTGGACCTGCATCTGCAAAACGCAGCGAGCGGCGAGACTCTGGCCAGCCTATCGGAGGAGGGCGTTGAGGAGCAGTTGTTCGCCCTCGTCTCACACACTGGCGAACGGTTGCGCAACGAGCTCGGACTGACACCCATGCTGCCGCCCGAGGTAACTCGGGCGCGGGACTCGATGCCGTCGAACCTCGAAGCCGCGAAGCTGTACGCCGAGGGCTTGGCGAAATTGCGGGCATTTGATGCGTTGGCCGCGCGCGATTTGCTCACCCGAGCGGTGATCGCTGACCCCGCATTTCCGCTGACACACGCGGCTCTGGCCAAGGCGTGGATTACGCTCGGCTACGACGCCAACGCACGCGACGAGGCACGGGCGGCGCTCGAGCGGGCGAATGGCCTGTCGCGGGAGGACCAGCTCCTGGTGGAGGGAGGCTATTACGAAGCCGCCAAGGACTGGGACAAGTCCTTCGATGCGTATCGGACCTTATTCAATTTTTTCCCCGACAATCCCGACTACGGACTCGCCCTCATCAATGCCGAGATCTCCGCGGGCCGCGGCAAGGAAGCTTTGGCGTCATTGAAGAAACTGCGCGCGCTCCCGCGCGAAGCGGAGTTCGACCCGCGCGTCGACCTCGCCGAGGCGAATGCGGCTTCCGTATTATCGGACAATGCTCTGCAGGCGAAGGCGGGAGACACGGCGGCACGCAAAGGCGTTCTGACGGGTGCCCGGCTCCTGGTCGCCGCCGCCCGCGTCATGCAGTGCCGCGCCTTGGCAAACATGGGAGATGCCGCGGCTTCGAACCAGGCATGCGAGGAGGCGCGCAGCATCTACGCGGCCGCCGGCGACGGTGCCGGCACGGCCCGTATGCTGCACGCCATGGCGGAACTGCCCCTCGATCAGGGAGACTTGGATCGAGCGCAGTCCCTGTTCGAAGAAGCGTTGGCGATCACGCGCCGCGTCGGCGACCGCAAGGGTATGGCGCGGGAGCTGGGAAATCTTGGCAATGTTTTCGAGGAGCGCGGGCAGTTCACCGAAGCAGCGCAATTCTTTGGAGATTCCCTGCTTGCATTCCAGGAGACCGGCAATCAAAACGGCATGGCATCGGAAGAAGAGGGCCTCGGACAGATCTTTCATGCGCAGGGACGACTCCCCGAGGCTCTTGCTCAATATCAGAAGTCGCTGGCGCACGCTCGCGAGATCGGCAACACGGAATTGGAAGGCAACGTTCTTCAGGATTTGGGCGATCTGTCCATGGATGAGGGAGATCTCGCCGCGGCTTCGCAACAATATGATCAAGCACTCAAAATTTATCGGCAACTCGGCGAGAAGAACTACGAGGCCGAAATTCTGGTGGCGCTCGGACGCGTCGGCGCGGAGCGGGCTGACATGCGCGGCACGAGCGCCCTCTATCAACAAGCTCTCGCCAGCCAAACACGGCTCGGCATGAAAGGCGATCTTGCGCAGACCCAGCTGGCGCTCGCCGAGTTGAGCTGCGAGGCGAATCATGCGCGGGCGGCGGCCGATCTCGCACGAACCGCGTTGCAGGAATTCCGGCTCGAACACCGAGACGGTGATCAAATCCAGGGTCAAGCCATTCTCGCGCGCGCGTTGCGCGAGCAAGGGAATCTCGTCGCGGCGCGCGCAGCGATTGAGGCCGCGCGACCTCTGGCGGGACACGGTAGCCTCGAGGACTCGCTGACGCTGCGCCTCGCGGACGCGCGCGTGCGCATCGCGGAAGGGAGGGCAGCTCAGGCGGAACGCGCCGCCCGTCAGCTGCTCACCGAGGCTACTAAACACGGTCTGGTCCGGCTGCAACTCGAAGCCTCCCTGACGATTGCGGAGGCGCAAATGGGGGGCCCTGATGCCGCGAGCGCCGGTCCGGGTCTCGCGAAGATCGAGACGGTGGCACGAGCGCGCGGCTTCGAACGGATCGCACAGAAGGCTGCGGCGCTCGCCGCACGTCCGGCCTCGGTATCGAATTCGCGTACCTGACAGGCGGCTCAGCGGTACCGACGCTAACCCTTGGTAATCGTGATCTCGACTCGACGATTCTTCTGGCGGCCATCAGGATCGTCCGACCCATCGGGCTTGGTGTTCGGCGCTACAGGATTCTTGGCCCCAAATCCCTTGGTAACGAAGGAAACGTCGTTGAGGTGGCCACTCTGTTTGAACCAGTTCTCCACCGAGGCGGCACGCCGTTCCGACAAGCGCTGGTTGTAGGCGTCGGAGCCCTTTGCATCGGTGTACCCGTCGATCCGTACGGCACCTTTGGCCTTCTCGCGGATAATCGCCGCGGCTTGCGAGAGGGTCTGTTGCGCTTGGGGCAGAAGATCGGCCTTATCAAAGGCAAAGAGCACATCGGCTGAGAGATCGATGCGCACTTCGGTGGTCGTCTCCTTGACCTGCAGGTTTTCGACTTTCCCGCCCAAATCGTCAACGCGATAATTGAGATCGCCGATGCGATAGCTAAGATCGCCGATGCGATAGCTAAGATCACCGATGCGATAGCTAAGATCACCGATCCTATAATTCAGGTCGCCGATGCGATACACGACCTCTTTCGTCTGCGGCGCGGCAGCCGGCGCTTGAGGTTGCGCCGGCGTTGCAATGACCCACAGAACGACGCCGACAGAGACAGACGTCCATGATAATAGCCGCTGGTTCACGGTAGTCTCGCGCGCTGCCTTAGTGAATCGGAACGTCCTCGACCGGAACGAAATGCGGTATTTGCACCGTGACCTTCTGGGTCGTCTCTGGGGGTGCCGCATATTTGACCCAAATTATTGCCGACGATTTTGCTTTGACGGCATCCATGTCGTCGGTGCAGACGCAGATCGAGTCGCTGTCCTTGGCGGCGTAGTATTTCTTCTTGTTGGGCTGATCGAACAAGTGAACGCCGGAGAAGCTCTTGTAGCCCTTGTAATCGCCGTCGGTGAATCTTCCATTGGTTGGATAGTCGGCGGCGGAATCATTGTAGATGACGAATTTGAGGGTGACCGTATTCCCCGCGCGCTTAAGCTCGGTGATCACGGCTCGGATTCCAGGCTGGTCCCCGTCGGCGGAGCCGAGTCCCGAACCGGCCGGCGACTGGGCCGAGGCGGCGAAACAAGCCCCAAAGAGCGTGAACGCGAAAAGGAGAAGCGACGAGGAGGAAGACACCCTCTGGCGGCGGCGGTGGCAGGCTTCTGAGCGAACGGTAGGCTGCCGCGGATCTGCAGCATGGCGGCTCGGCACGGTCATGACAAACTCCTCATGGTGAATTGAGAGCTTTCGCTGGTGGTTCCAAGATCTGCTCCATAACGCGCAAGTTGCCGGGAAAGTGGGTCATCCGAGCTCTAGAAATTCAGGAGGCCGCCAGCGTGTCTGCGTCGAATTTGATCATGTAGCCTCATGAAACTACATTGAATTCTACGAGGACTGTAGGCATTCGCGAGTTAAAGAACCGATTGAGCGAATACCTTCGCCACGTGCGCTCGGGCGAGAGTTGGGACTCGCGAGGCGAGGCCTCTTGACTCTCGGTACTCCGGGCGACGCCAGCTTGTATGTGGCGCTGCCGCGCGTACGCCGCCGCCAACGCAGCGCCGCTGAGCTTCTCGACGATGAGAGGCCCGGACAGCGATCGCAGGATTGGCACTCCTCGGCCTCGATGATCGTGTCCGGAATGCCGGGAAGAAACTCGGGCTGGATATTATTCCGGACTAAAGCGAGCCGAGCGCATTGAGCGCGTCCGGCGGCCCCGCCGAAGATCGCGATGGGGCTGGTCGCCCGGCGGGCGTCAGCGCGGCGCGACCTATGCGGAAAACAATTCGCGACACAACCGCTGGGATTCGCGCAACCCTTCCTCGGTGAACACGACGGACTTGGCTTTGCCGACCGGATCAGAGATGTAGCCTTTCTCGTACAATCTCTGCATCGCGTCCCAGTCAAATCCCTTCCAAGCTCGGTACCCGTCGTGCAAGCCGAGATATAGAAGCGCAAGCACCGCGTCGTCGATCTTCCCCGAATTGATATCCATCGCAAAATTCTCCAGGCCAAGGCATCTGGCGTCAGCGGGACACCGCAGCATTTGATGCGCTGGGTGTTCCGCGGTGAATGGGCCGCGACACTTGCGGCATCTCTAGATAGGAATCTTGTCCCCATGCAACGCCCCACGTGACAGCTCCCTGCGCCGGCAAGCGCTCGAGATTCCCGTCGTCAGCCCCGGCAAGGGCGATGCGCACGCGATGTTCTTTGCGAATGAGCGCCGCGATCGGCGAGAGCGCGATGCGGATGTCCTCGAAGCGCCCGGGTGTCATCGGCATCATATCCGCATGAAGAAACGTGTGCAGCGGGTCGGCCGAATACGCGCTCGTATCACCGGCGGCGAGTTTGCGAAACGCGAGCCGCAGTACCCCCTGCGTGACATAGGTCACCACGCCGTCGGGGGCGACATCCTCGAGATAGACGATCAGGAGGCCATCGGTCTGGCTTGAGGAGAAGTGCAGGTGGGCGATGGGATCGCCGGCGATCTCCAAATCCGCTTTGAGCGGGCTACTCGTGAATGTGAGAAGCCGAGAGTCCTCGCCCGCTCGGTTGCCGTAGTCCGTGCGGGACAAATCCACTTGACCCCGATAGCCAGAGAGCGCTCCGGTGGTCGCCGAAAAATCCACGTTATAGCGCTCCACGCCCCGAGTAGAACGCGCCAGCGGCGTCGCCCGATGGGAGCGCCCAAGATACCAACGCTTCACGGTCGTTGTGCTCGGGGGCCATGTAGATGTGGTGCGCCAGATTCCCGCTCCGTTGACGTAGTACCGTATGGTTTTGATGGGCAGGTCAGTTTTACTGTCTTTGAGGTATCGGTCGAAGAAATCCGCCATCAGTTCGGTCTGGCTCCGATAGGTTGGATCGGGAGGCCCCCCGAGCGAGAAGGGGTCGTCGCCCTCGAAACCGCCATGAGTGAGGGGTCCTATGATGAGTTGCTGAGGGTTGGAAAAAGTCCGGTAGCGAAACAGCACCTGCGACGGGGAGCTTTCATCGAGCCAGCCGGTCACCACGAACATGGGAAGTCCGCGTTTCTCGATGGCCGCTTTTCGCGCCAGTACAGAAACATCGCTCAAGGATTGGCCGCTGCCGCAGATGCGATCGTCGCGCGCCGGCGCCGCACGGAAACATTCGTAAACGTTGTAGTTCGCGGCGTGCTGGGCCAGCGCCTGAGAGAGCAATGCGCGATCCGCGTCGGCGTCGACCGGTTTAGGGCCGTGATCCATCCGCACGCACGCGGGATCGCCCTTGCACGGAAGCTTGCCCGCATTTAGACCCCGTGTCTGCTCGCTCCAGGCTCCCAACAAGTAACTCTCAAAGGCGCCTCCCGGATAGGCCAGTAGGTACAGATCCGTCAGATCGAACAACGGCGCGACCGCCTTGATTTCGGGGTTTGGAAGCGAAGCAATATTGGCGGCCGTGATTCCACGATACGAGAATCCATAAGCTCCCACATTGCCGTTCGACCAGGGCTGGCGAATGATCCAATCGGCCACAGTCCCGTAGTCTGAGACCTCGGCGTCGCTGAACATGATCTTGACGCTCCCAAAGGAGGCGCCCGTCCCCCGAGCATCGACCGCCACAACCGCGTAGCCGCGCGCATTGAGGATCGAGACCTCTCGTTCCGGCCCGCGCCAATAAGGCGTTCCCTTGATGAGCGCAGGAATATGCTCCCCTCCGGCCAAACCCTTTGGAAGCCATACGTCGATGGCGATCTTGGTGCCGTCGTGCGCAGTCACATATTGCGAAGAGTTCACTGCGTAGCCCGCCGGCGTGATGCTTGGATCCTCAAGAGTGGATCCCTGGGATAGCGCGACCCGCGAGCCGGCGCAGACAATAGCGACTGTCGCGGCCGCGCGCCACGCTCGGCAAAGCAAACGCGCGACACTGCTCCAAGGGGTCCTATCGAAATTTCTGCTGCGCATGAGCGGTGGCGATTCAGCGGCGACGTGCTGCCTCAGCCAACCGGCGCATCGGCCCCGCGTCGTGCTACCCAGTAGGTCGCTCCTTCATGCCCGTAACGTTCGGCATGCGGCTGCTCGTGATCGAGCTCGAATGTGGATCCCGGCCGCAGGTGTCGGATAACATCCCCCACGGTCAGCCACATCTCGCCTTGCACTACCAGCGCCTTGGCCGCGAATGGGTGCACATGGGTCTCCACCACGGAGTGCGCCGGCCATTGTTTCTCAACGACCATCTCGAAGCCCTGTAGGCGCATATCCCTCTCAAAATCCTCGAAACTTCGATCCAGCGTCATGCAATCATCCTACCAAACAATTATTTATTTAGGCACCACCATGCGCACCCTTGTATTTTTACTCGTCGGGTTCCTGCTTCTCGCAGCGTCAATGACATTGGGAAGACTCTTCGCCAGCAATTATCCTGGTGCGCCATTGGCCGCAACGATCATATTCGTGACGCTCTGGTTGGCGATCTCGGGCGGCAATTTGTGGGTGGGAGTTGCAAAGGCGGGGTACTCCCTGAATGAGGAATTTCCAATCTTGCTGCTGATATTCGGGGTGCCGGCCGCTGTCGCCATATTTCTAAAGTGGCGATTCTTCTAGAAATTCGTGCAGCGGGAAATTGTGGACCAGTTGCGGGGGGGGCGGCCGCCAAAGGATCACCCCAGATCTTCGAAAGCGTTATGGGCGGTCCGCTAAATTCCAACCTGAGCAGCAACGATTTCTACAACAACCAGACCGGAATTTCGGTGGACTGTCCGTCGATACTCATCGGAAATGTTGCTGCCGGAAATCATAAGGACACGAGTGTGAACGGAAACGGCTGCGTCGCCTTCAATAACGACCCGGCGCTATGAGTCGCTCCCTACGAGATTCGAGCTCATGTTTCAGCCTTATAACGGCTCGCGCGGCGCAGGACAGATCGCCCAGCAACGCTGAAACCCCATAATTCCTTGGGTTTTCACTGTCCTCGGAGCTTTGCCGAATATTCCGGGCAGTTGGTGTCCACCCCTTGCTTGGCTAGGGCGTCCAGGCATAGTTTGCAATCGCGGCGACGTGCGGTTTGCGCATGAGCATTGCGGAATTCTTCGCGTCGAAATATCCCGCGATTCTAAGGACGCCCGCGCCCTCGTGGATGCCGTGATTGCCGCAATCGACGAACCGCGCGCACTGCTCGGGTGCGATCGGCGCGGCGGGGCGGTTATGCTCTTTCGCGCAGAGAAGGACAAAGATCGGGATTTGGTCCCGGGTGACGGATGGGCCAGTCAACTTGTACTTGGCGCCCGCAACCGCCTCGCCGCGTTCCGAGCCAAGCAGAAACTGACCACGGCGGCGTAACAATGACCATGCTGTCTCCCAGTGATGCATTCGCGGCCGGCCGGGCGTCTGTGCGCCGTCGTCGCGAACTTGCAGCACGTGAGCACGCCGAGGCTATGGAACGGCGACGGCAGCGCGACATATTAGCCGCCGCGAAAGAAATCGGGCGGTACGAACAACGGCAACCCTAGCGCCTCGTACGCTGGTCTAGCCTGATATATGGACTCCCCCTGCGTTGCAAGCGGCGTCTTCGCCTTTGGATTCAGGATCGGACTGCGACAAATATATCCGGCCTCTGATGCGTCCGTCGACGCGGGCCCAGATGACAATTCGCTCGCGGGAGCCTCACAAGTTCTACGGCGTCTGAGCCACCGTCCAGACTATCAGGCTTATCCTGCGGCGGTCTTACCTGCTTCCATCTGCGTAAACGCTCTAGCAATCCTGGCGGGTAGTACCTCCTCTCAACAACTCGACTGGTAGACGATCTAGGAACCCGGCCTGCGTCAGGCCGCAGCCTCCTCAGTGCCCATCACCCGATACTCCGTACCCTTGGCAAGCATCGCCCAGGCGATGCGCGCATGTTTGGCCGCCAACGCGACGGCGACGACGTTAATGTGCCGGCGCTCCTTGAGCCGCCGCGCCCAGGCGCTTTTCCCGTCGGTCTTCTTGTCGACGACCCTCAGATACGCGCGCGCTCCGTGCACTAAGAGGGTACGTACGTAGCTATCCCCTTGGCGCGTGATCTGCCCCAATCGGTCTATGCCGCCGCTCGAGTGCTGACGGGGGGTGATTCCGAGCGAGGCGGCGTAACTGCGCCCGCTTTTGAAGACGTGTGGATCGCCCATGCTCGCCACCAGCGCGGTCGCGGTCTGCGGTCCGATCGCCTCCACTTGCATGAGTCGTCGAGCCGGTTCACTGGCTTCGGCGAGCGCGCGGATTTGGCGGTCGTACGCCGCGACTCGGGTGTCGAAGCCCCACACGTTTTATTGGTATGCGGTCTGCTATTGGAGCAAGAGCCGCGACTACATCAGCGACGTGTAGCAACGTGAAACTGAACAGGCGGCGTGGAAAGACCTCTGCGAACTAATGCCGCGCTGGATCAAGATCGAGGGCGGCACGCCGCCGACGCAAAACGATATCGACAGGTTCCTTGAAGCTGAGCGAGACCTTTAGAAAATAGGAAGGAAAAATGGTCATCTCAGACGTGATCGAAGACGCCATAGAGCAATTCCGAATCCTGCACGGTCGGGAACCTACTAGGCTCCGCCTCGGCAGGCTGCAACTAGGCGCGCTAAACAGGTTTGCGGAATGCTACTCAATGGGGCCACTTGGTAGTCCGTCATATGAATCCAGCGGGGGAGTACGACTGCCAATCGATGAGAGCCCGAACGAAGATGAATTGACGCTCGCCTAGGAGGTGCGGTGTGGGCGCTGTCTGAGCGGCTCGACGTTACCAGTTCGCGCAAGATCATCTCGGCAAGCTCGGTAGGCGGCCAGCGACCAGAGCCGAGTTGAGTCGGGTCCGACGTGAAGCGGCCGTACACGACTCGAATCATGTCCCGCTCGACCTTCCACGTCCCCGAGTACGTCGTCCCGTCGATTACCGTGGAGATTTCCCCTTCATTCCTACGGGTCATCGTCAAGCCCGGTCGTACTGTGCCACTAGGTCGCCGACTCGGCCTCGTCGTCGGTACGTTTGACTAGCTCGCCTTCCCAATCCTCCCGCGTCTCTAGCAGAGCTTGAAGCTCGCCAATAACTACCGCCAACTGGTCGGCGGACAGCAGCACTACAGAGTCCTCGCCGCCCAACGGATCATCCTGCTTGACGGCGACGTATCCGCCCTCCGTGGTGTAAATCTCGGTCTCGTATGTCGCTCGAATCTTGAGGCCCATGCGCACGCTCCCTTGGCTCTGATTGGGGTGGGGCGGCGGATTATCGCAGATGCGGGGTGCGCCCCGCACTGCGCCGTCAAGATTTCCATTCAACTTCAGTTCGGACGGGCAGCCGAATTGCTAACCCGTTGATTTGGTTGGCGCTCCCTGCGGAATTCGAATCCGCGTTCCAGCCTTGAGAGGGCCGTGTCCTAGGCCTCTAGACGAAGGGAGCGTCGTTTTGGATCTCAGTCCGCCTGAACCCAAGAGGGCTGGTAGTATACGGGCCAATTTTTTGGACTCAAGCGGAACACCCTTTTTTGAACCAACCGTCGACGCAATTCCCTCATTTGGCCATCCCTCGTTCTGAGCATTCGATCTCGCGCGCAGCGATTTCGCCGAACGCTTTAAAGGTGCTCTACCGGCTCAAAGAGGCCGGCTACGAAGCGTTTTTGGTCGGCGGCGCGGTGCGCGATCTCTTGCTGGGGATCACGCCCAAAGACTTCGACGTGGCCACCAATGCGTTGCCGGAAGAGGTGCGCCGGCTGTTCCGCAATTGCCGCCTCATCGGCCGCCGCTTTCGCTTGGCCCATGTGCATTACGGCAACGAGATCATCGAAGTGGCGACCTTTCGCGCCGCCGCGGCGCCGGAGCGCGAGGATGCCGAGGATACGGATCTTGACGCCGAGGCCAGTCCGGTCGAGGAGTCCGAGCACCGCGCGTTCGACACGACGGGGCGCATCTTGCGCGACAACATCTACGGCACCATCGAAGAGGATGTGTGGCGGCGGGATTTTGCGGCGAACGGGCTCTACTACAACATCGAAGATTTCTCCATCTGGGATTTTGTCGATGGAGTCAGCGATGTGCGGGCAAAACGGCTGAAGCTGATCGGCGATCCGGAGACACGCTACCGTGAAGACCCGGTGCGCATGCTGCGTGCCGTGCGCTTCGCGGCGAAACTCGATTTCTCGATCGATCCTAAGACCGAGCGTCCGATCCGCCAGCTCGCTTATTTGCTCGACGGCGTGCCGCCGGCGCGGCTATTCGATGAATGCCTGAAATTATTCCTGTCAGGTTTCGGGGCCAAGTCGTTCGGTTTGTTGGAGAAGTACGGTCTTTTCGAACATATGTTTCCGATGTCGGCCGCCGCCTTCGCACTGCCGCCGTACGCTTACGCGCGGCAAATGCTCGAGTTGGGCCTCGCCAATACCGACGAGCGGATTGCCGCGGACAAGCCCGTGACGCCCACGTTCCTGTTTGCCGTATTGCTCTGGAGCGCGGTGCTGCGCGAACTCAACGAACAGCAAGCGGGCCCGGCGCCCGATCTCGCGCAGCTCATGCAGGCCTGCGACAAGGTCCTAAGAGCGCAGCAGTCGCGGGTGGCCATACCGCGCCGCTTCGCGGTTCCGATGCGCGAGCTCCTGATGCTGCAGCCTCGCTTCAATCGCCGCAGCGGCGTTAAATCCTTGAGTTTGCTGCAGCACCCTCGATTTCGCGCGGCTTATGATTTCCTGCTATTGCGCGCGCAGGTCGGCGTGGCGGAGCCGGAATTGGCTGCCTGGTGGACCGACATCCAACTACTGCCCCAGGAGGAGCGTGTCGCTCTGGTGCAGGCGCGTCCGGCGGAGCCCCCCGCTCAAGAGGGCCCAGCGGCGGTACCGGGCCGGCGCCGGCGTCGCCGGCGGCGTGGCGGAGCGGCCCGCAGTTAGCGGCGTGAGGGCGTCGTGGCGGCCTGCCTACGTCGCGGTCGGCAGCAATCTCAATCAACCGCGCGAGCGCGTGGCAGAGGCGTGCGGGCGCATCCAGTCGCTGGCTGCGACGCGGCTCGAAATGCATTCGCGCATGTACCTCAGCCGCCCGATGGGGCCCAAGGATCAGCCGGATTACGTCAACGCAGCCATCGGTCTCCTGACTCAGTTGACGGCTCGCGAGTTGCTCGACGCGTTGCTCGACATCGAGCGCAGCATGGGGCGTCAGCGGCAGGAGCGCTGGGGGCCGCGCCTCATCGATCTTGACCTCATCTGGATGGTGGGTGCGGCGATCGAGGAACCGGGGCTGACATTGCCGCATCCCGGAGTGTCGATGCGCAACTTCGTGCTGTATCCTCTCGATGATATTGCCCCCACGCTCGATATTCCAGGACATGGCCGCGTCATGGATTTGAAACTGCGGTCGGGTGCGGATGGAATTTCTGTTTTGGAGTGATGAGAGCCAAGAATGTGAGCGCCGTTCCGCACCGATTCATCGTCATCGAAGGGCCGATTGGCGTGGGCAAGACCAGCCTCGCACGGCTGCTGGCGCAATCCTTCGCCGGTCAGCTGGTGCTCGAACAAGCGGAGCAAAACCCGTTCTTGGAACGCTTCTACAAGAACCCGCGCGCGGCGGCGTTTCAAACGCAACTATTCTTTCTGTTCCAGCGGGCGCGGCAGCTCGAAGATGTCCGGCAGGAAGATCTATTCGGTGCGGTACGCATCGCGGATTATCTTCTGGAAAAGGATCGGCTGTTCGCTCGTGTGACGCTCGATGACGCCGAATACGCCTTGTACGAGCGCGTGTACGAGCGCGTGGTCGTGGATGCGCCGAAGCCCGATCTCGTGGTGTATCTGCAGGCGCCGGTGGATGTGCTGATGGACCGCATCGCAAAACGCGGTATTCGCTATGAGCAGCACATCGAGCGCAGCTATCTGGAAAAGCTGACGCAGGCGTATGCCCGCTTTTTCCACAGCTACGATGCCTCGCCGCTGCTGATCGTCAATTCCGCGGCCATTGATCCTGTAACCAACGATGCCGACTATCGGCTGCTGTTCGCTGAAATCAGCAAGAAGCGGCGCGGCCGCCATTTCTTCAACCCTGCCGGCAGCAGCCTGCTGCCCGCCAGCTAGCGCTTACGGGTTCACCACTTCGGTCGGCATTCCGCCGTGCTGCTCGAGGGCCCAGCGCACGTGCTCGCGGACCAAGGGCGACTCGTGATGCTCGCGTTTTCGTAGGGCCGCGATGACGTGCGGCGAGCTCGGCGCGTTGCCGAGTGCGACGGCCACATTGCGCAGCCAGCGCTCGAAGCCGATTCGCTTGATGGCGCTGCCGCGGGTTTTTTCCGCGAATTCAACTTCGCTCCAGGAAAATAATGCAGTGAGCTCGGCGCGATCGAGGCCGTGGCGCACGTTGAAGTCCTTCTCGGCCGTTGGTCGTGCAAATTTGTTCCAGGGACATACCAGCTGGCAGTCATCGCAACCGTAGATGCGATTGCCGATGGCGCGGCGGAACTCGAGCGGAATCGAACCGGACAATTCGATCGTCAGATAGGAAATGCAGCGCCGGGCATCCAAGCGGTAGGGGGCGACGATCGCTCCGGTGGGACAGGCCGGCATGCAGGCGCTGCAGGAGCCGCAATGAGCGGTGCTGGATTCATCGGGCGGCAGTGCCAGGTCCAGGTAAATCTCGCCCAAGAAAAAATACGACCCGGCATCGCGATCGATCAAATTCGTGTGTTTGCCGATCCAGCCCAATCCGGCATTGCGCGCCAGCGCTTTCTCGAGCACGGGCGCGCTGTCGGCAAAGGCGCGGTAGCCGAACGGACCCGCCGCATCGCTGATCCGATCGCACAGCTGCTGCAGGCGCCGGCGCATGAGTTTGTGGTAGTCGCGGCCCAGCGCGTAACGGGACACGTAGCCTAAGTTGCCATCCGCCAATGCGGCCGACGCATCGCTCGCCTCCGCCGGCCAATAGTCCATTCGGGCGCTGATGCAGCTCACGGTTCCCGGCAACAGCTCGCCCGGCCGCGAGCGCTTGCTGCCGTGACTCGACATGTATCGCATTTCGCCGTTAAAACCGGCGCGCAGCCAATCGAGAAAATGCGCCTCATCGGCGGAAAGATCGATCTGGGCCACGCCGAGCCGCGCAAATCCCAATTCCAAGCCCCAGCCTTTGATAGCGGTCTTGAGCGCGGCGGGATCGAATTCTGGGCCGGGGTTCATGGGTTAAGGGTACGCGTGCGGGGCTTATAATGGGACTCGCACCGCGACTCCGTGCGCTACGGGATGATGATGCCGGACGCCGATTTTGAACTCACGCTGCCCGATAGCGGTGCAACCGATGCCTTGGGTCTCGCGCTGGCTGAGACCTTCCCCGGCGCTCCTGACGGCTGTGCGGTGCTGTACCTGCACGGCGAGTTGGGTGCCGGCAAGACCACCTGCGCGCGCAGCTTGCTGCGCGGCTTAGGCGTGAGCGGCTTGATCCGCAGTCCGACATTCACCTTGATCGAAACCTATCCCAAGGGCGCTCTGACCCTCGTCCACATCGATCTGTATCGCCTGCAAGGGAGCCTCGAAGTCGAAGAGCTGGGCTTGCGCGACTTCTTCAGTCCCGGCTGCCTGCTGTTGATCGAATGGCCTGAAAAGGGCGGTGACGCGCTGCCGCCCGCCGATGTGCAATTGACGCTGAGGTATGCGGGGAGCGGCCGGTCGGCCGGGCTGCGCGCCGCCACGGCGCCGGGAAAGAACTGGCTGCATAACCTTCGGCTCGACACTAGATTAGCTTCCTATGTCTCTAATTTAACTTGAAAAAGGAATCCATTACGCGTTAACTTAATCCCCATGAGATCCTCGCTGTCCCGCATCGCGACGCTGCTGCTTCTCGCGGCGGCGTCGGTGCTGCCGGCGCATGCCGTCGAGATCCGCGCGGTGCGGCTGTGGGCGAGTCCCGAAAGTACGCGGGTCGTTCTCGATCTGTCGGGGAGCGCGCAGCACAGCCTCTTGGTGCTGAAGAATCCGGATCGAATCGTGCTCGATGTGGCCGGCGCGCGCCTGGCGAGCGGGTCGCGTGCGCCGCCGGGCGCGGGCGTGATCAAGCACGTGCGCATGGCGCATCGTGCGTCGGGCGAGCTGCGCATCGTTTTCGATCTGGCGCACTCGATCCGCGCGAAGAGCTTTCTCGCGATGCCGAATGATCAATACGGCTACCGGCTGGTCATCGATTTGGGCAGCGCCGCAAGCGCCGACACACCCGTGAAAGCGGAGCATGCGCGCCCCGATGCCCGCGACCTCATCATCGCCATCGACGCCGGGCACGGCGGCGATGATCCAGGCGCCATCGGCAAGAACGGCACACGCGAGAAAGACGTGGTGCTCGCCATCGCGCGGGTCCTGGCGCAGCGCGTCGACGCCGAGCCCGGCATGAAGGCAGTCCTGACGCGTAACGGCGATTACTTCGTACCGCTTCGCGATCGGATGCGGCGCGCGCGCGCCCTGCAGGCGGATTTGTTCGTGTCCATCCACGCGGATTCGATTCGTGATCGCAGCGTGAACGGTTCATCCGTGTACATCCTGTCGCAACGAGGCGCGACGGATGAGGCTTCGCGCTGGCTCGCGGAGCGTGAGAATGCGTCGGACCTCATCGGCGGCGTCTCGCTGGATGACAAGGGAGATGTGCTGGCCTCGGTGCTTTTGGATTTGTCGCAATCCGCTTCCTTGAGCGCGAGCCAAGCGGCCGCCGAGCGCATCCTGCATCAGCTGAACCTGGTCGGAGAGGTGCGCAAGCCCCTGGTGCAGCAGGCGCGCTTCGTGGTCTTGAAGTCTCCGGATATTCCCTCGATGCTGGTCGAGACGGCCTACATCTCGAATCCCGACGAGGAGATGCGCCTGCGGGTACCGGCGCATCAAGCCAAGCTTGCCGCCGCCATCCACCAGGGGCTGCGCGAGTATTTCTATGCCGACCCGCCGGTGGGCACGCGGATCGCGCTGCTCGCGGCCGGCGGGACGCGGCAGGTCCTGGCGACGGCTCCAGGCGATTCCGGCGGCTAGTTCCTTCCGGCGGACGTTGAGTTCGCTCCCCTTGGGCGCGCTGTGCGAAAATGACCAATTCGCGAGGTGGCCCTTGTCCATTCAGATTCTTGCCGATGAGCTCGTCAATCAAATCGCGGCCGGTGAAGTCATCGAGCGTCCGGCATCCGTGGTCAAGGAGCTGGTGGAGAACTCGCTCGATGCGCGGGCGCGGCGCATCGAGGTCGAACTCGAGCGGGGCGGCTGCTCGCTCATTCGGGTGCGCGACGACGGTATCGGGATCGAGCCGCAGGAGATCGGGCTCGCGCTCGCACGGCACGCAACCAGCAAGATCGCATCGCTTCAGGACCTCGAACGGGTTGCGACCTTGGGATTTCGCGGCGAGGCGCTCCCGAGCATCGCTTCGGTATCGCGGCTCTCGCTGATATCGCGATCGAGCGCGGCGGCTCATGCGTGGAGCGTGGAAGCGCGCGACGGCGAGCTTGGCACCCCAACACCTGCCTCGCATCCGCCGGGAACCAGCGTCGAGGTGCGGGATTTGTTCTTCAATGTGCCGGCGCGCCGCAAGTTCCTGCGCAGCGAGGCCACCGAGTTTCAGCATGTGGTACGCATGTTGGAACGCTTGGCGCTGTCGCGTTTCGAGGCCGGCTTCACCCTGGTGCACAACGGCAAGACCGTCTGGGCATTGCCGCCGGCGCCGTCCCACGAGCAGCGCCTGGCGCGGGTGGCGAAGCTCTGCGGCGAGGAGTTCGCGGCGCATGTCATCGAACTCAAGCACGACACCGAGAATCTACGCCTGTCCGGATGGCTGGCGCTGCCGACCTTTTCCCGCAGCCAGTCCGATCTGCAATTTGCCTTTCTGAATGGCCGCTACGTGCGCGATAAGGTGGTGGCCGGGGCCGCGCGCCTTGCTTATCAGGACGTGCTGTTCAACGGGCGCTTCTGCGCCTATGTGCTGTACCTGGATTTGGACCCCACGATGGTCGATGTCAACGCGCATCCGCAGAAGCTCGAGGTGCGGTTTCGCGAGGCGCGCCGCGTGCACGAATTCATGTTTCGCACCTTGGAGCGGGCGCTCGCCGGGACGCAACCGACCGCAGAATCCGCAGGCAGCGCGCCGCTCGATTGGCTCACCGGCAGCGCGGCCCATGCAGGCCAGAACCCGCCGCACCAGGCTCGCTTCGTGCTGCCGGAGGGGCGGCCGGGACGGGCCGCCGATGTGTATCGCAGCTTCGTGGGGGTTGCACCGACGCACTCCTGGGTGGAGCGCGATGACGGCGCGGCTGCCCCCGCGGCAATACCGGTGCTTGCGGTGCACGAGGAGGGTGAAGCGCATGCACCGCTCGGTTTTGCGGTGGCGCAGCTGCACGGCGTGTACATCTTGGCGCAAACCGCGGACGGCATGGTGTTGGTCGATATGCATGCCGCGCATGAGCGCGTGATGTACGAAAGCATGAAAAAGCTGCTCGGCGGGTACACGGCGCAGCAGCAGCTGCTGGTGCCCGAAATCCTGCACGTGACGCCGGCGCAGGCCGAGGCCGCCGACATGCACGCGGCGGAATTTGCGGCGCTCGGCTTTGTGGTGACGCGCTCGGCTCCGGACCAGTTGGCCCTGCGGGCGATTCCAAGCTTGCTGGTGGGACGCGATCCCGCCGCTGTGGTGCGCGACGTGCTATCCGATCTTCTGGAAACGGGGCACTCGCGCCGCGTCGAAGAGTCGATCAATCATTTGCTCGCTACCATGGCTTGCCACGCCGCCGTCCGGGCGCAGCGCAACTTGAGTCTTCCCGAAATGAATGCGCTGCTGCGCGAGATGGAACACACCGAGCGCGCGGACCAGTGCAATCATGGGCGCCCGACCTGGGTGCGCCTGTCGCTCAACGACCTCGATCGGCTCTTCATGCGCGGGCGCTGATGCCCAGCTTCTCTGAGCCCCGCTGTGCGCTCTTGTTGATGGGACCGACCGGCGGCGGCAAGTCGGATCTTGCGGTTCGCTTGGCACGCAGTTTGCCGTTCGAAATCATCAGCGTGGATTCGGCTCAAGTTTATCGCGGCATGGATATCGGAACCGCGAAGCCTGACCGGGAAACGCGCCGCGCGGTTCCACATCATTTGATCGACATTCGCGATCCCGCGATGAATTACTCCGCCGGCGAATTCGTGGGCGATGCGAGCCGGGCCATGCGCGAGATCTGGCAGCGGGGGCGGCAGCCCCTGCTGGTCGGCGGCACGATGCTTTACTTTCATGCGCTTACGTGGGGGCTTGCGGATTTACCCGAGGGGGATTTGCAGGTGCGGGCGCAAATCGATGCAGAGGCCGCGGCGGCCGGATGGGCATCGGTGCATCAGGAACTCGCGCGCGTGGACCCGGAAGCGGCGGCGCGCATTCACGTCAATGATCCGCAGCGGATCCAGCGCGCACTGGAGGTGTACCGGGTGACCGGCGCGCCGATCACGCGCTTGCAGCAAAGCCGCTCCTCGGTGTTTGCCGGGGTAAAAGTCATGGAATTCGCGCTGGCGCCGCTCGAGCGGGCGGTGCTCCATGAGCGAATCGAGGCGCGATTTCAGGCCATGCTGGCGGCGGGCTTGCTGGATGAGGTCCGCGGGCTGCGCGAAAGAAGCGATCTTCGCGCGGAACATCCGTCGATGCGAGCGGTCGGATATCGGCAGGTATGGCGGTATTTAGCGGGGCAATGCGGATTCGAAGAGGCCAAACAGCAGGCGATTGCGGCAACGCGGCAACTCGCCAAGCGGCAGTTGACGTGGCTGCGGCGGCGCGAGCACGTTAATTGGCTGGATTCCATGCATCCGGATGTTGCATCCAGGGTACTCACCGGACTTTCCCAGGGCGGATTTGCAGGGTGGTCATACCTTTAACTTGGCTTCGCGCTGCTGTGCTAGCATTCAACCGGTATTTGCCTGACGCACGGAAGTGACGAGGCAATGCTTATGATACAAAAAACAAGGAGCTCTCTCATGGCCCGTGGCCAGTCTCTGCAGGACCCTTTTTTAAACGCCCTGCGCAAAGAACGAGTGCCCGTCTCAATTTATCTTGTGAACGGCATTAAATTACAAGGTCAGATCGACTCATTCGACCAGTTCGTCGTCTTGCTAAGGAATAGCGTGAGTCAGATGGTTTATAAGCACGCGATATCGACCGTGGTACCGGCGCGCAACGTGCGCTTACCGACGGGTGAGGACGGCGAAGTGACGGAACCGGCCATTGTCGAGTGAGCAATGGTCGAATGAGCGGTAGGCGCTACGCAGTTGCTTGAACGCCCGCGGGGTGGCGAGCGCGCTATATTAGTGGGCGTCGGAATCGGGCACGCCGTGGACCCGCTTGACACGGCCGAATTCAAAGCCTTGGCGGCTTCAGCGGGAACGCTCGGGGTCGGACTCATTTTGGCGTCCCGGCCGCGGCCGGATCCTAAGTACTTTGTGGGCTCGGGTAAAGCCGAAGAGATCCGCGCCTGCGCCGATCTGCATGATGCGGACGTCATTCTGATCGATCAGACCTTAAGCCCGAGTCAGGAGCGCAACCTCGAGAAACTCACAAATCGTCGAGTTTTGGATCGTAACGGTTTGATTTTGGATATTTTTGCCCAGCGCGCTCGAAGTTTTGAAGGCAAGCTGCAAGTCGAACTCGCGCAGCTTTCACATTTGTCGACGCGCCTGGTGCGCGGCTGGACCCACTTAGAAAGGCAAAAGGGCGGCATTGGGCTGCGCGGCCCGGGCGAAACGCAATTGGAGACCGACCGGCGTCTCATCGCCAAGCGCATCCGTACGCTGCGTACACGGCTCGAGAAGCTCGGCCGGCAGCGCGAGACCGGCCGTCACGTGCGCCGCGAGATCCCGGTTCCCACCGTCGCTCTGGTCGGCTACACCAATGCCGGCAAATCGACACTGTTCAATTCCCTGACGGGCTCCTCGACCTTCGTGGCCGATCAGCTGTTCGCCACCTTGGATCCGACCGTGAGGAAGGTGAAATTGTCGGGTGTCGGCGAAGTGGTGTTGGCGGACACGGTCGGTTTCGTGCGCTCGCTGCCGCATGAACTCATTGCCGCGTTTCGCTCGACGCTGCAGGAAGCGCGCGATGCGGATCTATTGCTGCATGTCATCGATGCCAGCGACCCGCTACGCAACGAGCGCATTGAGCAGGTGCGCGAGGTGCTCGTTGGAATAGGCGCGGGAGACATCCGCGAGCTCAAGGTATTCAACAAGATTGATCTGACCGGGAACTCGCGGGATGGCGGAGCGCCGCATGCCGAGCTGCCGGCGCACGCCGAAGCGCCGCGAGTCGTGGCCGGCGCCGACGGCGTACCCGCGCAGGCTTGGGTCTCGGCGGTCACCGGTGCCGGGCTTGACGCTTTGCGCGAAGCGATCGCGCACGCGGTGCGGCCCAATCAGGTTTGGCGCACGCTGCACCTCGAGATGCGGGCTGCGGCGGTCAGGTCCGACCTCTATCGGCGCAATGCCGTGCGCGCCGAGCGTCAGCGCGACGATGGCAGTTGGGAACTCGATGTTGAGCTCGATGTAAGCGAAGTGGCCAAATTACTGGGCGTCCCGGGCGTGAACCTGGTGGATAATGGCGCCGCGAGACGCGAGCAGCGCGTGGCATAGCCGGCTCCTTAAGCGGCATAGCCGACTTGTGAGCGGCGGGGCCGCTGTTAGAATGTCCGGCTCCCTATCAATGAAATCAACGGTCCAGAACCTAACTGAAGGCTAAGCATGGCTTGGAACGAACCTGGCGGCGAGAAACGCAACCCGTGGAATCGCCCCCAACAGTCGCAAAATGATTTGGACGACGTGCTGCGCAACCTGCAGCGGCGTTTCGCCGCGCTTTTCGGGCGCGGCGGCGGCGGAGGCGCAGGCCAGGGTTCGCAGAACTTCGGCAGGGGGTTCTCCAGTATCCTCGTCCTGATCGGCGCCGTGTGGATCGGCAGCGGCGTCTACCGAGTCGATGCGCAGGAGCGCGCCGTCATTTTGAGATTCGGCAAGTACGAACAAACCATGGGCCCGGGCTATAACTGGCATCTGCCGTGGCCGATCGAGCGGCGCATCATCGTGAATGTGTCGCAGCAGTACAGCGTGCGGGACGATGCGCGGATGCTCACGGCCGACACCAACTTGGTCGAGGTCACTTCCGCGGTTCAATACACGCAGCCTGATCCTCTCAAGTATCTGTTCAAGGTCAAGGGCGTGGAGGAAACCTTGACGCAGGTGAGCGAGAGCGCGATGCGCGAGGCGGTGGGGCAGGCTTCGCTCGACAAAGCGCTCGCCTTCGATCCGTCGATTACCGATCGCGCGCGGGTGCTGTTGCAGCGGACGCTCGACAACTACGACATGGGAATTCGCATCATCAGCGTCACGCTCGGCGAGGTGGTCGTCCCCGAGCCCGTGCAGGACGCGCAGCGCGACGCCATCAAGGCGGACAAGGACCGCCAGCGTTTCCAGCAGGACGCGGAAACCTACCGCAATGACGTGGTGCCGCGCGCGCGCGGCGCGGCTGCGAAGGAGTTGCTGGACGCGGAAGCTTACCGGCTGCAAGTGCTGGCGCTCGCACAGGGAGAGACATCCCGCTTCGATCAGGTGTTGGCGCAGTATGAACACGCGCCGGCCGTGACCCGTGAACGCATGTATATCGAGACCATGGAAAACGTCTACAAGAATTCCCGCAAAGTCGTCGTCGATACCAAGAACAACGGCAACATGCTGTATTTGCCGCTCGACAAGCTGATTTCGGCGGGGCCGCAATCGATCACCCTGCCGAACGACACCCTGACCTTGCCTTCCGTGCGCGCGCCCGAAGCGCAAGTGCCGCCGGCCGAAGATCCCGCGCGCGCGCGAGGTGTGCGCTGATGCAATCAAAGATCCTGTACTTGCTGTTGGCGCTGGTGGCGGCCATCTTGATCGTGCGCGCGAGCGTTTTTACCGTCAACGAGGGGCAGCTCGCCATCAAATCGACGGGCGGCGAAATCGTCGAATCGAACTTTCAGCCGGGGCTGCATTTTCGCATCCCGCTGGTGAACGAGGTCAGCCGCTTCGACCGCCGCATTCTGACGCAGATGTACCAATCGGAGCACTTCTTGACGCGTGAGCAGGAGCAGCTGAATGTCGATTTCTATGTGAAATGGCGCATCAATAATCTGCGCCGCTACTACGAATCGACCGGCGGCAGCGAAGATGTCGCGAATGCGCGGCTGGGTGAGACGATCAGGGACAGCATCAAGACCGTGGTGACGCAGCGCACGCTGCAGCAGGTGGTCACCGCCGAGCGCACCGAGTTCACGGCCGCGATGATGAAGACCGCCCGCCCCTTCGCCGAGCAACTGGGCGTCGAACTCGTCGACGTGCGCATCACCAAAATCGACTTGCCTCAGCAGGTCCAGGACTCGGTGTTCGAACGCATGCGTGCGACTTTCAAGGCGCAGGCGGCGAAACTGCGCGCCGAAGGCGTCGAGGCTTCGGATCGCATCCGCGCCGAGGCGAACAAGGAGCAAACGGAGATCCTGGCCGATGCCTCGAAGCAAGCGAGCCAGACCCGCGGTCAAGGGGATGCCTCGGCGAGCGAGGTCTATGCCAAGTCGTACTCGAAGAATGCGGAGTTCTATAGTTTTTACCGCAGCATGCAGTCGTACCGCGACTCGGTAGGCACACCGGGCGACCTCTTGGTGATTCCGCCCGACAATGCCTATTTCAAGTACTTCGATAAACCGCAACCGCTACCCCAGCGCTGACAGATGGCGACGCAGATCGGTTGGACCGAATTGGGGCGCTATTTGGGCGGCGCGTTTGCATTGTACTTGGTGCTCGAGGGCATCCTGCCGTTCTTGAATCCCGCCGCCGCCAAGCGGCTGATGGCGAGGTTGGCGCAAACCGAACCCATGCAATTGCGCTGGGGCGGATTGATCAGCATGGTGATCGGACTCGCCCTGTTATGGATGGCGCGCAATGGGTAGAAATCTCGTCGTGATCGGTCTGCAGTGGGGCGATGAGGGCAAGGGTAAAGTCGTCGATCTGCTCACCGATCGGGCGCAGGCCGTGGTGCGATTTCAAGGCGGCCACAATGCCGGACATACCTTGGTCATCGGCGGCGAGAAGACGGTTTTGTCGCTGATACCGTCGGGAATCCTGCACGCCCAAGTGCAATGCCTGATCGGCAACGGTGTGGTGGTGTCGCTCGAGGCGCTGTTCAAAGAGGCGGAGATGCTGATCGGGCGCGGCGTGCCGGTGTTCGAACGGCTACGGGTGAGCCCTGCCTGTCCGCTGATACTGGCATCGCATGTGGCGCTCGACCGTGCGCGCGAGAAATCCCAGGGCGCCAATGCCATCGGCACCACGGGGCGGGGCATTGGTCCCGCCTATGAGGACAAAGTGGCGCGGCGCGCGCTGCGCGTGGCGGACTTGTTCCACCGCGAGCGTTTCGCCGCCAAACTGGGTGAAATCCTCGACTACCACAACTTCATTTTGCAGCGCTATTTTCAAACGGCGCCGATCGATTTTCAGCAGGTGCTCGAGTCCAATCTCGAGCTCGGCGAGCGGATCAAACCGCTGGTGGCGGATGTCACGGGCATCCTCGAGCAATTGAGCGTCGAGGGCCGCAATGTGCTGTTCGAAGGCGCGCAAGGCGCGATGCTGGACGTGGACCTCGGCACCTATCCCTTCGTGACCTCCTCGACGACCACCGCCGGCGGCGCGGCCCCCGGCACCGGATTGGGGCCGCGGCGTTTCCACGAGGTTTTGGGCATCGTCAAAGCCTATGCCACCCGGGTCGGCGCGGGGCCGTTCCCCACCGAGCTGTTCGATGAATTCGGCGAGCATTTATCGCGGGTCGGCCATGAATTCGGCTCCGTGACCGGACGGCAACGGCGCTGCGGCTGGTTCGACGCGGTGGCGCTGCGGCGCTCCATCGTGCACAGCAGTTGTTCCTCGCTGTGCGTCACCAAGCTCGACGTGCTCGATGGCCTCGACACCATCCGTGTCTGTGTCGGCTACCGGATCGACGGCGCCGTCACGCTGACGCCGCCGCTGCTGTCGGAGCATTTTGGCGACTGCGAGGCCGTGTACGAAGATCTTCCCGGATGGAAGGAAAGCAGCGTCGGCGTTACCCGCTACGATGATTTGCCGGTCAATGCCCAGAGTTACCTCGAGCGGCTGCAAGCATTGGTCGGCGTGCCGATCCATATCGTCTCGACCGGCCCGGATCGGGAGCAGACCATCGTGCGGCAGCATCCGTTCGGCTCATAGGTTCGCTCGCATTTGTCATATGCTCTTGCCGAATGATGTCGGGGTCATATTGGCGGCTACCGTCGGAATCCTCGGCCTTGGCGGCGCGGCAACCATGTAAAATCTCCACATGAATGACCGACTGACCCCTTTATTGGCCGAGCGGCCTTGGCTTCTCGCAGACGGTGCGATGGGCAGCAATCTATTCGAGCGCGGCTTGCAGTCCGGGGATGCGCCCGAGCTTTGGAATGCCGATCATCCGCAGCGTGTTGCCGACTTGCATCGCGCCTTCGTCGATGCCGGCGCGGACATTATTCTCACCAACACGTTCGGCGGTACGCGCCACCGCCTGAAGCTCCACAAAGCGGATGGGCGTGTGGCGGAGTTGAACGAAAGGGCGGCGCTCACCGCCCGCGGTGAAGCCGATCGCGCGGGGCGCGTCGTGCTCGTGGCCGGCAGCATGGGTCCCACCGGAGAGATTCTCGAGCCGCTGGGGCAGCTTAAGCCCGATGCGGCCCGCGAAGCTTTTGCCGAACAGGCGGCTGCGCTCGCACGCGGCGGTGTGGATATCCTCTGGATCGAAACGATGTCCTCCGTCGAAGAGACCGACGCGGCAGTCGCCGCTGCCCGCACCATCGGCTTGCCGGTGGTGGCGACCTTGAGCTTCGACACCAACGGGCGAACCATGATGGGTATCACGCCGTCCGAGCTCGCCGATCTGCATCGCAGGCACCACCTCGCGGGTTGCGGCAGCAATTGCGGCGTCAGCCCCGCGGAACTCGTCGCTTCCATGGTCAATCTCGCCACGGCCTCAGATCCCGCCGCGATTCTCGTGGCGAAGGCGAACTGCGGCATTCCGCAATTCGTCGACGGCGCAATCCGATTCAACGGAACGCCCGAGTTGATGGCGCATTACGCGTGCCTATCCTTGGATGCCGGCGCCCGCATCATCGGCGGCTGCTGCGGCACGACGCCTGAGCACTTGCGCGTGATGCGCCAAGCGCTCGAATCGCATGTACGTGGACCGATGCCGGACCTCGCCATCATTGAAGCGAAGCTCGGTGCGATTTCGAACGGCGCGACGGCGCAGTTGCGCGGCGAATTGGATCGCCAAGCCGGCGCTGCACCCGGCGCCGCCGGCAGGCGTACCACCAACCGCAGAGGCTCGCGCGCGGCGATCACCTGAAAGGGCGTGTGCCGGGGGTACCCGGCGCGCTTAGTGCAGGTGAAACGAACCGCCGGCGCCGAACAGGCCCAGGAGTCCCGTGACGATCAGATAGATCGCGACAATGAAATTCAGCAGCCGCGGCATGACCAATATCAGCACCCCGGCGATGAGCGCAACGATCGGTGCGAGACTCAAATTCATGTGCAAATTCATCGAACTCTCCTAGCGATTGTCGTCGATTGCGTGCGGATCACTGGAACAGCTTGAGAGCGTTCTGCAAGGTCTTCATCACGCCCCATGCCAGCGGCAGCCCAACCGCCAGCCACAAAACGATGAATCGTGCCTTCATGATGCAGACCTCATGCTGCGGGCGCTGCGGCCCGATAATAGTGCCGTTCGCTGACCGCGCGCATCGCAAGATTACAGAGAAAACCGATAAACAGCAGCCCGCACATGATGTACATGGTGACCGAGTAGGCTTGCGCCTTCGGCACGCCGTTATTGATCTGATACTCGCGAATATAACTCATCAACATCGGGCCCAACACTCCTGCAACCGCCCAGGCGGTCAATAGCCGGCCGTGAATGGCGCCGACATGCAGGGTGCCGAAAATATCTCGCAGGTACGCCGGAATGGTCGCGAAGCCGCCGCCGTACATGGACAGAATGATGGCGAATGCGGCGACAAATAGCGGTATCGAGCCCATGTGACCCAGCGTAGGCACGGATGCATACAGGAGGATGCCGAGACCGAAGAACACCATGTAGGTGTTGCGCCGGCCGATATAGTCGGAGACCGACGCCCAAATGATCCTGCCGCCCATGTTGAATAGGCTGATCAGGCCGACGAAACTCGCGGCCGTGATGGCAGTCACGCGCCCGGTGAAGATCTCCTGAATCATCGGCGACGCCTGACCCAACACGCCGATGCCGGCGGTCACGTTCATGCACAGTACGCCCCACAACAACCAGAATTGCGGCGTACGCCACGCCACATCAACGGCCACTTGACCCTGCGTCACCAAGGGAGGCGGTTTCACCGGGGCGACCCATCCCGCGGGTTTCCAATCGGCGGCGGGAACGCGGACCGAGTAGACGCCGATCATCATGTACATGAAGTAGATGACGCCCATGGTGACGAAAGTTTCGACGACGCCGTTGGAAACCGCCGTCTCGAAGTGTTTCATGAGCATCACCGAGAGCGGTGCCGCGATCAGCGCGCCGCCGCCGAAACCCATGATGGCCATGCCGGTCGCCATGCCCGGACGATCGGGAAACCACTTGATCAGCGTGGAAACCGGCGATATGTAGCCGATGCCGAGGCCGCAACCTCCGAGCACCCCGTATCCCAGATACAGCAGCCAGAGTTGATGAAGATGAATGCCGACGGCGGCTACAAGGAAGCCGCCGCTGAAGCACAGGGCGGAGGCAAACATCGAACGGCGCGGACCGACCCGCTCCACCCATCGTCCGAAGACCGCGGCCGAGAGCCCGAGAATGGCGATCGCGATGGAGAATGTCCAGGTCACGTCGGTCAGTTTCCAATCGGCGGGCGCCGAATGGGTGATGCCGATGAGTTTGGTCAGCGGCAAATTGAAGGTCGAAAAGGCGTACGCCTGACCGATCGATAGATGCACGGCGAGGGCCGCCGGAGGCACCAAGAAGCGGTTATAGCCCGGGGGTGCAACCGTGCTTTCGCGGTCCAGGAAAGATGCCGGCATACCAGGGCCCTCGAGCGTTGCCGTTGTTATTTGATTGTTCAAATATGCGCCACTACCCGCCAAGTTTCCACTACGACATGCGTCACATTCCGGCCATGCAAATGCACATGCGGCGCACCCTTAGATTTTCCCCCGCGGCGTAAGTTAAAAAACCGTGACATTCCGGGTCGTCCCGGGGGTGCCAACGACGTAATTTCCGTCTCACATGTACCAGTTAACGCATGCGGCTCGGCACGTCTCAAAAACGGCGCGGTTTTCGTGGCGGCGGATCGCGCCGGCCGCCGTGCTGCTCGCCTTTTCGTGCCTGGGGTCCCCGGCCCGGGCGAACTGCCTGGTCAGCCCCGACCCGGAAATTCGTCAGCTGCAGGAACTGGTCTCGATCGATGCGACCAAGGCGCAGAAGCAAGCGCAAAGCTTGCTGCCGGCCGCCGCCCGAGACGCATCGCGCGCCGCGGCCCTATACGCGGTGCAGGCTCAAGCCTACGGCATCCTCGAATTGGATGCAGACGCCCGCGCCATGGCCGTGAAGGGTCTGGCGCTCGCGCCGGACGCGCACGACCCTGTTCATCTGGAGTTGGTGTCGGCCTACGCCGAAGCGGTGTACGACAAAGCCGGCATCGTCAGCGCCGTCGAGGCGGTCGAGGCGGCAAGAATGTGGCAACCTCGCGGCTCGCTGGCCGACACCTGCCTGCTCATTTCGCGCGGATTGCTGGAACACCGGCAGGACCGCGAAGATTTGGCCATTGTGACCTTGACCCAGGCGTATCGGGCCAGCATCTCGCCGGAGGTGACCGAGGCGCACATCATGTCGGCGGATTATCTATCTCTCGTCATGCGCAGCATGGGCGATTATGTGCAAGCGTTGTCGCTGAACCAGGAGAAGATCGACTGGGACACCTCGCACGAGGCCACCATGAGTCTCTCCGTTTCGCGATTCATGCGCGGCCAGATCTTCAAAATGATGGGTAACTACAACGCGGCGATCGTCGAGTTCAGTGAGGCCCGCAAGCTCAGCAAGCAGCTCGGCGATCCGCAGGGCATCGCATTCGCCGATCAGCGGATCTGCGAGTCGCACATCGAGCTCGGACAGCTCGGGCCCGCGCAGCGCGAATGCGCGCGCGCTCTCAAGGTATTCAGTGTCGCGGCTTCCGCCGACTCCGAGAAGGAAACGGAGGCTCTGCAGGCGCGCATTGAACTCGGATTGGGGCATGGCGAGCGCGCGCTCGCGATCCTGAACAAAGTGCTCGACCGCAATGGCGCGGACATGCCGCCGCGCCACGTCGGTTCGATCTATGAATCGCGCGCGCGCGCGAACGCCGCCGTGCACGATTACCGCAATGCCTACAGCGACCTGCAGGAGTACATGAACCGCTACAAGGCGGCCAACGACGCCGAGCGCGTGCGTCAGGCCGGCGCACAGCGCGCGCGCTTCGAAACCGATCGGGAAGTGGAGCGCAATGCGTCGCTGCAGCGCGAGCTCGGGTTGTCGCAGGAGCAATCGCACCGCCAGGCGCAGCAGTTGCGCTGGAATGCCGTGGTGGTGGTGGCCGGTATCGCGGTCATCACCTTGCTGATTTATTTCTTGGTCGCGAACCGCCGCTACCGTAAACAGCTGGTGACATTCGCGAGCCAGGATTGGCTGACCGGCTTGCCGAATCGGCGGCGCACCGCGGAGCTCGCGATCGCAGCGATGGAAACCGCGAGGGTCACGCAGAAGCCCTTGACGCTCGCCCTCATCGACATGGATCATTTCAAGATCATCAATGACCGCTGCGGACACGCCACCGGCGACTACGTGTTGAAGGAATTCGCCCGGGCCGGACGCGAGACGTTGCGAGATTCGGACATTCTCGGCCGGTGGGGCGGCGAGGAGTTCTTGCTGGTGATGCCCGAGACGCCGGTGGAACTCGCCGTCGCGAGCCTGGAGCGCTTGCGCACGCTGGTTTGCGGAATTCGCTTGCCGACGACAGGGAGCGGGCTGCGCGTGAGTTTAAGCGCCGGTATAGCGACCCATGACGAAAATACCCGAACGCTCGATGATCTCATCGCACGGGCGGATGGCGTGCTCTACGCGGCGAAGAACGAGGGCCGGGATCTGGTTCGGGTCGCCGATGCCAACGGCTACAATACGTCGAGCACCGGCGTGCGGCGCGCCCTGCGCCTCACGAACTGAGCGCGGTACTACAGTTTGGGACCAGTTCGCATGATCCGAAATGCATTGCTAGTGATGCTGTTGAGCGCTTGCGCCAACATCGCTTTGGCGCAGGATTTTCCACTGTGGGAGCGCTTGCTAAGCCACTACAGCGGCAAGACGGACGAGACACCGGTGCCGTCAATGAAGATGGGCAGGCACATGCAGATGTCGCTGAAGGAGGATCCAGCGCCCGGCGACCAAGCACGCGCCACGGAAATTCTCGCAGCCGCGGACGCGGTGCTGTCCCGTTACCGCGACGTTGAGACTGCGCTGCGCGACGGTTATAGACCCTTTTACCCAACCGGCCGAATGGGCGAAGAGATCCACTATACCAACTACCGCTATCGACGTAAGGAGCAGCAGCAGGTTGACTACACCCGACCGGGGTCGATCCTCTATAAGCGCACCGAGGAGGGATTGAAAGCGGTCGGCGTGATGTACACCGCCCCAGTCGATGCTTCGCCACAGCAACTGAATTCGATTGCTCCGTTGAGCATCGCAACTTGGCACCGGCATGTGGACTTCTGCGGCGGCCCGAGAAATCTGCCCGCGAGCGAGCAGTTCGGACCGAACGCGCGTTTCGGGCCGCAGGGCAGTATCCACACCGAAGAGGCGTGCCGTGCGGCGCAGGGACTGTGGATCCCGGTGGTCTTGAATTGGATGACACACGTCTATCCGAACGAGCAGGAAAAATGGGGCGGGATGGACATGGACATGGAAGCAGGCGCCCCCGACGCTGGCGGGGCCCGGTAAAATTCCCACTGCGAATGAGAGCCTTAAATCTTCTGTCTTGGCGCGCGTCGGTGGGTAAAAAAATCACCCAAATGCACGAGTGATCAACTCATCCAGCGCTGCAATGATTGCGTCGCCCTCTGCGGCGAGCGATCCGACCCGCTCGCCCAAGTTCTCGTTGGCAACGGAAACGATTTCCAGCGGATGCAATACCACCGCGACGTTCTTGACCTTGAAAGTCGGGTTAAGACGCGGATTGGGCATCCGCTTGATCTCGACTTTCCTCACGAGTGGGACCACAACACGGCGACGGTATCCGTCGAACAGTCCCGATTGGACAATTACCACAAAGGGAATCGTGTCTTTTTGCTTGCCGCCGTTGCGATGGACGTCAAACTGTGCCATCAAAGCGTTGAGTGGTCGTCGGCGAATGATCCAATTCGTTCACCAAACTCGTTCCACAAGGCGACCGTGGCCCGAGCCTCCTCGACGACGCCTATGCGGCGTTCCCGCTCCTTCGCCACGAAATCGCCAAGGAGCGATTCAACAACGCCAGAAAGATTCCTCGTTATGCCCTTGGCCTCCGCCACCAGATCCTCACTCAAAGTCAGGTTGACCGGCCGCTTGCGGGCCGCCTTATCAGCGCTGCGCTTCACTTTGGTGACTCCGTGGTGTTATGCGCATTATATGCGCATGCACGGGACAATGCAACGATGAAGAGTCGTGTCAAGCCGAATCGACACCGCCTCGCCAGGGACGATGACGCTGGCCGTCTACGGCTGGCGGCGACGCGGGGCGGGGTTGCGGTAACGGTGCGCTGAGACCGACACTAGCGCCATGGCTCCGAGTCGCTGGACAGTGCTCTGCGTCGTGTCGCTGCTGATTGCGCCCTTCGGTGCGTCGGTCGGCGCTTGCAAGTTCAACAGTACCGAATTGCGTGTCACGATGTCGGGACATCATTCGATCATCAAGGCGCGGATCAACGGTGCCGAGGTTGGTCTCATCGTCGACAGCGGCGCGTTCTACAGCTTCCTGAACCCTGCAACGGCTTCGCAGTTGAAGCTTGCACTGTCCCGGCCGCCGGGCAATCTCGTTCTTACGGGCGCCGGCGGCCACAACGCCGATGTCTGGTGGACCAGCGTCCAAGACTTGCGGCTCGACCAAGGTTCTTACAAAAACGCCGGCTTCCTGATTGCCCCTATGGTCGATCGTGGCGGTCTTCTCGGACAAAACATATTGAATGCAGGTGATGCGGAATACGATTTAGGCAACGGCGTCATCCGCCTGGGCCGATCAGAAGGGTGCGAAGGCTTGCCGCTCGCCTATTGGGCATCGGCCGGCCAGACGTACTCGGTCACACCCATTGAATCCTCGAATGCGGCAGGCGCGCAGACAATCGGCACGGCGTTGCTCAATGGAGTCAAGATTTCCGTGGGCTTCGATACGGGCTCGGCAACCTCGCTGGTTTCGCTCAGCGCCGCGCGGCGCGCGGGCGTGACTCCGCAAAGCCGCGGTGTTGTCTATGTCGGCTACAGCGTGGGGGCGGGGCGGCATTCGTTCCGAACTTGGATTGCTCCGTTCGCGAGTTTCAAGATGGGCGACGAGGAACTAGCCGCGCCCCGAATTCGCATGGGTGATATCGGAGCCCCCATCGACATGCTGCTCGGTGCAGACTTCTTCTTGTCGCACCGCGTCTATGTCGCAAACGGTCGACGCATGATCTATTTCACCTACAACGGCGGACCGGTCTTCAGCGTATTTTCGCAAGGCAAGTGATCCTCCGTCGAGGTCAGGCGCTGCGGCTGCCAGCGCCTGGGGACACCGGGCCAATTGGCTTCGCCATCGCTGCCACGGAAACCGGACTCTCATTCCGGCGGGCGAGGCGCCCTCTGCAGATCCGGTGCAGGAACGCGTGGATGATGAGTTCATGCTCGCGCGGATTGGACAGCATCATCCGGTTCACATGCATGTGCGCCAGCGAGGCGCTGAGGTCTTCCAACGAAGCTGACAGACGGTCCTGCCGTGCCAGCGAACGGAACTCGGCCGCCTGGGGCGAAAGCTTGGCTTTGAACGCATCCACACTGTCCTGTGCCCAGCGCAAATGATCCGGAAAACGATCGCGGTCCGCGAATAGCGCTTCGAGAAAGGGTCTTTCCTTCCTGAAGCGCTGACTGATCTGTGCTTCAAATCCTGCATCGATCCGGAACTCGCGGCGGAAGGCTGCCTCGATGCGCTTTGCGAGGCGCTCCCGGCCTTCGAGGTCGAGCGAGAATTCCTCGTAGTAGGCATCGACGAATCTTGCCGAGAGCAGCCAGCGCCAGTCGGGCGAAGCGTCCGACGGCGCCGCCCGCAGCAACCCGACGACGGTTTCGCTGTCGAGGTCGAAGACGTTCTCAGCCAGCTCGATCGCCTCGGGGCCGCCGTAGCGGGTGGCTTCGCGCTCGTAAGTATCGAACTGGCAGCGCCAGATCGCGCTGCCGTGCGCGACTCGTTGGAACAGCCGCTCCAGCGCCGGCCGAACCTCGTTACAAAGCGCATCGGGGGCACCGTGGAATCGAACGCGCAGATGATCGTCGCTGTCGCGGTAGCGGACGAAATGCCAGCGGTCGATGCTGCCTGCGGCGCGCCATTTCTCGATCAGCGGGTACAGTTCCGACGCCAGCACAGCTTCGCTCGCCAGCGCGCTGCCGTAGAACTTCGCATACAGCCAGCGGCCACCGGGCGTGAAGCGCCGCAGGTCGGCCGGTTCATCGAGCCTTCGCCTTGCCGCGCGAACGGATTGAACCGCGGCGCGCCGCACGAACGGGATCATCACCTCGTGTGCGTGCCGTCCTTCAGGGCTGTGCAGCCAAAAGTCCTCCGGAGCGGGGATGAGTTCCGACACTCGGTCCGTGTGGCTTCGATGCAAATCGTCTGCCAGCGCGTCCACGCACCAGGGATTTCCCAAGTCGAGCGACAGCAGATTGTCGCCTTGACCGACCTGAACCCAGCGCGGGATGCCTTCGCGCGCGCGCCAGGCGCCGATTTCCCGCTGTCGTTCCTCCGTGGTCAGGCCGAGCCACGCCGCAATGGTCGCCTTGTCGATGCGCCAGGACGCGGGCGACAGCACCACGTTGCCGAACACGACTCGCGGCAGGAAGCGTGCATCGGCAAATGACCCCCAGCGAAAAGCAAGGCCCGAGACTCCGTCCTGCTTCGTGAGTGCCGCCAGAAAGCGGTAGACGCTCGCATTCGGCGCCCCCACATTGTGCGCGCAGGTCAGGCGCGGAAGGACCTCGCGTCCGAGCTCACGCGATCGCAGCACGATGCGCTCGCGTTCGACGCTGACTGTCAGATCGGCAACCGTGATCTGATCAGCGTGCTCCAGGCCAGACTGGCCCAGGCACGGCAGATCCTTGGCGCGCAGCGCCGGACGGCACACGACGTTTCCGACCCGGTCGTCGGGTAGATGCACCAGCTCCGCGAATATCGCGTCGGCCTGTAGGGCCTCCTCGCTGCGAAGCAAGGCCTTGACGCGCTGCTCCAGTTCCGGATCCGAGCGGCAGAAGCGACCGAACAGGCCGGCGCCAGAGCTTACGGATTGCACTACGAAGCACGGACCGTCGCCGGCGCTGCCTCGCAGGGTGTTCGGCGAGGTCAGACACCCGAGCACCGTAAAGAGATCCGGCAGTGGTGCTGCGTTTTCGATCGCAAGCTCGCTGATGTCTCCTTCGTCCAAATGTATTTGCGTCTGCCGCTGCGACCAGGCGCGCTCGAGCAAATCAATCAGGCGGCGCGTGCGCCGCTCGTCGCTTGCCGGCTTCGGGCCGTCCGCCACACCGCCAAACTTGAAGTCGGCTAGAAGATGCTCGTTACGTCGGCTGCCGGGATCGATTTCGAACCCGATGCCAGTGTCTTCATCCAGCGCCTCCATCAGCGGCACGTCGCGATCCCCGTAGCGCTCGGTGAATCGCCGTCGGAACTCGACGAGCGGAGCGGCAGGCCAGGGGGCCGGTGTTGTCCTGTGCAGAACCTCAACCGCACGCAGCACCTGCGGGGTGACTGAGGCCGGCAGTCCGAGCTCCGGGGCATCGCGGCGTAGGTCGACATGGAACAGGTGCTTTTCGTCGGCGCTGGCGAGCAGGCCGAGCAGGTGTGGAGTCGCCGCCCTGTACGCAGCGTGCAATGATTCGATACCCTGTCGGTCGATCTCTTGCAGGCTCCGGGCGGCTTGTTGCAGGTCACGGTGGAATGGCACGAGCGCTGGGTGACCATCCGACATTCGAATCAGGTGCTGAACAGGGTCGGGCCCAGTAAGCGTCGGCGCAACGGTTGGCACCAACAGCTGGCTGTCGATGATCTGGTTGAGGTATTCGACCGCATCGGCGCGCTCTATATCGAGAGCCTGACTCATGATCACGTCGATCAAGGCCTCGAAACTCCGAGCATGTGGTGCTGAGGTCAGCACCCGATCGAGAATGTCGGAGGGCTGAACGCGCACCAGGTCGCGGCGGCGGCGGTCTTTCGCGACCGTCTCCTCGACATATCGCCAGCCGTCATCGGTGCTGATCAGCGTGGAATTGGGCACGTAGTTCAACGCCGACCGCGCCTCGCGGCTGGCGACAGCCTGTGCGACCAGAGGATAGACATATCCAAGGTCCAGCCAGGTTCGCCTGCGAAGTGTTTCGCGTGGGCCGATTTCGAAAACGCCGCTTCCGACCCTGCCCAGTGAGATCGAAGCGAAGAGGCCGAACGGCGTCGCCCGGCTCGTCATCCGCACGAAGTAGCGAAACAGCGCCGGGCGCAGCGCATCGAAGGCGGCGTTCGAGGGTTGGTGAAGCCAATCGGTCAGCCGCTCGCTCAATGAGGGCGAAGCCAGATAGATGGCTGCCTGTACCAGCGGATCACGAACCCAGGCTTGCAGCGCAGCGTTCAAGGCGTTGCGTGTACCCGCAGGCGCTGATCGGCAGCCCTCCGATCCCGGCTCGCCGGCATCGCCCAGGGCTTCGAGTCGATCGATCGGAAGGGTGGCCGAGCGCAGCATGAAAAAGTCCGCCGCCGCGAAGCGGCGTTCAATCGGAGCGGAATCGGGGGCGGGGTCCATCGGTCAGGCCGCCCCTTCGGCCCGCGCAACGACATCGAGCGAGGGGCCCAACGCGAAGAGGCGGTCGGCGGTGCCGATCGTTTCCTTGCGGTGCGCGACCAGGATCCGCGTCATCTTCAATGCTCGGATGGCCTGACTGACCAGCTGTTCGCTGTCCGCGTCCAGGTGGCTCGTCGCCTCATCGAGAAACAGCACCTTGGGCTCATGATAAATCGCGCGGGCGATGAACAGGCGTTGCTTCTGGCCGCCCGAGATGT